>Ga0208544_10000003_pt1 | contig 205108 bp, 201 predicted proteins | sample DEB08_DNA_9_FD_184526 | JGI IMG/M metagenome (GOLD analysis project Ga0208544, IMG submission 184526) | Aqueous microbial communities from the Delaware River and Bay under freshwater to marine salinity gradient to study organic matter... | ecosystem: Environmental > Aquatic > Marine > Coastal...
AAACATCTCGTATCTTCCGCATCGGCAATCTCTTCATCGGGCTTCCCTCAAAGCTAAAAAGCCAGACGGTAGCCAGTTACAGATTGCCTCGCAGCATCACATCACAGGGTGGCCGGATGCTCCGGAACCAGTGGCCGGATAAAATCGGAATGGGTGGCCGGATACTTTCGGAATCACTGGCCGGATCACCCCGGAATACGCAATCTGGATGTGCTGTTCAACAATGCCGGCATGTTCGGGCCGCAAACGACGATTGATAAAATCGCCGTTGCAGACTGGAAGCAGGTCGTCGATGTGAACCTGACGGGGATGTTTCTGTGTGCCCGCGCGGCGTTTCGGCAAATGCGCCATCAGTCGCCGCGCGGCGGGCGGATTATCAACAACGGATCAATCTCGGCGCATACGCCACGCGAAGGGTCGGTGTGCTATACCACGACAAAACACGCCGTGACCGGGCTGACCAAGACGATCACGCTGGATGGGCGGGCCTTTGATATTGCCTGCGGGCAGATTGATATCGGCAATGCGCGGACCGATCTGGTGCAGGGCCTGGAAAAGACGCGCGCGGCGCAGGGGCTTGACCCGCTGCCGACGATGGCCGTCACGGATGTGGCCAAATCCGTGTATCACATGGCATCATTGCCGCCCGAGGCGAACGTCCAATTCATGATGGTGATGGCGACCAAGATGCCGCATATCGGGCGCGGTTAACGCCGCAGCAGACCAAATGCGGCTGAGGCGCCCCAGCCAGCCGCAATCGCGATTGCCAGCGACATCAGACCATAAAGCAGGGCGTTTTCATGGGCGAGGCTGTAAAGCCACTGTTCCAGGCCGACTTTTTGCACAGGGATGATCGTTACATATTCGTCGATGACTTGACCATCGCGGGTCAAGAAAATGCGCGCGGCATAATCGCCTTCGGTCAGGTTTGAGGGTAGGCTTATCGAGGTTCTGAACAGCGTCTCCTGCTCAAGGTCCACGGCACCTTCGAGAACCTGATACAGACCTTCGCCAGCCCTGATCCGCACCAAAGCCTGACTGAACAAGGGGCTGTCGTCGATCGCGGCACCGACAGAGCGGATCACCCGTGGGATCGTGACGCGGTGACGCAGGTCTTCGACATCGCGCAATACGTCCTTCATCGGGCCAGATGTGGCAACGGCATAGAACGATGGGGCGGCGTCCACCTCTACGGCGTCGGTGTTGATCCAGATACCTAGACGCCGGTCCTTGCGGCGCACGGTGACGGGGGTATCGGGGCCAGCCACGGATATGATCACGCCCAGCGTTTCAGCCTCGGGGATGGGTGTTTCGCGTTTGACTGCGCCAAAAATCAGAATTTCAGAGCCGTTGAATGTTGCCGTGATGGATACCTGATCTTGGCTTAGGCCAAGCACGATCTTTTCGGCCTGCGCGGGCAAAGCCAGCACCAGAAATAAGACGAGCAAGCGGATCATGAGGCACCAATGGAGTAAAGCTCTGTTGGTCTGACCAGCAGATCAATGGCCAGTTTGCCGCAGACCAGCAGCACCAGCAAGGCCAACAGAATACGCAGCTGTTCTGCCTTCATCTTGACCCCCATCCGCGTCCCGAATTGCGCACCGATGACCCCGCCGACCAGCAGCATGACTGCCAGCACGATATCTACGGTTTGGTTCGTCACCGCATGCAGCATCGTGGTGAACGCCGTCACAAAACTGATCTGAAACAGCGATGTGCCGATCACGACCTTGGTCGGCATTCCCAGCAGATAGATCATCGCGGGGACCATGATAAAGCCACCGCCGACGCCCATGATCGCCGCCAGAACACCAACCGCAACGCCGACCATCACTGGTGGAATGACCGATATGTATAGCCCGGACACCCGGAACTTCATCTTGAATGGCAGGTTGTGAACCCAGTGATGCTTGCGCCGCTGCGGACGGGCGCCGCCCGGTCTGCGGGATTTCCGGATCGCGTTCAGGCTTTCGACGAACATCAACGCGCCGATCACCCCCAGAAAGATGACATAGCAAAGCTGCACCAGCAGATCGACCTGGCCCAGCGACCGCAGATAGTTGAATACCACAATGCCAAGCGCCGAGCCGATCAGGCCCCCGATCAGCAGGACAGTGCCCATCACCATATCAACGGTCTTGCGTTTGAGATGCGCAAACAACGCGGAAACGGAAGACGCAACGATTTGGTTTGTGCTGGTGGCGACGGCGACGGCGGGTGGAATGCCGATGAAGAACAACAGGGGCGTGATCAGGAACCCGCCACCGACACCGAACAGGCCCGACAAGATGCCCACAATGCCACCAATGCCCAAAAGCAGAAAGGCGTTCACCGAAACCTCGGCGATGGGAAGGTAAATTTGCATGAACGTGTCCGGGCGTTTGTGCCGCTGGGGCAACAGAAACCTTTTTGTCACCGTTAGTCAAATGCTGTGCCGGAAATAATGCCGTCAATGCACCATATTGATCACTTTGCGCGACCTGAGGCCGCCCAAAAACTGGCGCAGCACCTTTTCAAGCTTGGCCGCGCCGATGGGGGCCGTCGCTTTGGTGTGTTCGTGGCTGATGGCTTCGTCGCTGAGACCGGCAGCCATATTGGTGATCGTTGATATGGCCGCGGCCTTGAGACCGAGAAACCGCGCGAGGATGACTTCGGGGACAGTGGACATGCCCACCGCGTCCGCGCCCAGCATCGCGATTGCGCGAATTTCAGCGGGTGTTTCGAACGACGGGCCAGAATACCACGCATAGATGCCATCGGCCATTACAACCGCTGTCTCGTCCGCCGCTGCGCGCAGCGCGCGGCGCAGGTCGGGGTCATAGGCGTCTTTCATGGGGACGAACCGGGCGTCCGTGGGTTCGCCGATCAGCGGGTTCAGGCCCGAGAAATTGATATGGTCCGACAGGCACATGATCGACCCGGTCGGCATATCGGCCCGCATGGACCCGGCGGCGTTGGTCGCGATCATGGTATCGGCACCCAGCGCGCGCAGCACCTCTAGTGGCAGGCGCATTGCGTCGGCGCGCCCATTTTCATAGTAATGCGCCCGGCCACCAAAGACCGCGACGCGCACGCCTTCCAGATCGCCAATGACAAGGTTCGGGTTATGCCCGGACACGCCTGCATGGGGAAACCCCGGCAGATCGGCATAGGGAATTGCCACGCCATCCACAGCATCCGCGATATGGCCAAGGCCAGAGCCCAATATCATGCCAATGCGCACAGGTGCGTCGCCTGCGATCGCTTTGATCTGCGCTGCGAGGGCGCTAGCGTTCTTTGACATAGGGTTCGCCTCCTGCTTTTGGGGCGGTCGCTTTTCCGACGAAACCGGTCAGCAAAACCACAAGGATAAAGGGCAGCACATCCAGAAACTGGCCATTCAGGCTAAAGCCGAGGACCCGTTCAACGACGTCAGACCGCAGCACCATCGCTTGCAGGAAGCCAAACAGCAGGCAGGCGTAAAGCGCATGCCAAGGGCGCCATTTGGCAAAGATGAGCGCGGCGAGGGCGATGTAGCCACGACCGGCGCTCATGTCTTTGGTGAACCCGGCCTGCAGTGCGGTGGCCAGATATGCGCCCGCGATACCGCATAGCACACCGCAAATTCCAACGGCAGCATAGCGGAGGAAAACGACCGAAACACCTGCCGTATCCACGGCTGCGGGGTTTTCGCCCACAGCACGCAGTCGCAAGCCAAAGCGCGTGCGGTACAGCACCCACCATGTCACCGGGACCATGAAAAACGCAAAATAAACCAATGGCGTGTGACCGGATATCAGTTCGTAGTAGATCGGCCCTAATATAGGCACGTCGCGCAGGGTTTCTGCAAAGGGCAGTGTTACTGACGAAAACCGCCCATCGCCGGACAGCTGCGGTGTCCGCCCACCTTGGGCGAACCAGCTTTGGGCGATGACCACGGTAAGACCTGCGGCTAAAAAGTTGATCGCCACCCCCGAAATCAGCTGATTGCCACGGAACGTGATCGACGCAAGGCCGTGAATGATCGACAGCAGCAGCGACGCGCCGATGCCAGCCATAAGACCCAGCCAGACATTTCCCGTGACCGATGCAATCGCCGCCGACAAGAACGCGGCGGCCAGCATTTTCCCCTCTAGCCCGATATCAAAGATACCGGCCCGCTCTGAATAGAGACCGGCCAGACAAGCCAGCAAAAGCGGGGTCGCCAGACGCACGGTTGCGTCCAGCATTTGCAGAAGGGTCGCAAAGTCCATTAGGCCACTTTTTCCTTGATGAACGGAAACAGCGCGCAAAAACGCTCCACGACTTCTGGATGCTGGCGCAGGGCTGTCTCGGCCTCTGCTTCGGTCATGTCGCCCATGCCGGCGTGTTCGGGACGCACAAGGCGGCTCATCGCCATCATCGCGTCGAACCTGTCATCCGTGATGAACGGATCGTGGGGCAGACGGCGCATCACGGCCTCGTTCGGGCGGAATACGTTGGCCCGGTTTTTGACCGCCAGCAGGGCGACCAAATGCGGTGGTACGTCGCCGCCGGGGGTTTGTTCGATCACGTGATGGATCCACATATGCAGTTCCTCCATCGTGATCATGCCAAGTGCCAAACAGCTGAGCACGAAGCCCAGGTCGGCGCCGGTGTCATCGTCGACACCAATTTTGAAAGGTCCTGCCATCATTTTTTATGCTCTCCTCATTGCCAAGAATAGCCGCTCGAGCGGCATGCGCACCATATTATCTAGTGCACCCGTAAAGAGGATCACCAATGCCTGTATTACGATGATCAACTCACGGGGGATCGACGTCCATAGGGCGAGTTCTGCGCCGCCTTGATATAGAAAGCCGAAAAGAAGGGCCGCCAGAAATACCCCGAAAGGATGACTGCGACCCATGAGTGCGACGGCGATGCCAATAAAACCAGCGCCCTCGACTGCGTTCAGGACCAGCCGTTCGGCCTCGCCCTGGACATTGTTGATGGCCATCATGCCGGCAAGACCGCCTGAGATAAGCATGGAAACCATGATGATTTTGGTCGGGCTGATGCCCGCGTATTTTGCGGCCGATTCCGAATGGCCGAATGATCGGATTTCATAGCCCAGCCGGGTACGCCAGATCAGCGCCCAAACCGCGACGCAGGCCGCAATCGCGACAAAGAAAGTCACATTGGCAGGTGCGCCACGGAACATGGTCGTGTCGCCCCAGTTGAACATATCCTGGAACGATGGCAGATGCGCCGCCTGCGGGAATTTGGCAGTGGCTGGCTCCATCGAGCCGGGCACCTTGAGCGCGCCGATCAGCAGATAATTCAGCAAGGCGGCGGCGATGAAGTTGAACATGATCGTTGTGATCACGATGTGGCTGCCGCGTTTGGCCTGCAAAAATGCAGGGATCGCGGCCCAAGCGGCCCCAAACAGTGCAGCCGCCAGCGTCGCGCCAAGCAGTGCGACCGACCAATGCGGCCACGGCACATAAAGACAGGCCAGCGCGACACCCAAACCGCCCAGCACCGCCTGACCTTCGCCGCCGATGTTGAACATACGGGCGTGAAATGCGACAGAAACCGCAAGGCCGGTGAAGATAAAGTTGGTGGCGTAATAAAGGGTGTAGCCCCAGCCATAGGTCGATCCCAGCGCGCCATCGACCATCAGTTTCAGCGCGGCCCATGGGTTTTCGCCAATTGCCAAGATGACCATGGCAGACAGGATCGCCGCCAGCAGGATCGAAATCAGGGGGATCAGGATGACGTCAGCCCACTTTGGCATGTCAGGTTTCCTTGCTCGGGTCGCCGCTGGCGTGGGCAAGGTTCGCCTCGACAGCTTTGTGCAACGGGCCGCGGGGCGACGTTGTCATACCCGCCATCAGCAGGCCAAGCTCTTTTTCATCAGTGTCCTGTGGCATCCGCTCGCCCATTATTTTTCCGTCAAACATAACAGCGATACGGTCGGACAGCGACAGAATTTCCTCTAACTCTACGGAAACCAACAAGATTGCCTTGCCCTGATCCCTAAGTGCAACAATTTGCTGGTGGATAAATTCGATCGCGCCGATATCCACGCCGCGTGTGGGTTGCCCGATCAGCAACAAGTCTGGGTTGCGTTCGATTTCGCGGGCAAGCACCATTTTCTGCTGATTGCCGCCGGAAAAGTTCTTGGCGGCCAATTTCGGATCAGGCGGACGCACATCGAAACGGGCCATTTTACCTTCGGTATCGTGTTTGATCGCGGCATTATCCATGAGTAACCAGGATTTTTGATACCGCGCATCGTGGTGATAGCCAAAGACGGTGTTTTCCCATGCATGGAAATCCATGATCAGACCTTCGCGTTGCCGGTCCTCGGGCACATGGGAAATGCCGCGCGCGCGACGGCTTTGACCATCAGACTTGGCACCTGTCAGGTCGATCTCTTCACCATTGACCCGCACAGAGCCTGTCGCCTTTTGATAGCCGCCCAGCACCTCGAGCAGTTCTGACTGGCCGTTTCCGGCAACACCCGCGATGCCCAGAATTTCGCCGGCATGGACATCGAAGCTGACGCCCTTAAGGCGATGCACGCCCTTGGTGTCGGTGACGTTCAGGTCGCGGACCTCCAAAATTTTGCGCCCGATTTGCGCAGGCGCTTTGTCGACCCGCAACAATACCTTGCGGCCCACCATCAGTTCGGCCAGTTCCGGCGGGCTGGTTTCAGACGTTTTGACCGTCGCGGTCATTTCGCCCCGGCGCATCACGCTGACGGTATCGGTGATTTCCATGATTTCGCGCAGTTTGTGGGTTATCAGGATGATCGTCTTGCCTTCACGCTTGAGGTTTTCAAGGATGCGGAACAAATGATCGGCCTCGGCGGGGGTCAGCACGCCGGTGGGTTCGTCCAGAATCAGAATGTCGGCTTTGCGATACAGCGCCTTGAGGATTTCGACACGCTGTTGCATCCCCACGCCCACGTCCTGAATAACCGCATCGGGGTCGACGTTCAGCTCGTATTCATCAGCGAGGCTTTTGAGTTCGCGCCGTGCCCGCGCAAGAGATGGGCGCAACAGGGCGCTGTCTTCGGCCCCAAGCACGACGTTTTCAAGCACGGTGAAATTCTCGACCAGTTTGAAGTGCTGGAACACCATTCCGATGCCCGCAGCGATGGCCGCCTGACTGTCCGGAATTGTCGTTTTGCGACCGGAAATCCAGATTTCGCCCGCGTCTGCCTTGTAAAAACCATACAAAATCGACATCAGCGTCGATTTTCCCGCGCCGTTTTCCCCGATGATCCCATGGATCGTGCCGGGCATGACGCGGATCGAAATATCCTTGTTCGCCTGCACCGGGCCAAACGCCTTGGAGATGCCTTTCAGCTCGATGGCGGGGGCTAGATCGGTCATGGGGCACCTGTCTGATATGCAAAGGGCCGCGCGGATAAATCTGCGCGGCCCTGATTTTACGTGGCCTGTCCAGTCTGCCTTAGAAGTCCAACGCAGGGCAGCTTTCGTCGGATGTGTAGTCGTGGACTTCCAGATCTCCTGCTGCGATTTTGTCGGCCGCTGCATAGGCCGCAGCAAGCACGCCGTAATCGACAAGGTTTTCGTTGTTGGCGTCCATGGCGAAACCAACGCCGCGGTTAGCGACGCCCATCACGTTGAACCCGGTTTCCAGTGCTTCACCGGCGGTGAAAGCGTCATAAACAGCAAGGTCGACGCGCTTTAGCATGGATGTCAGAACCTGACCGGGGTGCAGATAGTTTTGATTGGCGTCAACGCCGATGGACAGGATACCCTCGTCGGCTGCGGTTTGCAGTACGCCCACGCCAGTGCCGCCTGCGGCCGCGAATACAACGTCGGACCCTTGGCTGATCTGTGCCAGTGTCAGTTCGGACCCTTTGACAGGGTCATTCCATGCGGCGGGTGTTGTGCCGGTCATGTTGGCAATGACGGTGACGTCGGGATTTGCCGCTTTGGCGCCCTGGGCATAGCCACAGGCGAATTTGCGGATCAGCGGGATGTCCATGCCGCCGATGAACGACACTGTGCCGGTCTCGGATGACAGTGCCGCCATCATACCAACAAGGTACGAGCCTTCGTGTTCGTTGAAGACAACCGAACGGACGTTTGGCGCATCGACGACCATGTCGATGATCGTGAACTTGGTGTCAGGATAGTCTGACGCGACTTCTGCCAGTGGGGTGGCCCAGGAAAAGCCCGCCATGACGATCGGGTTCGCGCCGGATTCGGCGAAGCGGCGGATCGCCTGTTCGCGCTGTGCGTCTGATTGAATCTCGACCTCGGCGTAGGACCCACCGGTTTCGTCCGCCCAACGTTGCGCACCGTTGTAGGCGCTTTCGTTGAAGGATTTGTCGAACTTGCCGCCAAGGTCAAAAAGAATGGCGGGATCAGCGGCAGCAGCGCCAGCCGTCAGGGCCAGGGCAGCAGTGGCGCCGAGAAATTTTTGCATAAGGGTCATTTTAGTCTCCCAGGTCGTTACGCGAGGTTTGCGGGCGATGATACGCCCACCTCCGGTGAAAGCCGAGCCGATCTGCGTCGGTCATCAACAGATAAGGCATTGCCCCGACCGGAAGATCAACAGGTTTTTATGGTATTTTGCAGGAACTTGCGCGCAATGGGGTGGTTATCATGCAGGTGACGCTGGGTTAGGCAAGGTTGAGTTGTTTGCGTAAAACCAGTGCGGCGACGGGTCCGCCGTCTTTGGGCAGGTAGTATCCGGGGCGGCGCCCGACCTGCACATATCCCGCATGGGCATAAAGCGCGCGCGCCGCTGTGTTGTCTTCTGCGACTTCCAGAAACACTTGCGTGGCACCGGCGTGCTTTGCCGCACGCTCGCCCATTGTCAGGGCTGCACGCGCCAAGCCGTGGCGGCGGTGGGCGGGATCGGTGGCCAGTGTCAAGACTTCTGCTTCATCCAATGTGACGCGCATCATGATGAATGCGCGGTCATCACCCATTGCCAGCGTACCGGGTTGGGCCAGAAGCGCGGCCATTTCAACAGCCGTCCATGCGCGGGTTGTGCTGAATGCCTTGGCATGGACAGCGGCAAGGACATCGGGCGTCATGGTAAAATGACGGGCGCCGGATCGCGGGGCGGCGCCGCGTCAGCGCTGCGAATATATAGCGGCGTGGGGCGCGGTGCGGTTTGGCCGATGCGACGCGCGGCAATTTCGGCGATAGCCGTGATCAGCGCATCAGCGGATTTCTCAGCGGGGCGGGCTGCAGGCAATTCCGTTGCGGTCATGAGGCGCGGGTCCCACACCTGCCCGGCTTGGCCAAATTCCTGCACATAGAATTGGTCGCGCGGCGCAGGAATGATCGCGGTGAGGGGGCGCGGTGCACCGTGGGCACGTGTTTCGAACCCGTTTACGCCGATTGCGGGCTTGCCAAGACCCAATGCGAGACCCCGTGCCGCGGCCACCGCAATGCGGATGCCGGTAAAGTTGCCGGGCCCGACACCGACACCAATCGCATCCAGATCGCGCCACCCAAGGCCCTGATCCGCGAGCATTTCTGCCAGCATGGGCATGAGGTGTTCGGCCTGTCCTTTGGCCATTGCGTCAACACGGGTCACAATCCGGTCGCCCAACAGCAAAGCGGCGGCGCAATGCGCCGCCGCTGTGTCAAAGGCAATCAGCGTGGGCTTAGGCGGCAACCGGGCGCACCTCGACCACTTCGGGGATATAGTGGCGCAGCAGGTTTTCGATCCCCATCTTCAGGGTCAACGTCGAGGATGGGCAACCGGCGCAGGCACCTTGCATATGCAGATAGACAATGCCGCGATCGAACCCGTGGAACGTGATGTCGCCGCCGTCTTGGGCGACGGCCGGGCGGACGCGGGTATCAAGCAGTTCTTTGATCTGGCCCACAATCTCAGCATCGTCGCCGGTGTGTTCGGCATGGCCGCCGGTTGGCTTGTGATCGTCGGCCATCACGGGCTGGCCGGATTGATAATGTTCCATGATCGCACCCAGAATGCTGGGTTTGATGTGGTCCCATTCAACGCCGTCCGCCTTGGTCACGGTCACGAAGTCGATGCCAAAGAACACACCCGTCACATCGCCGGATGCAAAAATACGTTTGGCCAGCGGCGAATTTTCAGCGGCGTCGATGGTCGGAAAGTCAGCGGTGCCAACCTCAAGCACATTCTGGCCGGGCAAGAATTTCAGCGTCGCGGGATTTGGCGTGGATTCAGTCTGGATAAACATAGGACCAACCTTTTTTGTCAGGCTTCAGATATGCGCCTTAGGTGGCGTGAAGTCAAGGTTTGGAACGATTCTAAACGCTGCGCGCTAGGTGATCGCCTCAAGCCGTTCCTTGGACAGATCGCCGGGAACGATCGTGATCGGGATGGGCAGGCTGCCGGACTGGCGCGCGAGATGCGACACAAGCGGGCCGGGCCCTTTGCTGTCGGTGCCCGCGCCAAGAACCAAAACGCCGATGTCGGGGTCTTCTTTGATTTGGTTCATAATCTCGATCAGCGGTTCACCTTCGCGGATGATCAGTTCGGGATGCACGTTTTGCTTATCGCGCATCCATTTGGCGAAAACTTCGTAGTGTGCTTCGATCCGCTCGCGGGCTTCGGCGCGCATAATCTCTCCGACACCGATCCAGTGGTTGAATTCATCGGGTGGAATGATTGAAAGGATGGCGACGCCACCGCCGGAATGCGCGGCCCGCATCGCGGCAAACCGCATCGCATTCAGACATTCGCGGCTATCGTCCAGAACGACCAGAAACTTGCGCATGACATTCTCCCTTTTATCGGGGGATATTGGCGTATCGCTGCGATACTGGCAACGGCTGTCAAACGCAGTTGTTTTTTGACCCTGCGGCGGTCATGGGGCCGATGCCGCCCAATCCCAGTACATGTCGCGGACGCGGCGTGTGACCGGACCAACCTGATACTGCTGATCCTCGAATCCGGTGACGGGGGTCACCTTGGACATGTTGCCCGACAAGAACACCTCGTCGGCGCTGCTGAAGTCATCAAAGGTCAGCACGGTTTCGTGGACTTCCATGCTGTCGGCCCGCATGTTGGCAATGTGACGGGCACGCGTGATGCCGGACAGAAATGTGCCGTTGGCGACGGGGGTGAATACCACGCCGTCTTTGACCATAAAGACATTGGCGGTGGCACTTTCTGCGACATTGCCGATGGCATCAGCTACCAGCGCATTGCCAAACCCACGGGCGCGGACCTCGGCCAGCATGCGGGCGTTGTTGGGGTAAAGGCACCCCGCCTTGGCGTTTACGACGCTGTCTTCCATGACGGGGCGGCGAAAACGGGTACGGCCCAGTCTGGTTGATGCGGTGGGTGGTGCCATGGGGATTTCTTCGAGACAAATCGCGAATCCGGTGGCGTCGGGGCTGGGTACAATCGCCGTGAGGTCGCCATCAATCCCCCAATACATCGGACGGATATAGACGGCTGCCGATTTTGGATAGGTGGCCAACCCGTCGCGGATCATGGCGATCATATCGTCGGTGCTGACTGTGGGTGTGATCATCAGCGCAGTTGCTGATCGGTTCACACGGGCGCAATGCAGATCCAGATCAGGGGCACGGCCATCGACATAGCGCGCGCCGTCGAACACGGTCGAGCCGAGCCAGGCGCCATGATCCGCAGCCCGCATGATGGGTGCGTCGCCGTCGTGCCATTGTCCGTCGAAATAAGTGCGGATATTGGTGCCAGTTGCCATGAACGACCCCCCTTTTGGCGGACATTAGGCCGAGGCCGGGGCAAGGTAAAGCAGATGGGCGCCCGGTGCCGGGGAACACCGGGCGCGTCGTCTGGCCCGGGTGGCGGCGGACAGGAACGCGCACCAAGGTCACGCCAGGCAGAGCGAATCATTGCTGTGCGATACCTGATCGTCACGCGGCGGGGTTTCAGTTTTGTGACGGCAGGTCTGCCGCCAGCGCCGCCAATGCAGCCACAACCAGCGGGGCATTGACCATTTGCAGTTGCCCGTTGGCATCGTGGGGCCATGCAGCGACGGGTTTGTCGGTATAAAGGTCGACCCCGTTTTGATCGGGGTCCCGCAGATAGACCGCCTCGCTTACGCCGTGGTCAGCGGCGCCTTCCAGAGGGATATCGGCGGCCTGCGCCTGCGCGATCACGGCCCCAAGCGACGCGCGGTCGGGATATCGGAACGCTGTGTGGTAAAGCCCGGTATGCCCCGCCGGTGGCGGTGTGGCACCAAGGCTCTCCCAGGTGTTCAGGCCGATATGGTGATGGTAATCGCCTGCCGCCAGAAAAGCGGCCCCTTTGCCAAAGCGCTGGGCGACGCGAAATCCGATAATATCGCGGTAAACCGTAATCGCGCGATCAAGATCAGAGACGCGCAGGTGGACATGGCCGATGCGGTTTGTGGCGGGTGCTGACATTTGGTGGCTCTGGTGTGGTGCGATGCCCCAATGATATAGCCGCATCTGCCGCGCCGCAAAAGACTGACTGGCGAACCGGCGGTGTGCATTCTTGCGAGGTGGGGTGGGTCAAGACCCACCTTACGACGGGGCGTCTGACGTGTCCGTTATGACCGCAGCAGACCCACGATCTCGTAGGTTTTTTTCAGGATCGGCTCTGCGATCGCGCGCGCTTTTTCAGAGCCTTTGCCGAGTATCCTGTCAATCTCGGCGGGGTCGTTCATAAGCCGGGCCATTTCATCAGAAATCGGGGCAAGTTTCGCGACCGCCAAATCGGCCAGCGCCGGTTTGAATGTGCCCCAGCCCGCGCCGGGGTATTGTGCGATCACCGCTTCTGGGGTGGTGTCTTCAAGGGCTGCGTAAATCTCGACCAGATTACGCGCTTCGGGGCGTGTGGCCAGCCCTTCGACGGTTTCGGGCAGCGGTGCAGGGTCGGTCTTGGCCTTTTTGAACTTTTTGGCAATTGTCGTGGCATCATCGGTCATGTTGATGCGTTCCATGTCGCTTTCGCCCGATTTTGACATCTTTTTAGTCCCGTCGCGCAAGTTCATCACGCGGGTTGCCGGGCCGTCGATTACGGGTTCTGTGATCGGGAAGAAATCAGTCTTGAAGTCATGATTGAATTTGGCCGCGATATCGCGCGTCAGCTCTACATGCTGCTTTTGGTCTTCGCCCACGGGGACTTGGGTGGCATGATAAAGCAGGATGTCAGCCGCCATCAGCGACGGGTAAGCGTAAAGGCCAAGCGAAACTTTTTCAGCGTTGCTGCCTGCTTTGTCCTTGAATTGGGTCATCCGGTTCATCCAGCCGACGCGCGCCACGCAGTTGAATATCCAACCCAGCTCGGCGTGGCCGGACACCTGGCTTTGGTTGAACAGGATCGACTGTGTCGGATCGAGGCCGGCGGCAAGATAACCTGCGGCCACCTCGCGGGTCATATTGGCCAGTTGGGCGGGGTCCTGCCAGACCGTGATGGCGTGTAGATCAACGACGCAATAGATCGTCTCAACCTTGCCCTGCATACCGACAAAGCGCTTGATCGCCCCCAGATAGTTCCCGAGGGTCAGCCCGCCAGAGGGTTTGATCCCTGAAAAAACGCGGGGAGTGAAGGTGCTTTCAGTCATTGTGCAAATGTCCGGGCTGGATTTCAGGGCAGGCGTCGCATACCCATGCCAGACAGACCCGTCAACTTCAACAGCCTGCAAAGGTCCATGCGATGAAGCCTGAAAGTCCAGTGAATACGATCCCGCCGGTGGTGATTGCCCTGACGTTGCTGATTGTCGGCATCGAATGTGTGTTTCAACTGGCCAATCAAGGCATCATCGGCGGTCCGCGTGGTGTGGGCTGGCGGCTGGTGGCGGTGCAGGATTATGGATTTTCGGCGGCCGTGTTCGACCGGGTGTTGGAACGGCGTGACTATTCCTTTGACATGCTCAAACGCTTTGTCACCTATCCGTTTGTGAATGCCGAACTGACTCAAGTCGCGTTTTGCGCGGCACTGACGTTGGCGCTGGGCAAGTTCACTGCGGAATATTACGGCGGCCTGAAAGTGCTGTTGCTATATGTCTTTTCCAGCGTCATTGGCGCCCTTGCGTTCGGTGTTTTCGTCAGCAGCAATTACCCGCTTTATGGTGGCTTTGCGCCGGTTTACGGCCTGATCGGGGCCTATACCTATGCGCTTTGGTTGCAGCAGGCGCAGGCGGGCGAAAGCCAATTGCTGGCGTTTCGTCTGATCGGGTTCCTGCTGGGTATCCAGCTTGCCTTCGGATTGATCTTTGGCAGCGCGCCCACATGGATCGCCGAGCTTGCGGGATTTTTTGCGGGCTTCGGGCTGTCGCTGCTGCTGGCGCCGGGGGGATGGGCGTCGTTCCTGAGCCGGATGCGGCAGCGGTCCTAGCGGCGCATCGCCCGACGGAATTCCCCCAACCGGAACGCGCCGACCACGTGGCCAATGCCAAAGTAGCTGACGATCCCGATCATTACCAAGACGGCCAGCGCGGCATAGCGTATCGTGGGTACGCCAAAGAATGGCTTCAGGGTCGTCGCCACAATGACAAGGACGACACCCATACCCAGCGCGGCAAGGATGATCCGCCACAGGCGGCGCATGAACCGTGCATCAAATTGCGCGGCATTTCCCATATTGCGCGATCCACGCCACAGCAGCGCCACAGTTGCCCAGCCGGTGAGGGTCGTGCCCACGGCTGCGGCGATAAACCCGATCACCGGCGATAATCCGATGGCCAGTGCGGCATTCAGGGCCAGTGCGACCAGAGCGTAGTAAAAGGGCCGCTTGGTATCTTCGCGCGCGAAAAACAGTGGTTGCAGGGTCTTTTGCAGCACAAATGCAGGCAGGCCGAGGCCATAAATCGCGACTGCCATTGCCGTTGCTGCAGTGTCGTCTCTGGTGAAGGCGCCACGCTCGTACAGGACGCTGACCAAGGGCAATGGGATGATCATCAGCGCCACTGCCGCGGGTATCGTCAATGCGAGGCTGATTTCACACGCGCGGTTAAAGGCGTCTTTGCCGCCTTCGTCATCGCCAGCACGCAGGCGCCGGGACAGATCGGGCAGCAGGACGACGCCGATCGCAATGCCGACAACGCCCAGAGGCAATTGATACAAGCGGTCCGCGTAGTTCAGCCATGCAACCGCCCCGTCAAAGAAGCTGGCGACTTGCCGGCCGACCAGCAGATTGATTTGCACGACGCCACCGGCAAGTGCGGCGGGGGCCGCGATCATGGCGAGACGTTTGAGTTCTGGCGTCATTTTTGGCCAGCCAAGGCGCAACGGATAGCCTGCGCGTTTGGCGGCGACCCAGACCAGCATCATCTGGACCAACCCGGCAACCGGGACAGCATAGGCAAGGCTTGCGCCGATGCCAACCGGTTCTTGCGCGCCGAAAACGGCACCGATCAGCAATGCGGCAATAAACACCACGTTCAACAAAACCGGTGCCGCCGCCGCCGCCGTAAAGCGCCCAATGGCATTCAAAACGCCCGACAGCAGTGCGGATAGCGAAATGAACAGAATATAGGGGAACGCGATACGTCCGTAATAGACGGCCAGATCGAACCGTTCCGATCCCAGAAAACCGCTGGCCATCATCGTCACCAGTGCGGGCATGAAAAGAACGCCGAACACCGTAAAAATTGTCAGTATCCCCGCCAGCCCGACAAACGCGTCCTGCGCAAAGCGCTGGGCGTCTTCGTCGCCTTCCAGCTTTTTTGAGAACATCGGCACGAAGGCCATGTTGAACGCCCCTTCGGCAAAGAAGCGGCGGAAAAGGTTGGGCAGTGAAAACGCGACCAAAAACGCCTCGGCCACGGGGCCTGTGCCGAGATAGGCCGCGATCATGATGTCGCGGACAAACCCCATGATGCGGCTGAGCAATGTCCAGATGCCCACCGTAAAGAAGCCTGACATCAGGCGGATGGGTTTCACGATTGGGCTCTTTCGACGCCTTGGGAAATCGCTTCGCGCAGTTTGCGTTCCAGCGACGCGCGTTTGGCATCCGAATGGTATTTCAGGCCGACCATGTCCTTGACGTAGAAGGTATCGACGACCTGTTCACCGTAGGTCGCGATGACCGCCGATGCGATATAGACGTTGTTATTGGCCAATGTCCGGGTCAAATCGTACAGCAGGCCGGGACGGTCGCGGGTGTCCACCTCGATGATGGTGTAGATTTCCGAGCCGTCGTTGTCGAATGTGATATTCGTCGGCACCCGGAAGGCGCGTTCGCGTTTCTTGATCTTATCTTTATCTTTGAGGGCTTCACGCGCCACGACTTCGCCCCTTAGTATGCGGCTGATCATCTGGCGCAGGCGCGGCAGGCGTGCTTCTTCGTAGGGGTTGCCGTCGTTGTCCTGAACCCAGAACACCGCCGTGGCATAGCCATCCTTTGAGGTATAGGTGCGGGCATCGACCACATTGGCACCGACCAGCGCCAGTGCGCCGGTCATGCGGCTGAAAAGGCCGGGATGATCGACCATTGCGAAACAGGCGCGTGTCGCATCCCGGTCGTCATCCAGCATCAGGTCAATGCGGATTTCGTCCGTGGGCAAATCGCGCAGAAGTCCCGCAAAGATGATATGTGTGGAAAGCGGCAGACCCTGCCAATACGGCCCGTAGTGGCGGCCCATTTCAGTGCGCAGCGCCTTGCCGTCCCAATCGGCAAGGGCTGCACGCAGGGCGCGCTTTGCCTCGGCTTCGCGGGTTTCGCGGTTCAGGTCCTCAAGGCCGGTTTCCAGCGCGTCTTTGGTCGCTTTGTACAGGTTGCGGATCAGCACGGCCTTCCAGTTGTTCCATGTGCCCGGGCCAACGCCGCGGATGTCGCAGACGGTCAGCACGGTCAGTAGGTCAAGCCGTTCGACCGACTTCATCGCCTTGGCAAAGCCCCGCACAGTACGGGGTTCGGAAATATCGCGTTTCTGGGCCGTGTCGGACATCAGAAGGTGATTGCGGATCAGCCATTCGACCGTTTCGCATTCCTTTTTGTTCAGGCCCAGACGCGGTGCAACCTTGCGGGCAATTTGCGCGCCCAGGATCGAGTGGTCTTCGTCGCGCCCTTTGCCGATGTCATGCAGCAGCAGGGCCACATAAAGTACCTTGCGATTGACGCCCCGTTTCAGGATGCCAGAGGCCACGGGCAGTTCTTCGATCAGTTCATTGCGTTCGATTTGGGCAAGATGGCTGATACATTGGATCGTGTGTTCGTCCACGGTATAGTGGTGATACATGTTGAACTGCATCATGGCGACAATCGGCGCAAATTCGGGGATAAATGCGGCCAATACGTCGAGTTCGTTCATCCGCCGCAGGCCCCGTTCGGGGTTGCCGTGTTTCAGCAGTAGATCAAGAAATATGCGCGTCGCCTCGCGGTTTTGGCGCATGTCTTCGTCGATCAGGTCAAGGTTTGCGGCCAGCAGGCGCATGGCATCAGGGTGCAGCAGTGTGCCGGTGCGCAGGGCCTCTTCGAATATCCGCAGCATGTTCAGCTTGTCGGCAAAGAACGCTTTTTCATCCGCCACGGTCAGCCGATTTTGCTTGATCGCGTAGGGCGGTTTGGCCTTTTTACGCCGGGTCAGAAGGCGTGCCAGCATGGGTTCGGATTTGGTATGCGTCGCCTCCAGCGCGGTCAGGAAAATCCGGGTCAGCTCGCCTACGCGGTTGGCCTGACGGAAATAGGCCTGCATGAAGTGTTCGACGCCGCGTCTGCCGCCGTGGTCCGTATAGCCCATCGCAGAGGCCACTTCGACCTGCATGTCAAAGGTCAACTGGTCCACGGCGCGGCCTGAAATCAGGTGCAGGTGGCAGCGCACGGCCCAGAGAAAATCTTCGGCTGTGACAAAGGTTTCGAATTCATCGGCGGTGAACACGCCAAGCCCGACCAGTTCCGCTGCGTCCTTGACGCCGTTGACGTATTTGCTGATCCAGAACAGGGATTGCAGGTCGCGCAGCCCGCCTTTGCCCTCTTTTACATTGGGTTCGACGACATAGCGCTGGCCACCTTGTTTGCGGTGGCGTTCGGCGCGTTCGTCCAGTTTGGCTTCGATGAATTCGCTGGCGGTCGATTTGAAAAGATCATTCCAGAGCCGCTTGCCCAGTTCTTTGGCCAGTGCGGCATCACCCGCAAGATAGCGGTATTCGACCAGCGATGTGCGAATCGTGTAATCTTCGCGCGCCAGACGCACGCAGTCTTTCACGGTGCGGCTGGCATGGCCCACCTTCAGTTTCAGATCCCACAGCATATACAGCATGGATTCAATCACGCTTTCTGCCCAAGGGGTTATTTTATACGGCGTCAGAAACAGCAGGTCGATGTCTGAGTAGGGGGCCATTTCACCACGCCCATAGCCGCCGACGGCAATCAGCGACAGTCTTTCACCCTCGGTCGGGTTGGGCAGCGGATGCAGGGTGTTGATCGCAACATCCAGCACCAGACTGACCACTTGATCGGTCAGCCAGCTATAGGCGTGGGTCGTGGGGCGGGCCGAAAATGGCTGTGCACGAAAGGCGTCGGCAATCGCGGCCATACCCGCACCACGGGCTGCGGCCAAAATGCCGACAGTGGCGCTGCGCACCTCTTTTTCGTTTTCCGCGTCTGCGACGGCGTCCGCGATCCGAGTGGCGACAGCGTGTCTGTTGAAAATAATAGACGCCGGACAGATTAAACCGTCCGGCGCGTCAACGTGGGGTGCAGCGGCAGGTTTAGAACCCGACTGCGCCAAAGCTTCTTGGGGCTTGTTCAAGGACGACCACCTGATTGTTTTGAATTGTTGCGATGGCCAAGGCGCGTTCGTTCAGGCCGTTTGGCAGCAGGCGGAACACACCTGATGTGCCTTTGAACCCCTGCGGAGCTGTCAGGGCCGCCTTGGTCAGTGCGTCATCGTTGCCAGCGGCCAGCAGAGCACCTATTGCGGCAATACCATCATAGGCAAGACCCGCCAACGGGTGCGGTGCCTCGCCATAGGTGGCCGCATAGCGGTTCACGAAAAGCGTTGCGGTCGACTGATCCGGCATCGCAAACAGCCCGCCTTGCAGGCCCGGCAGCGCCATCGCCTGCGGTACGGAATCCCACCGTGTCAGCCCGATCAGACGGGTTGTTTCGGTGTCGATCCCCGCGTCTGGCAGTGCCGTGGCAAGAATAGGAAGGTCCGCATTCACCCCCGCTGTCATAAAGATCGCCTGCGCCGCCGATCCGCGAGCCGTTGATACGATGCGTCTGGTGGCGCTCAGGATGCCTTGCTGCGACAATGGATAGCTTTCAACGCCGACGACCTGTGCGCCATTGCGCTGCACCGCGTTTGAGATCGCAGCGCGCCCGGTCTGGCCGGATATGTCATCGCCGTGCAGGACCATATAGCGGCTGATCCCCTGTCGTGTGGCATATTGCACCAAGCGGTTTGCGGTGCTGTCAAAGGTCGGCCCAAGGATAAACACGTTGCCGCCAGCGATGGCGGGGTTGTTTGAGAACGCCAGCACATTCACGTTGCGGCCTGCCACGGCAACGCCAACGGCATTGGCGGCTTCGGCAAATAAGGGGCCCAGAATGATCTTGGCGCCATCATTCACGGCCGTACGGGCCGCATCTGCTGCTTGGGCCGGGCTGCCGCCGGTGTTGTAGACCCGCAACGCGATTTGTGCGCCATTCAGATCGGCGATGGCCAACCGCGCCGCATTTTCAAAGTTCTGTGCGAGAAACGCATCACTACTCTCGCTCGATCCGCCGGGCACCAAAAGCGCGACCTGCACCGGGGCATCGGCGTTGACCTGCGGTCCGACATTGGCATTCGGCGCCAGAACCGTGGTACAGGCCGTGATCCAGATCAGCGACAGCGATGCAAAAAAGCGTGCTATCGGCTTGCGGGCGGTGGTGAAACGGGCAAACATGGATGATATCCCTCCTGGATGGCGCGACTTTGGCGTGGGCTGGTGCCCGACCCGTAGCCGCCATTTGAGGACCATCATAATACAGGGGGCACGCGGGTCCAGCCATGAATCATATCATCAAGCCACTCTCTGCCGGATTGTACTTTGTCGCGACCCCAATCGGGTCCGCGCGCGATATCACATTGCGCGCCCTTGACGTTTTGGCGTCCGCAGATTTGATTGCCGCCGAGGATACCAGAACAGCGCGTAAACTGATGGAAATTCATGGTGTTGCGTTGAACGGGCGCAAGATTGTCGCGTTCCATGACCACAGCGGAGAAGGGGCCGTGGCGCGCCTTGTCGCCGATATCGCAGGTGGCAAATCGGTGGCTTACGTGTCCGAGGCGGGCACGCCATTGGTCGCCGATCCGGGGTACGAACTGGGCTGTGCCGCGATTGCGGCGGGGCTGCCGGTGACATCGGCGCCGGGGGCGTCCGCAGTGCTGGCGGCGCTGACCGTGTCGGGGCTGCCCACGGACCGCTTTGCATTCGTCGGCTTTTTGTCGGCATCCAAACAGCAGCGCGAGACCGAAATCGCGGCGCTGCGCGATGTGCCGTTCACGCTGGTTTTCTACGAAAGCCCGAAACGTGTTGGTGAAATGTTAGGGAATTTGCGGAACATTCTGGGCGAGGGACGACAGGCGGTTGTCTGTCGTGAACTGACAAAACGATTCGAAGAGATCACGCGCGGTGCGTTGGGCGATGTGGCCGCAGCATTCGCTGATCGCAACGTAAAGGGCGAATTGGTGGTTTTGGTCGGGCGCGCCGGGGCGACGGACGTGGCTGAATTGGATGTGACGGACGCACTGCGCGATGCGATGAAGACGATGCGGATCAAAGATGCGGCGACGCTTGTGGCGGGTGCGTTGGGTCTGCCGCGCCGGCAAGTTTACCAAATCGCCCTGGGCATGGGAGAAGACGAATGATAGGATCAGTCGGGTATCACGCGGGCTTGGTGGCCGAGGATATTGTGGCCGCTGACTATACCCGTAGGGATCATCGCCTTGCGGCGCGTCGCTGGCGCGGGCAGGCTGGTGAAATCGACCTGATCATGCGCGATGGTGACACCGTTGTTTTCATCGAAGTCAAGAAAAGCAAAACATTCGGCGGCGCCGCATTGCGGCTTGGGCGTCGGCAGATGGACCGCATTTGCACCGCTGCAACCGAGTTTTTGGCCAATGAACCACGGGGGCAACTGACCGACGTCCGCTTTGACTTGGCGATGGTTGACGGGCAGGGGGCGGTGTCGGTGATCGAAAATGCCTTTGCCGAAGCCTGACGCGCCCATTGCACAAGGTCGGCAGCTGCGCCATGTAATGCGGCAGCATCGTTGAAAATGAGGTCGCCTTATGTCGCTGAAAATTGCATTCCAGATGGACCCGATCGGTCCCATTAACATTGATGCCGACAGCACCTTTCGCATCGCAGAGGAAGCGCAGGCGCGCGGGCACAGCCTGTTTTATTACACCCCCGACAAATTGGCCTATGATCAGGGCCGCGTCACGGCCCGCGGTTGGCCACTGACGGTGCAGCGCGTAAAGGGCGACCACTTTCGACTGGGGGAAGAAACCGTTGTCGCGCTGGCTGATTTCGATGTGGTTTGGCTGCGTCAGGACCCGCCGTTTGACATGGGGTATATCACCACGACGCATATTCTCGATATGATTCACCCCGGCACATTGGTGGTGAATGATCCGTTTTGGGTACGTAATTATCCGGAAAAGTTGCTGGTTCTGAAATTTCCTGATCTGACGCCGCCGACAATGATCGCCCGTGATCTTGCGACATTGAAGGCGTTCCGCCACGAGCATGGCGATGTGATTCTCAAACCGCTTTATGGCAATGGTGGCGCGGGCGTCTTTAAACTTGCGCATGCCGATAGCAACCTTGCATCGCTGCACGAACTTTTTGTAGGCATCAATCGTGAACCGCTGATCATTCAAAAGTTTTTGCCTGCCGTATCCAAAGGTGACAAGCGCGTTATTTTGATCGACGGAGAAGCTGTTGGTGCGATCAATCGCGTGCCAGCCGAAGGTGAGACCCGGTCGAATATGCATGTAGGCGGCCGCCCTGAAAAAGTTGATCTGACGGACCGCGATCGCGAGATTTGTGCGCGTATCGGTCCGCTTTTGCGTGAGAAAGGCCAGATTTTTGTCGGGATTGATGTCATTGGCGATTGGCTGACCGAAATCAACGTAACGTCACCCACGGGCATTCAGGAATTGGAACGCTTTGACGGTGTGAATATTGGCGCGAAAATCTGGGAAGCAATCGAAGGGCGCCGGGCGGCCTAGGATGCGCTTGCGTATTTTGAATCTTTGGCTGCGCTACTGTGTGCGGCCGATTTTGCAAGTTGGCCATTCGCCCAAATTGGCGGCGGCTGCATTTGATGCGGCGGCACCGTGGCTGTTTCGCGGCCCGCCGCATATCTGCCATCGGACCGAATCTGTCGATGACCTGACGTTGCACTGGATCAGCGTTGGACCGGTCGAACCCCGCCGCGTCATCCTTTATTTCCATGGCGGTGCCTATCTTGCCGGAAGCGGGACGGCCTATCGCGGGCTTTTGGGCCGGATGTCCAAGCTGACAGGCTTGCGGGTTTGTGCGCCTGATTATCGGTTGCTGCAACAGGCCCCATTTCCAGCCGCCTTTGATGATGCGCTGCGTGCCTGGGCATCTTTGATGGCCAAGGGTTATCGCCCTGCGGATGTCGTTTTGGGTGGTGACAGCGCAGGCGCCGGGTTGATGCTGGCGCTGTTATCGCATCTGACGCACGCGGGCCAACGCCCGCGCGCTGCATTCGCAATGTCACCTTGGACCGATCTTACCCTGCAGGGGGCCAGCTTGCAGTCAACGGCTGAGGTCGTGCTGCCCGTCGACCGCATGAACGATGTCGTAGCCCGATATTTGTGCGGTGCCGCACCGGATGATCCGCGCGCGTCGCCGTTGTTTGCGCAGTTTGACGAACCGCCGCCGGTGCTTATTCAGGTCGGCAGTGGCGAGGCGTTGCGCGACGATGCGGTGCGTATGGCGCAGCGTCTGGGGCCGATGGCGCAGCTGCGCATATGGCCGAGTGTGCCGCATGTCTGGCAGATGTTCGATGGTTACGTCCCGCAGGCGCGCGCGGCGCTGTGCGAAATCGCGGATTTCGTTCATACCTCTTTCGCCATGGCGAGCCGATAGCTGACGGCTTCGGCGACGTGCGGTCTGCGCACGTCGTCGCACCCCTCTAAGTCCGCAATGGTCCGCGCGACCCGCAGGACGCGGTGGTAACCTCTTGCCGACAATCCAAAGCGTTCGGCCACTTTGACCAGCAACGCGCGCCCTTCTGTATCTGGCGTCGCGATTTGTTCCAACAGGTGTCCTTCGGCGTCGGCGTTCACGCGGGCTGTCTTATGTCCTTGAAACCGCTGGGTCTGCCGATCCCGTGCCGCAGCGACACGTGCCGCCACAATGGCAGAGCTTTCACCGTTTTGGGGCAGGTCCAGGTCGGTAAAGGCGACGGGCGGCACTTCGATGCGCAGATCAAACCGGTCCATCAGCGGGCCAGAAATACGGCCCATATAATCCTCGCCACACAGGGGCACCCGCGCGCAGGCCCGTGCCGGGTCGGCAAGATAGCCGCATTTGCAGGGGTTGGCGGCGGCGACCAGCATGAACCGACACGGATAGCGGACATGCGCGTTGGCGCGGGCTATCACGACTTCGCCGGTTTCAATGGGCTGGCGCAGGGTCTCCAGCACGGCGCGGGTGAATTCGGGGAATTCGTCCATGAACAAGACCCCATTGTGGGCGAGGCTGATTTCGCCGGGTTTGGCGGTGCGTCCGCCGCCGACGATGGCAGCCATAGAGGCGGTGTGATGCGGTTCGCGGAACGGTCTTTCGCGGTTAATGCCGCCTTCATCCAACAGGCCGAACAGTGAATGGATCATCGAGGTTTCCAGTGCTTCGACCGGCGTCAGCGGCGGTAAAATGCCGGGAATGCGCGCGGCGAGCATTGATTTTCCGGACCCGGGAGAGCCGACGAGCATCAGGTGATGCCGCCCGGCTGCTGCAATTTCAAGGGCGCGTTTGGCGCGCTCCTGGCCTTTGACCTCTGACAGATCGCGGGTTGAAGTGGCGCGGTGCACCTCGCCGGGTTCTGACGGTGACAGGACCGATTGGCCGGTGTAGTGGCGCACGACGTCGGCAAGCGTGCGCGGTGCGATCACATTGGCCGCGCCGACCCACGCGGCCTCGGCACCGCAGGCGTAGGGGCAAAGCAGGGTGCGTTCGTCCTGTGCGGCGGCCATGGCTGCGGGCAGGGCGCCGACCACCGGCACCAATGTCCCGTCCAGCGATAATTCCCCCAAGGCCACTGTGCGTTCGGCGTCTTCCTGCGGGATGATTTCAAGTGCAGCCAGCAGCGCCAAGGCGATTGGCAGGTCGAAATGCGAGCCTTCCTTTGGCAGGTCTGCGGGCGACAGGTTTACCGTGATCCGCTTTGATGGCAGGGCGATCGCCATCGCGCTGAGGGCCGCGCGCACCCGTTCGCGCGCTTCGGAGACTGCCTTGTCCGGCAGTCCCACGATCGCGAACGCGGGTATGCCCGGTGTGATGGCGCATTGTACTTCGACAAGACGTGCCTCGATCCCTTCGAATGCGACTGTATAGGCCAGTGCTACCATGCTCAAACTCCCCGCTCTTGGTTAACGGGTAGTTGGGCGTGGTTTAGGATTGGTTAACGCTTGGCCATGGCAGACGTTTCAGGTCCATTGGATAAGGCCAGGGGGCAACATTTTCCAACTGCGCCGCAGCACGCCATTGCAGAAACGCCGGATCGGCAAGATGCTGATTGACATAGGCCTGTGCGGCGGAGCTGACAGGCAGACCATACGCGGTGATGCGCAGCGCCACGGGCGCATAGAACACATCAGCCAAAGAGTATGCGCCGAACAGCCATGGCCCGTCGTGTCCGTGCCGGGAACGGGCCAGCGCCCAAAGGTCTTGGGCGCGTTGGATGTCCGCGATCACTGTCTGGGACGGGACAAAGCCGTCCCAGACATGGCTGATCATGTTGGGGCAATCATTGCGCAGTGCCATGAAACCGCTATGCATTTCCGCGACCATGGATCGGGCCAGTGCGCGGGCGCCGGGGTCGCGCGGATACAGGTCCACTGCGGGGTGATTTTCGACCAGCGTTTCCGCCATGGCAATGCTGTCTGTCAGCACATGTCCGGCGCCTGTTTGCATCACCGGGACAGAGCGCGCAGGTGCCAGATGGGCAAGGTCCTGCGCCATCGTTCCGGCATAAAGCCCGACCATGTGGGTGTTGTAAGGCAGCCCGAATTTTTCGAGCATGAGCCAGCCGCGCAAGGACCAGCTGCTGAAGGTGCGGTCACCGATGTAGAGTTGATATGTCATGAATGGAAGCCTAGCGGCGCATCGGCCCGCAGCCTAACGATGAAATTTGATGTGACACATCACGCGGTGTGATTGATCTTGCCAACGGTCCATGCACCGTGTGCAAACGCTAGGTCTGTCACCGACAGGTTGTCGATCTTGTGACCGAACGCGGCGTAGGCTTCGATGCCAAGGGCGCGCTGCACCTGCGTCAGGATCATGCCAAAGTGGCCGACGACGATCAGGTTTTCGTGGTCCAAGGCCAGAAGGCCATTGATCGCGGCATCCACGCGCCGACGCACCGCGTTCCAGCATTCACCGTTCGGGGGGGCGACATCGCCGGGGGTTTCCCAATAGGCGCGGATTGTGGCCGGCGCCTCGGCTTCGATCTGGGCAAAGGTGCGCAGTTCCCATGCGCCAAAGTTGATTTCGCGCAGGGCGGGATCATGGGGCAGTCTATCCCGAGGGCGCAGGGCATCTGCCGTGGCGCTGGCACGGATCAGATCGGACGAGACGACAGGGGCGGCGGGCAAATAGGCGCGCAAACGGGCAATGGCGGCGGTATCCGATAGATCTGCCGGCAGATCGGACCAGCCAACCATGGATTTCGCATGGGTGGGGCCGTGGCGTACCAACCATAGCCGGGTCACGGCAGCGTCCCTTTGAGGGCCAGCGGCAAGCCTGCCATCACAGCCACGACCAGACCCGCATCGGCCGCGATGACCTGATTGAGCGTGCCTTGCGCGTTGCGAAAGTTGCGTGACAGGGCGTTGTCGGGCACGATCCCCTGACCTACCTCGTTCGAGACAATGACAACGGGGCACGAACAGCGGCGCAGTGCCGTGCGCAGCCCTGCGGTTTCGCCCGCAAGATCATGTTGGTTGAGCATGATATTGGTCAGCCACAAGGTGGCGCAATCAATCAGGACAGCTTGGTCTGGCTGGCATTTCTCCAGCGCACCTGCGACGTTGATCGGCTCTTCTATTGTGGTCCAGCCATCGCCGCGCAGATCGCGGTGACGTGATACCTTTGCGGCCATTTCATCATCGAAAACCTGCGCCGTCGCAATATAAACGGGGTCAGATGTGCCCTGCAAAACAAGGCGTTCCGCATAGGCGGATTTGCCAGAGGCGGCGCCGCCTAGCACCAATGTCAGGTTTGGCAATGTCATTGAGGCAACTTTGTTTGATCCAACTCATTTGTTGCTGCGTAACAAGTACAAGCAAGAAAGTTAATGCACCGTCTGCAATCAAGGAGAAATTACATGGGTGTTGCCGGTTTTTCTGATCAAACCTTGTCACGGACTGCCATGAAGGCAGAGCTGCTGGACGCGGATACCGAACTTGCATTGGCCTATGCGTGGCGCGATCAGCGCGACGAACAAGCATTGCATCGTTTGATCACGGCCTACATGCGGCTTGCCATTTCGATGGCGTCGAAATTCAAACGCTACGGCGCGCCGATGAATGACCTTATTCAGGAAGCCTCTGTTGGGTTGATGAAGGCCGCAGACAAGTTTGACCCTGACCGCGGTGTGCGCTTTTCCACTTATGCCGTCTGGTGGATCAAGGCGTCCATTCAGGATTATGTGATGCGGAACTGGTCAATGGTGCGTACAGGTTCGACATCATCGCAAAAGTCATTGTTTTTCAATTTGCGCCGTGTGCAGGCCCGGCTTGAGAGGGAAGCGGCGGCAGAAGGCCGGACATTGGACCGTCACGACATGCGCGAAATGATTGCGATTGAAATCGGCGTGCCGCTGCATGACGTCGAGATGATGGAGGGGCGTCTTTCGGGCTCCGACTTTTCGCTGAACGCGACCCAATCGGCCGAGGATGAAGGCCGTGAATGGATTGACGCGCTTGAGGATGGCGGCCCGCAGGCGGCGGAAACAGTGCAGAACAACCACGATAACGACACGTTGCGCCACTGGTTGGTCACGGCGTTGTCCGATCTGAATGATCGCGAACAGTTCATTGTCCGCGAACGTAAACTGCGCGAAGATCCGCGTACGCTGGAAAGCATCGGCACGGAACTTGGTCTGTCCAAGGAACGTGTGCGCCAGTTGGAAGCCGCTGCCTTCGGCAAGATGCGCAAGAGCCTTGAGCAACAAAGTACCGAGGTCCATGCGTTTCTTGCATGACCGCCTGTCATTGTGTTTCCGGTATCATCTGACCTAGTGTCAGCCAAAGTGATACCGGAGACAGCAAATGCTGGCTGACAAACATATTCTTTTGATTGTGGGCGGCGGGATTGCCGCGTTCAAGACGCTCGACCTTGTGCGGCGTTTGCGCGACAGGGGGGCGCGGGTGACGCCGGTTCTGACCCAGGCCGGGGCGGCGTTTGTCACACCGCTGAGCCTGTCTGCTTTGTCGGCTGCAAAGGTTTATCAGGATCTTTTTGATCTCACAGATGAGGCCGAAATGGGCCACATTGAATTGTCGCGCGCCGCAGATTTGATTGTTGTGGCACCCGCCACGGCGGATTTGATGGCCAAGATGGCGGCGGGACTGGCAAATGATTTGGCCACGACGCTGTTGCTGGCCACAGATACACAGGTTCTGGTCGCACCGTCGATGAATGTGCGCATGTGGGATCACCCGGCCACCCAGCGTAATATCGCTGCGTTAAAGGGCGATGGTGTGCTGTTTGTCGGCCCCAACGAGGGCGAGATGGCCTGTGGTGAATACGGGCCGGGCCGGTTGGCCGACGTGTCCGAGATTGTCACGGCGGTCGATGCGGCCCTGTCTGATGGTCCGTTGAAAGGCCGGCATGTGCTGGTCACGTCTGGCCCCACGCACGAGCCGATCGACCCGGTGCGGTACATCGCGAACCGGTCATCGGGCGCGCAGGGCACCGCGATTGCGCGGGCTTTGGCGGCGCTTGGGGCGGATGTGACGTTTATCACGGGCCCCGCCGATGTGCCGCCGCCTCTGGGCGTGCGGGTGGTCAAAATCCAAACCGCGCGCGAGATGTTGGCCGCTGTGCAGGCTGCGCCTTTGGCCGTTGTGGCGGTGTTTGCGGCGGCTGTGGCGGACTGGCATGTGGCTAATGCAGGTCAGAGCAAGATCAAGAAAGACGGCGCGGGCCTGCCGACGCTGGAATTTGCCGAAAACCCCGATATTCTGGCCACGATTTCGCAGCTGGCACAGGGGCGTCCGCAACTGGTCATTGGGTTCGCGGCGGAAACGGATGATGTGATCGCCCATGCCACGGCCAAGCGCAAGCGCAAGGGCTGTGACTGGATTATTGCCAACGATGTGTCGCCTGCCACGGGGATCATGGGCGGGACGGAAAACGCGGTGACGTTGATCACGGACGATGGTGCCGAAGAATGGCCGCGGATGAGCAAGGATGCGGTGGCAGCCGCGCTGGCAAAACGGATTGCAGGGGCGATCGCGTGAGGCCGGAGGTTCTGTTTCAATGGGATGATGCGGCGGATCGTGGCCTTGGCCTGCCGGCGTACGAAACCGCAGGCGCAGCGGGTGCGGACCTGCGCGCCAACCTTGCCGAGCAACGCGCTGTGCGCTTGCTGCCGGGCCATCGGGCATTGATCCCGACGGGATTGCGCATGGCTGCGCCCGAAGGGTTCGAGGTGCAGATCAGGCCTCGCTCGGGGCTGGCCCTGAAACATGGCGTGACTTTGGTGAATGCGCCCGGCACCATCGACAGCGACTATCGTGGGCCTGTCGGGGTGATCATGATCAATCTGGGATCAGATGAATTTACGGTGACGCACGGCATGCGCATTGCACAGATGGTTGTCGCGCCGGTTGCGCAGGCGACATTCGCGCTGGTGGCTGTTCTGGATGCGACCGTGCGCGGACCGGGCGGTTTTGGGTCCACCGGGCTATGATTATGGTCGGCGCCATGGCCGCCGTCCTGTGGGGGATTGGCGTTGCGATGAACACGCCGCGTCAGGCGCGCTGGACGATGATTGCGATCCTGCTGGCGGCGGCGATGCTGGTGCAGTTCACCTTGCCTGCCGGGCATCCGTTGCGGCAGGCCACCGGTGGGGATGCGGGGCTTTGGGGACTGATAATTGCCTTTGGCGCGATTGTCTGGGGCTATCGGCGGTTGCTGCGCGGGTTGCGTGCGCGGGTCGCTGCGAATGAGGTGCCGCGTGTGAAATCAGGTGCCTTTTCCGACACCGAACTTGATCGCTATGCCCGGCATATCATCCTGCGTGAAGTCGGCGGGCCGGGGCAGAAGGCCTTGCGCGATGCCAAGGTGCTGGTTGTGGGCGCGGGGGGGCTTGGGTCTCCGGCGCTACAATATCTGGCGGCGGCGGGCGTCGGCACGATTGGGGTGATTGACGATGATCTGGTTGAAAACGCCAATTTACAGCGACAGATCATTCACCGCGACGCCAACATCGGCATGGCCAAGGTTCATTCCGCAGCCGAGGCGATGGTTGCCCAAAACCCCTTTGTGAGCGTGCGCCCCTATCATCGGCGCCTGACCGACGAGATCGCAGGGGACTTGTTTGCCGACTACGATCTGGTCCTTGACGGGACGGACAATTTCAACACGCGCTATCTGGTGAACCGCACAGCCGTCATGCAGCAGAAACCGTTGATCGCGGCTGCGTTGACGCAATGGGAGGGACAGATCAGCGTTTATGATCCCGCCCGCGGAACACCTTGTTATGAATGCATTTTCCCGGTCGTGCCTGACGCGTCTCTTGTGCCCAGTTGCGCCGAAGCGGGCGTGATTGGTCCGCTGCCCGGGGTCATTGGTGCAATGATGGCGGTTGAGGCGTTGAAGGTGATTACCGGCGCAGGCACCGATTTGGGTGGTCGGTTGCTGATCTATGACGCGCTTTATGCGCAGACGCGCACGATTGGGGTCAAACCACGTGCGGACTGTGCCGTTTGTGGCGGCAAAGGCATGCGTCACGCGGGGCGGTGATGACGCGGGCGCAGGCAGTGAACCTGACAAGAGATTGCGCCCCGTTGATACCCGCCGTGCCCTGTCACGTTGGCCAAGGGCGTTGTTTTGCGCAGTTTTTGGCGCGACTGTCTTGGTATTTTGCGAAACGGAAGCCGCAGCGCTAGCATGTTCGCGGCACGCGCCCTATTTTGACAGGGAAGGAGATATGCCATGACAAACCCGCTGCTTGCCGACTGGAACACGCCCTTTGGGTTGCCCCCGTTTGATCTGATTACGGACGATGATTATGCCCCCGCTGTCAATGCCGCATTGGCCGAGGCGCGTGCAAATATCGCGGATATTACGGATAACCCCGCTGAGCCGACCTTTGCCAATACGGTAGAACCTCTTGAATTGGCAGAAGAAAAACTGGGCAGGATTTTGGGCGCGTTTTACGGCGTTGCCGGTGCTGACAGTAATCCGGCGCGCGAGGCGTTACAGCGTGACTTTGCCCCCAAGCTAAGCGCGTATGGGTCCGAGATATCTGAGAACAAGGCATTGTTCGCGCGGGTCGAGGCGATTTGGGACGCGCGTGAAACGCTTGACCTGACAGATGAACAGCAGCGCGTGCTGATGTTGACCCGGCGTGGATTTGTACGGTCGGGCGCGCGCCTGGAGGGCGACGCCGCCGCGCAGTTGCGTGCGGCAAAATCGCGGCTTTCGGTGCTGGGAACAGAGTTCACCCAGAACCTGTTAGCAGATGAACGTGAATGGATCATGAAGCTGGGGCCCGATGATCTGGATGGCCTGCCGGAGTTCACGATTGTGACCGCAAAAGCCGCAGGTGCAGAGAAGGATGCGGGCGGCCCGGTGGTGACCCTGTCGCGGTCACTGATCGTGCCGTTCTTGCAGTTTTCGGAGCGGCGGGATCTGCGGCAGAAAGCCTATGAGGCGTGGGTTGCGCGGGGCGCGAATGGCGGCAAGACAGACAACCGCGCAATTGCGGCGGAAACGCTGAATCTGCGGGCGCAGCGGGCCGGTTTGTTGGGCTATGGCACCTTTGCGGATTACAAGCTTGAGACCGAAATGGCCGGCTCTCCGGATGCTGTGCGCGACCTGTTGATGCAGGTCTGGAAGCCTGCAAAAGCGGCGGCTGAGGCGGATGCAGAGGTGCTGACGCGGATGCTGCATGCGGATGGCTGGGACGGGCCGTTGGAGCCGTGGGATTGGCGGTTTTATGCGCAGAAACGCCGCAAGGTTCTGCATGATTTGGATGAGGCCGAGCTGAAGCCGTATCTGCAACTGGACCGGATGATCGCAGCGGCGTTTTCCTGTGCCAATCGGCTGTTTGGGCTGACGTTCAAAGAGATCGAGGGGCCAGTCTATCATGCTGATGTGCGGCTTTGGGAAGTGACGCGAAATGGCACGCATACCGCTGTTTTTATTGGTGATTATTTTGCCCGTGGGTCAAAGAGGTCAGGCGCGTGGTGTTCGGCAATGCGGTCCCAGCAGCGATTGTCAGGTGATGTGCGGCCACATGTGGTGAATGTGTGTAATTTCGCCAAACCAGAGACCGGAAAGCCCGCGCTTTTGTCATATGACGATGCCCGCACATTGTTTCACGAATTCGGACATGCGCTGCATCAGATGCTGTCGGACGTGACATATGAAAGCATCTCGGGGACGTCGGTGGCGCGCGATTTCGTGGAGCTTCCGAGCCAGCTTTATGAGCATTGGCTGGAGGTGCCGGAGGTGTTGGCAGAGTTCGCGACGCATGCCGAGACCGGCAAGCCGATGCCCGAGGATTTGCTGAACCGGATGCTGGGTGCGGCGACCTACGATATGGGGTTCCAGACGGTGGAATATGTGGCGTCGGCCCTTGTGGATCTGGCGTTTCATGACGGGCCTGCGCCCGCTGATCCGATGCAGAAACAGGCGGAAATTCTGGAAGGTCTGGGGATGCCGCACGCCATCGGGATGCGCCACGCGACGCCGCATTTTGCGCATGTTTTTGCGGGCGACGGGTATTCCAGCGGCTACTACAGCTACATGTGGTCCGAGGTGATGGATGCCGATGCGTTCGCGGCGTTCGAAGAGGCCGGTGATCCGTTCGACACGGACGTGGCAAAGCGGTTGGAGGAGACGGTTTTGTCGTCGGGTGGGTCTGTCGATGCGGCGGCACTTTATACCGCGTTCCGGGGGCGTTTGCCGGGCGTCGCGGCGTTGCTCAAGGGGCGAGGACTGGACCGCGCGGCGTAAGGTGACGCAACGCGCGGTGGGGGGGTGCGGCCTGTGCATCGGCGGCCCCCCCCAAAGCACCTGTTAACGCTCGTTTTTGCTGGTGAAATCGGCGTAAAGGCGGCGTGCAGAACCCGTAAATACCGCGTGCGTACGTTTTACACGCAACACGTGGGTTAACGTGGCGGTCGGTTCAAATGTGAACGAGATGTTAAGGTTAGGCGGGGAAATCCCCGCCCTACGGTCGGGTGTCGTCGGGGTGGCGTGCGACGCCGACGGGGTCCTTGTGGATCAGCACATCGGCGCGGGGGTAGGCGGCGATGATCGCGCGGCGAAGGGCGGCACCAATCGCATGCGCCTGTTCCAGTGTCTGCGACCCGTCCAGTTCGATATGCAGGTTGACGAAAACCCGGCTGCCGGCGACGCGGGTCTTGAGATCGTGGAAACCATGAACGCCGTCGAAGCTGCCTGCGATCTTGCCGATCTCGGCGATCATCGTGGGGTCGGCCTGTCGGTCCATCAGCGCGTCCCATGCGCCTTTGCCGATGCGCAGGGCACCGACCGCAAGCAGGGCCGCTGCGCCAAGGGCCACGACGCTGTCTATTTGACCAAGCCCAAAGCGGGCCGAAGCCCAAAGTGCGATGAAGGCGCCAACATTCGGGATCAGGTCGCCGAGATAGTGCAGGCTGTCTGCTTTGACTACGCGGTTGCCGGTTTGGCGGGCGACGTGCCGTTGCCACAGCACCAGACCCAGCGTGACGACAATGGAAAAGACCATGACGATCATGCCCTGACCTTCGCGTTCGGGCAGGGTCACGGTGTCATCGAGCAGGCGCAGTATCGCGGCAACCGCGATGACGCAGGCCGAAATCAGGATGAACAGGGATTGCCCCAACGCGGCGAGGTCCTCGGCGGAGGTATGGCCGAAGTTGTGATCATCGTCGGCCGGTTTTGCAGCATAGGCGATGGCGGCCAGCCCGCCCAGCGACATCATCAGATCCATCGCGCTATCGGCCAGTGTGGCGGCCACGGCAAGCGACCCGGTTTGCCCCAGCGCCCAGAGTTTGACCAGCACAAGCACCAGCGCCACCGCGACGGAAAGCACGCCGGCGGACAAGTTCAGGCGGGTGTCGTGGCGGTGGGTCATTCAGGCCTGTCGCAGTTGTTTGGGCCGTTCTAACATTATCGTGGGCGATTGTCAGAGCAAAGGGCACTTTGTGATTGTATTATTGGCTGGGCATTGGGGGTGCGTTATGCCTAAAATTTAGGCGAAATACCATTGGCGCACGGTTTTTGTGCAAAGTCGTTGCGCATTTGCGGGCAGTCTTTAGGGTGGACTGATGAATGAGAGCCCCGCGTACTTTGATGAAATGCTGCAACCCGATGGCGGTCCACGTGGCCCCTATGCGCAGTATTACGACTGGCTCCGCAAGGAAGAGCCGGGCCGATTGTTGGAGAAATCGGCAGAAGCCGAGGCGCTTTTCCGGCTGACCGGCATTACTTTTAACGTCTATGGCGACCCCAGCGAAGCCGAGCGGCTGATCCCGTTCGACGTCATTCCGCGGATCATTGCGGGGCGCGAATGGGTCAAGGTGACAAAGGGGATCGAGCAACGTGTGCGGGCGCTGAATGCGTTCTTGCATGACATTTACCACCGGCAGGAAATTGTCCGCGCGGGCCGTGTCCCGGCGCATATGATTGCGCGCAACGCCGCGTTTTTGCCGCAGATGATCGGGGTGACGCCGCCGGGTGGGATTTATACCCATATCGTCGGCACCGATCTGGTGCGCACCGGACCGGATGAATTTTTCGTCCTTGAGGATAATGCGCGCACGCCGTCGGGGGTTTCCTATATGTTGGAAAACCGCGAGACGATGCTGCACATGTTCCCGGAGCTGTTTTCGAAGGTGAAGGTGCAAAGCGTGTCGCAGTACCCAAGGTCGCTGCGCCGGTCGCTGAGTGCCTGTGCGCCGCAGGCCTGCGAGGGCCGGCCGACGGTGGCCGTCTTGACGCCGGGGATATATAATTCCGCCTATTACGAACATGCATTTTTGGCCGATCAGATGGGTGCGGAACTGGTCGAGGGGCACGATCTGCGGGTGGTCAATGGCCGGGTCGCGATGCGGACCACCGAAGGGTACAAGCCGATTGACGTGCTGTATCGCCGGATTGACGATGATTATATTGATCCGCTGAACTTTAACCCCGATTCCATGTTGGGTGTGCCGGGGATCATGGATGTGTACCGCGCGGGCGGTATCACATTGGCCAATGCGCCGGGCACCGGGATTGCCGACGACAAGGCGATCTATTCCTATATGCCCGAGATTATTGAATTTTATACAGGCGAAAAGGCGATTTTGAACAATGTGCCGACGCATCGTTGTTCCGAACCCGAGGCGCTGAAATATGTGCTGGATAACCTTGCCGATCTGGTCGTCAAGGAGGTCCACGGATCGGGGGGCTATGGTATGTTGGTCGGGCCTGCGGCCAGCAAGGCCGAACTGGCGACGTTCCGCGCCAAGTTAGCGGCGAACCCGGATCATTATATCGCGCAGCCGACGCTGGCCCTGTCGACCGTGCCGATCCTGACGGACGCGGGGCTGGCACCGCGCCATGTGGACTTGCGGCCCTATGTTCTGGTGTCCCCCGACCGGATCGAGATTACCCCCGGTGGGCTGACCCGCGTCGCGCTGACCGAGGGGTCGTTGGTGGTGAATTCGTCCCAAGGGGGCGGCACCAAGGACACTTGGGTGCTGGAGGAGTAGCGGCAATGCTGGGCAAAACCGCAGGGGGCTTGTTTTGGATGTTCCGGTATCTGGAGCGGTCGGAAAATACCGCCCGGATGATTGACGCCGGTCTGCGCATTTCGCTGACCCGGTCGAGTGCGGCGGAATCGGAGTGGACGTCGATCCTGCATGCGACGGGGCTGCAGGCGGGGTATTTGCAGCGCTACAGCACGTATACCGGCGATCAGGTGATTGATTATCTGCTGCGCGACGAAACCAATCCGGGCAGTGTCCGCGCCGTCGTGGAAGCCGCGCGCAATGATGCCCGTTTGGTGCGCACCGCCCTGACCCGCGAGGTCTGGGAGGCGGTCAACGAATGCTACATGGTTCTGAAGGACGCGCTGGCGCACCCGATCAGCGACCGTGACTTGCCGCGTATCTTGCAGATGATCCGGCAGCGCAGCGCCTTTGTGCGCGGCGCCTTGCACGGCACGATGCTGCGCAATGAGATGTATGACTTTGCCCGGATCGGGACGTTTTTTGAACGCGCGGACAACACGGCGCGGATTTTGGATGTGAAATATTACATCCTGCTGCCGTCGGTCATGCATGTGGGCACGCCCACTGACAACGTGCAGTGGGAAACGATCCTGCGGGCGACGTCCGCGGTGCGCGCCTATCAGACGCTGCACGACGGTGAGGTGGACCCAAAGAGCATCGCCAAGTTTTTGATGCTGGACCGGCGCCTGCCGCGCAGCCTTGCGTTTTGCTATGGGAAAATACAGGACAATCTGGGTTATCTGGAAACGGATTATGGTGTCCGTCACCCCTGTCATGATCTGGCCGCGCGGATATGCAAACGGTTTGCGACCTATGATGTGGATGCTATTTTCGACTATGGCCTGCATGAATTTATCAGCGATTTCCTGAAGGACAGCGCCGCGTTGGGGCAGCAGATCGAAATCGACTATCGGTTTATAGAGTGAGCCCATGCGCCTGAAAATCCACCACCAGACCACGTATCATTATGACAGCCCTGTCCCCTACGGTTTGCAGCAACTGCGGTTGCGTCCCAAATCGCGCGAGGGGCAGGAGGTGTTGCATTGGGACATCGCGGTCGCGGGTGGCAAGCTTGAGGTGTGTTACGAGGATGAGCACGCCAATACTGTCGATCTGGTCAGTTTTGATCCCGGCCAGACCGAGATCAGCATCACCTGTTCGGGCGAGGTCGAGGTGACGGATAATCACGGGGTGGTTGGGCGTCAAAAGGGTTTTGTGCCGCTGTGGCTGTACGAGCGCAGTACCGCGCTGACCCAGGCCGGCGATGGCATCAAGGCGTTGGTTGCCGGACTGACGCGGGGAGAAACCGATCTTGCCACGCTGCACGCCCTGTCCGCCCATATTCTGGCGATGGTGCCCTATTCGACGGATCAGGCGGCGTCCGATCTGACGGTCGAGCAGGCAATTGCCGCAGGCCATGCCGTGTGTCAGGATCACGCGCATATCTTTATCAGTGCCGCCCGGCAGATGGGTTTCCCGGCGCGTTACGTGTCGGGGTATCTGATGATGGACGACCGCGTGATGCAGGATGCCAGCCATGCCTGGGCCGAGGCGCATGTCCCCGGACTTGGCTGGGTGGGGTTTGACGTGTCCAACGGTATTTCACCCGACGCCCGCTATGTCCGGGTCGCGACGGCCCTTGATTACCGCGGCGCAGCCCCGATTTCGGGGATGCGGTTTGGCAAGGGGGCGGAAAGCATGAATGTGTCCTTGCAGGTGCAGCAGCAATAGGTACATGATATGTTGCTTGAAACGGCTCTTGTACGGGGTCGCGCTGCATATATCGGGACGGTGTGACAAATGACCTATTGCGTTGGGATGCTGCTGGATCGTGGGCTGATCTTTATGGCGGATACCCGGACGAGTGCCGGTGTCGATAACATCTCGGTTGCGAAAAAGCTGCACAGTTGGGACGTGCCGGGTGAACGTGTGATCACGTTGATGACGGCGGGCAATCTGGCGACGACGCAATCGGTGATCAGTTTGCTGGATGAACGCGCCAAGGCCCCGCAGGATCGCAGCCCGTCCATCCTTGAGGCGCCGTCGATGTTTCAGATCGCACGCGAGGTCGGCACGACCCTCAAGGAAGTCATTCAGGCCAATGCGACGACGGGCCAGACCGCTGATTCTGCCTTTGGTGCGACGATCATTTTGGGCGGTCAGATCAAGGGTGCCCCGCCGCGTCTGTTCATGATCTACCCGGAGGGGAATTTCATCGAAGCGTCGGACGACAACCCGTTTTTCCAGATTGGCGAGGCGAAATACGGCAAGCCGATTTTGGTCCGCGCCTATCATCGGGACATGCAGTTTGAAGCCGCGCTGAAGCTGTTGATGGTCAGCTTTGATTCGACGATCAAGTCGAACCTGTCGGTGGGGCTGCCGCTGGATTACATGACGTATGACACCGATACGTTCACGCCGGGCCATGTGGGCCGGATTGCGCCTGACAACGACTATTATAACGCGGTGTCAAACGGCTGGGGCGAGGCGCTGAATGCCGCGTTTGATCAGTTGCCTGCGTTTACGTTCTAATCCCGGATTTCCGCAGGGTTGACGCCCCAAAGAACCGCCTTTGGCGCCCAGCCCCGGTAGCCGCCCGCAGTCAACTGGCACCAGTCGGCGGTACATTCGCCAAGGCGTGCAATGACGCCCGGTTCCAGTATCGCGTTTTCCAGCGATGTATCGTCAGGCCGTGCGCGCAGCGGTGTGGTTTGCCCGTCGATCAGCACGGTGCGCGCCCCCGACAGCATTGAGTAGTGGACCCAGCCCCCCTGGCCGTCACGGTCGATGACCCGGCGCCAGTGCCCGTATTCGGCGACAACCTGCAGCGGCATATTGCGCCGGGTGAAAACCCAGTCGATCCGGTGCGACAGCGATGGCCCGCGCCGCACATTGGATTCGCCCGCTTTCAACGACACGTAGCGTGGCAGCGGCAGGTTGGTTTCCGGCCCAAGGGTTGGGGCCTGACTGGTGGTTTGCGCCTGCGCCATGCTTGCGCAGACAAGAAGCGCGCAAATTCCCATTTGCACAACACGGAACCAATGCACCCATGCAATCATTGTCTGCCCTTAACTGCCATAATCTGGCGCGCGGTTCTTGTGCTGCGCGTCCCTTTGGCGCAACCTGACACGGCAGGGATGATTTGAAAACCCAGGGAGAGAGCCACATGCCGGGTAAGCATTTAAGTGTTGTCGTTACGCGACGGTTGCCCGAGGTGGTCGAAACCCGGATGAAAGAGCTGTTCGACGTCACCTTGCGCGAGAATGATGCGCCGATGACAGCTGATGAGCTGGTCGCGGCGATGCAGAACGCGGATGTTGTGGTGTCTACGATTACCGATCAGATCGACGCCAAGCTGTTGGGGCGCGCCGGTGACAGGCTGAAGCTGATCGCGAACTATGGCGCCGGTGTGGACAATATCGACGTCGCCACCGCGCGCCAGCGGGGCATCCACGTGTCCAACACGCCCGGCGTTGTGACAGACGATACCGCCGATATGGTCTTGGCGTTGATACTGGCCGTGACCCGGCGAATGGCCGAGGGGATGCTGTTGGCACAGTCGGATAATTGGGCCGGATGGTCGCCCACGGCGATGCTGGGGGGCCGGATCGCGGGCCGCCGTTTGGGTATTCTGGGAATGGGGCGGATTGGGCAGGCCGTTGCGAAACGTGCTGCCGCATTCGGGATGCAGGTGCATTACCATAACCGCAAGCGTCTGCGCCCCGAAGTGGAAGACGCGCTGGACGCGACCTATTGGGAAAGTCTTGATCAGATGGTCGCCCGGATGGATATCTTGTCGATCAACTGTCCACATACGCCATCGACGTTTCATCTGATGAACGCGCGCCGGTTGAAATTGATGAAGCCGACGGCGGTGATCGTGAACACATCGCGCGGCGAGGTGATCGACGAAAATGCCCTGACCCGGATGCTGCGCGCGGGTGAGATCGCGGGTGCCGGTCTGGACGTGTTCGAGCGTGGTCATGAAATTAACCCGCGTCTGAAAGAACTGCCCAATGCGATTCTGCTGCCGCATATGGGATCGGCCACCATCGAAGGCCGGATCGAGATGGGCGAGAAGGTGATTGTGAACATCAAGACCTTTGCCGATGGTCACAGACCGCCTGATCTCGTTGTCCCAAGTATGCTGTAATACGGCAGCGACTGTATTTTATTGATGCGCAGGCAGCGCGGTGCAAAGGGTAGTCTAAATGCGGATATTGCTTCCGGTACTGGGTGTTTTCATTGTCATTTTGGCCGCGGCTGGGCTGTATCTTTTCAAGCTGGGGCTGGATGATTACATGGCATCGCAAAGCATCGCATCGGTTCCCGTTGCGGCACCCGCCGGATGGGCCGCACAGCCATATGACACCGCTCAGGGCGAGGTGATCACCGGCACTGTCCTGATGCCATCAGCCGTTGGTGGCAGCACCACGAATGACATTTTGCTGGCATTTGAAAGCGCTGTTGCGGGTGATGACGATGGCGTCGTCCATGCGTTTGCGCGCGGTGACGAACGGATCGTGTTGCGGATGCGGGTGGCACCCCTGATCAAACAGCGGCTGTCGTTGAAGCAGCGTATGGGGATTGAAGAGGTGACGGAGCAAGAGGCGTTGGGCACGGTTCTTGGGGCGGTTGATGGCGTGTCATTTGTGATCATGCCGCAGGTGTCAGCGGTGATGGGGCAGCCGTTGCCGGTTCCGGTGGATTACCGCCACATCACGGCAAGCATTGGTGATCCCAAGGTTGCAGAGACGATTGAAGTCGCCGTGCTGACCAATAGCAGTGATGCCGCAATTGCCGCTGTGATTGGCGGTCTGGATATTGCGGCGCTGAATGAAAAGCTGCCGACGCCAAGCGATGCGATCACGCCTCAGGCGGGGTTTGTCGCGGCGCGCCAGCAACCGCTTTCCGACGTGCCGCCACCGCCGAGCGCGCCCTACCGGGCGCATCGTATGTTAGAGACCGCGTCGTTCGATACGCTGAATGCGGATATTCTTGGCCTGATCCGCGCCGGGGATATCGTGACGATGGCCGATCTGCAGGTCGTTTATCCCAAGCTGGATGGGATCTTGCTTGAGGTGCTGCAACTGCTTGATGGCGGGGGACCCGAAAACTTTGCACGGTATTATGCGACGGTATTAAGCAAGAGTGGGCGGAGCTGGAACAATTACGAATATTATGTGCTGTCCGAGATTGCCAAGGCGGGCACGTCGCAGGCCAGTCTGGCGGACTATCTGAGCAATGGATACGACATCGCGCCCGAGGTGATGGCGCTGGTACAGCGATTGCCGGAAACGTCGCCCGAGGGGCCGGGGCAGGTGCCGGAGGCCGAGGCCGCCACAACGCCTGTCGTCACGCCAAACGGCCAAAACCGGATTGGGACCGGCGGTTGCACGCTGCAAGCCGGTGTGCGCCGTTGCGTGGTCGGTAGCGACTGAGTTCTTGGCGGGCCTGATGGGGCAAGACCCGGTCGTACGGTGCTGATCTGTTGCGCGCTGTCGCAATCGTGCGCTGAGATGTCGGCTGGTTCTTTCGTTGGCGCGCCGTTTGGCGCAGATTGTGCCGAAGGTATGCCAAGGGAGTCGCCTATATGAAAACGCAAGTCAAAGCATTGGTTGTGGGCGGCGGTGCTGTTGGCACGTCGATCGCCTATCATCTGGCCCGCGCGGGGTGGGATGATGTGATGCTGTTGGAGCGAGATGAGCTGACATCGGGATCGACATGGCATGCGGCGGGGCTGCTGCCGTTGTTCAATATGTCGTTTGCGACGACGCACATCCACAAATACTCGGTCGAGTTCTACAAATCTCTTGAGGCCGAAACCGGTTTGAACGCGGGGTTTGCCGTGGTTGGCAACCTGCGCATGGCCCAGACGCAGGCGCGGATGGACGAGTATATGCTTTATGCCTCGACCGCCGAGACCTGCGAGGTGCCATATGTCTGGATGACCCCCGATGAGATCAAGGCCAAATGGCCGCTGATCCGCACAGAGGATTTGAAGGGCGCACTTTATCACAATACCGACGGGTATATTAACCCCGCCGATGTCACCCAAGCGATGGCCAAAGGTGCGCGTCAGCGCGGCGTCGCGATCGAGCGGAAGTGGCAGGCGGATGCGTTTCACTGGACTGGCACCTCATGGGAGGTGACCTGCACCAAGATGGTCGAGAAAGGCGGCAACCTTGTGCCGTCCGACGAACAGGTCGTGATCACCGCAGAACATGTGGTGACGGCCAGCGGCAACCACGCCCAGACCACGGCCAAGAAGCTGGGCATCAAGATACCCGCGATCCCGGTCGAGCATCAGTTTATCGTCATGGATCAGGACCCCGCGCTGGTAAAGTACCGCGCCGCAGGCAACCCCGAACACCCGGTCGTTCGCGATGCCGATGCCCAGTCGTATGTGCGTGAAGAGCGTGGCGGCTGGATTTTGGGTGTCTACGAAAAGGGCGCACCTGCGGTCTTTGAATACGGTGTGCCGGACAGTTTCCGCGCTGATCTTTTCCCGCTCGATCTGGAGCGGATAGAGGATCAGTATATGGCGATGATCCACCGGATACCTTCGTGCGAGGAAAGCGGTCTGAAGGATGATTTCAACGGGCCGATCTGCTATACACCCGACGGTAACCCGCTGGTCGGACCCGCGCCGGGTCTGCGCAATATGTGGCTGGCGGAAGGGTTTTCGTTCGGGATTACGGCGGCCGGCGGCACCGGGTATTATCTGGCGCAGTTGATGGTTGATGGTGAGGCCGAGATCGACATGGCGTCGCTTGACCCCAAGCGTTACGGCGATTGGATGACGACCGAGTTTGCGGCGCGCAAGAACGAGGAATGTTATGACCATGTTTATGTCTTGCACCATCCCGATGAGGAACGCCCCGCCTGTCGGCCTTTGCGCACGTCACCGGCGTATGACCGCCAAGCGGTACGGGGCGCGCAGTTTGGGTTTGTGAACGGCTGGGAGCGGCCAAATTATTTTGCGCCGATGGGGTTCAACGATCACGATGCGCGGTCGTTCCGCCGGGGTGGCTGGTGGCAATATGCGGTGGCCGAAGCCAAGGCAATCCGCGAGGGCGTGGGCCTGATCGACGCCACGGCATTCACCAAACATATTGTCAAAGGGCCGGGGGCGACGGCGTTTCTGGATTGGTTCACGACCAACAAGTTGCCACGCGTGGGGCGGATTAATCTGACCTATGCGCTGACGGATCATGGCACGACGCGCACGGAATATACGATCGTGCGGTTGTCCGAGGATGAATATTATCTGGTGAGCGCAGGGGCATGGACCGCGTATGACGCGGATTTCCTGCGGAAGGCGGTCGAAGATATGGAGCCGCAGTTCGGCCGGATCGAGGTGCAGAACGTCACCACGCAATGGGGCGTGTTTGCGATTGCCGGACCCAAGGCGCGGGATGTGTTGTGCGCGGTGATCAAGGACGCAGACCCCGCGACGGCGCTGTCCAACAAGCGGTTTCCGTGGCTGAGCGCCCAGCGGATTGAGCTGGGAATGTGTCCGGTGAATGCGATCCGGGTGGCCTATACCGGCGAGCTGGGATGGGAGCTGCATCATCCGATCGAGATGCAGAATTACCTGTTTGATCTGCTGGAAAAGGCGGGCGAGCCGTATGGTATGAAGCTGGTGGGTGCGCGGGCACAGAACTGGTTGCGGCAAGAAAAGAGCTATCGGGCGTTTGGCAATGAATTGGGCCGTGATGCGACCCCGCTCGAGGCGGACTTGCCGCGCTTCGTGGACCTGTCAAAGGATTTCCACGGCAAATCCGCTATGCAGGCCAAAGGCATCCGGTCGAAATGTGTGACCCTGCTGATTGATGGGCCCGCAGATGCAGACCCATGGGGCCGCGAGGCGCTGTATGATCTTGACGGTGTCCGGGTTGGCCGGCTGACATCGGGCGGCTATTCGGTGGCGTTCGAGAAATCAATTGGACTGGGGTATGTGCGCCCTGAACTGGCCGTTGTGGGGACCAAGTTGCAGGTCAAGATGCTGGACCGGTTGTGGGACGCGCAGATTGTCGAAGACAGCCCGTATGATCCCGCCAATGCCACGATCAGGGCTGACGTGTAGGGTGGGTCAAGACCCACCTTACGGTCTTGCGGCGGACATGCTGCGGTGTGGCGACTGCACGTTATTGGCGCAGGTCGTCCAACCGTTGCTTTTGCTGGCCGTTCGCGTCGAAGTTAGCGGGTGATAGCCATGCCTCGAAGCCTTTTTTGAGGCGGGGCCAGTCCTTGTCGAGAACGGAAAACCACGCGGTGTCGCGGTTGCGTGCTTTGTAGATTGTCGCCTGTCGGAATAATCCGTCATAGCTGAAACCCAACCGTCTCGCGGCGTGTTGCGAGGCGGCATTCAGCGCGTCGCATTTCCATTCGTAACGCCGGTATCCCAGATCGTCGCAGGCGTGGCGCATCAGCAGATACATGGATTCCGTTGCCGCCGGGGTGCGTTGCAGGGCCGGGGCGAAGGCGATGAAACCGACTTCGATCACGCCGGAGTTGGGTTGAATCCGCAGGTAGCTGGCGATGCCGGTCGGTTTGCGCGTCGCCTTGTCGATGATGGCAAAGAACAGCGGATCGCGGCTGTCGATTGCGACAGCCAGCCAATTGGAAAAGCCGGTGATGTCATGGAAAGGGCCGATGGGCATATAGGTCCAGAGCGCGCCGGTGGTATCTGCGCTGTAGGCGTCGAAAAGAGCGGGACCATGTGCCATTGCAAGTGGCGTTAGATCGCAGAATTGGCCGTGCAGGGTCGTGCCTTGGGGGGGCCGCGCACCCGTCCAGTCGGGGAGCGGGGCGCCGATGGGCTGACCCTGCGCGTTGGTGTGCCCGGTCATGTGAAGCGCGCAGGTGCGAGGGCTGCGACCATGTCGGCGGGCAAGGGCGAGGGGCGTCCGGCGATGATGTCGCACAAAAGCTGGCTCGCGGCGGGTGCGGATTGCATGCCATAGCCGCCTTGCCCGGCGCACCAGATGAAACGGGCGTCTGCGGCGTCCGGGCCAAGGACCAGCGTGCGGTCGGGGGCAAAGGTGCGCATGCCGGCCCATGATGTCAGCAGCCGGGTGACGGGTTCGGTCACATGGGCCTCATAGCGGGCCAGCCCCTGGGCCAGTGTCATGTCATCGGCAAAGACGTCGTGGGGTGTGACCGGATCTTCGTCGGCGGGCGACACGATCAGCGCGCCTGCATCGGGTTTGGCGTACCAGTTTTCGCCCGGACCGAACAGCATCGGCCAGCGGCTGACGTCGTGCCCGCCGGGGGCGGGTATGCGGGCCATGGAACGGCGCAATGGGGTGAAGCCCAGCGGCGCGATCCCGGCCATCTGTGCGATGACATCCACCCATCCGCCTGCGGCGTTGATCAGGGTTTTCGCCGTATAGGTGGCGTTTGTTGTTGTCACGTCCCAGCCGAATCGGGTGCGGGTGATTGCCGTGACGTCGGACCGTGTCATGATTTGTGCGCCATTTGCGCGGGCCGTGCGGGCGAAGGTCTGTATCAGCTTGTCCGTGTCGATATCCCATGCATCGGCGTGATAGGCGGCGCGGTCGATCGCTTTGGCGTCAAGGATCGGGATCATCGCCTGCGCCTCGGGCAGGGTGATCGGATCGAGCTGCATTTGCTTTTGGTCTGCGGTAAAGGCGTCTGCGGTATCGGCGGTGCCGATCAGCAAAAGCCCGCGCGGGCTAAGGACGTCGGCCTGCACGTGGTCGTCATGGCTGGCGGCATTCAGCGCGATGGTGGCAGGTTCGCCGTAGTTTCCCTCGAACAAGGCGGCGGAGCGGCCCGAGGCGTGATAGGCAAGCGCGCCTTCGCGTTCGAGCAGGGTCACGCTGCCCAAGTGCGACAGCCGCGCGGCGGTTGATATGCCTGCAATGCCGCCGCCGATGATCAAGAAGTCTGTCACGCTTCTTCGAGCCGGTCCGTGGCCGGGGCCGGGCTGAGGCTGAGTGCTGTGATCCTGTCGTAAAGTTCGGGTGTCATGACGAAGGCTTCGGCATCCAGCGAGGGGTGCAATTGCGCGACCGAGCGGGCGGAAATGATGGGGGACGGTCGTGCCCGGTGGGCCGCGACCCACGCGACGGCAAGGGTTGCGGGGGCCACGCCAAGGTCAACGCCCAGCGCGCCCAGCGTCGCGGCGGTGGCGTGCATCCAGTCCAGACCATAGCGCGCTTTGTAGCGGTGATCGTCGGTCAGGCGCCCGGTTGCGCCCTGGGCGTATTTCCCGGTCAGCAACCCACCGCCGAGGGGGGAGTAGGGGGTGATCTGGATGGTCTGATCCTGGGCCATCGGAAAGATTTCGACCTCGGCTTGCCGTTTGACGAGGCTGTACATGGGTTGGATCACGTCGATCCGCGTACCCAGCGATTTCGCGACGCTCTGGGCTTTCATCACTTGCCAGGCGGCGTAGTTGGACACGCCGATGTGGCGGATCGCGCCGGTCGATTGCAGTTCGGCGAGCGTGCTGAAGGTTTCCTCGAGCGGGGTGTCGGGGTCGAACCTGTGCATATAAAGCAGGTCGACGGCGTCCTGATTGAGCTGCTTGCGGCAGGTGTCGAAATGGGTGGTGATATTGGCGCGGCTGGCGCCGCCGCGGTAGCCCACTTTGGTTGCGACATACAGGTCGTCGCGGGCATCGCGGATAAAACCGCCCAGCAGAGTTTCGGACGCGCCATCGGTATAGCCGACGGCGGTGTCAAAATGACTGATCCCGGCGTCGCGGGCAGCGTCAAACATGGCGCGGCTTTCATGCGCATCGGCGGTGCCGCCGAATTGCATGGTGCCGAAGGTGAGGCGGGAAACGGGCGTGCCGTTGCGGGTTGTCAGCTGTGTCATAGGCGGCAGATTGGCACGGCTTTGGCACAATGAAAAGCGGTCTGGTGGCGGTGGGTTAAAACCCACCTTACGGTCTGGTTTCTGCCGGCCCCGCCCTGTCGGCTGGGGTCTTTGGTTGACAAGTGTCAGGCCGCATGGTCGCGTAGGTCACGCCTGTCAACAAGGAGATGTGACATGACCTATGTGCCTGCCGGGGATCGTTATGACCGGATGGTTTACCGCCGTTGCGGTGCGTCAGGTGTCAAGCTGCCGGCGGTGTCATTGGGGCTTTGGCACAACTTTGGCCATGACACCCCCCATGAGACAAAGCGCGCGATTTGCCGGACTGCGTTTGATCATGGGATTACGCATTTCGATCTGGCCAACAACTATGGCCCGCCGCCGGGGGCTGCGGAGCATGCGTTTGGGGCGATACTGGCCGATGATTTCAAGGGCTATCGCGATGAGATGATCATCAGTTCCAAAGCCGGGTATGACATGTGGCCCGGCCCCTATGGCGAATGGGGCAGCCGCAAATACATGGTGGCGTCGTGTGATCAATCGCTCAGGCGGATGGGGCTGGATTATGTCGATATCTTTTATTCGCACCGCTTTGATCCCGAGACCCCGTTGGAGGAAACCATGGGAGCGCTGGATTATATCGTGCGGTCGGGGCGCGCGCTTTATGCTGGGATTTCGTCGTATAATTCCGAGCGGACGCGCGCGGCCGTGGCGATCTTGAAGGATCTGGGCACGCCCTGTCTGATCCATCAGCCAGCGTATAATATGCTGAACCGGTGGGTCGAGCGGGATGGGTTGAAAGACACGTTGACCGAGCTGGGCGTGGGGTCGATTGCGTTTACCCCGCTGGCGCAGGGGATGCTGACCCAGAAGTATTTGGGCGGTGTGCCCGATGGCAGCCGCGCGGCGCAGGGCAAGTCGCTGTTCCCCGCCATGCTGACGGATCGTGCGATCGCCAATATTCGCAAGCTTGATGAGGTCGCGCAGGGCCGTGGCCAGACGCTGGCGCAGATGGCGATTGCGTGGGTGCTGCGCGACGGTGGGATCACCACGGCGCTGATTGGGGCATCCAAGCCGTCGCAGGTCGTTGACTGCGCGGGGGCGGTTGGGAATTTGGCGTTTTCCACCGAAGAGTTGGCGCTGATTGATGCATATGCTGATGAAGAGCAGATCAATTTATGGGCGCAGTCGGCGGAGCAGCAGGAGGGTGCGGCCGCGCGCAAGAAGACCTGAGCGATGCCGCATCGGGTGGGTTGAAACCCACCTTACGGTCGTGCATCCGGCGTGCGCGGTTGGCCTTGCCGTGCTTTGCATCGGGGAGAAAGGGGTTTACATTTGCCCGCCCTCTGGGCCTTTTGCATGAGGGCGAGACAAGGAGTTTGCGTGCGTGGTTTCCCGGTAGCGAAGGCGGGCCAAGTTATTGGCCTTTTGGGCGGGTCGTTTGATCCGCCGCACGAAGGGCATGTGCATATCACCAAGGCCGCGTTGCAGTGGTTCGGGCTGGATCATTTGTGGTGGCTGGTCACACCGGGGAACCCGTTGAAGGCCAATGGCCCGGCGCCGTTGGCCGGGCGGTTGCAGGCGGCGCGGCATTTGATGCGGCACCCACGCGTGACCGTCACGGATATCGAGGCGCGTTTGGGCACAAGGTACACCGCACAGACCCTGCGGGCGTTGCGCCGCCGCTATCCGGGGGTGCGGTTCGTATGGCTGATGGGCGCCGATAATCTGGCGCAGTTTCATCGCTGGCAGGACTGGCGCGGGATCATGGAGGCGGTGCCTGTGGGCGTGATGGCCCGACCGGGTGACCGGATTGCCGCACGTTTATCCAAGGCCGCACGGGTTTATGCCCAAGCCCGGCTGCCGGGGCGTGCAAGCCATGTTTTGGGACATCATGCGGCACCGGCGTGGTGTTTTGTGAATGTCCCGCTGTCGGATCAATCATCGACGGCCATTCGGGCGCGGGGCGGCTGGCGATGACGCTGTCGCGGCGCATGATGTTGGCGGGCATGATTGCATCTGCGGCGACCAGCGATGCCCTGGCCGAAGCGCCGCTGCTATCCAGACGCCCGGTTGCCCGCAGCGTTGGCCCCGACGTTGCCCGGCAGATGATTGTGCGGGCTGGATTGTCGGGCGCCGTGGGGCTTGTGATTGCCGATGTCGCGACGGGCGCGGTCTTGGAGAGTGTCCATGCCGATCTGCCGCAACCCCCGGCCAGCGTCAGCAAGGCGGTGACGGCCTGTTATGCGATAGAAGCCTTGGGCGCGCAGTATCAGTTTGAAACACGCCTATTTGCCGATGGGCCGATCAGGGACGGCATTTTAGATGGCAATTTGATCTTGGCCGGGGGCGGTGATCCGAACTTACTGACCGATGATCTGGCAGATCTGGCGGCCCTGCTGAAGGCTGCGGGCCTGACAGAGGTCAGGGGGGATTTTCTGGTGTGGGGCAATGCGCTGCCCAATGTGGACCAGATTGATGGCACGCAGCTGGCGCATCTGGGCTATAATCCGACGGTGGCCGGGCTGAACCTTAATTTCAATCGGGTGCATTTCGCATGGCAGCGGGCAGGGAATGATTTTACCACGGTACTGGATGCGCGCAGCGACAAATATCGCCCGTCGGTGACATCTGCGCGGATGCAGATTGTGGATCGTGGCGCGCCGGTGTTCACCTACCACGCAGGCGATGGTGTGGATGAATGGACCGTGGCGCGGCAGGCGCTGAATGCCGCGGGGTCGCGGTGGTTGCCGGTGCGCCATCCCGCGCTTTATGCAGGCGAGGTTTTTGCCATTTTTGCCCGCGCGCAGGGCATCGTGCTGAAACCCGCGCGCGCGGTTGCGGCGTTGCCTGCGGGGCGGGTGCTGGCCCGCAATCAAAGCGCGCCATTGGTCGAGATGATGCGCGGGATGCTGCGCTATTCCACCAATATCACGGCTGAGGCGGCGGGTCTTTCGGCGACGATGGCGGTGACGGGCCAGCGGCGGGGATTGCAGACCTCGGCGCTTGGCATGGCGCGGTGGGCGCAGCGGCGGGCAGGTGTCGCGCCGTATTTCGTGGATCATTCAGGGCTGGCGGATACATCGCGGATCACGGCCAGTGATATGGTGCGTCTGCTGACGGCGGATGGGACGCAGGCGCTGCTGCATCCGTTGCTAAAGGAGATACCGCTGGTGGATCGGGGTGGCCGCGCGATTGCCGGGTCTGAGGGCGCTCTGCATGCCAAGACCGGCACATTGAATTTCGTATCATGCCTTGCCGGTTATCTGCGCACCGCAGGAGGCCGCGATCTAGCGTTTGGGTTCTTTGCTGCTGATCTGGAGGCGCGTGCGCAGGGCAAGCTGCTGGGCGATGAAAAGCCGCGCGGTGCCGGGCCGTGGAATGCCAAGGCCAAGCGGTTGCAGCAGCAGATTTTGCAGCATTGGGCGGCCAGCGGCGCGTAGTTGCCGGCCTAAAGCGTCATGTGCCGGGCGCGGGCACCACGTTCGATCGCGGCGGCATGCAGCCGGTCCAGATTCAGCTCATCGCGGATTTCTTCCAGCATCCGGGCCTCGGAGCCAACGATCGTGCCGTCCGCAGCGGCGACATCGCAGGACAGGGCATAGGCGGTTTCATAGAGCCGTTCAGGAAGCGCGTCGCGGATCAGGCCAAAAAGCGCCTCGAGTCCGTCTTCTTGTTCGAGCAGGTCAAAGACCATTTGCGACATCCGTGGCAGGCGTTCTGCGTCGTAATCGGCAAAGATTGGCAGGTGGTTGATGGCCGTGCTCATCTTGACCAGTTCGGGTGTGCTGATCCTTTCGTCCGACGCCGACACGGCGATCATGAGCGCGGCAAGCGCATCCGGGGCGGTCATGGGGGCGTCTTCGAGCATTGCATATCCTTTGGTTACACCACCCGTTTATTGACGCCTTGCCGTTCAAGCAATAGGAAGTGCGCGGTATGGGCGCTATTGGGGCGCTCCATGACGAGCGAGAGACATGATGAGCAATTTGCGCGACGCTGCGATGACGTCCAAGGCCTGGCCTTTTGAAGAGGCGCGCCGATTGCTGAAACGGTATGAAAAAAAGGCACCTGAAAAGGGCTATGTGCTGTTCGAAACGGGCTATGGCCCGTCCGGCCTGCCGCATATCGGTACATTCGGAGAGGTCAGCCGCACAACAATGGTGCGGCGCGCGTTCGAGGTGATTTCGGATATCCCGACCCGTCTACTTTGCTTTTCGGATGATATGGATGGGATGCGCAAGATTCCCGGCAATGTGCCTGACCCTGAAAAGCTGAAACCATTCATGCAGCGCCCGCTGACATCGGTGCCTGATCCGTTTGGCACGCATGGCAGTTTTGGCGACCATATGAATGCGCGGCTGAACAACTTTCTGGATACCTTTGGGTTCGAGTATGAGTTTGCGTCGTCGACGGAATATTATCAGTCCGGCAAAATGGATGCGATTCTGCTGCGGGCGGCGGAAAAATATGATGAGATCATGGCGATCATGCTCAAGTCATTGCGCGAGGAACGTCAGGCGACCTATTCGTGTTTTCTGCCGATCAGCCCCAGCACTGGCCGGGTGCTGTATGTGCCAATGAAGAACGTCAGCAAGGACGGCATGATCACCTTTGATGATGAAGACGGCACCGAAGTCACCGTTTCCGTCACCGGCGGCAATTGCAAGTTGCAGTGGAAGCCGGATTTCGGCGCGCGCTGGGCCGCGCTGGATGTCGATTTTGAGATGTACGGCAAGGACCACGCCACGAACACGCCGATCTATGATGGGATTTGCCGGGTGCTGGGTGGCCGTCCGCCCGAGCATTTCACCTATGAGCTGTTTCTGGATGCCGAAGGGCGCAAGATTTCCAAGACCTCGGGCAACGGTCTGACGATTGACGAATGGCTGACCTATGCCTCGACCGAGAGTCTGACGTATTTCATGTATCTCAAGCCCAAGACGGCCAAGCGGATGCATTTTGATGTGATCCCCAAGGCGGTGGACGAATACCATCAGCAACTGCGCGCGTATCCCGATCAGGATGATGCGGCGCGGCTGAACAACCCGGTGTTCCATATTCATGGCCATAACGTGCCTGCGTCCGATATGGTGGTGCCGTTTGCGATGCTGCTGAATTTGGCGTCCGTGTCGGGGGCCAAGGACAAGCAAACCCTCTGGGGCTTTATTCAGCGGTATGCACCGGATGCATCAGCGATGAACAATCCGCAGATGGATCAGGCGGCGGGTTTTGCCGTGCGGTATTACAATGATTTCGTGAAGCCGACAAAGGTCTATCGTGCGCCCACCGACAAGGAGCGTGCAGCGTTGCTGGATTTGGTGGCGCGGCTGAAGGTCTGGGATGGTGGGCTGGACGCCGAGGCGTTGCAGTCGATGGTATTCGCTGTCGGCAAGGAACATGGCTTCGAGCCGCTGCGCGACTGGTTTACCGCGCTTTACGAAGTGTTGTTGGGCGCGTCGCAGGGGCCACGATTTGGCGGGTTCATCGCCCTTTACGGTGTGGATGAGACGGTTGCATTGATCGAAGGGCAACTGGCCGATTAGGATGATTGTCCACATGAAATGAAACTATTTGGCGGTTTGTCCCGTATCTATTGTAGATAGGTAGAAGCGGAGACAGACATGCCACGTATTTTTGCAGCGGTTTTAGGGCTTTGGATGGCGGCGACAGCGGCCTTTGCGCAGGATGCGGGGGCCATTGCGGATGTGATCGGCAGCCAACTGCAGGCGTTCAACGAACGCGATGTCGATGGCGCGTGGTCCCATGCCAGTCCGATGATCCAAGGACTGTTCGGGAACCCCGAAAACTTTGGCATGATGGTGCAGCGCGGCTATCCCATGGTGTGGGATAATGCGGAAGTGCGGTTTCTAGAGCTGCGCGAGATCGCGGGTGAGCAGTGGCAAAAGATCATGATCCGCGATGCATCCGGTGGGCTGCATATGCTGGATTATCAAATGATCGAAACCGCTGACGGATGGCAGATCAATGGCGTGCAATTACTGCGTGCGCCCGATGTCGGTGCCTGATTATCGGAGTTGATCAGGCCGTTGCGCGGCGCACCGTGACGGTGCTGTCAGGCCGCATTTATCCCGCGAAGGTACTTTTTTGTCAGCGGTCCGGCAATCTGTCGGGCTTTTGCGGGTTTGGCAGGCAAAAAGGGTACATCAATGAACAAAGCGATAACTGACGGGATTGTGTTTATGCCACTGCCCTTTGCGGCGGGGCTTGGGGTTTGGTCAAGCGGGGATGGCACGCCGGGGTCAGATACCTATGCGGTCAGCGGATCGGGCGTGTTTGTGGCGGCTGATCAGGACTTTGCAGGCTGCCTTGAGGTGCTCAAGGTCGATACCTTGGCGCGGGTGCGGTACATGGGCGAAACGCCGATTTTGCCGGGCTGCTATTTGCGGATCACGGCAAGGGTCAAGGCCGTCGCAGGCCCGTTGCCCGCTGTGCGGGTGTCGGGCTGGGCCGGGCTTGCCGGGGGTGGTGCTGCGGCAGGTTTGCCGCAGACCGGGCCGTCGGTGCAGCTGACGACCTATGGCGCGGTTGTCGAGGTCAGCGCGATTGTCGGCACTGGTGATCGCACCGGCGTTGACCTGCTGTGGACCGGGGCCAACTATGGCCACTTCGGCATTGACCTGACCGGGCCGAATGGTGGCTTGGTTCGGGTGGACGACATCTTGATCGAGGACGTGACGTCTGTGTTTACGCGCGATCTGCTGGCGCTGGTCGATGTGCGTGACTTTGGCGCCAAGGGTGATGGTGTCACCAATGACGCCGCCGCGTTCGAGGCGGCCGATGCCGCCGCGAATGGCCGTACGGTGATGGTGTCGGCGGGCACCTATCTGCTGGCTGGCAGTGTGACGATGGAAAATAAGGTAAAGTTCGAGGGCACGGTCGTGCAGGCGCCCGAGTATCGGTTCATCCTGCAACGCGACTATAACTATGAAACCTACCTTGAGGCATTCGAGGACGAAGAGGTTGCCTTTAAAAAGGCATTTCAGGCCCTCATAAATTTTTCGGACCATGAATCGCTGGATCTGATGGGGCGACGAATATCGCTGACGGGTCCGGTGGATATGCAGGCCTGTGATCCGTCCAAAGACCGCTACGAGATCCGGCGCGTCATCCGCAATGGCCAGTTTCAGCCGGTCGACGGCGCCGCTTGGGACACCACCGAGGTGACATCGCAGGCGACCTATAGCGCGTCAGATGAAACCCGGCTGATCAATGTTGTCAATATCGCCAATATTCCGGTGGGGTCGCTGGTGCAGGGCAATGGCGTAGGCCGCGAGATTTACGTGCGTTCGGTCAATGTCGGCAGTCAGACGCTGGAACTGAGCCGCCCGTTGTTCGATGCCGAAGGCACGCAGATATTTACCTTTACCCGGTTCAAGTACCTGCTGGATTTTTCGGGCTATGAAAAGTTCAGCCAGTTCGTGCTGGATGATATTGAATTTCAGGGCAGCGGCATCGCCAGTGGCGTGATGATGGCGCCGGATGGCCTCACGTTTCATATCCGCGATTGTTTCATCAACAAACCCAAGGATCGCGGCATCACATCGCCGGGGAACGGCTGTCAGGGGATGATGATTGACCGCTGTCAGTTGATCTCGGGGGAGCAGGAGGTGCCGGTGTCAGGCCGGGTCAGCATCGGGTTCAACGCCAACGCCAATGACGTGAAAATTCGTGACAATCGCACCAGCAAGTTCAAGCATTTCTGTGTGCTGGCCGGGTCCGGTTCGTTGATTTCGGGCAATCACTGGTTCCATGGCGATGATGAGGTCAACGGCGTACGCAAAGGTGGCATTGTGATCACCCTGCCGAACCCGAAAACCGTGTTTACCGGCAATTACTGCGACAACAATTTCATCGAGTGGACCAATGAACATTCCAGCGAACCCGCGCTGGGCGTGCAGTTTTCGTTTGGTGGCCTGACGATCACCGGGAATATCTTTACCACCAATGACGTCGCCGATTGGTTCAATTTCATTGTGATCAAACCTTATGGGCCGAACCATTATATCAACGGCTTTGCGGTGGTCAGTAATGTGTTCCGGTCGCTGAATGGCAAAATTGACCGGGTCGAGCATGTCGATACGACCTTTGCCGATCTGGATTTCAGCCGGACCCGCGGGCTGAATTTCTCGGGCAATGTGTTCCATAATGTCAGCGAACCAGTGCAGAACCCGGCCAATCTGACCCATATTCAGGCGACTGCGGCGACGACATGGACGATGGATACCGGTACGTATCTGCCGTTTGGTGGCCGCGCCCGGTTTGTGGATGCGGTGATGCCGCAGGGTGCGATAACCGATGCCGGCGACGTCCGAACCCATGATTTTCCGTGGGCCGAGGGCGAGCAGGGTGCGAATTTGCGGTCGGTTCATCTGAATTGGCGGGTGCCGGTCAAGGGGACGGTGCGGTATCAGGTGCGGATGGACGAGACCGCAGACTGATCACACCGGGATTCGTTGGAATGGGGCGCCTACGGGCGCCCTTTTGCTTTTTATAGTGCGTTTGCCTTAAAATTGTGCGCATGCTGGGCTGGTTGGCGAAAGATCGGTGGGAATACGCTGCCGGCACTGGTCAAGCTGTCGGTTTCCTTGGCACGGTTTCAAGAGTTCTTTTGATAGCCGAGCCATTATCATCACCTATGCCGCCCCAATCCCCACCGCCTATGCGGTACCAGCCGCCCCGCGGGCCGAGGGCGCGATGCGTCTGGTGGCCAAGCGCCGGGGCGTGGCGTCTGTGATAGCGGATTTACGGCAGCAAGGATCGCTGAAGGCGCTGTTCCCGCGCGCGCAGGGTGATGCGCTTGACGTGGTGTTTCTGAATACGGCGGGTGGTTTGACGGGCGGCGACCGCATGCGCATTGATCTGGTCGCGAGGGCGGGGGTCAGTGTTCATGTGTCGTCGCAGGCGGCTGAGCGTGCGTATCGGGCGCATCCGGGGCAGGTGGCCCGCGTCGATGTCGGTCTGGAGGTGGCCGCGGGCGCGCGTGTGCATTGGCTGCCGCAAGAGACGATCCTTTTTGAAGGTGCCGCTCTTGACCGGCGTCTGTCGGTGCAGTTGGTCGGCGATGCGACCGCGCTGATTGTCGAGCCAGTGATTTTTGGCCGTGCCGCAATGGGTGAAGTGGTCCGCGATTTGCAGTTTATGGATCATTGGCGGATTTGGCGCGACGGTACGTTGGTTTTTGCCGATACGGTGCGGATCATGGGCAATGCGGATGCGCTGTTGCAGCGCAATGCGGTTGCCGGGGGCGCCGGGGCGATGGCCACCGTCTTGCTGGCGGGGCCAACGGCTGCGGCGCTGGCCGGTCTTGATCTGCCGCAGGATGCGGGTGCCAGTCTGATTGCCGATGATCTGTTGCTGGTCCGCCTGCTGGCGCGGGACGGTTTTGATCTGCGCCGCGCCCTGATACCCGTGATTGAGGCGCTTTCTGCGGCCCCGCTTCCCCGCGTTTGGAGACTTTGAGAAATGCAATTGACCCCCCGTGAAAAAGACAAGCTGCTGATCAGCATGGCCGCCGAGGTCGCGCGCAAGCGGCTGGCCCGCGGTGTCAGGCTGAACTACCCCGAAGCGATCGCGCTGATCACCGATGCGGTTGTCGAAGGCGCGCGCGACGGGCGGTCGGTCGCTGATATGATGCAGGCCGGTGCGCAGGTGATTACCCGTGATCAGGTGATGGATGGCATCGCGGAGATGATCCATCAGGTACAAGTCGAGGCGACGTTTCCCGATGGCACCAAACTGGTGACGGTCCACGATCCGATCCGGTGATTTTTGAGTATTTGGGGACATAAGAAATTGGGAGACATGCAATGAAACCCGGCGAGATCATGGTAGCGGGCGGCGATATTACGTTGAATGCGGGGGCGGCGGTTCTGGTGCTGGAAGTCGCCAACACCGGGGATCGTCCGGTGCAGGTGGGGTCGCATTTTCATTTTGCCGAGGTGAATGCCGCGTTGGATTTTGACCGTGGCGCGGCACATGGAATGCGGCTTGATATTACCGCCGGGACCGCCGTGCGGTTTGAGCCGGGGCAGCGACGCGAGGTCACGCTGATCCCGCTGTCGGGCGCGCGGCGGGTGTTTGGGTTTAATCAGGCTGTGATGGGGGATCTTTGATGTCCTCATTTTTTGGGTCACTTTCGGATCAACCAGTCAATCGCGCGACTGATCGTGGACTTGATGATCTCGTGCGCGGCTCTTGGCAAAAAATCGCTTGGTTCCATCGGTTGGCGCCTTTTCTAGAAACGAATTACCTTCGTTTCCTGGCAACCCCTCTAATAGGGCCAGTTCGCGGTTGCAGTTCAGGAGACTTTCGGATGCCACTGCACCAACACATGAAAGGTTCGTAGCCCATGCCAGCGACAATCAACCGCCGCGACTATGCCGCGATGTTTGGCCCCACGGTGGGTGACAAGGTGCGCCTTGCCGACACCGAACTGTTCATCGAGGTCGAGCAGGATTTTACCATCTACGGCGAAGAGGTGAAATTCGGCGGCGGCAAGGTGATCCGCGACGGGATGGGGCAATCGCAGGTGACGCGGGCGGCGGGGGCTGTCGATACGGTGATCACCAATGCGCTGATCGTGGATTGGACCGGGATCATCAAGGCGGATGTCGGCCTCAGGGGCGGGCGGATCGTCAAGATCGGCAAGGCGGGCAATCCCGACACGCAGCCGGGGGTGAATATCATTGTGGGACCCGGAACCGAGGCGATTGCCGGTGAGGGGCGCATTTTGACGGCGGGTGGCATCGACAGCCATATCCACTTTATCTGCCCACAGCAGATCGAAGATGCGCTGCATTCGGGGCTGACGACGATGATTGGTGGCGGCACCGGGCCGGCGCATGGCACGCTGGCCACGACCTGCACGCCGGGGCCCTGGCATTTGGGCCGGATGTTGCAGGCCGCCGATGCGTTTCCGATGAACCTTGCGTTTGCGGGCAAGGGAAATGCCAGCCTGCCAGCCGCGTTGGAAGAACAGGTTTTGGCGGGCGCGTCGTGCCTGAAGCTGCATGAGGATTGGGGCACTACCCCGGCGACGATTGATTGCTGCTTGGCTGTCGCCGATGCCTGGGATGTGCAGGTGATGATCCACACCGATACGCTGAACGAAAGCGGTTTCGTCGAAAATACGGTTGCGGCCCTGAAGGGGCGCACGATCCATGCCTTTCATACCGAGGGTGCGGGTGGTGGCCATGCGCCGGATATCATCAAGATTTGCGGTCTGCCCAACGTCATCCCGTCGTCCACCAATCCGACCCGGCCTTTCACCGTGAATACGGTGGACGAGCATTTGGACATGCTGATGGTCTGTCATCATCTGGATAAATCCATCCCCGAAGATGTCGCCTTTGCCGAAAGCCGTATCCGCCGCGAAACCATTGCCGCCGAAGATATCCTGCATGATATGGGCGCGTTTTCGATCATCGCGTCTGACAGTCAGGCCATGGGCCGCGTCGGCGAGGTGATTATCCGCACTTGGCAGACCGCGCATAAAATGAAGGTGCAACGCGGTGCCTTGCCCGGTGAAAAGGGCGGCAACGATAACCTGCGGGTGCGGCGGTATATTGCGAAATACACGATCAATCCGGCGATTGCGCATGGGATTTCGGCGCATGTCGGGTCCGTCGAGGAAGGCAAGCGCGCCGATCTGGTGCTGTGGGACCCTGCGTTTTTCGGGGTAAAGCCCGAGATGATCCTGATGGGGGGCACGATTGTGGCAGCACAGATGGGTGACCCGAATGCGTCGATCCCGACACCGCAGCCGGTCTATACGCGACCGATGTTCGGGGCCTATGGCCGGTCGGTGGAAAACTCTGCCGTTATCTTTGTAAGCGGTGCGGCGCAGGATGCGGATATGCGCACGACCCTTGGGTTGGCCAAGCAGACGCTTGCGGTGCAAGACACCCGCAATATCGGCAAAAAGGATCTCAAACTGAACGATGCGATGCCCCATGTGGAGGTGAACCCCGAAACCTACGAAGTCCGCGCGGATGGCGAGCTGCTGACCTGTGAGCCGGCGGAAACCCTGCCGATGGCGCAGCGGTATTTTCTGTTTTGAAGGAAGATACCTGCCACGCCGCTCTGGGTTGGCGCATTTGTCGAGAGAGAGCGAAACCTTGGGCGCTGTGGAAACGTTTGATGTCGGTCAAGAACAGTGGCGACCGCAAGAATACGCCGTCATGCCTGGCGGTACGCCGGGCCGCCCTTAATGCGGTGACCTCATGTTGACCGCCCAAACCTATCACCCCCATAGCCACGGCACGCCTGCGGACCATATTGCGCTGACCTATGCGGATCGCCTGTTGCGTCGCAAGGTGCTGACGCTGGCCTCCGGCACCAAGTTGCTGGTGGATCTGCCGCAGGCGACCTCGCTGGATCATCATGGGGTGCTGGTAACGACGGGGGGGGCTGAAATCCGGATCGTCGCCGCCGATGAACCGCTTATGCGCGTCACGGGCGATTTGGCGCGGCTGGCGTGGCATGTGGGCAATCGGCATGCGCCTTGTGCGGTGGAGCCCGGTGCTTTGGTCGTGCAGCGCGAAAAGGTGATGCGCACGATGTTGGCGCAGTTGGGCGCGACTGTGGTGGATTTTGACGGGCCGTTTACGCCCGAGGGTGGGGCCTATGGTCATGGGCGCACGATGGGCCACGACCATAGCCATGCGCATGAACACTGAGCATCTGATGACGCTGACGCAGTGGCTGTCGCCTGCCTATCCGGTGGGGGCGTTTGCATGGTCGCATGGGTTGGAACGGGCGGTGGGGCGGGGAGACGTGACCGATGCGGATGGGCTGTTGGATTGGCTGACCTGTGTGCTGGAACATGGGGCCGGGCGATCGGACGCGATATTGCTGTGTGCCGCGCATGGGGCCGATGATGTCGCGCCGGTCGCTGCCTTGGCGGCGGCTTTGGCCCCATCGCGCGAACGCCGGATGGAAACCTTGCAACAGGGCGCCGCCTTTGCTGCGACAACGCGCGCGGTTTGGGGGCTGGACCTGCCCGATATGGCCTATCCGGTGGCCGTGGGCCGGGCGGCGGGATTGCTGGGTGTGCCGATGGTGCCGACAGCGCAGGTCTGGCTGCAAAGCTTTGCCAGCAATCTGGTGCAGGCGGCGCAACGGCTGATGCCGTTGGGCCAGACGGCGGGACAGCGCGTGCTGTCTGGGTTGTCGCCGATCTGTGCGCGCATCGGTGTGATGGCCGCCGAGGCAACGCTGGACGACATCGGTGCGGCGACTTTTGCAGTCGACATCGCATCAATGCAGCATCCCGCGCAATATTCGCGTATCTTTCGGTCATGACGATTCTTATCACCATCATATTGCTGTTGATCGCGGCGACACATGCACTGTGGGGCCTTGGCATCTGGTTTCCGGTCCGCACGGAAGAATCGCTTGCCCATGCTGTTGTCGGCGCCAAAGGGGTCAGCCGCATGCCGGGGCCGATCCCTTGTTTTCTGGTGGTGGCGGCGCTTGGCATTGTGATCGCCGCGCTTTGGATGCCGCCATGGGCCATCCGTTCTGCCATCTTGTGGATTGCCGTTGTGATGTTTTTCCTGCGCGGCTTGATCCCCTATCTCAAGATATGGCGGCGGCTGGCATCCGAAGAACCTTTTGCCAGCTATGATCGCAAATACTATGGTCCCTTGTGTCTTGCGCTGGGTGCCGGGCTGGCCTTTGTCACGTTGGGAGTTGCCTGAATGTCACCGCATGGCCCTTTGCGCGTCGGGATCGGCGGCCCGGTGGGCGCGGGCAAGACGACCCTGACGGCGGCGCTGGCGCGTGCGCTGAAGGATCAGATCAGCCTGGGCGTGATCACCAACGACATCTATACTCAGGAAGACGCCGAAGCGCTGATGCGCATGCAAATCCTGCCCGCTGATCGGGTGATGGGGGTTGAAACCGGTGGCTGCCCCCATACAGCGATCCGCGAGGATGCGTCGATCAATCTGGCAGCCATTGCGGAAATGCGCGCCCGGCACGCCGATCTTGAACTGATCTTGATCGAAAGCGGCGGTGACAATCTGTCGGCCACCTTCAGCCCCGAATTGGCGGATGTCACGATTTACGTGATCGACGTGGCCGCAGGCGAAGAAATCCCGCGCAAAGGCGGCCCTGCGATCACGCGGTCAGATATTCTGGTGATCAACAAGACCGATCTGGCGCCCTATGTCGGTGCCTCGCTAGATGTGATGGCCCGCGATGCCGCCCGCATGCGGGGCGATTTGCCGGTGGTTTTTGCCAGCCTGCGGCACGGCAAGGGCGTGGATGACGTGATTGGCCTGCTGCGCGCGATAGGCGGGCTTTAGTAGGTGGTCCAAAGGTCGATTTTCAGCGCCCCGCCTTCGTCGCCGGTCAGCGCCTTGATCGCGCCGACGCTTAGCCGGTAGCGGTCGTTGAAGCCAAAGCTGATCGCAGGGTTGATCTTGGCGTAATAGTCGTTGTCGAACCCCTGACCGGTCTGCAATTGCACGCTGGCGGTCCAGCGGTCGCTGATGTTGTAGCCCCATGTCATATCCACCTTGGGCCGAAAAATCGCGTCGTTCGTGCCGAAGGTGGCAGTCGCATCGACGGCCAGCCAGCCCGTGTTCAGTCCGCGCCCCCATGACAGCCCGCCGCGCAGCAGTTTTTCAGCCGGATGCAGCGGATCGGCCCGCGCCCCAAACGCCAGATTTGCCGCGAAACGGTCGCGCCCCGTGGTGTCGCCCAGCGGAAAGCTGGCAAAGACGAGCCCGGTATTGATCCGGCCCCGGTCGGCGGTGTGATAATCCAGCCCGATCGTCACCAACTGCGTCAGCCCATATTCGGCATAGAACGTGGGGTCGTAGTTCACCGGCAGTTCAGCCCCGTCCGACAGCAGGAAATTGCCGCCCGACGCGACGAACCACTGCCCCTTTTCGCGCGACCACGCCCCACTGACCGCAGGTCCGGCAATGACGAAAAAGCATAAAAACGCAGCGACAATACGCATGACAACACCCAGGAAACCCCGCGCAGCTTGCCCTGCCGATGGTTAACGCGCAGTTAAGACTGATTAATCGACATTGCGCAGGAGAGGTGTAAATAATTTGACGCCTCTACTGCGGCAAAGGTGTTAAGATTGACAAAACGCACGGCGGATTGCGCCAACCGCTTGGATTCCCGGCCAATCTGACCATGATGTGCGGCGGAGGACGCGCGGGCAAAGGTTCGTGCGACAACGACATCACCAAGGGGGGACACGCCATGACCGACCAACCAGCCGGAACCTATCCGCCATCTGCCGAAATGATCGCAGGGGCCCATGCCGACAAGGCCAAATACGAGGCGATGTATCAGGCCTCGATCACGGATCCCGATGCGTTTTGGGCCGAACATGGCAAGCGCGTTGACTGGATCAAGCCGTTTACCAAGGTCAAGAACACCAGCTTTGCCCCCGGCAATGTCGCTATCAAATGGTTCGAGGACGGCACGCTGAACGTCAGCGCCAATTGCATCGACCGGCATCTGGCCGACCGTGCCGATCAAACCGCGATCATCTGGGAACCCGATAGCCCAGACGAGGCGGCGCTGCATATCACCTATGCCCAGCTGCATGAAAATACCTGCCGCATGGCCAACAGCCTCAAGGAACTGGGCGTCGGCAAGGGCGACCGCGTCGTGCTTTATATGCCGATGATCCCCGAAGCCGCCTATGCGATGCTGGCGTGCGCCCGGATCGGTGCGATCCATTCGATTGTCTTTGCAGGATTTTCCGCCGACGCGCTTGCCGCGCGGATCAGCGGATCACAGGCCAAGGTCGTGATCACCGCCGATGGCGCGCCACGCGGTGGCCGTGTCACCAAGCTCAAGGATAGCGTCAATCAGGCGCTGATCAATGTCATGCACGACTGTAAATGCCTGTGCGTGCGCCGCACCGGTCAGCAGATCGCATGGCGTCCAGAGGGCGATTACTGGTTCCACGAAATGGCCGAAAAGGTCAGCGCCGATTGCCCGCCCGAGGAAATGAACGCCGAAGATACGCTGTTCATCCTGTACACCTCCGGCTCGACCGGGATGCCAAAGGGCGTTGTCCATTCCACGGGCGGTTATCTGGTCTATGCCGCGATGACGCATGAATATACGTTCGATTATCATCAGGGCGACGTGTTTTGGTGTACCGCCGATGTGGGCTGGGTCACGGGGCACAGCTATATCGTTTATGGCCCGCTGGCCAATGGCGCCACGACGCTGATGTTCGAAGGTGTGCCGACCTTCCCCGATGCGGGTCGGTTCTGGCAGGTGTGCGAAAAGCACAAGGTGAACCAGTTCTACACCGCCCCCACCGCCATTCGTGCGCTGATGGCCCATGGTACGGCACCCGTCGAAAAATACGACCTGTCTGATCTCAAGGTGCTGGGCACGGTCGGTGAACCGATCAACCCCGAAGCGTGGAATTGGTACAATACCGTCGTCGGCAAAGGCAAGGTGCCGATCGTTGACACATGGTGGCAGACCGAAACCGGTGGCCATCTTCTGACGCCGCTGCCGGGTGCGACGGCAACCAAACCGGGGTCCGCGACGCTGCCGTTCTTTGGTGTGCGACCCGCGATCCTGGAGCCGACAACAGGCGAAGAGATCACAACGACCCAAGCCGAAGGCGTGCTGTGCATCAAAGATAGCTGGCCCGCACAGATGCGCACCGTCTGGGGCGACCACGAGAGGTTCGAAAAGACGTATTTCTCAGACTACAAGAACTACTACTTCACCGGCGATGGCTGCCGCCGTGACGCGGATGGCTATTACTGGATCACGGGCCGTGTCGATGACGTCATCAATGTATCCGGTCACCGGATGGGCACCGCCGAAGTCGAAAGCGCGTTGGTCGCCCACGCCTCTGTCGCCGAGGCCGCGGTCGTCGGCTATCCCCATGATATCAAAGGTCAGGGCATCTATGCTTATGTCACGTTGATGAACGGAGAAGAGCCTTCGGACGCGCTGCGCCAAGAGCTGGAAAAATGGGTCCGCACCGAGATCGGCCCGATTGCCAAGCCGGACCTGATCCAATGGGCGCCGGGCCTGCCCAAAACGCGGTCAGGCAAGATTATGCGCCGCATCCTGCGCAAGATCGCCGAAAATGACTTTGGCGCGCTGGGCGACACATCAACCCTGGCCGACCCGTCGGTGGTGGATGACCTGATCGAAAACCGGATGAACCGCGCCTGAGGCAAGGGTTTGAAGTTATAGTGCTTTAAGGCGAGTTTTTTTTCAGCCTCGCTACTTGGAGTTTTATATTTTGTTCATATCTGTAATTAGGATGTTGTTACGGCGTCCCACTTATTGTTGAATTTTATCAGGAGAAAAATTATGAGCAAAAACACCCCAGAAAATGGACCAAGCAAAACTGGCAAAGAGTCTGGTGTAGGCCGAGGCAATAATCCACCGGGTGGCGGCAAGGGCAAGTAAGCTCACGGTGCAATCTCTCATCATACGATTTTCGTAGCCTTGGCCGATCGACCGCTGGTCGATAGCACTACGAACCGGGGCTGAGGCCGCGTTCTGTGATGAAAAGAAGGGCCGCGCAGTATTATGTGCGGCCCTTTTCTTTGACCCGCTCCGTTATGTCGCGTGACGCCGGATTTATCAAACGACTGCGGTGCAGCGCCTTATTTGGGAATTCGTGCGAATCTCTGGACCTGCGGGGTGATACGGGGCGTAATGCGCGTATGAATGCATTTTTTCAGGATCGTCTCAAGGCCGCGCTGATGGTGATCGCGTTGGTTGGGCTTGTGGTGGGGCTGGGGCTTTGGGGGGCCGGGTTGCCCGATGCGGCAGCGCTGGTTTGGTCTGCTGGCACCCTGCCGGTGCTGGCGTCGCTGATCTTTGACATCATGCGCAGCCTGCGCGCGGGCGAAATCGGGATTGATATCGTGGCGGTGCTGTCGATGTCGGCGGCGCTTTTCTTTGGTGAAACGCTGGCCGCAGCGGTCGTGGCGGTGATGTACGCCAGCGGCACCTTGCTCGAAAGCTTTGCCGAGGGGCGCGCCCGCCGCGAGATGAGCGATCTTTTGTCGCGCGTCCCGCGCACCGCGACGCGCCACCGCGACGGCGCCTTGGATGAGGTGCCGTTGGACGCCATTGAACCCGGTGACCTGCTGCTGATCCGGCAGGGCGATGTGGCGCCCGTGGACGGCACGTTGGTCAGCCAGAGCGCGCTGCTGGATCAGTCCGCCCTGACCGGCGAGGCGATGCCCGTGCGGCTGGACCACGACCAGGACGTGATGAGCGGGGCGACCAACGCAGGCGACGCCTTTGACCTGCGGGTGACCCGGCGCGCGGCGGATAGCACCTATGCCGGGATCGTCCGGCTGGTCGAGGCGGCCGAGAAATCAAAGGCGCCGATGGCCCGGCTGGCGGATCGGTATTCGTTGGTTTTCCTTGGGGTCACGGTGGCGCTGGCCACCGCCGTTTGGTGGTTTACCGGCGATCCGATCCGCGCGGTCGCCGTGCTGGTCATCGCGACGCCGTGCCCGCTGATCCTTGCCGTGCCGGTGGCGCTGGTGGCTGGGTTGTCACGGGCGGCGCATTTCGGGGTGCTGATCAAAGGCGCCAAACCGCTCGAGGCGCTGGCGCGTATTCAGACGCTGATCCTGGATAAAACCGGCACGCTGACCGATGGCCGCCCGCAGATCGTCTTGATCGAGACATGTGGCGCGCAGACCCAGGACGAGGTGCTGTATTTCGCCGCCGCCTTGGATCAGGCCTCCAAACACCCGATTGCGCGGGCGATTGTCGCGGCGGCACAGGCGCGCGACGTGGCCTTGCCGGCCCCGACCCACGTCGTGGAAACGCCGGGTGATGGCGTTGTGGGCATGGTCGATGGCCGCAAGATTGTGGTGGGCGGCGTCGGTTTCGTGACAGCGCAGCTTGCCACGACCCAAGCCCCCGAAATCATGCACGAACCCGGTGCCGTGACGGTGGCCGTCGCGGTAGACGGACAACTGGCGGGGCATCTGGTGATGGCCGATGCGCTGCGGTCGGGCACGGCCGCGCTGCTGTCGGGGCTGCGCGGTGCCGGGATCGGGCGGATATTGCTGGCAACCGGCGACAGGCGCGCGGTGGCAGACGCGGTCACGGATGGGTTGGGGCTTGACGGGGTGCGGGCCGATCTGACGCCAGATCAAAAGGTGCTGCTGGTCCTGACGGAACGCAAGAACGGCCCGGTGATGATGGTTGGCGATGGCGTCAACGACGCCCCCGCGCTGGCTGCTGCCGACATCGGCGTGGCGATGGGCGCGCGTGGCGCTGCCGCCTCGGCAGAGGCCGCCGACGTCGTGTTGCTGGTTGATCAGCTTGACCGCCTGCTGCCGGGATTGCAGATCGCCCGTGGCGCGCGCCGGATCGCGATGCAAAGCGTCGTTGCCGGGATCGGCCTGTCGGTGGCCGGGATGATCGCCGCCGCGTTGGGCCATCTGACGCCGGTAGAGGGCGCCATTCTGCAAGAGGCGATTGATGTCGCCGTGATCTTGAATGCGCTGCGCGCGCTGCGGATCCGCCCGACCACGCTGTCCTAGCTGTCTTTTGCCGGCGCGGCGTCGCCTTTCAGCAGCTTCACCTCGCGCTGGGGGAACGGGATGGATATGCCATTTTCGGCAAAGGCATCCCAAAGCGCCAGAAACACATTGCCGCGGATATTGGTCAACCCGCCGGTGGGGTCCGTGATCCAGAACCGCAGGATATAATCCACCGAGCTGTCGCCAAAGCCGACGATATGGCAAACGGTGGGCCGCGATTTCAGCACGCGGTCCACGCTTTGGGCCGCCGCAATCGCGATGCGCCGCACGTCGTGGGGATTATCGCCGTAGGACGTGCCAAAGTTGATATCAAGCCGCACAAAATCGTTGGAATGCGACCAGTTCACCACTTGGCCGGTGATCAGGTCTTCGTTCGGGATCAGGTATTCTTTGCCGTCGCGCGTCACGACCGAGACATAGCGCGCACCCAGCGAATTGATCCAACCAAAGGTTTCGCCAAGGCTGATGACGTCACCGGGCTTGATTGATTTGTCCAGCAGGATGATCACACCGGACACAAGGTTCGACACGACCTTTTGCAGACCGAAACCAAGGCCGACACCGATGGCACCGGACAGCACCGCAAGCCCCGTCAGGTCAATCCCAAGCGACCGCACCCCAATGAAAAATGCAGCACCGTAAAACGCGATCTGCGCACCTTTGACGATCAGCACCTGCATTGAGGGGCTGATGTCTTCGTTGCTGCGCACACGGGCTGCCGTGGTATTGGTAAAGAACCGTGCCGCCGTGATCAGCACGCCAAGAACGACCAGCGACTGGATCAGCAACAGCAGCGAAAAACGGATATCGCCCATGGTGAAACCGGCACTGTCAAGCAGCCGTTCGGCCGGATCCAGCAGGCCAAGGATGCGCAGGGTCACATAGGTCCAGGCACCGTACCGCACAAATTTGCGCAAGCTGGGGCTTTTGATCAGCCGGGTCAGGAAAACGACGCTGAGCCACGCAAAGGCCAGCGTGCCGATCAGGCTGAGCAGGTAACTGCGGCTGGGCCATGTCACCTCGCGCATGATATAGATTGCGGTCCAGATCAGAATGACGAAAAAGATCGCGCGCAGCCGTTGGTGGACGACCACAAGGATACGCATCCGCCATTTCGGCCAGTTTTCCCGCGACGCCATCCAGCCTCTGATCCGGGGGCCAAGCACCACACGCAGGATATGCGCCAGCCCCAGCAGCCCGATGGCAATCGCAATCTGATAAAGGTTCCACGTTCGGAACATCGTCGAAAGAAAAATCTGCGCCTGATCAATCAGGGCGGTGCCGATGCTGATCACATGATCCAGCTGCGGATCTTGCGCGGTTTGTCCGATGGCATCTTCAGGGACGGTCATAGTCGTATGGCGTGCCATTTGGGTCCTTGCTATACAAGTCTGGCATCTAGTGTTGCATGGGCCGGGTTGCGCAGGCAAGTCCGCCCGCCGGGTCGGTCATCCCGACCCCGCCGCGCCGTGGTATTTGCCGACACCAGTCCGCCCATGCGATGCAGGGCCTTGCGAGACTCGATTGGCGCGTGTATCTGACGCTGCATGAAACAGGTTTTCGACATGGATGATCGCGCGCGGCTGCCTTGGCGGTTCTTTGGCGCGACTTGCACGATACTTGCACGGGGCTGACGCCCCCCCGTTTCCGCACGCCTACCACCCACTGAAATCTGATACGGGAGTGGACCAATGTCCCCCAAAACACTCTATGATAAAATCTGGGATGCGCATGTCGCGCATGAAGCCGAAGACGGTACCTGCCTTTTGTATATCGACCGCCATCTGGTCCACGAAGTGACCAGCCCGCAGGCGTTTGAGGGGCTGCGCATGGCAGGCCGTACCGTCCGCGCGCCTGACAAGACAATCGCCGTGCCCGACCACAATGTGCCCACGACGCTGGACCGCGCGAACGCGGCGACCATGACCGAAGACAGCCGCATTCAGGTCGAAGCGCTGGATACCAACGCCAAGGAATTCGGGCTGCACTACTACCCGGTCTCCGACGTCCGTCAGGGCATCGTGCATATCGTCGGTCCCGAACAGGGCTGGACCCTGCCCGGCATGACCGTCGTGTGCGGTGACAGCCACACCGCGACGCACGGCGCATTCGGCGCATTGGCCCACGGTATCGGCACATCCGAGGTCGAACATGTGCTGGCGACGCAAACGCTGATCCAGAAGAAATCGAAAAACATGAAGGTCGAAATCACGGGCAAACTGCGCCCCGGTGTGACGGCCAAGGATATCACCATGTCCGTGATCGGCACCACCGGCACCGCGGGCGGCACCGGCTATGTCATCGAATATTGCGGCGAAGCGATCCGCGATCTGAGCATGGAAGGCCGTATGACCGTCTGCAACATGGCGATCGAAGGCGGCGCGCGTGCAGGCATCATTGCGCCTGACGAAACGACCTATGAATACTGCTTGGGCCGCCCGCATGCGCCCAAGGGCGCGCAGTGGGAAGCCGCGCTGACATGGTGGAAGACCCTGTTCACCGATGAAAACGCCCATTTCGACAAGGTCATCACCCTGAAAGCCGAAGACATCGCGCCGGTCGTCACATGGGGCACGTCGCCCGAAGACGTGCTGCCGATCACCGCCGTGGTGCCCGCCGCCGACAGCTTTACCGGCGGCAAGGTCGGTGCGGCGCAACGTTCGCTTGACTATATGGCCCTGACGCCGGGCACCCCATTGACCGACATCATAATCGACACGGTCTTTATCGGGTCCTGCACCAATGGCCGGATCGAAGATCTGCGCGCCGCCGCCGCGATCCTGAAGGGCAAAAAGAAAAAGGACGGGCTGCGTGCGATGGTCGTGCCCGGTTCGGGCCTTGTGCGTGCGCAAGCCGAAGAAGAAGGACTGGCGCAGATTTTCATCGACGCCGGTTTCGAATGGCGTCTTGCGGGCTGTTCCATGTGCCTGGCAATGAACCCTGATCAGTTGGCACCGGGCGAACGCTGCGCGGCCACATCCAACCGTAACTTCGAAGGGCGGCAGGGCCGGGGTGGACGCACCCACCTGATGTCACCCGCGATGGCCGCCGCTGCGGCAATCACAGGCAAACTGACCGACGTACGGGAAATGATGTAATGCAAAAATTCAACAAACTCAGCGGCATTGCCGCGCCGATGCCACTGGTCAATATCGACACCGATATGATCATCCCCAAGCAGTTTTTGAAAACCATCAAACGCTCGGGCCTTGGCGTGAACTTGTTTGACGAAATGCGGTACGATGACGACCGCAACGAAATCCCTGATTTCGTCCTGAACAAACCACAGTACCGCGAGGCGCAGATTTTGGTCGCTGGCGAAAACTTTGGCTGTGGATCGTCGCGCGAACACGCCCCTTGGGCGATCGCGGATTTCGGGATCACTTGCGTCATCGCGCCGTCCTATGCCGATATTTTCTATAGCAACTGCTTTAAGAACGGCATCCTGCCGATTGCCCTGCCGCAAGAACAGGTCGATGTGCTGATGATGGACGCCGAAAAAGGCGCCAATGCCCGGATCGAAGTGGATCTTGAGGCGCAGACAATCACGTCATCCGACGGCGAGGTTTTCACCTTTGACATAGATCAGTTCAAAAAGCATTGCCTGATGAACGGCCTTGATGACATCGGGTTGTCGATGGAAAAAGTGAAATCAATCGACAGTTTCGAAGCACAGGCCGGGGCCGAGCGTCCCTGGGTCTAAGCGTCTGAAAATAAATGTATCTGGCGGGTCGGTCGTGTCCTGCCAGACACAAGCTGACAATATTTCCACCTAAACTTGCATTACTCCGGACGGCTTGCAATCATCAAGACGTTCCTTGCCGCTCTGCGGCGAACCTGTTGCGAAAAAGCGCGTATTGGCTGTAGCGATGTGGTGGGCGTCCGATCCGAATATGGTTGCATTCGCGCACCACTCGGGGCGCAAACCATTGGACAAGTTGCACCGGCATCCTACGATAGTTGAATGGTTGCGATAAATTAGGCATTTCTTGCAATCAAGGGCTGCGGGGCAGCTGTTGGGCATTGCACGACGGGGTATCGGGCACACGGCATTCGGCGTGGCCTTGGATGAGGATAAATTCGGGTGTTGTTTCGACTGCCAGGGGCGATCGCGCGCGCGGTGCTTGTCGTGATGTTGATCATCATGCCATCCGTGCTTTTGCCGGGCCAGACGGACGATGGCACACAGGTCGTTGCGCTTGTGTCGATCTTTGCCGCGTTGTTCGCCATTGTCGAATACAGTGCCAACAGCCCCAGTCTGGTCGAATTCCGCGATGCGCCGCCGTTCAACCGGGTGCGATTTTCCGCATTGTTCGCGACTGTTCTCAGCCTTTCCATGATCTTTCGCAGCAGCGTCGCCCCGTCGGACATAACCACCTTTTTCCAGCAAAGCAGCGAACAAATCGGTCGGGCGATTGATTTCCCGTATTCTCCGGTGCGGCTGATGGTCTTGATGCTGCCCGACAATGCCAACCCCCGGATTGTCGAACAATTACGTGACGCCGCAGGGCTAAGTTATCTGATCTCGCTCTTGTCGATCATGTGGTTTGTGATCTTGTTGCGGCTTCAGCAATGGCCACGGCGCGGGGGCGCCTTCAACGTGTGGATCAACCTGCCCACGTTTGACCCGACCGCGGGCGGTGACGTTGTCAAACGCCTCAACCGGGATGGACGTATTAACGTTATATTAGGGGTTCTGCTGCCATTCCTGATCCCGGCGGTCATCAAACTGGCGTCGCTGATCGGTAGCCCGATCCGGCTGGATGACCCACAAACGCTGATCTGGACGGTAACAGCATGGGCCTTCTTGCCAGCAAGTATTCTGATGCGCGGCGTGGCCCTGACCCGCGTCGCCCAGATGATTTTTGTGCAGCGTCAAAAAGCATACGCCAAAGCCGGGGCCGATGGTGCGTATCTGGACTGATCCTGTCCTGCCTGCCGTTATGCGCGGCGGCCGATACCTACCGCATTGCCACTTTCGCAGCCGCGCTCAGCCGTGATGGACCCGGCCTGCTGTTGCGCGATGTGATCAAAGGGGACGATCCGCAAATTGCAGCGGTCGTGGCCATTGTCACGCAGGTGGCCCCGGATGTGCTGCTGCTGACCGAATTCGACTATGATCTCGATGGCTTGGCGCTGGCTGCATTTGCCGATCAGTTCGGTGATCTTTACCCCTATCGTTTCGCGCTGCAACCCAACACGGGGCGCGCCACGGGGCTGGATATGGACCGGAACGGGCGCTTGGGCGAAGCCCGCGATGCGCAGGGCTATGGTCGGTTTGTCGGGGATGGCGGTATGGCGCTGCTGTCACGCTTTCCCGTCGATGGCGGGGCCGTCACCGATCTGTCCGACGTCTTGTGGCGCGATCTGCCGGGGGCCGTCCTGCCGCAGGTGGATGGGCAGCCGTTCTTGCCCGATGATGTCTTGTCAGTGCAAAGGCTGTCCACCACGGGGCATTGGATTGTCCCTATCATCCCGCCGGGCCAGCCACCCTTTGCACTGCTTGCCTTTGCCGCAACCCCGCCGGTTTTTGATGGGCCGGAGGACCGCAACGGCCTGCGCAACCGCGATGAACTCCACCTGTGGGAGGTGGTACTCGATGGTGGCTTTGGCGCGGCCCCCGATCCGTTTGTAATCGTTGGCAACGCCAATCTTGATCCACTGGATGGCGCGGGCGACAGTGCCGCGATGGCCGCATTTCTTGGACGTCCGCAGCTACAAGACCCCTTGCCGGGCCGCGATACCGCAGATTGGCCCCAAGACGGGCCGGGAAACTTGCGGGTCAGCTATGTCCTGCCATCGGCGACATGGCAGATCACCGATGCGGCGGTCGTCCGGCCTCTGCCCGATGTGGCCGCCGGGCCGCATCACCTTGTCTGGGTGGACATCCGTCGCTAGGCGCGCATACCTGCGGTTTCACGCATCGCGCCAGCCGTCGGGTGGGCGGGGGATATCCTTGGTATCTTGAACCTTTTGCCCTGAACCGCTAGGCCGTGGGGAACCAATTCAACCAAGGACGCACAGCATGTCAAACCCCTCCCTTTTGATCCTCGCCGGTGACGGCATCGGCCCCGAAGTCATGGATGAGGTGAAGCGGATCATCACGTGGTTCGGTGACAACCGCGATCTGGCCTTTGACGTCTCCGAGGATCTGGTCGGCGGTGTCGCTTATGACAAGCACGGCACGCCACTGACCGATGAAACGATGGCCAAGGCGCAGGCGGTAGATGCGGTGCTGCTGGGCGCGGTGGGTGGCCCGAAATACGACGCGCTTGATTTCAGCGTCAAACCCGAACGTGGCCTGCTGCGCCTGCGCAAGGAAATGGACCTGTTCGCCAACCTGCGCCCGGCGCAGTGTTTTGACGCGCTTGCCGACTTTTCCAGCCTGAAGAAGGACATCGTTGCCGGTCTCGACATCATGATCGTGCGCGAACTGACATCGGGCGTGTATTTCGGCGAACCGCGCGGCATCCACATGGAAAACAACATGCGCGTGGGGATCAACACCCAGCGCTACACCGAAGCCGAGATCGAACGTGTGGCCCGTGCCGCCTTTGATCTGGCGCGCAAACGCAGCAAGAAACTATGTTCGATGGAAAAGGCCAACGTCATGGAAAGCGGTATCTTGTGGCGCGACGTCGTGACCGAAGTGCACGAGGCCGATTATCAGGACATCGCACTGTCCCATATGTACGCCGACAACGGCGCGATGCAGCTGGTGCGCGCGCCCAAGCAGTTTGACGTCATCCTGACCGACAACCTGTTTGGCGATATCCTGTCGGATTGCGCCGCCATGCTGACCGGATCGCTGGGCATGCTGCCTTCTGCGTCGTTGGGGGTGCCGATGGCCAATGGGCGGCCCAAGGCGATGTACGAACCTGTGCACGGCTCCGCCCCCGATATCGCCGGTCAGGGCAAGGCGAACCCGATCGCGTGCATCCTGTCGTTCGCCATGGCGCTGCGCTATTCCTTTGATCAGGGCGCCGAGGCAGACCGTCTGGAGGCCGCGATTGAAAAAGTGCTGGCCGATGGCGCCCGTACCGCTGACCTGATGGGCCCAGAAGACGGCACGCCGCTGTCTACCGTGCAGATGGGCGACGTGATTTTGGCCGCGCTCGACGCGTCACTTTGATGTATTGACGACAGTGGGCGCGCATGGTGGCGCCCACCGTTTACTGATCTGCGTGACCAGACTACCGCCCGCCGGCTGTCTGGGCCAGCCAAGGACTTGCGAATTGCTGCGTTGCAGCATACATCATTCGACATCACCCCGCAGCGGGTTTTCATCTGGGGGTGTGCCCACCTGAAAGGTCTATTCCTCATGTCACCTAACGTAAAAGGCGCTGTCTTTTCTTTGATTGCTTTTGCGATCTTTGCGACCCATGACGTGGTCGTAAAGGTGTTGGGTGGCATCTACTCTCCGATCCAGATTGTGTTTTTCAGTGTCCTGCTCAGCTTTCCGCTGGCGACTGTCATGTTGATGCGCGACTCCACCCCCGGCACACTGGTCCCGGTGCATCCGTGGTGGATGGCGTTGCGCACGGGTGCGGCGGTGATCGCCGGGGTGTCGGCGTTCTATGCGTTTTCGGCGCTGCCGCTGGCGCAGACCTATGCAATCCTGTTCGCCACGCCGTTGCTGATCACGGTGCTGGCGATCCCGGTGTTGGGGGAAAAGGTGCGCGTGCGGCGCTGGCTGGCCGTTATCGTAGGGTTGATCGGTGTGCTGGTTGTCCTGCGTCCGGGGGAGACGGACCTGTCCTCCGGTCATCTTGCGGCGCTGCTGGCGGCGATCTGCGGGTCGATTGCCTCAATCATCGTCCGCAAGATCGGCACGGATGAACGCCCCGTGGTGCTGTTGCTTTATCCGATGGTGATCAACTTTGTGATCATGGCCTGCCTGCTGCCGTTCGTGTATCAGCCGATGCCGATCGAACATCTGGGCATGCTGGGCTTTATCGCGGTCTTTGCATGGGTTGCCAGCCGTCTGATCATTGCAGCCTACCAGTCAGGCGAGGCGGCAATCATCGCGCCGATGCAATACAGTCAGATCATCTGGGCCACGGGTTTCGGCCTGCTGTTTTTCGATGAAGCGATTGATCGGGGAACCGCGATCGGGGCCGGCATCATCATCGCAAGCGGCTTGTATATCGTACTGCGCGAAAGCCGCACGGGCGCGTCGGAAAATACGCCGGTGCTGCGCAACCGTTCGCGCACCGAAACGGGGACAACGCCCCGTGTCAGCCTGTTCATGCGCATGGCGGGCAAGGTGCCGCCGGATCACTGAATAATCACGTCCGGTCTTCGGGTGGGGCAAAACTATGCGCATTGGCACGTCCCCAGCGTGCCTTGTAGCCATGGTCTGCCGCCATCGGGTCCAGCAAGAACCCCAGCGGCAAATCGGGATAGACATCCGCCGCTTCGGTCATCTGACCGTCCGCCTTGCGTGCCATAAAGTGATAAGGCCGGAAACCACAGGGATCATCCAGACCGGCCGCACCTGCCATTTCACCCAATGCTTTCAGCGTATTGGCATGGAACCGCGCAACCCGCTGGCTTTTGTCGACGACATTCAGCGCGCGCTGGCGCAACGGGTCCTGGGTGGCCACGCCCACCGGGCAATGGTTGGTATGACAGGCCTGCGCCTGAATACAGCCAATCGCGAACATATAACCGCGCGCCGAATTGCACCAATCTGCCCCCAGTGACAGCGCCCGCGCGATATCAAAGGCGCTGACCAGTTTGCCCGCCGCGCCGATCTTGATTTGGTCCCGGATGCCTGCACCGCGCAGGGTGTTGTGCACAAACGTCAACCCTTCGACCATTGGCATGCCGACATGGTTGGCAAATTCCAGCGGAGCCGCACCCGTGCCGCCTTCGGTGCCATCCACCACGATGAAATCGGGAACAATCCCGGTTTCCAGCATCGCCTTGACCATGCACATGAATTCACGCCGGTGCCCGATACAAAGCTTGATACCCACCGGTTTGCCCAGCGACAGATCGCGCAACTGGCCCAGAAACCGCATCATTTCCATCGGCCCCCTGAATGCGGGATGTGCGGCTGGTGACACGCAGTCGATGCCCATCGGGACGCCGCGCGCCTCGGCGATTTCTTTGGAAATCTTGGACGCGGGCAGCATTCCGCCATGGCCCGGCTTGGCGCCCTGGCTGAGTTTCAGTTCGATCATCTTGACCTGATCGCTGGCGGCCTGCTTGGCGAACTTATCGGGCGCGAAACTGCCGTCGTCGTTGCGGCATCCGAAATAGCCCGACCCGACCTCGTAAATCAGATCGCCCCCCGGTTCGCGGTGGTAGCGACTGATCCCGCCTTCGCCGGTGTCATGCGCGAAACCGCCAATCTTGGCACCTGTATTCAACGCCAAAATCGCATTGGCGGACAACGCGCCAAAGCTCATCGCCGAGATGTTGTAAAGCGATGCGTTATAAGGCTGTTTGCAGTCCGGCCCACCGATCATGACCCGGAAATCGGTGTTGTCAAAATGCACCGGCTGCACCGAATGAGTCAGCCAGCTATAGCCCGCCTGATACACGTTTTCCTGCGTGCCAAAGGGCCGCTTGTCCTCGACGCCTTTGGCGCGCTGATACACCAGCGACCGCTGTTCACGGCTGAACGGCTGTTCGTCCTGATCGCTTTCGATCAGATATTGCCGGATCTCGGGGCGGATACCTTCGAACAGGAACCGCATGTGGCCGATCACGGGATAGTTGCGCAGGATCGAATGTTTGTCTTGCCGCAGGTCATGGACGCCAAGCGCGGTAAGCCCGCCAAAGACGACAAAAACGACCAGCAACCACGGCAGCCAAACCGCCGCGATCAGGCTGCCAACCGTCATCACAGCCACAAAAACAAGCGTGCTATAACGCTCCAACGTCCAAATATCCCGCACGATGTCCCTTTCGATTTTCAGCGACATTAGGGTGCCGCCGCGTGAAGCGAAAGGTCAGAAGTTTGGCGTCACGCCGGGCAAATCCAGCGCACGGATCAGATCGCGCAATTCGTGCCGTGCCGCGACGTTGGAAATGTTCATGCCCTTCACGCCGATATCGCGCAGGTCAAGCAGGGTCAGACCACGCGGGAACAGCTCGCGAAAGATCACCCGTTCGTTGAATCCGGGGGCGGTGCGGAACCCGATCCGCTTGGCCAGCTTGTTAATCGCGCGTTCCATCTTTTCTTTGTTCACCATCGCCTGCGCGCCGACCCGGTTGCGCACGACGACCCAGTCAATCGGCTTCAGCCCGGCTTGGGCGCGCAGCTGCCGCGCGTTCCAGACCATTTCCGAATAGACCGACGGCCCGGTGATTTCTTCGCCATCGCTGTCGACATGGGCCAGCAGATCAAAGTCAATAAAACTGTCGTTCAGCGGCGTAATCAGCGTATCGGCAAGGCTATGCGCCACTTGGCTAAGCCGTGTGTGTGATCCGGGGCAGTCGATCAGAATGAAATCGCTGTCCGCTTCCATCCGCGCGACCGCCATCGACAGCCGGTGATCAAAGGCGTTTTCGCCCGGCTTCAGGTCACCCTGCGCAATCTCGGGCAGTTCATGATAGGCAGGGGTCGGCAGATCAAGACCCTTCTGGTCCAGAAACGCCCGCCGGTTGGTCACATAGCGCCCCAGTGTCTTTTGCCGCAAATCAAGGTCAAGGGTGCTAACCTTGTGCCCCATCCGCGACAGCGCAGTGGCCACATGCATGGATACGGTGGATTTTCCGGCTCCACCCTTTTCATTGCCGACTACGATGATATGCGCCACGTGGCCATCCCCAACACTTTATGCTTTGTGATACCATATATTGTGGTCCGGCCAAGGGAAAGCGGCAGGTGCATGACCGCACGCAATTAATCTCGGCACTTGACACAGCGGCAACAAACCATCATGTGCCAGTCAACCGATGCATGCTGCCGCGTGAGCAGAGCGGGACCCTCAGGGTCAATCGCAAGGCATCGTTTAATTTCAGGTTCCCAGATCACGCAGGGGTCCCGCGCCACATCGGCGCCCGGACAATGCGGTCTTGGCTGTCAGCATATGGCGCAACCTTGCACGGGCTCTTCAGCATTCCGCTGGGGGCCAAATCATATGCGCGGGCCGATGGTCCGCAAGAAAGACAGGATATCCTTCATGGATTTTGACATGTTGGGCCTCGCGCCCCGCCTTATCGCAATTTTGAAAGAACAAGGGATCACCGATCCCACCCCGATCCAGACCCAAGCGATCCCGCACGCCATGAATGGCCGCGATGTGATGGGTCTTGCCCAGACCGGCACCGGTAAAACTGCTGCCTTCGGTCTGCCAATGATCAACGCCCTGATGAAGGCCGGCGTAAAGCCGAACCCGAAATCCGTGCGCGGTCTGGTCCTTGCGCCGACACGCGAATTGGCCAAACAGATCGCCGACAACCTGACCGCCTACACCAAAGGCAGCCACCTGAAGGTCGCCTTGGTTGTCGGTGGCGCGGGCATTTCCGCCCAGATGAAACGCCTTGCGGGCGGTGTTGACCTGTTGGTCGCGACACCGGGCCGTTTGATCGACCTGCTGGACCGCCGTGCGGTGCGGTTGGACGAAACGATTTATCTGGTGCTGGATGAAGCCGACCAGATGCTCGACATGGGCTTTATCCATGCGCTGCGCCGGATTGCACCACTCTTGGCCAAAGACCGCCAGACCATGATGTTCTCGGCGACGATGCCGAAACTGATGGCCGAACTGGCCGACACCTATCTGACCGACGCGGTGCGCGTGCAGGTGAACCCTCCGGGGCAGGCCGTCGCCAAGATCGAACAATCGGTGCATTTCGTGGCCCAAGCCGCAAAAACCGACCTGCTGGTCGAACTGCTGGATGCCCACCGCGATGAATTGGCGCTGGTCTTTGGCCGCACCAAACATGGCTGTGAGAAACTGTATAAGACCCTTGAAAACAAGGGGTTTGCCGCAGCATCCATCCACGGCAACAAATCCCAGGGTCAGCGCGAACGCGCGATCGAGGCGTTCAAATCCGGCAAGGTCCGGGTACTGGTCGCGACCGACGTGGCTGCCCGTGGTATCGACATCCCCGGCGTGCGCCACGTCTATAACTACGACCTGCCGAACGTCGCGGAAAACTATGTCCACCGGATTGGCCGGACGGCCCGTGCCGGTGCCGAAGGTGCGGCCATCGCATTGGTTGCCCCTGACGAGATGATCGAACTGCGCGATATCGAAAAAGCGATGAAGGACACCATTCCTGTCGCATCCGGCCGCCCATGGGAAATTCAGCCGGGTCAGAAAAAGCGGCCCAACGGCGGCGGCGGCGGTGGCGGTGGGCGTCGTGGTGCCGGCGGTGGCGGTGGCGGTGGCGGTGGCCAGCGCGCGGGTGGCAAGCCCGGCGGCGGCGCGGGTAAGCCTGCGGGCGGACGTCGCAACAGCGGCGGCGGCGGCGGTGGAAACCGGTCGCGCGGCGCAAACGCTGCGTAAATCAAACTCTTAAGGCGGGCCTCGGTCCGCCTTATCCTTTGAGGGGGTAGCGGTCCGGCTCTTCAAAGATGTCGATCGCCTTTGTCCCGGCGGTGACAGATACCGCATGGATCACACCGGATGGGATCGTATAACTGTCGCCCGGCATGTACTTTGTTTCCACCTCATCAATCGTGATACGTACCTCGCCCGCGATGACGGTGCCCCATTGTGCCTTGTGACTATGGGCGGGCAGGCTGAAATCCTGATGAAATTCGAAAATCACCATCAACCCGCGATCTGACCGGATGGCAGAGGTGGTGACGGTCTCGTCTCTGAACGGGACATCAAGTGATGGAAGCGCTTTGATGAATGCGGGAAGCTGCATGGTGTGACCACTCCTTATGATGGCACGTATGCTAGCAGAATTTCAGGCCACGGCCAGACGCAGAAAAATCGCCCCCCAAACGCAAAACGCCGCCCGGATATGGGCGGCGTTTGGGTTGTCATGGCAGGTTGGTTTAGAAACCAAGACCGGCGTATTTGTTCTTGAACTTCGACACGCGACCACCGGCGTCCATCAGGCGCGACGAACCGCCTGTCCATGCCGGGTGCACTGTGGGGTCGATGTCCAGCGACATGGTGTCGCCTTCTTTGCCCCAAGTGGATTTCATCAGCAGCATCGTGCCGTCGGTCATCTTGACGTTGATCTGGTGATACTGGGGATGGATATCTTTTCTCATGACAGCAATCCTTACGCTTCGGCGCCCTTAGGCGCCTTGTAGTTTGTGACTTCGGAGATACGTGCGGATTTGCCACGACGCTCGCGTAGGTAATACAGCTTGGCGCGGCGGACCTTACCACGACGTATCACTTCGATGGTGTCGATGTTGGTGGAATGCAGGGGGAACACACGTTCCACGCCTTCACCAAAGGAAATCTTGCGAACTGTGAACGACCCGGCGATGCCTTTGCCGTTCTTGCGGGCGATGCAGACGCCTTCGTAGTTCTGCACGCGTGTCCGTGTGCCTTCGGTCACTTTGTAACCGACGCGGATGGTGTCACCCGCTCTGAAATCGGGGATCGTCTTCCCCAGCGCAGCAACTTGCTCCGCTTCGATCTGTGCAATCAGATTCATCTGATGCTCCTTTAATTGCTTACGGTTTTCCGCAATGTTTGTTTCGTGCCGTAGAGCTCTGTATCGTTATCGGGTCCGGTCATGCCGCCCGCCAGAGATGCGTCATCATTCGTTTCTTGTGGCTGTCCGGCCTGTCTGGTGAGTGTTGCACCAACGAAGGTACGCTCAGGCTCCAGTGGTTCCATAAACCAATACCCTGGAATCAGCGAGCCGACCCCTCGGGTTCGCACCGTATAGGCGCAAGGCGGCAGGCGATCAAGGGGCTTGCAAGGCCGCCGCTATCCGGGTTGTTTATAGTCGGCCCACAGATCGGGCCGCCGCTCTTTTGTGATCCGTTCGCCTTCGGCTTTACGCCATTCGGCGATCTTGGCATGGTTGCCCGACAGCAGCACGTCAGGAATGGTATGGCCCTGCCATTCAGCGGGTTTGGTGTACTGCGGATGCTCCAGCAGCCCGGCCGAAAATGATTCCTCAACCGCACTATCTGCGTTGCCCAACACGCCGGGCAACAGCCGCACGGTGGCGTCGATCATGGCTTGCGCGGCAATTTCACCGCCGGTCAGCACGAAATCCCCCAGCGACACCTCTTGAATGCCGAAATGGTCCAGCACCCGTTCATCGACTCCTTCGAAACGGCCACACAGCAACGTCACCCCATCGGTGCCCGCCCATGTCTGCGCCATCTTTTGATCAAACCGGGGTCCGCGCGGCGACAGGTAGATCAGCGGCATGACCCCGCGTGCAGCCCGGCGCGCGTCCACAATCGCCGCCTCAAGCACATCGGCGCGCAACACCATGCCCGCGCCGCCACCGGCGGGGGTATCATCGACGTTGCGATGTTTGCCGATGCCATAGTCGCGCAGGTCATAGGTCTGTAATTGCCAGCGCCCGTCTTGCAGGGCCTTGCCCGTCAGGCTTTCGCCCAACACGCCCGGAAACGCCTGCGGGAACAGCGTGATGATCTGCGCGGTCCATGCCCCCGCCAGATCCGGCGTATCCGTGATCAGTTCGCGTGGTTTCAATGTTGGGCGGGCGCTGATGCGGCCGTGGGATTTGGGGGCGATGGTCATGGGCGGGTCCTGCGATAGTCAGCGATCAAGGCGCGCTTGCGGGTAACAATCGCGCCGGTGTCCAACGCGCTTTGGTTCAATTCGTGCAATGCGTCAAGGATATCATAGGGCAGCGAACGTTTCCCAGGCGCCACAGGCCGCATTGCGGCCCGAACGGTTTGCACTAGTTCCATCAGGTCCAGCAATCGCGGTCGCAAGCGCGCAGTGTGTCACGGGAATGTCGGGCAGTTGGCGGGCGACATCACCAAAGGCGGTCAGATTGGCGGCGCTGCTGGCATGGGCCTAGGTCAGCGCGGCCTGACACATCCGGGGCATGTCGGTCTTGAGGATGATGCGATAATCGCACAAGGTCGGCCTGTTAAGGGACAGCGCCCGTTGCACGTGGTCGTGCCAGTCTTTTGGAACCCGGCGTGGATGATAACCCGCTGGCGGTCAGCCGCTGGCATCGGGGAACAGCCCCTCGGGCGGGTCGGCGATGATGCGGCCACTGGCAAGGTCCACGGTGGGAATGGCGGCATTGGTAAAGGGTAAAAGCACGGTTTCGGCCTGTGTCGGCACAATGATTTCCAGCAGGTCGCCCGCGCCGTGATCCATGACGTTCTTAACCGTGCCCAATGTGGCGCCACCGGTGTCCAGCACCGTCAGACCGATCAGATCGGCGTAATAATACTCGTCATCGGGCAGCGACGGCATGACCGCGCGTTCGGCATACAGGCTGGTATTGCGCAGGGCGTCGGCGTCTTCCTTGGTGACGACCCCATCAAGCCGGGCGGTAAACCCGTTCTTGAGCTGGCCGGTCAGTACGATTTGACCAAAGGCGTGGCCGTCTTCGGTATAAAGCGGGGTGTAGTCGGCAATGGCTGCCGGGTCGGCGCAGAATGATTTCAGGCGCACTTCGCCCTGCACACCAAAAGAGCCGCCAATGGCCCCAACGATCACGCGGTCAGTCATTGGTGATGTCCAATCCTACACATATGTTTGAAATCCAAAGTCCGGTGCCCGTCTCGCAGTTTTCGCGGGCATTGCTGCGCTCAAACATCATACCGGCGACAAAAGCCAGCATCGTCAAGATCATCAGGCGCAATAGGCGGAACATGGTCCCTCATGGAAATGGGGTGGCGTTGCCCGCGGTATCGCGGGCAACGCGCCTTGTCGCTTACTCGGCAGCAGCTTCTTCTGCCGGAGCCGCAGCAGCGGCAGCCGCCGCATCTGCCGCAGCCGTTGCTTTTGCTGCTTTCTCTTCAACGCGGGCTTTCGCCGCTTTGCCCGGCTCGCCTTTTTTCAGGTTTGCACGGTCTTTCTTGGGGATGATGCCTGCCGCTTCGAGCATGCGGGCAACACGGTCCGTTGGCTGCGCGCCCTGGCTCAGCCAGTACTGGACGCGCTCGATGTTCATCTTCACGCGGTCTTCGCTGTCTTTTGGCAGCATGGGTGCATATGTGCCCAGCTTTTCGATGAAGCGGCCGTCACGTGGCATGCGCGCGTCGGACGCGACGATTGCATAATGAGGGCGCTTTTTCGAGCCGCCACGGGCGAGCCGGATTTTCATAGCCATTTGGTATTCTCCTTTAAGATGGCAGGGGTCGGTGGATTGAAATCCACCCTACGATTGGTGTTGTTTGTGGTGTTGGATGACTTCCTGAATGATGAAGTTCAGGAATTTCTTGGCAAATTCCGGGTCAAGATTGGCCTGGTTTGCAAGATCGGTGAGCCGGGCAATCTGCGCCGCTTCGCGGTTCGGATCGGACGGGGGAAGGTCATGTTCGGCCTTGAGCTTGCCGACGGCCTGCGTGTGCTTGAACCGCTCGCCCAGCGTATAGACCAGAATTGCGTCAAGCCGGTCGATGCTTTCGCGGTGGTCACGCAGGATATCTGCGGCGCGGCTGATGGCGTCGGTCATGGTTCAATCCTTTCTGCGGGGCGGGCGGTTGGCAGGCGCATGGTCACATCTCGGGGATTTCTGGGCGCGGGTAACGGTAGGCCAGCGTGCCGTCATGATCCGCAGAAGGGTCAGGTGCCGCACCCAGCCGTTCGGCCAGCCGGATCGCGCGGGTATTGCCCGGCTCGATATAGCTGATCAGCTTTTCCCAGCTCAGCGCGTTCCACGCATTATTGCGCGCCGCACGGGCCGCCTCGAAGGCATAGCCCTGACCTTCGGCCTCGGCGGTGAAGAAAAAGCTGAGTTCCGGTTCGGGATCACCGGTTTCATGACCCAGCAGCACAAAGCCAAGCACAGATTTGTCGATCTGCGCTTCGACCGTCCAAAGGCCCGCGCCGCGCAAAATCCAGCTGGCGGTGAGTTGCAGGAAATCATCCCAAGCACCCGCGCGTGTGCGTTGCCCGCTGACGTGTGCGCCACGGTCTGACATCACGATACCGGCGTAAATATCGAAATCCTCGATATAGGGGCCGCGCATGATCGTGCGGTCCGTCGCGATCCGCGGCAATGATTGCGCGATCCGTTCGATGGCCACAGCGGCCTGACCTGTCGGCTGTGCTTCCCACGGGTGGATGGTCATGATGATCCCTTTGATCTGATGTGTTGCAGCGCACGAAAGCCGACGCGGGGGCGCGTGTGCCCTGTCTCGGTGCGCGCGGTGCGGTGTTGTCCCAGACCCATCATGCGGCTGCGCCCGGATTGGCATGGCGATAGACCAGCGTGTTGGTGGTCGGGGCCTTGGCGGTTTCATCCAGCACGGCGCCCAGCTTGACTGCCAGCCGGATCGACCGGGTGTTGCCCGGCCCGATATAGCTCACCGCTGTGTGCCAGCCCAGCACGTCAAACGCATGGGTCAATGCGGCCTGCGCAGCCTCGGTGGCGATGCCGGACCCTTCGACGTTATCGGCAAGGATCATCCAGCCAATTTCGGTTTCCGGCCAGTCGGGCGGCGTCCAGGGGCCGACAAGGCCCAGAACGATGTGATCTTCGCAGTGCCGGGTGACGGCCCACATGCCGTAGCCGAAAATGGCCCAATGTCCCAGCTCAGACGCAAAGGCGCGCCAGGCCCGGCCCAGATCGCCGTGGCCACCAAACACCGCAGACCGGTCCGACATCATGAAGTCGCGAAACGCGGGCCAGTCGTCAGCGGTGGGGCGACGCAGGGTCAGGCGCGCCGTTGTCAGCATTGTATCAGCGTTCATCATGTCACCTGCCTGCTGCCCTGCGACGACGACGCAACCGGGCTGATCAAATTTCCAGAAATTTGATGCGCGCCGCGCGGGGGATATTTATGCTCGGAAGAATTCATTTCTTCTTCCCAAAACCAGAGAGGCCGGGGGGCAGTTGCAGACCGCCGCCCAGACCGCCGGGCATCTTGCCTTGCAGCGCTTTGGCGGCGTCTTCCATCGCCTTGGGGTCGCCCATGTCAGGCATCCCGCCTGGCATTCCGCCGCTTTTGCCGAACATGCCCTTCATGGCCTGTTTCAGCATCCCGCCCTTGCCCATCTTCTTCATCATGTCGGCCATTTGTCGGTGCTGTTTTATCAGCTTGTTCAACTCGGACACTTCCAGCCCGGCCCCCTTCGCGATCCGCTTCTTGCGGCTGGCGGCAAGCAGGTCAGGGTTGGCGCGCTCTTTTTTGGTCATCGAATTGATCAGGGCGATCTGGCGTTTCAGGATACTGTCGTCCAGCCCCGCCTTGTCCATCTGGCCCTTCATCTTGCCCATGCCGGGCATCATTCCCATCATGCCTTCCATGCCGCCCATCTTCATCATCTGCTCAAGCTGCATCTTCAGGTCGTTCATGTTGAAGCGGCCCTTTTGGAACCGCTTCATCATCCGTTCGGCCTGTGCGGCCTCGATGGTTTCCTGGGCCCTTTCGACAAGCGCTACGATATCGCCCATGCCAAGGATGCGGCCTGCGATACGGGCCGGTTCAAATGTTTCAATCGCGTCGAGCTTTTCGCCGACGCCGACAAACCGGATCGGCTTGCCGGTGATTGCGCGCATCGACAGTGCCGCACCACCGCGCCCGTCGCCGTCCATCCGCGTCAGGACCACGCCGGTCACGCCGATCTTGTCGTCGAATTCCTGCGCGACGTTCACCGCGTCCTGACCGGTCAGACCGTCCACCACCAGCAGCGTTTCACGCGGGTTGGCCACGTCGCGCACGGCGGCGGCCTGCGCGATCAGCTCGGCGTCGATATGCAGACGCCCCGCCGTGTCGAGCATGTAGACGTCATAACCACCAAGGCTGGCCTGGATCTTGGCGCGCTTGGCGATCTGCACCGGGTTTTCGCCGGGCACGATGGGCAGCGTATCAACGCCGATCTGCATGCCCAAGATCGCCAGCTGTTCCATCGCCGCCGGGCGGTTGGTGTCAAGCGAGGCCATCAGCACCCGCTTGCCTTCGCGTTCTTTCAAACGCTTCGCCAGTTTCGCGGTTGTCGTGGTCTTGCCCGACCCCTGCAGACCTACCATCAGGATCGGCGCCGGCGGGTTGTCAATCTTCAGCGCGCCGGGGTCTTCGTCGCCGGTCAGCACATGCTGCAGCTCGTCATGGACGATCTTGATGACCTGCTGGCCGGGTGTGATTGATTTGGTGACGGCCTGCCCGGTGGCTTTGTCCTGCACGGCCTTGATGAAATCGCGCACCACCGGCAACGACACATCCGCCTCGAGCAGGGCAACGCGGACTTCGCGCAGTGCGGTCTTGACGTCATCGTCGCTCAGCGCACCTTGCTTGGTCAGCTTGTCGAAAACACCAGACAGGCGTTCGGATAGATTTTCAAACATCGGCCAAGGCCCTCGTGTCATTTCGGTTGCCCGGCTCATATAGGAAGCCGGACCATAAAGCAGTAGCGCCCCCGTGGGCGCAACGCGCTGACGGGGGGCGATCCCCGGTAAATCGGGGACCGGAAAGCTGGCGCTATCCGGGTGTTGGGAGGCGTTTAGCCCCACGCCACGCCCGAGTCAACGTCTGCGCGGTGATCATCGGTCCATGGCCTGCGTGAAATACCAAAGGTACACTTGCATCCACCCTTGCGGTTGCGCACGAAATGACCGAAATTCATTGGCGTATGTTTGTCAGCGCACAGGGCGGATCATGGATAACTGGGACGAAATCCGCACGGCCTATCAGGTGGCCCGCAACGGCACCGTCAGTGGCGCAGCCGAGGTGCTGGGCGTGCATCATGCCACCGTGATCCGACATATTGATGCGCTTGAGGCGCGGTTGGGCGTGAAACTGTTCCAGCGCCACGCGCGCGGCTATACCGCGACCGAAGCCGGGATGGACCTGCTGCAGGTGGCAAAGGCCACCGACGACCAGTTCACCCAACTGGCCGGTCGGATCAAAGGGCAGGGCGAAGGGGTGTCAGGCGATCTGGTGATCACATCGCTGGGGCAGGTGTCGCACATGCTCACCCCGATCCTTGTTGCGTTTCAGATCGCGCACCCGGAGGTGCGAATCCGCTACCGAACCGGCGACCGGGTGTTTCGGCTGGAATACGGCGAGGCCCATGTCGCGATACGCGCAGGTGCCATGCCCGAGGAACCTGATAATGTCGTGCAGCCCTTTATGCGGCAGGACATGGCGCTGGTCGCCGCTGACAGCTATATCGCGCGGCATGGCATGCCGAACGGGGTTGATGACCTCAAGAACCACTTTTTCGTCGCCCATGACGATGACAGCAACCGCGCGCCGTTCACGCGCTGGCTGCATGGCGTGGTCGGCGATGACCGGCTGACCTATCGCAGCACCGACGACCGCAATATGCTGGATGCGATCCTTGCCGGTGCAGGCATCGGGTTCGTAACGGCGCATGTACTGCCACAGTACCGCCAGTTGCGCCCGGTACTGCCCAGCCGTGATGAATGGTCGGCCCCGTTGTGGCTGGTGACCCATGTGGACCTGCATCGCACCACCAAGGTGCAGACGTTCCTGCGGTTTCTCAAGGATCATGTCAAAAACATGGATTATTAATGGCGCCGACCCGTGCCGGCCATTTGGCGATGCTTGCGTTTTCCGTGCTGGTGGCTGGGTCTTTTGCATTGGGGGCGCTGTCGGCCAATGCAATCGCGCCGATTGCGCTGAATGCTGTGCGGTTCTGGATTGCGGTGCTGATCATCGGCGGGGCCGCATTGGCCACAACCGGCTTGCCGCGCAGCGCCGCAGCGGCACCTTGGCGCTATGTCGTTCTGGCTGTGTTTTTCAGCGTCTACTTTGTGCTGATGTTCGAAGGGTTGAAAACTGCGCCGCCGGTCAGCGCGGCCGCCGTTTTCACCCTGACACCGATTTTAGCTGCGGGATTTGGCTGGTTACTGCTGCGGCAGGTCCTGACCGGGCGCATGGCGCTGGCATTGGGCATCGGGGCGCTGGGCGCGCTTTGGGTGATCTTTCGCGCCGATGTGAAAGCCATCCTGCGGTTTGAAATCGGCACCGGCGAGACGATCTATTTCTGGGGCTGCATGGCGCATGCGGTCTATACGCCTTTGGTGCGCAAACTGAACCGGGGCGAACCGGCGGTCGTGTTCACCTTTGGCACGTTGCTGGCGGGTGCGGTGATGCTGACCCTTTGGGGGTGGTCGGACATCCGCGCCACAGACTGGACCGCACTGCCGGGGATCGTGTGGATCACGATCCTTTATACGGCAATTTTTGCCAGTGCGACGACCTTTACGCTGCTGCAATTCGCGGCCATGCGGCTGCCCAGTTCCAAGGTGATGGCCTATACCTATCTGACACCCAGCTGGGTGATCGTATGGGACGTGGCGCTGGGCGGGACAGCGCCGCCTGCGCTGATCCTCGCGGGGCTGGGGCTGACGGTTGTGGCGCTGGTGATGCTGCTGCGCGACTAATCGGTCCGGCACGGCGTATTCATCATGGGTCTGCGCGCAAAACGTACCGACAGGTTCCGTACAGCCTATGTACGCAATGTTGCACCGAATTTATGCGGTATTATCATGTAATTAAGGACGATTGGGACCTTCACCCAAGGCCTGCTTCAAAAACACCTCGAAGGCATCCAGATCCAGCGGCGCCATCTGGCCAAAGCCGTGCATCCACACTGACGCGCTGTGCAACGCGTCGGGTTCCAGCTTGCACCATTTTACCCGACCGCGTTTTTCCTGACTGATCAACCCGGCTGCAGATAAGATCCCAAGATGCTTGGAAATCGCGGCGAGCGACATTGCAAAGGGTTCGGCCACATCCGTCACGGCCATATCATCCTCCAGCAGCATCGACAGGATCGCGCGGCGGGTGGGGTCGGCAAGGGCCGAAAAGACTTGGTCAAGGGCGGTGCTCATCGGGGCGATTAAGCGGCATCCGTGCGAAACGTCAACCATTTGGTTGAATATGCATCTGCGCGTGTTAGGTCGAAATTATCTAATTCCGGCCAGCCCTTCTTCTACCTTTATTGATAATTATCAGTGTATTAGGACACATCAGGGCCTTGCTTGACTCTGATCCGGCCCCGCCATAGACCATGCGCAACCTTCCGAGGGGACTATACCGATGTCAGAGCCCGATAAGGCTGATCGTCTGAAAGCGCTGGACGCCAAGATTGCGGCGCTCAAACGGACTGACCCGGTCAAGGACCATGCGGAGGAACATTATTCGCAAGCGCAGCTTGCCTGGCGGATGGTGATAGAGTTAGTGGCCGGTCTCGCGATTGGTTTTGGCATTGGATACGGGCTGGATACCTTGTTTGGGACCCTGCCATTATTTTTGGTGCTGTTCATATTCCTGGGCCTCGCGGCGGGTGTTCTCACCATGATGCGATCAGCCAAGGAAGTGCAGAGAAAACAACTGGCTGCTGCCAGTGAAGACGAGGGTGACGCAAGTGGCGACTGAAGCACAATCCGAAGGTGGTCTGGTTTTTCATCCATTGGATCAGTTTATCGTCAAACCGCTGTTTAGCGATGGCGCTGTCCATTGGTACACGCCAACAAACGTGACGCTGTGGATGGCTGTCGGCCTATTGTGCATCATCGGTGTTTTTGTTGTGGGCAGCCGTGGCCGCGCAATCGTCCCAACCCGCATGCAGTCCATCGGCGAACTGATTTACGGCTTTATTTACAAGATGGTAGAAGATGTGACCGGCAAGGACGGGATCAAGTATTTCCCGTACATCATGACCCTGTTCGTGTTCATTTTATTCGCAAACTATCTGGCATTGCTGCCGATGTCCTATAGCCCGACGTCAATGATCGCCGTCACCGCCGTCCTTGGTTTTGGTGTCTTTATCGCGGTCACCATCCTTGGCTTCGTCAAGAACGGCCCGGCGTTTTTGGGTTTGTTCTGGATGAAGGACGCACCCGCGGTCTTGCGGCCCGTCATCGCGATCATCGAAGTGATTTCGTACTTCGTGCGTCCCGTCAGCCATTCAATTCGTCTGGCCGGCAACATCATGGCGGGACACGCCGTGATCAAGGTCTTCGCTGGCTTTGCCGCGCTGACACTGGTGTCGCCCGTCGCGATTTTGGGCATCACCGCTATATATGGTCTTGAGGTCCTGGTGGCCGGTATCCAAGCCTATGTTTTCACGATTTTGACGTGTGTCTACCTGAAAGACGCGCTTCACCCCGCACACTAATCACGGTGCGTGATTTCACGCACCCTACGTCTAACTTCCAATCGTAAGGAGAATACACATGGAAGGCGAACTCGCACACATCGGCGCTGGCCTGGCTGCAATCGGTTCCGGCGCTGCCGCAATCGGTGTTGGTACAGTTGCAGGTAACTACCTGGCTGGCGCACTGCGTAACCCATCCGCTGCTGCGTCGCAGACAGCAACACTGTTCATCGGTCTGGCATTCGCCGAAGCGCTGGGGATCTTTTCGTTCCTCGTGGCGCTTCTGCTGATGTTCGCTGTTTAAGAACACGACCCATATCCTTACGGCTGGCAGGTCGCGCAACGTGACCTGCCAGTAAACTTTCAAGGTATTCGGGGGCCATCATGGCAACAGACAAACACGACGCCGTCGCAGGCGCCTGCGTTGATGCAGGGGGTGGCGCACTTGGCATGCCACAGCTTTGCGCGGATTGGATTCCCAACCAGATTTTCTGGCTCGTGGTCACATTGGCCGCGATCTATTTCGTGATGTCACGCATCGCGCTGCCCCGCATCGGCGCGGTTCTGGCAGAGCGTTCCGGAACAATCACGAACGATATTGCCGCCGCAGAAGAGCTTAAGAACAAAGCTGCCGAAGCCGAAGCTGCCTATGACAAGGCACTTGCTGATGCGCGTGCTGAGGCGCAAAAAATCGTGGCTGCCGCAAAAGCGGATATTCAGGCAGGGCTTGATGTCGAATTGCAAAAGGCCGACGCGCAGATCGCCGTCAAGACTGCCGAAAGCGAAGCAGCGATTGCTGAAATTCGCGATGGCGCGGTGAAAAGCGTGACTCAGGTCGCCAAGGACACGGCCAAGGAATTGGTCACCGCCTTGGGTGGCAAGTCGGATGCAAAAACAATTACCGCTGCGGTGACCGCACGGATGAAAGGGTAAGTCATGAGATTTATGATCACAGCCCTTTTCGCCCTCGGCGCGTCGCCCGCACTGGCGGCAACAGGTCCGTTCGTATCGCTGCAAAACACCAACTTTGTTGTCCTTGTCGCGTTCCTGATCTTTGTCGGCATTCTGGTTTATTACCAAGTGCCGGGTAAAGTGGCGGCGTTGCTGGACACACGCGCGGTCAGCATCAAGTCCGACCTTGATGAGGCACGCGCGCTACGCGAAGAAGCGCAGTCGCTGCTGGCCTCTTACGAGCGTAAGCACAAAGAAGTGCAGGAGCAGGCCGATCGCATCGTGGCTGCGGCCAAGGAAGAGGCGAACACTGCAGCCGCCGTTGCAAAAGACGATATCGCCAAATCAATCACCCGTCGCCTTGCTGCCGCAGAAGAGCAGATTGCAAGCGCGCAGGCTGCCGCTGTCAAGGACGTACGTGATCAGGCGATTATGGTCGCTGTCAGTGTCGCGAAAGATGTCATGGCACAGCAGATGGACGCCAAATCCGCTGGTGCGCTGATCGACGACGCGATCATCACGGTTGGTGAAAAACTGCATTAGGTCCGGCAAGGCCACGCTGCCCTTGGACCAGCCAAAGCCCGTCCGCTGCAAAGCGCACGGGCTTTTTCGTTGACGGCTTTGGTGCGTGTGCCCTAGGTCATGCGTGGGGGCTGTGCAGGGGACGATATCATGCCAAGCCTGTGGGTCGCCGTTCGTGCGACGCTTCTTTACATGGCCGTGGTCGGCCTTGGCATGCTGTATATGTATCGGGTGGCGGACGCGCCCTATGGCACGGTCGCCATGGTCAGTCGGTTCTGGCCCGTCGAACTGATCCTGACCTGCCTGTGTGTGTATTACGTCCGGCGCTACTATGGCTGCTCCGGCGCCGGCTTTGGCACGATGCGCTGGCGCGGGGCCTTTTGGCTGCTGCCATCCTATGTGGTTCTGGCGATGATGGGCGCGGGGGTCGTGCCGTTGTTGCTGCACGGGACGCTCTCGGACGCCGACTGGCACATGCTGCGTTTGCTCACGGTGACGACCTTTCTGATCGGGTTTTCCGAAGAGGTAATGTTTCGTGGCATCCTGTTACGCGGATTGATCGCCCGCTTGCCTGTCACACACGCCATGCTGATCAGTGCGGTCGCGTTTTCACTTTTGCACGCCGTGAACGGGTTTGACGGCCAAAGCGTCACAAATATCGCGCAGCAGTTGGCGTTTACCTTTCTTGTCGGAACTTTTCTGGCACCTGCGGCGCTGAAGATCGGCAACCTTTGGCCTCTGATCGTTTGGCATTGGCTGTGGGATCTAGCGGTGTTTTCCAGCGATATGCTTGGCGTGCTGCATCCCTTTGCGCTGATCGGCATCCTGATCCAGGCCGTTGTCGGCCTCTGGCTTTGGGCCGACCTTCTACGCCAGAGCTAGCGGTCTGCCTCGTGCTCGAACCGCTTTTGCGCAAAGACTTCGTTGCGGTCTGTTTTTTTCTGATCCAGCAGGGCGGTCTCAACAAAACTCAGATGGGCCTCGATTGCGGCGCGCGCCCCGATGGGATCGCGGGCCTGCAGGGCCAGATTGATCGCGCGGTGCTGGCCAAGGAGCGTGTCGCGGGTCGTTCGCTGTTTGAACATGATGGACCGATTGTAAAACACGCCCTCGCGCAGCAGTTCATACATTGACCGCATCATATGCAGCATGATGATATTATGGCTGGCTTCGATAATCGACAGGTGGAAATCGGCGTCCAGATGCGCCTCATCGGCGGGATTGCGTTTTTGGTGGGCCGCTTCCATTTTCTGGAAAATGGTGTCGATCACCTTCAGGTCGGTGCCGCTGGCCAGACGGGCCGCGCGTTCTGCGGCCAACCCTTCCATGTCGCGCCGAAAGCTGATGTAGTCGAACACCGCGTCGTCGTGACTGGCGAATAGTTTCACCAGCGCAGGGGCAAACGCCGATCCCAAAACATCGGCAACATACACACCCGCACCCGCCTTTGTCGTCAGTAGCCCACGGTCCTGCAGGTCTGCCAGAGCCTCGCGGAGGGACGGACGGGACACGCCCATGCGTTCGCTCAGTTCGCGCTCGGACGGCAGGCGTTCGCCGGGGCGCAGGATCCCGCGCAGGATCAGACCTTCGATCTGGCGGACAACACCGTAGGACAGTTTTTCCTGCTGAATGGGTTCGAACGGCATCACATTACCTTTTCCTATTGGTCAAAATATATGACCGGTCCGCGTTATTAACAACAAAAAAGGGGCCGCAGTGATCCGACCCCTTTCTGTCAACGCTGATTTGGGCAGATTAGTTCGGCGTGATGATGATCTCAACCCGGCGATTGGCCTGACGGCCACGTGCGTCAAGATTACTTGCGATGGGTTGATCCTCGCCGCGACCGATGGACCGAATCCGTGCGGGCGACACGCCTGCGCTGATCAGGACCGATGACACCGCCTGTGCGCGCCGCTGTGACAGATCAAAGTTGTACGACGCATCGCCAACGTTATCTGTGTGCCCGATCACGTTTACGGTCGTGTTGGGGTAACGGTTCAGCGACGATGCCACCGTGACCAGATCATTGCGTGACACCCCGGACACTGCGGTGCTGTTGGTCGCAAACAAGATGTCCTGTGACAGGGTCACGACAAGGTTGCTGCCATTATTGACGATGCCGACGTTGTTGCCCAACTGGCGACGCAGCTCTTCTTCTTGCTTGTCGAGGTTGTTCCCGATGGCCGCGCCAGCGCCAGCACCCAGCGCCGCACCGATCAGCAGCGCCTGATTGCGTTCGCGCACGGTGCCATTGTTATTTGTGATCGCACCGGCCAGCGCGCCAACACCCGCGCCGATGAGCGCGCCTTGTTGGGTTTTTTCATAACCGTTGGGGCCGGCAGGGTCGCAGGCCGCAACAAGGGTCAGCGATGCGGCGGCAAGCACGAGTGGGAATTTCGAAATCTTCATTGTCTTGGTTCCATTTGATGTCGGTGCGCAAATCACGCAACTCTATGAACCAGCTTATGCCCGTTCTTGGAATGATATCCAATAACGCAGCTACGACTGGCGGGGTTTTGCCGGTTTTAACGCGCGTCAGGGGCTGCGTCGGCCCGCGCGGATTCCCATGCGAGCATGGCCCGTTTGACTGGCAGGCCCCAGTGATAGCCGCCCAATGCGCCCGATTTGCGCAACGCCCGGTGGCAGGGAATCAGCCAGCTCACCGGATTGCGGCCCACCGCCGTACCTACGGCGCGCACGGCTTTGGGGTTGCCGATCGACTGGGCAATCTCTGAATAGGTCGTGACATGGCCCGATGGTATGGTTAGCAGCGCCTCCCAGACCTTGAGCTGAAACGGTGCGCCGATCATGTGCAGTCTGGTTTCGCCCGTCATCCCCAGCGCCGCAGTGGCCCAAGGTTCCAGCGCGGATGGGTCCTCGACGAATTCGGCGCCGGGCCAGCGCGCCATCAGGTCGTCCATGGCCGCCTGTGCACCGGTTTCCGCAGAAAAGGCAAGGCCGCAGATCCCCCGGTCCGTTCCCATGACAAGCGCGGGGCCAAAGGCGCTATCGCACCAGCCCCACGTAATTGTCAGGCCCGCGCCGCCCCTGCCGTAATCGCCGGGGCTCATCGCTTCCCATCGCACGAAAAGGTCGTGCAGGCGCCCGCTGCCCGACAGGCCGACGCTTTGCGCGGTGTTCAGCGTGGTGAACCTGTCGCGCAGCAATGTCTTGGCGTGTCCCAAGGTAAGGTATTGCTGATAGCGCTTGGGCGATACCCCGACCCACGTAGAAAACAGACGCTGAAAATGCGCCGGGCTCATGTTCATGTCCGCCGCCAGATCGGTCAGTGACAAGGGCCTCTCGCCCGCCGCGTCAATTGCCGCGATTGCGCGGCGCATGACGTTGTAGTGATATGTGTCTGTCTGTTCCATGGGGTTCAAATTAGGGGCAATCGACCCATGTAGCGACCCGAAAAATGCGCAACTGACGCTTGCCCCCTTCGCGTGTGCCGGGCATACCGTCGCCATGGCAAAACAGCTTGATTATCACACGATCCGCGAGATCTTTACACGCTTCCAAAACGCAGAGCCCGAGCCGAAGGGCGAGCTGGAGCATGTGAACGTCTATACCCTTTTGGTTGCGGTGGCGCTTTCGGCGCAAGCCACCGATGCTGGCGTGAACAAGGCGACCCGCGCGTTGTTCAAAATCGCAGACACCCCGCAAAAGATGCTGGACCTTGGGGTCGATGGGCTGACCGAACATATCAAGACGATTGGTCTGTTCCGGCAAAAGGCCAAGAATGTCATCAAAATGAGCCAGATTCTTGTCGAAGACTACGATGGCATCGTCCCCAACTCCCGCGCTGCGCTGCAATCGTTGCCCGGTGTTGGCCGCAAGACGGCCAATGTGGTGCTGAACATGTGGTGGCATCTGCCATCGCAGGCGGTCGACACCCATATTTTCCGCTTTGGCAATCGCAGCGGTGTGGCACCCGGCAAAGATGTCGATGCCGTCGAACGCGCGATCGAGGACAATATCCCAGCCGATTTCCAACTGCATGCACACCACTGGATGATCTTGCACGGGCGCTATACTTGCGTCGCGCGCAAACCAAAATGCGCGGCCTGTCTGATCCGCGATCTTTGTCAATTTGAGGATAAGAACCTATGAAAAAGTATCAGGTTGTCGGTATCGGCAATGCAATGGTCGATGTGCTGGCCCGTGCCGATGACAGCTTTTTGGCTGCGGCTGGGATCGGCAAGGGGATTATGCAGCTGATCGACATGGATCGCGCTGTCAGCCTTTATGCCAGCGTTGGTCCCGCCAAGGAAATCAGCGGCGGGTCAGCGGCCAATACCATTGCCGGTATCGCACATCTGGGGGGGCGCACGGCCTATGTCGGCAAGGTGAAGGATGACCAGCTGGGCGCGATTTTTGCGCATGATCTGCGCGCGCAGGGGGCCGGATATGCCACCGCGATGGCACCCAAGACGGAAACCGCCGAAACCGGTCGTTGCATCGTCATCGTCACCCCCGATGGGGAGCGGTCGATGAACACCTATCTGGGGGTGACAGAATTTCTGTCCCCCGACGACATTGACGATGCCCAAATGGCCGAGGCAGAATGGATCTACCTTGAAGGCTACCGCTTTGACGGCCCGGAAAGCCACGCCGCCTTTGCCAAGGCGATTGCAGCATGTAAAGGCGCGGGGGGCCGCGTGTCGATTACCCTGTCCGATCCGTTCTGCATTGACCGGCACCGCGATGCGTTCCGTCATATTGTGCGCGACCACGTCGATCTGCTGTTCTGCAACCGGGCGGAAATTCTGTCGATGTATCAGACCGATGATTTTGAGGCGGCGCTGTCCAATGCCGCGTCCGAAGTGGCGATTGTCGCCTGCACTGATAGTGAACATGGCGTGCATGTCCTGTCAGCTGGCCAACGCTGGGATGTGCCTGCGGTGCCTACGCAAATCGTTGATGCCACGGGTGCCGGTGATCTGTTTGCCAGCGCATTTCTTTGGGGGCTGACAACCGGGCAGGATTTGGACACATGCGCAAAGATGGGCAACCTCGCCGCATCAGAGGTAATCAGCCATATCGGTGCCCGGCCCGAAGCGGACCTGAAAACGCTGTTTAAATCTCGCGGGCTGCTCTGAGCCAGAGCGCATCAAGCGCGTCAATGGCTGCCACGTCGAACCGCTCTTCTTGCTTCCAGTACTTTCCCGTCGGTACGTAATACCCAAGCCGCGCCTCCTCCGCGAGGGCGGCTGCGACCAGTTGATCGTTTACCGGCGCCAGCTGCGCATCTTTCACCGTGTCGCGCGTGACGCGCTGAAAAATCAACCGGCTATCGTCTTGTGACAGGTTCACCATGGCGCAACCCTGTCGGGCGGCCATGGCCATCAGCCGCGCTGATTTCGCTTCAAGCGACCGCAGGGTCACGTCCCGACGCAGCGGATCGGCTGTGCCGGTGCCGTAAAAATGGGTGGCCGCAATATTGGGATAAACCATGTCGCATCCCAAAACGGCGATGACTTGCGGTTGTAGCGCTGCCAAAGCCCAATAGGACGCAGTAAACGCCATCGTCCCGCCCGCATAAACAAAGCCACCCAACCCATTCTGCAGCGGAACATAGTCGGCGGCCGTCACGATGCGCTGATGTGCGGCATGATCGGCCGGTCGCCGCGCTATGGGAAAATCATCGGGGTAGATCAGCGCATCCCAATCTGGCCGAACGCCCCACGCATTGTTGATCGCAACAATTTGGTCAAAAGGCGCACGCGGCCATTCCCGGCAGCTGACAACATTCGGGCCACTACCCACTATCAATATGATCGACAAAATTGCGCCCTTTTTTACCGTACTAGAAGTACATAAGGCAGCGTTTCGCCGGGTCGAGAGCGCGGGGCAGAGTTTTATGCCTCCGGCGGGGATATTTCTTCTCGGAAGAAGCGGAGAGGAGTGAAGTGCTGCCAAGCCCTTAGTCGCCAAGCGCAGGAGGCAAGGCAGTCACTTCGGCTTCTTCGTCGACGGTCATCGGCATCCCTGCCTGTACCGCAGGAAAATGGTCTTTGGTTTACGCTAATTTTTCGTAAATTTCCGTCTTCCGAGTGTAAATATCCTCTGGGGTGAGGCGCAGTGCGCCGAGGGGGCGGATAGCCCCCTAGCCAGCGCGCCAAAGGCGCAACTACTTGCCTAGTTTGGCATGGACCTCGTCAAGATCAATTTCGCCAACCGGCATCTTGTTGGCGGGGTTTTCGAAGTCGTATTTGAACATATTGAAATCTTTTTTATAAATTTCATATACAAGATGCATCGACAGGTCGTCAAAGTAGTCTTCGACCGGGTGCACGCGCTTTGGGCCGTGCCCTTCGCTTTCGTTGAAACGGGGGATGGCGGACAGGTCAACCGCATTGGGCGTTTCGATTGCGTTGAGGACCTGTTGCATGCCATCGTTGAATTGCTCTGTCCAAAAGATATTGTCGTAGCGGCCACCATTGACGATGAAGGTCGAAATGTGGCCGGACATTGCCGACCAATGGATGTCAGGTTCCATCGGGCGACGCCAGCGAACAGTGTCGCGGGCAAACAGCAAGAAACGGCGAAACGATTTGATCTGATCGAACTCAAAGCCAGTCTCGGGATCGCCGACTTCGATCCCGTATTTCTGGATCAACAGCGGTACAAGGTTGCCGCGGTATCGTTTGCCATTGCGCTGGATGCCGCATATCTTGTCAAAGAACGATGACAATATCCGGGTGTAAGGGTTGCGGACACACGTGAAGGCATAGCTTTGGTGGTCTTGGATATTTTGCGTAATCAGCGGCTGGCTTTCGTTCATGGCCCATTTGTGGATGCCGGATTTGGCGTCGTGGATATCGCCATCGAAGAATGTGCCATGATCAGAGTAATACATGATCTGGCCGATTGTCGAACAGGCGCATTTGGGGACAACGCGGTAGACCACGCTTTGGCTTTCGGTCATCCATGTGCCGGGAAAACTCATCGGTTGTCGTCTCCATAGTCAACTGACGTCCAGGCAGTTGATTGTTGCTATCTCTAAAGAACAAAGAAACCCTGTATGTTCAACGCCTGTTCACGCTATGACGGGTGAAATCGGTTCCAATCGACGAGGTCCATGGCGCAATCATGTCAAAAATAGCGTTTATCCTGCTTTGCCATAAAAACCCGCAAACAATTGTGCAGCAGGCTGTTCAGTTGACGGCGGCGGGCGATTACATCGCTATCCATTTTGATGCCTCTGCCGCGCATGCCGATTTTCAGATCATACAGACGGCTTTGGCCGACAATCCTAATGTCGTTTTCGCAAAGCGCCGAATCAAGTGCGGGTGGGGCGCGTGGAGCCTTGTGCAGGCGACGCTTTGTGCGATTGAAGCTGCTGTTGATGCGTTTCCGCGGGCCAGTCATTTTTACATGGTGTCCGGCGATTGCATGGCGATCAAATCAGCAAGCCATACCCATCAGTTTCTCGATGCGCGGGACTGTGACTACATTGAAAGCTATGACTTTTTTGACAGCGACTGGATCAAGACAGGGTTCAAGAAAGAGCGTTTGATTTACCGACACTTTTTCAATGAACGCAGTCAGAAATGGCTGTTCTACAAGAGCTTTGACGTGCAGCGCAGGTTTGGCATCACCCGGCAGGTGCCAGCGGACATGCAGATTATGATCGGGAGCCAATGGTGGTGTCTGCGCCGGCAGACGATCGAGCGGATTCTTGATTTTGTGCGCACCCGCCGCGATGTCATCCATTTTTTTCGGACCACTTGGATCCCGGATGAGACGTTCTTTCAAACGCTCGTGCGCCATCTGGTGCCGGGAGACGAAATTGAGAATCGCACCCTGACGTTCCTGATGTTTACGGATTATGGAATGCCGGTCACGTTATACAATGATCACTATGATCTGTTGTTGGGGCAGGATGGGCTGTTTGCGCGCAAGATCAGCGCAGAGGCGCATGATTTGCGGGCGCGACTGGGCGCGCTTTATGCCAGTGACCGCATGGACTTCACGATCTCGGACGAGGGGCGTAGCCTGTTTCGGTTTCTGACCGAGCGCGGCCGCATCGGGCGTCGTTTTGCCCCGCGGTTCTGGGAAGATGGTGCATCGCTGGGCCGTGATCGAGAGTTGTTGATCATCGCCTGCAAAAAATGGCACGTCGCCAAGCGGTTGGTCGCTGCTATCCGCCAGCACACCGGCATTCCCGCGCTTGAGTATCTGTTCAACGAAGATGAAACAGCGCTGCCTGATCTTGGGGGGATTCAGACGACATTGGGCAAGCGGAGCCGACACAGACGTGCGTTGATGCGGATGCTTTTCGAGGCTCATCAAAGCGATAGGATGATCATCTGTCTGGATATTGCGAGCCTTGATCTGATGTCGGATTTTTTCGCGGACCGGTCAACGACGCGGCTGCTCGAGATTGAGTGCACTTTTGATGACGCGTATTTGATCGGTCATGCAAAACGTGTGGGGTTGGTGGGGACGCAAGCCAGTGATGCGACCCTGGCGCGGCTTTTGCCGACAATCCGCCAAGATATGATTTACGAACGTGACAGTATCCGTGATGCGGACTTCCATAACGCGCAGCCTATCCGCGAGGCGGCACCGACCGAGGAAAATATTGCCGCGTTGATGCAGTTTCTGAATGTGGATATTGAGGTGGCCCGCACCCTTGCCCAAACCCCCCATCTTTTTGCTGATTGAGGTAAACTATGCAGTATGACTACGATGATCAAAATATCTTTGCCAAGATTTTGCGTGGCGAGATTCCCAATAAGACCGTTTATGAAAACGATCATGCGCTTGCATTTCATGATATATTACCGCAGGCGCCGGTGCATGTTTTGGTGATCCCCAAAGGGCCCTATGTCAGTCTGGATCATTTTGCCCGCGACGCATCCCCTGAAGAACAGGCAGGTTTCATGCGGGCGGTGGCCGAGGTTTGCCGCCTGACCGATGTGGAAAAAGGGTTTCGCGCCATATCGAACACCCGCGCACATGGCGTGCAGGATGTGCCGCATTACCACCTGCATATTATCGGTGGCACCCAGTTGGGCCGTATGATGCCAGCGTGATGGGGGGATCAAATTTCTGGAAATTTGATGCCTCCGGCGGGGATATTTACGCTCAAAAGAAGGTGTTATTTTGTAGATGTCAGTGAGAGAAAGACGTCTTCAAGGTCGGCTTGTTGTGATTTCACGTCTTTGATCGTGATGCCCGCATTCTGCACGATGGAGAGTACCGCACCTGCCGGGGTGGTGCTGCTTTTGTAGGTGAAGGTCAGCGTTCCATCGGCATGTTGCTGGCCGGTTATCGTGTCGGGAAGTGTGGGGAGACTTGCAGGCCCGTCGGGGGTGATCACCAGAGTTTTGCTGTCGAGCCGCCCCAGCAAATTGGCGGTGCTGTCGCGGATGATTACCTCACCATGGTTGATGATGGCGATGTCGTCGCACATTGCTTCGGCTTCTTCGAGGTAATGCGTCGTCAGAATGATCGTCGTGCCGTCATCGTTCAGCTTGCGCACATTTTGCCAAAGCAGGTTGCGCAGTTCGATATCGACGCCAGCTGTCGGCTCGTCCAGCACCAGGATCTGCGGCGAATGGACCAGTGCCTTGCCCAGCAGCAACCGCCGCCGCATCCCCCCCGACAGCGACCGCGCATAGGCGTCGGCCTTGTCTGTCAGCCCAATCATCGCGAGAATTTCGGCCGTTTTGCGTTGTGATTTTGGGACGCCGTATAGCCCGGCCTGAACGTCCAGCGATCCGGCCGGGGTAAAGAATGGATCAAGATGCGGTTCCTGCGGCATGATCCCAATGGCCGCGCGCGACTGTCGTGGGTTCACATCCTGATCAAATCCCCAGATTTTCACCGTGCCCGCAGATTTGATCACAAGCCCGGCCAGAATATTGATCAAGGTGGATTTGCCTGCCCCATTTGGGCCCAGCAAGCCAAAGATGGACCCACGTGGGATGTTCAGGTCGATGCCCTTCAGCGCCTCTTTTGCGGGGCTGCGTCCGGTGGCGGCGTAGGTCTTTTTCAGACCTGAAATTTCTATGGCATTGTCGGTCATGCTGGTCTTTCCCCCGGCGGTGCGCTGCGGTATGTTGCCCTGATCTAAGGCGGGCAGCGCCCCGCGGCAACCAGACAGGTAAATTCATGACCACACCAGCCCCGGAAATCCGTATTGTGCATGACTGGCGCGTGGCCTGTGACGGGGGTGAAGGCGCGCTGGGCCATCCGCGCGTTTGGCTGCAGATCCCGCATGAACATGGTTGGGTCGAATGCCCCTATTGCGATGCCAAGCTGGTGCACGCCGACTTTGAGGGCAAAGTCTGATCTGGCAGATCGGGCCTGATCGTGGCAGAACCTGCGCGAACCCGCGTTTAGGAGGCCTGTCATGACAACCCAATTCGGCAAAGGTTGCCATCTGCATCTGATTGACGGCTCGGCCTTTATTTTTCGTGCCTATCATGCGCTGCCGCCGCTGACGCGCAAATCTGACGGCCTGCCGATCGGTGCTGTCAGTGGCTTTGTGAATATGCTGCAGCGCTATGTCGAGAATAATTCCGGCCCGGATGCAGCGACCCATGTTGCGGTGATTTTCGACAAGGGCAGCCACACGTTTCGCAATGACATGTACGATCTTTACAAGGCCAATCGCGACGCGATGCCCGAGGACTTGCGGCCACAGATGCCGTTAACCCGCACCGCGACGCAGGCATTCAACATCGCCTGCGAAGAGGTTGAGGGGTTCGAGGCGGATGATATCATTGCGACCCTGACCCATCGCGCCCGTGATGCCGGTGGGCGTGTAACCATCGTGTCGTCGGACAAGGACCTGATGCAATTGGTCGGTGATGGTGTCGAAATGCTCGACCCGATGAAAAACAAACGTATTGACCGGGACGGCGTGATCGAGAAATTCGGCGTCGGCCCCGAACGTGTGGTCGATGTGCAGGCGCTTGCGGGCGATTCGGTTGACAATGTGCCGGGTGCGCCTGGCATCGGGATCAAGACCGCGGCGTTGTTGATCAATGAATACGGCGATCTGGAAACGCTGCTTGATCGTGCCGGTGAAATCAAGCAACCCAAACGCCGCGAGAGTCTGATCGAAAACCGCGCCCAGATCGAGCTGTCGAAAAAGCTGGTGCAGTTGGATTGCGATATGGCGCTGGACTTTGGTCTGGATGATCTTGAGGTCCGGGACCCGGACCCTGAGAAACTGCTGGGTTTTCTGGCTGAAATGGAATTCCGCACTGTTATCAAACGGATTGCAGATAAACTGGGTGTGGCGGCGCCAGTGCTCGAGGTGCCAGCGGCTCCCGCGGCAGAGGTATCGGCCCCCGAAGCCGTGGGTTTCGACGCTGCGGCCTATGAATGTGTGCGCGATGCGGGGGCGTTGCAGATATGGATCGACCGGATCCGCGAGCGGGGGTATGTGGCCGTCGATACCGAGACCACCAGTCTCAATGAGATGGTTGCCGATCTGGTGGGTATTTCGCTTTGCGTCGAAGCCGGGCAGGCCTGCTATATACCGTTGATGCACAAGGCGGCGGCGTCGGATGATCTGTTTGGATCCGATGATGTGGCAGAGGGGCAAATGGATTTCGATCTATGCCTCAAGATGCTCAGGCCGGTATTGCAGGACGCCTCGATTCTGAAAATCGGGCAGAATATGAAATATGACGCCAAGATTTTTGCAGGTCTCGATATCACAGTTGATCCAATCGACGATACGATGCTGATGTCCTATGCGATGCATGCCGGGCTGCACAATCACGGGATGGACACGCTTTCGGAACGCTATCTGGGCCATACGCCGATCCCGATCAAGCCGCTGCTGGGCAGTGGAAAATCCGCGATTACGTTTGACCGGGTGCCGATTGACGATGCGGTCAAATATGCTGCGGAGGACGCCGATGTCACGCTGCGACTATGGCAGCATTTTAAGCCGCAGCTGCATGTCAAACAGGTGACCACAGTCTATGAGACGCTGGAACGGCCCTTGGTGCCGGTGCTGGCCCAGATGGAACGGCATGGCATCAAGGTTGATCGAGATGTGTTGTCGCGGATGTCCAACGCTTTTGCCCAGAAAATGGCGGGGCTGGAGGCGGAGATTCAGACGATGGCAGGGCGACCGTTCAACGTCGGTTCGCCCAAGCAGCTTGGCGAGATATTGTTTGATGAGATGTCGTTGCCGGGCGGTAAAAAAGGCAAGACCGGCGCCTATGCGACGGGCGCTGACGTGCTTGAGGATCTGGCGACTGAACATGAATTGCCGGGGCTGGTGCTGGATTGGCGGCAGCTGTCCAAACTGAAATCGACCTACACCGACGCCCTGCAAGAACACATCAACCCAGCGACAGGGCGCGTGCATACATCCTATTCCATCGCCGGGGCAAGCACCGGACGGCTGGCCTCTACCGATCCGAATTTGCAGAACATTCCGGTACGGTCCGAAGAGGGTCGCCGTATCCGAGAGGCGTTTGTGGCAGAGCCGGGCAAGATGATTGTGTCGCTCGATTATTCCCAGATCGAGCTGCGCATTTTGGCCCATGTCGCGGGAATTGATGCGCTCAAGCAGGCATTTTTGGATGGAATCGACATTCACGCGATGACTGCATCTGAAATGTTTGATGTCCCGTTGGATGAAATGACGCCCGATATTCGGCGCAAGGCCAAGGCGATCAACTTTGGCGTGATTTATGGGATTTCCGGGTTCGGGCTGGCGCGTAATCTGCGCATCCCACGCGGCGAGGCGCAGGGGTTTATTGACCGATATTTTGAACGGTTTCCGGGCATTCGGGCTTATATGGACGATACCGTGGCCTTTGCCAAAGATCACGGGTTCGTGCAGACGCTGTTTGGCCGCAAGATCAATACGCCGGAAATCAACGCAAAAGGACCGCATGCAGGCTTTGCCAAGCGTGCCGCGATCAATGCGCCTATCCAGGGAACAGCGGCGGATGTGATCCGGCGCGCGATGATCCGTATGCCTGCCGCGATCACGGGGATGCCTGCGAAAATGTTGCTGCAGGTCCATGATGAACTGATTTTCGAGGTTGAAACCGGCGCAGTGGACGCGCTGATCGACGCCGCACGCGATGTGATGGAAAATGCAAGCGCCCCTGCGGTCAAGCTGGACGTCAAGCTGTCGGTGGATGCCGGTCAAGGTGTCAATTGGGCCGAGGCACATTGATCTTGCGTAAGGTGGGTCAAGACCCACCCTACGACCTTGTGTCTGTTAGTTGACGGATTTCGCCTCGACGAGGTTTGCAGCCGTCTTACCTGCCGATGCGATCTTGATTCTGCGGGGCTTCAGCGCCTCGGGGACTTCGCGCACCAAATCAATGTGCAACATGCCATTTTCATGGCTCGCACCGGTAACCCGGACATGGTCGGCCAGATGGAACCGCCGTTCGAACGCGCGGGTCGCAATACCGCGGTGCAGGAATTTACGCTCAGTGTCATCCTCGGCCTTGCGCGCGGTCACTTGCAGCGACCGATCCTTTACCTCGATCGCGAGGTCATTTTCGGCGAATCCCGCAACGGCAATGGAAATGCGCCACGCATCATCGGCGGTCTTTTCGATGTTATAAGGCGGATAGGTGTTTTGACCCACGTCGCTGGAAAGGGCGCGATCCATCAGATCGGCAATCTGGTCGAAGCCAACAGTGGCACGGTAGAGGGGTGTAAGGTCAAAATTACGCATGTCAGGTCATCCTTTATCAAGCGATAACAGTCTGTTCGCCTTCCCATCGGGACAGGCATTTCGATGTCAGGACCCATCATTGGCGTCCTGATGGATGGTAGGTGGTAGGGATGGTTTGCGGTTTCAAGACCTTGTGTGAAACCCCGGGGCCGTTACTCCGGGCTGACGAATTTCGCGCCGGTATTGTTGCGTTCGCCAATACTGATCAACCGCTGTGTGCCGCCGGGGTTGGCCGGACCAAGCCGCGCGAAATGCCCAAGCAACGCGGTAAGCGGCCCCTCCAACGACGTGCCAAGTGACACTTTGCGGCCGTCCACTTGCGCCATCGCCGATACAACGGAGGCGATGCGGGTTTCCCCGCCGCGCACCATGAACACCGGTGCCCCGCTGGACCCGAACGCGACATCACATGTCATGACGATCACGCCGGTCTGGCGACCCAGCACGCTGCACACCTCTTGCAGGCTGGGTGCTTCTTCGCGCCCACGCCCATAGGACACCACGCCGACCTTATCGCCCGTCAATGGCCGCTGTGCGATGAGATAGGGCCGAATGCGGGTCGAACGGATAGGCCGATCAAGTTCCAGAACCGCGATATCCATTGCCACCGATGCCGGATCAGTGGCATTGCCGCTGTGCGCGTAATCGGGGTGGGCAATCGCGCGTGTCACGGCCCGCGTCGCCTCTGCGCGGCCATCGCGCAGGCCGGCCCGGAATTCAAATCGGTCCGGTGCGATCACGCTGCCGTCGTCGTCATAAAGGCAATGTGCCGCCGTCAGGATCAACCGCTCGCGGATCAGTGCGGCTGTGCAGAAACCTTTGCCCCTGATGTCAAGCCGGCCCACGGCCTCCCAACCCTGACTGGCCTGCCGGGTTTCCAGGCTGACCAGCCCCGTCTCTTGCGCCTGCGCGGCAAGCGCACCAGCCACAAAAAAAAACACAGAAACCAAAAGATACCGCATTAGCATGTCCCGCCTTTGCGTCAGGATGGGCGACAGTTAAGGCAGTATTATGACGTCATCTCAGGATAGGCACCTGCGGTTCGCGCTTTCCCTTTGCTGTCAGCGCCGGTGGCTGGGGCCCGCCTGTCGCCCAGTCCAACAGCTCGACCGTGTGGACAATCGGTACGTCGGTGCCACCCCCGATCTGCATCATGCAGCCGATGTTGCCCGCTGCAATGATATCTGGTGTCAGCGCTTCAAGGGTTTGCACTTTGCGCGCTTTGAGCTGCTTGGAAATTTCCGGCTGCATGAGATTATACGTCCCCGCAGAGCCGCAACAAAGATGGCTGTCAGCGGGTTCCAGCACGGTAAACCCCGCGCGCCTGAGCAGGTCTTTGGGAAAGGTCTTGATCTGCTGGCCGTGTTGCAGTGAACAGGCCGCGTGATACGCGACTTTCGTGCCCTTGTCGGCACCTTCCGGCAGGTCCAGTTTCATCAGGATTTCTGACACATCCATCGTTATCGCTGATACCCGCGCCGCGTCTTGGGCAAGCGGATCATTGCGGAACATATGCCCGTAATCCTTGACCGTAGTGCCGCAGCCGGACGTATTGATCACGATCGCATCAAGGCCACCTGTGTCGATTTCCCTGACCCAGGCGCGGATATTCCTGGCGGCCGTCGCATGGCTTTCGGTTTCTTTGCCCATGTGATGGGTCAGCGCGCCGCAGCAACCTGCGCCTTCGGCCACCACCACCTCGGCGCCCAGCCGTGTCAGCAGGCGGATCGTGGCATCGTTGATGTCGGTGTTCAGCGCCTTTTGCGCACAGCCCGTCATCAAGGCCACGCGCATCTTCTTGTGCACTGCGGGAAATGTTTGCGGGTCATCATTGCGGCTGACGGGCGGGATCGTCTTCGGGGCCATTTCCAGCATCGCGCGCAGACGCGGGTCCGGTATAAAGCGGGCAAACGGGCGCCCGATCTTGGCACCCAGCAAAGCCACACGGAACCGCATTGGATAGGGCAGGATGCGCGCCAACACCCACCGCAAGAAACGGTCGGACAGGGGGCGATCATAGTTCTTTTCGATATATGCCCGCGCATGGTCGATCAAATGCATATAATGCACGCCGGATGGGCAGGTCGTCATGCAGGCCAGACAAGACAGGCACCGGTCAATGTGTTTAACCGTCTTTTCATCCGGCTTGCGCGCATTTTCCAGCATATCCTTGATCAGATAAATGCGACCCCGCGGGCTGTCCAATTCATCCCCCAATACCTGATAGGTGGGGCAGGTCGCGGTACAAAACCCGCAGTGCACGCAAGACCGCAAGATTTCATTGGCACGTTTCGTGCCGGGGTCAGTCAGCTGTTCGGGGGTGAATGTTGTTTGCATTAGCTCATGATCCCGGGATTAAGGATGCCACGTGGGTCGAATTTGGCGCGCAGGCCTGCGGTAATTGCAGCAAGCGGTGCCGATTCTGGCTGGAACGTCGGGACATCTGCGGTACCCCGGATCAATGTGGCGTGGCCCTTGAAATCACCCAAAGCAGCGCGCAAATCGCCGCCCTGTGTCAAGGCCCATATCAACCCGCCGCCCCAGTCGTACTGCACGGCCTTGGCACCGATGCCTGCGACAATGCCCGCAGCGTCGGACGGCTTGACCGACAGCCGCCAGACATCGCCGGGCTGATCGGCAAAAGCGGCGACATCACGGATCGCGGCCCATGTCGCTTTGACTGTCCGGGCATCGTCGACAACGTCAAGCGTACCAAACTTCGCGAGTGCTTTGGCCAGCGCGTCGGCACGGTACGCGACAGAATCGGCGAAACCTTCCAGCCGAAAACAAGTTTTGCCGGTCGCCGGATCATGGGCAACCCCCGTCACCTCGTAAGGGGATGACAGTGATGCAGACATCGCGGCAATCGCGGTCGCATCATCCAAGCCGTCCAATGTCAGCGTGGCCTGCGTTGCCACGGCCGGAAGCACCTTGAGCGAGACTTCGGTCAATACACCCAATGTGCCGTAGGATCCGGTCAGCAATTTCACCAGATCGTACCCGGTGACATTCTTCATCACGCGGCCACCGTTCTTGATGATCGTGCCCGTGCCATCGACAAACCGCACACCCAGCATGAAATCGCGACAGGCACCCACAGAAATGCGGCGCGGGCCTGATACGTTGGCCGCGACTACGCCGCCAATCGTGGGCGTACCCTTCGTACCCAGCAATGCGCGGTGATCCATCGGCTCAAACGCAAGGCGTTGGTTTTCAGCGGCCAGTGCTGTCTCGATCTCGGCCACGGGTGTCCCAGCCTTGGCGACAAGGGTCAGTGCGCCGGGCTCGTAAAGAGTGATCCCGCTGAGCTGCGCAGTGGACAACGCTTCGCCTGCGCATCGGCCAATGGGGCGCGTGCCACCGCCCACAATCCGCAGCGGGCCGGAAGCCCCTGTAATCATCTGTGCAAGGTCGTCTTCATTTTCAGGCGTCATCTTGGGATTCTTCCGAGTAAAAATATCCTGGGGGAGGTCCGGACACCGTCCGGGCCGGGGGCAAAGCCCCTTTTATGCCGCGCGGCGAGGCTCTGACGATGCCAAGGGAAATACCTTGGCGGCGTTCAGCAGCCAAGCTGGGTCAAACACGTCCTTCACGGCCATCTGCGCCTCAATATCCGCAGGTGCAAACTGCACATTCATCAGGTCTCGCTTTTCGATGCCGACACCGTGTTCGCCCGTCAAGCAACCGCCGACTTCGACACATAATTTCAGGATCTCGGCACCGAATTCTTCGCAAAGTTCCAGATCACCGGGTTTATTGGCATCAAACAGGATCAGCGGGTGCATATTGCCGTCGCCTGCATGGAAGACATTACCAACATCAAGGCCAAATTGCTTGGACATCTCGCCAATGCGCCTGAGCACATGGGGCAGCGATGACACCGGGATCGTGCCGTCCAGACACATGTAATCGTTGATCTGGCCCATCGCACCAAAGGCGGATTTGCGGCCCAGCCAGATGCGTCCGGCCTCTTCGGCGTCCTTGGCCTCGCGCAACTCAACCGGATTGTGGCTGGCGGCGATTTTCATGATCAAGGCCAGTTGCGCGTCGATTTCGGCGTCGGAACCTTCGACCTCGACGATCAACAATGCCTCGCACATTGGATAGCCGGCCTTGGCGAAATTTTCGGTCGCTTCGATGCAGGGGCGGTCCATGAATTCGATGGCAACCGGGAGAACGCCGGCTTTGATGATGTCGGTGACAACCTGCCCTGCGACCTCGGAGCTGTCGTAGCCCATCAGCACGGGGCGTGCGCCTTCGGGTTTGTGCAGGATGCGCAGCGTCGCCTCGGTCACAACGCCAAGCTGCCCTTCGGAACCGCAGATCACGCCCAGCAAATCCAGCCCACCCGCATCCAGATGCGCGCCGCCGATTTCCACGACGGTGCCGTCCATCATCACCATTGTGATGCCCAGCAGGTTGTTTGTCGTCACCCCATATTTCAGGCAATGCGCCCCGCCCGAGTTCATGGCGATATTGCCCGCAATGGCGCAGGCCAGTTGGCTTGACGGGTCGGGAGCGTAGAAAAAGCCGTTTTGTTCGACGGCGCCGGTGACCGACAAATTCGTGCGGCCTGACTGGACGCGGATATAGCGGTCATCGTAATTCGTCTCGATTACCGCGTTCATTTTGGCGACGCCAAGGATCACGCAATCGGCTGTGGGCAGCGCCCCTCCGGCCAGCGATGTGCCAGAGCCGCGCGGCACAACGGGCACGCCCATCTCGTGGCAGATTTTCAGAACTGCGACGACTTCGCCTGTGTTTGCGGGCAAAACCGCGCACATTGGCGGGCAACGATAGGCGGTCAATCCGTCGCATTCGTAGGCTTTCGTTTCACGGATATCGGAAATCACCGCGTCGGGCGGCAGCACTTTGGCCAGGCGCGCAACGATCTGGTCCTTGCGCGAAATAACGGCGGCATTGGGGGTGGGCATTTCCATAAGGCGACTCCCTGATCTGTATTATTGGTAATTTTATATTACCAATTTTGCAATATGGCAAGTCTCTGTACAACAGTCTACATAGCTGCGCATGACATTGATAGAACATCTGGGCGTGCTGAGCCTTTTCGACTGGTGCGCTTTGGCGTTGATGGTGGCGTCGTGGCTTGCGATTGGCTGGTGGATTGAACATCCGGGCCGCAAATGGCCATCGGTGACCATGCTGATGGCCGAACGTCGGCGTGAGTGGATGAAGGCCTTTGTGCAACGTGACCCTCGTATCTTTGACAGTCAGATCCTGAGCAGTCTGCGGCAGGGCACGTCATTTTTCGCCTCGAACTGCCTGCTGGCCATCGGTGGTGTGCTGGCGCTGGTGGGCAATACGGAACCGCTGCGCGGCGTTGCGGCAGAGGTGTCGACGTTGCAGGTCCCCGTGCTGGTGTGGCAGATCAAACTGGGGGTTGTGGCGCTGTTTTTGACCAATGCATTCCTGAAATTCGTTTGGGCGAACCGGGTCTTTGGGTATTGCGCCGTGGTGATGGCGTCAGTGCCAAATGATCCTTCTGATCCAAAGGCTTATCCGCGTGCATCCCAAGCGGCAGAACTGAATATCAGGGCTGCCATGAACTTTAACCGCGGCTTGCGGGCGATGTATTTTGCCTTGGGGGGGCTGGCGTGGCTGCTGGGCACGCTGCCATTCGTCATTGCGATTGCAACAGTGGTCTGGACGGTCTGGTCACGCGAATTTGCATCTGTTCCGCGCGATATTCTTCTTACGGAAGACATATGAAATACACTCTTGTTTTCAGCATTTGCACGATGCCTGCGTTTGCGGATGCCCCGCTGGTCGAGGCCGTGCAGGTGACTGGTGCGCGGTTCGATGTGACCGTGACGCATCCTGATACCGGCTGGGATCACTACGCCGACGGGTGGGAGGTGCTGGATGCACAGGGCAACCGCCTTGGCCTGCGCGCATTGGCGCACCCCCACGAGACAGAGCAACCGTTCACCCGGTCGTTGTCCGGCGTGCAGGTGCCTGCGGGTGCAACGCGGGTGTTCGTGCGCACCCGCTGCAGCGTGGATGGCTGGTCGGATGCGCTGTTTGAAGTCACGTTGCCGCAGTGATCACGCAACGCGCGGTGCCCGTTTTGCGCCATGATGCCGCGTCAGCCAGCCAGACCCGTTAACGGCCAGTGTTTCAGCGCAAATTGCCGCGACAGATCGCGTGTGCAATGCGTACAGATCGCGTCCATACGTGGGTACGGCTGTGCCCGGATTAACGCAGCGGGCGGTGAAAAGCGTGAAGAATTGGTAAACGCGGTTGGCGGGGATAGGACAGCCCCACGCGGTTGGGCCGTTCGTCAACATATTCACACGTTAGCTGGTCGGTCCCGACCTTCACGTGCCTGTGTCACCGCGTCGTCGATCGCTGTCGTGCTTTGGATACCCACGACGATCTCTCGCCGATGCCGATGCCGATGCCGATGCCGAAATGCAGTGCGACTACCGTCGCCCTTCGCGCAGCCAGGCCCCGATGATGAGCAGCGCGGCGAGCAGAAGGAAGGTCCATGCGGGCAGGATGGGTTTGATGCTGATGTCGGCGGTGCGATAGGCGCCGCGCGGGGTGATCCCGATCCAGCCACGGCCCGTCGCCGGGCGTCCGGCGCGGACGGTACGGATGTCGATATCACCTGCCGCCACGGGCAGAATACCCCCGCCGGTGCTGTCCACCAGCGGGGCGAGCAGGTCGCCGCTGGCGATGGTCTGTTCGAATTCGCGCGGGGCCGCGGTGCCAAGGGCGATGACGCTGGATTCGATGCCGTCAGTCAGCCGATAAAGCCCGATTTCGGGCGCATCCCAGAGGGTTTCAAACTGGCCGGGCGACACTTCTTGCAGGCTCAGAACGGTTTCGGTGCCATCTGGATGGGTGACGGTAACGTCGTCGGCTTCTTGATCAAGTGTGCGGCGGGTAATCCGCATCGTCTGGCCAGTCGGTGCGACCCAAAGCGCCTCTTCCTCAAGCTGGGGTTCTTTCATCATCCAATGCGCGAGGCGGCGCAGCAGCTCCAATTGCGGGCCGCCGCCTTCATAGCCCCGGTCCCAGAGCCAGGATTGGTCCGACGCCATCAGTGCGACGCGGCCTTCGCCGACCCGGTTCAGGATCAGCAGTGGCCGGTTGTCGATCCCTGACATCACGGTGGTGGCGTCTTGCTGCACCAGCACGTCGATCAGGCGAAACCAGCGGCCCCACCCGGGCCCGTCGCCGTCGGGGCTGAACGCTTCCAGTCCTTCGGTGACCGGGTGGCGCTGGCCGATGTCGGTGATTTGCGGGGTGAACCCTTCTTCGAAGACGCGCGCGGTCGGCGCGCCGGGCAGGATGGCCCCCAGCGGTGAGCGATAGATGCTTTCCGCGCCGCCGTATTCGGGCCCCGACGAAATCAGCACCGCACCGCCCTGTTCGACATAGTTGCGGATATTTTCCAGATAGGCACCCGGCAGGATGCCTCGCCGGCGGTAGCGGTCAAATATGATCAGATCAAAGTCGTTGATCTTTTCCAAGAACAACTCGCGCGTGGGGAAGGCGATCAGCGACAGCTCGTTCACGGGCACGCCGTCTTGCTTTTCTGGGGGGCGCAGGATGGTGAAATGGACCAGATCGACAGAGGCGTCGGATTTGAGCAGATTGCGCCAGGTCCGTTCGCCGGGGTGCGGCTCGCCCGAGACAAGCAGGACACGCAGCCGGTCGCGGACGCCGTTGATCTGCACGACGGCGGCATTGTTGCGGTCGGTCAGTTCGCCGGCCGCTTCGGGGATCGTGAACTGCAACACGTTCATGCCGCCATGGGGCAGGGTGATGGGCAGGTCGATGTCCCGGCCAATGGGCACGGGCAAGGTAAAGGGCGCTTCGCCATCAATCGCGATGGAAAGGGGCACGGTGTCGGCGGCGGGGGCGCGCCCCTGATCTTCGATCCGCAGGGTAAGGTTGACCTGCTCGCCAAGGATGGCAAATGCAGGTGCGTTGGCGACAACCAAACGACGGTCCCAATCATCTGGTTGCCCCGTGAGCAGGGTGTGCAAAGGGGCCGGCAGTGCCGGCGAAAGCGCGATATCATGCAGGCGACCATCGGTCAGCAGGATAATCCCGGCAATCCGACCCTGCGGTTCTTCGGCCAGCGCAGCCGTCAGGGCGGTCATCAGGGCGGTACCGGTGTCACCCTCGCCGTCGCCCAATGTGACGATGCGCAGCTCGGTCCCCGGCCGGCGTGCGATTTCGGACTGGATATTGGCAATGGCTGCTGCCGCCTGCGCAGGGCGGCCGCCGATCCGCTGACTGGCGCTTTCGTCGACCACCAGCATGACGATGTCACTGAGCGGCTCGCGGTCTTCTTGTTGCAGGGCAGGGTTGGCAAGTGCGGCAAGCAGGGCCAGCCCGGCCAGACCGCGCAACCACCAGCCAGCAAGCCTGCGCCAGACGGCAAAACCGAGGCCAAGCGCCATGACAGCCCCGACAACCGCGATAACGGCCAAGGGCACAAGGGGATCAAGGATCAGCGTGTCGGTCATGGTCGGGCCTTCATACTGCTTCTTCCGAGCTTAAATATCCCCGCCGGAGGCATCAAATTTCCAGAAATTTGACCAGCCGTCCCGCGCAGTTGGGTATCTTGCACTGTCATTGCCCAAGCCTGTCCAGAAGATCGGGAATATGGACCTGATCGGATTTATAATTACCCGTCAACACATGCATAATCACGTTCACGCCAAAACGCAGGGCGATTTCGCGTTGCCGTTCGCCTGCCGTGCCCCGGCCCACTGGAAACATGCGGTTGCCGTTCGGCCCGACCGCCCAGGCGCTGGCCCAGTCATTGCCGCCGATGATCACCGGTGTCACGCCATCGTTGAGGTTGCGAAACGGCATCCCTTCGATTTGGGTCACGTCGGTCGGGGCCGCCTCGACCCAGACATCGCGGCTGGCGTAGCGGCCGGGAAAGTCCTGTAATAGATAGAAGCTGCGGGTCAGGACATGATCCGAAGGGACCGGTTCCAGCGCGGGAATGTCCAGCGAACGGGCAATCGCCTGTAGTTTGCGCCCTTCGGGCGATCCGGAGCCGAAGCGCGCGGTATCGGCGTCACGGGTGTCAAACATGATCATCCCGCCAGAGCGCAGATAGCGGTTCAGCTTGGTATACGCATCCCGGCTGGGCAGCGGCTGGTCGGCGGTGACAGGCCAGTAGAGAAACGGAAAGAACGCAAGTTCATCGCGTTCCAGATCGACCCCAAGTGGCGCGCCGGGTTCGATGGATGTGCGTCGGAACAGGGTTTGGGACAGGCCCCGCAGCCCCGCTTGGGCAATGTCATCGGTCTGCGTATCGCCGGTCAGAACATGACCGAGGATGACTTCGGATGTGGCACGCAGCGCGAATGCGTCCGCCTGCTGTGCCTGGGCGTCGGGCGCCCACAAAAACAGCAGCGCAAGTGCGGCGGCGACATCGGCGCGCGGGCCGCGCAGGCGTCCGCCGATCGCAAGGGACGCAATGATATCCACCACCAACAACAAGAGCGCCGCGGTCAGCAGCCCACCTTTTAGTGCTGTCTCACGGGCGGCGGCCATGCCTTCGATGGCGATCCGTGCGGGCCATTCTGCGGCGTTCAGCATTGTATCCTTTCCGATCACGTTGATCGCCAGTTGTCTGTCGCTGCCGGCATACAGGCCGGGTGGCAGCGTCGGGCCGGGGGTGCCTTTGGCCAGCAATGCGCCCGCGACGCCGGGCAACGTGCCACCGTCATCAAGCCGCCCATATGCGTCCAATACCTTGTTCGGGCGCCATGTGGTTCCCGCCAGTTCGGTCGCATCAGGTGTCGCGGGGCGGGTTGAAACCGCAAGCCGTTCCAGCATTTGCACAAACAGCCCCGACAGCGGCAGGCTGGACCATTCGGCGTTCGCCGTCACGTGGACCAGCACGATTTGCCCTGCGCCGGTGAATTTGCGGGTCACCAGCGGCGTGCCGTCGGCCAGCCCTGCGATCACCCGATCGGCCAGTGTCGGATCGGGCTGGGCCATTACCTGCGAGGTGACGGTGACATCAACGGGGGCCGTCAGGCCGAAAAACGGGCTATCGGGGCTGAAGGGGGCCAGCGTCTTGGGTTTTCCCCAGCTCATCGCGCCACCGACGCTGCGCCCACCAGAGCGGAGGCGGACAGGCAGCAGCGGGTCTTCGGTCATGCGGCCAAGGTCACTGGCGGCAAGGCGCGGCCCGGCAAAGCGCAGCAGCATTCCGCCGTTTTCGACCCAGGTCAGCAGCGCATCGGATTCCGCGCCCGCAAGGTTGGCCACATCGGCCAGCACGATCACATCGGGGTTGGCCAGCAGGATGTCTTCGAGGGTGCCGTCGATCAGGTCGGCGGTGGGCGACAGTGCTTCGCGCAGGTAATAAAGCGGTGATAGCAGTTCCAGCCCCTCGCGGTTGTCGGTGCCTGCGATCAGGGCGACTTCGCGGCGTTTCAGGGCATCGTCCGTCAGGCTGACCGCCCCGGCAGAGCGGGTGCCGGTGATTTCGAACCGTGTGATCCGGTTGCGCAATTCCGCAGGCAGGACCATGGCGGTTTCAGCCGCTGCATCGCCTGCCGCGAAGGTCATCGGCACGGTCGCCAGTGGGCGTTCGACCCCGGCGGGGTCAAGGCCGATGGCGGTGATTGTGGTGTCGGTCGCGTTGCCCGCAGGCGTGCGGGTGGCCGAGACGATGATTTGCCCGTCTTCAAAACGTGCAGGTCGCAGGCCGATCGTTTGGCGCGGGGTTTGAAAGACGGTCACCGCGCCTTTGGTTTCCAAGGTCACCAGCAGGTCACTGCGCCCTTCCCAATCAAGACCATCTGCGATCCAGTAGGTTTCAAACGTATCTGTCCGGCCTGCGAACCAATCTGCCGGGGTGCCGGGCTGCCACGGTCTTGGTTGCAGATTGAGCAGGCGGTTCTGCCATTCGTTGGGGGCGGCAAAGGGGATATCGTCGGTGGGCAGGTCGGTCAGGCTCAGGACGGCGACGCGGCGGTTGGCAAGCGCGGCTTCGGAAAGCAGCGTGTCGACCTGATCCAGTTTTGCCTGCCATGTCGGTGCCCCGGCCCATGTGCCATCAAGCACGATCACGAGGTTGCCGGTGCCGCCGCGCGCATTTTGCGGGTTCAGCACGGGACCGGCAAAGCCGACGATCACCGCAGCAACCGCAAGCAAGCGCAGCAACAGCAGCCACCACGGCGTGCGGTCCGATTGGGTTTCGTCATCGCTGAGGCCCAGCAGCAGCGCGACGCCTGGAAAGCGGCGGCGTATCGGGGCGGGGGGCACCGCGCGCAGCAAGATCCACAGGATCGGCAGGGCGGTCAGCCCCAGCAGCAACCATGGCGCGGCAAAACCGACGGGACCCAGTGACCACATCACGTCCGCCGCTCCAGCGCGCCAAAAAGCCACAGCAGGGCATTTGCTGCGCTTTGTCCGGTGTGGTGGGTCTGGAACTGCCAGCCGGTGGTGCGGGCAAGATGGCGCAGGCGGTCTTTGCGTGCGGCCAGCCTTTCAAGGTAGCGGTGTTTCAGGTCGCCTGCCTTGCGCGTTTCGTGCCGCACGGTGCCGGACATCGATTCAAAGATCGTGCGCCCGTCGAAGGGAAACGCCTCTTCTTGCGGGTCGAGGACCTGAAGCAGGGCGCCCCGCACGCCGCGGTCGGCGGCACGCAGCAAGGCGTCTTCGACCGGCTGCAGATCGCCAAGGAAATCGCTGACGAATAGCGCGCGCGAATGGGGCAGCATGCCCTGCGCGTCGGGGGCACCATAGTCGGTTGCGTCGTCCTGGGACAACAGCCCGGCCATTTGCATCAACTGCGCCTCGCCGCGGCGCGGGGGCAGGCGCAGGCCCGTCAGGCCAACACGTTCGCCGCCACGGATCAGCAAGATCGCGCAGGCCAGCGCCAGCGTGCGTGCGCGGGCCGCTTTGGTTGGCAGGTTGTCGTCAGAGGTGAACGTCATTGATGCCGCCTGATCGACCCAAAGGATAATCGACTGCGCGATTTGCCATTCCTTGTCCTGCACGAAACTGGCGTCGGACCGCGCAGAGCGGCGCCAGTCGATGCTGCGCGCCGCGTCGTGCGGCTGTGCCGGGCGGTATTGCCAGAACGTGTCGCCGACACCGGCGCGGCGGCGTCCGTGATCGCCCAAAAGGACGGTTGTTGCCAGATGCTCGGCGTCGGCCAGCAGCGCGGGAAGCGGTGCTGCAAGGGTTTCGGCGTTTGAGCGCAGGGCGAGCGGTTTCATCACGCCGCTGCCTCGACCTTTGTGATCTGGGCGGCGACGTTGTTGATGACGTTGTGAATGCTTTCGCTGCGGGCGCGGGCCGCAAACGACAGTGCCATGCGGTGTTCAAGGACCGGCACGGCCATCGCGCGCACGTCTTCGGCGCAGGGGGCCAGCCGCCCTTCGAGAAGAGCCTGCGCGCGGACCGTCAGCATCAGCGCCTGTGCCGCACGTGGGCCGGGACCCCAGCTGACGCTTTGGCGCACGATGTCTGCCGCGTTTTCATCGGGGCGGCAGGCGCGCACAAGATCAAGGATCATTTCGACGATATTGTCACCCACGGGCATGCGGCGCAGCAGGGTTTGCGCATCAAGCAATTCCTGAGCGGTGAAGACGGGTTTTGATTGCGCTTCTTCAATGCCGGTCGTGGCCAGCAGGATATCCTTTTCAGTGGCGCGGGTCGGGTAGGGCACGTCAATCTGGACCAGAAAGCGGTCAAGCTGCGCCTCGGGCAGGGGGTACGTGCCTTCTTGTTCGATCGGGTTTTGCGTGGCCAGAACGTGAAATGGCACGCCAAGGGGGCGGTGCTGGCCCGCGATCGTCACTTCTTTTTCCTGCATGGCTTGCAGCAGCGCGGATTGCGTCCGCGGCGAGGCCCGGTTGATTTCGTCGGCCATCAGCAACTGGCAGAAAACCGGGCCTTCGATAAAGCGGAATTTGCGGGTGCCGTCGGCGGCGGTTTCCAGCACTTCGGACCCGAGGATATCGGCGGGCATCAGGTCCGGCGTGAACTGGATGCGGTTCCCGCGCAGGCCCATCACGGTTGACAGCGTGTCCACCAGCCGGGTTTTACCAAGGCCGGGCAGGCCGATCAATACGGCGTGGCCGCCGCAGATCAGCGCGGCCAATGTCAGGTCCACCACGCGGGGTTGGCCAATGAAACGGGCCGCGATACTGGTCCGGGCCGCGCCCAGTTTTGTGCCCAGTGCTTCGATTTGGGCGACAAGATCGGCATCGTTTGCCATGACATTCCTCCGGTTGATCGTTATCGTATATACCAACAGATATAACGACAGACCCCAATGGCAAAAACATGACCACACAAAAGATTGTGACCCCGTCAGCAGAAAGCCTCGCGCAAAGCGCACGTGCGGCCCAAAAAGGCGGCTTGCCGCCGGTGCATTTGTGGAACCCGCCGTTTTGCGGGGACATTGATATGCGCATCGCCCGCGACGGGACGTGGTTCTATATGGGAACGCCGATTGGCCGGCCCGCGTTGGTCAAGCTGTTTTCGACGATTCTGCGCCGGGATGGCGATGCGTATTTTCTGGTCACGCCGGTTGAAAAGGTCGGGATCACGGTGGATGACGCGCCGTTTGTGGCGGTGGATTTCAACCGCAAAGGCGATGCGCTGGAATTTGAGACGAATGTCGGGGACAGGGTGACCGCGGGGGCTGACCATCCGATCCGCGTGGTGCGCGATCCCCAGACGGGCGAACCTGCGCCCTATGTGCTGGCGCGCGCTAATCTGGAGGCGCTGATTGATCGCAAGTCGTTTTATCGGCTGGTCGAGATCGGGGAAGAGGCGCCGCATGACGGTGCCACGTGGTTTGGCGTGCGGTCCGGTGGTGTGTTTTTCCCGATGATCCCATCGGCGGACTTGGCGTAGGTCCGCAGCTTGGCATTGCGCGGCTGCGGCGGTAATGCCGGGCAATAACACGGGACACGTGACATGCCGAAATTTTGCGCCAATCTGACGTGGCTTTTCACCGAGATGCCGTTTCTGGAACGGTTTGCCGCAGCCAAGGACGCCGGGTTCGATGCGGTCGAGGTGCTGTTTCCATATGACGTGAACGCGCAGGATATCGTGCATGCGCTGTCGCGGTGTGGTCTGAAAATGGCGCTGATCAATTGCCCGCCGCCCAATTACACCGGGGGCGATCCCGGCAATGCCGCCGTGCCCGGCGCGCAAGAGCGGTTTCGCCACGATTTCATGCGCGCGCTGCGCTATGCCAAGACATTGGGCGCGCAGCATCTGCATGTCATGGCCGGGGCCGCCGAAGGCGACGTGGCGCGGTCGGTGTTCGTTGACAATCTGCGCTGGGCTGCCGCCGAGGCGCCCAAGCAGAGCCTGACGATCGAGCCGATCGACGCGGTGTCCATGCCGGGGTATTTTCTGGATGATTTCGGCTTGGCCCGCGATGTGATTACCGCAGTGGGCGCGCCCAATCTGCATTTGCAATTCGATGCGTTTCACGCCGCGAGGATAACGGGCGATGTGATCGGCACATGGGCCGCGATGCGTGATCTGGTCGTCCATGTGCAGGTCGCCCAGACGCCACACAGGGACGAGCCGGACAGGGACGAACCGGACAGGGGTCAGATTGACTATCCCGCATTTTTTGCTGCCCTTGATGCGCAGGGCTATGCCGGTTGGGTCAGCGGGGAATACAAGCCCAGGGCCGACACGGTTGCGGGGCTGGGGTGGTTGCGGACGGCCCGGGCGCTGACGGATGATGCAGCGTAGGGTGGGTCTTGACCCACCTTGCGACAGAAAGCGCGGTCCACCTCGGACGCTGACTGCCCGAGATTAAATCCGTGGTATATCGGGCGCGATCCGGCGCCCTTAAACTGACGTGCAGATGTATTTCATCTCCATGTAGTCGTCGATGCCGTGGCTTGAGCCTTCGCGGCCAAGGCCGGATTGCTTGACGCCGCCAAACGGTGCCACCTCGGTTGAGATGATACCGGTGTTCACGCCGACGATGCCGTATTCCAGCGCTTCGGCGACTTTGGTGACGCGCGACAGGTCCTTGGCATAGAAGTAGGATGCGAGCCCAAAGATCGTGTCGTTGGCCTGAAAAATCACGTCGTCTTCGTCTTCGAACATGAACAACGGCGCGAAGGGGCCAAAGGTTTCATCGGTGCTGACAATCATGTCTTTGGTCGCATGGGTCACGATCGTGGGTTCAAAGAACTGGCCGCCAAGCGCATGCGCCTTGCCGCCGGTCAGGATCCGGCCGCCCTTTGACAACGCATCATCAAGGTGTTCCTGCACCTTTTTGACGGCAGCCGGTTCGATCAGCGGCCCAAGGGTCACGCCATCCGACAGGCCATCGCCGACCAGCAGGTTTTCCACAGCGACCTTCAGTTTCGCGGCAAATTCATCGTAGACGCCTTTTTGCACGTAAATCCGGTTTGCACAGACGCAGGTCTGCCCGTTGTTGCGGAATTTGCAGGCGATGGCGCCGATCACGGCCTCGTCCAGGTCCGCGTCGTCAAATACGATGAACGGTGCGTTGCCGCCCAGCTCCATCGAGCATTTCATGACCTGATCGGCGGCCTGTTTGAGCAAGATGCGCCCGACTTCGGTAGAGCCGGTAAAGGTCAGTTTGCGCACGATGGGGTTTTCGCAGAATTCCTTGCCGATCTGCGAGGCCGAGGTCGAGGTGACCACCGAGAACAGGCCCTTCGGCACGCCCGCCTCTTGGGCCAGTTTACCCATGGCCAGTGCCGACAGCGGGGTCAGCGACGCGGGGCGCACCACAAAGGCACAGCCGGCGGCCAGCGCGGGCGCGACCTTGCGGGCGATCATCGCGTTGGGGAAATTCCAGGGGGTAATGCCTGCGGCCACACCGATGGGCTGTTTGATCACGGTGATCCGTTTGTCGGCCATATGGCCGGGGATCGTTTCGCCGTAGATACGCTTGGCCTCTTCGCCGAACCATTCGATGAAAGCCGCGCCATAGGCGACTTCGCCACGCGCTTCGGCCAGGGGTTTGCCCTGTTCGGCGGTCATGATGATCGCCAGATCTTCCTGATTTGCCATCATGAGGTCGTACCATTTGCGCAGGACTTTCGCGCGGTCCTTGGCGGCAAGTGCGGCCCATGATTTTTGCGCGACCTGTGCGGTTGCGATGGCGCCGGCGACTTCTTCGCGGCTGAGGTCGGGAACCTTGGCGATCACATCGCCACGCGCGGGGTTGGTCACGTCAAAGGTTTTGCCGCTTGCGGCTTGCACCCATTCGCCGGATACAAACGCCGCTTCGCACAACAGATCCGGGCGCGACAGCATGGATTTGAGGTTGGTGGATTCGTCAAGCATGGTAGCCTCCGTTTACATTTGGGGCTTTGTGGCCTGTCCGGGGCCTGCGCGTAAAGGGGTAAACGATGGATTTAGATGACGCCTATGCCAATGCCGCCCATATTCCGGGGGCAGATGCGTATCCGCCCAAATGGGCCGGGTTAGCGGCGGCATTTCGCCAACAGGCCCGGTGCGAGCTGGATTTGCCCTATGGTATGTCACCGCGCCAACGGTTCGATCTGTTTCACCCCAACCGGTCGGCCAAGGGTCTGGTCGTGTTTGTGCATGGCGGTTATTGGCTGCGGTTCGATAAATCATACTGGTCGCATCTGGCTGCGGGGCCGCTGGCCCATGGTTGGGCGGTGGCGATGCCATCGTATGACCTGTGTCCCGATGTGCGAATCGCGGATATCGGTGATCAGGTGGCCGCAGCGATTGCAGTGATTGCGGCCCGGGTGCCCGGACCGATCCATCTGGTAGGGCATTCTGCGGGGGGGCAGATCGTGGCGCGGATGACGGCGGTGCGGCCCGGCGCATCTTGGCAGCGGCGGGTGGGGCGGGTCGTTCCGGTTTCCCCTGTGGCCGATCTGGCACCGCTGATGCGCACCAGCATGAACGCAGATTTGCGCATTGATCAGGTCGAAGCCATGGCCGAAAGCCCGGTGCATTTGCCAGCCCCCACGATGCCCGTGACGGTTTGGGCCGGGGGTGCCGAACGTCCGGTTTTTCTGGCGCAGGCGCAGGCGCTGACGGATGCATGGGGCTGTGATCGGGTGATCGTGCCGGGGCTGCATCATTTTAATGTCGTGGAGGGATTGGCCGATGCACAAGCCGCGCTGACCTTGGCGGTGGTGCGCCAAGGCGGGACGGCGGCGTAACGCGATGTGACGCAAAAAATACAGAAATTCGCCAATGTTTCTATCATGTGGACGTACACCGATTATAAACATATGTTGGCGCAACGTGCTGGTGATTGTGGAAATTGTTATGAGAGCAGAAATGAATGTTGGTCGGATAGCGCGGTTGCCGGCTGTCGGTTTGATGGCGGTGCTGTTGGCCGGGTGCGAATCCGCATCGGATGGTGCGGGGATCGTTGATGGCGGTTTTGATACCGGTCCGCTGCGCGACGGTGTTGCAAACGTCTGGGTGGACCCGGATGGATGTCAGCATTGGGTGATCGACGATGGCATCGAAGGTTACATGTCCCCGCGTCTTAATCGTGACGGAACACCGCGCTGCAACGACAGCCGGGGTGAAGTTGTGATGAAAGATGGAACCAGTATCGTGACCGAGCCAGAGCCGACGATACCCACCAGCTAACGTGCCTGCGTTTGCTTTCTGACCGTCGCGTTCGGGACCCCGATCGCGGCGTCGGACCTACCGCATGGGGGAAAGTCTGGCGTCCGTCATGGTGCAGTCGCGGATCACGCTATCGCTGCAGGTGCGAAATTGCAGGTCACGGGTAAGGCAGATGCGCGCCTCTTGGATATAGCCCGATGCGCAGGTGATGGTGATCTGATCCGCAACGAGGCCGGGGTTGGCGCGGATAAACGCCGCTTCGACAACGGTTGCGGGCAGGGTAATGTCGCGATGGATGCCGCGGAAAACCGGGGGGCGCACAACCCGGTCAAAGGCGTCGCGCGCCAGATCGAAATAGGCGTCAGAGGCAAGGCCCGAGCAGGCACCATGTTTGCGCCATGCGTGCCATGCAAGCCCAGAAGTACCCATGATATCAGCCATTTGCGCGGTTTCAGCCCGGCTGGGTGGGCGATTTTCGGTTGGACAATGCGCCGGATAGCCCTGTTCATATTGTGGCCAGAGGCCATGCATGACCCAGTCGAAATTCTCGGCGGGATCGCACTGCGGGGACTGTCGCGCATCGCCTTCCAGGGCACACCAGTTCGCCGACCACGACAGCGACAGGACGTAGTAGTCAAAGTCCCCCGGCTGGTCCTGGGCCCAGGCGGGATGGGTCAACAGGGCGAGAACGGCAAAAAGGCGGCGCATTTTGATCTTTCCTAACTGGGCAGGCGTCACTATATAGACTGCAAGTTCCCCGACAATGCGAACCCGGCCCACAGCGGTCAGCCCCTTCAAGGGCGCGGGAGAGGCTTGTCCGACCGATAGGAGACAAAGATGTCTGATAAACCGATTATGGCCAAAGCAACCGCTGTTTGGCTTTGTGATAACACCACGCTGACCTTCAAGCAGATTGCGGAATTCTGTGGTCTGCACGAGCTGGAAGTGCAGGGCATTGCCGATGGCGATGTGGCGGTAGGGGTCAAAGGGTTTGACCCGATTTCGAACAACCAACTGACCCAAGACGAGCTGGACAAGGCCGAAGCCAATCCGCAGCACAAGCTGCAGCTCAAGTTCAACGCCGCTGCCGTGGGTGAGGAAAAGCGCCGTGGTCCGCGGTATACGCCGCTGTCCAAGCGTCAGGACCGGCCTGCGTCGATCTATTGGCTGGTCAAGTTCCACCCCGAACTGACGGACGGTCAGGTTTCCAAGCTTGTGGGCACAACCAAGCCGACGATTCAGGCGATTCGCGAGCGGACGCATTGGAACATCAACAACATTGATCCGATTGACCCGGTCGCGCTTGGCCTGTGCAAACAGTCCGAACTGGATGCCGCCGTGCAAAAGGCCAACGCCAAGAAGGCCCGCGATGGGACTGTGATGTCCGACGATGAGCGCCGCAAGCTGGTCAGCACGGAGCAGTCGCTGGGCATGGCGCCCGAGCCCAAGATGCCGTCCGCAATGGCAGGTCTTGAGACGTTCAGCCTGTCTGATCCGCGCGACGACGAGGAAGAAGAAGACAAGCGCGATGTGTCTGACGCGGAAAGCTTCTTTAACTTGCCCGACGATGACGATGACGGCGACGACAGCGACGCATAAGATGTTCTGCGCGGCGCAGGTCGTTCATCCCTAGAAAAAGTGGATGATCGTCAGCGCCGCGTAGAGCCCCGTCAGGCTGAAAAAGCAAAGAAAGACGTTGAACAGCGCGCTTGACAGGAATTTCCGGGCGTCGTCGTGGCGCGTATTTGGGTCTTCGTTCGCGGTGTCTGTCTGCGCGATATCATATTCAAAGGCGGCGAAATTTTCCGGGGCAATGTGCTTTTCGAAGGTGAGTGGCCGAAAGTTCGGGTTGGAGATGCGGCGCAGGACGCCAAGCAGTTCCACGGGGTAGGGGATGCCGTGACGTCCGGCGATTGTTTCCAGTACCCCATTTTCCTCGGCCAGCAAAAGGTTCTGGTAGAACGTGACGATCTGCCCCCTTTGCCGCGTGATGTTGCGGAAGTAACGACGCGCCCGCCAACCCAGCACGAGTAATGTCACCAACATCAGGTAGATGACCCCATCGGTCGCCGCGCGCAGGCTGTATTTTTCAGGGTCCGCGAGGATGCCGTCAAGTGTGGCCCAATTGGCAGATATATGGCTGATCGCGACAAGGATACCGGCAGATATCAGGCCCATCAATGTGATTGCCATGCCGCGGTATTGCTGCAGCAGGCCCTCTTGGATGGACCACATCTGATAGATGTCATTGCGCATAGGGGCCCCCTTTTGTCACAGCGCCTTGCGGGCGTTCAGTGCGGCCGTGATGGTGCCGTCGTCGAGATAATCAAGCTCTCCTCCGACGGGGACACCCTGCGCCAGCGAGGTGACGGTGACGCCGGGCAGCTGGTCGGCGATGTAGTGCGCGGTTGTCTGGCCGTCGATGGTGGCGCCAAGCGCCAGAATGACCTCGTGGATATTTTCACTGGTGATCCGGTCGAGCAGTCTGGGAATGCGCAGTTCATCCGGGCCGATGGCATCAAGCGCCGAGAGCGTGCCGCCAAGCACGTGGTAGCGGCCTTTGAACACCTGCGCCCGTTCCATGGCCCAGAGGTCTGCGACATCTTCCACGATGCAGATTTGCCCGATCGCCCGTTTTTCAGACTGGCAGATATCGCAGATATCGGCGGTGCAGACGTTGCCGCAGTTGATGCATTCGCGCACGGTTGCGCCGACGCGGTGCATTATCTCGGCCAAGGGGATTAGGACCAGTGACCGTTTCTTGATCAGATGCAGCACCGCACGACGGGCCGAGCGTGGCCCAAGGCCGGGCAGTTTGGCCATCAGTGCGATCAGGTTGTCGAGGTCGTCGTTCCCGTTTGACATGGTGTCCAATCACTGGGGCCGCGAAAAATGCGTTTACGCTTAAAAGGGCAGTTTCGTCCCGGCTGGCAGGCCAAGGCCTTCGGCCATCTTTGCCATTTCTTCTTGTGCCCGCTCGGACGCTTTGCTTTGCGCGTCTTTGATAGCGGCCAGGATCAGGTCTTCGACGACTTCTTTGTCTTCGCCATTGAAGATTGATGGGTCGATATCAAGGCCTTTCAGCTCGCCTTTGGCGGTTGCCGTTGCCTTGACCAGACCGGCGCCGCTGACCCCTTCGACCAACACATTCCCAAGCTCGTCCTGCATCTGGGCCATTTTGCCCTGCATTTCCTGTGCTTGCTTCATCATCTTGGCCATATCGCCAAGCCCGCCTAATCCTTTGAGCATGTCGGTTCTCCTGTTTTGAGGTTGGGCTGAAGATATGGTCTGGCGTGCTGCTGGACAAGGGGATGACGCCGTGTCGGTCTGGAAAACTACCCGTCGCTGTCGAACGGATCCCATTCATCGTCCACTTCGGGCAGGGCGTCTGCCAATGCCTCCTGTGCCATATCGGCCTGGGTGCGGATATCGGTGATCCGCGCATTGGGAAACGCCTTGATCACGGCCTGAACCAAGGGGTGCTGTTCTGCCTGCTGGCGAACCGCGTTTTCGGCAGCGTCGCGGACTTCGGCGATCGTCGGTTCACCGCCGGCATTGACCACCGTGATCGTCCAGCGGTTGCCGGTCCACGCCTGCAGCCGCGATCCAAGGCGCCCGGCCAGATCTGTGGCGGCCTGTGGCGTCGGCTGTACCTCGATGCGGCCGGGTTGATAGGTGACCAGCCGCAGGCCGGTTTCGACTTCGACCAGCAATTTCACATCCCGGTGTGCCCGGATCAGCGCGACGACGTCTTCGAACCTTGCATAGTGATGCAGGGCCTCTGTCGACAGCGCCACCGCAGTCTGCGCCCCGGATGACGCGGTGCCACCCGGCCCGGCGTGGGTTGGCGCGGGGGTCTGCGACATGGCGTTGGTGGTGGTGCCGCCGCCGGTGGGTGCGGGCCGTCCGCCAGAAGGGCCGCCGCTGGTGGCCGGTGGTGTCGCATCCTGCAATTTGCGGATCAGCTCATCCGGCGTGGGCAGATCGGCCACATGGGTCAGCCGGATCACGGCCATTTCGGCCGCCATCATGGCATTGGGCGCCATCGCCACCTCTTCCAGCGCCTTGAGCAGCATTTGCCACATGCGCGACATCACCCGCATCGGCAGCTGTGCGGCCATCGCCTGTCCACGGGTACGCTCATCGGGGCCGATTGTCGGGTCCTCGGCGGCTTCGGGGGTGATCTTGATGACGCTGATCCAATGGCACACCTCGGCGAGATCGCGCAGCACCGCCATCGGATCGGCACCATCGGCATACTGGCCGCCAAGTTCGGTCAGGGCGGCGGCAGCTTCGCCGCGCAGGATCATATCGAACAGGTCCAACACCCTGCCCCTGTCGGCAAGGCCCAGCATTGCGCGGACCTGATCGGCCGTGGTTTCGCCCGCGCCGTGGCTGATGGCCTGATCCAGCAGCGACGTTGCATCGCGGGCAGAGCCTTCGGCGGCGCGGGTGATCAGGGCAAGGGCATCATCGCTGATCTCAGCGCCTTCGCTGGTCGCAATTTTGCGCAACAGGGCGATCTGGACCTCGGGTTCGATGCGGCGCAGGTCAAACCGCTGGCAGCGCGACAGGACGGTGACCGGCACCTTGCGGATTTCGGTCGTGGCAAAGATGAATTTGACGTGGGCGGGGGGTTCTTCGAGCGTTTTCAGAAGGGCGTTGAACGCGCCCGTGGACAGCATGTGTACTTCGTCGATGATGTAGACTTTGTAGCGGGCACTGGCCGCCCGGTAGTGGACAGAATCGATGATCTCGCGGATGTTGGCGACGCCGGTGTTGGACGCTGCGTCCATTTCCATTACATCGACATGCCGCCCTTCCATGATGGCGCGGCACGGTTCGCATTGCCCGCAGGGGTCGGTCGTGGGGCCGCCGGTGCCATCGGGGCCGATGCAGTTCATCCCCTTGGCGATGATCCGCGCGGTCGTGGTTTTGCCGGTCCCGCGGATGCCCGTCATGATGAAGGCCTGCGCGATCCGGTCCGCCGCAAAGGCGTTTTTCAAGGTGCGCACCATCGCATCCTGCCCGACCAGATCGACAAAGGTTTCAGGCCGGTATTTCCGGGCGAGGACTTGATAGGCGGGTTTGTCGGTCATGGTGGCCTTTGGCAGGGATTCGGATGTTGATCGAGACTAAGCGCCAGCGCGCCGCGCGTCCACCGTTCTAGAGCGACCAAAGGACCACGCCCGTGGCCGGCGCGCCAAAAGGCATGCTGCTGAGGATGCTGCAACAGCGGGCTGCGGTCGTTGGCCCATTGGGTGCGTGTCGTGGCAGGGTCGGTGTTTTCGGTCATGGCGCTATTATACCGTCGCCGTTGCGGATTGCGCGGCATTGGATTAGCAAAATACGGTACCAACCCGGGTTCGCAACACGCATGAGAGATCCAATGACACATCTTGCCGATCATCGGCGCAGGCGGGCCGTGATTTGTCGGAAAGCCGCGAAATCAGGGCCCGGTCACGCAACCGCTGATGTGCGGGGCGCGCATGGGACAGCCTGAGTTTGCGATCCATCCCCTGTCGGTGGGCGGCGGGACCCTGGCAATCAGCCCGATGCCGGGCCGGGGCGGCGATTATGCTGCGGATTGGCGCCTCCTGCTGGGCTGGGCACCGGCGCTGGTGATCACGATGACATCGCAGGCAGAGTTGGCGGGCAAGGGCGCGGGGTGCCTTGGGGCGGATCTGGCCGATGCCGGTATCGCATGGGTACATCTGCCGGTGCCGGATTTCGGTGTGCCTCAGGGGGTGGACTGGTGCGCCGTCCGCGATCAGACGCTGGGTGTCCTGGGGCAAGATGGCCGGGTGTTGGTGCATTGCCTGGGCGGCTGTGGCCGGTCGGGGCTGATGGTGCTGCGGCTGATGATTGCCGCAGGCGAAGATGCCGACATCGCTTTGCTCCGGCTGCGTCAGGTGCGGCCCTGTGCCATTGAAACCGACGCGCAGATGGCCTGGGCGCGGTCAGATGTTTCAGCGTGGGGTGGATCATGATCCACCTTACTTGGCGCGCGCAACGCTGCTCCGCGCCAGGGCCTGGTGTATGACGTCGCGTCCGTGGCCCGCCAGTAGGGGCAGAAGACCCTCCTAACGCCGTTTTTTGGCCAGCGCGCCTTTGATCGTCTTGCCCAGTTTGCGCGACCGATCACGCGCTTGGGCAATGGTTTCGGACGCCTGCCGATTTTCACGGGTCAGTTTCTGGAACCGCTTGAGACGTTCGGGGTCGATGGCCCCGCTTTTGATCGCCGCTTGTATCGCGCAGCCCGGTTCGCTGTCGTGTTCGCAATCCCGGAACCGGCACTGATCGGCCAATTCCGAGATCTCGGGGAACGTGGCGTCGATGCCGAAACCGACTTCGGCCACGCCAAGACCACGCATGCCGGGGGTATCAATCAGCCAGCCGCCCGTCGGCAAATGATGCAGCGACCGGCCTGTGGTGGTGTGACGCCCGCGGGCGTCATCTTCGCGGATGGTTTGGGTGGCTGCATTGCCCCCGGTCAGCGCGTTGGCGATCGTCGTCTTGCCGACGCCGGATGACCCGGCCAGCGCGACGGTCTGCCCCTTGCCGCACCACGGGGCCAGATGGGTGATCACCTCGGGTGATTTGGCGTTGATCGCCACCACCTCCAGATCGCGGCCAAGCGCGCGGGCCTTGGTGACATAGCTGTCAGGATCGTCGGTTTGATCCGCTTTGGTCAGCAGAATGACCGGGGTGATCAACGCGTCATGGGCCAGCGCCAGATAGCGTTCCAGCCGCGCCACGTTGAAATCCGCGTTGCAGGACGTGGTGATGAACAGCGTGTCGATGTTGGCCGCGATCAGTTGCTTTTCGCCGCTATGGTATTCGGTGCCGCGCGTCAGCGTCGTTTGCCGGTCCAGCACCCGCACAAGGCGGTGTTCGACCGGGGCGGCCAAGACCCAGTCACCCACCGCGATTTCGCCCGCTGATTTGCCCGGATCAAGCGTGAGTTCAAGCGTGCCAATTTCGGAAAACGCCACAACCCGCGCGCGGTGCACCGTGGCGATTCGCGCGGGCATCAGGGTTTCCAGCTCTTCAATCTCAAGCTGGGACATATAGAAGGGCTTCCAGCCAAGCGCGTCACGGGTGAGATTTGTCAAAGGCGTGTCCTTGTCCGGTGCATGAAGGTGGGTCCAATGCGTGAAGGTGGCTGGTGCGTGCAAGCTACCAGTACAAACCGGACGATGGAACGCAAAGAATGCCAGTAGGCACATACCGGGCAGGGGCATTGGGCGCGCGCCATATTTTGGACTGCAAGGACTGGGGGAAATGCGTCTTGGCAAGGCGACGCTGAAATTCTGCCCCGGAGGGCGGAATGACTGAGGTGAGAGGCTGACAACGACCCAAGCGGGGCTCGTTATGGCTGCTTCCTTCCGGATCTGACCAAGTTGGCGAGGCGCTCGCCCGCGCCAACCTCTCGACCGTCATATAGGGCGGCGCGCGCGCGGGTGCAAGCGGTCAGAACGTGATGAGGTAGCAGTCAAAGCCATCGGTGTCCGGCCCGACGTGGGTGATGCCATGGGGCAGGTGATGTTTGGCCGCCGGGGCAGATTGAAAAACCGCGCCGGTGTTCGGGATCGGGGTAAATTGCCATGTCGGGGTCGCGGGCTGTGCAACCGTATCAAGGGCGCGCAGATACGCGACCAGCACATCACGTGTGGTTTCCACGGATGTATACAGAATGTCGATTTTCGGAACGCCCTGAAAGCCGCCGCCGCCGTTGGTGCGGTAGCCGTTCGTGGCGACGATAAACGCATCGTCACAGGCCACTGGCTTGCCTTGATAGCACAAGTTGCGCAGGCGGCTGGCGTCGGGGTTGTGGATGCTGCCGTCGGGCCCGAAGCGCGCGGGTTGGGTCAGGTCAAATTCATAGGTCAGCCCAAACAGGGTGTCGCAATTATACGCCGGGTGGTGCTGGTCGATCAGCGGCTGGTCGTGGCGGCCCGGTGTGATCTGCCGGAAATGCGAGGCGGCCCGTTCCAACCAATTGCGTATATCCGACCCGCTGCGCCTGATCGCACAGAGTTTGTTTGCAAAAGGATAGATGGCGGCCGCGTCCCGCAGGGCAACGGTGCCGGGGGGGATGTCGATGAAATGCCCCGGACCGGCCCTGCCACCAAAGCGGAATGGCGCGGTGGCGGACAGGATCGGCAGGTCGTGGTGCGCGGTGTCGGCCATGGCCGCGGCGATGCCGTTTTGCTGGGCCTGTGCCAAAAGCTGCTGGGTCAGGTCCGGCGCAATCGTGGCAAAGTAGCTGTGGATCGCGACTTCGGTCCTGGCGATCGGCTGTCTGATATGCGCGAGCGTGGCAAGATGTGCCGCCTGCACCTGATCGGTCAGGGTCTGTTGCAGCGGGCTGCGCGTGTCCATCGCCGCCCCTTCCTGCAGGCGAACAGAGTGCGCCATGACCTGCCAACCGTCGCTGTCATGGGCCAGTTGCAAGTCGATGATGCCAAGGTAATTGCCGTAAAAACCTGCCATGACCGCCGGTTTGCCGTGCAGGGTGCCACGGTCGGGGTCTACCGCATGACAGGGGCTGCGACTGTCACCGGGGAATACTTCGTGGGTGTGGCCGCTCAGGATCACGTCGATCCCGGCAACAGCGGCCAGCGGCACGGCGGCGTTTTCCATGTACACGATGTGGTCGGTCGCCCCGATGCCCGAATGACACAGCGCCACGATGATATCGGCACCGGCCGCCTTGATCAGGGGGATAACCTTTTGGGCCGACGCGATGATGTCGTCGGTTTCCAGCGCGCCGTCCAGGATCGACTGGTCCCAGATCGTGATTTGCGGCGGCACAAAGCCGGTCACGCCAATCTTCAGCCTGCGTGTCATGCCGTCATCACAGGGCAGATCACGTTCCAGAATCACGAAGGGCTGGGCAATCGGCGCGCCGTGGCGTTGCGCGATATTGGCGCAGATGATCGGAAAACACGCGTCTTTCAGCGCGTTTTCAAGAAAGGGCAGGCCATAGTTGAATTCGTGGTTGCCAAGCGCGACCGCATCATATGCCAACGTATTAAGCGCCGCGACCATCGGGTGCGTCTGCCCGCCGGTGCCGTTGGTGGCGATATAGTCAGCCAGCGGATTGCCCTGAATAAAGTCGCCGTTGTCGAACAATAACGCGGTATCGTCCGGCCCGGAACGCAGCGTTTCGATCTGGTCGGCGAGGTGGATCAGCCCGGTATGTGCATCGGCATGGTCGCCGAAATAATCATAGGCCAGAAGCTGCATATGCAGATCCGTCGTCTCTAATATGCGCAGCCGCGCGCGCGGGAGAGCCCTGCGCACATCAACCGTGTTCAATTCGGGGCCTTTCACGTTCATAGCGCAACCATAGGCTGAAATGCGATCCTTACCACCGTCATAGCGCGGAAAAAATTGAACTCCAATCGGGGACGTGGCATTTGCGTCGCATGAAGATTGCAGAAACAGTGACTTTTGGTGGGTCCGGCCTTGACCGCGCGGCGGAATGGCGCGGGCGGGCCGATGAATTGCGTGCGCAGCCCGATGCTCGGGCGATCATGTTGTGGCGCGGCAAGCCGATGATCGTGGACGACGCGCTGGTGCGGGTGCCGCTGGATCATCCGGTCATGGCCGATGCCGACGCTGCGCTGATCTTGCTGGGCCGTGACGCAGATGGGCCGGTGTTTGCGGCCGATTTGTCGGGCTGGGTGCCGCCCGATCTTGACCTGACCCATATAGATACCTTTCTGGACCCGTCGCAGCAGCAGCATCCGGCGATGCCGGACGGTGTGATTTTTGCGGAATTGCGCAGCGTGATGACACGTTTGACGCCGCGCGATGCCGAACTGGCCGCCACTGCCAAAGCTATCATGGTATGGCATATGTCGCATCGTTTTTGCGCCCGATGCGGTGCCGAAAGCGACGTGGCGATGGCCGGCTGGCAGCGCGATTGTGCGGCCTGTGACGCCCACCATTTCCCGCGCACCGACCCGGTTGTAATCATGCTGATCACCCATGGGAATTCCGTCTTGCTGGGCCGTTCGCCGGGCTGGCCCGATGGAATGTATTCCCTGCTGGCCGGTTTTGTCGAACCCGGCGAGACGATAGAGGCCGCCGTGCGCCGCGAGGTGTTCGAAGAGGCAGGCGTGCGGGTGGGGTCGGTCCGCTATCTGGCCAGCCAGCCGTGGCCGTTTCCCGCATCGTTGATGTTGGGCTGTGCGGGCGATGCACTGGGTACGGAACTGACGATTGACCCAACCGAGATCGAAGATGCCATGTGGGTCAGCCGCGAAGACCTTGCGCAGGCGTTTGCCGGGCAGCATCCGCGCATCCTGCCAGCCCGCAAAGGCGCGATTGCCCATTTTCTGCTGCAAAACTGGCTGGCCGACAGGCTTGATTAATCCTGATGATCTAATAACAAGCCCATCAATCAGGTTTGGACGAAAACGATGAAATTCAGCACCCGCGAAGATATTGACGCCCCGATTGACCATGTCTTTGCCAAAGTCAGTGATTTCGCCGGGTTTGAGCGGCGCGCTCTGCGGCAAGGCGCCCAGATCAAGCGGCTGGACGATGGCCCGGCGCAGATCGGCAGCATCTGGGAGGCTGCGCTCAAGTTTCGCGGGCGTGAACGGCGGATACAGGCCACGCTGAGCGCGCTGCAACCGCCCGAGACATACCGGGTTCATACGTTGTCTGATGGGCTGACGGCGGAAACGCAGCTGGAGCTGATCGCATTGTCGCCGACGCGGACGCGCGTGATCTTGATGATTGACCTGCGCGCCAGAACGTTGACCGCCCGGCTGTTGCTGCAATCAATGAAGCTGGCCAAGGGCAAGCTGACCAAACGCTTCAAGGCACGGGTGCTGGAATTCGCCGAGGATATCGAGGACGCGTATCGCAAAGGCGCCCAAGGGTAAAAATCGGCCGGGTCCGATCTGCGGCCACTGATATGGTTCAGGGTTCATTCATTGCGCTTGTCATGGGGAATACGCATGGGCGGGCCATGGATATTACCCTGCTCGAGACCTTTCTCTAGGTGGCCGCAATCGGATCGTTCGTCTCGGCGTCCGAGCGGCTTTTTGTGACGCAATCGGCGGTTCGCTCCGGCGTAAGCGGGTAGAAGGCACATTGGGCAAAGCGGTGTTCACCCGGCCCAAGGCGGGGCGATGCGGACCAGTGCGGGCCGCGCGTTCGAGCGGTACGCACTGTCGATCATCCGCGTTTGGGGTTTCGCGGGATTGACGCGCTTGAGACGGCGGTGCTGGATTTGAATATCCGTGCGGAACTGGGCATGCCCGATCGTCTGACCCCGGTTTCTGACCGAGGGGATCATGACGGTCGGCCTGCCTTAATATGCCGCAGTTGCGGCCCGGATTGGCCGCCGAGATGGTGCTGGTGGCGGAATATATCGTCAACCGGCGCGCGGCGGCGTATCTGCCCGCCCGCCATGTCAAGAAATACCTTGATTCCGGTCACTTGCATCTGGTCCCCGATGCGCCACGGTTCCCCTACCCGGTCTGGGCTACCGTATTTTCAACACCGCCGCCCCGTTTCATTTTGGTCTAATGGGCCGTGCGCGGGGCCGATGCCGGCTTTTCGTGGCGCCGGGCGGCGGCGGGATAGACGCCCATGATCTGCAGATGATCGGTGAAATAGGTCAGTTCCTCCAACGCAAGCTGCACGTTGCGGTCATCGGGATGGCCTTCGATTTCGGCGTAGAACTGTGTCGCCGTGAACGCGCCGCCGACCATGTAGCTTTCCAGTTTGGTCATGTTGACGCTGTTGGTCGCAAAGCCCCCCATCGCCTTGTAAAGCGCGGCAGGGATGTTGCGGACCCGGAACACAAAGCTGGTCATCATCCCGTGATTGCCGCGCATCTTGTAATCCGGCTCGCGGGCCATCACCAAAAAGCGGGTCGTGTTGCGGTCGTGGTCTTCGATGTGCCGTGCGGCCACGTCCAGCCCATAGATATGTGCCGCCAGTTCCGAGGCCAGCGCGCCCAGAGCCGGGTCGCCCAGTTCGGCCACATGCATCGCCGACCCGGCCGTGTCCGCGCCGACAAGCGTAGTGATTCCATGTTCGCGCAAGAAATCCCGGCACTGCCCCAGCAGCACGGTATGGCTCATCGCAGTCTTGACGTCGGCGGTTTTGGCACCCGGCACCGTCAGCAGATTGATATGCACCCGCACAAAGGTTTCATCGACGATATGCAGGCCGCTTTCGGGTAAAAGCGAATGCACATCGGCCACCCGGCCATAGGTCGAGTTTTCTACGGCGATCATGCCAAGGTCCGCGTCGCCCTTGCGCACAGCCTCTATCGCGTCTTCGAAGGTGGCGCAGGGCAGGGGGGCAAATGTGGGCCGGGCCTGTACGCAGGCCTCGTGGCCATAGGCGCCAAGCTCGCCTTGGAATGCGATTTTCTGGGACATGATTTGCGTTTTCCCCCGGTAATAGCCAAAAATGCGCGTTTAGTCGCGGCAGTATACCTTGCAACCCGGTGTTGGAAGCGGATAGATACCCGCAAAACTGTGAACTGAATGGAACGCGACATGTTCGACACAATGACGATGACCAAAGTAGTTGGGGGCCTGTGCGGCACCCTTCTTGTTTATCTGCTTGGCGGCTGGGTCGCTGAAACAATCTACCATGGCGGCGGTGGCCACTCCGAGGCGCAAGCCTATGTGATTGAGGTCGCTGACGGCGGTGGCGAAGCAGAAGTTGTCGAAGAGGTTGATTTCGCCGTTGTGATGGCATCTGCAAGTGCTGCCGACGGTGAAGGTGTCTGGCGCAACTGCCGGTCTTGCCACGCGCTTGAGCCGGGCGTGAACGGCACCGGACCAACGCTTTACGGTGTGGTGGGTCGGCCCGTTGATGCGGTTGCCGGGTTTGCATACTCCGGTGCGCTTGAAGAGGTGGTCGATGTATGGACGCCGGATGCGCTGAACGGCTTTTTGGAAAATCCGAAAGGCTATGCGCCGGGCACGATCATGGGCTTTAACGGTCTGCGCAAGGTCGAAGACCGGGCAAATCTGATCGCGTATCTCGATAGCCTCGACGATTGATCCAACCGGATCGCACGATGACATGGGGCCGCCCGGCTTGGGCGGCCTTTTTTGTGGCAGAACCCTGATGATCACCGCCTGATCACGCAATCTCAACTTGAATGTTTGCCAGACTGTCCCGTAGCCTTGGTTTTGAAGAATGCCGTTTATCCAAACCGGAGAGCCTGATGCAAGAACACCCCAAAGCCCGTGTCGCAGCCATGCAGCATGACAGCGCCGTTCAACTGATCAGACAGTGGGTGTTTGGGTCGATGGTCGGTCTGGGTGCCGTGATTACCGCCGGGCAGCTGTTCGCCGAGGCGCATGAGACCGTGATCGAAACACATGCCTATTCCAATTTTGGCGCGGTGAAATATGGGCCCGACTTTGCCCATCTGGATTATGTAAACCCCGATGCCCCCAAGGGCGGTGAAATCGCGCAATGGGCGCAGGGCACGTTCGACAGCTTTAACCAATATTCCCGCAAGGGCGTGTCGGCGGCCCTGAACACATTGCCGTACGAAAGCATTCTGACATCGACGGCGGACGACCCATACGGGGCCTACTGTTATCTGTGCACCACGATGGAATATCCTGAAAGCCGCGATTGGGTGATCTTTAACCTGCGCGACGATGTGACGTTCGCCGATGGCAGCCCCTTTACCGCCGAGGACGTGAAATTCACGTTCGAGCTGTTCATGGAGCAGGGCATCGCGGAATATCGCGCCGTCGTGGAAGGCTTCATTGCCGATGTCGAGTTGCTTGGCCCCTATGAGATCAAGTTCACCTTTACCGATGAAGCCCCGCGCCGTGACGTGATCGGGATTGCCGGTGGCACCAATGCGTTTTCCAAGGCGTGGTTTGCGCAAACCGGCGTGCGGCTGGATGAAGGCACACTGGAGCCGTTCCTGGGCACCGGCGCCTATATGCTGGACAGTTATGACATCAACCGCCAGATCATTTACAAGCGGAATCCGAATTGGTGGGGGGCCGATCTGCCGATCAATCAGGGCCGCTACAACTTTGACAGTATCCGCGTGGAATATTTTGCCGATGGCTCTGCCGCGCTGGAGGGGTTCAAGTCGGGCGCCTATACGTTCCGCGACGAAAATTCATCCAAGGAATGGGCGACGGGGTATGATTTCCCTGCGATCCAGAATGGGCAGGCCGTCAAGGCCGCGCTGCATGACGGCACGATCGGGTATGCACAGGCGTTTGTATTCAACCTGCGCCGCGACAAATGGCAAGACCCGCAGGTCCGCGAGGCGGTGCGCCTGATGTTCAACTTTGAATGGTCGAATGAAACGCTGTTTTACGGGCTTTATGACCGGGTCAATTCGTTCTGGGAAAACTCCTTGCTGGAAGCGACAGGGACACCGGCGCCGGAAGAAATTGCGATCCTGCAGCCGCTGGTCGACGACGGATTGCTGGACGCCAGCATATTGACCGACCCGGCTGTGATGGCGCCGACATCCAGCACGACCGACCGTCCGCTGGACCGTGTCAATCTGCGCCGGGCCTCCGGTTTGTTGGACGCGGCTGGCTGGATCGCGGGCGATGACGGGATACGCCGCAAGGATGGTGCGCCGCTGTCCATGGTGATCTTGTCGTTCAGTCCGGCGTTTGACCGCATCATCAACCCCTACATCGAAAATCTGGCCCGCCTTGGCGTGCAGGCGGAATTGCAGCGCGTGGACCAGTCGCAATATGTTGATCGTCGCCGCACGGGGGATTATGACATCGTCGGCCACGGTTTCAGCATGGATTTCGAACCCGGGATCGGCCTGCGCCAGTGGTACGGGTCCGAAACCGCCGCGGACAGTTCCCGCAATCTGATGGGTCTGCAAAGCCCCGCGATTGACCGGCTGTTGACGGTCGTGATTGACGCCCAGACGCTGGACGAGCTGACGCCAGCGGTGCATGCGCTGGACCGGGCGCTGCGGGCCGAAGGGTTTTGGGTGCAGCAATGGTTCAAGGATGTGCATACGGTGGCCTATTACGATATGTTCCGGCACCCTGAAAATATGCCCCCCTATGCGCTGGGCGAGCTTGATTTCTGGTGGTACGACGCAGCAGCCGCTGAGGCCCTGCGCGCCGCAGGCGCCTTCCAATAAGGACCGTATCCCTTGGGCGCCTATATTCTACGACGATTGCTATTGGTGATTCCGACACTGATCGGCATCATGATCATCAACTTTGCGCTGATCCAATTTGTCCCCGGCGGGCCGATTGAACAGATCATTGCCCAGCTCGAAGGGCAGGGCGATGTTTTCGAAGGTATCTCCGGGGGTGGCAGCGAAATCGGCGGTGCCAACGACGGCAACGGCTATGTCGGCGGGCAGGGTCTGCCACCGGAATTCATTGCAGAGCTGGAACGCGAGTTTGGTTTCGACAAACCGCCGCTGGAACGCTTTCTGAACATGATGTGGAACTATGTGCGGCTGGATTTCGGCGAAAGCTGGTTCCGCAAGATTTCGGTCTTTGGGCTGGTGATGGAAAAGATGCCGGTGTCGATCACGCTGGGCCTTTGGTCCACGCTGATTGCCTATATGGTGTCGATCCCGCTGGGCATCAAAAAGGCCGTTCGCGATGGCACCCCGTTTGATACCTGGACGTCGGGCGCGATTATCGTGGGCTATGCGATCCCCGGATTTTTGTTTGCGATCCTGCTGATCGTGGTCTTTGCGGGCGGGTCGTATTGGCGGCTGTTCCCGTTGCGCGGCCTGACGTCCGCCAATTTTGAAGACCTCAGCCTTATCGGAAAGGTGCTGGATTATTTATGGCACATCACGCTGCCGGTGCTGGCATCGACGATATCGGCCTTTGCGACGCTGACCTTGCTGACCAAGAACAGCTTTCTTGATGAGATCAAAAAGCAATATGTGATCACAGCCAAGGCCAAGGGGCTGTCGGAAAAGGCGGTGCTTTATGGCCATGTGTTCCGCAATGCGATGCTGATCGTGATTTCGGGTTTTCCGGCGTTGTTTATTGGCGTGTTCTTTGGCGGATCACTGATTATCGAGACGCTGTTTTCACTGGACGGTCTGGGCAGGCTGGGATTCGAGGCGGCGGTCGCGCGCGATTATCCGGTGGTCTTTGGCACGCTGTTCGCGTTTTCGCTGATCGGGCTGGTTGTCGGGATTCTGACCGACCTGACCTATGTTTTCATCGACCCGCGTATTGATTTTGAGGCCCGAGGATGATCCGCCTGTCCCCCCTGAACCAACGCCGCTGGCGCAATTTCAAGCGCAACCGCCGGGCGGTCTGGGCGCTGATCATCTTCGGTGTTCTGTTCGGCATGTCGCTGTTTGCAGAAGTCATCGCCAACGACAAACCGATCATGGTCAGCTACCGCGGAGAACTGCGGATGCCGATTGTGTCGTTTTATTCCGAACAGGATTTCGGCGGCGATTTCCCGACCGAGGCGGGATATAAAGACATCGAGGTCGAATGTCTGATCGTGACCGGGGGCCTTGTCGACTGTTTCGATGAACCCGGCGCGCTGATCGCTGCGGTGGACGCAGGCCAGACGCTGGTAGGTGATTTCTACAAGGGCTGGGTCTTGTGGCCGGTGATCCCGTATTCCTACAACACGATCGTCGATGTGCCCGGCGTGGCACCATCGCCGCCATCATCCGATAACTGGCTGGGCACCGATGATACAAAACGGGACGTGGTCGCGCGCGTCATCTATGGCTTTCGCCTGTCGGTGATATTCGCGTTGATCGTGACGGTTGTGTCATCTGTTGTCGGGATCGTCGCCGGGGCGGTACAGGGGTATTTCGGCGGCTGGACCGACCTTTTGTTCCAGCGGTTCATCGAAATCTGGACCGGCATGCCGTCGCTTTACGTGATCATCATCGTCTTTGCGATTTTGGGGCGAAGTTTCTGGTTGCTGGTTTTCCTGACCGTCCTCTTTGGGTGGCCCGCGCTGGTGGGTGTGGTGCGGGCGGAGTTCCTGCGGGCGCGCAATCTGGAATATGTCCGCGCGGCCAAGGCGCTGGGCGTGCGCGACCGCACGATCATGTTCCGCCACATGCTGCCCAATGCGATGGTCGCGACCGTGACGATGCTGCCGTTTCTGGTGACCGGCGCGATTGCGACGCTGGCATCGCTGGATTTTCTGGGGTTCGGGTTGCCGTCATCGGCCCCGTCATTGGGCGAAATGACGTTACAGGCCAAACAGAACCTACAGGCACCGTGGCTTGGGTTCACTGCGTTTTTCACCTTTGCGATCATGCTGTCGCTGTTGGTGTTTATCTTCGAAGGCGTCCGCGACGCCTTTGATCCGCGCAAGACGTTCATCGCCGACGGAAAGGTCGACAAGATGCAGACCACCTTTGACACCGTCGAGGCAGAAAACCGATGAGCAAGCCAATCCTTGATGTCAAAGACCTGCGGGTGGCGTTCCGGCAGGATGGCGATACCACCCATGCCGTGCGCGGCGTATCGTTTCATGTGCACAAAGGCGAGACGGTCGCGTTGGTCGGCGAAAGCGGATCAGGCAAGTCGGTGACGGCGTTGTCGACGGTGCAGTTGTTGGGCGACAGCGCGGTCATGGCCGGGTCGATCACCTATAACGGCACCCAGATGGTCGGCGCGGATGATGCGGCGCTGCGCCGGGTGCGCGGCAATGACATCAGCTTTATCTTCCAAGAGCCGATGACATCGCTGAACCCGTTGCACACGCTGGAAACGCAATTGGCCGAAAGCATCGAGCTGCATCAGGGCCTGCGCGGCCCTGCTGTGCGCGTGCGTGTGATCGAATTGTTGGAGCGGGTCGGTATCCGCGATGCCGCAAGCCGTCTTGGGTCCTATCCGCATCAGTTGTCCGGCGGGCAGCGGCAGCGGGTGATGATCGCGATGGCGCTGGCCAATGGTCCCGAACTGCTGATCGCGGATGAACCGACGACGGCATTGGATGTGACCATTCAGGCACAGATTCTGGACCTGCTGGCGGATCTCAAGCGGGATGAAGGCATGGCCATGCTGTTCATCACCCATGACCTGACGATCGTGCGCCAGATTGCGGATCGGGTCTGTGTGATGAAGGACGGAGAGATCGTCGAATCCGGCTCCACGGCTGCGGTTTTTGCCAATCCGCAGCATCCCTATACGCAGATGCTGCTGGCTGCCGAATCGACCGGGGTGCCTGTTCCGGTGCCGACGGGCGCACCTGTTGTGTTGGAAACCACAGCGGCGAAAATATGGTTTCCAATCCATGCGGGGTTGCTGAAACGGACGGTGGGGCACATCAAGGCGGTCAATGACGCCACCTTGACGATCCGCGCCGGCGAAACGCTGGGCGTGGTTGGCGAAAGCGGGTCTGGCAAGACGACGCTGGCGCTGGCGGTGATGCGGTTGATCCGGTCCGAAGGGCGGATTGCGTTTCAGGGGGCTGATATTCAGCATCTGAACCAACGCCAGATGCGCCCGCTGCGCAGTGACATGCAGATCGTGTTTCAGGACCCTTACGGATCGCTGAGCCCGCGCATGACCGTCGCCGAGATTATTGCCGAAGGGTTGGGGGTGCATGGTGTCGCGCCGGGCCGCAACCGCCGCGATATGGTGGCCGAGATCATGGCAGAGGTCGGGTTGGACGCCGTGCTGATGGATCGCTACCCGCATGAGTTTTCCGGCGGCCAGCGCCAGCGGATCGCCATAGCCCGTGCAATGATACTGCGCCCCAAGCTGCTGATTTTGGACGAGCCGACATCGGCGCTGGATATGACGGTTCAGGTGCAGATCGTGCAACTACTGCGCGACTTGCAGCAAAAATACGCGCTGGCCTATCTGTTTATCAGTCATGACCTGAAGGTCGTGCGGGCCTTGGCCCACAAGGTGATGGTGATGAAGCAAGGTGACGTGGTCGAGGCGGGTGACGCGGCGGCGATTTTCGATGCGCCGCAGACGGCATATACCCAAGCGCTGATGGCGGCGGCATTCGCGGGTAAAGCGGCCTGAGTCAAGAGGTCCCGGATCAGGTCCGGGACTGTCGCGCTAGCCTTCGGACCCCAGCATAAAGCAAGTGGTGCCGCGTGCCTGCAGGCGGCGGCAGGCCAAATCGGCACCTTCGCGTGTCAGTCCCATGAAATTCGCGTCAAAGCCACCGGACCGCTGCACGACGCGGCGGAGTGATCCGTCCAGCGTACTCATCTCGTTCAGGGCGACGCGCAGCAGGACACGTTCGGCGTCGTAGCGCGTGTCATAGCGGCCCACGTTGACGCCCCAGTGACGCCCGCCAGATGTCGAGATACGGGTCACCACCTCGGGCGTTGCCGCGATTGCGGGCGGCGTTTCAGGCGGCGCTGCGGCGGCCAACATCACGGTGTCGTCCTGTGGCCTGGGCCGTGGGGTGATGGCTGGCGTGGCTGTGTTTGCCGGTTGGGGGGCGACGGCGCCCGATAACGCTTCGGCAAGGGCGATGTCCACGGCCTCTGCGACGGCGCTGTCAATCAAACCGGGGTCGATGGCCGCGACCAGCATTTCGGCTGCGGGCGTCTGGCGATCAGGGCGGGGGATGGGGCGCAGACTGCTGGCGACCTGACCGCTGACGCGGATGGTCCGCCCCGCGCTGCCGCGCACGTTGGCGGATGCTATGTTATCGTTCGCGGGGGTGCCCGTCGGCATGGCCGCAGGCGGATTGGGCTGGCGAATGGTGGCGCGCGAGGGCGCGCGGTTAAAGCCCATATCCATCAACTCGGTGATCTGCGCATTGCGTGACGCGGTCGAAGAGCCGCCAAAAACTGTCGCGATAATCCGCTCCTGCCCGCGCTGCGCCGAGGCCACGAGATTAAAGCCCGCAGCCTGCGTATAGCCGGTTTTGATCCCGTCGCCGCCTTCGTAGCTGTCCAGCCAACGCCGGTTGGTGTGACGGACCGTTGCAATCCCCGCATCGGCGGTGCGCCGCGAGAACAGGTTGTAGTACTGTGGAAAGTCATAGATCACATGCCGCCCCAGGACGGTCATGTCGCGGGCGGTGGACATATGGCCCGATTGGGTCAGCCCGTTGGCATTGCGAAAGGTGGTGCTGCTCATGCCCATCGCGGCGGCTGTCCGGTTCATCCGGGTCGCAAACGCCTCTTCCGAGCCGGACAGCGCGATGCCGATCGCAGTCGCGGCGTCATTGGCGGATTTCACTGCAGCGGCCCGCAACAGATAGCGCAGGCGGATTTTTTGCCCTGCGCGCAGGCCCAGCTTGGACGGCGGTTCATTCGCGGCAAGGCGGGTGATTGTCACTTCGGTGTCAAGGCTGATCTCGCCCCGCTCGATGGCTTGAAACGCAATATAGAGCGTCATCATCTTTGTCAGCGATGCCGGATGCAGGCGGGTGTCGGCGTTGCGTGAATGCAAAACCTCGCCGGTGCGGGCATCCATCACCATCGCCGCATAGGGGGCGGCCGCCGCGCGCAACGGCGCAAACAGCATGGATATCATCAATGCGAATAAAAACAGCCCACTAAGGGCCAACTGTCCCGGACGACTTGCCACGTCGTATGCCTCTTTTTTTAACTGCCTCTGATCCCGGATTTTTCCGGTGACCTATTAATATGTCTGTACGCTAACACAACTTCGATTTTCATAAAATACCTTAAATTCAAAGACTTTGATGGCGGTTGCAATGCTGGCACGACAACATGTAGTGATACGCAAGATGATCGTCGCTACATGGGTGATTTCGGGCGGTTTGCGCGTCTTTTGGCGTTTGTGAAAGACTGGCCTTTTCACTCCCGGCCTGTACCTTATATATAGCAGCGATGAACCAAGGCAGAGTGATGTTGACAGACTTTTTCATGATGGCAGACAAAAAGGACAATGATGACAGCGATGTCGGCGTTGTGCTTGAGACAAAGCCGAAGACAAAGCGCCCGCCGCTTTACAAAGTTTTGATTCTGAATGATGATTTTACGCCGATGGAGTTCGTGGTTCTGGTACTGGAACGCTTCTTTGGCCTGTCCCACGCTCAGGCATTTGAGCTGATGCTGACCGTGCATAAAAAAGGTGTGGCGGTCGTCGGTGTCTTCAGTCACGAGATTGCCGAGACCAAGGTGGCCCAGGTGATGGATTTTGCCCAGCGTCACCAGCACCCGCTGCAATGCACCATGGAGAAAGAATAACGCGCCGTCGTTGTTCGCAATAAAAATGTCCCAATCACGCTTAAGCACCGCAATCCAAGACGGTTTGTTGACCCTGCCCGCAGGCAACATAGCCGTCCTGCGCCCGTCTGCCACCTATGATGTCTCATCGCTGCCGCGTGCGGCGGTTCAGATCGTGCATGGGTTCTACCCTGATTTTAGCGCATGGCAGAACGCGGGGTATAGTGTCGCGCGCGAGGCGTCCGGTGTCGCCGTCGCCATCGTTGTGGTTCCCCGCGCCAAGGCGCTGGCCCGTGCGATGCTGGCCGATGCCTGTGCCAAGGCTGATCTGGTCGTGATCGACGGGCAACGCACCGACGGTGTGGACAGTCTTTTCAAGGATTGCCGCAAGCGGTTGGGTGACTTGCCATCCATCACCAAGGGGCATGGCCGGATATTTTGGTTTGCCGCATCTGATGTTTTCGCCGATTGGGCCGCACCGCCGCCTGAAAAGGGCGCGCATGGGTTCTTTACCGCACCTGGGGTGTTTTCGGATGGGGCGGTTGATGCCGGGTCCGCGCTTCTTGCTGCTGCATTGCCACCCAAGCTGCCGGGCCGCATGGCCGATCTTGGGGCTGGCTGGGGCTATCTTGCCGGGCCGGTGCTGGCGCGTGACGGGGTCAAATCGCTGGACCTGATCGAGGCCGAAGCGGTATCGCTGGACTGTGCAAAGCTGAATGTGAACGACCCTCGGGTCACGTTCCATTGGGCGGATGCGACCGGTTTCACATCAAAAACCGCCTATGACGGGATTGTCATGAACCCGCCGTTTCATGCTGGCCGTGCATCTGATCCGGGTTTGGGCCACACATTCATTCGGGCCGCCGCACGGCTGTTGGCCCCACATGGCAAGCTTTGGATGGTCGCCAACCGGCATTTGCCCTATGAGGCGGTGATGAACGAATGTTTCCGTAATGTGGACATGATTGGCGGTAACGGTGCCTTCAAGATTTTTCACGCGAACCGGCCCATCCGCTAAAGAGGCCGTGCTGCGGCATCAAGGAGAAGACCCATGTCATTTTCAATAGCTGGCAAGACCGCCATCGTCACCGGTGCGGCCAATGGTGTCGGCCTTGCGATCGGACGGCAGTTTGTCGAAATGGGCGCCAATGTGGTGTTCGCTGATATGGATGAAAAGGCACTGTTCCACGAAATGGGCGAGCTGGCCGAGAAAGAGGAAAACGTCCGCATCTTTGCCGGTGACCTGCGCAAGAAGTTGACGATTGCCAACTTGCTGTCTGCCACGATTGATGCGTTCGAGCGGGTGGATATTCTGGTCAACGCCTCGCGGCAGGTGATGACAACGGACCCTCTGGACCCTGATGACAATACGGTCGAGGAACTGTTGCTGCAAAATACCCTGACGGCGATGCGGTTGAGCCAGGCCGTGGCGCGGCGCATGATCAAACAGGCGGGCGAAGGGGGCACTGGTCCGATTGGATCAATCGTGAACATCAGCTCGATTGCGGCACGACGCACGCACCCTGATTTGCTGGCCTATTCGGTCAGCTCTGCGGCGCTGGACCAATTGACACGGTCGATGGCGGTGGCCTTTGCGCCGCATGGTATCCGCGTGAACGCCGTGGCCTTTGGCAGCGTGATGAGCGCGAGCCTGCGGGGTTCCCTGAAGGATCACGATCTGGTGCGGGATGCGATTGTCGAAAATACCCCGCTGCACCGGATCGCCAGCCCCGGTGAGGTGTCAGACGCGGTGCAATATCTGGCGTCCGACGCCGCAGGGTTTGTGACGGGTCAGATCATTACCGTCGACGGTGGCCGTACCTTGATTGATCCGGCAGCCGTTTCGGCGCACTGATCATTCCGGATGGATCGCGATGCACTGCCCCACGGCGGTATCCGCATTGATCCGGTTCTGGCGCTGCCGTTCTTCCAGTGACACCAGCTTTTCACGCTCTGCGTTCAGGTCAATGGCCACGGGCACGGTGGTGGTAAATGTCTCGACCTCGTCACAGCGATAGATAAACGTAGAGCCGTCTTCATTGCGGCCCCGGCAGGTCCGGCGCAGGGTGCGCACGTCCTGCCGTTCCTCAAGAGCATAGCCGCGCGCGAGATTGCCGCGCGTCTGCACAATCAGCGCATCGAGTATCCGCACGTCGCGGATGGCGTCGTTGATGCACGCCTCGCGCGGGGTCGCACAGGCCACGAGTACGAGAAGAGGCAGGATAAAAATGGCGCGGCGCATGGCTTCGTCTCCGGGGTTTGATCTGGATCATCGTTATTGGATCGGTATGGTGCAAAGAAGCTAACACAGAATGTTATTCAATATCAGAGGCAGGGCACAAAGATGTCAAACGGGTTTGAGGCGGAAAAGGCAAAAGCAGCGGCATGGTTCCGTGTCTTGCGCGATGAGATCGTAGCGGCCTTTGAGGGGCTTGAGGACAGTGGCGCAGGCGATCGGCCTGCTGGCCGGTTCGAAGTGACCGAAACCACCCGCCAATCCGATGATGGATCAGAGGCGGGGGGTGGCCTGATGTCCGTGATGCGCACAGGGCGCGTGTTTGAAAAGGTGGGCGTGAACATATCCACTGTCTATGGCCAACTGGGCGACGCCGCCCAAAACGCGATGGCTGCGCGTGGAATCCCCGGCATGGCCGATGATCCGCGTTTCTGGGCGTCGGGTATTTCGCTGGTTGCACATATGCAAAACCCCCATGCGCCGGCCGTGCATATGAACACCCGCATGTTCTGGACCCCGCACGCATGGTGGTTTGGTGGCGGGTCGGACCTGAACCCCTGCATCGAATATGACGAAGATACCGCGCATTTCCATGCCGCCCAAAAGGCCCATCTGGACCCGCATGGGGCCGATCATTACCCCAAGCTCAAGGCATGGGCGGATGAATATTTCTATATCCCGCACCGCAATCGTGCCCGCGGTGTCGGCGGCATCTTTATGGATGATTACTGCACCGGTGATTGGGCGGCTGATTTCGCGTTGACGCAGGATATAGGCCGGGCATTTCTGCCCGCCTACGTGCCGTTGATTGAAACCCGGCGCAACACGCCGTGGAATGAGGCCGACAAGGACACCCAGCTCATTCATCGCGGGCTTTATGCGGAATATAACCTTGTCTACGACCGGGGCACAAAGTTTGGTCTGGCGACCGGTCATGACGCCAACGCCGTATTGATGAGCCTGCCTCCGCTGGCCAAGTGGGTCTGACGGGCACCCGTCACGGCCATCCCTATCGGACCTGAATGAACTTGGCGCCGCCGACAGGGTCGCTTGGGCCGGGCGGGGGTTGCAGGTGCTGTCCTTTGGCGATGTCACGCAGCAGCATCGCGGCAAGCTCTGGCGACAATTCGCCATTGCTGGCGCGCGACAAAAGGCGCGCGGCCCGGTCAGGGGCCAGACGCACCATCGCACGTGCCGTGCGCAGCGGCACCAGACCCGGCGGTCGCGCATCACCGATACGCGCGCCAAGGGCGCTGCGTTCATCTGCGGTTGCAGGGACAAAGGCGATCCAGCCTGCCAGCGTGATAAAGACCGCCAACCACAGGCTACGCAGCCCATGAAATGCGATCCGCAGGGTCAGTGGCAGTTGCACGGCGGTGCCGATCAGCCCGCGCGCACCGTGTCGATCATCAACTGTACATTGGCAGGGTCCGCGTCGGGGGTAATCCCATGGCCCAGATTAAATATATGCGGGCCGTTGCTGAAGGCCTTGCAGATGCGCCGCGTTTCACTGACCAGTGCATCGCCGCCGGTGACCATATGCGATGACTTCAGGTTGCCTTGGACGCAGCCGTCGATCTGGACATGCGCGGCGGCCCATTCCGCGCTGACGCCATCGTCAATCGCGACACAATCGGCGCCGGTGGCGGCGTGCATACCGGTGTATCTGGTGCCAGCCCCGCGCGGAAATGCGATGACCGGGATGCCGGGGTGACGCTCCTTTAGCGCGGCGATGATTTGCTGCATCGGTTTGACGGAAAATGTCGTGAAATCATCGCCTTCCAGCGACCCTGCCCAGCTATCAAACAGCTTTACCACCTCGGCGCCAGCGTCGATCTGTTTGGACAGGTATGCGATCGTACCTTCGGTGATCCGGTTGATGATCTCTTCGAACACGGGCCGGTTTTCGGCCTTCAGCGCATGGGCCGGGCCTTGATCCGGCGTGCCTTGGCCAGCGATCATATAGGTGGCCACGGTCCACGGCGCACCTGCGAAACCGATCAGGGTCGTTTCCTTGGGCAGTTCTTGCGCCAGGATTTTCACCGTCTCATAGACCGGGTTCAGCGTGTCGTGGATGGCATCCACGGGCTTCAGCTTTGCCAGATCGTCGGCGCTGGTAATCGTGGACAGGCGCGGGCCTTCGCCGGTGACAAACCAAAGATCCGCCCCAAGGGCCTGCGGCAACAGCAAGATATCGGCAAAAAGAATCGCGGCATCAAAGCCATAACGCCGGATCGGTTGCAGCGTGACCTCGGCGGCCAGTTCGGGATTGTAGCACAGCGACAGGAAATCACCGGCCTGCGCGCGCGTCGCCTTATATTCCGGCAAATACCGCCCGGCTTGCCGCATCATCCAGATCGGGGGTGTCGGAAGGGTTTCGCCCGCGAGGGCCCGGAGGATGGTTTTGTGCTGCGCCATGGGATGTCCTTTTTCGTGCCCCTTGTGGTCCCAATTGGCTGCGATGTTGTCAAGGGAGTTGTCAGGCCAGATTGACAGGTCTAACAATCCAATCATGATAATTGATTTGCCCACACCCGCCCAAGCCTTCAAAATCGGAACCCGCGGATCGCCGCTTGCCCTTGCGCAGGCCCACGAGACACGCGCGCGGCTTGCACAGGCCTTTGATTTGCCGTTCGAGGCGTTTAGCATCGTCGTGATCAAGGTGACCGGCGATCAGGTTTTGGACCGCCCGCTCAAGGAGATCGGCGGCAAGGGCCTGTTCACCCGCGAGATCGAAGAGGCGCTGCTGGATGGCACGATCGACATCGCGGTCCATTCGATGAAAGACATGCCCGTCGAACAGCCTGCGGGGCTGCTGCTGGACACGTATTTGCCGCGCGAAGATGTGCGTGACGCGTTTGTTTCGCTATCGGTCAGCGGCCTGACCGATTTGGCGCAGGGGGCCACGGTCGGCACTTCGTCGCTTCGCCGCCGGTCGCAATTGCTGGCGCGTCGGCCTGATCTGCACATCGTGGAATTCCGGGGCAATGTGCAGACCCGCCTGAAAAAGTTGGGCGATGGCGTGGCCGAGGCGACGTTCCTGGCCATGGCGGGCCTGAACCGCCTGAATATGGATGACGTGCCGCACACCGCGATTGCGCCAGAAGACATGCTGCCTGCGGTGGCGCAGGGCGCGATTGGCATCGAACGGCGCGCTGACGACAGCCGCGCGGCGGCCATGCTCGCGGCGATACACGATGGCCCAACCGGCCAGCGTCTGGCCGCAGAGCGCGCATTTCTCGCGCATCTGGACGGCTCGTGTGAAACCCCCATCGGTGGGTTGGCGGATATTGATGGTGGTATGTTGCGCCTGCGTGGGGAAATCCTGCGCACGGATGGATCGCAAGTGTTGACCGATGACATGACCGGCGCGATTGCGGATGGACCCCAGATGGGCCGCGCGATGGCGGCGAAACTGTTGGCGCAGGCCGGACCGGGGTTTTTTGATCACTAGGCGGGCGGGATTAGCTTGCCGGGGTTCATAATGCCCTTGGGATCAAGGGCGGCTTTGATCGCCCGCATCGCATCAAGGGCGACGGGGTCTTTGCGCCGCCGCATCGTATCCAGCTTTGACAGGCCAATACCGTGTTCGGCGCTGAACGTGCCGCCCAGCTCTTGCACCACGTCTTCGACGGCTTCGACCGCCGCGTTCATCACATCGGGGTCATTGCGGCTAAGGTAGGTGACGTGGTGGATATTGCCATCGCCCAGATGCGCCACGATCATCTCAGAGGCATTGGCATCCAGTGCCTTGATCCGGGGTGTGATGGCGCGTTCGAATGTGGCGACTTTATCCAATGGGACCGCGACGTCGGTCATCACGGCTGGTCCGCCCTGAAACGATATTTCACCCGCCTCTTCGCGGCGTTTCCACATGGCGGCGCGCTGCGCCTCATTCTGGGCGATCACGGCATCCAGGACACGCCCGTCTTCCAGCATATCGCCAAGGATATGTTCCAACGCGGCGACCACGGGAACCTGCCCATCGGGACCGGGCAGGGCGTCACGCGGGGCGGTGGCGCCCACTTCGATCATGATGTTCACATCATAGGCCTGATCAAACGGCGCCTGTGCGCCCGCGATCAGGGCAATATGCCGGTCGATATAGTTGCGCGGCATGTATTCAAACGCCTCGACCGCGCCGCCAGTGTGGTCCTGCAACGTGTTGAGCAGGGCCAAAGCATCGTCAAGCGACGGCAGCGCGACCATGGCGGTGGCATAGGCACGGGGTTTGGGCTTGAGCTTCATGACGGCGGCGGTGATGACGCCCAGCGTCCCTTCGGCGCCGATCATCAACTGGCGCAGGTTCAGACCCGAATTGTCCTTGTGCAGTGCGCTCATCAAATTCATGATGCGACCATCGGCGATCACGACCTCTAGGCCCAGACACAGATCACGGGTGTTGCCATAGCGCACGACGTTCGATCCGCCTGCGTTGGTGGACAAAACCCCGCCGATCATCGCCGATCCACGCGCCCCAAAGGTCAGTGGAAAGATCAGATCATGGGCGTCGGCGGCAGCATGCAGATTGGACAGGATCACACCCGCGCCGACCGTCGCCGTCCGCCCGGTGGGGTCGATCGTGTGGATGGTGTTCAGCCGGTCCACCGATAAGATCAGCGCGTCTTGCCCCATGGTGCCCCCGGTCAGCCCGGTCCGGCCAGACGCGGGAACCACAGGCGTGCCGGTTTCATTGGCGATCCGCAGGATGCCCGCGACCTCTTGGGTGGTGCCGGGGCGCAAGACGGCAAGCGGGACACCGGTATAGGCGCCGGTCCAGTCGGTGGCGAATGGCGCTGCGGCGTCGCCGGTCAGCACGCGGTCCTGGCCGATAATTGCGGCGATACGATCAAGAATGGACAAGGTGCAGCCTCCCGTAGTTTCGCGGAACGCTAGCGGTAAAATGATACATGCGAAAGGCCGTAGCACATCTGCCTGCGCAGATCTTTCGCCTGATCGCGTCATAGGAATGCTGGTGGTGGTGGCGTGGGGGAGACTTGAACTCCCGACCTATCGATTATGAGTCGATCGCTCTAACCAACTGAGCTACCGCGCCGGACCACAGCGCACCGATTACGCAATGGCTGCGGGGGTGTCAAACCGTTTCTGGTGTTTTCATGCAGTTGCCAGGCCGTAAGGTGGGTTTCAACCCACCCTCCCTTAATCATAACGCAGTTCGGTCGCTTTGCCGCGAAAGATTGCATAGGCCAGCACCGTGTAACCCAAGATCGTCGGCAGCACGAAACAGGTGCCGATCAGGATGATGAACAGACTTTCCGGCGCGCTTGCCGCTTCGTAGATCGTGAGCTTTTCCGGTACGACGTAGGGATAGAAACTATAGGCCATCCCGCCAAATGCCATGACCCAAAGGGCCGTGGCGACGGCAAATGGCTGCCATGACCGACGGTCACCTTCAAACGGCATCCGGCGCAGCATCGCCCATAGCCAGACCACCAGTACCCCCGATGCAATCGGCAGTGGCGCAAGGTAAAACGCCTCCGGAAACGAGAACCATTTGTCGAAGATCCGGGCGCTGACAAACGGCGTGGCCAATGAAATTGCCCCGATGCCCAGCACCAGACCCCATATGCCGCCTTTTGCCCAGCCGACCGCCTTGCGCTGCAAATGTTCGTCTGTCTTGTGAATGACCCAGGTCGCCCCGATAAAGCTGTAGCCGACAGTCAGAAAAACCGCCGTCAGCACGCCAAATACCGCATGAGCCAACGTCCAGTCCAGACCCATGACATAAAGCCCCAGCATGAAACCCTGACTAAGCGATGTCATCAATGACCCGGCGAAGAACGCATTGTTCCACAGCCGTTTGTAGGGCGGTGGGGCCTTGGCGCGAAATTCGAATGCAACGCCGCGCAGGATCAACCCAATCAACATGATCGCCACCGGCAGATACAGCGCGGTCAGGATGGCCCCATGCGCCGCCGGAAAGGCGACCAGCAAAAGGCCGACCGCCAGCACAAGCCATGTTTCATTGGCATCCCAGAACGGCCCGATCGACGCGATCATCCGGTCTTTTTCATCATCTTCGGCAAAGGGAAACAGGACCCCAACGCCAAGGTCAAACCCATCCAGAACGACATAGATCAGGATGGACACACCCATTAGCGCCGCAAAGACAAACGGCAGCCAGACCGTCGGATCACCAAACGTGTTCATATTGCTTACTCCGCTGGCAATGCATGGGTTGATTTGGCGCCGCGTGGTTCGATTCCGGTGCCAAGCGGTTGCCCCTGTGATGCCCGGCGGGCAAGAAAGAAGATCACCGAAATATACACACCCAACAGCAGGACATAGACGACCAGATAGGCAATCAGTGTCGAAAGGACCATGGGCGCGGGCACGTCGGCTACGGCCTGCTTGGTGCTCAGGACGCCCTGCACCAACCATGGCTGCCGCCCGATTTCGGTTGTGTACCACCCGGCGAGCGTGGCCAGCCAGCCGCTAAAGCTCATCCCGACCAGCGCGTACAGCATCACCTTTGGCAACCCGTCCACGCCCCGCCTGCGGCGTAACATCATGGCAGCGGCGCCCCAGCTGACCAGTAACATCAGCATGCCGGTGCCAACCATGACCCGGAACGACCAGAACACCGGTGCGACCCGCGGATGCAGCACCTCGCCGTCCGCAGTGACAAAATCATTCAGGCCGGGCACCACGCCATCCGCACGATGTTTCAGGATGATGGACGCCAGATTGGGTATCCCGATTTCAAAACGATTTTCGCGCGCCGCATCATCGGGGATCGCGAACAGCAGCAGGGGCACGTTTGATTGCGTTTCCCAATTGCCTTCCATCGCGGCAATCTTTTGCGGTTGATGTTCCAGCGTATTCAGCCCGTGCATATCCCCGACAAGGATCTGAACCGGAATAAGGACCGCCGCCGCAAACACCGCCGTTTTCAGCGCAACCCGAACCCCTTCGGTTCGCCCGCCGATGATCCAACGAAACGCGCTGACCCCGGCAATCAGAAAGCTGACGGTCAGGAAGCTGGCCAATACCATATGGAAAAAGCGATAGGGCATGGACGGGTTAAAGATAATCGCGGACCAGTCGGTCGCATGGGCCACACCGTCGATCATCTCGAACCCTTGGGGGGTATGCATCCAGGAGTTCAGAACGATGATCCAAAAGGCCGACATCATCGTGCCAAAGGCCACCAGAAACGTCGCCGTCGTATGCAGCCAATTGGGCACGCGCGACGCACCAAACAGCATGATCCCGAGAAAGACCGCCTCGAGGAAAAAGGCCGTCAGCACCTCATAGGCCAGCAGCGGCCCGGCAATGTTGCCGACCGTTTCCATAAAGCCCGGCCAGTTGGTTCCAAACTGGAATGACATCGTGATGCCGGACACAACACCCATCGCAAAAGACAGCGCAAATATTTTGACCCAGAACCGATAGGCCTCCATCCAGCGTTCATCGCGGGTTCGGCTATAGCGCAGCTTGAAAAACAACAGCGCCCAGCCAAGTGCGATGGTGATCGTCGGAAACAGGATGTGGAACGAAATATTTGCTGCAAATTGCATGCGTGACAGAATGAGCGTGTCCATGTGGCCTCGGTTTTTCTGACGAATGGTGCCGTCGCGTTGTCATATAGCCGTAAATACACGGTGAACAGGGGGGGTGCGACAGCACATCGCGGCTGTCGCACACTGGGCGAAATATTTGAAAACCCCGTGACATTCCGACGTAATTTCCAGATGATTCAGCGCAAACAAAAAGGATGGAAGATGAGTGGATATTTAACGACGCATGTGTTGGATACGGCCAGCGGTCTGCCCGCAGCGGGTATGACCGTTGACCTGTTTCGGTTGGATGGGGCGGCGCGGGTCCATGTGGTCACGATGGTCACCAATGACGATGGTCGCACCGACAGCCCGATCCTGCCAGCCGCCGACTTTGCGATCGGGCGTTACGAATTGCTGTTTCAGGCGGGCGCGTATTTCGGCCGCGACGATACACCTTGTTTTCTGGACGATATCCCGATCCGCTTTGGCATCAATGACCCTGCGTCGCATTATCATGTGCCGCTGCTGGTTTCGCCATTCAGCTTTTCAACCTATCGCGGCAGTTAGCGTGGAAATGACCAGCTGGTCGTTTGGCGGTATGTGTCGTCGGGTGCCAGAATGATCGACGGAAAGTCCCGGTTGTTGGGCGCATCGGGCCAGCATTGTGCCTCGATCGCCACGCCCGCATAGGTCGTGCGCCCGTCATAGATTTGAAGGCCGGGTTCCGTCGTGGCCAGTGTCATCTGCACGCCGCTCTGCCCGGTCAACCACAAGACGTCGCGCAGCGGCTGCCGCGTGTAGGAAAGGCAAAAGTTGTGGTCAAGCGCTGGCGCGCCTGCGATCATTTCCCGCTCTGTCGTGAAATCCATCGCGGTGCCGGCCACCTCTGCGACATCGCCGGTCGGGTAATTGTCCGGGGTGCAGGGCAGAAAGTGATCCGCAGCCATGCGCAGGCGGTGGCCCGCCCATGTCGGTGCGCCGTCAAGGTTCCAATAACTGTGGTTGGCCAAATTCATCAGGGTCTTGGTGTCGGTCCTGCCGGTCACGGTCATCGTCAGCGTCGCAGGTGCCGTGACGGTGAATGTCGCGCTGATCTGCCGGTTGCCGGGCAGCCCGCACATCCCGTCAGGCAGCCGCAGCGTCAGGGTCGCGCTGTCTTGGGTCACCTCTGCCACGTCCCAAACCTGCAAATGTGTCGCCTGTGCGCCCGAATGCAGGTGGATATGGCCTTTTTCATTCCGCTCCAGTTCGTACATCATCCCGTCCAGCCGGACGCGCGCGTTGCTGATCCGGTTGGCGACCGGCCCGATCAGTGCGCCGTGATGACGCATCGCGCCTTCGTAATCGGCCAGATTGTCCGAGCCAAGCGTCAGCGACCGGTCAATCCCGTCCAATCGAATGTCCTGAATAACAGCACCCCACGTCAGCAGCTGCACCGTTAGATCGCCCGCGCGCAGCGTGATTTTGTGAACATCCCGGCCGGTTTTCGTGGTGCCGAACAATACCATCACAGCGGCTCCCAATGGACACCGGCGGCGGGGATCTTGGTGCCATTCCATTTCTGCGCCTTGGGGGCGTAGTTGAACACGAACCGATGCGTTGGCGTTTCGCGTATGCGCAGCCCGTCCGGCAGACGGTACGTCGGCACATCAAGACTGTCACACAGCCCCCCGATGATCATGTCAAACGTCGCATCGTCGGGCCAACCGGCCAGATACCGCAAACTGTCGCCGCCCATGATCGCGGGCTGGCCCGACGTGGTGGTCATATGCACCGGCGCCGTGCCCTCAAGGTGTTCAAACCAATGCCGGAACGCGCCGCCGCCTTGCAGTTTGATCTTGGCATCCGGTGGCATGCTTTCGGTCAGTGCGACGGTGATGTCGGTGTCGGGCAAGTCGGGGCCAAGCGGTACGGGAATGGCCAGCTCGATCGTCTTGGTGTCTGTCCGGGGGCCGATCAATGCGATACCGTCGAACCGGGCCAGTGCGGCGCGCAGCGGGTCAGACAGCGCCATGATCCCCGGTGCAAGAACCAGTTTATAGCCCGCAAGATCCGCCGTATCCGGTGGCAGAATATCAATGTTCAGCCCCGCCCGCCGCAATGCGCGATACGCAGCAAAGGCAAGGCGGAACATGTCGAAATCGGCGCCCTGCGGCTGCACATCCCACGCCCAGGCGCTTTCGTAATCAAAGATCAGCGCGGCCTGCGCGGGTGCGGTGCCGACATCGGGCATCTGGTCAATCTCGGCGGCCACTTGCGCGGCTTCTGCCAATGCAGGTGCCGCTGCGCTATCAGGCCGCAAAAGCCCCGCGTGCATCTGTTCTTGCGCAAACGGCGTCTGCCGCCAGCGGAAATAGCACACGGTTTCGGCACCATGGGCAAACGCCTCCCAAGCCCAAAGGCGGGCCATGCCGGGCAGCGGGGCGGGGTTGTAGGGTGCCCAATTGACCGGGCCGGGTTGCTGTTCCATCACCCACATCCGGCCACGGCCTACGGCGCGGTAAAGATCGTGGTGAAACGCTTGGTTGTCGGCATGGCCCTGACGCAGGAATTTCAGTTTTTCCTTGGGCGTGCCTTCGATCCGGTCCGATAGAAAGCCGATGGGGTAACTGTCCCAGGAGGCAATATCAAGGTCCGCGCCGACCTTCCAATGATCGAAGGTTGTGATCCGGCCCATATAATTGTGGATCAAAGGTGCCTGCGTGTGGCGGCGCAGCTCGTCCGCCTGCACCTTGTTGAAGGCGACGACTTGATCAGAGCTATAGCGCCGGAACGCGAGCTGGTGGGGATGGTTGGGTTCTGTCACGGTCAGGTTGGGCAGGTCGATCTGGTCGAATGAGTCATAGTCCATTGACCAGAACACATTGCCCCATGCCCGGTTCAGGGCATAGGGTGATTGATATTTCTGCGCCAGCCAATCTTGAAACCCGCGCCGGGCTGCCGCTGAATAACTCAGCGTGGTATCGTGGCAATCGTATTCATTGTCGATCTGCCACGCCGCGACATGGGGGTTCGTGCCATAGCGTTCGCCCATCAACCCTGCGATCCGCCGACATTCATCGCGGTAGCCCGGATGGCTGAAATCATAATGCCGCCGTGACCCGAATTTGCGCGGGCGCCCCTGCGCGTCTACCGGCAGCATGTCGGGATATTTGTCCAGCATCCAGCGCGGCGGCGTCGCGGTCGGCGTGCCCAGCACGACCCTGAGGCCCGCGTTGCCCAAGACATCAATCGCCCGGTCCAACCAATCCCATGTCAGGGTGCCCGGCACGGCCTCCATCCGGGTCCATGCAAATTCACCGATGCGCACCCACGTCAGGCCGGTTGTGGCCATGCGGGCGGCGTCATCGGCCCATTGATCCTGAGGCCAGTGTTCGGGGTAGTAGCAGACGCCGAGTGTGCGTTTCATGACAGGCTTCTTTGCGAAAGGCGGCTCAGAGGGTGACGCGGTGCTCTGGTTGGCCGGTGATGTTGGTTTGGGTCTGGAACGTCTTGCCCTGTGTGTCGTCGCGGGGCAAGCCCACGGCGGCAGATGTGCAAAACAGGCTCTGGAAATCCGGGCCACCAAAGGCCGGGCAAGAGGTTTGTCTGGCCGCGAAGTGATACGCTGCGATAAAGCGGCCATCAGGGCCGTAGCCCGCAACGCGCCCAGCCCCCCATTGCGCATTCCACAGATTGCCTGCGGCATCCACGACCGCGCCGTCGGGGCGCAGATCGGTGCCGCGCAGGTCGATATGCAATACCGGATCACCCAAGGGCCAGCCATCCGCATCCAGCCCGACGCGCATGATCTTTTGGGTCGGGGTATCGGTGAAATACGCCGTCTTGCCATCCGGTGCAAAGCAGATCGCGTTGGAAATGGTGATCGGTGCAAAAAGCCGCCGCAGCGCACCTTTGTAGTAACGATAGATCGCCCCCGCGCCGTCTTCTGCATTGATCCCCATGGTCCCGATCCAGAACCCGCCCTGCGGGTCGGCACGCCCGTCGTTTGACCGCGTGGCGGCATTGTCTGCGTCAAGCGCGCAGATTTCCCGGTGGTCGCCGGTCGTGATGTCAAACCGGTGCAGCGCCCGGGCCGAGGCCACGATCAGTGTGGTATCATCGACCCAACCCGCCGCGCTGACGTAGGTGTCAAATTGCCAGTGCTGCGTCCGCGTGTGCAGCCGTTGCCCCAGAATATCGAACCAGAACAGTTGCCCCCGTGTCGGATGCCACAACGGGCCTTCGCCCAATTGGCACTGGGTATCATCATAAATCATCGCGCCGCCTGATCATAGGCGGCGACCATGTCGCGGGCGCGCGCGGCCACATCGGCAACCGACAGGCCGGGTTTGTAAAGCGCGGAACCGATGCCGAAACCATCCGCGCTGGCCGCCATCCACATGGCAAAGTTATCGGCCCCTGCGCCGCCCACCGCATAGACCAATGTGCCGATGGGCAGGACCGCGCGGATCGCCTTGATCCCATCGGGGCCGATCAGGCTGGCCGGAAAGATTTTCAGACCATCCGCACCGGATTTGAGCGCGAGGAAACATTCGGTCGGGGTCATCACGCCGGGCCAGCTTGCCATGCCCGCAGCCTTGGTCGCGACAATCACCCGCTGGTCGCAATTGGGCGACACGATCAGTTTGCCACCTGCCTGCGCCACCCGGCCCACATCGCCGGTGGACAGCACCGTGCCCGCGCCGATCAAGGCTTCATGGCCGTGCGCCGCGACCATCGCCTTGATGCTGTCAAACGGGTCCGGTGAATTCAGCGGCACCTCGATCCGGGTGATCCCTGCGTCAATCAGGGCCGCCGCAACCGGCGCGGCCTCGGTCGGGGTGATTCCGCGCAGGATGGCGATCAGGGGACGGTGCATGGGTTATCCTTTCAACAGGCGAAACGCGGCGGTCAGACCGGCCAGCGTGATGGCGTCGCCCTTTACTTGTGTGGCGGGGGCGGCCTGCGTGGCCAGCGCATCAACATACAGCCGCGACAGCGCGCCCGCGCCAATGACGGCGATTTGCTGACCCAGCCAATACGGTTTGGCCGCGGCAAGTTCGGCACCGATCAACAGCCCCGACAGCCGCGCGCGCGCCGCAGGCCCCGACAGGTCCTGCAACAGCGCCTCCGCGCGCAGCGAAAACAGCCGCGCGGCAATCCGCTCGGGCCGTGCCATCGCATCCGACAGGCCGGTCGCAAAGGCGGCACTGTCCCAGCCCTCTGCGGGGATCGAATGCCGCAAGACGGTGTGGGTCGCGATCGTATCGAACAACTCTCCGGTCATGAATGTCTGAAAGCTGACGACCTCATCGGCGCTGACGTGGACCCATTTGGTGTGGGTGCCGGGCAGGCAAATGACGCCGTCCCAGTTTTTGTTGCGCGCAAGAAAGCCCGCGATTTGGGTTTCTTCGCCCCGCATCACATCCGCCGGATCGGTCTGTTTGATGCCGCCAATGACGTGAACCTGCAAATCGGGATTCTGTGTGGGTGCGCGCACAAATCCGCCGGGCAGCGCGGGGCAGGGCACCGCCGCATATGGCGCCTCGACCCAGCCCTGGCGTGATCCGACCATGCCGCAGGCGATGATGGGCGTGGGGCCATCCAGCCACGGCGCCACAGCGTCCAGCAAGGCGGGTTCGAACCCGTCGCGTGTCAGCTTACCCATGCCCTGATCCGATACCGCCTCGGCCAGTACGGACCCGGATGCCGACATCGCCCAGGCCCGCATATGCGTCGTGCCCCAGTCGACGGCGATCCAATCGGCCTTGATGGTTTGATCTGTCATAGCTTCCGGCCCTCGACCACCCACATGCGTTCCGGGAATGACCACGGCAAGGTGACGCCATAGCGCATCAGATAGGCCCCCGAAAGCGTCAGCGCGTCGGTTTTCAATGCCGGTGTTCCGCGTGACAGGTGATGCAGCGTGTTGCGGTTGGTCAGGTTGATCCGGTACATCGCGTCCGCCTGCAATCCCGTCAGGCGCAGCGGGCGTGGCGCGATCTGCGCGCTGGTTGCGGCCTTGCCGGCGAACACCACGAACCGGGATGTATCGCGCGCCAGTTGCAGCTCGGCCAGCACCGCCGGATCGGCACTGTCCAGCCGCAGAATATCGGCGGTCTGCATCCATGCGCGGTTGTGCTTCCACCAACTTGTGACCTCGGTCAGGACGGCGGCCTCATGGGCGCTCAGTTCGCGGGGGTCCATCTCAAAGCCCATGTGGCGCTGGGCCGCGACCCAAGCGCGAAAACTGATATCCAGCGTGCGGCCGGATGTATGGCAATGGCGCGGGCCGACGTGGCTGCCGGTGACCGACAGCGGCAGAAACAGCGCCGCGTCATGCTGGATGCGCAGCCGTTCCAGCGCGTCGTTACTGTCGGATAACCAAACCCGCTGGGTGCGCTGCAAAATGCCAAAGTCGATGCGCCCGCCACCCGATGCGCAGGTTTCAATCTCGATATGGGGGAACGTCGCGCGCAGCTGGTCGATTAACGCATATGATCCACGGGTTTGCGCCGCATCGGGCATCGGCAACACGCGGTTGTGGTCCCATTTGATATAGTCGATGGCATTGTCGTGCAGGATCGCGGACATCCGGCCATACAGAAAATCACGCACCTCTGGCAGCGCCATGTTCAGCGCCTTTTGCTGGCGGCCCAACGTCTGATCGGCGCTGCCCAGCGCCCAATGCGGATGGGCGCGGTGGATGTCGCTGTCTTCGTTGATCATCTCAGGCTCGAACCAGATGCCAAAGGTCATGCCCAGCCCGTGAACATGTTGGATCAGCGGGGTCAGCCCATCGGGATATTTGCGCGCGTCCACCGTCCAGTCCGACAGGCTGCGGGTGTCATCATCGCGTTGGCCGAACCATCCGTCGTCGAGCACAAAGCGCTCCGCGCCCAGATCGGCGGCGCGGGTGGCGATGTCTTGCAGGACGGGCAGCCGATGATCGAAATATACGGCCTCCCAGCAGTTATAATGCACCGGGCGTGGGGCATCTGGCTTGGGCCAGGTGACGATGTGGTCGCGCAGGTGGCGCTGAAACGCGACGGCACAGCCATTCAGGCCAGTGTCGGAATAGGCGATATAAAGGGGCGCTGTCCGGAACCGGGTTGCCGGTTCCGTCTCCATCCTTGCCGCATGGCCCCATTGGATTTGGCGGCGACCGTCGGGCAGTTCCTCGGCGATCATCTTGTGACCGCCGGACCAGCCATAGTGGAATGCGTAGGCTTCGCCAGCGGTATTGGTCGCGCCACGACAGGGCACATAAAGACCGGGAAAATGTTCGTGCCCGGTGCGGCCCGTCCGGTTTTCGCGGTAGCGCATTCCGGGCGACCATGGCGTGCGCGACAGCTGGAATTCACCACACCAACGGCCTGAAACGTCAATCATCTCGTCGCTGTGTTGCGGGCCGGGCAGCACAGGTGCGGCCAGCCAGTGCAGATGCACGCGGCGGGTCGCGTCCAGCGTCGTGTCGCAGGTGATGACATGCGTTTCGGGGTCGCTGGCAAAGCTGATCGTCAGGGTCAGCCCGTTGGCCTTATCGGCATAGGTCAGCACCAGCGCGCCGTCTTGCGTGACCCCCTCAAAGCAGAATTTCGGCAACAGCGGCGTGCCATCCGTATCACGCACGATCAGGCCGGGCTGGCCGGGAAAGCTGCGCGTCGCCTCCGGGCAGATAGACAGGTCGGGATTTTCATCCAGCATCCCGCCGGTCACATCAATCACATGCGCGGCGTGCAATGTCTCAAGGTTTTCGGCGGCAGGCAGCACGCCGCCCCAATAGACAACCTGCGGCAGGCGGTCGTTGCGGGCCGCCAGAACAAGTGTCTGACGGCCGTCGTCGATACGGTAGGTTCGGTTCATGATTTCTTACTTTACGGCGCCAAGGGTCAAACCCGCGATGAAATGCTTTTGCATCAAAAAGAACATTGCGACAGGGGGCAGGGCTGCGACAATTGATCCCGCGCTCATCAGATGATACGCCGCGCGGTACTGGGCGTTAAAGCTGGTGATGCCAGCGGTGACAGGTTGGCTTTCGGGGCCTTGGGTCAGCACGACCGCCCAGAAATAATCGTTCCAGATAAAGGTAAAGATCAGCACCGCCATGGCGGCAATCGCGGGCTTCATCAACGGCAAGACGACGTACCAGAAAATGCGCCATTCCGCGACACCTTCGACACGGGCGGCCTCGATCAATGGAAACGGCAGGGCGCGGATGAAGTTACGCATGAACAGCGTCGCAAACCCGGTCTGAAACGCGATGTGAAACAGCACGAGGCCGGTTTTGGTGTTATACAGGCCCATTTCGACAGTCAGGTCGCGCACGGGCACCATCAGAATTTGGAAGGGCACAAAATTGCCCGCAATGAACATGAAAAAGATCAGCAGGTTGCCTTTGAATTTATAGACCCCCAGCGCAAACCCGGTCATGCACGCCAGCGCCACGGTGCCGATCACGGTGGGCACGGTGATCAGGACCGAGTTCATCAAATAGCGCGGCATCGCGCTTTCAAAGAACACTTTGCCGTAGTTCGTGAACCCCTCAAACGACGACGGCCAGCCCCAATAGTTGCCATTGGTGAAATCCACGGCAGGGCGGATCGAAAAGATCATGACGGCGATCAGCGGCAGCAGCCAAACGATCAGCGCGAACGGCAGGAACGCCTGATAGCTGATTTGCACGGCGCGGGATGATTTCTCAATCGGTGTCGGGAACATGTTGCCCTCCCGTCCCGGGCTTGACCCGGGACCTCTTGTAAAAGGTGACGTGGAGGTCCCGGGTCAGGCCCGGGACGGGCAGGCGCAAGGATGTCATCAGCGTGCCCCTTTTTCGTCTTGGTACATCGCCCACAGGAAATACGAGATGAAGACCAGCATGATCAGGAACAGGACCACCGCGATGGCCGCCGCATAGCCGTACTGCAGGCCGCGCTCGCTCAGCGATTTTTCAAAGACGTAATAGGACAGCACGCGGGTCGAACCGAACGGCCCGCCCCCCGTCATGATCGACACCAGATCAAAGCTGCGCAGTGCACCGATCACAGTCACCACAAAGGCGATGAATGTCGCAGGTTTCAGTTGGGGAATGATCACATACCACAGCATCTTCCAGCCCTTCGCCCCGTCCAGCCGCGCGGCCTCCACCTGTTCGGGGTCAACCGCGTTCAGACCGGTCAGATACAAGATCATGCAATAGGCCGTCTGCGGCCAAAGACCCGCCGCGATGATCCCATAGGTTGCCCATGTCCTGTCGCCCAGAATATTGGTTGATTCCATGCCGAACCAGCCGATGATCACATTCAGCAGACCGACGTTGGGCAGGTAGAACCACGAAAACACCAGCCCCACGACCACCTGACTGATGACGAACGGAAAAAAGAACAGCGACTTGTACAGCCGAATACCGGGCACCGTCTGGTTGAGAAACAGCGCGATGAACAGCCCGCCGGGGATGGCCAGCAGATACAGCGCCAACCATTTGAAGTTATTGCTCAGCGAGATCCCGAAATTCCGGTCGGCGCGTTCGCCGTTCAGACCAAACAGCTTGTTATAGTTCTCAAGCCCGACATATTCGCCGTTGGTTTGAACATCGCCCAGACCATTCCAATCATAAAGCGACAGACCGAAACTTTGCCAGATCGGGGCAACGACATAGATGAAAAAGAAGATGACGCCGGGGGCCAGAAACAGCCAGGGGGTGATGGCGATCTCGTTGCGCTTGTACCAGCCGCGCTGCGCCGGGGAATGGCTGTCAGAGGATGCTGTCATAATCGTCCCACTTTCCCGGTTTGCGCATGTGAAAGCGCATGGGAAACGCGCTTGCAGATAGGCGGCGGAGGGTGGGGTGCGCGGCGTTCGCGCACCCCTTTGGTTGCTTAGTAAATGTCTTCGCGGGCATTTTCCAAACGCTCGAGAATATCATCGAGCGCGTCCGGGAACACCATGAACTCCTGAAACCCTTCCATGGCCACGGCGGCCATTTCCGCAGGGGCGTCACGGTCAAAGAACTGCGCGATGCCGCCCGGTGCCTTGTTCGACAGCATGTCGAAACCCTGTTGCAGGAACTTGTCGTCATCCACCGATGAATTCGCGTTCACCGGCAACTGGCCCAGATTTTCACCGTTGTTGATCAGCGTCTGGTTCTCCGCTGAGACCACGAATTTCAGGAATTCGCGCGCGTTGTCTTTGTTGGATGCGTTCGCGGGGATGTGAAAGGTATCCGTCGGCGCATCTTCGCCGCGCGGAATGCCGGGGGTGATTTCGACGAACTGATAGAAGTCCAGTTTGCTGTCATCCAGACCTGCTTCGCGCAGCGGGGCCACTGCAAAGTTACCCATCAGATAGGCCGCAGCTTCGCCATTGGCCATGAACGGCAGCGCTTCTTGCCAGCTATAGGTCTGATGGTCGTCGATGAACGCGCCCATGTCGATCAGTTGCTGCCAGTTGGCAAAGGTCGCGCGCACCTCGTCCGAGGTCCAGCTTTCTTGGCCGTTGGTCAGCCGCGCGTGGAAGTCATAGCCGTTGGTGCGCATGTTCAGATAGTCGAACCAACCACCGGCGGTCCAAAGGAATTTGGTCCCGATGGTGTAGCATTTCACGCCATTATCCAGTAGCGTCTGGCAGTTCGCCAGCTCTTCGGCCCATGTTGCCGGCTCTGTCAGGCCATATTGGTCAAAGATATCTTTGCGATAATAAACGCCCCACTGGTAGTAGGTGTACGGCACGCCGTACTGCTTGCCGTCGATGGTCAGTGCGCCTTTGGTCGATGCCAGTTCTTCTGACATCTGACCGTCCCAGATGTCGGACACGTCCTCGAAAAGGCCCGCCTCGACATAGGGCAGCATGCGGTTGGCGGCATACCAGTTGGCCACGTCAGGCGAATTGGCTGTCAGGAAGTTGCGGATCTGCGTCTTGTAGGCTTCGCGGTCAATGACCGTCAGTTCGATGTTCAGATCGGGGTGCAAGTCGCCGAACCGTTCGACCATGCCTTCCATCACCGCGCGGGGCGCGGGGTTTGACATGTCCGAAAAGATGACAAGATCGCCTGACAGCGTATGACCCGCGGCAGATGCGGCAGATGCGCTGATGCCAGCAGCAATAAACGCCGCAAGCGACGTCTTAAGAATGGAATGCATGGTGTCCTCCCTGGTGCTTCCATAGTGTAAACCGCGTCTCATTATATGAAACTTGGTTTTGGATATTGATACTAAACCGCGACTCATCTAGCCTTGTCAACAGTGCAGGGCGGCACCGGCGCGCAAGTCGGTGCAAAAACGCCCAGTTTGGACAGGGGGGAACATGGTAGCGGCGACCCGCGACGGCACAGTCGGCAAAGCACTTAGCGTGCTTGATCAGGTGGCAGCCTTTGGGCGGCCTGTGCGCTTCACCGAGCTTCTTGCTCAGTCGCCATTTCCCAAGCCGACGCTTTACCGTTTTGTGCAAACGCTGACCAATCAACAGATGTTGTCCTATGATCCCGATCGGCAAACCTATGCGCCGGGTATCCGCCTTGTCCGGCTGGCCCATGCCGCGTGGGAACAATCAACGCTGGCGCCGGTCGCGCGTCCGCATATCGACGCGCTCAGCAAGGCGGTGGGGGAAACGGTGCATCTGGCGCAGCTGGATCATGCGCAGGTTCTATATGTCGACAAACGCAACGCCGGAAAGCCTGTTCAGATGTACAGCCAGGCCGGCAAGGTCGGGCCGGCGTATTGCACCGGGGTCGGCAAGGTGATGTTGGCGTTTTCCGATCCGGCGATTGTCGATCTGGTGATTGAACAGCAGTCGTTTCATGCTTTCACGCCGCACACGCTGACCAGTGCGGCTGCGCTGCGCGAAGAACTGGCCGACATCCGCGCCCAAGGCTATGGCTTTGATCGCGAAGAACACGAACCGGGGATCATCTGCGTGGCGATGCCGATCTTGTCGGAAGCCGGGCGCGTGCTGGGCGCCTTGTCCGTGACCAGCACGACGGGACGCACCAATCTTGCCGGGCTCGAAGCCTATGTGCCGATCTTGCAAGATACCGCCCGAAATATCGCAATCGACGCCCAAAACTGGAGCTTTCCAGACCACGATACCAAAGAAACAACGGGGATATAGGCCATGTCAGGTGTGACACTGAACAAAGTGATCAAGCGCTACGGCGAGGTGCAGGTCATTCACGGGATTGATCTGGAAATCGACGACGGCGAATTCTGCGTCTTTGTCGGCCCGTCGGGCTGTGGCAAATCCACCTTGCTGCGCATGGTCGCGGGTCTGGAAGAAACGACCGAAGGGTCGATGCAAATCGGCACCCGCGATGTGACCCGCCTGGACCCATCGCTGCGTGGCGTGGCGATGGTGTTCCAGACCTACGCGCTTTATCCGCATATGACGGTCAAGGAGAACATGGGCTTTGGTCTCAAGATGAATGGCTACCCCAAGGCCGAGATCGCGGCAAAGGTGGCCGAGGCGACGCGCATCCTCAAGCTTGAAGACTACCTGTCACGCAAACCTGCGGCCCTGTCGGGGGGGCAACGCCAGCGCGTCTCGATCGGGCGGGCGATTGTGCGTGGGCCAGAGGTGTTTTTGTTCGACGAACCGCTGTCCAACCTCGATGCGGAACTGCGGGTCGAGATGCGTGTCGAAATCGCACGCCTCCACCGCGAGATTGGCGCTACGATGATCTATGTGACCCATGATCAGGTCGAGGCGATGACGCTGGCCGATAAGATCGTCGTGCTGCGGGCGGGACGGATCGAACAGGTGGGGGCGCCGATGGCGCTGTACCGTGACCCCGACAACAAATTCGTGGCCGGTTTCATCGGCTCGCCTGCGATGAACTTCTTGCGCGCTACGGCCACTGATGGCCGCGTCGATGTGCCGGGCATGAAAGCGTCGTTCGACGGTATCATTGCCCCCGCCTATACCGGCAAGACCGTGACCGTGGGCATGCGCGCCGAACACCTGATGGTCGATCCGGCGGGCGATACCCATACCGTTGACCTGACCGAAAGCCTTGGAGGGGTGTCGTTTGTCTATCTGACATGCGAAACCGGCGAGCGGATCGTCATCGAAGAACGCGGCGATGACCGGTCGGTCGAAGGCGCGCGCGTTGGCGTGACGATCGACAAATCACGGGTCTATCTGTTCGATGGCGACACCGAACAGCGTATCCGCACCTGACGTTTGCGCCCCGGGGTCAGCGTTTGCCGTAATAAAGGCCGACCACATGCTCGGCCTGTGCAAAAAACAGCCAGCGCACCACCAGCACACCTGCGATGTGGCTGAACACGGCAAACACTGCGAAAATGTGGCTGAACGGCAAAAGCAGCAGCACGACCGGCAGGACAAAGCCGAGCCCCAGCGCAATGGCCCGCAATTGCACGGCGTGTCTGCGCCCGACTACATGGATGAATTCACGCATCAGATAATTGGTGCCCGTATGGGGCGGCTCGAACGCGCGGACCTTGCCGATGTGCCCAAGGCCCGTGGCGGTGTCCATATCGGTGCCGGACCGCTGAAACCGCTTGTCGCCCATGGCCCAGGCATAGAGTTGCAAGCCACCCGCCAGCGCCAAAAGTCCAATGGTTTCCGACACTTGCCCGCCCAGCAATGCGCCGCCACCCAGCGATAGGGTCAAAAACAGCGCAGGTGTGGTCCAGTGGTGCCAGCGTGGCACGGTCCTGAGCTGTGCATAGATCATCGCCGTCGTGAAAATCGTCGTCAGCGCCCCGACCGCGCCAAGCCACCCCAAGGCCGCAAACCGCGTGCCGCCAAAGACCAATCCCGCGCCATAGAACGCCATGATCAGCAATGTCGCGACGGCGGCAATGCCTTCGCGGCTAAGCCAGCTTGTCTGCCACTGGCTGAACGCCTTGATCGCGCGTTCGGGGTGACCCAGATGAAAGGTCGATGCCAGCAGCCCACCGACCGCCGCGACATAGGCGATCGTAAACCAAATGAACGCAGACAGCCCCCCCGGTACCAATGCGCCGACCCCAAGCCAGAACAACAGCCCAAAACCCAGGCCTGAAAATGTGGTAAAGATGATAACGGATGGTGCAGGATGCATTATTTGGCACCTCCCGGCAGGGCCGATAGCGCCTTGTCGAGCCAGCCGACAAAGCCTTTGCCGTCTTGGGCAATGGGTTCAAGAAACGGCGCAAGGATATCTATCTGCGGCTCTGCGTCCTTGGGGCGGGGGGGGAGGTATTTGTTGACCGGTTTGGTGCCCTGTTCGGGCATCAGATCAAACCCGCCGCGTTCAGCCACCAGTTTCGACACATCGCTATCGGCGTCTCCCAGATCACCAAAGTGGCGCGCACCGGACGGACATGTGCGCACACAGGCCGGCTCGCGGTCTTCTTCGGGCAGGTTTTCATTGTAAATCCGATCGACGCAAAGCGTGCACTTTTTCATCACGCCTTCTTTGGCGTCCAATTCCCGCGCGCCGTAGGGGCAGGCCCAGGCACATAACCCGCAGCCGATGCAGTCGCTTTCGTTGACCAGCACGATACCGTCCTCGACCCGTTTGTAGCTGGCCCCTGTGGGGCAGACGGTGACGCAAGGTGCGTCCTCGCAATGCAGGCAGGATTTTGGGAAATGGACGAGCTGTGCCGTGCCCTGTGCGGGTTGGACTTCGTAGGAATGGACCCGGTTGAGGAATGTGCCGGACGGGTCAGCGCCGTAAGGTTCCTGATCCGACAACGGCACGCCGTAGTTTTCCGTATTCCAAGCCTTGCATGAAATCACGCACGCGTGGCAGCCCACGCAGGTATCAAGGTCAATCACAAGGCCGAGTTTCTTGGCGGTCGGTCCGGGAAGCTGGGTCATCAGGTGGCGCTTTCGTCTGGGCGGAAAACGAAATTTCCAGAAATTTCGTGGCCTCCGGCGGGGATATTTCGGCTCGGAAGAAGGTAGATCACTTGCCCACCTTCCATGCCAGTACGCGCGGGGCTTTTGGCACCGGTGACGTGATGGCCGGCAACACTGGCTGGGCTTCGTTCGGGATGCCGGATTTTTCGATTTTCACCCGCAGGTCGAACCAGGCCGCCTGGCCGGTGATCGGATCAGAGTTTGCCCAGCGCAGCCCGTCGCCCTTGGGTGGCAGCAATTCGTGGATCAGATGGTTCAGCAAGAACCCTTTGGTCGCTTCGGGTGCATCGCTGTCCAGCGCCCATGCGCCTTTGCGTTTGCCGATGGCGTTCCATGTCCAGACCGTGTTTTCGTTCAGCGACGCCTGATGGGCCACCGGCACGGTGATGGCGCCATGGGCCGAGCTGACCCGCGCCCAGTCGCCTTCTTGAAATCCGTTGGCTTCCCAGATTTTGGTTGGCACATAAAGCGGGTTGTGCCCGTGAATTTGGCGCAGCCATGCGTTTTGCGACCCCCAACTGTGATACATCGCCATTGGCCGCTGCGTCAGCGCGTGGATGGGATATTCCACCGGGTCCACGTGTCCGTCCTCGAACGGTGGATACCAGATTGGCAGCGCGTCCATCGTCACGGCAATTTGGCCGCGCAGATGGTCGGGCGGCTGCCGGGTGCCGATGCCTTGGGCGGCCGCCTGAAACTTGCGCAGTGGTTCGACGTAAAGCTGAAAGATATACGGCTGGACCACATCGTAGAAACCCATCTTCACGGCCCAGTTCTGATAGTCCATCGAGAAGGGTTTGTAATAGGCCGCGCTTTCGGGAACGTGTTCGATCCAGAAACCGCCGTTGTCGATATAGGTCTGCAATTGGTCGGGGTTAACGTCACCGCGCCCGCCCTGAACGCCGTCTGCGCCTTTGCGAAAGCCCGCCAGCGGTCCGATTCCGGGGCGTCTGATGTGATTGGTGATATAATCTGCATAGTCTTGGTATTTCTGGCTGCCGTCCGCGTTCACAAATCCCGGCAGGTCCAGCCGCGCGCCCAATTCGCACAGCACCGATTGAAACCCGCGCACATCGCGGTCGGGTTCCACCACGGGCCAGCGGATCGCGTCGGCGACCGCGTCGGCCTCGCAGATCGGGCGGTCCAGCAGCGAAATGCAGTCGTGCCGCTCCAGATAGGTCGTGTCGGGCAGGATCAGGTCGGCATAGGCCACCATTTCGGATGAATAGGCATCGGAATAGATGATGTGGGGGATGACATAGGACCCATCCGCATTCTGATCGGTCAGCATCTTTGCGACGCCGCCAACATTCATCGACGAATTCCACGCCATATTCGCCATATACATAAACAGCGTGTCGATCTTGTAGGGGTCGCCTGCATGCGCGTTGGAAATCACCATATGCATCAGCCCATGCGCCGACATCGGGTTTTCCCAGCTATAAGCCTTGTCGATGCGGATCGGACGGCCATCGTCATCAAGGCAAAGGTCTTCGGGGCCCTGCACATAGCCCAGATGCGGACCGTCCAGCGCCTGACCGGGTGTGACCTTGCAATGCGGTTTGGGGTGGGCTGTCGCAGGTTTGGGGTAGGGCGGTTTGAACCGCATGCCGCCGGGGGTTTCGACCGCGCCAAGGATGATTTGCAGCATGTGCAGCGCGCGGCAGGTCTGAAACCCGTTGGAATGTGCCGAAATCCCGCGCATGGCGTGGAATGACACCGGGCGGCCGACCATTCTGGTATGTGTCACACCGCGAAAATCTGTCCACGTGCGATCCAGTTCAATCGCTTCATCAAAGGCCACGCGGGCAAGGTCGGCGGCAATCGCGCGGATACGCAGTGCCGAGATGCCGCAGCGGTCTGCGACGGCTTCGGGTGCATAGGCCGGATCAAGATACCGGTCCGCCATCCGATGGAACACCGGGCGATGGGTGATCCCCTTGGCATGGTGGGTGCCCGATAGATCCGGTTCGACACCCATGCCATTCCATGCCGCCAGCATGCCGGTGCGTCGGTCGATCACCTGCGGCTGGCCGGCCGCATCGCGCAGGAACAGGCCGTATTGCTCTGACTTGGGGTCGTCGTTGACCAGCACGGACGCATTGGTAAACCGGGCGAGATAATCCAGATCGACCTTGCCGGCCTTCATCAGGCAATGCACCAGAGCGAGGATGAATAAACCATCGGTGCCGGGCGTGATGCCCACCCAATCGTCCGCCACGGCGTTATATCCGGTGCGGATCGGGTTGACCCCAATCATCCGCGCGCCGCGCGCCTTGATCTTGCCGATGCCCATCTTGATGGGGTTGCTGTCGTGGTCTTCGGCGACACCGAACAGCATGAACAGCTTGGTATGGTCCCAATCGGGCTGCCCGAATTCCCAAAAGGCGCCGCCCATGGTGTAAATGCCCGCTGCGGCCATATTGACCGAACAAAACCCCCCGTGGGCGGCATAGTTGGGGGTGCCGAACCCCTGCGCCCAAAAGCTGGTGAACGACTGCGACTGGTCCCGCCCGGTAAAGAACGCCAGCTTTTCAGGGGCCGTGTCCCGGATCGGCTTGAGCCAGTCGACGGCCAGGCTCAGCGCTTCTTCCCAGCTGATTTCCTCGAATTTGCCGGACCCGCGCGGGCCAACCCGCTTTAACGGCGCGCGCAGCCGCGAGGGCGCGTTGTGCTGCATGATCCCCGCCGACCCCTTCGCGCAAAGCACGCCCTTGTTGACCGGGTGATCCTTGTTGCCTTCGATATACGCGACCTTGCCGCCCTTCATATGCACATTGATCCCGCAGCGGCAGGCACACATGTAGCACGTCGTCTTGCGGACCTCGTCAGACACAAATGGCGATGTATCGAGAGGGGGCTGATCAAGTGACATAGGCGGACCTTTCAAGCGATGGCGTGTGGGCCATCGTGGGGACAGTACGGTGCCGGACAGGGGGTGAACAGGCCGCGCGTGGGCTGTGGTGCATCTATCGCCCCTTTGCGATCAGGCCCAGCGCGTCGCGGGCGATTTGTTTTTCTTCGTCGGCGGCAATCACATGCACGGGGGTATCCCCAAAACAGGCCAGATGCGCCATGATCCGGTCCCGCACCGGGGCTGCGTTTTCACCGATGCCGCCGGTGAACGCGACCGCATCCAGCCCGCCCATGGCCACAATGGCCGATCCGGCATGGCGCGCGGCCCAATAGCAAAAATGCGCCACGGCAAATCGGGCATCGGCATCATCGCGCTCCAGCAGGGCCTTCATGTTGTTGTCGCCTGCGAGCGCCATCAGCCCGCTTTGCTTGTTGAGTAAATGATCGGTGCCATCAATCCCCAGCGCCCGCGCAATCCGCAGTACGGCGGCACCGTCGATGTCACCGCTGCGCGTGCCCATGGTCAGTCCTGACAAGGGCGAGTAACCCATTGATGTCGCAACAGATTGCCCCTCTTTGATGGCACAGAGGCTGGCCCCGTTGCCCAGATGAAACGCCAGCAAACGGGCCGGCAGGGCGGTGCCAAAATCAGCGACCATATTGGCATAGGACAGGCCGTGAAACCCATAGCGTCGGATACCCTGCGCCGCTTGCGCTGCGGGAATGGCATAGCGGGTGGCGACATCGGGGTTGGTCGCATGGAACGCGGTGTCAAAGCTGGCGTATTGCGGCAAGTCCGGTGCGCTGGCCGCAACGGCGTGAATGCCCGACAGGTTGACCGGGTTGTGCAGCGGGGCCAGTGGCACGCAATCGGCAATCGCCCGCAACACCTGCAGCGTGATCCGGGCCGGCGTGGTACATTGCGTCCCGCCATGCACCACGCGGTGCGCGGCAGCCGCAATCTGCGTGCTGTCATGGCCGATATGTTGGAACGCGGCCTGTATCTGCGTCAGCGCATCGGCATGGTCGATTGATGTAACAGGCGTCTTTGCGCCGTTCACCGCCAGCGTCCCCGCCCCGCCAATTTCGGTGATCATGCCATCCGCGACGCAGTGCAGGTCGGTCTGAAACAGGCTGACCTTCAGCGACGATGATCCTGCATTGATGACAAGGATCATGACGCAGCCGCCACAATCGCGCCAAGTGCCGCCGCGCAAATCCGGTCCGGCGCCTGCTGGCTGCGCGAGGTCAGCAGCACCGGCACTTTCAGCCCCATCACCAAACCACCGGCACAGCACCCCATGCCCAGAACCATCAGCTTGAACAGCGCATTGCCGGACGTGATATTGGGCACCAGCATGATATCAGCGTCGCCCGCGACCTCGGATGCGTAATTCTTGGCCTCTGCCGCCGCCTTGCTGAAAATCAGGTCAAGCGCCATCGGGCCCTGTACAATCGCGTTGGGCAGCGCGTCTTTGGCCCATGCTGCGATCTCGGCGGCTTCCATGGTGTTGGGGATCGACGGGATCGGGTCTTCGGTCGGGGCCAGCAGGCCCGCTTTGACGTTCGTATCACCCAGGATCGTGGCAAGCCGGACGGCATGGGCCAGACAGGCCTTGCGGGTCGCCACATCAGGGTCCACGTTCAGCGCCGCATCGGTCAGCAACAAGGGCCGGTCGGAGCCGGGTTTGGTGATGTGAAACACATGCCCGCAACGCACGTCCTTTTCACGCAGCCCCGCGGCTGACGGCAACAGGCCCATCAGGAACGTCGATGTATGGATTTGCCCCTTCATGATGCTGTCCACCTCGCCGTTGCGGGCAAGGGCGGCGGCACGGGCCGCTGCCTGTTCATGCGGGGCATGTTCCAACCGGTAGGGCGTGATATCCCAGCCTATCTGCGCGGCGGTCGCGGTGATCTTGTCGCGGTCGCCAATCAAAACCGGCGTGGCCAACCCCAACGCGGCCGCCTCGCGGATACCTTGCAAGGCGTTGATGCTGCCGGCATTCACCAGGGCCACCCGTGGGGTGGGCAGATCCTGGGCGCGTGCCAGCAACGTGGCCGGGCAGGCGGCTGTCTGTGTCGCAAGGAAGGGGAAATCATCGCTCATTGGGCGGCACCTTTCATGTGATCATCGCCCGAAGTAGGCCAAGCCCTGACAAAATCAGCAAGAGCAAAACCGCAAACCGCCGAAATGTCTCCGGGTTCGCCGCCAAAAATCGCCGCCCTCCCAGCCAGACGCCGATTGCCAGCAGTGGAAACGCAAGCGCTGCGCCAACGGCGGTATCGGGGCCGACCAGCCCACCGTGCCACATCAGCGGCAGCGTGATCAGGTCCAGCCCGGTCAGATATGCAATCATCGTGGCGCGGAACCGCGCCGCGGGGATTGGCTGCGCCGACATGAACGCCGCCACCGGCAAACCGCCCACACCCGCGCTGTTGATCATGCCTGACACCATGCCGACCCCTGCGGTCCCAAACGGCCCGATCACCTTGCGAACCTGCCAACCCGACAGCAACACCAGGGCCATTGTGCCGACGAACAGTGACACCACCAGCCGCACGTTCTGGTCCCCCAGCGATAAAATGACAGTCACCGCAAAGGGCAGCACCACCGCCGCCCCGCCCAGCAATACCAAAACCCGCCGCCAATCGACATGGCCCCGGATGCCGCGCGCCTGAAACAGCGTCATCAGCATTTCGCATGAAAAGACCACCGGGATCAGTGGCAGCGGATTGGTCAGCAAGGCCGCGCAGGCAATGAAAATCGCCGAAAACCCAAACCCCGAATAGCCCCGCACAAACGCGGCCCCCAGCAATGTCATTGCAAGGACCGCCGCCGTGCCGGGGCCAAGGTCGAATGGCACGCTTACTCAGCCGCCATATCCGCGGCAGAAATACCGGCCACCTGCACAGGTTTCTTCATCGCATCCCGGCGGAACGGCTCGCCCAGCTCTTGGTTCAGGATCACCTCGATCAAGGTGATTTCGTTGTTTTCCATCTGATCCTTGATCGCCTGATTCAGCATCGTGGTCAGTTCTTCCATGGTGCGCGCCTGCACGCCCTTCAGCCCGCACGCCTGCGCGATCCCGGCATAGGACACTTTCATGTCCAGTTCGGTCCCGACAAAGTTGTCGTCGAACCACAGGGTCGAATTGCGCTTTTCCGCGCCCCACTGATAGTTGCGGAACACGATCTGCGTGATCGCAGGCCATTCGTCGCGGCCAATCGCGGTCAATTCGTTGACGGAAATCCCAAAAGCGCCATCACCGGCAAACCCGATGACCGGCACGTCGGGCTGGCCGATTTTGGCCCCCACGATGGATGGCAGGCCATAGCCACAGGGGCCGAACAGACCGGGCGCCAGATATTTGCGGCCCTGCGGGAACGATGGATAGGCGTTGCCGATGGCGCAGTTGTTGCCGATGTCGGACGAAATAATCGCGTTTTCCGGCATTGCAGCCTGTATCGCGCGCCACGCCATGCGCGGCGACATCCAGTCAGGGCGCGCCGCACGGGCGCGTTCGTTCCATGACGTGCCGGGATCATCCTGTTCGTGGTCAAGCCCCGTCAACTCCTGTGCCCAAGCCGATTTCGTCTGGCCGATCAATGCCTTGCGGTCGGCGCGGCCTGCATCACCCGCGCTGTCGGTCAGGTTGGCCAGAATGCCTTTTGCGGCCTTTGCGGCGTCTGCAATGATGCCTACCGTCACCGTTTTGGTCAGGCCGATGCGGTCAGGGTTGATATCAACCTGAATAATCTTTGCATCCTTCGGCCAGTAATCAATGCCATAGCCCGGCAGGGTCGAAAACGGGTTCAGCCGCGTTCCCAGCGCCAGCACGACATCGGCCTTGCTGATCAGCTCCATCCCGGCCTTGGATCCGTTATAGCCCAAAGGCCCGGCAAACAGCGGGTGCGATCCGGGAAAGGCATCATTGTGCTGGTAGCCGACGCAAACCGGCGCATCCAGCCGTTCGGCCAGCGCCTTGGATGCCGCGATCCCGCCTTCGGCCAGCACGACACCGGCACCGTTGAGGATCACGGGGAACTTGGCCTCTGACAATAGCTGGGCGGCCTTGGCGATAGCGGCTTCGCCACCCGCCGGGCGCTCAAACTCGACGATCATCGGCAGTTCAATGTCGATCACCTGCGTCCAGAAATCGCGCGGCACGTTGATCTGGGCGGGGGCGCTGGCGCGCTTGGCCTGCATGATCACCCGGTTCAGCGTCTCGGCGATCCGGGTCGGGTCACGGACTTCTTCTTGATAGGCGACCATATCTTCGAACAGTTTCATCTGCTCGACCTCCTGAAAACCGCCCTGACCGATGGTCTTGTTGGCAGCCTGCGGCGTGACCAGCAAAAGCGGCGTATGGTTCCAATAGGCGGTCTTGACAGCCGTGACAAAGTTGGTGATGCCGGGGCCGTTCTGCGCGATCATCATCGACATCTCGCCGGTCACACGGGTATAGCCGTCGGCCATCATGCCCGCGCTACCTTCGTGGGCGCAGTCCCAGAATGTGATACCGGCCTTGGGGAAAATATCTGAAATCGGCATCATGGCCGATCCGATAATGCCAAAGGCATGCCGAATGCCGTGCATTTGCAGGGTTTTGACGAAAGCTTCTTCGGTGGTCATCTTCATGGCTGGGTCTCTCCCGTTGGAATGGTCAATCGCGTGGCCATATGCCCCGGTTTGCTACAGCGACCCTAGGTTTAGCTGATGGATTTCGTTAGGGCCAGTTGCATTGGGACATTAAGGCCAGTTGGCCCCGCCACTCACTGCGATTTCAGCGCGGCTGCGATCAGCCCGACGCCCGCAGTGATCCGCTCTGCCGCGATCGACGAATACGCAAGACGGAAATATTCCGTCGGTGGTGTCGGGCTGGCAAAGAACGGCGCGCCCGGCTCGATCAGCACGCTATCGCGGCGCAGCGTCTGGGCAAGTGCCGTGGTGTCCGTGCCATCGGGCGCGCGCAGCCAGACCGATGACCCGCCATAGGTGCCTTGCCCCGCGATGGTCAGCCCGTGATCGTGCAACGCCGCCCCGATCACCTGCCTGCGCTGATGGTAGGCTTTGCTCATCCGTCGCACCAGCGCGTCGTAATGCCCCAGCGACAGATAATAGGCCACCGTCCGCTGGATATGCCCCGGCGGATGGCGCAGCACGGTTGCCCGCAGCGCGCGGGCCTCGCGGATAAACGGCTCTGGCCCGACCAGATAGCCAAGCCGCAACCCCGGAAACAGCGATTTCGAGAAAGAGCCGACGTAAATCACCCGCCCGTTCTGATCCAGCGATTTGAGCGAGGGCGAGGGCGATTTCAAAAACGACATCTCGAACTCATAGTCGTCTTCGACAATCACAAAATCCTCTTCCTCCGCCTTTTGCAGCAGGGCCTTGCGGCGGCTGACCGGCATGGTGGCCGTGGTCGGGCAGTGGTGGCTCGGTGTGGTGAAAACCACGTCGGTGCCCGCAGGCAAGGCATCGGGGGGCAGGCCATCGGCGTCTACCGGCACCGTACTGAACTGACATCGCGATTGCGTCAAAATGGTGCGCAGCGCGGGGTAACACGGGTCCTCGATGGCGGCGCGCCTGCGGCTGTTCAGCAAGACCTGCGCGGCCAGCCACAGCGCGTTTTGCGCGCCCATCGTGACCAGTATTTCATCGGGATTGGCCAAGATGCCGCGCCGGGGCAGGCTTTGGCGGGCAATGAAATCAATCAACTGCGGATCGTCGCCATCGAAATAGTCCGATGTCAGCGCCGCAAAATCCCGCATCCCCAGCGCCTGCACCGCACAAAGGCGCCAGTTGGCGGTATCGAACAGCGTTCTGTCGGCCTGTCCATAAATAAACGGATAGCGATAACTGGCCCAATCGGCGGGCTTGTCCATGCTCAGACCGGGGGTAAAGCGTTGGCCAATCGCGCGGGTCCAGTCCACCGTGCCCGCACCGGCCCCCGCACGCAGGGCGGGAAAGGCGGGCGGTTCGGGCGCATTTTCCGAGACGAAATACCCTGACCGCCCCCGCGATGTCAGGTAATCATCTGCCACCAACTCGGTATAGGCCAGCGTCACGGTGATCCGGCTGACACCCAGATGCAGGGCCATCCTGCGCGATGACGGCAGGCGTTCGCCGGGGCGAAAACGGCCCGCAAGAATACCCTGCGCAACCATTTGCTGGATGCGCGCCTGCAACGTGCCTTCGGCGGCAGGATCAAGAAGAAAGGTTTCGACGGATATCGACATGAACGCGCCCGGAATGAAGCGTCAGCCTGACCCGAAAGACAAGGTTGTGCAAGCCGTCGCAGGTCCGCGCCGCGTAAACGACCCCGGCCAGCGGGGGGGGTAAATTGCAGGCGGGGGGCATCTGCCACGCCTGCGATGGTCACCTAGCCCAGAACGCGGCTGATCGCGTGATCCACGGCATCGGTGATCTGATCCAGATCGTCCTTTGTGGCGATCAGTGGCGGGGCGAACAGCAAGGTGTTGTTGAAACCGGGTAGCGACCGATTGGTCGCCCCGATGATCACACCCTGCGCCATGCAATCGGCCACAATCGCGGCCACCTGCTTTTCGCCGACCGGCTCTTTTGTGTCGCGGTCCAGCACCAGTTCGGCACCGGCAAACAGGCCCATGCCGCGGACATCGCCGATCCATTTATGCTTTTCCATCAGCCCATACAGGTTGCCCTTCAGGTGCGCGCCCATATCCACTGAATTCCCAAGCAGGTCTTCTTCCATGATGATTTTCATGTTTTCAATCGCCGCCGCCGGGCCTGCCGTGCAGCCGCCAAACGTCGAAATATCGCGGAAATAGCTTAGATGATCGGTGTCGTCCTTGAACATCTCGAACACCGCATTGGTCGTCACACAGCACGAAATCGCCGCATAGCCTGACGCGACCCCCTTGGCCATGGTGACAAAGTCAGGCTGCACGCCGAACTGCTGATAGCCAAACCAGGTGCCGGTCCGGCCCAACCCGCAAACCACTTCGTCGATATGCAGCAAAATCTCGTATTTGCGGCAAATCTCCTGCACCCGCTGCCAATAGCCTGTTGGCGGGACGATAATGCCGCCACCGGCGGTAATCGGCTCCAGACACAGCGCGCCAATCGTATCGGCGCCTTCGCGCAGGATCACGTCCTCGATCGCCTGCGCGGCTTTTGCGCCGTATTCTTCCCCGACCGATCCATCCTGCGACCGATATTCAAGGCAATGCGGCACTTGGATAAATCCGGGGGTAAAGGGGCCATACTGCCCGCTACGCTCTTCCTGTCCGCTCGCTGACAGGGCGCTGATCGTTGTGCCGTGGTAGTCACGCTCGCGGTATAGGATCTTGTTCTTTTTGCCGCCATGATGTTTGTGGCTGATCTGGCGGACCATCTTGAACGCCTTCTCATTGGCCTCGGAACCAGAGTTGGCATAGTAAACGCGGTCCAGTCCGGGCATCTTATCAGTGAGCATTTCGGAAAACGCGGCGGCGGGGATGTTGCCCGCCATGCCGCCGAAAAAGCACATCTTGGTCAACTGATCGGCAACCGCCTTGCTGATGCGTTCACGGCCATAGCCGACATTGACGGTCCAAACGCCGCCCGACACGCCATCCAGATGCTCTTTGCCCTTGATGTCCCAGACGCGCATGCCTTTGCCTTCGACAATAATGCGCGGGTCCATCGTCTCGTAGGGTTTGTGCTGGGACAGGTGATGCCAGACATGGGCGCGGTCGGCTTCGACCACATGACCGGGGTCGTTCGAGAAAGAGTGCAGGTCCATGTCCGGTGCTCCGTGTATCAAAAGGGAATGGGCAGCCGAATCCACTTCGCGTGGTGCTGCTGACATATGCACTGTGCCTATAAGCTGGGCACTGTCGATAGGGCCAGATGGTACGCAAAGATAATGCCAGTTCAAGGCGGGAACCGGATGCCCAGCGGTGCCCGCGTCTTTTTAACACATTGAAAAATATATAAATTGTATTTTTCCAGACCCCGTGCCGCCTCATTTTTCAAATATCTGACTGTGTTCTTTTCATTGACGCAGGCGCGTCAATTCCCTTGGCTCACATGCAACGCACTGCAAACATCGTTTTGTCCGGCAGGCGCGCGCCGACATTTTGCTGCACCGGACGGGGCTAGGCACCTGACGAGAATCATGGTCAGTTAGACGCTACAGAGGCGGGGCGAACCCTGCCCAATTCATGGCCCATATCACGGGTCACAACATGGGAGACGATCAAATGAACCTCAAGAAGACACTAATGAGTGCTGTGGCCGGCGTGGCGATCATGACCGGCACGACACAGGTGATGGCCGCAGGTCACAGCGAACTTACCGTCGCTTATTTTCTGGAATGGCCGATGCCATTTCAATTCGCCAAGGTGAACGGCACCTACGATGAGGCGCTGGGCATGACGGTGAACTGGGTCAGTTTCGACAGCGGCACCGCAATGTCGGCTGCCATGGCATCGGGTGATGTGCAAATCGCAGTCAGCCAAGGCGTGCCACCTTTTGTCGTCGCGGTCTCTGCGGGGCAGGATCTGCAAATCCTTGATGTCGCCGTATCCTACGCGGAAAACGACAACTGCGTCGTGTCGTCCGGGCTTGAGATCGACAAGGACAGCGCCGCTGAACTGGCCGGTAAAAAGGTCGCCGTGCCGCTGGGCACCGCTGCGCACTATGGCTTCCTGCGCCAGATGGACCACTTTGGCGTCGATCTTGCCTCGCTTGATGTCGTGGACATGGCCCCCGCCGATGGTGCTGCGGCGATTGCCCAGGGTCAGGTCGATATGGCCTGCGGTTGGGGCGGTGCGCTGCGCCGCATGAAAGAGCACGGCAATGTCCTGCTGACCGGTGCCGAAAAAGAAGCGCTGGGTATTTTGGTGTTTGACGTCACATCGGCCCCCGCGTCCTTTGTCGCCGAAAACCCCGATGTCGTGGCGAAATTCCTCGCCGTCACAGCGGCGGCAAATGCCGCATGGAATGACGGTTCAGGCGTGGCGGAAATGCTGCCCGTCATCGCCCAGGACGCGGGCATGGACGAAGCCGCAACCGCCGAAACCATGGCGACATTCGTATTCCCCAGCGTTGCAGATCAGCTGTCTCCTACATGGCTGGGCGGCGCGGCCCCTGCCTTCATGAAGGGCGTGGCCGACGTGTTTGTCGATTCCGGTTCGATCCCATCCGCCTTGGGCAGCTACGCCGGGACCATCAACATCGGCCCATTGGCTGCCGCCGAAGCGATGTAATAACGATCGGCGGCTGGCGCGGGTTCGCTGCGCCAGCCGCCCCTTGGTTGTCGTGATGATCCTTGCCTGCGCCGCGCAAGGATTTTCAGGAACAACAATGGGGCGGCATATGTCGGGACTTCAAATAGACAAGCTATCCATGCGGTTCGACCTGCCGAACGGATCATCGGTGCAGGCGCTGCAAGACGTGTCCGTCGACCTGAAAGCAGGCGAGCTACTATCGGTTCTGGGGCCATCGGGCTGCGGAAAAACGACTCTTCTGAATATCGTTGCGGGGTTTTTGGCCCCAACCGCAGGCACCATAATCCTGAATGGCAAAACCGTCAGCGGCCCCGGCCCGGAACGCGGCATGGTGTTTCAGCAGGGCGCCCTGTTCGAATGGATGAGCGTGCGTGAAAACGTCGGTTTCGGCCCGTCGATGAAAGGCATGGCCAAAGCGCCCAAGGCGCAGATCGTCGATCACCTGCTTGATGTGGTCGGCCTGCAGGATTTCAAAGACAAGGCGGTTTATGAACTTTCGGGCGGCATGCAGCAGCGCGTCGCATTGGCCCGCTGCCTTGCCAATGAACCCGACGTGATCTTGATGGATGAACCGCTTGGCGCGCTTGATGCGCTGACGCGTGAAAAGATGCAGGGCCTTGTTCTGAAGCTGTGGAAGGAAACCGGCAAGACGATCATCCTGATCACCCACTCTGTGGAAGAGGCGCTGCTATTGGGCGAGCGCCTGATCGTGATGGCCCCGCGCCCCGGTCGCATTCACACCGAATATCGCCTGCCCTTTGCAGAAATGGGCGTCGGTCAAGACCTGCGCGAGGTCAAGAAGCACCCTAAATTCGCCGAAACCCGCGAAGAAATTCTGGGGATGATCTGGGATATGGAAGAAGAAATCATGGGCCGGACGGAGACTGCATAATGGAATTGCTTGGCAACCTCTGGGGCGAACTCTGGGCCGTCCTCAAAACGCTTTTCGCAGCAGCCCCCTATGTGATTGGCTACATCCTGCTGATCCTGCTGACGATGATGATCTGGACCGGGATCAAACGGCTGTTGACCCCCAAACATGACTATAGCTCTCTCAAGACCGTGACCTTTGGTGACGAAAGCGCGGTAACCTCGAATTCGGTCGCATCGGTGGTGTCCATCGTGCTGATCTTTGTCCTTTGGGCGGCGTTCACCGGGTCCCGATTGCTGCCCGGTTTCATGCATGCGCCGGGGCCATTCGTGGGTGACGGGTCGTTTACTTATACGATCATGACACCGGACGGGCAAACCGACGATGCGACGGTTTCGGTCGTGGTGCATCCCGCCACGGTCGAAACCGCAGCCCCCGAAATCAGTCCCGGTGATGGGATCGCCAAGAATGATGCCATCGCTATCGCCAGCTATCGCAGCGCGCTGCTGCGGGTCGACAACAACGACGAAATGGGTCGCGACGACGGCACGTTCGTCACCGCCGTCAACGGCCAGCCCATCGCGCCTGACGGGTCCGTCAAAGTGGCTTTCGGCAGCGTCACGATGTCCGGCAAAGGGACGTTGAACATCATCCCGGCGTCTGGCGTGCAGATGGAACCAATCTGGCTGCCCGCCCCCGAAGCGGTGTGGAAACGCATGACCGAAATCGCCACCGAGGGCTACCGCAACTCTACCCTTGCCGAACACCTTGGCTATTCGCTGTTCCGGGTCATCGTCGGCTTTACGCTCGGGGCGCTGATCGGCATCCCGCTAGGCTATGCGATGGGGCTGTCCAACTGGTTTCGCGGCTGGTTTGATCCGATCGTCGAATTCATGCGCCCGGTGCCGCCGCTGGCCCTGATCCCGTTGGTGATCATCTGGGCGGGCATCGGCGAAGTGGGCAAGATCATCCTGCTGTTCCTTGCCGCGCTGTGGATCATGGCCATTGCCGCGCGATCCGGCGTGTCCGGCGTGCGGATTTCCAAGGTGCATGCGGCCTACAGCCTTGGCGCATCGAAATGGCAGATCATGCGCCATGTGATCATCCCCAACTCGCTGCCCGAAATCTTCACCGGGGCGCGCGTGGCGATGGGCGTCTGCTGGGGCACCGTGGTCGCCGCCGAATTGGTCGCGGCAGAAAAGGGGGCCGGCATGATGATCATGGTCGCGTCCAAATTCCAAAGCACGGATATCGTGTTGATGGGCATCATCCTGATCGGGATCATCGGGTTCAGCATCGACATGCTGATGCGCTGGGCCGAACGGATATTGGTGCCGTGGAAAGGCAAAGGCTGATCTGATAGGATTACGCCCTTGACCTTCCTGTGACTGGAACCCCTATGTAGTGGCAGAACCATAGGGGAACGGTATCATGGCACAGGCCACAGAGATCAAATTCGGCATCGACGGGATGACCTGCGCATCCTGCGTGGGGCGCGCGGAAAAAGCGATTACAGCCGTCTCGGGCGTTCGTCAGGCGCATGTGAACCTCGCCAATGCCTCCGCGACGGTGCAGCTTGATGGTGCGGGCACCGGGCGGGCCGTCGCGGGCGCGCTCAAAGCAGCGGGATATCCCGCGTTGCCGCAAAAAATGCGTCTCGCCATCACTGGCATGACCTGTGCGTCCTGCGTCAATCGGGTCGAAACCGCCCTGCAAGACGTGCCCGGCGTGCTGTCGGCCACGGTCAATCTGGCCGACGCCACTGCCACCGTGATCACCCTGACCGACCCGGTCCCATTGCAGGACGCGGTGGCCGCTGTCGGCTATGCCGCCGCCCCGCTTGACACCACACAGCCCACCGACAACCGCCAGGCCCAAGAGGCCAAGGTGTATCTGCGTCACTTCTTGATTACGGCGGCCCTGACCCTGCCGGTCTTTGTGATGGAAATGGGCGGCCACATCTTTCCCGACCTGCACCACCTGATCGCACGCACGATCGGCACGCCGACCAGCTGGATGATCCAGTTTATCCTGACGACGCTCGTGCTGGCCGGGCCGGGCCGGGGTTTTTTCACCAAAGGCGTGCCTGCGTTGATCCGTCTGTCCCCTGACATGAATTCGCTTGTGGTGCTGGGCACCTCGGCGGCGTGGGCGTTTTCCACCATCGCGCTTTTCGCGCCCGGCCTGCTGCCCGCCGACACCCGCGCTGTGTACTTCGAGGCGGCAGCCGTCATCGTCACCCTCATCTTGCTGGGCCGCTGGCTCGAGGCGCGGGCCAAGGGCCAGACCGGGGCGGCGATCAAACGCCTGATCGGCCTGCGCCCCGCCACCGCGCGCCTGTTGCGCGACGGTGCCGAGATAGAGGTGCCGATTGCCGATGTGGTGCGCGGCGATGTCCTGATCATCCGGCCGGGCGAACGCATCGCAACCGATGGGGTGGTGCGCGATGGCGCGTCATTCGTGGATGAAAGCATGATTACCGGCGAACCCGTGCCCGTAGAGAAAACCAAAGGCGGCACGCTGGTCGGTGGCACCGTCAACGGCAATGGTGCGCTGAAAATGCGTGCGACGGCAGTCGGCGGCGACACGATGCTGGCGCGCATCATCGCGATGGTCGAAGCGGCCCAGGGCGCGCGCCTGCCGGTGCAGGATCTGGTCAACCGGGTCACGGCGTGGTTCGTGCCGGGGGTTATGGTGATCGCGACGCTGACGGTGCTGATCTGGCTGGTGCTGGGCCCGGCGCCGGTGCTGTCGTATGCTTTGGTCGCGGGCGTGTCCGTCCTGATCATTGCCTGCCCCTGCGCAATGGGGCTGGCGACGCCGACGTCGATCATGGTGGGCACCGGGCGCGCGGCGGAACTGGGTGTGCTGTTTCGTCAGGGGGATGCGCTGCAGGCGTTGCAAGGCGTCGATGTGGTGGCCTTTGACAAGACCGGCACGCTGACCATGGGCAAACCCGCCCTGACCGACGTGATCCCGCTGAACGGCGACGCGGACACCCTGTTGCGCGATGTCGCCGCAGTCGAGGCGCTGTCAGAACATCCGCTGGGTCACGCGATTGTGGCAGCGGCCCAAAAACCGTTCCCGGCAGTGACGGACTTTGCCGCGATCACCGGCCACGGCCTGTCTGCGCTGGTGGACGGGCGCCGGGTGCTGATCGGCGCGGCGCGATTGCTGGAAAAGGAAGGCATCGACCCCGAACCGCTGGTTGCACAGGCCGCCGCATTGTCCTCAGCAGGCAAGACTGCGATCATGGTCGCCATCGACGGGGCCGCGGCCGGTGTCATCGGCGTGGCCGATACGCTGCGCCCCAGCGCCAAGGCGACCATCGCGGGTTTGCAGGCGCGAGGCGTGCGGGTGGTGATGATCACCGGCGACGCCGCACGCACGGGCGCGGCGATTGGCGCAGAGCTGGGCGTGGCGGATGTGATTTCAGATGTGCTGCCCGCTGGCAAGGTTGACGCGATCCGGGCCTTGCAGGCGGATGGGGCCAAGGTGGCCTTTGTCGGGGATGGGATCAACGATGCGCCCGCTCTGGCTGCCGCTGATGTCGGCATTGCCATCGGCACCGGCACCGATGTCGCCGTGGAAAGCGCGGATGTCGTGCTGATGTCGGGCGACCCCGTCGGCGTGCTGAATGGCATCGCGGTCAGCCGGGCCACGATGGCAAATATCCGGCAAAACCTTAGCTGGGCGTTCGGCTATAACGTGTTGCTGGTGCCGGTCGCGGCAGGGGTTCTCTATCCGGTCTGGGGCGTGCTGCTGTCACCGGCGCTTGCTGCTGGGGCGATGGCGCTGTCCAGCGTTCTGGTCGTCACAAATGCCCTGCGTCTGCGCTGGGTCAAAGGGATAGCATCATGAATATCGGTGACGTCGCCACCCAGACCGGACTACCTGCCAAGACGATCCGCTACTACGAAGACATCGGGCTGGTCACGCCGGAGCGGGGCGCGAACGGTTACCGCATCTTTGGTCAAAGCGATGCACATAAACTGGCGTTTCTGGCCCGTGCCCGCGCGCTTGGGTTTTCCATCGAAGACTGTCGCAACCTGCTGGCGCTATGGGGTGACCGCAGCCGCGCCAGCGCCGATGTCCGTGCCATCGCCAAACACCACCTGACCGAGATCGAGACCAAGATCGCCGGTCTGGCCGCCATGCGCGATACGCTGGCGGAATTGGTGCAGGAATGTGCCGGTGACAATCGCCCCGATTGCCCGATCCTGAAAGGTCTCGAAGGGGCCTGACGCGCCCTGCATCGTATGTACGCTGTGCGTACGGCTTGTGTACCCATTCTGCATGCCCCGCTGCAGCCTGCGGTCACGACTTTACATGTTTGATCTGCACATTCGGAAGCCCGATGGGCGTCACGCCAAAATCCCGGCAACTGCGTCCAAAACCTTCGGTTTCCAGCAAATCATCATATGGAATTTCGGGGAACCGCACGCCGGCCCGATGCACCGCCGCGTGCACCAGCAACATGGTGCCCCCGACCGATGACAAGGGCACCCGTTCAAGGCAACGTAACGCATGCAGCGGACGGCGCTGACGGTAGGTGACCGGCGGCATGAACAGGCCGCGTTTTACGTATTTGTAATAGGTATGGTCGCGCGCGCTGCCGTCGTCATGAAATGCGTTCAAATCATAGCTTTTCCCGCCCCACTCAAGAACGCAATCGGGTGTGACGACCTTGGTCCGTTCGGCCAGAAGTCGTTTCAGAACGCTGGAATCATAGTCGCAGACATCTACGTCAATCCAAAGCGCCCAGTGATCGTCATCCGCGATGCCCCGATCAATCAAGTGATTGCGCACCTTTGCCAGATTGGAGCGGCGGGCCAGTTGCAGCGCACGAAGCCACCGCTTGGATCGGTCCAGCGGGGCGCCCGTGACGCAGCGTGTCACGATAATATCGCGGAATTCACTGCGGTGCTTATCTGCCAACTCCGCCAGTTTCTCAGTCGTGTGATCCGTGCTGTCGCCTTCGCAGAAGACGATTTTCAACTGATCCTTTGGGTAATCCAGCGCCAGCAGCAGTGCAAAGCACCGATCCAGAAACGGTTCTGCATCGCGCACCGGGATCAAGATACTGACATTGGTGTCGGTCGGTGCCACGGGGCGATGCAAAACCGACATGTTGATTTGCTTTTTCAGCTGCATCTGGCCCAGAAACGGGCCGCGTGTCAGGTTGTATTGTGCCTTGCGGAGCTTGCGTTTCATGCGCGTCGTGCGATTGGACGTCGGCAGGCGATACCACGACCCACGCCAATAGTGGTTGCAGATATGGTGACCCGCATAATCGCCAAATGGCACAGCCGTGCTGCGCCACCCTTGGTCGGTCAGCGGATTGAACAGATGACAGGACTGGATGGCAAGGGTGTCAGGTTCGTCGAATGTCGCCACCGCGCTTGTCAAAACGACAGGACCGGTAGATTCAAGTACATAGCCGCTGGCATGCCGCGACCGAACCAGCAGCGCGATAAGATGTTCCCAGAATGGATGCCCTTTGGGGCTGGCCATGACGCCGTTGAAAATCACACGGCTAAGGCCAAGCCGGGTGGCGTGATGGTGATGCTCGATCGGCTCTTCGGCCAAGATCACCCGCGTGTCCTGCGCGATGACATCAAGCGGGGAGACGCATTCGGTATCAAGGTCGGCATAGACCCCGCCGCAATGATGCAGGATCAGATAACGCCCCATGTCTGCCCGCTGCACCGGGTTGGGATAGGACAAATAAAGGTCCTCCAACTCGGGATAGTGGTCGTGGACAAGGCCGCGCAAATCACTGTCCGTCCAGAGCCGATAATCCCAGCCGGGATTCAGGCGCTTCCAACTGTCTGGCCATTCCTTGGGGTCTGGAATGTCCTCGGTTTTCCATGTTTGATGGATGCAATGTGAAATTGTCAGGCTGTGCCCATGAACATCGTACATATCGTATATGAACCTCCGCTGGCGCATGGATCTGGTGCTGATTTGCGAAACCTTGCCGTGGGCCTTGGCCTGTCCGGCGTTGCGCGGACCAACACCATAGCAGTACAGGACTGCTATGGCACGCAAAAGCGCTACCCGACGCGCAAGGTATCGTTCATCGAAGCGGACCTGCAGCCTGTGGTCATTGCGGACGTTGCCGGGCAAGTTGCGCGGATAGACCCGGATATGGTGGTGGTTGACGGCGTATTTCTGGGCGACATCGCCAAGCGGCTGATCGCAGATGGGCGTCGCGTGATTATCGACATGCACAATGTCGAAAGCGCACTGCAACAAGAAGTTGACCGGGCAAAATATGGCTGGCTGGCCGCTCTGCGGTTTCGCAAGCGCTGGCGATACGCCCAAGCCGCTGAAAGGCAATTGGCCGAAATTGCTGATCGGATCTGGATGTGTTCGGCACGCGATGTGGCATTGATGCAACGCATTGTCGGGGACCATATATTGATGGACGTTATCCCCAACCCCGCCCCTGCGTGGTGCCGGCACGCTGAACCACATTCACCGCCTGATCCCTGGATCGCGCGGGCGCTGTTTGTCGGCCATCTTGGGTATCGGCCCAATATCGAAGCCGGCAAACGACTGTTGCACTGTATCCAGCCGGCAATCCGCGCGGTGTTCCCCGATGCCACGCTGGACATTTGCGGCAGATCGCCGGGCCGGCTTTTGCGCCGCCATGCCGCTGGCGTGCCCGGTGTCACATTGATTGGCGACCCTGCGGATCTGGCGCCTTTCTATGCGCGTGCGACAGTGGCCCTGATCCCGTTGGCCCAAGGCGGCGGCACCCGTTTGAAAGTGTTGGAGGCGATGGCCATGGGCGTGCCTGTCGTCGCGACCGCCAAGGCCGTCGAGGGGTTGGACGTCGTACCCGATGGTACGTTTTTGTTGGCCGAGACAGATGCCGACTTTGTCACAGCGCTGCAGCGACTGACGGCTGATCCGCAATTGGCGGGCCGATTGATTGATGCCGGTCGGCGCTTTGTATTTGAACATCATGGTCAGCAGACCATTGATCTGGCCGTGCGGCATGCGATTGATCGGCGCGCGGCACTTGATCGCTAATGCACAGATCGGGCAGTCTGCGCGACATCATTTTGGCCTGAACGACGATCGCCACTGATCAATGAAACGCACGCGGCGGTGTTGGTCGATGGCCACCAGCAAGGCTGGCTCGATTGCGATGTCGCGTTGGGCGCTGATTGGCAGGTTGGTGTCCTCGCTGTCGCCACGATCAACCAGATTTCTGTCGGCAAGAACGGATTGACCTTCCGGCGACAGAAGAAAGTCGAGCAGTGCCGCTGACATGACCGGGTTTCTGGCGCCACGCGGAATCATGTACGCGCGCGACAGGAAAAGCGTGTAGTCCTCTGGTTTGATAACGCCAATGTTTTCTGACGCGACCGGGTCTATGTACGACCCCAACACGTTGTAGGCGATCAGATAACGGCCATCGGCCACACCTTTGATGATTTCCGCAGAACAACAGGTTGCGACCGCATTGCTTCGCGCGAAACCCTCCAAAAGCGCACCAAAGGTCGTCGCCTCAAGACTGTCTGCAAAGGCCAGCAGATAGCCAAGCCCCGAAGCTTCAATGTCGTATGTCGCGATTTTACCGTCATAGGTGGTGCCGGGCTGGCGCATCAGATCAAGCAGCGCAAACCGTGTGCGGGGTGCGTCAGTCGCGGGGACCAGTTTTGTGTTGTAGATGATAACCGCAGCTTCATGCGTCACACCCCAAAGCTCGTCACGCCACCGCCGGGTGGGCGCAAGCGCTGCGGTCGCCGCCGACCTGTAAGGGCTGGCGCATGCGTGATTGACCAATGCCACCATCTGGTGAATTGCCGAAGAAAACACCGCGTCTGCCTTGGGCAGATCGCCTTCGCAGGCGGCAAGGCTTTGTGCATAAAGCGCGTTGGACCCCCATTGTTCATAGGTGATCGAGACGGTTGGGTTCTTGGCCACGAAGGCCTCTAGGGCGGGCCGGAAGATCACGTAATCCGTGGTCGAGTGGACAACAAGTTCGGTTGCAGGCGTGCTGCCGTTTGCCGTGATGTGTGCGACCGCCTCTTGTGCTGCGACGGGGATGGGTATGGCGAAAGTCATGGTGAATGCGGCGATGCAAAGGCGGATCATGGGGCGCGCTCCTCGCGTGCAGGCAGTTCAAGTGCAGCGCGAAAGCCGCTGTCGGTCGTTGCAAAACAAAGCCGTCCGCCAAACGCTTCGGCCACCGACCGCACGATGGACAGGCCAAGCCCGGAGCCAGTGCCCCCTGCCAAGGCAGAGGATTCGAACCGTCCACCCAAACGTGACAACACATCCGGTGAAGGCCCTGAACCTGAATCTTCGACCCAAAGCGATGCAACCGCGCCCTGTGCGGAAACACCGATCCGTATCGACGGCTTGCCATGCCGCATCGCGTTGACCAACAGGTTTTTTGCCGCTTCGCGCAGTGAAATCTCATCTGCCATGACAATGATTGGATCAGGTCCGATCACCAACGCGACCGGAACCCCGGGCGCAATCAGTTCATGATCGCGTTCTTCGATCACGGCCAACGCGATGTCGCGCAGATCGACCGGGACGGGGGGCGCATTGTCGGTGCGGTGGATGACCAATGCGCGCGACAAAATCTGGTCCAGCAATTCGCCCAGCGACCGGGTCCGTCGCAACAAGCGTTCAAGCCTTTGTGCCTGTCGCGCGGGCGTGTCCTGTTCTACGGCCAGTTCGGCCTGGGCACGAATCGCCGCGACCGGGGTGCGCAACTGATGCGCCGTGTCCGAGATCAGGTGCCGCAGCGCATCCACCTGACGATCCAGACGCAACATAAAGCGGTTGAGCGCGACAAGCATCACGCCCACCTCCGACGGCACGTTGGTTTCCATCGGGGTCAGATCATAGGGATCGCGCGCCAAAAGATTGTCGGCAATCCTGCCAAGTGGCCGCATCGCAGAGCGCACGACAAGAAACGCGATCACGATCAAAACAGCACCGGCAAAGGCCGCAGCGGTCAGCGCGCCGCGCGCAAGCGTCATCGCCATGGCATTGCGCGCCAGCAGGGTCTGGCCCACTGTGACCGTGACATTGCCCGAAAAATCCCGCTCTGCGAAACGCCGCACGACGGTGACGAAACGCGCCGGTTCGCCCTGCATCTCGGCATCAAAAAATTCGGTATCCCCGGTCCGACGGCGCAGGCCTTCTGGCAAACGCGCTGTTTCGTGTCCGGTCAGCAACCCCCCGTTTGGCCCGCGCACAGCATAGGTGATCCGGTCATCGGCAGCCAACCCCAACAGGCCGAAGGCGGACACCGGAAGATCCGTCAACGGGGCACCGTCGATCACGTCTATTGATTCTGCGATGTCCTGCGCGGCACCAACAAGAAGCCGGTCATAGGCCTGCCGCGCGGCAGACCGCCCGTATGTCCATGACGCAACCGCGACGATGACCCCGCCAACCGCCAGAACCGCCAGGACGGCTGTCATGACCCGCGACAGCAGGGACCATTGGGCGGTGGATGTATCAGCCATCCTCGTGAATCCTATAGCCCAGCCCGCGTTGGGTCTGGATGGCGACGCCCGAACCTGCGATCTTTTTACGCAAGCGTGCGATATAAAGCTCGATGGCGTTCAGCCCGACATTGATTTCGTCAAACGCGAACAACCCATCATAAAGCCGTTCTTTGCTCAATACCTGCCCGGCATGGCGCAAGAGCAAACCCAACAGCGCGGCCTCTCTGCGGGCCAGATCAAGCCGGTTACCCGCGATCTCTGCGGTCATCGACGCTGGCCAATAGGTCAGCGCGCCCAGCGACACGACATCGCTTTTCTGTTCGGTGTCGCGACGTGTCAGCGCACGCAACCGTGCTTCCAATTCGCGTTGATCGAAAGGCTTGACCAGATAATCGTCGGCCCCCAGATCAAGTGCGCTAACCCGATCATCCACCGAAAACAAAGCGGTCAGCATCAGCACGGGTGTCCGATTGCCGCGCATGCGCAACCTACGCAACAGGTCGGTCCCGGTGCCGTCCGGAAGATTGATGTCCAGCACCACCGCATCATAGCGCTGAACCGCCAGAAAATCCTCGGCGGCCGCAATGCTTCCAGCGCGGTCGCACGCCATTCCGACGCGGCTCAACTGTGCTGCAATGGCCTCGGCCAGATCAGCGGCATCCTCTACAATCAGGATTCGCATGCGCGCTCGGACTCCTCCCGATTTCGACAATCTTGCCCGGCAATAGGTCTGTGACAGCTTCGTGACAGGATTGACAGGTACGGTCATCGTAGCCCGCCGCAACGACGCTGCAAACCCCAGCGATGCAGGCGGCGCACAACGGGGCGCGCAGGTCGCGCTTATTTTGCTCTTGGGAGGAGACAAAAATGATATTTAACGTAACTCGGTTCGCCATGGCGGCGGCCATTCTGGGTGCGTCCGCGCTCACCGCGACAGCACAGGAATATACCCCTGAAAATCCAGAGTGCATCGCACCTGCCAATCCCGGCGGCGGCTGGGACTTTACCTGCCGGCAGGTCGGAAAGTCGCTACAGGATCAGGGGCTGCTTGGTTCGACCATGCAGGTCGTCAACCTTGCCGGTGGCGGCGGTGGCGTTGCCTACGCAGAGGTCGTCAACAAGCGTAGCAACGATAACGACCTGATCGTTGCAGCATCGTCGGCGACTGCGACGCGCCTTGCACAGGGTGCTTACCCTGGCAACACAATGGATCAGGTGCGTTGGATCGGGGCTGTGGGCGCGGACTATGGCGTGATTGCCGTGGCCGCTGACAGCGAGATCGGCGATCTTGCCCAGATGTTGGAGACGATGAAGAACGATCCAACGGCGATTTCCGTTGCTGGCGGCTCTGCCGTCGGTGGGTGGGATCACCTGAAGGTTCTGATCGCAGCAAACGCCTATGGCATAGATGACGTCCGCTCGATCAAGTACATCGCCTTCGATGGCGGCGGCGAGGCGGTCACACAACTTTTGGCCGGATCGGTCCAGGCCTTTACGGGCGACCTGTCCGAGGCACGGGGCTTTGTCGAGAGTGGCGACATTCGCGTCATCGCGGTTCTGGCGCCCGAGCGTCTGTCTGGCGATTTTGCCGACATGCCGACCGCGCGGGAACAGGGCGTTGACGCCATCGGCGCAAACTGGCGTGGCTTTTATGCACCCGGCGGGATGTCGGATGCGGCCTATGATGCATGGGTCAGCAAGATCGCCGATCTGTATGCGTCCGATGCGTGGAAAGACGTGATGGAGGCCAACGGCCTTGCGCCGCTTGATCTGCAAGGCGCCGCATTCGAAGAGTTCGTTGTGAATTCAGTCAGCCAAATTGAGAAGATTTCCAAGGAAATCGGCATCATCAAGTAAGCGCTGCGGATTGCGCACAACAGGGGTGCCGCCGATCTGCGCGGCGCCCCTTTCCGCATCCGCCCACCACAGTTTTAGCCAAAGGAGATCCCCATGAGTGATCGCATTTTCGGCGTATTCGGCCTGCTTCTTGCCATCGGCTTTGCCTTTGCGGCCTTTGCGATCGAGGAAAGTTTTCTATCCGATGCCGTCGGCCCCAAGGCCTTTCCGCTGATCGTGGCCGCCGTTCTGGGCGTGTCGAGTCTGGTTATCGCCATGCGCCCCGACGCAGAGCCCGCGTGGCCCGCGCTGGGGCGGCTTGTTGAAATCGGAGCCGCAGTGGTGGTCATGGTGCTTTATGCACTGATGTTGCCGGTTATCGGCTTCGTCTTGGCGACCGCCATTGCTGCGGCTTATCTGTCGTGGCGTCTGGGATCGTCGGTCATCGCGGCGATTGCCACGGGCGTAGGGACCTCAATCGGCATCTACGTTATCTTTCATCTGGTGCTGGGGCTTTCGCTGGCCCGCGGCCCGCTTGGCTTCTGAAGGGCGCTGTTATGGAAACACTTTCAAACCTCGCGGATGGTTTTGCCATCGCGTTGACATGGCAAAACCTGCTGCTTGCCCTGCTGGGCTGCTTTTTGGGTACGGTGATGGGCGCGCTGCCCGGGCTTGGTCCATCGAACGGTGTGGCAATTCTGATTCCTCTGGCATTTACGCTAGGGTTGGGACCGACGCCGTCGATGATCCTTCTGACATCGGTGTATTATGGTGCGATGTACGGCGGACGTATTTCATCAATCTTGCTGAACATACCGGGGGATGAGCCTGCGATGATGACCTGTCTCGACGGGTATCCAATGGCGCAAAAAGGGATGGCGGGTCAGGCGTTGTCGCTGTCCGGCATCGCATCTTTCGTCGGCGCGTTCTTTGCGACATGGGGGTTGATTTTTCTGGCCCCGCAGCTGGTCAAAATCGCGTTGCTGTTTGGCCCCGCCGAATATTTCGCGCTTTTCGCACTGGCCTTCATGACGTTGGGCGGCGTGTCTTCGACCAATCAGGCCAAATCCGCATTTGCCGCAGCGCTTGGCCTTGGTCTTGCAACGATCGGCGTGGATACGCAAACAGGCGTGCCGCGGTTCACATTTGGCGAAGTCCACCTTTATGATGGTCTGGATTTCCTCGTGGCGATCGTCGGTCTTTTTGCACTGTCCGAAGTGTTTATCTTTCTGGAAAACCGCCATGGGGCCGCTGATGCGACCAAGAGCAAATTGGTTATTGGCCGACTGACCCCTCCCTTGTCGATGCTCAAGGAATGCACGCCGACGATGCTGCGCAGTTCTGCGCTTGGTTTTCTTGCGGGTGTTCTGCCGGGTGCGGGGGCGTCATTGGGGTCGTTCATTTCCTACTCGATGGAAAAGCGGCTGGTCGATAAGAAAGGCACATTCGGCACCGGCGATCCGCGTGGCGTCGCGGCGCCCGAAGCTGGTAACAACGCGGCAGCCGGTGGCGCGCTTGTGCCCATGCTGGCGCTGGGGGTGCCGGGATCAGGGACGACAGCGGTGCTGCTGGCAGTGCTTTTGTCGCTTAATATCACACCGGGTCCGCTACTTTTTGCCAATAACCCCGACGTTGTCTGGGGTCTGATTGCGGCGCTTTTCATCGCCAACTTCATGCTGCTGGCATTGAATATCCCAATGGTCGGTCTGTTCACGCGGCTGCTTCTGATCCCGCCGCGCGTTCTCATGCCAATCGTCGCGATGGTATCGTTTGTCGGTATCTATGGCATCTCCGGGTCGTCGTTCGATCTTTTGGTCATGATCGGTTTCGGCATTATGGGGTGGGGGCTGCGCAAGTTCGATGTGCCGCTGGTGCCGATTATCCTGGGCACGTTGTTGGGCAACACGATGGAAAACAACCTGCGCCGCGCGATCACGATTGACGATGGCAACTGGTTTACCCTGATCGACAGCCCGCTTGCGGTGGGACTTTGGATCGTCGCCCTCATCGGCTTTGTTCTGCCACTGATTATCGGCCGCAAGGTCCGCAAGGGCATGCACAAACGCCGGGACGAAGAAGGCTCTATCGCGGACTGATCGGATCAGGCTGTACCCCTCCCCCGGACCGATGATCGGGGGAGGGGTACGTTGGGCAGAACCATCGGCCGTATGGTGGCCGATGCTCCCTTAGGCAGGTGCCTGCGCAAGAGTGTCCCGGAAAACCAGTGTCGCGGCCAGTTCGACGGGCGCTTCGGTGATTCCGCCCTGCACCATCCGAACAAGTGCTTGGGCCGCACGCCTGCCCATCTCTCGATGGGGCACGTGCACCGTGGTGAGGGCAGGGAAGGCGACCCGGGCCAGTTCAATATCGTCAAAGCCCATAATTGACAGGTCGGCCGGGACAGCAATGTGCAACGCCTGCGCCTGCCGCAGCGCACCGACGGCCAACACGTCATTACCGCAGAACACGGCGGTCGGACGCGGCGCTTGCCGCATTAAATCAGTAAAGGCAGCGGCCCCGTTTTCGATGCCGTACGGGGTCTCGATGACGTGCAGTTCATCCCGGTCGATGCCGGCTTCGTCCATCGCCTCGAGTATCCCGATTTTACGTGCTCTTGCGCGATCATTCATCGCCGTCTCTGCCGAGATGAGCGCAAGTCGGCGATGCCCCAACGCAATGACTTTCTGGGCCATCGCATACATCGCCGCACGATTGTCAAAACCAACCGACGGGCACCCCGCGTCAAGGTCAAATGCCCACGTGACCAGCCAAGGAACGCCTTGCGCCTCTAGGAAACGATAGATTTCCGGGTCGCGTTCGTGGCCAATCAACAACAAGGCGTCCGCGCCCCGTGCCACCAGCGTCCGTATTTGTTCTGCTTCGATGTCGGGGCGGTATGACGTGCTTGCGACCAGCATGGTGAACCCATGCAGCCGCAATTCTTCCTGGAACGCCTGCAAGCCGCGCGCAAAGATCGCGTTTTCCATTGTTGGAATGATCGCCCCGATGGTGTTGGTGCGCCGCGCGGCCATGGCTCTGGCGCCAAAGTTCGGGGAATAGCCCATATCGCGCACCGTGTTCATGACTCTTTCGCGCGTGCGCACTGCGACCTGATCGGGAAAGTTCAAACACCGCGATACTGTTGCGGTTGAAACGCCCGCTGCCTTGGCGACATCGTGAAGCGTTGGTGTCGGTCTATGGGCTTTCATTTCGCTCCTTGGCGTGAATTTCGTGCTGCATAGATTTCGGTCCGGTCCGGCCTAACTGGATCAAGCATAAAAAATTAAATGTCAAGGCTTGCATTATGTCGATGTAAAGGCTTGCATAGGGATGGAATCGGCTGTGTGACTGGGAGGAAACGCATCATGTCGCTTATCGGGGCTATCATCTTGCTTTTAATATTCGCGGCGAACGTCGGACTGGGGTCCGCGTCCAACGCTGCGTTTTTGAATGACGTAGGCGAAATGCTGGTCCTTGGTGGCGTGGCCGTTTTGTTCGTGATTGCAATTTTGGAAAAAGAAGCTGCAGCCAAAAAGTAGCGCAGCGTGAACCTGTCCAGGGAGGACGACTATTGGAAAAAGAGAACGCAGAACTGAAGTCGGCAGAACGCCGGAATTTTCTCAAGCTGGCGGGCGCGGGCAGCTTTACGGCGGCTGTCGTGGCGGGTGCCGCAGGAACGCTTTGGTCGACCGAGGCCACGGCCCAGACCGCGAATGAAGAGCGCGATCGTGAACAAGCCGCCGAACATGTCATGACCATTGCGACAGCCTACGTCTTGGGCGCGACACGCAGCTATCCGATCATGCAGCTGGACCTCAAGGAAAACATTCAAAACGCAACCAACGGCAAGATTTACGTCAAGCTTGCGCCCGGCGGTCAACTCGGGGCTGGCGGTGCGCTGGTTCAGAAGGTGCAGACGGGCACCATCCAGGCCGCGCAGCATTCGCTGTCGAACTTCGCGCCGTTCGCATCTGTGGTCGACCTGATCAACATGCCGTACCTGTGTGGGTCAAACCAGCGTTTTACGAACCTTGTACACTCTGACGTCTGGGCACAGGAAGTGAACCCAAAGATTGAGGCCGCAGGCTTCAAGTCGCTGTTCTATGTGAATATCGACCCACGGGTCGTGGCTATTCGGGCTGGCGGCGCTGGCCCGGTTCTGGCGCCCGGCGATCTGTCGGGTATCAAATTCCGCGTGCCCGGCTCTGCGATGTTGCAGCAGTACTACCGCATGGTCGGTGCAAACCCGACGCCGGTTGCCTGGGGCGAAACGCCTTCGGCGATCAAGCAAGGCGTCGCAGATGCGCTGGATCCATCGGTTGGCGCGCTGTACGTCTTTGGCTTCAAGGACATTCTGAGCCACGTCACATTCACACAGGCGGTGCCTGACAGCCAAGTCTACTCATGTAACCTTGAGTGGTTCAATGCGATGCCGTCTGACGTGCAGGATGGTATCATGGAAGCGTCCGAAATCACGCGCCACCAGAACCTTGCAAAGGTGCCGTCATCACGCAACTACGCCATGGCTGAATTGCGCAAGGCTGGTGTGGAGTTCCACTCGCTTTCCGATGATCAACTGGCCGAGTGGCAGGCCGCAGGCGGCTATCAGTTGCCCGAATGGGACAGCTTCAAAATGGAATTGGCAGGGTCGATGGATACCTTTGCCAAGCTTGAAGAGGCAGCTGGCACAATGGGCCGCTATTACGTCAATGATGCCTGAGAGAAACAGGCGGGTGCCGTTTACGGTGCCCGCCGCGCTTTTCACACCATTCATCACGTGTCGGTCACGCCCAGCCGATCCATTCGGCAAAGCCGCAAAAGGGATTCACCATGAATTTACTGCACAGATTGAATCGCGACGCTGAACGCTGGGCGCTTTTGCTGTTTTACGTGATGCTGGTGCTGACAATGGCGGTCGAAGTCTTGCGCCGCGAAATCTTTTCTTATTCGTCGATCTGGGGCGAAGAAATCGTGCGCTATTCATTTATCTATCTGGCATGGATCGGCGCCGCAGCAGCCGTCAAGGACCGTGCCCATATCCGCATTGACGTGATCATGCATTACCTAGGGCCACGACCCAAGGCACTGCTGTATATTTTTGGCGATCTGGTGATGTTCGGCGTCGCGGTCATCGCACTTTATTGGTCGTGGGAAACGGTTTACGTCTCGTGGAAGTTCGGATCGGTCAGCCACGGCCTGCGGGTTTCGATGGTCTGGTTTTTGATGGCTGTACCCATCGGATTTGCGTTGATGATTTTGCGATTGACCCAGTCATTCCTGCATGACCTCCGCAGCTTTCGCGACGGCACCCCCGTCTACGAAGGCGACAAGCTGTTCGATTGAAGGGATAACCGATGCTTTTTAATACGCTCAATCAAGCGGTCGAACTGGGCTGGGATTTTTATCTGCCTGTCATCATCTTTGTCGTTCTTTGTGCGCTGGCCGTGCCGGTCTGGGCATCAATCGGTGTGGCGGCGATTGCCATGTTGCTGATGTCCGGCGACCTGCCATTGGCGCTGGTCGGCGAGAGCCTGTTCGATGGTATCGACGCCTTTGCCTTGACGGCAGTGCCGCTGTTTATCCTGACGGGCGATGTGCTGGTCCGGACCGGGCTGTCGCGAAAGTTTCTTGATGTGGCCGAGGCGCTGACCCAATTTGCCAAAGGCGGCTTTGGTTCCGCGACCGTCTTGGTCTGCGGCATGTTCGCGGCTATCTCGGGGTCTGACGCGGCGGGTGCAGCGGCGGTCGGGCGGATGACGATCGACCGGCTTGTCGAAAGTGGTTATCCACGCCCCTATGCCTGCGCATTGGTCGCGGCTGGCGCATGTACCGGTATCCTGATCCCACCCTCGATTGCCTATATCATCATTGGCCTTGTGCTTGGTATTTCCGCCTCGACGCTGTTCCTGGCGGCTTTGATCCCCGGCATCCTGATCCTTTTGGCGATCCTGACGACCAATATCGTTGTGAACCGAATCTACGGTTACGAAGGCGGTGGCAACCTTTCTGCCGGCGAGTATTTCCGCAATCTGGGTCGGGCTCTGGTCTCTGGCTGGTATGCATTCATCGTTCCCGGCGTCATCTTTTACGGGATATTTTCTGGCCGCCTGACGCCGACAGAAGCGGGTGCGACCGCGGTCATCGTGACCATCACCATCGGATTTATCCTTGGGACGCTGAAGCTGGCCGATTTTCCTGCCATGCTGATCAGCTCGGCCAAGGTGAACGGCATCATCTTGCCCATCATCGCCTTTTCGCTGCCATTGGCGCAGGCGCTTGCAATCATGGGGGTCCCGCAGGGGTTCGTCTATTCGATCACTGCGCTGACGGATGATCCTACCCTTCTTATTCTGATGATGATCGGCATCCTGATCGCTGCGGGCTGTGTCATGGAAACGACGCCCAACATCGTCATTCTCGCACCTATCCTCAAGCCGCTGGCCGATAATATCGGCATGAACGAAATCCAGTTCTGCATCATGATGATTACGGCCCTTGGTGTCGGGTTTATCACGCCGCCGCTTGGCCTGAACCTGTTTGTGGTGTCAGGCATCACGGGCGAATCCATTCTCAAGATTGCATGGCGCGCGGTTCCCTTTGTTTTCTTCATGCTTCTCGTTGTTCTACTGATCGCCTTCGTTCCAGCGGTCTCAACAACGATGCTTCCCGATATCTACAAATAAGGCAGACCCAAAATGGCACGACACTATCTCAAAAAAGCGACGCTCACGTCTCAGTCTGGCGCGTCTGATGTTCATGATATCGTGCGCAAAATATTGTCCGACATCGAAGCGGGCGGCGATGCCGCGGCCAGGGAATACGCCGCAAAGTTCGACAAGTATGACGGTAATATCATTCTGACCGCTGCGGAAATCGAGGCGGCAAGCGCGTTGGTCCCTGCCAAGCTCAAAGCGGATATCCAATTTTCACATGACAACGTGCGTCGGTTTGCCGAAGCTCAGAAATCCACGCTCAGTGACATCGAAGTGGAAATTGTGCCGGGCTTGATCGCGGGTCAAAAGGCGATTCCGGTTGATGCGGCCGGGTGTTACGTGCCCGGCGGGCGCTATAGCCACATCGCCAGCGCGATCATGACTGTGACCACGGCCAAGGTCGCGGGATGCAAACACATCACGGCAACCTCCCCGCCGCGCCCCGGTGTCGGTGTTCATCCCGCCATCGTTTATGCCGCGCATATTTGTGGTGCGGACAAGATCATGGCCTTGGGCGGCGTGCAGGGTGTGGCGGCAATGACCTTTGGTCTGTTCGGGCTACCCAAAGCCAACATCCTTGTCGGTCCGGGCAACCAGTTTGTCGCCGAGGCGAAACGGATTCTGTTTGGTCGCGTGGGCATCGACATGATCGCCGGCCCCACCGATAGCCTTGTCTTGGCCGACAGTTCCGCAGACCCGCACATTGTCGCGACCGACCTCGTCAGTCAGGCCGAGCATGGTTACAATTCTCCGGTTTGGCTGGTCACGGATGATCAGGCGCTGGCCCAAGACGTGATGAACCGCGTGCCCGACCTGATCGCCGACCTGCCAGAGGTTAACCGCGAAAATGCCGCAGCCGCCTGGCGCGACTATGCGGAAGTCATCGTCTGCGCCGACCGCGAGGAGATGGCCGCCACATCTGATGATTACGCGCCCGAACATCTGACCGTGCAGGCCGCTGATCTGGATTGGTGGCGCGGGCGGCTTAGCTGTTACGGTTCGCTGTTTCTGGGAGAAGAGACGACGGTATCCTACGGTGACAAGGCATCTGGCACGAACCATGTGTTGCCGACCTCCGGCGCCGCGTCATATACTGGCGGTCTTTCGGTCCATAAATATATGAAAATCGTCACCTGGCAGCAAGCAACGCGCGAGGGGTCCAAGCAGGTCGCAGAAGCGACGGCCCGGATTTCGCGTCTGGAGGGAATGGAGGGTCACGCGCGCGCTGCCGATGTACGTCTTGCCAAATACTTCCCCGACGAGAGCTTTGATCTGAACGCCGATGTCTGACCCGCGCGCGCTGTTTGACCTGACCGGGCGGGTGGCCTGTGTGACCGGCGCAAGTGCAGGGCTTGGGCACAGGGCTGCAATCGTGTTGGCAGCAGCAGGGGCGCGGGTGGTCGGTGTCGCACGCCGGGCTGATGCGCTGGCACAATGGGCGTCGCAGACCGGGGCAAATGCCGCGACGGTCGCCGCAGACCTGTCGCAGCGTGATCAGATTGGCGATATTGCGGCCCGGGTCGCGGCACCGTTTGGCCCACCCGATATCGTGGTGCACGCAGCTGGCATCAATACAAGAGAAGCCGCCGATGAGGTGTCGGGCGCAGGTTGGGACGTTACCATGAACCTCAACCTCGCCGCGCCATTTTTCCTAAGTCAGGCCTTTGCGCCTGCGATGAAAGCCAAAGGCTGGGGCCGCATCGTCAATTTCGCATCGCTGCAAACAACGCGCGCCTTTCCGGGTGGCGTGAGTTATGGCGCATCCAAGGCTGGTATCGCCCAGCTGACCCGCGCCATGGCCGAGGCGTGGTCACGCAACGGCATCACGGCAAACGCGATCGGCCCGGGTTTCTTTCCGACCGAACTGACCGGTCCCGTCTTTGCCGACCCGGACCGTGCCGCGCGCAATGCGGCACAGACATGTATCGGGCGAAATGGTGCTTTGGACGATATCGACGGGCCGCTGCTTTTTCTGTGCTCGAACGCATCTGCCTATGTCACCGGGCAGGTTCTGATGGTCGACGGGGGGTATACTGCCAAATGAAAGCGCTTGTTTACGATGCCGTTGAAAGGCTTGCGTATCGTGACATGCCGGACCCGCAGCCGGGACCGGGCCAGTGTCTGATCCAGGTGCAAGCCTCTGGGATATGCGGGTCTGACATGCATGCCTATCTTGGCCATGACGAACGCAGACCGGCCCCGCTGATCCTTGGGCACGAGGCTGCGGGTGTTGTCGTGGGCGGTGCGCGTGATGGCGAACGTGTGACGATCAATCCGCTTGTCTCTTGCGGTCGCTGTCGTGCCTGTGTCGCTGGCCGCGACAACCTCTGCCCTGAACGTATGATCATCTCGATGCCGCCGCGCGATGGGGCGTTTGCCGAACAGGTCGTCATGCGCGCGGCGAACCTTGTCACGGTGCCTGATGATGTGCCGCTGCGCATCGCCGCGTTGGCCGAGCCGCTGGCCTGCGGGTGGCACGCCGTGCGTCTTGGTGCTGCGGCGCTTGATCTGCCGCTGTGTGACGCGCGCTGTCTTGTCATCGGCGGCGGCGCAATCGGTGTGGGCGCGGCGCTGTCGCTACGTGCATTCGGGGCCACTGACATTCATGTCGTTGAACCCAATGAAATCCGCCGCGCGGCATTGGATAAGATCGACGGTTTCCACGCCGTTGCCCCCGGCACCGTTCAGGACGCGGATTTGATCATCGACGGCGTCGGCTATGCGGCGACCCGCGCTACCGCGACTGCTATCGCGCGCCCCGGTGGCATCATCATGCACATCGGTCTGGGCGAGGCGTTGGACGGGTTGGATATTCGCCGCATGACGTTGCAGGAAATTACCTTTATCGGCACCTATACCTATACCGCACAGGATTTTCGCGACACGGCTCAGGCCATTTTTGATGGCAGGTTGGGTGCCTTGGATTGGACAGAACAGCGCCCGCTTGCCGCTGGCCAACAGGCCTTTGCGGACATCAGGGCAGGTCGGGTTGCGGCCCCCAAGATCATCCTAGAACCGCAATCATGACGCCGGCATCAGGATCAAAACCCTGCGAGGTACGATATGTATAAGAACATTCTTGTCCCAATGGCCCTTGATCATGGGATCGGGCAATCCGCGCTTGCCGTTGCGCGCGCGCTTCTGTCCGAAGGTGGCGCGATCACCGCGCTGCACGTCTACGAGGCGCCACAGGGATCTGTCAGCGCCTATCTTGACGAAGGTGTTGTGCAGGATGCTTTTGACCGTGCCCAATCCCAGCTCGAGGCGCGGGCCAAAGATGAGCCAGCGCTTTCCGCGAAAATTGTCAAAGGGCACAGCGGGCGCAGCATCATTGATGTCGCCATTGCCATGCAGGCCGATTGCATCGTGATCGGCTCGCACAAGCCGGGCCTGATTGACTACCTTCTTGGATCAACCGCGTCCCGCGTGGTACGACATGCACCCTGTGCTGTGCATGTCTTGCGAGAGCCCAACTGACCCTTATCAATGACACCGCAGCACTCACCGGGATGAGCGCGCATACAGGAGAGCGAAGAACTTGGATATCAGCAAACAGATCGTGGATGACTTTGTCGCAAATGACATTTCATTCGTGACCACGGTGCCCTGCAAACAGCTGGCCGGCGTGATCGAGGAGGTCGATTCCCGACCTGAAATATATCACATCCCATCCAACAAAGAGGACGAGGGAATGGGCCTGTGCGCCGGGGCGTTCATGGGCGGCAAGCGGCCTGCGATCATCATGCAGAACACTGCGATCGGCGTGACCATCAACACGCTGGTGACGCTGACCCAATTTTACCGGATGCCGCTGCCGATGCTGATCTCATATCGCGGAGAGCTGAAAGAGCCGGTCGCGTGTCAGGCGGAAATGGCCGTGCATACCAAGGCGCTGCTGAACCAGCTCAACATCCCCACCTACCATTTCCACCACAGAGAGGACGCACAGGAACTGGATGCGATCCTGAAATACACATTCATGTGCAACAAGCCTGTCGCGATCCTGACCGACGCGACATTCTGGGGAGGCTACTGATGATCCGCTCTGACATTATCCGCGAGATTGCGCCAATTCTGCGGGACCAACTGGTCGTCTGCAACATCGGTCTTCCCAGCCAAGAGATGCATTTGATCGACGACAATGCCGCGAACTTCTACATGCTGGGCACCATGGGCCTGTCATCGTCCATTGGTCTTGGCCTTGCGCTGTCGCAGCCCAAGACGGTCATTTCAATTGATGGCGACGGATCGGTTCTGACGAACTTCGGCACGCTGCCGACGATTGCAAACAACGTGGCGGACAACTTTATCCTGCTGATCGTCGATAACGGGTCCTATGGCTCTACGGGCGATCAACCGACCTACGCTGGCAAGAAAACCTCGCTGACGGCGGTGGCCAAAGCCTGCGGTTGCGAAACCGTCGTCGAGTGTCAGGCCGAGGAAACCGGCAAGGTGCTGCAAGCCGCCATTGATAGCAAGAAAATGACGATCATCGTGGCCAAATGTGAAAGCGGCAATATCAAGGTGCCGGTGATCACCATGGACCCCGTGACCATCCGTGATCGTTTCATGGGCGCGGTCAAGGCCTAGCGCTTTGGCTACGGGCATACACTCCAGCGTTGATGCACGGCGTATCGCGCGTCAACGCTTGCCGTGGATGGTCTTTGACTACATCGACGGTGCCGCAGGGCGGGAAACGGGGGCGGCGCGTAACCGCGCCAGCTTTGACGCCCTTGTTTTGCGGCCCCGCATTCTACGTGATGTCAGCGAAAGATCTTTGGCGGTTTCGTTGTTTGGCAAAACCGCCAAAGCCCCGTTTGGCATCAGTCCGATGGGCATGTGCAATCTGTCTGGCCCCGGCGCTGACTTGATGCTCGCCCGGTTGGCCGCGCGGGAACAGGTGCCGTTGGGGGTGTCCACTGTTGCCTCTACCGCGATGGAGCCATTGATCGAGGCCGCAGAAGGGCATGCATGGTTTCAGCTTTATTTTAGCGGCGACGGCGCAGGCACATTCAAGCTGGTGGAACGGGCCAAGGCGGCGGGTTACGATACGATAATCCTGACCGTTGATGTCCCGGAGGTGGGGCGCCGTCCACGTGAATTGCGACACGGATTCACCATGCCATTTCGCATTGGACCCAAACAATTTCTGGACTTTGCCCTGCATCCGCGCTGGTCCCTTGCCGCGCTTTTCGATGGCCGTCCGCAAATGGCGAACTTTGACATGCCTGGGTATACATTCGACCGCGTGGAAAGTCGGGCGAAAGCGAATTGGGACACGCTCGCCCATCTGCGCGATATTTGGCCCGGTCGGCTTGTCGTAAAAGGCGTTCTTGACGTCGAAGATGCGCTGGCACTGCAGGCTGCGGGCGTCGATGCGATTCAGGTTTCAAGCCATGGCGCACGCCAACTTGAAAGCGCGCCGTCACCAATAATGGCGCTTGCCGAAATCAAGGCGGCTTTGGGCGGTGCATTCCCGTTGTTCTACGATTCTGGTTTACGCAGTGGTGAAGACGTATTGAAAGCCTATGCCCAAGGCGCCAGCTTCACATTCCTTGGTCGTATTCTTCAATTTGCCATAGCGGCGGCTGGCGAAGAGGGGCTACAGGCGCTTTGGGATGTTTTGCGTCAGGAAACAAGTATCTCACTTGCCCAGGTTGGCGCAAATTCACTTGAACCTCATGCCGTCCGGGGCATTATTCGCAACTAGGCAATCTGCCGGCCAGTTTTTAACGACAGACGGATTGGTGATTGATCCGCGGTGAATTGCGCCCGGTATCAGGTTCCCGCTAAATTTGGTATTTTTAATTATTATACTGGGCAAGAAATTCATACATCCTTAACCCTAAATTGGCTCTAGTGGTCGCGTTAAGTTGGTCCATGTGAAAGTAATTTTCACGTCAAAAGGAATGAGTGATGCGGTCTATCATGCTGGGAAGCATTTTTTTGCTGAGTGTTTTCGTGAATGTTTTGCAGGCGCAGGAAATAGTTGACCCTATTGCTATCGTGCAGGCCAGTGGTGTCTGTGCGCCGTTTGGCGTGGCATCTGCCACGGCCGCTCCGGATGGCACGATCCGCGCGGTCTGCAATGATGACGCCACGGCGTTTGTACCGCTGCTGGGCGGGCTGGGGCCGGTCTTGGGTGCTGGGGCTGCGGTTGCTGTGGCATCTGCGGTATCGGGTGGAAACGCGACGCCAGACACGCAATAGCCTAGCACGATGGATATCCCAACGCGATCAGCTGTGCGCCACTGACCCGGTGATAGCCGGTGATCCGGTGGCGGGCTTCGCGCATGAACCAATCCCGCAGCGGCGCGTTGTAATGCATGGCCATAACCCGTGACCAATGTTCGAATTGCGGCACAGAGAGAACCGCGCCGTATCTGCTGGGGCCATGGAACCCAAACGCCGTTGTCGGGCTGATACACAGGTCGCTGACGCCCAGATACATGGTGCAGGACGAATAACAAAACTTGCCGCGCAGTTCGACCCGGCTGCTGTCTGCATTGATCGCTGCGATTTCAACAGCGCGCGCGCCGATCAGGCCACCCCGATCATTTTCGACGATTTTCACAGCGACGCTTTGGCTGGCCGCCATGGCACCCCAAACGCCGATCGCGACGAGGCAGCTAATTTGTTGAAGGCCCGCCCGCCGCAGCAGGCCACCCCACGCGAAACGTGACATCGGCATCTCTCACTTTACCCACCACACGATTGTGTGGTTCCCGACGGCCAGTGAAGGGGTGAAACCGTTAATGCAGCGTTGCAGCGCAGATTTGAGACATGTTTGTAGAAATCTGTGGCTCTGTTGCACAAATTCTGTGAGGGATTCATCTAGTGAATCCAGTGTGGTAGCTGGAGGGCATGAGCAGACCCATCCCCCCCGCCTACAAGACCAGGAACTGGCCGGCCTATAACGAAGCGCTCA
>Ga0208544_10000004_pt1 | contig 189214 bp, 223 predicted proteins | sample DEB08_DNA_9_FD_184526 | JGI IMG/M metagenome (GOLD analysis project Ga0208544, IMG submission 184526) | Aqueous microbial communities from the Delaware River and Bay under freshwater to marine salinity gradient to study organic matter... | ecosystem: Environmental > Aquatic > Marine > Coastal...
CGCCGTGCTGTTGCGTATTATTACGATAATAACAAACCAGCCGACATGCTGAAATTTTTGCATCAATGGATGAAAGAACAAAAATACAGCAAACCTGATATTGACGCAGTTAAAACACTGTCATCTACTCACATTAATATCAACACATGTATTATTGCAAAATGCTTGTTGACCGGAATGCCTGCAGAGAATCCGCGCTGGACTGATTATTGGACTTCTTTGCCGGGTACAATGAACGAGCCGCGCGATGCTAACGATCTTGTACGAGAAAAGATTGAAAAGGTAATTGCAATCGGTCGTGCTAATCTTAAGAAAAAGAAAAAGGATGACTCAACATCAGCAAAAGCATACGTACCTACTATTCAGGAACGCATTACAGAACAAGCACAAGAAGCGGCTGCTGACATTGACGAATGGCTAGATGGTTTTGTAACCGATCGTAAAAACTTTGATCCTAACAGTTTTGACTTTAAAGGTCATTTTGCAAAGATGAATGTGTCACAAGCACATGCTCGTAAGATTAAGGCGTTTTTTGCAGGAGAACTTGAAGAAATGCAAGAAGTTGCACAGATTCCGTCACCTGCTAAGATTCGTGCAATCAAAGACGACTATGCGCGAGATCAGATTGAACAACTAAAAGAAGGCTATGCATATCTTAAGAAAGCTGACATTGCTAAAATGATCAAAGCAATTGAAAGTTTGATGGGCACACTTGATATGATCATCGAAGAGTCAAAAGCAAAGCGCAAAAGTCCAGTACGGAAACCAAAGAGTGCAGACAAAGTTGTTGCAAAAGTCAAATACAAAGTCAAGGATGAGAAATACCAACTAGTTAGCGTCAATCCTATTGACATTGTTGGTGCTAACGAGCTGTGGGTGTTTAATACAAAGACCAGGAAGCTTGGCAAATATGTTGCAATTAACCAAGACCCCAAAGGCATGAAACGCGAAGGCACAGGGTTAAGTGTCAAAGGCACAACAATCATCGGCTTTAAAGAGGATGAAAGTATCCAACGTACCTTGCGCAAGCCCGAAGAACAGTTAAAAGAATTTAAAGCTGCTGGCAAGGTTAAATTGCGCACATTTATGGACACCGTGAAAACAATTGAGACAAAAATGAACGGACGCATTAACGCTGATACGATTTTGTTAAAGGTATCTTAACGCTGATCAGATAAATATCAGTATGACCCAGCAAAATGAATTACAAAATGCATTAACTATTATCGGCGGCGCAATCGAAAATGCTGCCAAGACAGTTGATGTGAGCACAATAAAACAGCTTGTGAGCACCGGAATCACCGACCTCACAAGCAAGAAGACATTGTTAATAAAGGATGATGGAATTTATTCCGATCATGCACACATAAAACTCTTACACGGCGATGTTGGCGTTTTAGGAGGACTTAGAGTTGCAGGAGACTTAACTGCTCCTCAAATTGACGAAATTAACAATAAGCTAACTGAATTAAAAGTCGATCTCGACGAAGTAAGCCGCCGTCCGATGGTTGTTCCGGAGATGCTAGATCGCAGCATAAGCGGAAATAAAATCAGTGGCGGACGCATTGTTAAATTCCAAAGTACGGGTATAGTCGACGAAGCAACAGATTTTGTACTTAATGTTAACAATCACGGCATTACAGTAAAAAATGTTCATGCAGAGAGCTGGGTAGGCGATGCTGAGTTTACAGCAAACGTTCGTGTTGCTGGAGAATTATATGTTAACTCATTGCACATCAACAAACTTACGTCAGATAACAGATTAGAACGTTCTTCAAGTCTTGATTTTGTATCCGACGACAATTCGTCAATTATAGGCAAGGGCCTTCGTTGGAGAGAAAACGACGAACCAAGTAAACAATTTATATTCCGCAATAATGATTCGCGTCTCTGGAGTTCTGAAGATATTGATCTACAAAAAGATCGAGTGTTTAGAATCAACAATAGAGAAGTGTTGTCAGATTCTGCACTTGGTTCGGGTATTGTAAAATCAAACTTAACACAAGTAGGTGCGCTCCAGGGATTAACTGTACACGGTAATATGACTGTAGACGAATTCATGTTTTGGAATTCCGATTCAGGAAGATTAGGTATTGGCACAGAAGAACCAAATGCCATGTTAAGTCTTGCAAGCTACGAAGCAGAGTTTATAATTGATGTCGATCAAGAAGAGGTTCGATTTGGTACGTGGACAACAGATGATCTACATATTGTAACAGATGATACTGCTCGCATAACAGTTTCAAAATCAGGCACAATTACATTAGGTACAAAAGATAGACCAACAAAAACAGTAGCGTACGGTAACTTAAACGTAAACGTAACTAATTCATCAAACGACGTAGACATCGAGACAGCTGGACCGGTTAGGCTTAATGGCAAGAAATTTGAAGTTGGGTCAGCTGCGCCAAAAGCAGGTGCATATTCACTCGGAGATATTGTATGGAATGATGCACCAAAATCTACTAGTTATATCGGATGGGTCTGTACTCGAACTGGCACACCCGGTATGTGGAAACCATTTGGGCAGATAGGATAATGCTCGCACTATTAAAAGATCCGCTTTTCTACGTAATTGCAATAAAATTCTTCATCGCAATAATGTTCATTGTTGCATTTATTTGTATTTTTTATTATCCAATGTTAATGCACGAATGGATCATTGCATTACTAATCACAAGCGTAACAACTGTAGCCTTTATTTTTTGGTGGTGGTTATATACTACTGTCAGAATGACATATGACAAATATGCTAGAATATCAGAAGAATTACAAACTGTGTTTCAATTATTAAAAGAGACACAAGAACTTCTTAAATTAAGAGCAGAGGAAGTAACCCATGACCACCATAACGATCTTGGGAAACGGAGAGAGTCGACAACAGATTGATCCTGCCAAATTAACAGGAACAATTATCGGGTGTAATGCAATTGTGCGCGATCTTGCAGTCGATCATCTAATTTGCGTAGATCGGAAGATGGTAACAGAAGCATTGGGTTTTCGGCATCCTTGCATTTACACTAGGGCAGATTGGTCAAATTCTTTCAAAGGCGTAAAAACTGTTCCTAATTTACCTTATTTTGGCACAGAAAGATATGATGATCCTTTTCATTGGGGGAGCGGACCATATGCTGTGCTCTTAGGCTGCATATTAGCAGGCACAGTGCACCTGGTCGGATTTGACTTATACAGTACCACCAAACACATCAACAACGCTTATAAGGGCACTAAAAATTATAACAAAGAAGATCACCGTGCAATAGATCCTAGATACTGGATTGCACAACTAGAACGATTGTTTACGCATTACAGCAATCACACATTTGTCATTCATCAGCCAGTAGGATGGAAACTCCCAGATAGCTGGAAGAAACCAAATGTTTCACTTGACAACTCGTTGTTTATTAAGTATAATGAGAGTATTAAGGAGACATAATGGCAAAATATTATTCAACAAAAAAGTACGGCAATGATAGAGGTTTATCATGTTGCTTTCGTCAGTGGCGTGCAACACATTCGCATTGCAGTTTAGTTCATGGTTACTCAATCGGTATTGAGTTAGTATTTTCTAGCGAAACACTAGACGACAGAAACTGGGTTATGGATTTCGGTGGCTTGAAACCATTTAAAGAATGGGCAGACAAGATGTTCGATCACACGTTGCTAATTGCAGCAGATGATCCTCAGCTAGAAGTGTTTAAGCAGCTAAACGCAATTTCAGGCGGACACAACGACATGGGTGTTTGCGATTTGCGCATTGTTGATCACATTGGTTGTGAAGCATTTTCTAAAATGGCTTACGATAAGATGAATGAATTGCTGCAAGAATTTAAAAGCGGCGGCGGACGTTATCCTGCAGGACAAGGAGTTGAACTAGTTAGTGTACGTGTATTTGAGCACGATGCCAATAGTGCTACATACGAAGGCTGATTATGGTCAAGAAGTATTTCCCCAATGAGACAAAAGAACAACGCAGAAAACGAAAGCGTATCGAAAAAGACAACCTCGTATCTGATTTCTCCCTCATAGAGGCTAAGCCTGATACTACAAATTTTTCGGGCTCTTCGCGGTATGTAGTTTGTCTCAAGCACGGAAACAAATACGGTGCAGACTATGTAAATAATTTGCACCGTATGGTCAAACGCAATCTAACATTAGAATATACCTTTGTATGCTTTACAGAAGACGCGTCGGGCATCGACGATGACATTACAATCATGCCGTTGCCAGTATTGCCTGTGCAAGGTTGGTGGTATAAGCCCATGTTTTTTGATCCAGATCTTGGATTAGAAGGCACTATCTTGTTTATGGATCTAGACTTAATTGTATTTCGTAATATAGACAATTTGTTTACTTACGAACCTGATAAATTTTGCATCATACGCGACTTTAATCGGATGTCTGTTAAAAATTACAAAAAGATGAATTCCAGTGTATTTAGATTAAACACAGGCCAATGCAAGCATGTTTACACTGACTTTATAAAAGACCCAAAACTAAATTCCAGAAGACATCATGGAGACCAGGAATGGATCTTTGCAAAATTAATGAACACTCCAGAGGTATACAAATATTGGCCGGACGAATGGATACAGAGTTATAAATGGGAAATGAGAGGGAAACCTCAAATGACTCGAGACTCTCAAGGCAAACGAAACTTTGCTGTTGCAGGCAAACCTAAAGTCTTACCGCAAACTTCTATCGCAGTGTTCCACGGTGATCCTAATCCCCATAACTGCATTGACGAATGGTGCAAACAGAATTGGAAATGATATGATAAATCTTAATAAACATAAAGACATGTTTGCCCGCAGTCCTCGTAATAAAAATTCAGACATTGATCTTTTATCAACCAAAGTCAAAAAGCATAAGCGCATATATAGTCCTTTTGTGAGAGATTTCTTTTCAGGTAAGAGAATGTTTCTTAAAGAAGCCGTTGAAATACTTGTTGAATATAATGTATTAGTAGGCTGGGAGGATTACGATAACGAAAGATGGCATGTACATTACCAAAGGGTCTTTGTAAATCCAACAAGATACACTTCTTTATTGCTTAATTCATAAATACTGTATGAATTATTTAAACAGAATGTACGGACGTGGTACTCCGCCTCCTACTAAATCAGAAAAGAACCCTAACAGAGTTGCCGGTGGCATTAGAGGACAAGGCGGCGACGCTTTTGAAATTATTGCCGAAGACGGTACAATGCAGAAGATCCCTACACAGAGATATGTACAAAGTCTAGAAGAACAGATTAAAGTACAACGTGGGGTAATAGCTGTATTAGAAAAGAAAATGAACCGCATGACAAGATCAGTAGAAACCCTTGAAGGGCATATGTCTCGTTTAAGCGGAAGAGGATAATTATGGATTACGTAACTAAAATTAAAGAATGGGCAACAGCTCGTGCAAAAGAAATATCAACTCTAGACGGAAGTGTTCTTGTAGCAGTTGGAATTTGCGCCTTGGTGTTAAAACCTTTTATGGGCATTATCAGTATTGGCGCTATTGCATACGGAGCATGGCGAATCTTTACAAAGGAAAGTTAAAGCTTTCCTATCGGCTTACTACTTGAGGCGCGGAGGTTCCATATTGATCTCTTCTCCGCGCCCCTTTTTTGCGCAAATCGTTTTGCGTCACAATTAGAACAAACATGAAAATAGTTGTTAGTAAGTCTTTTGGGATCCATTTTACGGCGATTGCGTTCAAACACTTTGCTACAAGAATCGCAGCGTAATATCACCACAGTTGATTCACGAGTATAAGAATGCTCATGTCCGTTTTTACTCACACGGATGTGAGTGTTTTTTTCTATACGCTCGCCTAGGATCATACTGTATTTACATTAAGCTTACAAACAATACATATAAATACAATAGAAGGAAATATACTATGATTTTAAACCTCACCGAATCAGCAAATAAAAAAATCAACTCGCTATGCAGCGCCAAAGAATGCTTTGGAGTTACCCTTAACGTTAAGGGCGGCGGTTGTGCTGGGTTCGAATACGATTGGGGCTTCGTAACAGAAGATGAAGTAGAAAGCACAGACGAAGTGATTAACACCGGAACTGGCAACCTCGTTGTCGGCAAGGAAAGTGTTATGTTTTTACTCGGATCAACAGTAAACTATAAAGAAGAAATATTTGGTGCTATGTTTGATATTGTTAATCCAGCTGCATCAAGTGCATGTGGATGCGGTACCAGTTTTAACATGGATCCAAGCATATTAGCAAGTAAATTTTAACGGAGTAATTAATGGCTAAGCAGATAATCGATATTGGCGTAGAAGGCAATGACGGAACAGGTGACGCACTGCGCGAATCATTCCGCAAAGCAAATGAAAATTTTACAGAGCTGTACGCAGCGTTCGGTGTCGAAGGACAACTTACGTTCGAAAACCTAAGTGATACGCCTGAATCATTTATTGATAATGAGAATAAAGTTCCTGTTGTTAGCCCAACAAGTGATTCATTAGTATTTAGAGAATTTGTTTCTAATGGTTTTCTTACTGATGACATTGCAGATGACACCGTACGCTTTGATTTCACAACAGATGGTAAGATTGTTGTAACAACACGTAACTCAGCAGTGATTGATGACAAATCTCCTGCAATCGGCGGTCCTCTTAACAGTTCCAGTTTTGCAATAGGCAACGTAGGAACAACAGAAGAAGATCTGCAAAACTTTCTTACTAAGCATAGCGGAACCTTTGAAGTACAAGATCTCGTTCCTGATATTAAGTATGTTGACGAAAACTTTTTAACTAGAGGCAGCCCTGGCGAACAAGCAAACGTAAGAAGCGAACCAGGTAACATAAGCGAATACACGCTTACAATTTCTGGCTTTAGCAGCAATGATGCTACAGTAGCCGATCACGGACTTACTACTGCAAGTACAGGCGCTGCATACACTTATTCAAGCACCGGTACTGATGCTACAAATTTAACATCTGATACTGTTTATTATGTTCGTCGTCAAGGAGCCAATGCTATCGGGCTATATCCCACAGCAGACGATGCCATTGCAGATACTAACCAGATTGTTGTATCCGGCGGCTCTGGCACACAGACATTGGTTAATAGCGAATACGATAGTGAATTGTTTGGCAACTGGCTCGGTAACGAAGCACTACCGCGTGATAGCGTTGTTCGTCGCCAAGGTGATCAAATGGCTGGTGATTTTTATCTAAATGATCACCCCGGTAGTCTTGCCGGCACAATAGGCGCAGGCGGTCTAGAAGATTACAAAGCTGCTACAAAATTTTATGTGGACCAAAACAGTTATTATTCGCCATCTAGTATCTATGTAAGCACCATCGGTGATGATACAATGGCCGGGGTCCCACTTCCGGACCATGGCAGATCGCAGCAATCTGCGTATGCTTCTATTAACAAAGCTTGCGAAAAAGCAGAAGAGATTATGCTAGCATCTCCAGCAGAGCCGGGTCCGTACATGCAATCCATTCGTTATAACGAATCTGCCGATGCATCATTTACTACTTCGACTGGCATTAAGACTATAGTTCCAGGCAGACTTCCTATTAAGACATTAATCGACTTGAACAAAGAATTCATGATCGAAGAAGCCATTGCATACACTTCTGTAACGTATCCAGATTTCATATACAACGAAGCTACATGGCGTGATAATATAGATTTTATGATCAAAGCTATTGTACTTGATACATTATCTGGTACTAATGCAAACACCCTGAGTAGAACAGCAGGTCTACGTTATTATTCAAGCCCAGCAGCGCAACGTGCAATTAGCGAAGAATTGACTCAAACCATTGCTGTTATTAACAAAGTTAAAGTATTAGCAAATGACGTAATACAAAATAACACAATCACATCTCTTCAAACAGGCGATGCATTAATTACGCAGACTATCGACCTAGGCGAAACTGTAGACGCAACTGGTATTTCATCTGTTGCTGCTAAATTTGAAATCATCAAAGATATCATTGCAGATGGGCCGCTTCTTGCTCCTGAAATCGTTGACGGCTCTGTATACGAAATTGAATTTAGCAACGGTGGCACAGGAAACGTAGACCAAGGCAAACCATCCAACACCGACTTACTGCCGGGTAAAGTTGTACGCGGTAAAGCATCAGGTGCTCTTGGACGTATTGTGACTTACTCTCGTGATACTGACGTCGGGGTTGCAGACTCATTGGAACTAGTGTTGCTAGAACCTGTAGAATTTGAAGTAAATGAAGAATTAGAATTTGGTAACCTTGTTAACAATTCACAAGTAACGATATTAATCGAATCAGGAATTTATTACGAAGACCTGCCAATTAAAGTACCTGCTAACGTATCAATAAAAGGCAGCGAATTTAGACGCGTAATTATACGTCCTGCGGATCGTGCTTCGCAATCTCGCTGGGCAAACACTTATTTCTATCGTGATTTAGAATTCGACGGACTAACAGGCGGCGTAGATAGTATAACCGGCATCGGCGATCCCGGATTGCCTACTGCTGGTACAGCATATACTAATCCAGTAACTAACGATGTTGATGGATATTTTGGTAGACATTATCTTTATGATCCAACTGCTGATGTTAATGTATCTAATTTCGGTGCAACTAACGTAGGTGAATATAATGATGCTGCCGAACTAATCAATCGTAACAGAGCATTTATCATCGAAGAAGTGTTTCAATATATCGAGGCAACTTATCCTACACTTACATATAATTTTACAAAATGTCGTAGAGATGTCGGATTAATTCTTGATGCTATTATTTCTGACTTAATTAATGGCGGTCGTAAAAATACATTACGTGCCCAAGGTGCATATTTTTACCAAGGCACTGATTTAGTTCGAGGCGATCAAGCAGACGAAACTGAAGATTCGATTAATTATATTAAAACCATTGCAGCCGATGTATTAGCAAATACTGCATTTACTGCACTCGGAACAGTTGATCAGGTAATCGACACAGATTACACTATAAGTGGTAATGCAATTACTACGTTTAACTCGCTTGTGTCTCTTGTAACATATGCATTTGATCCTGCGTATAATCCACCAAGACATAACAGAGATCTCGATGTTTTCCTAATGAATGATGCCACTGTTTTAAGAAATGTAACAGTTCAAGGTCAAGGCGGATTCATGATGGTTCTTGACCCTGATGGTCAAATACTTACTAAAACACCGTATTGCCAAACCGGTTCGTCATTTTCCCAAAGTCTTAACAGACAAGCATTCCGTGGCGGCATGTTAGTTGACGCCTTTGCTTCTAATATTCCAATAACAGTTGACTCAAAAGCAGATGCATTCACATTAAATGTTAGCAGTCCTGCTGGAACAGGATTATTTGTTAGACGTCCACAAACACCGGCGCCATTTTACATAGACGGAATACGTTTCCAAGTTAATTCTATTACTAATTATGATCAACAATCAGGAACATGTACTCTATTAATTAGTGATTCAACAAATGATAGTAACGGATTTACCGGAGTAACTAGCGTCTCTGCAACAGGAGTCGATTTAGATTCGTTGCCCGTTTCTATTACATTACAAACCGCAGGTAACAGATCTGCCTTAGCCAATAACTTTACGCAAATAAACGATCTCGGTTATGGATTAATATGTACAAACGGCGGAACATCTGAGATTGTATCTCAGTTTACGTACTATTGCTGGTCATCGTCGTATTCTAAAAATGGTTCAGAAATTAGATCTCTAAACAGTTCTAGTGCATACGGCGAATACGGCCTGATTGCCGAAGGTGCAGATCCAAACGAAATCCCAGACTCGGTTACATTACGTAACAACATGCTACAGCCATTTAAGACATTTGAGTCAGAAGTTACACTAACACTAACCGGCGTTGTTTCTGTAGTAGCAGGCGAAACATTAACGCAGGCAGTAAGTGGCGCAACCGGTGACGTAATTTTCGATACCGATGCTAACCAAGTGTATCTTACAAATACTTCGGGTACATTTGATACTTCTAATACTATCACAGGATCAACATCTGGCGCGCTAGGTGCAGCAAGTGTACCAACAATTGCGTCTGCAACAGCAGCAACTAATACGCTTAACGGACTTACGTTGTATGTTTATGATTTAGATTATAAACCACAGAACCGTAGCGAAATAGACATGATACACGATAGCGGAACAATTGCACGTTACGAAGTATCAAATGTACAATTACAAACTGACATTATTGTCGGAGGCATAATTGATCCGACATACACAGGTGGCACAGGCACAGGCGCTGAATTTAACGTTAAGAAAACCGTTGATAACGGCTACATCGTGGACGTAGTAAATGGCGGCACTTCTTATCTAGTGTCGGATACAATAACAATAGACGGTGCAGACTTAGGCGGAATTACTTCAACAAACGATCTTGTAATAACTGTCACAACTGTTGATGCAGGTGCAATTACTGAGTACACTGTTGCAGGCACTGTTGCTACAAATACCGATACTCCTAACAAAGATGGTCAAGTTTACAAACTTAACTTTACTACCGGTAGTGCAGGATTCTCTGAGGGCGGTCTTGTTGAAGCAACTGCATCTAACGTACCAGGTACATTAAGACAAAACGGGGTATTTGTTCTTAATGATGTATTTGATCAAAATACACTAATCAGCAATCCAGGTGCAGCTATTGTGCTCGATAGCACACCTACTACAACTTATCGTTCAATTGCATTTGCAGCAACAGAATCCACCGGCGAAGACCTTGCAACAGATTCGGTATTAGCAACGTTTGACACAAATTACGACTACGTTCGATTAATTGTAGATAGCACCGAAGCAGCTAATGCTGATCCACGTGGCGGTGGCGGTACAATGGGTAACAGTGTAGGCGATACTATTATTGCCGTTGAACCATTAGACGAAACTGCTATTGCTAGAATAAATGCAGGCGACTTAGTATTTGGCTGGGACGGGAAACTTCATCGCATAGCAACCTATACCGACCGTACAACATATGCTACTATTGAATTTACTGATGTCGACGGTAGTGATATTATTAATGCTGCATCTTCATCGAGCGGTCTTATTACATCTGCTGTGCAAGGCATTCAGACTATCACGCTAAGAGCGGGACTAGTTTCCGGGGCAGAAGCAGACATTACAGCCAATGTATCTACATGTCGTGCCACAGGTCACGACTTCCTTAATGTTGGCACAGGCGGATTTAACACTTCAAACTATCCTAATGTCCTATTAGGCTTGCCACGCGATCCGGCACAAGCAAATGAAGTTAATGAACGTAACAAAGGACGTGTCTTCTACGTATCAACAGACCAAGATGGTTTCTTCCGCGTGGGTCGGTTCTTTACAGTTGATCAAGGCACTGGTACTGTTACATTTGCAGCATCTATTGCGCTGTCAAACCTAGACGGAATCGGTTTCAAACGTGGTGTTGTTGTTGCTGAATTTAGTACAGACACTAGCATGGGTGCAAATGCAACAGATGTTGTTCCTGTCCAAAGTGCTGTTCGCGGATATGTTAATAGACGATTAGGATTTGATCATAACGGTGTTGCTGTTAATAATACTATCGGACCAGGTGTGGTCGCAGCAGATGGCGGCGAATTAGCAAGTGATCTTAATGCTGCTAGTTTTAAAATTACAAGTCTCGGAGCACCTAGCCAAGGCAGCGATGCAGCAACAAAGAATTACGTTGATCAAGGTTTTGTAAGAATTAGTGCATTTGGTGACATAAGAAACGTTTTCGAAGGCACGTGGACTGGTGATCAATTGTTAGTTGCTTCGGGATTAAAGAGAATCTTTGTTAACGAAGTAGCAAATGGACCATTTGTTCCAGGTGATGTGTTTACTACAATAGGCGGAAAGCAAGGTACAGTTGTCGAAGTAGAAACAATATCAAATGACATCATCTACGGTGATGCTGTGACATTGTCATATGTTCCTGATTTAGGAGTAATTGCAGAAGAAGAAGAAATCACTTCCGGATCAAAAACCGCTAACGTATTAGCTGGACCGTTTGATGAAATTACAAATGCTACCGTTGCCGGCGACATTGAAGCTAGTGTAACAAGATCGACCGGATCTACGTCAATCGACTTATCACTTGTAGCAAATACAATCATCAATAATGACATTAATGCAAGTGCAGCAATTGCGCAAAGTAAGTTGGATCTAAACGCAGCAACCACAAGAGCAAATGCTACAGGTATTTCACAAAATGATTTAGGCGTAGCAAGTTTTGATAGTAGCACGTTTACTGCAACAGACGGATGGATTAAGATAACTGACGGTGCTGTAACACTTGCAAAACTTGCAAATCTTGCTAACAATAGAATGCTAGGTAACATTAGCGGAGTTGCTGCGGCACCATACGGTATTCCGACAACCTCGGGTTCAGGAGCAAGTAGTGTTCTACTTACGCAAGCAGATGGTTCAATTCGTGTCGAAAGTCTAAGACTAGGAGGCAACAACACATACGAAGTTATGAGCTTGTCAGGCACACAATTAAATATCAAAACACCAGGGCAAGGCGTTGTGCTTACTGCTAACGGAACTTCTAGACCAATAGTAAACATTCCGGGCAATCTGTCAATGGGCAGTGCAAGCACAACTGAATCTACATTCCAGGCAGCGTCAACACTTGCTGGAGAAAGCAACATTTCGTCTGACTGGTTATACACTTCATTCATCGAAGCAACTGGGGAACGAAACGCTACTTCAACAGGTATTGCACTCGGAGCAGGTACAGGCTTTACAGTTGCTGACGAAATTGGATTAATTGCAAATGGTAAGATGCCGTTTAAGATTACCGGAACCGGAGTTGTTCCTGATCTAACTGCAACATATAATATCGGTACATCTTCTGCTACCTACAATAATGTGTATACCGAAACCATTGCCAATGCTAGTGCTGTAGAGATTGCAATTGGTGCTGCGGTGCCATTTATTGCAAATGCATCAGGATTTGTTCCAGACACTGACGCAGCGTATAATATCGGTTCGTCGTCATTTGGATACAATATTGTGTATACAGGAACTGTGTCTGATGCGTCAGAGGTAAAGATTGCAATCGGTGCAGCATCGCCATTTAAAGTTAGCGCAACAGGCATAATACCAGATGTTGATTCGACTTATAATATCGGATCGGCGACGTTTAAATACGGTACTGTATACGCAGACACGTTAGTAGGCGACGGTAGCAATATAACAAACGTTCCGTCAGCTGGTACTTCTGAAGCAATTTCTACTGTACTAACTGGAACAAATGCTACACATTACCTAACATTTGTTAACAGCAACAACGGAAGTTTAACTTCTGAAACATTATATACCGATGCAGGAATTACGTACAATCCAAGTACAAATGATTTAACTACAACTGGTGATATAGTAGCAGCTAGTTTCTCAGGTGATGGTAGTGCATTAACAAACGTTGCGGCGGCTAGTACCTCCAACGCAATTGCTACTATATCAACTGCAACAAATTCTGCTCACTACCTAACATTTGTTAACAGCAATAACGGAAGTTTAACTTCTGAATCCTTGTATACTGATGCAGGAATTACGTACAACCCAAGTACAAATGCGTTAACTACAACCGGTAGCATAGTAGCAGCCAGTTTCTCGGGCATCGGCAGTGCACTAACAAACGTTCCGGCAGTTGCTATTGATACTATAGCAACTGCAACAAATGCTGCACACTACGTAACATTTGTTAACAGCAACAATGTCGGTGCAGCAAGCGAAACATTATATACTGATGCAGGAATTACGTACAATCCGAGTACAAATGATCTAACTACAACCGGTGGTATAGTAGCAGCTAGTTTCTCAGGCGACGGTAGCGGATTAACAAACGTTCCCGGTGCAGGTAGTTCTTCTACAATTGCTACTATTGCAACTGCAACAAACGCTACGCATTATCTAACATTTGTTAATAGCAATAACGTTACTTCGGCTGCCGAAACATTATATACAGATTCCGGAATTACGTATAATCCAAGCACTAACGCTTTAGTTGTATCTGGTAACGTAACACCGGATGCAGACAATACCAGATTCATCGGATCTGTGTCTAGAGGATATAATACAATATATACAGGAACTGTTGCAGATTCTACAGAAGTAGAAATTGCAATTGGCGCAGCTTCGCCGCTCACTGTTACTGCAACCGGTATTGTTCCAGACACAACAGCAACGTATGATATCGGATCAGCGTCATTTGCTTACAACGTAATTTACGGTACTGCTACATCAGCTAGATATGCTGACTTAGCAGAAAATTATGTTGCAGATGCAGAATACGAACCGGGCACAGTACTAGTATTTGGCGGCGAACACGAAGTTACTATTGGTTCAACTAAAGGTGATACAAGAGTTGCCGGTGTTGTCTCAACTAATCCTGCACACCTAATGAACAGTGCACAAGAAGGTGACTACGTAGTAGCACTTGCTCTACAAGGACGTGTTCCTACTAAAGTGCTTGGCAAAGTACAGAAAGGTGACTTGCTTGTTACTTCTCCAATACCAGGATATGCTTGTGTAGATAACTCAGCTCGTTCAGGCACTGTGATAGGTAAAGCACTAGAAAACAAAACAACCGACGAACGCGGTGTTATTGAAGCAGTTATAGGAAAAGTATAATGACTAAATTAACCATCAACACAGGAAGTAGTGCAAACAAAGGCGACGGCGATCCAACTCGCACAGCCTGGACCAAAGCTAATAGCAATTTCGACGAACTCTATGAGCGCGTTGAAACATTAGAAGACGGTCCGGGCAGCGGCACTACCGTTACTCAAGATATTATAGGTAGTGTGTTTGCAGACGATAGCACCCTACTAGTTGACGCTGTTAATGGAACAATACCTGGGTACATTAGCTTGGATGAGTTAAAAACTGTAGTCGCAGCATCATCTGACTTCAGTGACTTCCAGACTAGAATAGCTGCGCTATAATAAATACAATAACAGGAGAATTAACATGGCAGTAAGCTTAGTAGATATTGGCAGAATAGCAAATGACGGGACCGGCGATGATTTGCGCGAAGCCTTTATTAAAGTAAATCAAAACTTTGAAGAACTTGATTTACGTCAACCAGAAGCAACTACTGCTAGCAATCGTGGTGGTGTCGGCGAAGGAGTGTTCGCCGCAAAGGTAATAGATGATCTACAATTTAAAAAGATTGTAGCTGGTACCAACGTTACTCTTTCTTCTACAGATAATGCAATTACAGTAAACGCATTAGGTGGATTGCAAAGCTTGCTTATCTCATCAGATGGCGGTAGCAAGATATTAGCAGACGGTGATCAACTTAGCATACTAGGCGGATCCAAAGTCACAACTAGTATTGCAGGCAGCACATTAACTATCAATAGTTCAGCAATAAGTGACCTAGTCGAAGATACTTCGCCACAACTTGGTGCTGATTTAGACGGATTGTCACAAAGTATTAACAACGTTAATGTAGTTCGTGCTAACGATTTCCAAGGTAACTTGGAAGGATTAGTGTACGGCGTCGACATTCGAGAGCTTAATGGATTTGTCGACGGCTTTGATTTTGGCGAAATAACAACTAATATCACTAGTGCAATTGAACTCATTCTGCTAAACACAGCCGTTGATTTTGGTGCAATTACTTCGCCGGCTGATTTGCCCGTAGACCTAGGACTTATATAATTCCCCAGATAAATATACTACACAAGGGGAATTAGAATGACAACAATTTGGAGTGAACCAAATAACTCGTTACTGGAAACATTACTAGAACGCGAAACAGCAGTAGTGCAACTTCCATTAGTTGGTGGTTTAGGCGATGTAACTATTCAAAAGATAAGTGGAAGTCTTCCTCGCGGAATGAGATTAAGCGGTACTGTAATTGACGGTACTCCGTTCCAAGTGGCAAGAGATATTACTAGCACCTTTGTACTTAGAGCAACACTTGAATCTGGAGAATTTCAAGACAGAACCTATAACATAATTGTTGCTGGACCAGACTCGCCGATTTGGTTAACAAATGAAGATTTGCTTCCTATTGGCAACAATGGATTATTCTTTATACTTGACAGTTCTCCTGTAGATTTTCAATTGTCAGCAATAGATGAAGATATTCCTGCTGGAGACGAACTAGAATTTTATATCGCAAATAAGGACGGAGAACTTCCTCCTGGATTATCTTTATCACGTAGTGGTAGAATATCAGGCATTGTTGATCCAATTCTTGCATTAGACAAAGCAGCAAGCAACGGAAATTTTGATACAAACAATTACGACGGGTACCCATACGACTTTGCTGCATTGTCTGCTAGCGGATATGATTCATTCTTTTATGATTCGGGATTTTATGACGACGCACTGCCAACTCTATCTCCAAGAAAGCTGAACAGGTTTTACGAATTTGCAGTTACCGTAAGCGACGGCGATACTATATCAAGACGAATATTTAGAATCTATGTAGTAGGAGATGATTTCCTTCGCGCTGATAACACAATTCAAAAAGTAGGAACTGGGGTATTTACAGCAGATAATACTTACGTTCGTACGCCGGTCTGGTTAACACCTTCGGATCTTGGCTTCAAACGAGCAAACAATTATGTAACTGTATTTTTAGATACACTTGACACTAGTACATCGCAAGGCGTAATTCGTTATCAGCTTGTTCCAAAGAACGACGATGACTCAATTAGTACATTGCCACCTGGTCTGGCGTTGTCGTCAACTTCGGGCGAACTATACGGACGTGTTCCTTATCAGCCAGCAGTTACCCGCGATTATAAATTTACTATTAGAGCAACGCGATTTACAGGCGATCTTACTAGAGTAGAAATTAATGTTAAGGCCTACGAAGATACTTTGTCCGGTAAGCGATTCTTAAAGATTGTAAAGCTTTCTCGTAGCCTCGAAGACGGCATTGACGACTTAGCGTCATTAGTTAATCAAACTGTACAATTTGGAAATGATACATATCAAATTCTTACCGTAGATGGCACCCCAGACGAGTATGACATAATAGAACTAGGCGATGCACTCAAGTCTACTTTTCCGATTATTGTTAACAGTGCAGCAAGCATTTCTCAATCATACATTTTTGTTAACAAGCTTTCAGAAGCAAACAAGACACAGTTGCAAGGAAGTACCATCCGTTTTAGTGACAGCGAAGCATATGCAGTTGATGATATCATTCCGTATACTACATGGAACATTAGATACAGCAACAACACAGCACTCGAAATTGATCCAACTAATATAGGCCTTGACGAAGTACCTGGTGAAACATTTGCAGAAGCAATTGAACGAGCGTTTCCGGAATCTTTTTATACTATCGACCAAGATAATTTACTTGAATTAAAAGTACCGTCTACTACTCTTAATAGAAATTATTCACGAATAGCCGATTTGTTTGCACCGTCTGATGATAACGTAACTGTAGAATCATCACTTGTTGCATTTTATACAAGACTTAATCTCAATGTCGGATTGCAACGTTCGTTAATTCCAAATGATGACATTGGTATCGGGGTGTTCAAAGACGAGCTTTATGTTGCAGAACAAACAATAACCAACACCGACGATACAACACGTCCGTACAAAGATAAAACTTTTACGCTTAGTCTCCTAGGCGAAGTTGACAGCACAATTACATGGTTAACAGATGCAGATCTTGGCACAATTAATGCTAACTTTTTAAGTACTTTTGCTGTTAAGGCAGAAACGACTGTACCTAACGCAAAGTTATTATATCGATTAACTTCTGGATCCTTGCCAAATGGATTAGAACTTGCGTTCGACGGCGAAATTATAGGTAAAGTAAAACAATTCTGGGATCCAGGATCGCCGGGATTAACTATCTTCGACGGCGGCGCTTGCACGTTTGATGGGGCAGAAACTTCGTTTGATAGAGAATACACCTTCACTGTAGAAGCAAGAGATAGGTTTAATTTTTCTGCCACATCTAGAACATTTACAATTAATGTAATCGATCCTAATGATTTGCTATACAGCAACCTTTATTTAAAACCATTGCTACCAAGTGCGCAACGAAGCGCATTTACTCTCCTTGTGTCTAATCCGAATATATTTCCGCCGTCACTTGTGTATCGTCCTAACGATCCCGAATTTGGATTACAAAAAGATATTCGTATGTTAGCATACGCCGGAATTGAGACTAAAACAATTGACGAGTACGTTGCAGCAGTTGCTAAGAATCACAAAAGAAAAACATTTAAGTTTGGCGAGATAAAAACCGCTGTAGCTAAAAATCCAGGTAATAATGATATAATCTACGAAATAGTATATGTCGAAGTAATCGATCCGTCCGAACCGACTACTGGTGCTGCTAGAGATAGTTTTGTTACAAAGAATAAGCAGAAGATTACAGTTGATAGCATGAAGTACGATACCCAAAAGGATATCTTTCAACTTAACACAGGCTTGCCTGAGATGTACATCAACGGCAAGAGAGTAACAACTGAGCAGCTATATCACAGTGTCATTGGTCCTGATAACATCATTACAATAGGCGATACTAACTTAGTCGACGTTGAAGGCAATCCGGTAACAGTGACAGCGTTTACCGACAGCGAACCGTTTAAATATCGACCATCAACTGAAACAATAACCGTAGATAACAGTGCAGTACGCGTCGGAAACAAAGGCGACATGACACGATATATATCAAATGCTACTAACATGCGAAATAGAATTGCAGAGATAGGCGACACAGAACGTAACTTCTTACCGTTATGGATGAGAACACCGCAGGCAGGAAGCATACAGGAAATTGGATACACGTTAGCAGTGCCATTATGTTACTGTGTAGCAGGAGGCGCAGAACGAGTAAAATTAAATCTTGATGTTAACGGTTTTGATTTCAAGCAAATTAATTTCGAAGTTGATCGATATATTATCGACAGCACAGCCGGTAATTCAAGTGAACAATATATATTGTTCGCAAATTATCAGTATAACGTCTAATGGTAGATAAATATAAAAAAGAGGACGACATAAATGGCAAGTAACATTGTAAGCGCAACTATTGACGCAGAATATCCTATTGCAGGACAAGACAACGACACACAGGGGTTTCGTGATAATTTTACAACTATCAAAGATAGTCTTGAAGCAGCTAGACTAGAAATAAATACACTACAAGAAGATACTGCAAAACTAGACGAAGGCAATGACTTTTCCGGGAATGAATTAGCCGATGCTAACTTCTCAGCAGTTACTGAAGAGTTTATTGATTACAGTACAGTTCTTGCAAATGCAAACATTAGTTTTATAACCGGCCATTACCAAAAGTTCACAGTTGGGGCTGATATTTCACTTAATTTTACAGACTGGCCTGCTGCCGGAAGACTTGCAAAAATACGTGTCGAAATTGTAGCAAATGATGCTACGATGCGAACACTTGCATTCACATCAGACGGCGGTGGAACTATATATTACGATGGTGATTTTCCTAGTCCGTTTACTGCGCAAACAATAGCCAATCATTACATAATTGATGCATGGACATACAATGGCGGCAATACTGTATTTCTAAAATATGCAGGTGTGTTTAGTTAATGTACAATCCTTTAGTTGGTAGTCTGAAGAAAATAACCGACACGGTATTGAATGAAAAGATTCAAGACCTGCGTAAAAAGTATTATCAGACTACCAATCCTGCAATGCAACAACAAATTGCAGCAACCCTTAACAACTATCAAGAAGAGTCCGACCGTCGTCAAGCAGAAATGTTTAAAAAATCCAAAGAAAATGACGATGAAGATCTTGACGGATTAATAAATATCAGTTAAACTGTACATATGAAAATAGATAATCTAGGCAGGCCGTACTTCACGGCCAATGACATGATGGAGTTCTTGTATCAGGATAAAGCTGATAAGATAAAAGACATGTCTTTCGAGCAGTGCTCCGAGATCGAAGATTATAACAAGCTTGCTAGAAAGATGTACTTGCCAGAGCTTGCTATACACAAAGAACTAAACACAGATCAATCTACATATGACAAAAGTATGCAACGCAATTGGTTTGTGCCCGAAGAGAATTCAGTAGACGTCGAAGAATGGCTACTAGAACGGTGCAATACCGATGAAGAACGACTGCGAGTCAAGGAAGAATTAAACGAGTTTATCAAACACGATATGGTAAAGTTGTTGGAATTTTTAATATACCTTGTTGGATTTATGCGCGAACATAAAATTGTTTGGGGAGTAGGTAGAGGCAGCAGTGTTGCTAGCTACGTGTTATATCTCATAGGAGTGCATAAAGTTAATTCAATCCAATATGGCCTAGACTGGCGGGAGTTCCTTAGATAAGTATACATATATAGGAGAACTATCATGGCTATGAAAAAAGGTCCAACTAAAACATACAGAACTGCAAACGGCAAACAAATTGATCTTGATTTGTTGCGCAAAAGAAACGAACTTACTCCGGCAGTAGGTAATTTCAAAGTAAACGCACGGGGCGATCAATTAGGCACCGGCGGAAAGATTGTGCGCAAACGCGAAGATTTGATTCGTGAACATTACGAATCGCAGGAGAACACTGTACCAGATGAGGTAATTCCTCGTAACAAAGTACAAGCAGACGAACTACCAACAGAAAAAGTAGAAGATACTAAGTCAACTACTTCTCGTCGTAAAAAAGTAACAGAGCCTGTACCTGCTGAAGAACCATCTGCAAGCGAAATGGCAGAGTGGGACGAAGACGACGATGGAAACTTTGTAAGGAAGAAATAATATGGGATTTGATCCGCTTAAGAATAAAACTGTCACTCCGATCCACGATAGAGTGCTTGTAAAGAATATGAATTTTGAGATGCGCACTACAAAGAACGGAATAATTCTTCGTTCCGACGACGGTGTATCTACAGGTGTGCGTCCGCGTTGGGGACAAGTGTATGCTAAAGGTCCAGAGAACGTAGAAGCATACAGCCCCGGTGACTGGATTCTTGTAGAGCACGGGCGGTGGACACGCGGTATCAATTTCGAACACGACGAAGAAGGCGAATACACACTGCGCATGGTAGAGGCAGAATCTGTCATGCTATGGAGCGAAGAAGAACCAAACGACATGACTATTAACAAAGGATAAAGATAGTAAGAATGACACAAGTAGATCTAAACAAATACAAAGACTTCGTGAAAGAAGTTACTTCCGAAGAATCAAATAATCTAGATGCCTTAATTAACAGGTTGACAGAACTTGAAAAAACTGTTAATATATCGTTATTGATGACAGGCGCAACAGGGCTTGCTAGTGAAGGAGGCGAATTTGCAGAGATTGTTAAGAAATGTGTATTCCAAGGCAAGCCGTTGGATGCTGATACAATCTTTCATGCTAAACGAGAACTCGGCGACATCATTTGGTATTGGACTAATAGCTGTAGAGCATTGGGAATTGATCCTAACGATGTTATCAAAGAGAACGTACATAAACTCGAGTCTAGATACCCAGGCGGATCCTTCGACGTACATTATTCAGAAAACAGAAAAGAAGGCGATTTGTAACTTCTTTTCAAAAGGAGTTATATGAAATTACCTAAAACTATGCCCTCAAGCATTGGCACAGCCGGTGCAACAGGCATTGCACTAATGACACTACACATTACCGGATTTCTTACAGGATGGGCTTGGCCCATCTTGTACGTCTTCTTGATTATAGCCGGTGTAGGGCTAGAAACACGAGGATCTAAAAATGACTAACCATGCAATGATCGACTTGGAAACACTTAATACAACTCCTGATGCTGTTGTACTAACACTCGGTGCTGTTAAGTTTAATCCATTCAACCTGAGCGAACCAACAGACGAATTGTATCTTAAAATTAACATCGACGAGCAAGATGCACTAGGACGCACTACATCCGACGACACTATTGCTTGGTGGGCAAAACAGGATCAAAAGATTCAAGACGAAGCATTCTCCGAAGAAGGACGTGTTGGTGTAAATGAAGCGCTAGACATTCTTACAAAATGGGTTTGGGGCAGTAAAACTATTTGGGGACAAGGATACGGCTTTGACATGACAATCCTTGAAAATATGTATCGCGGTAGCAGCAAGCCCATTCCGTGGAACTTTTGGCAAGTAATGGATAGTCGTACATTGTTTAGTGTACTACCAAAGGATCCGCGCAAGGCTATGCAATCCGATCTTCACAATGCGTTAGCCGACGCTTACTATCAAGCAAAAGCTGTACAACTTGCATATAAAGAATTAGGAATCGGTCGATGAAAGAACTTTGGGTAGAAAAATACCGTCCGAATACAGTTGAAGGATATGTGTTTCGTGACGAAGCACAAAAGAAGCAGATTAAGACTTGGATCAAAGACGGTAGCATTCCGCATTTGTTACTAAGTGGCAATGCAGGCATTGGCAAGACAACACTTGCAAAGCTATTGTTCAACGAATTAGATATTAATCCGTTTGATATCTTAGAGATCAACGCATCGCGTACTAACTCAGTAGACGATGTTCGCGATAAGATTGTGAATTTCGTACAAATGATTCCATTTGGTGAATTTAAAGTAGTATTGCTCGACGAGGCAGATTATTTGTCACCTAACGCACAAGCTGCTTTGCGTGGAGTAATGGAAGAATACCACAGCACTGCTAGATTTGTGCTAACCTGCAACTATCCTAACAAAATTATTCCAGCAATTCATTCTCGGTGTCAAGGTTTTCATATTGCTAAAGTAGATCAAACTGAGTTCACAGCACGAGTGGCAGAGATTCTTATAACCGAAGGTGTTAAACTCGAGCTTGATGTTCTTGATACATACGTTAGAGCAACATATCCAGACTTGCGCAAATGTATCAACATGGTACAAATGAATTCAGTTGACGGTAATCTTGTTGCGCCAGGAGAAGGTGACAACGGTGACCAAGACTGGATGCTTGCTATGGTTGAATTATTTAAGGATAGAAAGATTAAAGAAGCCCGTAAGTTGCTATGTGGCAAAGTGCGTCCAGAAGAAATGGAAACAGTTTATCGCTGGCTGTATGATAATATTGAAATTTTCGGCGATGATGATAATCAAGATAAAGCTGTGCTTGCTATCAAGCAAGGCATGGTCGATCACACACTTGTAGTCGATCCAGAAATCAATCTTGCAGCAGTATTAATCAAACTAGGGAGATTATAATGAGTAGAGTTTGGAAAAAGTTTTTAACGAGTGTATTTAAAACAATAGGCAAGGGTCTATTAATATTTGTAGTATACGCAGTTATTTGCACAGCGCTTGGTTTTGTGTTGCATCTTCTCGGAATGCCAATGGAACCGATCATTACAATTAGCACTCTGGCTCCTTTGATTTTAGTATTTATAGGGTATCTACTGTACGAAACATATCAGAGTGCCAAGAGTGAAGTAGAATACGAAAATCAAAAATTAATTCGTAATATAAAAACAGGATATTAAAATGCGTACCCGAATCTGGAAACGAGTTATGACAATAGCGTGGAATGAGGTAAAGACGCCTCTTCTAACAACACTAAGGACAGGATTTATATTCCTGTATTATATAGCGTTAGTTGCATTACAAATATACTTTTTTGATAAAGTGATAGATATACGTCAATATCATGATGTATTTTTGCTTGCGGCTATTGTATTCATTCTTTCTAGTCCCGTAGTGTTAGCTTTTGTTGCTATAGAGATTAGGGAATGGTACAAACAAGCTGTAAAAGAAATCAAAGAAGAAAACAAAATACTTTCCGATCAATTAACAAAGGATTATAAATGATTCGAGCAATACTAGCATGTGACGAACATTGGGGCATAGGCAAAGATAACACTTTGCCGTGGCCGCATAATCCTGCAGATTTAAAATGGTTTAAAGAATCCACCGACAACAGTGTTGTTATAATGGGCCGGCACACTTGGGAAAGCTTGCCAAAGAGACCGTTGCCTAATCGCATCAACTATGTGATTGCGTCTAATCCTGATATTTCTCCAGGATATTATGGGAGATTCTCCGTAGCAAATCCGAACAAACTCGGAAAAGCAATTACAGCTATAATACAAGATCGACATATTACACAGTCGGACATATGGATTATTGGTGGATCACAGCTGGTTAATAGTTGCCTTAGTATAATCGACGAGATTTGGCTTAGTCGAATCTCAGGCACATACAGTTGCGACACGTTCCTTCCTCGCACTGCAATCGAACTAACTTTTAGATTAGACAGCACCGAAGACATAAATGGATTGTGTATAGAAAAATGGAAAAAATAGATTATATTAAACGATTTGCGTACTTACCGACGCGGTTAGATTCCGGTTGGATATGGCTCAAAACTTATTGGATTAAAGCAATACATTTTGACCCGCCATTACGGATGCACAATCCGGTTGGATATTCTTATTATGTCGGAGGAAGATACTACCGGCTATCTCAATACGAAAGAGAAAAAGACGAAACAATATATCTACTAACTAATCAAATAGACAAGAAGAATTAATAAAAGAATATTTAAACGCACTAGAATATATTAAAGAAAACGGACTTCATATAGAAAAATGGCCAAGGATACAATAGTTATTAAAAAGTTTTCATTGGAAAAGAACAATGGCTGGTTTCGTGAAACCATTGCTCAAAAAAAATATGCTTGGCTGCCACGGATTATTTCTAATAAACGTATATGGAGAGAATACTATTTTAAAGTAACTTCGTCGTTTGAACCAATTAATCTTAGCGAGCCCGGAATGGTTCACAACGAATATGAATTTTATACTGAAAAAGAGTTTACACTATATTTATTAAGAGAGCAAGCAGGAATTAAAAAGGACCCACTATGAAAGAATATTTAAACGCACTAGAATACATTCTAGAAAACGGCAAGGATCGCGGAGACAGGACCGGCGTAGGAACGCGCGGAGTGTTCGGTTACCAGATGCGATTTAATTTGCGCAAAGAATTCCCCGCAGTAACTACAAAGAAGCTAGCATGGAAATCTGTTGTTAGCGAACTATTGTGGATGCTCGAAGGGTCAACCGACGAACGCAGACTAGCTGAAATACATTACGGCAAGCCTCGTGAAGAACTCATAGGCAAGACTACAATATGGACTGCAAACGCAGACAACCAAGGCGCTGCACTCGGACACACTAACACAGACATAGAAAAAGATCTCGGACCAGTATACGGTGGTCAATGGCGTTCTTGGGATGCAAAGTTAGGTTATGTAGATCAAATTTCACAAGTACTTGAAAGCTTGCATTACGATCCCGAAGGACGCAGGCATGTTGTAAGTGCATGGAATGCAGATGTTATTAACATTATGGCGTTACCGCCGTGTCACTGTTTGTTTCAATTTCATGTACAAGACGGTGAATTAAGCTGCCAGTTGTACCAGCGCTCAGCAGATATGTTTCTCGGCGTGCCATTTAATATTGCATCATATAGCCTACTTACACACATGATTGCACAGTTGCTTGAACTTAAAGTAGGTGACTTTATTTGGACAGGTGGGGATTGTCACATCTATCAGAATCACATGGATCAAGTTAAGGAACAAATTACTCGCACGCCTATGCCAGGTCCGCATTTGCTTATGCCTGCATTTAATAATCTAAAAGAGATTGCAAAGACTGTACCAAGTGATTATAAATTAATCAACTATGATCCAATGGATAGTATTAAAGCACCGATGGCAGTGTGAGGGGAATTGACCCCTCACAATAATAGTTAGTCACCGTAAAGTTCTAGGACTTCTTTTACAGCTTCGTGACGTTCAATGTCACAGCCTTGGAACTGCACTACAGTAATACGATTAGATGGCTTGTTATTGATTTTCTTAATGAAATCTAACAAGCCATTATCACTTTGCCTGTCCGCTTGTGCAAGGTCGCCTGTTACTGCCATCTCGGAACCTTGTCCGATTCTAGTTAGCAACATCTTCATTTGACTAGGCGTAGCGTTTTGCATCTCGTCTGCAATAATGTAAGAATCTTTAAAAGTGCGTCCGCGCATATAAGCTAATGGCGCAATTTCGAGAACTCCTTCTGCTAACATACCTTCTAGCTCTCTTGCTGTAAAGTATTCGCGTAGAACATCAAAGATCGGACGCGTCCACGGAGCCATTTTTTCTTCCAGTGTTCCTGGTAAAAATCCTAGGTCCTCGTCTACACTGCAAGCTGGTCGTGTTACAATGATCTTATCAACGTCGCCGTCTTTGAACTTCTTGATAGCCACTAGTACAGCTAACATGGTTTTACCCGTGCCTGCTGGTCCTATTCCAAATGTAATGTTGGTTTGTGGATCAAGGAGTTGAAATACATAATTTTCTTGATTAACTCCTCTTGGGATAATTTTGACTTCTTTTTTCTTTTTTTCGAAGTCTATATTTACTACGTTTAGGTACCTTTCGTTTTTGTTACTGTTGTTGTTTCCGCGATTGGTTTTCCTTTTAGCACCCATAAAATCCTCCTTAATGGATTGCGTAGGAATGTTTTCTTCCTACATGATATTTACCGAATCAAAAAAAGATAAAAGCGCAACTATAAAAATTTCATTACGCTAAATAAGTGTATAGCCACGAAGGACAAATTATGTACGATATGTTAGACATCCTAAAAAATATTGAGAACATCACTGAGACTCCGAACTCATTTGAAATTCTCAAAGACTTTGAAAGGGTAATCGATGAACTAGACTTATACGTCTACGAAAACTGGGAAGACGGTGAGCTTGTTATGGGTCCTCGTGTAGAACGCTATTGGGTAACTTGCGCATTTATGTGGCCACGTGATAAGATGCCTGATCCAATGGGCGGCAAGCGTTTGTTAGATTATGACTGCACAGTTAAGTATAAAAAGGATTATGTAGTTGTTCCTAGGCCAATCGTCGAGCCAGACGATGTACGTCCGGGTACACAAAAAGGCAAACTAGATCAAAAGCCAGTGTGGTTTGTTGAGATCAAAATGCCAAAGAAATTAATCAAAGATATTTACGGCGGTCATAGAGATTATCTTGATCAAGAAATCGAAAAGCAAGAGATCGCGCCGCAAGAAGATCAAGACGCGGATTTGATGGCAGAACCAGAAATGGAACCAGAATTAGGCGGTGACGAACCTGCAGGCGAAGAAGGGGTTACACTATAATGGGATTACTCAAAGGCGATCTTAATAACCTTGTACATCATGTATTTGAGATTGACGAATACAAATCAAAGATGGGCGAAGACGCAGATATTATTACCTTAAGCTTTGTAGTACACGACAAAGAACCTGCAGACGATTTTGTTAAATTTGTCGAAGCAGGTTATGAGTTTGTACTAGACGCTGATGCAACAGCAGGCGAGCAAGATGACGGCAAGTATCGTGTGTTTATTGAGATTGAACGGAACCGAGATGCGATTGATTGCATACTTAACATCGTCGACGGTGTCGGAAAACTTGCTAACTTAGATGACATACGTTTTAGATATCGTAAGAATTTTCGCAGTCATCCTGCAACAAGAGAAGAACTCGAAGGCGAAGTTCCGACTGATCCTGATGCATATGACTTGCGTGTTACTGAATCGGTTATTGACAATTACAAAGATTTCTTTAGCAGAAGTTTTGTAGAAGAAGTCAAACTCGACGACGAGTTGCTTACTATTAAAAAAATGTATGCAGAAGCAGTATACTTTAAAGTATTAGATTTTGGCGACAGCACAGACATTAGAGAATCAATCACCGAAACTATAAACTTTAATGATTGGGCAGAGATTATATACCTAACCAAATACATCGGCGATTACAACATAACAAAATATGGTAAGAAAATTACCATAGAAAATAAAGAAAAGACGTTAGTGCTAGAACGTCTTTAAGGAGCGATAATGAACTTTAAGTTTAACTTTACTGAAAATCAAGTTCGAGAATTATTACCAAGAAATAAAGAACCCAGGGAATGGTTTAGAGCAATGAACGAAATACTTCCATTGTGGGATATTAACACTACGCTAAGAGTGGCGGGATTTATTGCACAAACTGCATACGAAAGCAGTGACTATCAAATGTTAAATGAGAACCTTAACTATTCTGCAACTCGACTAAATCAGGTATTTCCTAAATATTTTAGACGCGCCGGACGAGACGCAACGCAGTATCACCGGCAGCCGGAAAAGATTGCAAACATAGTATATGCAAACCGTATGGATAATGGCAATATTGCGTCAGGCGACGGATGGCGATATCGTGGCAGAGGGATCATTCAACTTACTGGCAAATACAATTACACACAGTTTGCTAAAGCAATGGAAATGGACCTCGACGAAGCAGTTGAATACGTCGGTACAAAGAAGGGCGCATTAGATTCAGCTTGCTGGTTTTGGGATTCAAGAAAATTAAATGATGTTGCAGACCGGGGCGATATTGACAGAATGACAAAATTAATCAATGGCGGCGATCACGGCAAGCTAGAACGTGCTGCACTTTACAGACGAGCATTGCGTGTATTCAAAACTGTGACTGGATCTACTAGTTATGATCCGAGAACCAAGGCATCGTATTCAACAGTAAAGATCGGATCGCAAGGCGACACTGTTACAGCCATCCAACGTGCATTACGAACAGACGTTGATGGTATATTCGGGCACGGGACTGCAAATGCATTAAAGAATTGGCAAGCTGCTAACGGTTTAGTGCCCGACGGCGTTGCCGGACCAAACACATTAAAGAAGTTGCTAGGCTGATGTTTGGAGGGATTGGATTCAAAATTGCCGGAGTGTTTATGGCAATTATCGCTGTGCTTCTGGTTGGTTTTTATTTTTATTACACTAGCTCACAAGCAACCATTGCGACATTAAATCAAAACAACGCAAAGTTAGAAACAGCAATAGAATTAAACGAAGAAACTATTAATACACTACAGGAAGACTATGCCAAAGTTACGATAGAACTAACGCAAGTGAATACTGAATTTCAAGCTGCTAGAGATCAAAATGCAGAATTGCAGGACCGCCTGAGCAAAAATGACATAGGTGTACTTGCTAACGGTAAACCAAAGTTAGTAGAACGTGTGATAAACAATGCAAGCGAAAAGGCAGCAAGATGCTTCGAATTGTTAAGTGGAGCAAGACTAACCGACAAGGAAAGAAACGCTACTTCAGCAAGAGACTTTAACTCTGAATGTCCGTGGCTATGGAAAAGACAATGAACGTATTATTAAAGACATTAATTGTTGTAAGTGTGCTATTTGTAGCATCTTGCGGCGACAAAGTAAATCCAATTGAGATTTCAACTAGTCCTGTAGAAAAGCCACAATTAACTCTGCCTGCCGCAGACACTCTTAAACTAAGAGAAATAAAATGGATTATTGTAACAGAAGATAATGCGCAATCAGCATTTGATCAACTTAAAGCAGACGGTAAAGATCCTGTATTGTTTGGATTGTCAGACGAAGGGTACGAGGCGTTGTCTCTTAATCTTGCAGACGTTAGACGATACATTCAGCAGCAAAAAACTATTATTGCTTCTTATGGGCGCTACTATTTAAACGCCGAAGAAAAATTAGAAGCAGCACAACGGCAGCTTGCTACTATCGAACAACAAATAGCCGAAGAAAATAACAGACGCTCTAGTTCCAGTACTTCTATATTCAGCCGTAACAACTAAGCACCTTCTTATAAATACGTATAGAATATAGGGAGGGCAACCCCATGCCAAGAAGGCACCCGGATGATTACGATAGTCACGATGACTATAATGAACCAGCATACGAAGAAACAAAGACATACAGAGGTAATAACGCGCCGGACGATAACTCGCATGATATTATAATTGAAAATGGCGAAAATGGAGTAACTCGAAAAATTAAGCTAGATCTCGAAGTCGATGCTACTGCAAGAGATCTAGGACCCAATCCATTTAGTAAATGGATTCATTTAGCTAGAGCAATTGATAGCTGGCGTCCGTTTCCGCGGCTGTTTATTTCAATCTACATATACATTCTTTATAGAGTCGTCGAATGGTACATAATGTTACCAGACCCTACTATGGAACAAAGTGGACTCATAAGCGTTGTCGTTGGTGCCGGTGCTGCTTGGTTTGGCTTGTATGTTGGATCAGGACGAGGTCCTAGAGAGTAAGTATTACGTAAATACTTATATGAATGATTATTATAAAATTCTCGGTGTCGATAAATCGGCATCAGCTGCTGATATTAAAAGTGCTTTTAAAAAACTTGCTAAGAAGAAACATCCAGATGCAGGCGGCGACCCGTTAGAATTTCAACAATTAAACGAAGCGTACGACATATTAAAGGATCCAGGACGCAGAGCTGCATACGACGAGCCTCCTGTTCAAAATCCGTTTAAACACTCCGGCGGCTTCGGCGGCTCACGACACGGCAATGAAATTAACCTTGATGAAATATTCGGGCAAGCATTTAGGCAACACCGAACACCAACACGAGGTAGAGATATTAGTATCAAAGCATCTATCTTCCTCAAAGATGTGCTACTAGGCAAGAGTATTATTGCTTCCTATTCGTTGCTAAATGGAGAGAAAGAATCAGTCGAAGTAGAAATTCCAAAAGGTGTGCGTGAAGGTATGAAGATACGATATGCAGGCTTAGGAGATATTGGTCCGCTTAATGTTCCACGCGGCGACTTATATGTTATAATAACAATACAGTACGAAGACGGATGGGCAAGAGACAACAATGATTTAATAACAGAGATAGAAGTAGATGCTCTTGATATGATATTAGGAACAACCACTAATGTAACTATGCTAGACGGACGACAAATAAAGCTTCGTGTATTAACAGGTTCAAAGAATGGTGCTGTGTTTAGTATACCAGAACACGGATTAACAGATATCAACACTAACAAACCAGGCAGGTTATTAATTAGAGTAACAGCAACAATTCCAAAAATAACATCAGACGAAGCTAGAGCAAAACTTCAAGAAGCTCAAAAACTTATCCATAGTAATCGTTGACTTACTTGTTATTTGTAGTAATATAAGATATAGGAGAATATACATGGTAGAACCGTCAGAAGAACTAAAGAAATCGTTTGATCGCGCAATTGCAAAAGCAAAGAAACATCGACATGAATACGTGACATTGGAACACTTGCTTTACTCAATGCTAGACGACAAACAGTTTGTCTCAATTCTAAATGAATATGGGGCAGACGTTAAGTACATCAAATCAAATCTCAACAATATGATCAAGAATAAAATGGATGAGTTACTAATGCCCGCCGATTGCGGGCAATACAAGCCATTAAAAACACAAACTGTAGAACGTGTTCTCAATCGTGCATTTACACAAGTATTATTTGCGGGCGGCAGAGACATTTTATTAACAGATGTTGTGTCTAGTATCCTTAGTGAAAAAAAGAGTGCAGCATGTTATTACCTTGAAGAAGGAAATGTCAATAAGGCAGATTTTGCTAACTATGTTAAGAGCGTGGTCGAAGAACAGTACGAAGCAGAAGAAGCATCAGCTGCCGAAGAACAAGCACTTAAATCGTTCACTGTTGATTTGAACGCAAAAGCAAAGCGTAACAAGATTGATCCTGTTATTGCTCGAGAAGCAGAACTAGATCGAATTGCATTAGCATTAGGTCGTCGTAACAAAAATAATGTTATTCTTGTCGGCGATCCGGGCGTAGGTAAAACAGCAATTGTTGAAGGTCTTGCTGTTAAAATCCTTGCCGGCACTGTTCCAGAATTTCTAAAAGACTACACTGTGTACAACCTTGACATTAGTGCAATGCTTGCCGGATCAAAATATCGCGGTGACTTCGAAGAAAGATTGAAGCTAGTGCTAGGTGCACTTGTTAAAAAAGGCAAGTGTGTCATGTTCATCGACGAAGCACATATGATTAGTGGTGCAGGTGCAGGAAATAGCAGTAGCGCTAATGATCTCGCTAATATGCTTAAACCGGCATTAGGCAAAGGTGATGTTAAAATTGTTGCCTCAACTACGTGGGAAGAATATCGTAAGTTCTTTGAAAAAGACCGGGCATTAATGCGTCGTTTTCAACGTGTTACCGTAGACGAACCTAGTCCAGCTGAATCAATTGAGATTCTTACAGCTATCAAGCAGTACTACGAAGAATTCCATGGTGCAACTATTACAGATGCAGCAATCGAAGAAGCTGTTAAGTTGAGTATAAAATATCAGCCAGATAAGAAACTACCTGATAAAGCTATTGACTTGATTGATGTTGCGTGTTCACGCTTTAAACTTAATGATCAAATTGAAAATAAGCTTGTAGACAAAGAAAACATTCAGTTTGAAATGTCTATTATGGTAGACATGAATGCGGATCGTATTGCAGAACGCGAAGGCGAAGGCATGAAAGATCTCGAAAAGAATATTAAATCAATTGTGTTCGGGCAAGAAGACGCCATTGAGAAGATTGTCGACAAAGTACTAATGTCACAAGCTGGTTTGCAAGATGATGACAAACCTGTGGGTTCGTTTGTATTCATGGGCCCAACAGGTGTTGGCAAAACTGAGGTTGCTAAAGCACTTGCTGCTAACCTCGGAGTAAAACTTGTACGGTTTGACATGAGCGAATACATGGAGAAACATAGTGTATCTAAATTGCTAGGTTCACCTCCTGGATACGTCGGCTTTGAAGAGAACGCAGGCATGTTGATTACACAGCTTCAAGAATATCCAAATTGTGTATTGTTGCTCGACGAGATCGAAAAGGCTCATCCTGACATAAGTCAATTGTTGCTACAAATCATGGATAACGGTAAGATTACAGGGTCAAATGGCAAAACTGCCGATGCTCGTAATATTACACTGATCCTAACAACTAACCTTGGTGCAAAAAGTGCCGAGAAGAATAACATCGGATTCAATACTGAGTTAGCTAGAGAACACGATTCAACCGATCTTAATAAATTCTTTTCGCCAGAATTGCGTAATAGACTAGACGGTATTGTTACTTTTAAGAAACTTTCAAAGGAAGTTATGCTTAAAGTTGTTGGTAAGTTTATGTTAGAACTTAAAGAGAAGATTGCAGACAAGAACATTAAAATCAACGCAACCGACGAAGCGTTTGATTATCTCGTAGACAAAGGATTCGATCCGTTGATGGGGGCGCGTCCGCTAAAACGTGTTATTGATCACGACATAAAACGCCCTATGTCAAAAGAGATCTTGTTCGGGGAACTTAAAACAGGCGGCACTGTTAACGTTACTGTAACCGACGGCAAACTAGAGTTAGAATTTATTAAGGCAGAGGTTTATGCTAAAGAAGACTGAAACAACCAAGCTATTTTATAACAAATACACCCATCGTGTGAAAATAAGTCTGAATCTTTCGTTTCTACTTCGTCCAACTTCTCGAAAGAAAAATGAAAAAGTGCTTACCAAACTTGAAGAAGCAATTAAGAATGACCGCCGTGCAAGCAAAGACAGAATTTACGAAACAGGCGAGTGGTCATGGCGCCCTGTGCATGTTACCGAAACAGATGTAAAAGAAGCAAGGATGGTTCAATCCATCCTTGCTGATTCCGAAGATGTAAAAATTCGAATCGAGAGCAGGACTATACTTTTATATTTTAATGATAGGTCAGCTATTAGCAAAATTGAAGATAAAGTTGGCCATTTAATAACAGAGTTAACCGAACCTAACATGAAGTTTATTGATAGCATAAAAGAAGGCAAGGAGGTTGTATCTAGCAAATTTAGAAATTATCAATACAAAGTTTTCTTTAATTTTATCCGGGATCAATCTTTGCCAGATTGGCTTGCTAAAAACAGCGATGCATACGAAATTTCGCATTTTGCCGAATATGAGCTTAAACGCAATCATCCAACCGGTCGTATGCAAGTATACGTTAAAGATACTAAAGCGTTAACAATGTTACAAATGCGGATGCCAAGCAATATCGTGCGTATGCACGAATTAGTTCACAAGTGATATTTTGATAAATAGCTGTATGACAGCTAACAGTGAAACAATTTTAACAAACCAAGATCACCCCGGGGACAGTAGTACAGAAACTGTAGTCGGGGCGGTCTTTAAGGGCGACGGCTATTACGGTCGCAGTGACGGTTTTCATACCGTGCAGTACAGTCTGGAAGGCTTTATTGGTACAATAAATATCCAAGCAGCATTAGCCGTAGATCCAACAGAAGATGATTGGTTCTCACTTGCAGAAGCTGCACATGTAAGTGATAGCGCCGAGGGCGTTAATTCAACAGGCGGATTTATATACAATTTCACAGGTAACTATGTATGGTTACGTGCAAATATATCAAACTGGACTGATGGCAATATCACTCAAATATTACTCAATCATTAAAGGTTACCATGGAACATTTTATCAGCGTAGTTATACCTAAGAAAAAAATAGATGAAGAAAGCGTAGTGAGCATGATGGAGAATTCTATTTCTTCGTCGCTTATGGAGAACGAATCATTAATCGAAACTGGATTAACTGAAGACAACAGCACTATTATACAATATCAAGTTGCAAGAGAATTAACTAACGAAGAAGCAGACAAAGCAGTAAACACACTTGCTAACAAGATGTTTAAAGCTGGGTACGACGATTTTGATATCTACGTGTCAGGAGATGCACAGTGAGATTAACAGAAATGGGGATGCCTGATCCGGGGGAGTCGGATATGGGCTACGACTTAGTAGACGATGTCGTTGTGTTTATGCGCAATGATCAAGACTTCTATCGTCGTCAATATTATCCTGCAATGTCCAAAATATCTAGAAATTACAAGAAGACAAAAAAGATCGATCGCAGTATGGCAAAGGACATGATCGAAAAAGCTGTACCTGCATACTGTAAGAAATTTAATATTAAAAAAGCCCCAAGTAAGCTCTTTACAAAGGATGACATGGATGCTATATTAGACATGTTATTCGACGAAGAATCAGATGAAATACGCAATGGGGAATATCTATGAGATTTCACGAGTTCAGTGTTCTGCAAGAAGCAGCCACAGAGGCAAGAAAGAAACTAGGACGAGATCTTAATCATCTCGAAGACTACGTTTTCTTTTATGGCTCCGAGGGCGCTAATGAGGCACTGGACATTCTGCAACAACTAGGCAGTGACGCAAGCGATGTTACTATCAAGTGGGATGGACAAACAGCCATCTATTGGGGCAGAGAAGCTGATGGCAAATTTATCATGGTTGGTAAGAATGGCTGGGGCAGAAATAAGTCTTACTCAAGCGACGAGTTGAGCAATTTTATTAAGAAAAGCGGACGTGGAGAAGACTGGAGAGAACAGTTCGGTAACGAAATGGCAGAGATGTTTGACATCCTTGAACGCTCTACTCCGAGGTCATTCAGAGGTTTTGTGTTTGGCGACGTGCTTTATCATCCAGGCAAGCCTGTCGAGCGCAGCAAGCACGGTTTAGAATTTACTCCTAACCAAGTAAAGTACACTGTAGATCCTAACAGCGATTTAGGCAAGAAGATTAAAAACAGCAAGATGGGTGTAGCAGTGCATGGAATTTATCCAGAGTTCGGCAGTAAAGACAGCAAGCATATCACAGACGTTGAAGAACTTAATTCCGATGAAGCAGTTGTACTAGGTCAAACTTATGTTACACATCAGCCTAAAGTTAACACAAAAGAAATCGATGCTATTAGAAAATACGTCAATACATCAGCTAGTACTATTGATAGGTTTTTAAAGCCTGTACCGGGTCTTGCTGATATGAAGAATATCATTTACACATATGTTAACCAGACGTCAAGGTCACGCAACTTACATGCATTAGAAGACGGATTTATCGACTGGATTGAAAATTCAAAAGTAAGTGCAAACAAGCAAACCAAGATCAAAGCAATGAATGAAAATAATCCAAAAGCGCTACCTGCGATTTTCAAACTTGTACTAAAGATCATGGCAGCTAAAGATCACATAATTGATCAACTCGACAACGCACCTGCAGACGTACAAGCATCAACAAACGGCGAACAAGGCGGCGAAGGCTACGTTGCACACAATAGCAAAACAAAACTCGTTCCAAGAACAAGGTGGATACCGGCGTGATTCTAAGAGAGTTATACGAAGCACCAAAGACCGCAGTTATGGCGTTTGGGAGAATGAATCCTCCCACTATTGGTCACAAGAAGTTAGTCGACAAACTAACAAAACTGCCAGGTGACCCGTATGTCTTTTTAAGTCACACCCAAACACCAAAGACAGACCCGATGGACTTTGCCACAAAGTCTAAATTTGCAAAAGCGTTCTTTCCTAACGTAACAATAGGCGATGCTAACATTCGTACAATTATACAAGCATTGCAAGCTGTAGAAAAGAAGGGCTATGCCAATCTTATATTTGTTGCAGGAAGTGATCGCGTTAACGAATTTAAAGAACTACTAAATAAGTACAATGGAAAAGAATACAATTTCTCATCTATACAAGTGGTTAGTGCAGGCGAACGCGACCCCGACGCAGAAGGCGCGGCTGGCATGAGTGCTAGCAAGATGAGAGCAGCGGCAGCTAGTGGCAACTTAGAAGCATTTACACACGGTGTACCTAAGCCTCAGTTAGCAAAGCAGATGTACAATCTAGTAAGAGCAGGCATGGGTGTAAAAGATGAATGATATAGAGCGTCTTAAAAAGCTGGCCGGTGTCAACGAATTCAAAGGTTTCACTCCTTACACAATCGAAAACATGAGCGCAACTGCTACAGATTTAAAGCAGAAAGAGCGAGATCTAGGATTAAAGCCCGGAGACGACGAGTGGTTTAAACTTTGGTTTAGTACTCCTATGACTGCTGGATTTAGGGGACGAACAAAGAAATGAAACTACGAGAATTATTCATAGCAGAAAGCTCAAAGCTAGACGTTAAGACACTTTCGGCAAAGTCACTTGCAGAATTGCACAATGTTCCTGAAGAACAAATTGTTGCACAAATAGCAAAAGGCACTAAGGTAGAGCTAGAGCACACCTCAGATAAAAATGTAGCAAAAGAGATTGCAATGGATCACATCAAAGAGATGCCCGATTATTACACCAAGCTACAGAAAATGGAAAAAGATCAATGAAAATCTCAGAGATAGTTGAATCAGCAAATCGCAATGACATTCACAATAAGATCAAACAAAAACAAAAGAGCAGGATGCTTGATAAAGTATTGCAATACATACACAAGAAGGCAAAAGAAGAGCCAGGTAACAGCATCAATAATATTGCTTTCCAGATAAGCAGAGAAATGAATCTCAGCAATCTTGATATGACTGCAAAAGATCTTGCACAAACATACAAAGACTTTGCTGGCATTAAAGAAGAAGGCGACGAACCAGTTGCCCAGCCGCCGCCAATTACTCCACAAATGCTCAAACAACTTGAATTTCATATCGATAAGATGTTTGCTGCACTGGGCATGGACGTTGAATTTACTCGTCATTTCATAGACAGAGTAAACGATCCAAGAAATCAACAACAAATTACTGTACAAGAATTAGCTAGGTTATTCAAAGAAACCTATCGCAAATGGGGCAAGAAGATTGCACAGATGGGACCGGATGCACAAGCTGTTATCAAAGACATGCAAACTGACATTAATTTACCGTTTGTACTAAACTGGGACGAACAAAACAAAGAACTTGATTTAGTTGCAAAAACTATCATGCGCAAGAAGAATTTCTCAACTCCTAATCAGCAACTTCCTTTAGAAGGAACTGCTAACGAGAAAGCCCCGCCGGGCAGAGAAAAGCAAGTCAAAAAGCTTAAAGGTAAATTTGACGATCCAGGAGCACCATATGCAATAGCATGGGCACAGCATAACAAAAGCGGAAAGCCTAAGAAAAAATGAAGATTTATGAAATTATGACAGAAACATCGTCTGCAGGCGGTACCAGTGCCGGAGCGGTAGCTGCTGTAGCAAATCCAGGCAGTAAGCCCAAGACACAAAAGAAAAACAAAAACGGCACAGTAAAGAATGCTCTTGACGGTGATAGTTTAATGGGTGGTGTTGTCGCTAAGAGATAAATACTAAAAATGCTCGGAGAGATATAAATGGTTAAGAAAACAAACGAAGGTCTAGGAGATATGGCACATCTTGCTGAAAAGGACCATGAAGTACAAATGGCCCGTGCCGAGTTGTATAAAATTGCAAAATATGCAATCAAATTGCATGAGATAATGAGTAGCATTGATCCGAACACTGATTTAGAATCGTGGGTACAATCTAAGATTACAAAAAGCGCAGATTATATTGATAGCGTTTATCATCACCTAGATTATCAAACACTTGCGGCTGCAGAAAAGGTACAAGCTGTTGAATCTGTTCGTCGTGCTAGACAAGCAGGTGGCGATGCATACAAAGATGCCATGAAAGCAAAGCTAGGCGAAGCAGCTAAAAAGAAGTAATAGTGAATGGCCAATTCACTAAAACATATTCAAGTTGTAGCCGGACAACGTTCCGGCTCGACTTATTTCACTGAAATACTTTTAAAGTATAATCAAAACCACAAAGGGTTATACAGTCCATTTCAATTAACACATATTCCAAATAATAAAATATACAAATATTCTAAAAAATTATCTGCAAATTTAAATGCGCTAGATCAAAAATATGTTATTAAGACTCATTACCGCGACTTGCCTTTATTAAACAGTTTTGTAAAGGACCGTGGACTAAAAATAGATAATTTTTATAATTTCTATTTAATCAGATGCAATTTATTAGAATCAATTTTAAGTCTAGCTTTAGCAAGAGTAACTAACCAATGGGGCTGGGGCGAATACAAATACACCAATGATATATCTCTATCTAACGAAAATTTATTATATTGTATTCGTAAACAATTAACTGATACAGAACTTTCATTAAAAAATACATTTAAAATACAATATAATGAATTAGTGGAATACGAAAGTTTGTCTTCTAATCCAGGTAACGCATATAGTTCTTTAAAAATATCAAAAACCCAACGGCATCACGTCATCTACCAGTTAGATGATTTCACAACTAAAATATCTCCACAAAAGGATACAGTGATAAAGAATTTCGATCAATCAAAACTCTTTGTATTAAATTACCTTAGCAACATTAAAACAAACAATATAACCGTAGAAGACGGAATTATTACATCCTTTAACCTTGAAAATCAAACACTATGACACACGATAGTATAGAAGATTTAGTATGGCAAACAGTTAATCCCGATGACATCTGGGCTATGGACAAATTAATACTTTCTCGCAAACTAGGATACAACTGCGGGCCAGTTGGACAAGATGTTACTACACCCGGATGGTATATTGTTCGTCCTTGCGTTAATATGATAGGATTAGGCTTAGGTGCACAAAAGGTTTGGTTAGACGAAAGCACGATGCATTTACCGATAGGATATTTTTGGTCCGAATGGTTTGATGGTGATCACCTTAGCATAGACTATTACAACAAAAATCAAATGCTATGTGTAGTAGGCAAAAAGCCCGATGACACATTTACAAAATGGACAAGCTGGCGCAGAGCCGAAATCCGTAAACCTTTTCCTAAAATACTAGAACAGCTTGTGCACCAAAAATGGGTAAACTGTGAATTTATAGATGACAAGCTCATCGAAGTACATTTGCGTCGTAACGAAGACTTCGACGGGAACATCAATCATTTTATACCGGTTTGGGAGGATGAAGATACAACACCGCCTGTTGGATATCGATATATAGAATATCCTGATGTACACGGACGAATTGGTGCATTCATTAAATAATATCTTGACAAATTGTCAATGTTATCATATACTTAACAGATATAAGGAGAAATACATGGCTAGTAGAACATACGGTGCTGAGGAAAAAGCAAAACTAGAGCGGCTTATTAACGAAGCTGTAACAGTTAAACAAGAAATCGAGGACCTGAACGAAGGCCTTAAAGAAACAGTTAAAGCAGTAGCAGAAGAACTAGAGATCAAAGCATCTCTGATTAATAAAGCAATCTCTATTGCACATAAGCGCGACTGGGATAAACACGCAGAAGCATTTGATGATCTAGAAACGTTAGTAGTTACAGTAGGTAAAGATACTTAAAGTAATGTCTGTTGAGATTCCGATTCATAAAGATAGACTAGGACGTGTATTAAACATAGGGGACGCGGTAGCAATTCCGCGTTCTGCTACTACTATCGACATCGGAGAAGTGCATAAACTAAATCCTAAACTAGTTGGAGTAAAGGTGTTTAGCAGCAATCATAACGGGTATCAAAGAAGATATAACAAGCGACCGGAAGAAATGATTAAGCTTAACGAGAAGCATGTTACTCAATGGTTATTGACAAGGAAATAACAAGTTCGCCGCTTCAAGGCAAGTATTAAGGTTAAGTTGGCCAGAAACAACTAGGAGAAATATTTGTACGTAGATGCAATTTTTAACAGAGATTCTGATCTTATTCAGATTGTAGAACGAAAAGAAGGCAAACGTGTTTACATCGAACACCCTGTAAAATATACTTTTTACCATGGGGATCCAAAAGGAAAACACAAAACAGTTTACGGGGATCCCGTATCACGCATTGTATGCAAGAATACAAAAGACTTCAGAAAAGAAGTAGCAATTAACAAACACAAAAAGTTATTCGAATCAGACATTAATCCAATCTTTCAGTGCTTGAGTGAAAACTATCTTAATGTAGATTCGCCAAATCTAAACATTGCGTTTTTTGACATCGAGACAGATTTTGATCCAGAACGCGGCTTTGCTGATCCTAGTGATCCGTTTATGCCCATTACAGCTATCTCGGTTCATTTGCAATGGCTTAACACACTAGTTACGCTTGCAATCCCTCCTAAAGGACTGTCAATGGAAGATGCAAAGGCAGAGGTTGAAGAATTTCCAAACACGTATTTGTTTGAAAAAGAAAGCGAAATGCTAAATGCATTTCTTGACTTAATTGAAGATTCGGATATCTTAACAGGATGGAACAGCGAAGGCTACGATATTCCGTATACCGTAAACCGTGTCGCCCGTGTACTAAGCAAAAATGATACACGTAGATTTTGCTTGTGGGATCAATATCCAAAGAAACGCGAATACGAGCGCTTTGGTAAGAAAGCTGAAACTTTTGATCTTGTCGGACGTGTCCACCTTGACAGCTTGCAACTTTATAAGAAATACAACTACGAAGAACGCCACAGTTATCGACTAGATGCTATTGGCGAAATCGAAGTAGGCGAGAACAAAGTTGTTTACGAAGGAACTCTTGATGACTTGTACAACAATGACTTTAAAAAGTTTATCGAATACAACAGGCAAGATACTGCACTGTTAGACAAGCTTGATCAGAAGTTGCAATTTATTAGCTTGAGTAATGAACTTGCTCACTCTAATACTGTTCTTCTACAGACTACAATGGGCGCTGTTGCGCTTACTGAGCAAGGTATCATCAACGAGGCTCATCATAGAGGATTAGTTGTCCCTAATCGCAGAGAGGTTGACAGAGAAAACTCTAACGCTGCCGGTGCGTATGTTGCGTATCCAAAAAAGGGTTTCCACGAATGGGTTGGATCAATGGACTTGAACTCACTGTATCCCAGTGTTATTAGAGCACTAAACATGGCACCCGAAGCTGTTATCGGGCAATTACGTCCGATAGAAACTGATTCGTTTATACAAGAACAGATGCTAATGAAGAAGAAATCGTTTGCTGCTTCTTGGGAAGGAATGTTCGGTTCAATCGAATACGAATATGTTATGGAACAACGTCGTGATGTAGATGTTACCCTCGATTGGGAAAATGGCGAAACTACTGTATTAAGTGCTGCGCAAGTTTACAAGCTGATATTCGACAGTAACAATCCGTGGATGCTAAGTGCTAACGGCACTATCTTTACTTACGAATTCGAAGCCGTTATTCCAGGCTTGCTAAAGCGGTGGTATTCAGAGCGTAAAGAATTGCAAGCTAAGATGCGCAAAGCAATTGCCGCTGGCAATAAAGTAGAAATTGCGTTTTGGGATAAACGACAACTTGTTAAGAAGATTAACTTGAACAGCTTGTACGGTGCTATTCTTAATCCCGGCTGTAGATTCTTTGACAAGCGTATTGGACAATCGACTACGTTGACTGGTAGAGCGATTGTTAAACATATGAGTGCAGAAGTTAATCAAACCATTACTGGTGAATATAATCATATCGGCGAAAGTGTTATATATGGTGACACTGACTCTGTTTATTTTAGTGCATACTCTACGCTCAAGACAGACATTGATGCTGGAAACATTCCCTGGACAAAGGAAACAGTTATCAGTCTGTATGATCAAGTAGCAGATCAAGTTAACGGAACGTTCCCTAAATTTATGCTTAATGCATTTCATTGCCCAAAGACACGAAGTGATGTTATTGCTGCTGGTAGAGAGATTGTTGCAAAATCTAGTTTGTTTACAACAAAGAAAAGATATGCTGCACTAGTTATCGATGAAGAAGGCAATCGCAAGGACGTCAATGGTTCTAATGGTAAAATTAAAGCCATGGGACTTGATTTACGACGTTCGGATACTCCAGTGTATATGCAGGATTTCCTTAAAGACATTCTCGGTATGGTTCTAAACGGCGGCAAAGAAGCTGATATCATTGAAGCAATTCAAGAATTCAGAAAGCTGTTTAAAGATCGTCCAGGATGGGAAAAGGGTTCACCTAAGGCTGTGAATAAACTAAATCATTACAGAATGCTAGAGGAAAAGGCAGGTAGAGCAAATATGCCAGGTCACGTCCGTGCTGCACTTAATTGGAATACATTAAAGCGCATGAATGGCGACAAGTACAGTAGAGATGTTGTAGACGGTATGAAAACCATTGTTTGTAAATTAAAACAGAATCCAATGGGCTTCACCAGCGTTAGTTACCCTACAGATGAATTGCGTTTGCCAGAATGGTTTAAAGAATTACCATTTGACGATGCAGCCATGGAAGGTGCAATCATAGACAAGAAGGTAGGCAATCTAATCGGAGTGCTTAATTACGATCTTGAATCTACTAAACAAGATACTACATTCGGAAACCTCTTTGACTTTGGTGATTAAGTTAACCAAAACCTAAATACTATACAATTAAAAATAATACTTGACGGAACCAATAAAATCAAGTATAATCAACATATTAGGAGATAATTTATATGCAAGACATCCTTAAGGATATTGTGGCACATACTCACGCGCTTGGGTTTTTGCCATTAGTTAAAGTAACAAATGACGACAGTACAACAATCGAATCAATGGCAGAAGATCGAACCGTTGTTCTTAAAGCTACTACAAATGCAAAAGTTGACGAATTCAAAGGCACATTCGGTATGCCTAACCTCGACAAGCTTTCGTTGCACTTGAAGAATCCAGAGTATCAAAAAGATGCAAAGATTGAAGTAATCGAAGGCGAGCGCAACGGAGAGACAATTCCGACTCATATTCACTTTGCAAACCAAGCAGGCGATTTCGAAAACGATTACCGTTTTATGAATAAAGCAAGCATTGACGAAAAACTAAAAACAGTTACGTTTAAAGGTGCAACATGGGATGTAGAAATTGATCCTACTTCAGAAGCAATTGCGCGTATGAAATTGCAAGCCGCTGCGTTATCAGAAGAGACAGTGTTTAACGTAAAGACAGAAGACAACAATCTTATTGTTAGCTTTGGCGATGCGTCGAGTCACACTGGCAAGTTTACGTTCATGCAGAACGTAACAGGCAATCTAAAGCATCAATGGTCTTGGCCTATTGCTGCTGTAATATCAATTCTGTCACTTAATGGACATATTACAATGAAGCTATCTGATCAAGGTGCTATGATGATCAGTGTTGCTAGCGGACTTGCAACTTATGAGTACATCTTACCTGCGCAGGCAAAATAATGAATACAGACTTAACCGCAGCACAAAAAGATTATGCGCTGTTCTTGCCGGCGTTGAGTGGTTTTTATGCCACTTACGTCGGTAAACAGCGGTATGATCAATATGTAGATCCAGCGCGTATTCCCAAAAATCTTACCCACGGCATGGAAAGTCTAAACTATCTTAACAAAAAAGAAGGACAGTTTCATTTCATTGGACTTCATTGGACTCTATACTCTGCAGGACACGCAGAACTAGATACTGCAAAGCATTCACCTAAAGAAGATATGATTCGTAATAGAGATCGTAAAAATTCTTGGATGCTAGGCGACAGTGGTGGCTTCCAGATCGGTAAGGGTGTTTGGGAAGGCAACTGGGGCGATCCTAGTTGTAGCAAAGCAATGAAGAAACGAACCGATGTTCTAAAATGGATGGACGCTTACGCAGATTACGGAATGATTCTTGATATTCCGGCATGGGTTTCTCGTTCTCCTGCAGGCGCAAAAGCAACTGGTATTACGTCATACCAAGGAGCAGTTGACGCTACACGGATCAACAATGACTATTTTATCAAACACAGAAATGGTAATTGTAAATTCCTAAACGTATTGCAAGGCGAAACATTCCAACAAGCAGACGATTGGTATATGCAGATGCGCGACTTCTGTGATCCTAAGAAATATCCTAATGAACACTTTAACGGGTGGTCAATGGGTGGTCAAAATATGTGCGATGTTCACCTTGTATTAAAACGATTAATTGCATTGCGCTTTGACGGTTATCTCGAAAAAGGCATTCACGACTTTATGCACTTCTTGGGTACATCAAAACTCGAGTGGGCCTGTCTTTTAACTGAAGTGCAACGTGCTATACGCAAACATCACAACGAAAACTATACAGTAACATTCGACTGTGCTTCTCCTTTCCTTGCTACTGCTAACGGACAGATTTATATCCAAACAGAAACAGTGCCCGACGGCAAATGGACTTATAGAATGCTTCCGTCTGTAGACGATAAAAAATATGCAAATGATCCCCGAGGGTTCAGAGACGCAGTACTGCAAGACGGGATTTTCAATAAGAAAGACTCGCAAGGCAACGTTACGTTGATTCGAGATTTTGTTGACTCGCCTATTAGCAAAGGCATGGGCATAAAAGATGTGTGTATCTATGCGCCGGGTGATTTGAACAAGATCGGTAAAGAAGGCAAGACCAGCTGGGATAGCTTTTCTTATGCACTACAGATGGGTCACAATGTGTGGAGTCACATCAACGCTGTACAAGAAGCTAATAGGCAATGCGACGCAGGTGTATATCCGCATATGTTGATTGCATCTAAACTTCATGGTAAAAAACTTAGAATGTACGATATGGATTTTTTCAAAGATATTGTAGATGCTATATTTGCTACCGATGATAGAGAAAAGGCAGAAGCGCTTGTTGAAGAATATCGCGCTTACTGGATGGACATTCCAGGAACGCGCGGCGCTATTGGTAAAAAGACTGTAAACTCTACTACGTATTTTAATAATCTTTTTGAAGAAGAGACTGTTGCTGTAGAAGAACCAGAAGCCGAAGACACCCTGTCTGAAGATAAATTAGAAGAACTCGAACACACACAGGATGATACATGAACAGAGAATACGACGGCGGAGAAAGTAACACCGTTACATTCTTCACAGGCATAGAAGTAGAACATACCCCTGCTTACGGATTAAAGACATTGTTCGTAGTAGGGGTACAGGATTTTGAGGAGGTATTTGAACACTATCATGGACAAAGTTGTGAGCACATTTTCTTTGGTGCAAATCATTCCTTTATCCCAACGTTAGGCGATTACGAAAGTTGGAAGCAATGGGAAGACATGATTATGCCTCTATTAAACGACGACATGCTTTGTAGCTTAGACATTCCATTAAGTCATGTTGAAGAATTTAATGATTCCGGGTTTAATCAATACAACAATTTCATACCACAAATTCGCGTTCCTATTCCGTACACAAAATCATGGAATTATAATACTATGATTAAAATCGATGACATAGACTTCAAAAGTACCAATCCAGGCGTTTGGTCCCACAGCTTGCATGATTTAATGAATCGAGACAAGTTTACAGATTGGTCAAGATACAAACAAGATAAGGTGATAAAATAATGTTTAGTAAAAAGAAAGAAACTAACGAAGTTAGCCGCAGTATTTGGGTTACTTTTCAAAAGGAAGGTATTCATTGCTATCCTGCAGCATTAACAGATCCCGCTCTTGCAACAGGCGGATGGGACGACGTGTCTTATCTAGGTTATCCACACAGACATACTTTTTATTTTAAAGTAAGAATTGAAGTATTTCATGATGACAGAGAGATTGAATTTATTCAATTTAAACGTTGGCTCGAACGATTGTATAACTTAGACAATGCTGCATTAGAGCTGGATCACAAATCTTGCGAAATGATTGCAGATGAACTATATACTGAGATTACTACAAAATACCCAAATCGCTTTATAGAAATTAATGTAAGCGAAGATAACGAAAATGGTTGCGTTATCTATTACCCCAAAAAGGAAAACTAAATGTATAAAAACATTCCTGATATTAACACCATATTTGACGACTTAGACAAGTTTAGAGATTACTGTCGATTTAACGGCAAAGTCTTTAACGAAAAAGACTTGTACAAAAATTCGTCAGACAGTTGGCGTGCTTACAAAGCTTATCTTAACAGCAAGAATAGAAAAAGTTCAAGCTATTCGAGAAAAAATAGTCGTTAACAATTTTAGTATCAAAACTATAAAGGGGCACATTGCCCCTTTTTTCACATAAAGATATTGACTTATGCATTGTTGCATGTTATAATCTATATTACACAAGGAGTTACAATGACGATTTATATTGTAGATATCGAAGCTGTTGACACACGCTACACAAAGCAGTGGAAAGAACACCTTCCTGCGCAACTTAAAAGATGCACAAACAAAGAAGTAGAAGTAATTAGCGGCGGAGACACTCCTCAAGCAACAACGCCCGGAGCATTTCTAAACTTCGGCGGCACAAACGTATACAAGTCAAAACAGCTAGAAATTATCGGTGAAAAGTTTTGCAATGGCGAAATTAAAGATAACGATTATTTCTTATACACAGATGCATGGAACCCTACAGTTATTCAATTAAAATATATGAGCGAACTGTTAGGCGTAAAAATACGCATCGGTGGTATGTGGCATGCCGGTTCGTACGATCCTCAAGATTTCCTAGGAAGACTGATAGGCGACGAACCTTGGGTGCGTTCGGCGGAACATTCGATGTTTAGTTGCTATGACGATAATTTCTTTGCAACACAGTTTCACATTAACATGTTTGCAAATGAAACGTTTAACTGGAACAACGGCAAAGGATGGGATTGTAGCTTGCCTCAACAAGCTAACAAGTCTATTAAGCTAGCAGGCTGGCCAATGGAATACCTTGAGAATTCGCTCAACGAGTACAAAGGCATGCCTAAAGAAGACATTATTTTGTTCCCGCATCGAATTGCGCCCGAAAAGCAATTAGATATTTTTAAGGACCTTGCAAAGCAGTTGCCCGAGTATCAATTTATTGTATGCCAGGAGCAAGAGCTCACCAAAGACGAATACCATAAGTTGCTAGGACGTGCAAAGATTGTATTCAGTGCTAATTTGCAAGAAACACTAGGCATTAGCTGGTATGAAGGTTTGATGCTAAACTGTATTCCTATGGTTCCTAATCGTCTTTCGTATCGCGAAATGGCTAGTAACCAATTCAAGTATCCTAGCTATCTTACAAAAGATTTTAAAACATACGAAGCAAACAGAGCACGAATGGCAGATTACGTAAAGTATTATATGAACAACTATGATAAATTTGTTCCAACTTTTGCAGCCGAATCGAGCAAACTAAGCCGCAACTATTTTAGCGGCAATAAATTGTATGAGGTTATAAATGGCGAATACTAATTTCAATAAACGTCACTTAGATAATATTATTAGAGAAGGAAAAATAACGCCATCAATAGGAGAAATTTCTTACTCTGCTAAAGATATGAAAACTACAATATGGAATGGGTCTAGCTGGATGGAACCTCTTGATAATTATAATTATACTGCATCAACAACCATGCACGACAATAATATTACGTATACTACTACAAGTGGCAGCACCGTACACATTAGCGACCTTCAATGGGGTACAGAACCCTATGGCAAAGTTCTTGAAGATTATTTTCCTGATATGACCGAGCTAGATGAAATGCGAGAATTGTACCCAACGCTCGACAATGCTTGGGAGAAATTTAAATCTGTTTATCGATTAACAATAGACGATTATAAGGACAAGAAAGAAGATGAATAACAAGAAGTATGCAGTACAGGTTCCGTTTGCCGAAGATGATTGGTTATATGTTACAATAGATCATCCAAATGGTATTCCTGGTGATAGACTAGTAGTAACATACGACACACAAGAAGAAGCAACCGAAGCCGGCAAGGCATGGAACAAATATCGCGTTGTAATGTTTGAAGAAGACACAGATAAAACAAAGGAAGTGTAAGAATGAAAGAATATTTTAATTTTAACGGTGTTGCAAAGCGCCAGGAGTATTGGGCAGTAATGTTGCTATCCATTTTCGCAATTATTATAGCAATGATTGCAATGCTTGACCCGATCGGTATGATAATTGCAGTGGCTCTTCTAATAGCTACTGTTTGGATTGGATTAGCAACTACTGTTCGTAGGTTGCGAGATGCAGGACTTAACACTTGGTGGATTTTGGCAATCTTTGTTCCGTATGTAGGGATTATTGCAACGATTGTATTTGGGGTTGTTGCAACTGCTACCGAACCTACGGTTCCCAATGTTAGCTGATGCACAAAAAGAGGGCAGGGCACCTTGGACAGAGTTAGTTGTTGAAACACAACACTACAATGTCTACAAGGATATCTATCCTGTTACCAAAGGACACCTGTTGTTTATTCCTAAAGAAGAAACATGGGACTGTCTTGCTTGGTGTTACAAAGCTGCATACAATTGGGGATACGGGTGGGTTAAAGAAGAATACTGTGATGCATTTAACGTCGGACAGAATGTAGGCGAAGCAGCCGGACAGACTGTAATGTATCCACATGTACACCTTATCCCAAGACGCACCGGAGACATGGACGATCCAAGAGGTGGCGTACGACATGTTATTCCCGAAAAGGGAAATTACAAGAAAGATTCAAATGCCGAGATTGGTTAATTTAAGCAATAATAATTTTTCTATTTTTGAATTCTTTCCAGATGCCTACTGGGATCATAATCGTAGAACCTGGAATTTTACAATAACGGATGAGTATCCTTACACTGCATACGTATTTGATTCAACAGACAATCAACATATGTTAAAAAATATACGGATCCATGCAGAACGATGCGGAGCAGACGATATACTGTATCTCAAAAAAAACATAACCTACAGCTATTGTTATAACAAAGGCAACGTATCAGAATATGCAGAGGACTGGCAGCGAATACATTGCAGCTGGTGGGTATTTCATTTTGCTTCTGAAATAGACCGAACTGCACTGCTACTAAAATACAACAACAAATTATACACAGAGATGACCGAGTTTCATCCAGAATATACCTGGCATACTAAAGAAAACACAAGAAATTGGTAAAGGAGAAATACTAATGAGAGAAGAGATTATAAAAGTGGCAGCAGCCCACGCGCAGGCACATGTCAGCAAGCATAGGATGAACGTAGAAGTTTATCTTAAGAATCCTGCAGGTATCGGAGAGCATTCTGATATTATGGAGGCTATCGAAGTTGAGTTAGAACAGATGGCAAAGTATCATGATCATCTTGAAATGCTTGACAAATATTTTAAGTAATGCTTGACAAAAACCTAAATACATGGTATAATAGTTTTAAGGACTATTATACCTAGTCATCCACGACAATAACTCGGAGAAATTAATGGATACAAGTAAAACAATAAAAGACAGGATCGAAGCAGCAGGCGCGAGATATTGGGCCGGTGACAACATTTCTGAATTTATTCAAGAAGGTGAGAAGCAAAAGCTCATCGACGAACTTACAACAAAATTCGAAGACGTATTAGATTCGCTTGTAATTGACAGGCACAATGATCCTAATTCAATAGACACTGGTAGACGTCTTGCTAAAATGTATATCAAAGAAATTATGAGCGGACGTTATGACAAGATTCCTAACGCAACTGCATTTCCAAATGATCCTAAAGACGGCTACGACGGTATGTTAGTAGTTCGCTCTGAACTTAAATCTATGTGCTCACATCATCACCAGCCTGTATCGGGCGTAGCTTACATTGGCATTATTGCTGCCAGCAAGCTGATTGGTTTAAGTAAGTACACCCGTATTGCACAGTGGTGTGCAAGACGCGGCACATTACAGGAAGAACTTGCTGTAGACATTGCCAGAGAAATCGAAAAGGCTACTGATTCGAAAAATATCGGTGTGTACATACAAGCTACACACGGTTGTTGCGAAAATCGTGGCATTATGGCACATTCAAGTCTTACACAGACTACCGTGTTAAAAGGTGCGTTTAACGACGATCCTGCCACAAAGCAAGAATTCTTTGAAAATATTAAACTACAACAGGAGTTTGCACCGCGATGAAATGGCTTAAAAGAAAAGCAAGACGAATGATAGAACAACTGTTGTACGACGTTGACGAAACTGATTCGAAAAAGTCGCACTCTTTAAACAGCGGCGTTGAAGGGAAGTACTTACATGCAGACCCTGTACTAAATTTTAAGATTTACAAAGCAAACAACGGACAGATATTAGAATTTAGAAGTTACGATTCGCATAATGACAGGACAGATTCTGCTACGTATATAATCAACACAGACGAAGACGTTGCAGAAAAAGTAGCAAAATGTCTTACTAGGGAACTAATGAGATGAAAAAGAGATTAGTTGCATTTGGTTGCGGAAATACATACGGCCACGGATTGGTTGACTGCATTACTGAGGACTGGAGGGCCGGACCGGTTCCTAGTAAGAATGCATGGCCTTCATTATTAGCATCTAAGCTAGATTTAATTTGCGTAAATGCCGGAATACCCGGTGCAAGTGTTAAAGAAATTTGGCATAAGATAATCTATTTTGATTTTGAAGAAGACGATACTGTTATTATAATGTGGCCAGATAGAAGTAGATGGTGTATTTTTAAAGATAACAATGAAATATTTCAAATCAGTAATCAGTTATCTAACAAGGTATCTAAAACGTTTTATAGCTATTTAAATAATCCAAATGATCGATTAATTGAACTAAACTTATATATGTCGCATGTTCATTTACTGTTAACGCAGAAGAATGTTAAGAACTATCATTTAAACTTTAGTTTTTTTAATTTTGTACAAGAGAGTTATAATGATTCAGAAGTTATCAAACTATCGATAGAAGAACTTAAAAATCAATATCCGCTAGCAAAAGATAAAATACACCCCGGTGCCCTAGCACATGAAGCATTTGCTACTCAATTACACATTATACTGGATACAAAATGAAAAATTTATTATCATATTCTGAATGGAAAGAAATCCATTCAGAAAACACTAAGTTTGAAGAAATAGAAGCAACAATTAAAAAATTAAATTTCAAAGGTTATACAAGTTCGCTTGCGTGGAAAGATAAAACCGGCAAAGAATTGCTAGTAGAAACAAAGGTAATTGATCAACTATCTGACTTGCATACTTATGATTTTTCTAATTGCTATCTTTATGCGCTCAATTTCATAGAATATACATATTATCATACACCTGAGGGCACTAATGCTTGGGATTATGATTTTATCGAATTGTCTAAATTTAATAAAGATATTCGTTACTCATATCGAATAAGATTTGCCGGATTAGAAAAGAAAAGGAACAAGTATGAAACTGCGTTACAGTGAAGCGTTTTACAGCGCACAAGGCGAAGACGTTGCAGAAAAAGTAGCAAAATGTCTTACTAGGGAATTAATGAGATGATCATAAGCAGAGTGTCGCCTAAGATCATTAATACTTTTGCAAAACCGAAAAATTCAGATAGCAATGGAAAGTACGGAAATGCAATACAGAATTTATACGATTCTGCAGGGATCACAACTAGTCAAGGTTCTGGCAATGACATACCAGAGTTGCATTTAGAGATCAAATCTAGAGATCCTGTAAAAAATTGCCATATCAGCGTAGGATCATATAAACTTATCGATGTCGTTAATTCTAATGGAAAGTGCATGTTAAAGAAGATGCAGAAATGGAATTTACACAATCACACCGGCGGTGTAGTTACTAGCACTATCTATATAGATTTTACCACAATTCATAATGAACTTATAGTAGAGTTTGACGATCTAGCTAACCAACTGCGCAATGATCCATTAACAAAATGGACGTTAGCAAAGACTAATAATTTCATAATCGAACGAGCTTCAGATGACGATGATGAATTAATAAAGCTAAGAATTAAATCATCTAAATTAAATGGATTAATACATCGATCCAAAACTGTAAATCAGTTCAACAATTTATTTACGGAATGCTAAAATGAAAAAGGAACAAGTATGAAACTGCGTTATAGCGAAGCGTTTTACAGCGTACAGGGCGAAGGACAATATGTAGGAGTACCTAGTGTATTCCTACGCACTTTTGGTTGCAACTTCCGCTGCATGAACTTTGGGTTGCCACGGGGTACTCCAAAAGATAAATACAATCCAGAAGTCAAAGAACTAATTGACCAGGGGGTACATAAGAATACCCAAAATTTTAACGACTTGCCAATTATTCATACAGGTTGCGATACATACGCAAGTATCTATCCTGAATTTAAAAGCCTTATGATGACTAAGACAGCTGACGAAGTTGCCGATCATCTACTAAGTATGACTCCAGAAGGCAAGTGGACTATGGATAACGGACAAGACATCCACCTTATCCTAACTGGCGGCGAACCTTTGCTAGGATGGCAAAAGTTTTATATAGAGCTATTCGAGCATCCACGTATGCAGGATTTGAAAAATGTTACCATTGAAACTAATACTACACAGTTTCTACAGCAAGAATTTAGAGATTACCTTAAAGATCGGGCAGGATTTAAGGTTACGTTTTCGTGTAGTCCTAAACTTTCTGTTTCCGGTGAAGATTGGAGCGAAGCTATTAAGCCTACTGTTGCTGCCGATTATGCCAGCATACTTGATGCTGATATGTATCTCAAGTTTGTGGTTGCTGACGAAACAGATGTGGACGAAGTTGGGCAAGCTGTTGCTGCATACAGAGAACTCGGAGTTCAATGTCCTGTCTATCTCATGCCGCTCGGTGGGCGCTCCGAGGGTTATGCGCTTACAGAACAAAAAGTTGCAGAACTTGCAATGCAACAAGGATGGAGATTCTCCCCAAGAATGCATATCGGATTGTTCGGAAATGCCTGGGGAACTTAAGAAATGAAAGTGAAATATAACTAATGAAATGGATTAAAAGAGTTTTCGGCAGTGAAGAAGTAAAGACTGCTCCAGAAGACGATTACGTTACAACCGAAGACAAACGCAGAGCTGTCCTCCAGAAAGAAAAGGATGAAGCAACTGCCAAAGGCGAAGCTTGGGTATCTGTAATTGACACCCAAGTTAATCCTAAGGATATTAAAAACGGTTTCTTTGAACTTGACTGGAATAACGAATTTATTGAGCAATTACTTGATGCAGGTTATTCTGGCGAAACGAATGAAGATATCATCAATGCTTGGTTTACTACCATTGTTTATCAAATGCTCGATGAAGAAGAGGTTGACACAAAGCCTGATGTCGGGTATATTAAAGTAGTACCGGGTGCAAAAGGCAAAAGTGAGGTTTCATGACTTATATTATAGTCGACACGGCTAATTTATTTTTTAGAGCAAGGCACGTTATACGCGGTGATCTTGATACAAAAGTAGGCATGTGCCTACTAATCACGTTCAATGCTGTTCGAAAAGCATGGCGAGATTTTAACGGATCGCATGTAGTGTTCTGCTTAGAAGGTCGCAGCTGGCGTAAAGACTTTTACGAACCGTATAAACGTAATCGCAAAGAATCGCGCGATGCTATGTCTCCGCGCGAACAAGAAGAAGATGAATTGTTTTGGGAAGTGTTTGACGAGTTTAAAAACTTTATTACCGAAAAGACAAACTGTACAGTCTTGCAACATAAGCAACTTGAAGCAGATGATTTGATTGCAGGATGGGTACAGAATCACCCAGATGATGATCATATCATTTTGTCAACAGATGGCGATTTTGCGCAATTAATTGCTCCTAATGTAAAGCAGTATAACGGAGTATCAAACACACTTATTACAGTAGATGGTTATTTTGACGATAACAACAAACCTGTTATTGAAAAGAAGACCGGCAAAGTAAAGCCTGCTCCTGATCCTAAATGGATGCTATTTGAAAAATGTGTGCGCGGTGATACAAGTGACAACGTGTTTAGTGCATATCCAGGTGCACGTAAGAAAGGCACTAAGAACAAGATCGGCATGACAGAGGCGTTCGAAGACAAAGGCAATAAAGGTTACAACTGGAATAACTTTATGCTACAGCGATGGACTGATCATGAAGGCGTAGAACATCGTGTACTCAATGACTACGAACGCAATGTTACATTGTGTGACTTAACTGCACAACCGCCCGAGATTAAAGAGATTATCAATCAGGAGATTGCAAACGTTGAGCCTAAAAATATCGGCCAAGTTGGCATACGTCTTATGAAGTTTTGTGCTAAGTGGGATATCAATCGAGTAGCAGAACAAGTTCAAAGCTATTCAGATCAATACAGCACAGGGTACAACAAATGACTATCAAAGCAAAATCAATCCTAGAAGACAAATTTTGGATCATCGAAGACAACAACAAACGTGTAGGTACACTATCACGTAATGAAGATAGATATTTTTATCAACGTGGTGATAAAACAGAAGTTTTTAACACAGAAAAACAGATGAAGAAGTATCTAGGCAAGATTACATGGACTTCAAAAGAAGTTGAAGAAACTAAAGAAGAAGTTGATATGGAGATTTACGGATTTCCAACTAGTGCGCCTGCTGCTACATCACTGTTTGATATTAAACGCAAACTACCATTGTTTACTAAGAGCATAAAATCAACCAGTCTTTATTGTGCAGGATATTACATTATCAGATTTGAGAAAGGCTGGCTTAAAAGTTTCTCTCCGAAGATAATGACGCTCGAATCTTATGATTACCAAGGACCGTTTAAGACATCCGTTGAAATGAAGGAAGCATTAAAAATTGCCAATAGAACCACTTAACACAATACCAGTACAACAGTTCATGCAGCGGGTAAAAACTGCCGATAAAGCTAAAGCTAAAGAAGTAAAGCTTTCCTTAGACGAAGCAAAAACACTTGCCCTTACACTAGGGCAAGTGATGGCAAGGTTAGAAGGCGATCTAGAACGTTTTGTATACGAGGCAGGACAGGGCAATGACGAAGTTATCTCTGTTGAGATCGGCAATAAACCTGGTTGGTAAAGAGATAAATATGCGTAGATAAAGAAGGACTACGCATACCATGTCGAGACCAAAACCAAAAGTTTTGTTAGAACATACTAACAGAGAAACTTACAAAGTAGAACAAGTACTTGAAGCTGATGCTATATGGGCAGTGTTCTACAAAGGAAAACCGTTTAACTTAAAAAGTTCAAACATGCTTACGAGCTATCCGGGACCTAAATACAAGAAAGTTAGCTTTTCTAATCCCGGACATGCTCGTAATCTTGCAAAGAAGCTCAACGACATGTTTGAAACACACGACTTTCAAGTCTTTCATATGATCGACGGGCTACCTGTTCGTTCATGAACATTGAATTTTACACTAAGATTTTTTTAAAAGCTGCGGATCTTCCTGTTGACGATGTGTTGATACGAGAACATATACACCTTTGGTGGAAGAACACACGGAACAAAGAAGGCGAAGGATTGCGACTAACTAAAGAAGGATTCGAGATGCTCGAAGAGATAGACCTTAAGCTATACGAAATTCCTTTCCACGATAAACTAAAATTTACTACACAGATTCTTATCTTCTTAGATCAGTTCATTGATTGCCCTTACTATATAACACCTAAGTGTATATACGTTACAAACGAGAAGAAAGCGGTCGAACTAACGATGCTATCCGGAGACATAAGAAAGTACGGGCTCGCAAAGGCAGCAACTAGGCTTAAAGAAAAATCCGTAAATATCAAAAAATAATGTTGACAGCCTAGAATCTAGGTGCTATTGTGTAAGCATAGTAACACACTATGACACACTTAAATGTATCTAAAAGGATTACACAATGGCTAAAACTACAAGTGGCGACATTACGCGCACAGTAACACCAAAAACTGCAAAGCGCGGCTTGCTACGTGCAATGAAGAAGAATCGTCCAATCTTCCTTTGGGGCCCTCCGGGCATTGGTAAGTCGGACATTGTTGCCCAGATGGGTGCAGATCTTAACGCACATGTTATTGACGTGCGTTTGGCACTTTGGGAACCTACAGACATTAAGGGCATTCCATATTTTGACAGCAACACGGGCACAATGGTGTGGGCGCCACCAGTAGAACTTCCTAACCAAGAATTTGCAGATCAACATGATCAGATCATTTTGTTCTTGGACGAAATGAACTCTGCTGCGCCAGCAGTACAAGCCGCAGCGTATCAGCTTATTCTTAACCGCAAGGTTGGTACTTACGAGTTGCCAGACAATGTGTTTATTGTTGCTGCTGGTAACCGAGAAGGCGATCGCGGCGTAACATATCGTATGCCGGCTCCGTTGACTAACCGTTTTGTACACCTTGAGATGGTTCATAGCTACGATGACTGGTTCGAATGGGCTGTGCACCACGACATTCACCCAGACGTTATTGGCTTTGTTACTTTTGCTAAAGAATCACTTTACCAATTTGATCCAAAGTCAAGCACACGAGCATTTGCAACTCCGCGTTCATGGACCTTTGTTAGCGAATTGCTGCATGACGGTGTTAACGCAGGCGAAGAAGATACTACAATGGATCTTGTTTGTGGGTCAATTGGCGAAGGCCTGGCTTATAAGTTCATGGCACACCGACGCCATGCAGCAGACATGCCTAATCCAGCAGACATCCTGTCAGGTAAAGTAGAAACGCTCAAGACAAAAGAAGTTAGCGCTATGTACTCCCTTACAATTTCATTGTGCTACGAACTTAAAGACTCGCAGGAAAAAGACAACGAAGACGTCTTTACTGCTAAGTTCGATCGCTTTATGAAGTTTTCAATGGAGAACTTTGACACTGAAATGGTTGTTATGGGAGTGCGCGTTGCAATGACACAATACGACTTGTCCGTAGACCTTGATAAGTCGAAGGAATTTGACAAGTTCCACCAGAAGTATTCAAAGTTTATTACTGCTGCCGCTGGCGGACGTTAAAAAACAACAAAGCGGGGATTTATTCCCCGCTTTTACTTGACACAGTTGAATAATTAGCGTATAGTATGTATATGTTAAACTTAATGGAGTTAAATAAATGAGCAACTACAAAACTAATGCATGGGCACCGGATCCAACCATTACTGACGAAGCACTAGAAGTAATGCGCAAAGATGTGCTAGAAAAAATTGTTACAGCACGTATTGGACTTTTGCTACGACAGCCGTTCTTCGGTAATCTCGGTATGCGTCTTAAGATTGTATGCGGCGATGGATTTATTCCTACCGCAGCAACAGACGGTCGTAATATGTATTACAATACGCAATTCTTTAATGCATTGTCTATTCGTGAGATTGAGTTTGTTGTTGCGCATGAGATTTATCACTGCGTATATGATCATCTTGGACGGCGCGAAGAACGCGATGCAAAACTGTATAACATTGCAGCCGACTATGTTGTTAATGGCTTGCTTGATCGAGATCGCATTGGCGAACCTGTTAAATTGATTCAAATTTACATGGATCACAAATACGACGGATGGACTTCAGAAGAAGTATATGCAGAATTGCTTGAGAAGCACGGCTCAAGCGAGGATGACCTTCTTAAACAGTTAGGTCAAATGCTTGACGAACACCTTGACTGGGAATCAGGCGACGGCGAGGATGACGGCGAAGGCAACAAGAGTGCTACCGGCAAGCCGAGCTATTCTAAAGAAACACTCCGTCGTATCCGTGACGAAATGCGCGAAGCAATGATTTCTGCAGCTCAAGCAGCAGGTGCTGGCAAAACACCAGAAGGTGTACAGCGTATGATTAAAGAGCTTACTGAATCTAAGATGAACTGGCGCGAACTTATTCGTCAGCAAGTTCAGAGCACTATGAAGCACGATTTTACTTTTGCTCGTCCAAGCCGCAAGGGTCAGCAATCAGGCGCTATTCTTCCTGGTATGAACTTTATGGATCGTGTTGACATTGCAATCGGCATCGACATGTCGGGCTCGATTGGTACTGCACAAGCAACAGACTTTATGAGCGAGATTAAAGGCATTGTTGACGAATTCCAAGACTACGCAATCCATGTTTGGTGCTTTGATACTGCTGTATACAATGATGAGAAGTTTAGTTCAGAAGAAGGGCGTGATATCACTGAATACGATATCAAAGGCGGTGGCGGAACAGACTTTGACGCTAACTGGGAGTTTATGAAAGAGAACGATATTACTCCTAAGAAGTTCATTATGTTCACAGATGGATATCCTTACAGCTCATGGGGTGACGAAGACTATTGTGACACGTTGTTTATTATCCACGGACATCATGACAAGAATCTCGAAGCGCCGTTTGGTATGACAGCGCATTATGATGAGAATGCATAATGCTAAAGAAAAAAGTTAATCCATTGGATCAACTAGATGCGAGGCGGTTAGAAACAGCCGCCTCGCATCTGTCTTATATCTATTACCCACATCATAGTTGGATATCACTTACTCGTTACGAACAATGGATTATTGATAATCTACGCGGTCGGTACTTTAGAGGCAACATATCCAGTCTAGACGAAAACAACAAGATTGTCATTCGTTCTTGCATCGGTTTTGAAAATCCTAGTGATAAAACTCTGTTCATGATTGGTTGTCCAGAGGCCGTATAGGTATAAATATGTGCGTATATAAGTAACGTACATAGGAGATACTATATGACTGATACAAAACAAAAAACAGAAGCACCTGCAACTACGGCTCCAGCAGATGCAACGCAGCCAAATGAAACAAGTGCTGCACCCGATTTAACAGTACAAGACCTTGCTACTATTCGTAACATCATTGACGTTGCGTCAACAAGGGGCGCATTTAAAGCAGGCGAAATGGAATCTGTAGGGAAGATCTACAACAAATTAGATTTGTTCCTTAATTCGTTAGCAGATCAAAAAGGTCCTGCATAATGAAACATGTTGGTAGATTTAAAAATAACCGTCGTAAGCTAGTAGTAGCTTATAGAGTGATCCCAGGTGATGCTGATCACTGCCTTGTAGTCCAAACAGAAAGTTTGAATGCAGAATATCATGACTCCATGATAAGAACGCTTGAATCAAACTCTGGACAAAATGTTTACGAATTTGCAGAAGCAATGAGCAGAGCTACATTGCCAGATGGGCGTAATATGTTAGCAGCCTTTCACCGAGAAGGCAAATTAACAAAGATTCCAACTGCATCAGTTGAAATGACTCCAAACATGCAAACCTCTATTGCACTCAATGAACTGAACGCTATCATTGCAGAACAAAAAGGTGTGTCAATTGCAGACCTTGCACTAGGTGCTGATCAGGTAAAGAAGACTCCTGAGAATTCTGGTCCAAAGTTAGATGCAGCAGACGCAGCGACGCAATACACTGATGCAAAAGCAGCAAGTGTCGAAGCTGTAGCAAGCATGAACACAGTAGACGATGCAATTGTTACCGAAGAGAAGCCGTTATCTAACGAAGATCTTGCAAGGCAAATGCGTTCACAAGCAGATGCATTGTCAAAAGAAGCACAAGCATTGCGGAAGTCTGCTAAGGAACTAACGTTAAAAAAAGCTGAAAAGCAAACTAATTGATGACTTTAGATAAGTTGCCAGATGACCCTGTCGACGAATGGCCTGAGATACTCAATGATGTTGATATTGAAACAATACCAATTGAGTATCTCCACGCCATCTTTATTACATTCGAAGACGGCAATGTCTGGGAAATAGAAATCAATAATAGAGACTTTAACGAGGATACTGATGAAGCAGCTCGATTAGTCGAAGACGAAATAGGCGAACTATTTGAAGAATTTGCAGATGTTATAGATCGCATTGATTTTAGGCTAGATACCGAACGCCTTAAAAATGACATAACTAAGCGCACCCGTACCTTCATGAAGAAACGCAAATAACATAAATACAGTAACAAATATTCTTGAAGGAGTTCATACATGGCATTACGCTTGAGAAGAGGCACCGATAGTGAGAGACTTGGGATTACTCCTCTCGCTGGTGAACTTATATACACTACAGACACAAAAAAAGTGTATGTTGGCGACGGATTAACTGTTGGTGGTACAGCAATTGACTCTAACGCAGGCATTGGTATTGATAGCTTATCAGACGTCGACACAACCACTTTAGCACCGACTATCGGTTGGGTGCTAAAGTGGAACGGCACTAACTGGATCCCAGCAGAAGAAGCAGCAATAACAGGTGCAGTAGTCGAAGGCGCCAATTATAGAATTAACGTAATCGGCGATGATAGCACTGTAATGGTAAACAGTGCTACAAATACATTTACAGGCAGTTTACAAGGTACCGTAGAAGGCGAATTAGTAGGTAGCGTATTTTCAGACGACTCATCTGTTATAATCGACGGCATCGATGATTCTCTTACAGTATCAACTATCAAAACTAGAACTAATCAATTAGTTGTTAATTCATCCGTTACAGGAAGAACAGATGTTAGACTAGAAGCATACGACGGCAACACTGTATTAAAGTTTGTAAAAAACACCGACACAGATCTTTCAAGCGATACTACTAATCCTTATGGCGGAATATATTTTGAAAGAGACGACATTAGCGGACCTCTAACTACTTCACTTATTCTCGGCGGTACTGACTTTATTACTCTCGGCAACGATCCGAGTGGTAATTTTACTAGTCCGTTTCTTGTTACAATACGTAACGGAAGTCTCGGTGTCGGAATAACCGAGCCGGCTGAAAAATTAGATGTTGTAGGCAATGTTAATGTATCAGGGACATTAATAGCAGCCGATACTAATATAACAGGGACAATGGTTGCAGCTAGCGGCAACGTAACAGGGACAATGGTTGCAGGTTCGTTACAAGGCACACTGACCTTAGATGATTCTACAGTAGTCATAGACGGTATTAATGGTAGCATTGTTGCACCAAGTTACGTGCAATTCGGCAGCTTTACTACTGCCGAACGAGATGCTCTAACTGCCGGAAATGGTATGGTAGTTTACAATACTACAACTAACAAATTTAATGGATATCAGAATAGCGGTTGGATCAATATAGACGACGGCACAGCAGCATAAAAGTAGATTAGTGTAGGCATTGCTTACACTAATCTGTTATCCACGCTTGCATTATATAAATCTTCAATGTCTTTATCAGTGTATAATGATTTTGGTATTATATATTCACTGTCCGGGTTCCATTTAAAATTATCGTCTGTTTTGTATTCAAAAATTTGCTGCACACATCCGTCGTTTATTTTAAAAAGAATATCATTTCTTAATTTAAAATCTGTTATTGCAAAATTCTTTTTATACTTTTCGTATATTTTATTAGACTTTACTCTAAGTATGTCTTTATAAACTTTGGGATTAAACACGGTAAAATAGATTATTTTACAATTGTTTTCTTTTGCTATAGTAACATACTCTTCTAAATAATTATAAAAATTATATTGAATCTTTCTTTTTGATTTTAATTTATAATATCTACAAAATCTTAAAGATGTTTGATCACCTGTGTACTTTTCCGATTTCTCTAGTGCAGCACAAGAAACAAGTTCTGTGTCATCAAATAGAATAGAAATCCAACCTTGATAATTATCTTCTTTTATATCCCGTATTACATTATATACACTTCTGTTTTGTTCTTCGTTGTATAGTAATTCAAGATATTCTAAACTATCAATTAAATTGTCTTGGCTGTATGTTAACAATTTTAGAGTCACATGTGTCCCCAATTTTTCCAAAACATTTCATTTCGGTAATAATCTCTATCCCATTCTTTTAAATCATCTACACCTGCCACTGTTAAGATAAGTGCATAACGATCTTCGTCGGAATTATTAAAAACAGCGTGTTCTATTTTCTCGTCATGAAATTTATAAAAGGCTCCGGTAGCAGGAAAATACATTTCAACAGTTTCGCCATTTATATCTTTAAATGCATTAACACATTTGTCATTTGTAATAATTGGGCAAATTACTCTAAGATTCTTTGAGCTAGTTTCATCTCTGTGAAAAGGCATTTCGCTACGTGCAGGTAATCTAACTAGACGTACTCTGCAAATTTTTATTTCAGGCTTTGAATGATCATAACACCATGCTTCGCGTAGTTCACGTAATAATTGTTTTACTTTTAGATCACCCGTTACGTCAATGCTAAAGTTTTCTTCGTTTGTTTCTACACAGAATTTTTCAAAGTTATCTTTCAAAAAGGTATAATCATTTTGTCTATTAACTTTTTTCATAGTAGACATAAGATACTTTATATACACAGTGCCTTCTCTGTTTTTCTCTTTAGAATAATCGCACTCTTGCAAATTAAAGAACTGCACACGACAGGTGTCGTCTTTGTATACGTGTAGATAACTTTCGGCATTCTGAAATGGACAAACAAATTTATCTTTGTTTTCATTTACTAGTTCTTTTAACAAATCAATGTTTGCTTTAATATGATACGTCTTTTGATAAAATTTAGACATTTGTTATACTTTCTTGTGTATTTGAATAGTACTCAAAGAACGGTGCTATTTTATAATCATCTGTTAATATTCCTCTACGGCTGCTTCCTGAATCGGGCACACCGTCATCATCAACAGACCAATCTGTTAGCTTACCTAGCATTGGACCGTTTGATGTTTCGAATTTATACAACACAGATCTTTTCTCTTCATATCCGTCTACTGTGTTAGTAATAGTTTTTCTAATGTCAAATTTATGTATATCTGACATTATGTCTATCATTTCTTCTAAGCTGTATGTGTAAGTTTTCCTATAAAAGCCCATCTGGCCTATAGACTTAACCCGCAATGCGACCGGGTATTTAACCGTGCTAAATGCCCGACCATGCGCGGCAGCAGTGTTGACTACATAATCAATAAGAGGCGCTATAACGTGCGTGTTTGTTGGATCCATAATAACGTTAATATGTGGCATGATATTATATTTAAAACAGTTTGACAACGCAATTGTTTTTGGCTTTGCGTATTTTCCGTTGTCGAACTCTTTATACATGTCGTCGTCAATTCCGCCGTTCATACTAATACCTAGCATATTTAATCCTGAGATTTTTAATGCTTTTGTATAATCCTCGCGGCGTAATTTTAATCCATTTGTTAACAAAGACGGACGATGCCCGTACTTCCTTGTCATTTTAATCATTTCAAATAAATTTAGATTCATTGTAGGCTCTGCACCAATGAATCTAATATCAGTTCGGCCATTTAGCCTTGATAAAAAATCGCGGAATCTATCAATATCGATATCGGGAATAGAGTCATTATTTAACATATTTCCTAAATAACAATTAGAGCAACTTAACTGACACTTATACGTTGTTTGTATCGAAACTGTTTTAAATGTATTTTGTTCAGGTTCTATTTTATAATAATCTATCATACTAATACTTATATCACTTTTTGTTGGTGATTTTTGTATTTTTTAATTGTGTGCGCCACACTGAATTTTTACCACAGGTGTGTGCACAAGCTGAAAAGCAATCACCAGACCAACTATTTTCGATAATTCTAAATATGCCAGTTGCTAATACATCTCTCACCGAACGTTTTACTACGTTATTAAAATCTACATCATACCCAAGTTGTTTGTACACTTTTTCAACAAATGGTGAATTACTATTCCTATACACTGCTGTTTGTGCTTCGTTTGCAGTCCAGCAACACGGCCATAATTTTTTATCAGCAGACAAATAAACACTTGAAGTTTTTTCAACCAAACAAGACACCTTGTTAGATTGTATCGACGGCATCGGCTGTAATGTGTCTACATTAAATTTGTGTATTGTGTTAAGCTGTTCTTGCAAATATTCTCTAGAATAAGTATATTCTTTTTTATTATCAGTTAAGTACTTAACTGATGATGCGGGTTCTAAACTGTATTCATAATCAAGGTTCTTATCAAATACTTTTTGATCCGATGCCCACCACCGTGTTGTGTCACGGGCTTTAAATTTCTTAAATCCGAGTTCTTTTGATAGGTCTCTGCATTTGTCAACTTGATGTTCATTATGTTTAAACACCGTCATTGCCCATGATGCGTACCCACCTGCTTCTATATATGCTTTTGCATTCTTTATAACTACATCATATCTAGTTTTTCGTCTATATAAATGATGAGTATCCTCTAATCCATCTATACCAAATTCAACTATAATATTTGGCTGTGTGCCTAACCAACTCCAGAATTCTGTTTTTAACGCGCCGCCGTTAGTTCTAATCTCAATTACTACATTTTTTTTAATAAGTTCCTCTAAGAATTCTTTAGGAGTACTATGCTTAACAATATCACCTAAATTTCCATTTACTAGGATTTTCTTAAGATTCTTAAAAAAACTATCAGACAATACTTGTTTAGTTTCTTCTGGGGTCCATTCTGCTATTTCTATATTCGGATTAGTATGCAGTGTGCCGTGCAATGTTCTAGGACACTGCGGACACCGTGCGTTACAATCACTCGTAGGCTCTATATGTAAATGACGAGGATACGAATTATATATACCAATGCCTAATTTATTCATCTATTTCAATCCTGTCTATTGTTAAATAGTTAGACAAAGTGTCTACTAATTCTTGTTCAGATATTACAGTTATCATTTCTGCAACTGCAATGCTACCTATTGAGTTTTTCGGATCATTCTTTTGAAATCCTAAAGCTGTTAGATGTTCTTCGTTTTCATCCCACCATTGATTCATTCTTTCTAAAAATGCATCTACATTTGCCTGTCCACGACTATGATAGCAAACTTGAAAGTCAGAACTATAATAACGCAACGGGCGTATGTTGTCATCACCGACTACATCGTCGCCATCAATGAACACATCGTTTAGCGGTTTGCCTACTTCGCAATAGTTAATATGTGCTTCGCCGAATTTACGGACTAGCGTAAAATGTTGATAATCTTCTTCGGTAAGATCATAACGTATCCTGTCATTAAACGTGCAAACTATTCTAGGATACAACACTGGCCTAATTACACTACGGTAAAAATTCTCTGCTCTGTGAATAACAATGTTAAATTTTTCAAGTGCTGCACATACTTCTTCGTCTGATGATTCCCAAAACTCAGTAGGTGATAGCACACCTCCTCTAAGATTTTCAAAATAATGATGCAAGTGATTTAACTGGTCTTGAGGCATGCCTACAAATGCATTATGATGTATTACCGTAGTGTCTTTATTAATAATTGCAATACATTCATTTAATTCAGTTACAATCTTTTCTTCGTCCCAGATGCCGTTAGGGAAATTATAAAGACGATCTTTTTCTCGCACTTTGTTATCTTTTAGACACTGCTCTCTTAATGCATCTGCCCATCGCAACCCAAAATCTGTGTCATATGTCTTGTAATGTAATTTAAATTCATCATTGCCAGATTTAAATACTATCCAGAAATACATCCTATTCTCCGTAATATTTTTCAAATTCAGGAAAGACATCTATCAGACATCTATCACGAAACTTGTCAAGTGCTTTAAGATATTTTATCCCATTGTTAAAATCAGTTAATTGCCCCAATGGACTATTTAATAATTCTTTAATCTGCACAAATTGCAAATTATTATTAGGATTTAAAAATATGTTATGGTATTTATAGTTCCTTTTGTATAATTCCTTTATTTCGAGCGGAATGTTAAGCGGACGAAATACCTTAGGATAAGTTACCCAATTATTCCAACTTACGCTATTAAGAAGGTTTGTATCTAGATCTTCTAAATAATCGTATATTTCATGCAAATATCCTATATTCAAAAGCTGTACTGCGATGTTTACTGCTACGTCAACATCACTTTCGATAGTCTTTTTAACGTTTTCGTCAAATTCGTTCCAATTTAAATCCGATCTTATATATTCGCCTTTTTTACCAATGCCATCAATACTAAACATAAATTTCATATTTTTAAAACGAAAAGCATTATCTAGTACATAGTTAGGTATTACTGTGCCGTTTGTAATTACAAATAATTCTAAATTATCCACGTTATCCGAAGATAATATTGTTTCAAATATCTTTTCAAAGTTCGGATTAATAAATGCTTCGCCGCCTATCAAACTAAATCTATTAACATGATTAAGAATTTGTGTTATGCTCTTTAAATATTCATCGTTATTATCGTCATCAAATGGAATCTGTATTACTTTCTCAATCTCTCTAAATCCTGTCTTTTTAAATTCAGCAGCAATTTTCGAAGACGAATTTTGATTACACATTATACATTTTAAATTACACAAATTTCCGAGAATTTTTAGATTCACATAACGCAGGCTAGACAAATCTAAATCAGCTAACGGATCCTTGTGTACCTGTTCGATTGCTCGATCAGCTGTATATTTCTGCGCCTGTGTTTGTCTGCGTGATTTCATTCCGTTTGCTTCATTTAACAAACAAGACTGGCATGCATGACGTATGTCATTTGTAAGATTATGATCTAACATATCCTTACGAACAGTCTTCATATAATCACTGTTAAAATATTCAGTAGGGGTTATTGTACGGGCATTAGCAGTACTAGTCTTGTCAACTCCTGCAATGCAACATAATTGATAATGTCCTTCGGTGTTATGAGAAATGCTTATAAAAGGCTCTATGCACCAAGGTTGTTTCATTTAATGCCTATTTTCATATATCTAGTATATTTATTAAGTTCTAATTTGTCTAATTTGTATGTTTCCTGCATAGGAGTCATTCTGTCAAATTCTTCTAAACTTTCGGAACAGTTTACGTGTTCATCTATTTCAAAATAATTATTAGATTGAAGTATTATCATTTTGCCTGCCGGGATTGCATTATACCAATCTGAAAAGTTAGAAATATGTTCGCAGCTAGTGTTAATAATTGTATCGGGCATTTCTGTTAATTCTAAACTGCTACCGTCTGCTCTATAAGTTGTATGAGTTAAAGGATACATCATTTCTGTAATATCTAATGTACTTGCTTTGAACTGCCAACCGTCCATTACCCACGAACGATTAAATGTGTCAGCGCGTATTGCACATGATTCATCAACATCAAAGCTTCTTATCTTTTCTATAGACAATCCGCTTTCGAACAAAAAGGTTGCAAGACTTCCGTACCAACCTGCACATATAAACACTAATCCTAATGGTTGATTTATTTCTAATAGAGATTCAACTAACCAACTTTTAGATTCCATTTGTCCTTTTGAAAACAAATCTGACACATCTGTATCGGGAAACTTAGTTATAAATTGTCCGTAGTTCTTAAAAAAATTACTTCTGTGAATCATCGTCTATTTCCTTGTATAGTTCAAACGGGTAGTCTTCTAATATTTCGTTATTAACATAATGATGTTCGTAAGACTTTGGGCAATACGGATTAACAACTCTAGTAAATCCATTGTCGATTAATAATTGCTGGCAGGGTTCGCTCATTTCTATGCTCATAGCAAGTATTTTGTACTTCTTAAACGGAAACACTCTTAATACTTCGTATTCTGAGCCTTCAATGTCTAAACCTATGTAATCAATAACTGGCGGCGCTTTATACTTTTTGAGCAACCGTTCTAACGTAATACTAGGTATCTTTACCTTTTTACCTTTTTCTATTATATCTGCAACTTCTTCATTTGTTGTATTCGAACCAACTACAAATGAAGAATATGATAAATCCTGCGGGACACCTAAGAATGTTAACTTAGTATCTGCAATTACACCAATCTGTGTTTCATAAAAGTCAACGGTACCGGTTGAACTCCATAATGCAGCTCGTTCGACATTTTTTCTACGTTGCTTAGTTTTAATTACTCTAGCATGATGCCTGTTGGCATTTACTGCTATGCCATTCCAATCGAATTGTTTTTCTAAAACTATTGCACTATTGTTACGACCAGCAGTTGACCCGCCTTCAACAAAGTACCCATTTCTTTTAAATTTAAAAATTTCAGCAACCCATCTATCGTTGCCTTCTTCACTTTGCCAAATTATGTCTTTCATCAAATCGTTCCTTGAGCCATGCAAAGTCATTTATCTTCATTAGCGCCTGTTTGTCATCTTTGTGACTAGCGCCGTATGCAGCGCCTGCATTAGCACCATCTATAGCTGCGCTACCGTATGCACGGTCCTTGCCTACCTGGCACCATGTGCGCAGTCGTTGATCAGTCTCTGTGCTTTTTTGTCTATCTATTATCTTAGCACTTAACTTACAGCATTCTCTAAACGCGCTGCGCCAGGCGCTGAACTCGTCTGTGTTAAATGCTGTAATATTTGATACAGTATGTATTGCCTTAAATTTGGTCGATATGCTTGTAGTCATATCTGGCTTTGATGTATCCATTTTTATAGTCATTCGTCGAGGGAATAATTTAACGCCGCCATATCCATAAATTAAATCATTTACAGGGTTCTGACTGCGCCATACATGCACTTGATCCAATTGATGATCCGATACTATATAATCAAAATTAAAATCATCCATTATTATAGCATCAGCGTCAACTATCCAAAACATCTTAGTGAAGCATTTTTTAGCTGCGGCGATATGTGCCTGATGAATTCCTTTAACGCCGTGGACACGTTTTGCCGACGGGAATCTTGCTTTTAGCGCGGCATAATTTTCATCAGCATTCGGTTCGTCGTAACTTATGAATACTATATCATACATCTAATGTTTTAACTTCTCTAAAATAATCTTTGCACACTCTTTACCGGTCTCTTGCTGCGCGCCATTCATGATATAATTCAGAATATTCAGGAAACGTATCAACAAATGACAAATTTCTTCGTTTGTCATACTGATCAAAAAAGGAAACAAAATTATCTTGTGCAATTTTAACTTCTTTTGCATTATTAATAGAATTCATATGTCGCAAGTTGCGTTTTACTTTTTCGATTTCAAAATCATAAAATCCAGCGCCGTCGCTAATATCTGAATTTTGTTCCATAAACTTTATTCCGTCTTCAATGTAATGAGAAAACTCAGCCGGAAGGATGTTTATGTTTTGCCAAGCAGGACTTGTAAGCAAGGGTATGTCAAGTCCTATTCGCTGTCTAGGATGTACTTCATAGTCTGGATGCGTTGTCCATTTATCCTCGATGGGAATTAAAATAAGTGGTTGATTCGACTTGCTATATGTCTGCCGTAATTGTAAAATATAGATCAAAAAATCTTTGAATTTAGGCAAACTCAATATGTTAAAGGTATTAATAAATGTTATCGACGTGTTAATAGTCTCTGTTAGATAACGATGTACATTTTTATCCAATGTATCAAACGTTAGACCATCTCTAATATATTCAGCCTGTGCACCTACCGAATCAACACTAACAAATGTAGTAAAGTTCTTAAGGGCCATATTAACATACCAATAGTTATTAGCTGCGGGATTGAATTTAGAAGTATCTTCCCAAATTTGTATTTCTTCTAATTTTTTTAGTTTAGAAATAAACTTATTCATTATTTCCGGACGGGGTGGACAAAAATTACTAGTAATGCTTGCTTCTAGTGTAGAATTTGGATTCTTATAGATATAATCCAACACTTGATAGAAATTAGAATCTAGCAACGGTTCGCCGCCCGTTACTCTAAAGACTTCTAGATCTTTGTACAAGTCCGGCCACCATTTCCAAAAAGCTGCTAGATACGGATTATCGGCTTGACGTCCAGCAAATGGCATAGTCTTGCTATCAATAAAATATGACAAATCATTATGCTTAGATTGATCGCCCGTCTTGCCATCTGCAATAGAAATCGGACCGTGTTTAATAATATCATCTTCCCATGCAGAACTAATATGAGGCGAACAATACATGCATTTAAGATTGCATGTTTGATTAAAATTTATCTCAACGTATCTGGGATTAATGCTGCCGGTATCAAGAGTGTCTATAATATCTTTCTTCGAATTTTGGGCCCATGCTTCTCCTGACTTATAAATTCTATCGCTGCGGTTTCCTTGGTCTTCCATTTTCCAACAATACGAACATCCTTCTGGTCTTTTTCCGGAGAGCATCAGTTTGCGCTCTTGTTTTTTTTGTTGCGTGTTATGCAGCGCAGAAGGATCTTTTTCGATTTCTTCGAGATTTACCTTATGTGCAGGAGGATGATAGCAGCTATGCGTTAATCCGTTAGTTAAATTAATCGAAACCTGTGCCCATTTTGCAAAGCACATAGTCGGACTTAGGTTATTTAATTGGCGTTCTGCTGCGTCTGCATTTGAATTGTATTTACTCATATTTTACCTTGTTTTAATAGTTGATTAACTATATTTTCTGCCACAGTAATGTTAGAACTGCGGGGATGCTGCGAGTCGCGGGCGTCTTGGGACATTGTTACAAATTCACAATTCATTATGTCATCAGTTCCTGGGAAATATGTAATTTCGGCGGTTGACGATTTTCCTTTCCATAAGTTTTTAAATTGTATCCCGAGTAATTTATTTGACATATAATTATGTGCAGGAACCTGGACCGATCTGCTCCAGATTTTGTTTATTTTTTTCATTATTTTATCAGATGCCTGACCGAGGTCGTTCCACGGACCGGTATGAAATATTCCTTGATCATTATAAATCCTATTTCGATTAAGTGCAGACCAATTAACTACAACTGCATAAGGATTAGGGAATCGCGAAGTGTACATATTATTTAGATCCATTATAAAATTATTCGAACAAGACGGTACTCCTAAATTAATCACCGGACGACCTGTAAGTTCTTGCAGTATATATGGTATAGTGTGCTCATCAGATATTCCGATACCAAACGTACACGAACAGCCAAACATAATAATGCTATTTTTCCAATCAATAGTTTCCCATTCCGGTGCTCTATATCCACTGTTATTTGTTGTGTATTTAACTGTATGATTATTGTAATACCAGTCTTTTGGTTTTGTTGATTTCATTTTGATAAATTTCGGTTCTGTGTCGGGTGACACAAACTCATTAACTATTGTACCTTCATTAATAGTAACAAACGGAATATAATGAAATGGATGTATGTCTGTGAAATATTTTATTTTTTCACATCGGCTAATTTCTTCAGGGGTCATTAACTTAATCCTTTGTTATACTATATTTGCTACCATTTAACATTATTTCATCATGCAACAATTTGGCAAATAAATCGTGTGTTTTAACCGAAGGGTGGGCACACGGTGTTACCCAACCCTGTTGTATAGGTTTGCCAAGATATTGAAAATAATAACCATTGTCAATGTTGCCACCTTCTCTTTTTATAAAGAGATCTGCAAACGTGGTTTCTCCGTCTGGTTTGAAGAAATTATCCCACGGTACTTGCTTTACTAGTTTCTGACTGTTATCCGAGACGTTGCGGTCCTGTGATTCTATTACTGTTCCGGATTTGCTATCCCTTTTCACTGTAGTACTAATTGCATGGGTAAACATCTCTACGCTGTATCGACTATCAAACGCAGGAACAACAATTAAAGATGCATTGTGATATTTGCACCATAGTGTTAAGTCAATAAAATTTATTATCTGTTCTAATATATAAAATTTACTACTAGCAAGAGATTCAGCATATCCTTGCCACAACTTGCTTTTTCCAGAATTGTTGCCATGATCTCCATTTACATTAGGCCACATAGCTAAAAAATTAGGATGATCTGATGTTTGATCGTTTATAAAATCAAATCTTTCTAATCCCGTCGGACAGAATATTACAATTTTTTCTTCAGCATCTTGCCAATTTAACGACGGATACATTTGCAATTCTTTAATTGTAGCACGGTTTCCGCAACCTCGAATTCCTAAATTAATAGGAGTGTACTCGCCACCAAAATATTTTTTACACAGCACGTTTACAAATGCGTTATTTTGTTCTTGTCTATAAAATTTAATAGTCTGACCGAATTCATGTTTTATGATCCGAGTATCTGGATACTCAGATTTTAGGCGGGCAGTCTGTTTTTTTGTTAATTGCCAGATCGGGTCGCCGTGATCATTTGGAAATTCCCAAGGATAGGTTGTATATATTTCATTGGCAATAGCGCCCTGTCCTTCTACAAAAGAACAACCTAATGAAATAATTGCTTTTTTAGTTCTTTTTAAATCGTCATTGATTGATTTAACTGTCGAGATATACATTTTAATTAGTTACTTTCTTTATATATTGTGTTATTGTATGATAAACATTAAAATCGTTTTGCTTATTTACTAAAACTTGTTGATTGTAAATGCATATCTCGGACATAGCTGTAAACAATTTTACTTTTTCAGAAAAGCTCATTTCCTTAAATTTAATAAGCTCTTTTACAATTGCATCTAATCGATCTTCATCATCTAATTGATCGTAACTCTCATCAATGTACGGGTCAAATGTTTTGTAGCCTAACGAACGTAAATGAGCTAATGAACCTTTGCTTCCACAAATTATAAAAGGATGGCATATTTTTATACTCTTAAAAGTTTTTTCACTTAAGAAACATGTTTCTAAATCAGAAGAATATGATGCTTCGCTTATTACAGTTAACCAACTGTAATAAGGACTGTATGTATCTATAGTAGTTAAATAAAATCCACAGTCGCCCGATTTAAAAACTTTTTTATCTTGTTTACTAGTGTTTGGTGGATACATTGGCAATAATTGCACAGCGTTTTTACAAATATGCTCATCTGCTTCATTAAAATCTGGCAGGCACGTATCATTGTACGAAAACTTGTTCATTGAATTAATGCCGTGTTTCAGCAAATCAAATTCGTACAACTTTAAAAATAATCTAGTTCTATGTGCGCGTGTCCGTTTTTGCAAACAATTGTAATCATATATCTCCGAAGGATTATTACGTTTATATCTGATCCATTTTTTTGGACTAAATCTCGGAGTTGACATCCATCCACTTACAACATATTCAAAATGAGTATATGCAAAAACTGCAATCCTGTCTTTGATATTATTTTCATCTGCCCATCGAGTATATAATTGATCTACATTTAGATCTCCAGTTATATAAATTATTTGAGAAGGCGGAATTCCATAGTCAATGCACGATTGATGGAACCATTCCCATAACCATTCAGTTGAATATCCTTCATGTGATTGATCCAGTAATACAAATGCTTTTTTTTGTTGAATATTTTTGAAGTGTTTAGTATCTAAATGAGCAAAAACATTCTTCCTTCCGAGCAATTTATCCGGACGAGTAGATGTTGCACCGCACCAATCACTAGGCGAATGACCGACGCCTATAGAAATAATATAATTAACTAATGGATGATCGGGAATTTCTGAAATATATTTGTTAACAAATTGCTCACCGTGTAACTTTATAAACGGACTGGCTCCGAATCTTCTTAATCCTGACGAATTTATATCATTGCAGTTAATAAAATTTGTAGAATCAGGACGATAGTCGGCGATATTTTCAAAATACAAATCGATCATATTAATTTATCTTTCCATGTAACTGGTGTTTGATCTGTTAAGATTTCGAGATCAAATTTATAATTAAAAGGTTTCGGTCCTTTTTTAATTATAAATTTAATAGATTCTTTAATTGCATGATCGAGCGAAGTGTTTGTTCGATACCGAAGAAGACGTTTAGATTTATTCGAACTACATACTGCAATCTTTGCCTCGGTCGGACGGGCAGGATAAAAAATCGGCTCAAGAGATGAATTAGTATGTTTTAACACCTTTGCAGCTAATTCATTAATTGTAACAAATTCTTCATCCGGACCAATATTAAAAATTTCGCCTGCTACATCATCAAATGCTAATTTTTCAAGACAATAAATGCAATCGTCGATATAACTAAAGCATCGCACTTGTGTCCCGTCGCCGTACACAATAGGCGGAAGACCATTTAAGATTCGGTTGATCATTATACTCAACACGTTGCGATACGGATCTTCATAATTCTGCCCCGGGCCAATTATATTATGAGGTACTGCAATAACCCATTCCATATTATTCATCGGAGCGAGTATTTTTAAAATTTCTTCGCCTGCTATTTTAGCAACTCCGTACGGATCAATGCCAGATGTCTTCATATCTTCAGTAAATGGTCCCGGTTGGTTGCCGTAGCGAGCCATCGAAGAACAATAAACAAACCTTTTTGCATTACTATTAATTGCCGCAGTGATTGTACTTACACTAGCCTGAAATACATTTTTTGTAATCATGTTAGGACTAAACACACTTAATCCTTCGTGAGCGGTTGCTGCTGTATGATAAACTATATCAACATCGTTGCCCATTGCTTCAGTGAGCAAATCTAGATCACAACAATCGACTTGATGTAACACTGCGCCAGATGGCACATTGTCGACATAGCCGCCTATTAAGTTATCATTGCCCTCAACAGTGTGTCCCAGTTCTAACATACGGGTAGCTAAATGGCTACCTAAAAATCCAGCAATACCTGTAATAAAAATTTTCAATTATTTTTCTCCTCAGATACTTCTTTGCACATGTTGTAAAAAGATTCCATCTCCGGAAACGTCTGAAGGAAATTAGTTTTTCTACGACGATCGTATTCGTCAAACCAGTTATAAAAATCAGACCTACCTTGGCTGATTTTTTCCGAATCGTAAACATCTTTTTCAAAATAATTCCGGACGCGACGAAATCTTTGATATTCTAAGTCGGAAAATTTCAACGGATCATTGTTATCCATATTATCTTTAATAAATGACAATATTTTATCAAAATACGGAAGAAATTCTTCCTTAGGAAGAATATGCATGTCATACTGCAATGGTTCTTTAAGGTACGGAGTATCAAAATTAATAGTACGCTGCGGATACTTCTTTCGCCATTCTAGCACTTTTTCCAGAAAGTCTACAAACGATGTTACACTCAAAATGTTAAATGTACACATAACTGTAAAGTCTGCATCAGTTGTAGTAAGGAATTTGTCTAGGTTTTCTTCCCAAAGAGTAGTAGATAATCCTGTTCTTAAATATTCAGCACGGTCGCCCCAGGTGTCGACACTTGAATATAGTCCGAATTTTTTTACATATCCGTTGTCTACTACTTCTGCTACATTTTCTGCCAACTTAACAACAAGCGAAGATTTAACTCCTAAATTTGAATTAATATTCAATTCAATGTGCGGTTTTGGATCTTTCTTCAATTCTTCAAACAGACGCCAAGTACTTTTGTGCATCAATGGCTCGCCTCCGGTAATTCGCAAAATATTAAGGGTCTTTGATACCTCAGGCCACCATTCCCACCATGCCTTTACATACGGATTTGTTGATTCTTCAAACGGATTAAACCAACTAATATCTAAATTATGATTTTTAACAGTAGTAACTGGACCGAATTTCTTAATTTCATTGTGAAAAGACGAACTTGCCATAGGATGACAATATCCGCATTTAAAATTGCACTCATTACTAAATGCTAATTCTATGTATTCCGGATTAATATTATAATTCCAGTTATTATTAACTATTTCATCTATCCTGGCATCAGAATATATAGACTCATTTCTAATCATTCGATCAGAAATGTGGTCATCACCTAGGTCTTCTATATTCCAGCAATATTTGCATCCTTCTGGTTTCTCTCCAACCAACATTTCAGCACGTTCTTTTTTCTTTTGTAAAGTATTGTGCAGCGCCGAAGGGTTATTAATTAATTCGTCAAGTGGGATACTATGCGGCGACGGATGATAACACGAATGTGTCTGACCGGTATGCAAATAGATTGTAGTATGATGCCATTTAGCAAGGCAAAACGTCTTGCTAATCTTGTCAGTTTTTTCATTTGCAGTAGTAATTTGACTTATTTTATCTGTCATGTATAATATTATTCCTTGTCTATAAATTGTTGTGTAACAGAACGTGATGGATTTTGGTATACAGTTTTAAAGAAATGACTTTGTTGAGGTCCAAGGGGCAATTCAGCAATTGGTAGTTCTAACTTGTTAATAAGATTAACTCCGTATTCTGCCGATTCCTTCTCTACGTCTATTTCTGCAACGCCTGCAAAAGATTGTTTCCACAAGTCGTTTAAATATTCAAAATCTCTAACTTGTATATAATCCCAATCTGTACACATTGTCATGTACAATCCTGCTCTTGCTCCAAAGATGCCCCAGTTACCATTTTCTACATCAGCACCTACCATTAACCATATGTAAAGGCGATGTAGGTTCTTCCAATGGTTCTTTTGGAATTCCTCTTTGGACGGTTTTATTCCTCTGTCTAGCGCCATCTTGACGCCTTCTCTAAATCCTGCTCTCCACGCTTGTTGATTAGTTGCATTGTTGTGCACATCCGAGTAGCACGAATTCATTTGAATGTATTCAAGATCCCAACAAAAATCTACTTGCGCATGTGGATTATCAGCGGCTGCATTTTCATGCGTTTTCATGTTCAGTACGTATTGCTTAGGCCAGCATTTAATGCCGCCGTTGCCATACATTAATCCATTTATTGTGTTTCGACCACACCACGAAATAACCGAATTCTCTAAGTCAGTGTGTTCTGCAAAATCAATCTCTTGATTAAGGAACTCTGACCGCACTGTATTATCTCCGTCAATTGTAATAAAACGATCTGTTTCAGATAATTTTGCACATGCTTTGTGTGCTGCATCACTGCCTTTTACGCCGTGCACTCTTTTAGCCCATGGAACTTTTCTACACAAATCTGCATAATTTTTTTCTGCGTTAGGTTCGTCATAACTTAAATATATTATGTCGTAATCTAGTACTTTAAATTTACTCATTAATTACCTCAAGAGAATACGTGTCAAACTTTTTTATAGTATACACGCTAAAGTCAGTTTTGTCAATTTCAAATTTGCTGTCAAATGGAATTATATAATAGAAGTCTTTGATTAATTCCTTAAACGGAACCTTCATTAGCTTGTATAGCACGTTGGGATTCCCTTTTTCAGTTACAGAAAAATACAGTGTAGAATTAATTGACACATTATATTCCTTTAACGTAGAAAGAAAGTCTTCAGAGATATAAAACTTCCAACAGGTTGTAGCATAATCCATAATAACTTTCACGTCGGCGTCAATGACATACGACATCTTAAATATTTTTTCTTTAATGATGTCAGGATCTTGGTATCTAAGATCCTTAACTTGATACTGTTTAATTTCCGGATTAAACCAAACTTCTGAATCTTCAAGCTTGAATTCTCCCGATAATATATTACTTACTTCGTCGTATGTTGTAGCAAATGAACCAAATCCATCTTCGCACTCTTCGGGAATACTGTTAATGATCTTTTGTATTTTGTTTGTGCTTAAATCAAAACATATATAAAATTCATTGGACACAATTTTACGCTCTCTTAATTTGTATGCGCCTATTTGCATTCTAGATATTCCTTGTATACTTTTAACTTCTCGTCGTCAACAAACGATTTTTCAGTGTAATGAAATATGCCTGTTTGTTTGTAATTGCCTATCATTAAGTTTGTAGCAGTTAAATGAACATCAACTACTTCTTGCCACTTGTCTCTAGGTTTTTTCCAATTTTGTGCATGAGATTTCATATGAGTAAATGTCGGATATTTTGCCAATTCGTTTGTGATATCATGTTCGCAGTTGAGTATTTTTGCAGTAATTGCCGCAGTTACATCCATGCTAGGACGCGATGGGTAATGCTCTTTATGAAACTGTCCATAGAATAATTCCCAGTTTTGTGTAATTAATTCCATCCACTTATAGAATTCTGCTGCCTGGTTAGACTTTTTAAAATAATGAACTCCTGTGTACAAGTTATATAATTTGTTAGCAACAAACCCTTTTCGATAATATTTGCTAGTTATTTTTTCTCCGCGATATGAATATACGTTAGTGGTAAAATAAAGGTCATACATGTCTAAGAATTCCCACCATGACGATAAATCCTGCAACACTAACATGTCTGTATCAAGCACTACTGTTTTTTCATACGGAGTAGCATGATACAGTTTCCAACGGTTCTCAATTTTCCAATCGCTAGATTCTGCATCGTCATTCCACGGTATAGGAATAATCTGATCAAAATACTTTTTATATTCTTCTGGCACAATATCATTAGTTACCAGAGACACTCGAGCATCTTTATTAGTTGAATGAATACTCATTGCACAAAGACATGCTTGTTTTACATAATCGTCTTCTGCATTCTGTGCTAACATCAAATAACCTTGGGTCATGCTAACTCCTTGTCTATTATTGCCGATAAACTAAACTTGTTCATAACATGCACTGTTCCAGAGAATTTACAAGCTGTATATTCTCCGAGATAGTTTTCTTTTTCAAGCAAGAATTGATACTTGTCGCCTTCGAGTTTCCATAACACGTCACGGTCTGTTGTATAAAATAGTATGCCAGGCATTGGGTTAGTAAAAGATCCCTTTTGATATCCATTCATAATATGAATTGCTATAGAAAATGCATGATCATTTCTGTACACATTGTATGTAATTTGGAAAATTGTTTTGTAGTGTTGCCAATTTTCCTGAATATGCTTTAATAGATTAAAGAATATTTCATTTTCATCTGTCTTACGAAAAAATACACAAGTTGCCCAATAGAAATCAACGCCTGCATCGCTTATTTTATCAAATTCCGAATAGTCACGGAAACCTGCCAAATCGTATGCACGTTGGTATATCAAGAAGTTGTGTTCTTGATCAAAACAGTGTATGTACTTGTTATCGCCTATAACAATGTCTGTGTCTAACAATAATGTTTCATTGTATGGTGATAATTCGTATGCAAGAGGACGTTTATCATTTTTAAAACTCAATTGCTTTTGTACTAACGCACCGTCGTGATACCGTTTAATATTAGATGATTCCGAATACGGTACTTGAATTATCTTGTCAAATACATTTTCATAATCAGGAAATGTTTTAACATATTCGATTGCATCTGTTACAATTGATACCGGAAGATTGAGATACTCTTTAGAACGCAAGGCCAAGAAGTATGCTTGCTTAACATAATCAACTTGTGAATTGTTTTCAGCAAACACTAATATTCCTTGGCTCATAATTCGATAATTCCTTTTACGCTACGATTCTTGCGTATTTCGTTATATCCTGTTTGGTATTCATTGGTAGCTGAGAAATAGCGATCTGTTAGTTCGTCTGTAAATTCCTCAAGATTTGTAATTTGAATAGGCGTTTTGTTATCGTCTAGCAATACAATCTCTTCATGCCCGGCTCCTAGCATTGCTAAACAGAAGGTAATACGTCCTTCTAATGCCGTAAACTGACCGCCGCTATAATAATAGATGATATTTTCGTTGAATTTCTCTTCAAGCAACCTAATCTGTGTGTTAAGGGTTACAGTATAATTAGAAAATTCTAATGCTTTTTCTAAACGTTCGTCCATGCGATCTCCTAAGGCTATTATATATATATACCTTAAAATATTGCAGTTAACTGGGAATGTGATTATAGCGCAACGTCGTTTGCATAGCTCGGGCTAGCAACATTTACATACAGACCACTTGGACGATATTGTTGAATTGTACTCGTAATATCGCCATCAATGTTTTCGTCAACATCTGGGTCACCTGCGTCATCATCTCTAAACTGTGCCCTAAATTGAATTGTAGTTGCTGTCGGAGACCTAGCATTGATGTTATAATCGTTTTCTGCATACACGCCGGATCCAGTTTTAATAAAGATCTGCTGATAGGTTCCAGTTAAATCATAATTACCTATTGCACTTCCGGTGCCAGTACCGGTGGCAGAAGTATCAGTGTAATTAAATTTAATTGTACCCATATTAGCTAACAACGTAGCCCAATCAGTGTCCTTTGAACCAACTGCACTTGTTAATGCTGCTGAGAAACGTATTTCGCCGCCTGCATTAAAAAAATATCTACGATCATTTTCGCTAGCAAATGTTACAGTAAACTCATGCGTAATTAAACCGTTCCAGCTTGTAGTTCTTGTTGACGAAATAGCAGCTTCGATAGATGCCTGACTTGCATGAATTAGAAATTTATCACCTGTGATAGTAGGAAGTAAGCCTTCAAAATCAGTATAACCTTTTGCTGTTCCGTCCGGGTTATCAGAAGTGTCTTCGCCAATTATGTTGCCTGCTGCCATGTCGGCAATTTGAGTAGGTGCTGCACCAGTCTGGTGAACCCTTGCAGCAAACATGTCGTCGTATAAATTTTGCATGTCAAGAGCAGTAACTGCCGATCCAGCAGACACTGTTGAACTTGCTAACGCTTGTCCGTAACCGTCGGTGCCCGAACCTGTTCCCATCACTGTTGCTACTACTGATTGTATATTATTATATCTTGCCGCTGTAATTAAATCACCAATTGCCATTTTTTATTATACCTTTAATACACATTCAACAAGTTTTTCATTCTCATCAAGATTAGTTTCTAGAGCAACTCCAACTAACGCATTTGTTGTTAAGGTGCTACTTACACCGTCTTTCATTGCATAAACAGGTTGTCCTTTTTTAACAGGTCCCGTTACACGAACCGGTAGACGCCCTTTAAGTCCAATATACTGACCATCTGCTTCGCTATTCATCATATAAGCTGGATCTGTTGATACTACGCCGATGCAAAATTTGCTAGCCGATGCTGGTTCAACTTCATGATCTTCATGCATACAAACCGATACTGCTGTACCAGGTGCTAGTTCTTCATTTGTTGTATATTTTTCTGCTAAGTCAGCATAACGAGCAGACGTTGCAACACCTTCAAATAAGTTTGCAGCAATATTTCCTGTTGCGTCACGCACAACAACTGTATTAGCAGTTGCACTTTTATCTGCAGAACGATAATTCGAACCTTCTTTTAATGTATCGGCTTTTGTAGCCGTGCCGTCAAATACATCAGCATACACAGTTGCCCATCTTAGACTATCTGATCCAATATTAAACGTAGAATCTGCTACCGGAATGATGCCTGTTGAATTAATGTATGTTACAGCAGTAAGTGTGCCGGAACCATTATTAACCTTAAACGTAATCTTATTACTCGAACCAACTGTATTAGAGATAACAGCTTCGTTGCCGTTTTCGATAAAGATTTTTATGTCTTGCGAATCACCAACTGTTAATCCTGCATCTGCAAAACTAACAGTAGATGCAAATGATGAATCACCGCTTTTTACGTAATCAGCAGCTTCAAAGCCACCTAAGCGCAATGCGTTCGACGCTGTTCCCCAAAGCCTGTGTTCAGTGCTAGTTACACCATTAGTAGCTTCTTTTGTATTTTTAAGGGTTAAACCTTTTTTGATAACGTCAAATCCGTCAATCTCACTTGGATCGCCTGATTTAATTGTAAATTGATCTGCTGATATAATATGTATTACTTCGTCGTCAACTACTGATGCAATAACAGAGTGGTTAATGTCTTGAGTATCTTTTAAAAGACGGCTTTGTATTTGGGTTACACCGTCGCCAGCAGCCTGTGGACCAATTAACACATAAACACTGCCATTATACACATATAGCTGATCGTTTGCAGTGTCCCACCAAAAATCACCAACTGTCAATCCTGTTGGTTCAACTGTTGCTATTTCGGATCCGCCGGTTGTTCTAAATTTAGAACCGTCGTAAAATTTCAATTTATTAGAAGAACTATCAAACCAAATCTGACCCGATAACGCTCTTGGCGGAGCATTTGCTCCTGCAAAGTTTTCTAATAAGAAAAGAAAGTTTTCGTTTTGTATTTCGCCGTAGCCTGCATAGTTTTTGCCAACAAATTTTAAGTCTGTTGTTTGATCTATTGTTCCGTCTTCAACAGTAGCAATTAAGGAACTGTTGTATCTATTAATTTGGTATGCCATTTAGTATAACCCCTTGTTAGTGATATTTATCATCATTATAGTCCTGTTGCTAAATCTGTATCAAACACCCACGATCCGGCACCAACTGCGCCGGATTTACTGAATCTTTTTAAACCTCGTGTAACTACTGCATCAACAATACCGCTCGCCAGGTTGAAGTTAACATCTTGAAGGACACTTTCATTTTGTGTGCCGTTTGAATCAACAGCAATAAATGATTTATTAGTAACACTTGCAATGTCAACGTTACTAACCGTTGACCCAGAATATGAAGTAGTAGCAACAAGAGCATATGTCCCTGCTTCTTTTGTAGTAGCAGGTACCAACGATTCAATTACTATAGCAATTTGGGCATCTGATAAACCTGTTATATCAAGTGATAAAACAACATTCTCTGTATTAAACTCCGAATCTACATAACCTTTTGTTGCTACGTCTGTAGAAATTGACGGAGTGGCAACACCTGTTATCCTTTGGTTATTAACTATAATAGTTGCAGCAGAAGTTATATTCAATCCTGTCGAAGTTGAGGTAATAGTGTTACCATTTAGATTTAAATTGTCTACGTCTAAGCTACTTAATGTACCAACTGACGTTAACCCCGGCGCTGTTGCAATTCCTGTTCCTAATGCAGTAGACGTTATCACTGTTGTGCCATTTATTTTGTAAGTTCTACCGGATGCAATGTCTAAGTTTTCACTTGACTTCCACGACGTTGTTGCATTAACCCATGTTAATGTTTTGTCATTGCCTGTTACTCTTAGAATTATCCCGCCACCGTCAGCGGCTGCATCAGTAATAAGTGTACTGTCGTTAGTAATACCTAATTCGATATTTTTATCTTCTACCCTTAATGTAGTAACATCAATGCTAGTAGTGTCTCCCTCAACAATTAAGTTTCCTGTTATTCTTGCATCGCCGGTAACATCTAGATTATATTCAGGTGTTGCATTAAATATACCAACTCGGCCCGACGACGAATCTACAGTAACCGCGTCAACAATAAGGCTTCCAAATGCAGACGAACGTACACGAATTTTATAGTCGTGATCTAGTAATCCCATTTCTGTAACTACTGATGTTCCTACAATCTTTTGTATATTATTTTGTGCTGGTCCAAGAATTAATCCTCCTGTATTCTGAATCGTAAGAGTACCGGAAGTTACTCCATTTGAATCTGTTGGAAGGAATGAATTTATAGTCTTTATGTCACCGCCTTCGGTTACAAGATTAAGTGCATTAGTTGCTGTGCCGTTGTAAGAGAAAGACGAATTAACAGGAGTAAATCCAACTTTAATAGGCGAACTAATTCCTACAATTTCTGATCCAGAATCTGGAGTAAATTCAATGTTGCTCCATATACCAACTAGAATTCCTTGAATAAATTGTTCAATTACAACACGGCTACGTCCAAGAGTATCAAGTATTGTTACCGATTCGAATCCTGTTTTTCCTTGGCCGTTTGTATAGATTGGTCCAGCCAGTGTCCAATCTGTTCCGTCATAGAAGAATAGCTGGTTATCTTGATTATCAATAAACAATTCACCAGCAGAAGGATTATTCGGAAAACTTGATTGCACTACCGGGCCGCCGGATGCTTTAAAGGTTGACCCGTCGTACACTTCTAATCTGTTAGAATTAGTATTATACCAAAGTTGTCCTGCTAGCGGATTGATCGGTGCTGTTGTACTAGCAAAGTTTTCAAGCAACTTAATAAAGTTTTCATTTAAGTACTCGCCAAAACCTTTATAATTACGTCCAACAAATACTAAATCACTTGAATCTTCGTCAATTTCTCCATCAATAAGATCTATTAATAGAGTTCCGTCTGTTTTATTTAATCTATAACTCATCCAAATACTCCATGATATATAATGTAATTAACTGTTTGGTACGGGTTCATTACATTTAATGCTGTACCAAGGTCTTCGCCTTCGACTGATCTATAATCGCCGCTGGCTGTTTCGCCGCCACCTAATATGCCGCCGCTTGTAGAAATCGCAGTTCCTGCACTAGCACCGGTTGGTGCATCATATGTAATCGCACTAGGATCAGTTGTCCCACTTGATGAAATATCAGACGTTGCATAAAACTGATCACCATTTGGTGCACGCAAATCATGCTCGTGTTCTGGCAAATTAGCTTTGGTAATATCGTATTCTTCTTCACCTGATGCAGTACCAATCGAGTCTGCTGCTACACTTGTTACTCTATTTGCTGCGCCCTGGCCTGTTCCCATATCGTCAAGACCGAGAGGGAAACGTCCTCTCATATCAGGAACAGCAAACGTTGATACGCCGCCATCTGTTAATAGCAACGGATCTTTAAAATTAAATCCAATAATATCAAATAATGCAGCATAGCTAGATTGGTCATATTCGTCGCCATCGCACAAAAACCATCCTTCTGGAGCAATTAGTCCACCATAAGGAACAATGATTCCCGGCGGATTAGTTGGAATTGCCGAAAATAAGTTCGCCCTTGAGATTCGGAACAATCCTGTTGTGCCTGATCGTCTGTTAAGTAATATTTCGTCATCTGATTGCGAAATAGTAGCTAATGTTTTATTCGAAATAAATGTGTTGCTAATAGTAGTATTAAATGTTTTTGTCGCACCGCCTGATTGTCCGTCAAATATAAATTCTGGAGCACTAACATCGCCTGCGAGCCTAAAGCTAGTTGATGAAGTTAATTTATCAGCAGAGCCAGCACGTCCTGTTACTGTACCGCTTACGTTGCCAACTAAGTTTCCTCTGATAGTAGTTGCATAAACATTATTCCATTTAGCGGCTTCGGAACCTAAATCCCTGTTAACAGAAGTAATAGCAGTATCCGGTATAGTAGTACCTAATGTAACTAAACCTTCTATACGTGCGTTCCCACCAACGTTTAAGTTTTTAGCAACTCCGGCACCACCTTTAGTAATTATTGAGCCAGTACCAAACGTGTCACTTTCGGTAACACCGTTAACAAACAAATTACTGTCTGTTTGAATATTTCCGATTACATCGAGCGATTCGTCCGGATTAACGTTGTTAATACCAATATTAGTATCCGAGTTAATTCGAATTGCTGTCTTAACTGTTCCTAAATCATTTATGCGCAAGTCAAGGCTTGAACCTGTTGTGTTGTGCGCAATAACAGCAGTTTCGCCTTCAACTCCGATGCTCAACGGAAGGCTTGACCCTATTATCAAGCCACTGTTAGATTTGATCCTAAATGTACTGTTTGTTGTAGTAGTAACGTCGTTTCTTAAAAAATTCGCTGATGGCACTGTTGTGTTGTTAACCACAAGTGCATCTGCTTTTTCCGATGTACCATTAAATTTCGGAACACCGTCAACAAGACTTGCATTTGCTAAATTAATACCTGGTTTAATTGTACTAAACCCAAAGATACTTGTCTTAGGTACAAATTCATCTGTTGATATAATTGCCGTTGTTAATGCATCGATTTGAAGAACTATAACAGTATGTATTACGTTATTAATGTCAACAATTTCTGACGGATTAACGCCTGTTGTTAGTCCTTCGGAGAACTGCGGTCCAACCAATACCCAACCAGAACCTGTAAACAAGTAAAGCTGTTGATTATCTGTGTCTGCCCATAAGTCGCCTGCTAAAGAAGAACTAACCGAAGGCTGTGTTGTTGCTTTTTTAAGACCGCCTGCTGACACCCATTGAGTACTATCATATACTTTTAATTGCGTAACACCAAGTCCGGTGTCGTACCATAATTGACCCTCTACTGGATTATCAGGAGGATTATCAGATGCAAAGTTTTCTAACATGTGAAGTGCGTTCTCTGCAATAACTGTACCAAACGCCGTAGAATTACGACCAACCAAGCCAATGCTTAATTCTTGGTTGATCGTATTGTCCTCAACCACGATGCTACCTTTGTTAGCAAAGTCTGTAAAATTGATCGTATATGCCATTATTCATTAAACCCCGTTAAACTTTGTATTCTAACAGTATAATCAATTTGGATTAATCTGTTTAGACTTTTCTGTACCGGGTGAAAAATAACATGAGTTATTAAACGCCCATCGCCGGTTGGCGAATATGAACGCAACCCTAGTTCGTCAAAAACATAAAGACTATCAGCATCAGTTGCTGTATCAAATGCATCTTGACCGTTTGGTTCACCGTAGTCTAACAAACAGCTCACAAGTATATCAGTGTAATTAGTACCACTAACGTGTCTTATTTCTGTCTTATTACGGACCGGATCTGTGTTGTTAACGCTTCTATCATCAACAATTTTGGTATAAGTTTCGTTATATAAGCTTGCATTAGTTCCTGTTGAGTTTGGAGTTAGGTATGTAATGATGCCGGTTGGATCAACACTTGTGCCGCCGTTGCCGAAACTCATTTGATATATAAATCCCTGTCCTGCATTAGCTAAACTTTCTGCAAGAGAAATACTCATGTTCTCATAATGGATTGCGTTTCTTTTATCAATAAGAACTTCCCCAGTTTCCGGGTTGTGTATCTTAATATAACCCTGGACTAATACGCCCGGAGATTCAAATAATTGTGTCATGTTTTTTTTTCACCTATCAACTGTATTTATTCTGGAAGCGCAACTGTTTTTGCACGAATGAAGCGTCCTATGTCATTATCTGCATATCTTAGTGATACACCTTGTTCTGCCCAAATCTTACCTACTTTTCTTACCACTGTAACGCTAACATTGTCAGCAGGAGCCTCTGCAAGTACTAAATCGGTAACTGCTGTTGAGTCATCTGCCATGTAAGATGTAAGCGTAAATTCTGCTGCCGCCGTTACATCACCTTCTGGTGAGTCTTGTGCAATAGTATTATCAAATATGCTAATTTCACCTTTGCGCAATCTACGTCCTGCAACAAACACTTCCATGTCATTTACAGAGTCTGTAACAAAATCTAGTCTGTATTCTGTTTTAATTCCGTCGGCTGTGAACGTCTGAGACAGTGCTCTGTCTGTGTACGGAATAGTTTGCCCCGGACCTTGCTCGTGCATTATTGTTCCTGCTTCGTAAACTTCCTTAACTCCTGTACCTAATGTTCCACGACGTATTTGACGCAATGTGTTACCTTCTTTAATAAAGTACTCAATGCGCTCGCCGTCAACAAATAGAACTCCGGGAATATTTGATTCCTTGCTCGGTATTGGTAAACTCGATGCATCTGTTAATTCAATACGCAAATCATACCAATTTAGCTCTTCTGCAAGTGTACATGCATTTGAACTATCAAGACGTTTATAATGCGTTCTATTAAGCATATCTTTAAACTGTCTGTAACCAAACGGAGTAGTACTTACATTTGCTGTAAATTGCATAAAGTCAATTACGTCGTTATCGTTAATAACACGGTTGATGTTAATGTAGTTATTATCTACAGACAGTGCATAGTCAACAAGTGGCGATAAGAATTCACCATTTAATGTAACCCAAACATATTGTGCATCAATAGCTGTGTCAAACAATTTAACAATACCGTTTGTTAAATCTTGGTATGTTGCATAATCCGCTGTTCCTTCTGTAACAGGTTCTCTTGTTACTACATTGTACGTTTTTCTCTTAATATCAAGAATGTTGTGATTAGAGAATTGCCATACTTTAATCTTAGCATCAGATGCAGGAGTTTCATTAAGTGTTAAAGTTGATCCTTCTAATGTGTATTCACCATCGTCGAGTATGTAGACAACTAATTCATCTCCGGCATTACCTACGCTGTCAAACAGCACAACTGAAGAGTTAAACGTATCCCAACGCCATGTTACAGTCTGTTCTAACTTGACACCGTTAATATAAGCTTCAACGTTGCTCGTCTGTACGGTGCCTGCTGGCATCTGCCACTGCTCTACTAAGTATTCTCTTGACTCGACTACTGTAAAGCGCTGTGTGTAGCCTGCTGACAGCATAGTACCGTCTACTTCGACTAACACGTTATAGCGCAACGGTGTATTAGTAAATGGAGCCTGTGCAAGTGTGAATGCAGTAGTCGAACCATCGCCTGTAAATTCCTCAAGTTTTACAGCCGAGAAACTGTCTGCTGTATCTTGGTATATTACACAACGAATGTCTGTGCCTTCTTCTGGTGTTTGTAAAAAGTTGACGTCAACATTTCCTACATTGTTATACACAGTAACTACACTTCCGATCGAAGGGAAGTTATTAACAAATATTATATTGTAAACATTGTTTCCAAATTCATCCATACTAATATCAGTTTGGTAAAATTCTTCAAGTTGTTCTACTCCATTTACAAATATTTGCGTATCGGTTGTTGGATTAAAAGTAACAGTAAACGAATTTGAACCATCAGCGATAAATTCAACTTCGTTTCCTTTAACATTTTTAGTTAATGTTACTTCTGTTTCTATTCCGTCTACTAGTACATTATAAGTCAAATCGTTACTAAATCTCGCAGACGTACTAAACTGAGTAGTTGATCCGTCACCGACAAACGTTCTTAAGTCAAGTACTTTTGCACCAGCTTCGCCAAGAACTACGATATTAATTTGCGTACCTGCGCTTGGTGCAGTGTCTAATTCAACTGTGTTATTTCCCCAATTAATTGAATACGAAGATGAATCTTGGATTGTGTTATTAAATCTAATAAAGACTGCATCTCTTGCATTAGGTCGAATCCCTAATTCATATACAACTGTTGTGCCATCTGATGTAAAGTTAGCAGTGTAAATATTCGAGCCGCCATCTCCTGTTTTGTCGTACACTTGGATATCAAGAGTATCAAGGATCTGTCCCGGAACTAACTCTTCTGGACCGCCTGACGTAGTAGGCGTAACAAATCCGTCACCGTCTACAATAATCTGCTCTGCTGCAATACCTTTAGCTGTTGTGTATGCTAAATCACCGCCTGACAATAGTGTATCATAAGAAGAAGGATCTGGTGTAAAAGAACCGTCCGATGTTGATTTTCTGATAATAATCACATCACCGTCGCCTGCAGGAATACCTTTGTCCTGTAAATCAATTGTGTCAATTATGCCATCACCTGTTATTGTTTCAGTTAATGCATTTGGATTAACAAACGACGAATCAGAGTCTTCGTCGATTCTTACACCGTTTCTGTAGATGTTGTATTGAATACCATCTTCGAGCGGTTTTGATAATTCGACACTAATCGTTGATCCGTCTAGTGTAAAGATTTCATCCTCAAACGTGGTGTCATAGGTGTCCCATGTTCCGGAATACCAAGGTTCATTGTCCCAGCCGCCTGCGCCGCTAAATCCAAACGATTTAACTTCTACGCCGCCGTAATCTATGCCGTTCATTAACTGCGACAAGTCTTTGCCATATTGTCCAGTAACTGGGTTGTAGAAGAAGTTAACTCTATCTTGTGCTTGCAACATTGAGATATTTTTCTTGTAATTAATTACTACAGTAGAATTAATTGCAGGAGGATCTGCAAACGTTACTCGTCCTTGATGCCTATCGTACCCCTTTGAAGTATCTAGTATGTTTTCAAATGCAAATTCACTTCTAAGTGCTTCTTGACCATTTACTAATATTTCAATTGTTGTTGTGCGCAAATCTAATGGATATTCTAAGTTAAATATTAATTGAGATCCGGATGCAGTAAACGACTCTGTTTCGTCGATATTAGTAACATAATAATTACCGCTTGTTCTGTCAAATTTAACAGCAATATGTGTTCCTCTAATAGGTGATCCGCCAAGAATAGCACTTGCTCTAGCAGCAGTGCTTCCTTGGACATCTTGAATCTCAACAACCGGCGCTGATGTATATCCTGTGCCCGATGCCGTTACTTCGATCTTATTAATTTTTCCAGAACTAACAAACGCTCTTGCTGTAGCACCGGTCCCGCCGCCGCCGACAAGTTTAACTACTGGACGTTGCGAATAACCGCTGCCACCATCTTTTATTTTAATTTCTGTTACTTCAAATCCAACCGCATCAAGCCATTGTTTAAACGGATTAGATCTTGTTCTGTCTGTAACACCAATTAATTCTCCGTCACGAATTTTTACATTATGCGGAATGATTTTCTTATCTGCATCACTGTATGACGGAAATAAGTCAAAGTCAGTAACAACAGACTGCGAACTATCAAAGCCATCATACGAAGACACGTATTCGCGTATTTTTGTCTTATACGGTTTGACTTCGTTAATATATTCTTCGTAACTTGGCAGGTTATCGTTTTGGAATGTAATTTTTTGCTTTAGGTCGCCAACGTTGTGCTGTGCCTTAACAAAACTTGTCTTAAACGCCCAATCTACATAACCTTGTTCCGAGAATACATAACGCAAACTTACAAAGAATAATCTGTTATATTCAATTTCTAAATCGTTAACAAGGATCTTGTCACGCAGTATTTCAAGAATTTTACGTGTTTCAATTACAGGCTCGCTGTCATAAAGTGTAATATCAAAGTTAGACACGTCATAACCAACCTGACCTGACGCTGGATCATAAAGTGTGCTCAGGAATTTAATTGTCCCGTTTTGACGTCCGATTGTTTCATAGTTAACACTGTAATCAACAGTATCCTGGTTATCAATTTTTCTAAGTAATAACCATCCACCGGAGCCTACATTACGAATCTTGACAATATCGTTTATGCTGTCGTTTAATGCAGTAAGTTCGTATGCTTCATCTATAGTAAACGTAATTTGTGTAAATTCGTTATAGCTAGCAGCATACCAATCAACATACTCCCAGTAAGCAGTTACGTCAAACTCTTGAGAACGTCTACGTTCCCATTGACGAAGTGTTTCGTTAAACGAATAGATACTCCACTTGTCTGCAATAGTTGCATCAGAATTAACTAATGCAGAGAATCGACGTACAATAATAGTTGTCGTATTGTCATATCCGGTTCCTTGGTCTGTTATTATTACATCAGTAACTTGTCCAATTCCGTTAATAACTATTTCAAACTCGGCATCTATACCTTTGCCAATAAGTTCATACGTTGGTGTTCTAGCATAGCCGCGACCTGCTGACACAATTTCGACGCGAATAATGCGACCGTCCTCAATAACAGGTGCTAGCACTGCTCTTTCAAGTCTTGCTGTACCAACAGTTGTTAGCTCGTCAAGCGAATCAACAGTTGCATCGAATGTGTTTGTAGCAGTAGTCGGCGCAGGATCTTGTTGATCTAGTAAACTGATATCATAACTGTCAACTATAAGGTTTTCTTTAAGTACTGAGTTAGTGTATTCAATTACTTGCTTTAGTGCTTCATTGCGATTTACAAACCAGCCTTGACGTGGGCTGTTTAGTGTACCGTATTTTACTTTCGGGCTTAACTCCGGGTCCGGAACATCTCTGAAGAATCGATCTTTGCCTACTAACGAATCAAACCATTTAGCTTCAATATCGCGCTTCGGCTTAGAGTCTTTTAATCCATCTGTAAGAAGTTGATATTCGGTATGAATATTCATGTCTTTGTTGTCTAGTTTCCATTTTTGGAAATTGATTACAACATCAGTATTTTCTAAGAATCCTTCGAGGTTGTTTATTGCAAACTTATTACCGGTTAGCAATGACACAAACCTGTATCGTTGTCCAAACGGATTAGCAATCAATGCAGCAATATCAAACACGTTAATCGAACGGAACTCTACTCTTGGTATAGTTACTTTTCCTAATACCCAGAAATAGTATTTCTCTGAGAATGTTTTAGTTACCGGATTGTATTTTGTTTTAACAGTGTAAGCAGAATTTCCGTATTTTGATGTTCCGCTTATGCCCGCAGCAAGTCCTTCGTCGGTGCCAGCTACTGCATCCCATGCTGACGGAATTACATTACTCTCAACCCATTCATAAACATCAATCGACGCGCCGGTGAATAATTTATTCCATGAGTTAGACTGATAGATTACGTCGCCTTGGTACGGATTAACAAACAATGCTGTTGATAAGTCCCACCAAACCCGTCCGACATAATTTTCAGCCCAATGATCTGTTCCGTCTAGTGTAACACCTGTTAAATCTGTATCTAGATTATAAATTGCTGGATCGTATTTTGTCTTATAAGTAATGTCCTGATCTGCTATTCCTGCTATCTTTCCTTGTATAGGATCAATATAATCTACCGAAGTTAGGTATTCATTTGAACGCTTATTGTACAAGAACGAGCTTTTAATACTCGAAATATCGACAGGATCAACAGGCGCTCTATGAACCATCCAGGAATTTTCTGTTTTCGGACGTCTGTAGTCTAATAACATACCTTCAAATGCATCACTAACTAGCGCTCTAGGAATGCCAATGTAAACGTGGTTGTCGTTGACTAACACATTCTCACCAAAGAATGTTAAATCAGTTGACATATCATCAAATGCAAACGATGTTGCATGAAGAAGTGTGTCATTTATTTTTTCATAAAGTTGCACCAAGCCTGTATCAAATTCAACTTGAGTATAACGTGTAAGTCTTTTATCAAAATATGTTGCATCACTATCAAACGTAGTCGGTTGTTTGATATCGCCTGCAAGACTTGTTACAGCAAGTTGTGTGTTATCAAACGATAATTTATAACCAAACTTTTCTGCTTCTTCGTTACTGTTACTATAAAGTGTTTGAGTTAATTCAAACACTCCGTTAATTTGAGCATAAATGTAAACACGTCCTTGATCAGTTCTGCGAGTGTCGTCGTAAGGTTCGCCAACAGCAATCATAGTTCCGTTGCCTGACATTCCAACTGATTCGCCGTAACCTGTGTTGTCAGCAGTTGCAGGAATAGTCTGCGACCATACAAAATGATCGCCTATCCTACGGTAAACTTCAACGCTTGATTGCTTTACACTATCGTTGCCCGTAAGTTTCGATGATACTGCAAGTACGTCGCCTTTATCAGATACATCAAAATCATATGCAAAGTTTATTATGCCGCCGCCTGGAGAGAATACATTATCGTTGACGTTCTGTGCTGGATTATTTGGAATAAATCCTAAGTATGAAACATCGCCAGTAGTTATTTCCCAATCAGTTGTATCAAATTCACTACCGGACGCAATATTTGTAATAGCACGATATATGCTTGATTCAAATTCAACAAGTTCGTCTTCTTTATAGAAAACGTCATTCTTAAATTCTCCACGATAATTACGATCCTTGCCTCTTTCCCAACTATAAGTTACGCTATCGCGAGTTCCGTTAAATATATAATGTATTTTTCCCGAGTTATCAATTGTGTCATTGCCGCCGGATGCAATAAACGCAGTGTAAAGATTGTCGTGTTTGGTTATTTTGATTTTTTCACCAAAGCGAGAATCATCAACTGAATCAACAGTAGTGTATGATCCTCTGTAGACAAAGGATCCAATTGAATCTTTTTCATAAACAGAATACATACCTTGATTTGTGTACGTGCTTGCTTCGCCAAATTCAGTTACTTCAACGTTGTATACTTGTTCCCAATCGATGTTATTTGACGAAGGAATATTAGGCAATCTTGCAACACCAGATACATTAAATAGTTCTGTGTAGAACCAATATTCTTCACCAATTAATGCATCAGTTGCAGGTACTTCAATATCTACAAGAGTATCAACTACTATTAATTTACCAATGGTATCATTTGCTAGAGACGTTTGTAATATTTCTCCCATAATTCTGTCAGGAGAATCTTGACGAATAATTTCTGCCGTGTTGCCAAACACGCTGCCATTGCTCCAATTACCAGTTACTGATTTTACATAGATTCTAACATTATCAAACACTCTTTCGTAATGTGTAATTTCGGCAGTTGCGCCTGTTACTGCGTCTCTCACTACATCATTAATACTTGGTTCGTAAGGATCACCGATTGTTGTATCACCGTCTGTGTCAATTGTTTGGAATTTTGTAAATTTAAAATCAATATATCCGTCCCACACATCATTAACAGTTAATTCGTTATCGAAATATGTAGGTGAAAAATTAAGTGATGCAATATCGGCTGTGTCGTTAATAAACAATCTAAATGTATCACTTGCAGAAAGCGAATCTCCGGGCACCGTACGAATTACCCAACGAGAATCTAATTGATCTGTTAACGTAGGAGCATCGCCCGGGTCGCCCTGATGAGAAAGTACTGCTAAGAATGATGCTTCTTCGTTTTTGTTTACAGGTGTTCCGATGTCTCTGACATTTTCAAGAATGTTGTAATAGAAATTAGTATCTCTAATTTCGTCATCTTTGATTATATCCTGGAATATTAATCCTCTACCTTCGTCGGTGTAACTATCAGCTGTGTTTACGTAAGACGGAGTTGTAATTTGGAAATAGCCGCCTAGTCCAGCGCCTGCATCGTAATTAGGTATTATGTAATCACCGATAACGGTAGTATCATTAATAAATAATTCTCCAACTTCGGAGAAAGTACCACTTAACGTATTTAAATATATAGTTGCTGATCCGTTACTTTCACTTATATAGCTAATTGTACCGCTTGCTTCAGATGAAGAAACAGTATCTCCAACTTCAGGAAGATTAATCCACGCATCTAAATAAACAATATGATCAATCTTTGCTTGCACTTCATGCAAATCATTTATAAAGCTACTATCAATAACATTAATTTGATTATCAAATGGTTGGAATTCTACAGCAGCATCATTAAATGAATTCGAGTAACGGTTCCAATGCAATGCCAACGAATCGCCAACTGCTACACCTTCGAACATATCAAAAGGCATCCTAACAAGAATATGGTCTACCGTAGTATCAGGAAGATTATAATTGCCCAATGTTAACAGATTAATTACAGTAGAATCTGATCTTGTAGAAATGTCTTCGTAACTATCAAATGTCGAGAATAGGATATTATCAGTTGCACCCTCGATTTTTGTTCTAGCTTTCCATAGACTTTCTAAATAACTTACTACTTGATTTTTAGTATAATCGCTAGTTTCATCGTAATCGCCCGTATACCGTGTCTTAATATTAGAAGCATCTGGCGAACCTACTAGCAACCACTTGCCGTCAGGTGATACTGCCACTGATGCACCAAATCTAGGAATACCTGATATTATATTAGGTTCAGGCGTTAATGCTTCTTTGAAGACTAAGTTGTTGCTATCTGAACTACGGGTATAAATTCGAACAATTTCTGATCCAGGTGCACCAACTGCCATGATCTTATTATCTGCACTAGAAGATATAGCTGTTGCAAATCCGTCGTCGCTGCTGTCAATTTCAGCAGGATTGATTATTACTGTTTGCTCTACATGCTTTTTAGAATTCTTAAATACTGTCCAGTTGTTGTTAAATGCATCATCAATCCAGACGATATCGCCATCCGTTAAGCCACGCGATTGTAATGCAGTATTTGCTTCTTGTATATTTGCAAATCGAACTTTTTCAAATTTAGAAATAAATCCATTACTTACTTTTTGCTGCTCTTGCGGCGCAGAAGAATCTCCAAATGTTTGTGCCGGACTGTATGCATCAACGGGTGTTAGATTGTCCGAGATAACAACAAGACTGTTTGCCACTACATCCGTTACTTCATAAAAACCTTCGCCGGTTGTTACATTCATTATACCAATAATATCACCTTCTTCAAAATCAGAAGATTTATTAAGTGTAATTCTCTTTTCTGAATTTGACCCGGCACTAATTGATTCTATTTCGTATTCAGTTGAAATATACTTGTAAATATTCCATGTAGTCGGATCATCTCTGCCAACCCATACATAATGCCCGCTTTGAAGTAAGTTAAACGGAATATCAAGAATGTCCTGATATTGAAATACTCTAAATTCTGCATCATCTGTGTGAACATATCCCGCCGTCGGAACAAATTCTTCCACTTTTTGCATAGTAACAAACGGAACGTGATCGTAATCTTTGCTCTCAAGATATGTTTCGCCTTCTTTAATTTTATAAACAAGACGTGTATCTTCGGTGTCAACTACATTAGTCAATTCTATCGGCTGCGGCGACAATGTAAATTTAGATTCATCTAATGCATATTCAAATTCGTCGTATTTGTCTACAGCACCTATTTGTCCAACTCTTAATGCCCATTCTTCATAGAATTCTAAGCTATCTTTGTCTGCCGCTGCAAGTGCATCAAATAACTTTGTAAGACTGTTTGCTGATCCTTTGTCTGCAATAAATCCTTGATAAAATTTATATTGACTAATGTCGTCATTAATAATGTTCTTTAGGTATTCTCTATCTTGATAACCAATAAGGTGTTGTGCAAATCTTTGCTGTTCGTCATCAAAGTTGTCGCTGTCTAAGCTATAGAAATCAGCAAATTCACTTATCTTAAAGTCAAAGTTAGTACGAAGTTTTGATTCAGGACGCTTAGATAATCTGCTCCAGTCGCTTGCAACAAATGTGTCGGACCCTGAAATCTTGTTATTTGCTGAATAGTAAAATTCTTTGTACTTTACAAGATCACCGATTGCATAATCTTTGTTTTCTTCCCATTGGGTAGTTCTTGCATCATCGTAGATGAAACCAGGAATGTTTAATCCGCCTGTCCAATTATCTGAACGGTAGCCTACAACCTTAATTCTTTCTTGACGGTAACCTGCTTCTGGATCATAAATGATGTCATTAAATTCAGTACGGTTGTCAAGCAGCAATACATGTTCTTTTTGCACAAGGGGCAGCTTAATATTAAACACGCCGTCTTCCGTAGCACTAGGCAATAAGATAAATTCGTTTTGATTAGTGCGAACACGGTTAGTAAAGTCTTCAATAAGTTTCTGACCATCTGCCTTATACACACTGTAATCATAAAAGTTGTCAAAGATGTCATCAACAACAGAGAATTTCGATTGCATCTTAACCTGAAATGCGCCAGGGCTTAATGTAATAACAGAACCTTCTTGCCAGTTTTGTGTCGTCCAGAACAAGAATTCCTTAGAAGACTGCAACCAGTCTTCAGTAACAGAGATGTCTGAATTAAAGTAATCAAATTTGAAACCTTGTTCTTCAAGGTACTCTTGATATCCTAATAAAAAGTCAACAACTTCTTGAATGCTGCGCAATAGCGTGCCATATGGCAGACTTTGCTCTCTTCTTTTATTAAATTTCTTGCGCACAAATACAGTTTGGCCGCCTTCGATGGGCAGTTCAGCTAATTTAGCAAACTTGTCATCATCAAAATTAGTGCTACTAGTATGTGCTATTTTTGTTCTGTAATACAATCCTGCATATCTTACAACTTGTCCAACAACATACACTTTTCTCTCGGTCCAATCTGAAAACGCTGAGGAAATGCCGCCGATGTTAATAACCGGGTCGTTGTCTAATTCGTAAGCTTGATAATATTTAAATGCAGGTGCATTTTTGTCATAGCCTCTAATAATATAACCCGCGGCGCGTTTTTCAATAATTGCGCCAGAGTAATTTACTACCTTAATAGGAGAACTTGTATTTAGGAAGATATTATAGTTTTCCTTTGGTACAAGAACATTGCTTTTGTTAAATGGTGTTTTAGAGTCAAGTACTAATTCAAATTTTGACTTGTCTGTAAATCCACCTATCTTAGCTGCCATTTGGTTAGTGATAGATGTTAGATTATTTTGGTATGTTGTGTAACTTAATAACACAGAACTAGCTAGGTAGTTGTACATGCAGTTTACTAAGCCAGATGCTAATATTCTTCGATCTGCTTCTACGTTGTTAGGGAATACCAAATCACTCAAACGAATTTGTTCTTGAGACGGAGTATAAACCAAGTGTCCTGCAATATCGCGTTCGATTCTTGAAATATCAAAACCTACACCGAACATCTTAGTCGGCTGATTAATAACCCAAGATGTAATTAAACTAAACGGATACTCAGATGAACGTCTCCATGCAGTTTCAGTCGGTGCTTGGTCACCAAAAGTATAATCTGATACAACAAGATTTGAAATATAACCTCTTGCATAACTAGATTCCAACGGGCTCAATAAACGACCTTGGTCGTCTACGGGAAGGTGTTCTAATATTCCTGGACGGGCATATTTTTCTAAGTATCGGACAGGCATGCCGGGTTGTCTAACGATTCCTTGATCAATGTCTTCCCATAGCACAAGGTTGTTGCTAGTGTAAGGCGCCGGTCCGTATACGTCTTGCCACCAAGATGGCATGATTGTAAAACCAAGCATTTCCCAAGGATGAGAATGAGGACGGTCGGTGTCATATGCATCTTTGTAAACAGCACGCCAAAAGCCTGGCAACGGGTTGCCGCTCGGAGATGCCATATATTTGTAGTTGTACGTAAATGATGCAGAACGCTCAAAATATGTATTTGATGTAAAGTCTGCACTTCCGACAATATCAAGCCACTGCGTAAAATCGTAAACCATTGCATCTTCGCGAGTTTTACGCGAATATGCCGATTCGCGGAATTCACTTCCGACAAAATCGGTTAAATCTAATATGTCGGTGTTGTATGACTGCTTTAGGTTGTTATAAATTCTAGTTTCTAATTCAAGAAGCAAGTCATCACGATAGTCATCATACGCAACAATAATACTACCGTCGTGACCTTGAATTACTGTTTGTGTTTCTTGGTAAGTGTCGTCGTTAAATATCGACGGGCGGTAAGCCGGATACAATCCTAATTTTGTAGGAGTCGGCGGCATGTAGCAACCGTCTGTTGTTTCGTATTCGCAAATATCAATTATATCATTTAATGATTTGTCAGCTGTAATAACACAGAAGCCGTCTTCGTTAAATGTGTAATCTTTGCCGTGCACAAGCTGCACACCGTTAAGGTATACTAGAACTGCGTGAGAAGATAGTTCATTTAATGTAAACACTTCCGACAATGCAAAGAATTCGTTTCGTGGATCAACTACTTTGTATTCTAATTTCTTCGCAGATCCTGTAGGTACCATATCCGAGAAGTAAAACGGCATTGTATTTGTTTTACTTTTGTTCATTTCTGCAAGAATTAAATCTACGTGAGTACGAGTGTCGCCATCGTAACCTAGATCAAACGCTGTTTGAAAAAATACTCTCTTAAATTTAGCGTACTCTGCTCTACCATAACGAAGAGCTTTAACCATGTTGTGCTCTTTGCTAGTAATATGATAGTTTGCAAGGTTTACAGGACCACTGTGCTTCACAAATAACTTGCCGTATTGATCTACTTCGCCTAAATCACGAAGGTTTGATGTTCCTAAAAATACGCCGTCAAATCCAATTGCTTCTTCGACAATGGAACTTACATGGTCATTAACCTCACCAAGAGTAAATTCAGTTAGGTTATTATTAAGAGGATTGCGTTCTAAGTTAGCAGCAATTTCGTAATAGCCATTTTCATTCTTTGGAGTTGCACTTGTAGTTTTAATAACAATTCTATCATCTGCTACTACATCTTCAAAGAACTTAATAACCGCAGTTTGATTAACTCTATTAATTTCATAATCTTTTTCAAAGAATTGAATAGCGTTGTTCTTATATACCCAAACTTTTAGATCATTTAAATCACCTGATTTATCGTAAACGTCGACTGCAAAATCGTTTGTTTGTTCTGTACCAAAATACTGACGTACAACTTTTTGTTTGCTTAGTTCTTTACCTTTTGTCCAGCCATTAACATACGAAAACTTATCTAAGTCAGTATACTTTCTAATATAAGCTGTCTTACTTGCTATTTCAACTAATCTGTTGTTTGACGAATAATTGTATGTTTCATTTAACAGGTTAAAATCAAATGTAATGTCGCCTATGTTTTCAAACGCTCGATAACTTAATGAAAATCCTAGTTCATTATCTACAATTCCTGAACCTCTTTTATAAGAATAGATAGGGTTGCCGCGGAAGTTAGATGCAATATAAGTCGTTTCATCGGAGAACGACACACCATCTTTATCAAATAAGTCAAACAACGGATCTTGATTAACTGACGTTTTCTCTTGTCCTAATACCCATGTTTCGCCATTAAAGTAATAGATCTGTCCTGCGTTTTCTACGCCGTCTCGAACTAATACTGTTTCGTTTGTAATAGGATTAGAATCGTCAACTTCTATAAGTGCAATTTGAGTATTGTTATTTTCTGTAATAAAACGTACTTCATAAATTCTATTACGAACTAAAATATCTGTGTCAGCAGTAAACAAAATTCTTTGTCCTTCTGATACAGTGACTCCATCGATATTATAACCTATTGACCCTTCAATTGTAGAAAACACATCTTGTGTAAAATTGTCAATTAAATCAATATCTTCTTTTGCTTTAGAACCAAATTGAAACAGCTTTAGGCCTGCTTCGAATTCAATAATAGGACGTTTTGCTCTTGCCGATTGATCTATTTCTGCTATAGTACCATTAACTGTGGCAGATGTTTCAATAACACTTCGGTGGAACCAACGGTTATAACGTGTCCATGCGTTTCTGTCAAGGCTGGCACGGTTAATTATAATATAATCTTTTATGCCTGCATAAGAACTAGAATTACCAAACGGTAACGTATCAAACCCTTCGGTATCAAAAGGAACTAAGAGATCCTCAGAATAAGCAGCAGGAATTTCAAGATCCTTTGTACTAATAAGTACAATCTTTGATCCTACTCCTTCAACATACCATTCTCCGGTTGCATATTTTTCAGGAGTAACATCGCCTTGGAAATAAACTTTCATTCCGTTTGACAATGCATAATTTGCAGAAGTAGTATACGAACTCTTGCCTAGTATTTCTGCTTCTACATCGATTTCTGTATTTTCTTCAATGTCATAAAGAGTAACAAAGCCACTTATGTTTATGTCATTCTTTGAAATGTAGTATAGTTTATCAGGTGCATTCTCTGGCACAGTGAATTCGATAACTCCGTTTGTTACATAATCATCATCAACTTCGTTCATGTCAACATCAAATACTTTTATACCATCACTGTAAAGTGTTGAAACATTTGTTAGCTCTTGACTAAATTCAGGAGAAGGATTGGTTGGAACAAATGATCTACTTGTAGAAAAAGTAAACGGATGACCCGGTGTGTTGATTTCAAATCTATAAGTCTGACCTTTGTACAATTTAAGTGTCGGATTAGGAGTAAATCCGTTTGGAGAAAAGATGTAAGCTAACGAATCGGTTTGGTCTTCTAATGTCACTGAATAAGTGCTTTGTACGTCTCTGCTTTGTCCTGCTACAGAAACTGCCTGAGGACCGTTTGGCAACCAGTAGTATTCACGGAAATTTGTAAACTTGTCCCAATCAATTCCAGGGTTCCATGCATAAAATTCCTGTGCGTTAACAGTGCTATGATTACTAGTGTTTGAATTAAACGCTGTAAGTTGATTCATAAAATCTTGATAATCTTTGAAGAAATTTACATTACCAAGATCATCTTTAATTACAGTCGCAGGCTCAAACTGATAATCAGTTCGTTGCTTTGTAGCAGCACCAACATAATTATCGTCTGCTATTCTAGCTTTAGACACCTGGCGTCCGATGTAACCCGAAAGCTTTTCGGCTACTCCGGGTTGAATCATTTGATCTAACGTCGATTCTAGAAATTTTTCATTCGTAGGTGTGCGGAAAAATCTAGGAAGAAATTGCGTAGATTTTACAGTTTTCTTATTTGAGTCTGGCTCAATTGGAAATTCTTTTTGGTCATCGTTATATGCCATTAGTAGCTATAACCTCCACTGGTTCTATTATTAGTAATTAGCGCACTACTTTGAATGCCTGTATTCGGATCAACCGAAGCTGTTAATACTTTGCCGCCTGCTTGTAATTTAGTTGCTGTAATAGCATCGATAATTTCTATGTCGTCAACTGATGCACCTGATACAAATACTTCATCAGCTTCTGAACGTATTTCAAACATGCTACCAAAGCTTTGATTTGTTTGAACTGGAACTATTACAACAGATACAAGATCAGGTGATACTTGATTCATAATGTATGTTGACAATTCACTAAAGTAAAAAGTTTCTCCGAATTCCCAATTTTCTAGAGCAAAGTATTGATTAATTGCGTTAATAACTCTTGCCTTTACGTCGTTGTCATTAACAACTAGGTCACTGTTTTTAACTATTTTAAACACTGCTCTTAAATCTTCTTTCGCATTTGTGCCAAAAAGCACTTTGTATTTTACTGGATGGTAGACAATTTCGTCACTTACTGACTTAATAGTATTTAACGATTTTCCAAAGCTGCGGAATAGCTGATCTGAACTAGGAGGCAACGGTGGTTGCTCCGTTGTGCCATTTAACCATCTGCGATATTCCACGTCATATCTACGTGTTAACATATAAGTGTCAATGATATTACTAACCGAAGGATCAATCCTTGAATTAGAATCTGCCGAGTGAACGTAATAGAATTTTAGATTATCTCTGCCAACATACGCTCTATAAAGAGATGTAACTTTAAGCTCTAATGCAGTAAGATCTAATACGCGGAATGTATCACGGTCAACAATATAAAATACTGTACCATCTTCGTACTGACTGTAAGCGCCGATATCTCGTTCAATAGAAACAATATTAATATTTTCTGCATCTTGATTCACATAACGGAAATCATCTACTCCGTCTGACGTAATATACGACTTTTGGAAAATAAACTTTTCATTAGTATTTTCTAATTCGTTAACAATTTGGTCAAAGACATCTATGTCATCAACAATTCCGTCATCGTCTGAATCAAAGAAACTAATTTGTATTTTCTTTGTGTCAACATAACCTTCTTTGTCTCTAAACTCTTCAACAACCTGCCAATCATAATCTATAGTAAACGGTAATGTACTGTCCGGTTGTGTATTAATAGACATAACTTGAATTTTGTCTTTAACAATTTTTCCTGTTTTGTTATTGTAGATTGCATCAGAAGAATCATAATAGAATTTAATTTCTTCATCACTTTCGAACACATAACGAAGGCCGCGATATGTCATAGTATAGCTTTCGCCATTTGTTTGGAACAATATTAACCAACTTGCATCAAGGTTTTGATTACTAATATCGCCTGCTTTGCCAGTAGAAAAATTGCTAGCAAGATCTATATTAGTATTTGTAACTAGTCTCCAGCGTCTTGTTGCTACGTCATATCTCAATCCAAAAGTATTATACGAGAATGTTTGGTCAACGATTTGTGTTTTTACGCTATCCGTTATGCTTGTAGAAAGCTTTGGTCTTACTTCTGACAAAATAGCACCGGTTGGAATTATGTCATTAAACGCAACCGGGCCGGTGCCGTTTTCGTCTACTGTAATGCCGCGTCCTTCGACGCTAACTACTTTAGTCCATTTGTAGAGACGTGCGCCCGACGTAGTTCCGTCACCTTGTAACATTTCTCCTTTGGCATTAAAATAAAAACCAGAAGGTGGTACAAATTTACACAATGTTCCTGCTTCGATGTTCTTCAAGCTATTAGCAGTAAATGATCCAACTGTGTACGGAACATCGTCAACGTCTTTAAAATATCCTGTTGAGCGATTTGTTTCGCTAGTAGATTGTTCCCAAGTTGCTGCTAAGTCAAACGTAAATATCTTTGGAAAATTACTGTAATAAAAATTAAGCATCTTGCGACTTTTGATAAGCGGCTCGATTGTGTTAAGAATAATTCCTTCAATATCAGTCTGTGTTGCAAATGTAAATGTTTGCTTTTCTTTAAGTGGCTGTTTAAAAATAACACCATCGATTCCATAAAGGTTAACTGATGAATATTTTCCTGAGGTATCTATTAAGTCAAAGTAACGGCTAATACCGCTTGACGTCCTGTTAACTGATTTTACTTTAACAACTTCCTGACTAACACTCAGAGGAGCAACATTGTAGTCTTCTCCTGTAATCATTCTGTTTTGAGTGTAATATGTCGACGGAGCGTTGTTTTTAATGCTCTGACTTGTTTCTGTAGTCGTACCGTTGTCAACAACAGCACGTAAAGACATTGTAATGATTAAATTTTCAACTGTTCCATTTCTGCCTAAATAAGGTACAGATACTGTTATACCTTGCATGTCAGATGTTTGAATTACTACCTGACGGTTTGCAGAAGTACGGTAATAAATTCTGTATGTCCCTTTTGGTAGATCTCCAAAAACTCCATCCGAGAAAATTAAGTTAATTCTATCGTCTGCTCTTGTTAGTACAGAATAAATATTACGAATGTTTTTGTTTAAAGAATTGTAGATAACATTGTTACCTTCAACAGATTCTACTTTAGTCCAGTAATCTGATTCATTTCCTTGATCATCTATTTTGTAAAGCCAAACATCTGTGTTGTTTACATTTGACGAATTGATATCGATTACTTGGTTCGGAACAGGACTGTCAATGTTAAACGTTCCGTTCTCTAATGTACCTTGGCGGAAGTGCGCAAAGAATCCTGTATTAGAAGATCCTGCGCCTCTGCCGTCGTCGCGATATAAACAAGCAAGACTGTTTGCTCTTAAAGGAATTTCTTCTTCTATTGCACCATCATTAATGTCTGTTGAAACAATCTCAAATGTTGTTGATACACCTTCGACTGATTTGTTAAATTTGTAAACTGGCACGTCTGTGTTAATAGCGTTAAATCTGTACTGCTCAGTAGGAATTCCTGCTACAGTATCTTTTTTAACAGGACGCCCAAATGTTCCATTAACCGGAAGTGCAGCATTCATTACTTTTGTAAACTGTTCAAACCAATCTGTGTTGCTAGGATCATTCCAAAAAATTGCCTTACCGGCTAAGTTTCTATTATTAGAATCTACAATAGCTTCTGTTGTTGTTACAGAGTTGAATTTAAGTAACCCGTTTGCTGCTTGGTTTCTCTTAACGTTATATGAAAGCAACCGTGCAAGGCGCAACACAGACTCACGTCTGTCCGCTAGTTCAAGAAAGTTTTCACGAGCGTTTAAATCAATTCTAAAGGAAAGGTTTTGTCCAAGGAACGCAATCAAATCAATAAGCGCAAGGTATTCCGAGCTTTCAATATAGTCATTGAAATCTTCCGGATAGTTCTCTCGCAAGTAATTAATCATTGTACGGCGAAGGTTATCAAAGTCATAACTTTGAAAGTCTGCGTTCTTAAATGATTGGTAAACTCGCTTCCAGTCCTCTGCTACTAGAAGACGATTTTGACGATCGGTAGCTGACATATACACGTTCCTTTGTTATAATGTATTTATTCATCTAGGAAATGTGCGTAGTTAAAAGTTAACCAATTAAGCTATTATTTTGATCAAATCTTAGCTGCATTGATTCAGAAATATTATAAGGCAAATATGTTAGATCGCATTCAATTTGAATCCCTGATTCGTACGAATCTACAGTAACTTGATTGACTACAATTCTAGGATCATAGTTAACAATTGTAGTTACATTGGTTGCTATTGCTTCTTTTAAGTCGTCAGTTAACGGTTCAAAAATTACATCCCATATAATAGTACCAAAGTTAGGATTTTCAAGTTTCTCTCCTTGGCGTATATGAAAGTGGTTAATCAAATCTTGTTTAATTAATTCCAAGTCATAAAGGCGAAAGTTTTTACGATCGTTATCTACAGTACTAGTGCCGCGATAGGCTCTACTAGAAATAACTTCGGTTTTTTGTCTCGGTCCCGAAACTGAAACTCGTTTGATTAGATTTTTTTCAATAGCTGTCATAGTAATATTTATCACCTAGCTCTATTGCGAACAAACGTTTGTCCTTGCGGTGCAGTTGTTGGTTTTGACGTACCTGTAAACCAAGTCGTTTGGTCGCTTGCAAACAAAGGTACGTCTGCGTCAGCTGGTACTTTCCAATTTCTTCTTAACGACAAGAAACGCATGCCTACTCTCGAAGAACGGCTTAACGAGATGGTAGTTTCGTTTACACCGCCATTTATATTTCCAGCTAAGATAGTAACAGTATTTGCGCCCGGATCAATCTTTCTTACAAAGCCGACAATTCCGACAGGTGCAGAACTTTTAAATATAGCAAGATCATTTCTTCTAATATCACCTAGCATGTTAAAGTTTACAGACTTTCCATAAGAAGCATATGCAGATGCGCTAATTGTTTCAATATAAGGTAATCCTGCATATTTTAGAACGTAATTTACAAAAGGTGCATTCCAATTAAGAATGCCTTCGTTGCCATCGCTGTCATTACTACGGCCACTTAATCCAAATGCTTCGGCATGTAACGGATTAGCCGGAGATCCCTGAGATGCCCAATTTTTCGATGCAGCACTAGATATAGACGATTCGAGTCTGTTGTATGCATCCTCTTCGGGAGCATCGCTATCAGGATTCACATTAGCAAAACTTTTAACTAATTTTTTAAAATTGCCGTCATTGTTTTTGCCACCTATAGCATCATCAAATCCAAAGCCTACGTCAAGTAATTTACTAAATTGCCCTAGTCCTTCTGAGCTTAAGAAGTCGTCTGCTGTTTGTTGCAATTGACCAACTAATTGACCTAGCGGACCGTATGATCCACTTGTAATTGCATCTGGCAAGGAAAGGTTGTTGATCGAATCCATCGGTAACACATCAAGCAAGTCGAACTTTCCTAACAATGGTCCAAAAGTTCCATTTCCTGCTGAACTAATCAATTCTGTAAGTTGCGGAGTTCCTAACAATTCTGACAAATTAGTAGTAATGTCCGCAAATTCAACACTGCTCATTTTTTTAACTACGTCTAATGCTCCACTAGACGATATCAAGCTTTGAACATCGATTGTTTGCTTTAGAATATCATTGCCTAAAGAGTTAATAAGGTCAGCAGGATTAGCAAGTTCGGATATTTCTTCCTCGCCTATATCTTCTAATTTTTTCTTGTATTCTTCTGCAATATTAGTTAATAGTAATTCGATAACTGATGGCTTGTTTAATAACTCTACTGATTGCTGTTTAGTAAGTTTAGCAATCGAGTTAACTTCAGTGTTTAATAATTCTGCAATTTGTTCATCTGTTAATCCTGTAAAATCTAACATTATTGCTGTAATCCTCTTCTTGATGCTTGGTCAACCCATCTTAATTTATTAACACTTCGGCCTCCTGAGCCCCACACTACTAAATTAGGACCACGAAGGTCAATATGCATTCTAGTAGGTCCCATATAGCTAGCAGAGTGTCCGATACCGCGGCATCCGTAAAAAACACAATATGTAATAAATTCAGCTATCTTTGCTTTCCCGGCTGCGTTATTTGAGTTTTGTATTTGTCCATTTACATATATGTCAAGGTCCGCAGCCCATCCATTGTCGTGTCTAGTACTCCCAACGCGACGGGTTCCTCTGCCTTTTTGATCTTGACCGCCTGAAAATATTTGTACTTCTGACAGACCGCAATCCCTAGCAGCTCTATTAAGTACATTACGCAAATTAGGATTAATCGGCTTATTGCGAGTTTTGTAGTGTTTACCTACATGCGGTTCTGTTACTACATTAGGAGCACCGCCCGATCCGGGAGCAAATCCGCCAGGCATAACAGGCACCTCTGCTCCTGTCGCCGCGCCGCCACCGGAACCTGCAACGGTCCTTCTGCCTTTTGAATCAACTTGTGCAATAACTGTAGTCGAGCCGCCTTTAAATTCAAAGTTGTTTAAGACCTGGTTTAAAAATGAAACTGCAAGCTGTTGTCTTTTTTCTCTATGAGCGCCAGAAGAACGTTCAAAGTATTGATCAAAAATTATAGCACTATCGGCAGCTATTTTGTATTTTCCTTGCACATCTCCATTTTCAGGATCCTTAAGAGCCCGTATCTTTCTATTTGCAGTTGTACTTCCACCGGTTTCATTTTCTAATTCCCACTTAATATAATCTAACTGTTGTTCAAAATTTGATCCAACTAACGGTGTTCCGATTATTTCTAGAAATTTATCTACTCTATCTAAAGAATATTTTCTATTCCATTGTGCAATACCGTGGGCGGCACCACTGTCGCCTGTAGCGTTTTCATTAAGTTCTACCCCGGATTCTGCTTGCAAGTTTCCTATAATGCCCGCCGCTTGCGCATCTGTAAAGCCCACTCCTTTAAAAAATTCAAAAGCTTGTTTCGCTCTTGCAGTGTCTGTTTCATCTTCAAATGCTAGGTCAGTTTCAACAGTCTCAGTTTCGTAAACTCCTTCTGAATACGACCCGTTACTATCTACTCTGCCGCCATTATTTGTATACGATGTTCTTGGCTGGCCACCTAATACATCACGGGTATATTGAGCAATATTATTAAAAGTATCAAAATCTGATGTATCAATAGAATCTGTCTGTTGCAATCCTGCTCTAGTAAATTCCGGAGTGTATGCTAACGGGTTAAGATGTTCGTGCTGCGTCCATGGTTCTCGCATCGGAACTCTTACTGCCATCGGAGATGAATTACCAGAAGGCATTTGGCCGGGACTACTGTATCCTTGTTCAGCAGGCGATGATCCTGCAGGAGCACCTTCGCTTAAAAGTGTTTCGTCATCTGTAGTTGCATTAACTTGCCTAACTTGTGCTAAAATATCTTGAGTAGCTTTATTAGTATTTCCAGATCGACTACCGTCATCTGGTCCTAATCTTTTCGGAGCCAATTCTTGTGGTCCTGATCCGTCGTCTGGTCTTGATGACAGATTTTTATCATTTGCTGCTGATGAAAGATTTGTTTCTACTTTTGAGTTCATTATTGAGCACCTCCTGTATCTGTATTATAAGACGGGGCACCGCTAACAGCAGGACTTGCATTTGGTCTCGAGCTAGCAGTTCCTTCTAAAGGCAACCCTGGAGGTCTTGCTCCAAGAGCTTCAAATGCATCTGTTAAGTCTCCAGCAGCACTAATGCCCGGATTAAGTTCTACAGTTGCACCTTGTACATTTGCAATTCCGCTTGCAAAGATATTTGCCTCGCCGCCGATAGCTTGGAATGTTGCTGTAGCGCCTGCGCTAGAAGTTAGATTAGCACCGGATTGCATCACTGTATCGACTCCTGAAGTAAACAGCATGTTATTGGCGGATTTTAAGCTCACTACGTTGCCACTCTCAATTACAACGTCGTTAGCTGCCTTAGCGTTAATCTCGCCGCCTTGTGATTCTATTTGAACGTTGTCAGAAGCACTGATATGCACTCTTCCGCCTTGAGCTCCTAGCAATAACTCTGCGCCAGCGCGGATATGCATGTCGCCTTCTGCGCCAATTCTAAATGCACCTTTACTAGCAAAACTGATATCCTCTTGTGTAACAAACGAAAAGCTTTTTGCAGATGATAAAGATACTGCATCTGTTTCGGACACAATGCTAACACCTTCTCTGCCTGTAATAGATACTGTAGAATTTGAGTTAAACTCAATGCTTTGTGGGGTTGTAAATGATATAGGCTCAGAAGAAACAATACTAACTTTGCCGCCTGTGGCTTGGTTTGTTCCTGAACCCGAGTTCATGTTTATGCGCTCGCCGGCTGTTAAGTTAATATCTCTATCAGCAGTAAAGTTGATATCATTTTCGCTGTGCACACTCATACTATCCGCACAGTAAATATCAATCTTTCCGTTTGATGTAAATTCTAACCATGCTGTACCACGTGAGTTAGCAATGTAAATTAAGTCTTCTGTGTTGTGCAACAAGATTTGGTGTCCTGTTCTTGTTCTAATCCTAACAAGATCGTTGTGAGGTAAAGTTGGATCGCCGCCGGTGTCTCCGTTTTCAACGTTAACATATTCCATTGGAGTATCTTTGGCGTGACCTTTTCTAACAAATTTGTCATCACCGTCGTCCATTACAAAACTAGATCCGCCTAGTCTACTAACCGGTTGTTCTACTCTAGAATCGTAAGGACCCAATGGCGCTTTTGGTCCTGTTTTATCAAGCGGTCCCGGTGTGGAAATACCAAACACACTCGAAGGTGCTTCTCGTCTAGCACTCGAACTAGTTGGTCCGCGAATATCGTCGTCGATTAATCCTTGCTCCATTAATGATGTAGCAAATCTTTTATGAACTGGCTTTGTGAACGTTGTTGGGTTTTTAGTAGTCTGTGATCCTACACGGGTTTTATTGTATTCTGACACAGGAAGTTTTTTGCCGTCTAGTGCTCTCGGAAAATCTTCGTCATCTGTTTTAACTAATTTTGTAGCAGCGTTACCAGGCATCATAAAGTTCATATATGCATCTTGCACACATCCGAACCAAAATCCTTGTCCTGAATTGCCTTCTACGAAAAGAACAAGAACTCTATTACCTACGTCAGGTGGGACCATCCACATGCCATAAGACGATTGTGAATTTTCATATCCTGCTTGATCTTTTAGACCAGCTTGAGAAGTTACTCCGTAAAAAGGTGACAGATACTTTACTTCAAAAAGCATACCTGTTCTTTCAGGAACGTTCCCTGACGAGTTACTTTTTAAAAGTTCAACTTGCAATGTTCCCATGTACGTCGGGTCTAGATTTGAAACAACAATTGCTTCATACGGACCCGGGTCCATCTTTGTAGGAGCCGAAACTGATCTTTTTAGTTTATTTCTTCCTGATCGTGCCATTAATTATTTCCTATTATTATCCGAAAAATCGGCTGGTTACCTTTGTATCCATTATTGCGGGCCGGGTTTTGAAAAATCATAATAAGGAGGAGCACTTGTTCCTGCCCGTGCCATAATCTGATCAAGAGGGCTGCTAGTGTTAGCATCACCTTTACTGACCGCCGCTGTGTCTGATCCTTTGCCTTCTGTTTGGTTAGCATACCGAAGAAGACTTAGGCGTTGAGTAAACATTCCTTGATTTATTAAATTAGTAACTGTAATAACTCGGTACAATCCGCTAAAACCTTCTACTATGTCACTGTCCTGTCCGGACTGGCCAAGAAAATCCATAGTACCATCATCATTATAATCAATAGGCGTTCTAAAAATTACATTAACTAATACTTCACCGTCTTGATAATTCATCGAACCACTTTTCTTTATATTAGAATTTGAAGAGTTTTTTTCTATAAAATTTCCAACTCCGCTGTCTGGAATATAAAATGGATCTCCGAGAATAGTTAAGTCTAATTGAATTAACTCAACACTATTTAAGAATGCATTATGTATGTCCTGCGCAGCTTGCTGAATTGACGATTTAGAAGAAATACCAGCAGTAACTCCGCCTATGTTGTTTATTTCTTGAATTCTGCCTGCACCCTCGACCGGAATGCTATTTCCAGCTTGTGCAGTTTTTACTTTTTGACTTTCTTGTATTTCTGCTTTATCTGCACCAGTCTTTCTTTCACCAGAAACAGTGTTGCCATATCCTGCTGTCATTGATTGATAGTAACTGTAATTAAATTCAAGATTAAATTCAAGAATGTCTTTGTTTTGACCTGTGTAGATATATTGGTATTGCTTTACTGCATTTGCTTTTAAAGTTGCTAGACCTTTAGTAGCAGCGGTTGGAGATTTTAGTTTAGAATGAGAAATTTGATACGGAACAACACGGTATACATACACTCTTGGATATTTTCCGCTACGTTTAACTTCTTTAGGATCGTTAATATAATACACGCAGGTTTCGATTCTAAACCAATCAATCATTCCATTTTCAGGAGGATTTTCTATCTGATCCATTAATTGTTTATGGTAATCACTAAACAGTATTATGTTTTGAATTATTGTCTCTATCTTTGTTCCGGCAGTAAATGTAAATTTTCTTTTGTCTTCACTTATTTGGAAATTTGCTTCAAATCTAATATTTGTATTCGTAGCAGCATCGTGCACCACCGACGGCAAGGCAAAAGGAACATTGCCGCTGTCTTTAAAATCTTCCGTTAACTTAAATTTTCCAAGATAACTAACATTTGTCTTTGCATCACTTTCTATAGTGCTTATTACGTCGCTAGTACTTCCTGAAACATACAATGTGCTTGTATCTGTTTTTTGTTGATTAAATCCAGCATCATTAACTGACGACAAAGGACTCGAGCCTACTTGTATAGGACCAACGCCGTCAAAATTTAAAAAACTGCCATTGGCTATTGCTTCGTTTATCTCTCCGGAGTTTGCTAATTCTCTGCCAGAGCCTTTTTTTGCCAAGACGTTTGTTTTAATTTCTTGAGATGCACTATTGCTGTTATCTTGAGTGAAACTTGTTTTATTACCAAATCTATCACTATATAGATTCTGAGGTATTGATATTATTACTCTATCTGCTTTTGAAACTGTGTCATCATTTTCAAGCTGTAACATTCGTTCATTAATTTTTGTAGCAAGAGACTCGGGACCTGTTTGTAATATCTCAATTACATCTTTTCCTGTAATTGACAGATCGTTTTTAGTTGACTGGATTTCATCAAACATAGCTTCACCGTTAGACGCAACTCCTGAAACAAAGTATTGCGAACCGCTTTCATTTACAGTTACGCTCATATCAGTAATTAGAAAAGGAATCATACGAGAAGAATTTTCTGCGGTAAAAGAGTTACCATCGGCATCCCATCCAATAAAGTCCATACCTAATAACATAGGAGCACCGACATGATTATTTACAAATCCGGCTTGATTACATGCTATTTTAATTGTTTGCAAAAACATGCCTAAGCTATATGGTTCAAAAATTGTAAATTTAAGACTGATTGCTGTTGCTATTCCATTAACATCGCTTGGTGCAACTAGACCTTCAATTTCTACATCATCTATATAATACTCTACTCTACCTTTTGATTCAAAAGGAGTAAGAACTTTATCTTTGCCGCCGCCGCCTGATTTTAGAATTACATTTTCAGGTCCATTAACTCTATAAGAATTATCTGGAAAATTATGTTCGTCGGCAGTTAATGCTGCAAGAGTAAATATTGTATTAAATGACGAATATTCGTGTAAAGTGTTTGGTCGTAAAGATCCCGGGCCTTCGTCTAATCCAGTCGAAGGATCAATTAATCCAGGAAATCCACTAAACGCAAAAGCTGATATTGCGCTAATTGGATCAGATAAAATTGACGCTAATGTCTGGCTTGATCCAAAATTAAGAAAATTATCAAACTTTTTAACTTGACCTGCTAAATCTTGTCCAAACCCATTTACTATGTTAGACGCAGCATCGCCAAATATCCCCGGCAGAGATCTATCTGCAAAGCTAGATAACGATTTCGTCTTTTCAGAAATAAATTTAGACAGCGAAAAAAATGACATTAAAATCCTAACCTTGTCTTTAATTTACTCGATTTCGGTATATAAATTTTTGTTCCTGGCGTCATATCAAATATAGGATCTTTTATAATATCCATGTTGCGTTGTGCAAATACCCACCATAATTTCGGAGTACCGTACAAATCGTACGATAGCAGATCGGGACGTAAATTATATTGCGATTCAATTTCGTATAAAAAGTCATCTGGTTCTGCAGGAATAGGACGTATCTTTAATATATCAAGATACGGTCCGATTATTGTTTTTGTATCTGCCCACGGACTAGTTTTTTGATAATCTGCCATTAGATAAATCCTTTACCATTTTCGACATATTTCCCTGCGACAAAATCTGTAAGGTTAAATTGCGCTGTTGTTTTTCTTGAATATATTGGTTGAACTGATACTGAGAAAACACTCTGCGCCGGTACACGAGTAGTAGAATCGCCATTTTGTAAGCCTTCGCCGTTACCGCCAATACTTGCTTCTATGTAATCAACGTTAGGTTGCAAATCAACTGTAAATGCAGTAACTACAACCGGAACGTTGTTAAACACATAATCGCCATATCCATTTAATTTTACAACAGGTGGCGGCGCACCGGCATTTGAATCTGATCCATAAAACATCTTTGTAACTGAACGCAAGTAATGCAATACAGCAATCCAATACTGAGCTTCTTTTGCATTTTCTACTGTAAATTCACCAGTTAATGTAATTATATCTGCCTGGCTGCTAACATAACTTTGAAAAGCGTAATTAGTATGTGTTGGACTTGTGCTAGTGTAGTTTGCAGTATGACTAAGTACAACTGTAGGAGTATAAGGAAAAATCATTCTATTTCCAGTTTCAACCAATGGTGATAAAATAGGACTGTTAAATCCATCTAATGACGGTACGGATAAACTAATTCGCCAATCTTTAGGTCCTTGTGAAACAACAGTTGCACTAGTTAATGACCGCTGGGTTGGTTCGCCACCTGTTGGAAGATTAGCTGATCGTATCGTTGACATAAACGTGGCAGGATTTTGTATTGCATCTATTGCAATTTGTGCCGACTTCGACGACGATCTAATACCGCCAACTATATCGTCAACGATGCCTTTTTTAACCGAGCTTATAATTCCTGGAATAAGGGACATTTTCTTTTTCTCCTGTGTACGTATTTAGTTGACAAAAATAACTACGTACATTATAATAGTAACAGAGGAGTTCTAATGAGACCTAAGAATTATTTAAACAACAAAGATATTTTAAAAGAAATACACAAGTCAAAAGGTACATATTGCAGCTACGTCGATAGTCAAAACGATCATCAATTTGATATCATTTTATTAGACATTGATAAAATTAATATTCGAACTATTGCAGAAGCAAAGCGCAATCAAGCAAAACGTCTAGCAACCGAACGTTTCGATGCTGCCAAAGAACGTGGAGAAAAAGTAAAAGCTGCACAGTTTGAAATTGATTACAAAACTATTCTAAAAACAGATCTTGTTTTTAGAATTATGACATTTGATCATATCCCCGAAGAACCAGGACGTAAAAAGAATCCAAAGACTATAGCTGATACTAAGACAAAGCTAAATTTCCCGCCTTTTAAGCATTATAAATTTAACGACGACGATGAACTAATTTGTGTCGGAAAAAGCCACTGGGTTGGCGGTATGGAGAACGGACACTTTTCAAAGGATCACGGTCGAGCAACAAATAAATTAGCTATGATGTGGATGAAACTTTGTGATCGGTATGCTACCCGTGGCAACGTTCGTGGTTATACATACAATGACGAAATGCGCGGACAAGCTATTTTACAGCTTTCACAGATTGGATTACAATTTGATGAATCTAAATCAAACAACCCATTTGCTTATTACACAGCCGCAGTTACAAACAGTTTTGTTCGTGTAATCAACATAGAAAAACGCAATCAAATGGTTCGTGACGACATTCTCGAAATGAACGATATGTCACCGTCTTACACAAGACAACATGCAAACGAATGGGATTACGCAGTGCAACGTAATGCAGACGATGCAGCAAAGAAAAAGAAAAAGACTTGACTTTTTTCGCAGATAAGTTACAATAAAATCAATAGGATAGCAAATGTTTAAAAAAGCAGCCGTTTTTACAGACCTGCACTGCGGGCTAAAATCTAACTCTCGAACACACAATCATGATTGTGAAGACTTTGTTGATTGGTATATCAGCGAAGCTAAGTCACGCGGTTGCGAGACAGGTATATTTTGCGGCGACTGGCATCACAATAGAAACGCCCTTAATTTAACAACAATGGATACAACAATTCGTTGCTTGGAAAAGTTAGGGGCTGCTTTTGAGAATTTTTATATGTTTGCCGGCAATCATGATTTGTATTACAAAGACAAACGTGATGTTAAAAGCACACAGTTTGCAAGACACATTCCCGGAATTACAGTTGTTGACAAAACCTTTGTCGAAGACGATGTTGCACTAGTTCCGTGGCTTGTAGGCGACGAATGGAAAGATATAAGCAAAATTAAAGCAAAGTATCTTTTTGGGCATTTTGAACTTCCTAGCTTCTATATGAATGCTATGGTAAAGATGCCCGATCATGGAGAGTTAAAAGCAGAACATTTTGAGAATCAAGAATATGTGTTTTCAGGTCATTTTCACAAACGCCAAACCAACGGCAAAATTAATTATATCGGAAATGCTTTCCCGCATAATTATGCAGACGCTTGGGACGACGAACGCGGCATGATGGTTTTAGAACACGGCGGTACGCCTGAATTTATCAATTGGACCGACTGTCCTAAATATCGCACAATTACCTTGTCAAGATTAATTGACGAAAAAGATGAAATTATTAAAAGCAAGATGTATCTACGTGTTACACTTGATATCGATATTAGTTACGAAGAAGCATCATTTATTAAAGAACAATTTATTGACGGTTATAACTGTAGAGAAATTGTTCTAATTCCGTCTAAACAAGACGAAGAAATTAACTCAGATATTGATATTACAAAGTTTGAATCAGTCGATCAAATTGTCTCTAAGGAGATAACTGCAATCGAATCAGATAATTTTGATACTAATACATTGCTGGGTATTTACAAGGATTTAGACCAAGTATGATTAAAATATGCGACATGACCGTGAAGAATTTCATGTCCGTTGGAAACCAGACGCAAGCTGTTGATTTTGACAAAGATCAGCTAACTCTTGTGCTTGGTGAGAACCTCGACCAAGGCGGCGACGACAGCGGATCAAGAAACGGTACAGGAAAAACAACCATCATAAATGCGCTTTCTTATGCGTTGTTCGGACAGGCTCTTACTAATATCAAACGCAATAACTTGATTAATAAGACGAATAATAAAGGCATGTTAGTTACACTTAACTTCGAAAAAGACAACGTAAAGTATCGTGTCGAACGAGGTAGATCTCCTAATATTTTGAAGTTTTTCATCAACGAAGAAGAAGTTGTTGAAGACGAAAGTCAAGGTGATTCAAGACAAACTCAAAATGATATTAACGTATTGTTAGGCATGTCGCATGATATGTTTAAACACATTGTTGCGCTAAACACATATACAGAACCTTTCTTGTCAATGCGAACAAATGACCAAAGAGCTATTATCGAACAGCTTCTTGGTATTACTTTGTTGTCACAAAAAGCAGAGATGCTAAAGCAACAGGTTCGTGATGTTAAGGATTCTATTACTGAAGAAACTGCAAAAATCAATGCAACAGAATCAAGCAACAAACGTATTCAAGAAACTATTCAATCGACAAAATTGCGTCAAAGTGCATGGTCACAAAAACAAAGTGAAACTATCACTAAACTTGAAAATTCTTTAAAAGAGCTCGAGCAACTTGATATCGAAAAAGAGCTATCAGATCACGAACTACTTGCTAAGTGGTCCGAACATAATGACAAGATACGTAATTTGCAAAAGGAAAAAGGCACATTAGAAAGTGCTATTTCGCAAGCTGATCGTTCTGTTGATAAGATTCAAAAAGCGCTCAACGAACTTGATACTGCTGCTACTTGTTATACTTGTGGACAAGCCCTTCACGAAGATAAAAAGCAAGAAATTCTAGAAAAGAAAACAACGGAATTGACCGACGCATTTGCATATCAAACCGAAGTTGATACTAAGTTGCAAGCAACTGTTAAGAAGCTTGCAGAGATTGGTGACATTAACGGACGTCCTACTACTTTTTACGAATCAGCAAAACAAGCATACGAACATCAGAATAATTTAATTGCTATCATGAACGCACTAGATGACAAGAAAAGTGAAGAAGATCCATATGCTTCGCAGATCTATGAACTTGAAAATTCTGCAATACAAGAAATCAAATGGGACACAGTAAACACTTTAATCAACTACAAAGACCATCAAGAGTTTTTGCTCAAGCTGTTAACTAATAAAGATTCATTTATTAGAAAGAAGATCATTGATCAGAATTTAACATATCTAAACAGCAGACTAACATACTATCTTGCAAAGACAGGATTGCCACATTTGGTTAAATTTCAAAACGATCTATCAATTGAGATTACTCAGCTAGGACAAGATCTTGATTTTGACAATCTAAGTAGAGGCGAAAGAAACAGACTTATTTTAGGTATGAGTTGGGCGTTTCGTGATGTCTGGGAAAGCTTGTATCAAAAAATCAATCTTCTGTTTATTGACGAATTAATTGACAATGGATTAGACGCTGCCGGAGTTGATAACTGTTTGACTATTCTAAAGAAGATGGGAAGAGAAGGCGGCAAGAACGTTTATCTTATCTCTCACAAAGACGAACTCGTAGGACGTGTTAACAACGTGCTCAAAGTTATTAAAGAAGGAGGTTATACTTCTTATGAAAACGATGTTGAAATATTAAATGATTGAAGACGATGACAACTTTGATGACTTAATTGACACAGAGACACACGATCTGCTTGTACAAGCTTATCTTGATTACTTTACAAAGATAGAACAGTACAAGCGGCGCCGTAGCCATCGTACTGCAATCCACGCAAGAAAATCACTTACAAAGATTTCACACCTTGTAAGAATACGAAGAAAAGAAATTACAAACGACCACAGGCAATACAAAGAAAAGGCCAGAAATAAGAAGAAGGAATAATAGCATTGCATAACTATCTACATGCAATGGACTTACCAAGGAGACGTAGTTAATGAGCTTCCGGAGGGATGCGAAGGCTTTGTTTATTTGATAACAAATCTTACAAATCAACGTAAGTACATAGGCAAAAAATTGGCTCGATTTAAAACAACCAAACCACCACTTAAAGGCAGAAAAAACAAAAGGCGCGGAACAAAAGAAAGTGATTGGAGAACCTATTGGGGATCTTCGGATAATCTACTAGCTGATGTTGCTGCGATAGGCACAGACAAATTTACTAGAGAAATTTTATATTTTTGTAAAGGCAGGGGCGAAATGTCCTACATAGAGGCAAGAGAACAGTTTGATAGACGAGTACTCGAATCTGATGATTACTATAACGGTATTATTAATGTAAGAGTAGGCGGGAGCAATAAATTAAAAAAGGCGCTGTTAGAACATGGCACGAAAACTAAATTGGACAAAGGCACGATCTGATACTATTAAAAGTGAACTTATTAGTTCACAATTACACGAATCAAATGCAAATTCCGACAAGTACTTTAAATTTAAAGCTAATGTAACAACACAACACAAACTGTTAGAAGAAGGCATTTGGCCTACTGGCAAACATACAGGCACTAAGATATCTAAACTAAGCGAAAAATATTTGGTATGGGCTGGATTAAATTTAAAATCTAAACATATAAAATATGCTGCAAACAAAGAGCTACTTAGAAGATATCATTCAGGCGAAATCAAACTATAAACCTTAGGCAAAACAATCCAACACATAAGGTTAGCGGGCCAGATTAGAAATACCGCCGTGGAAAAAGCTCTCGTATAGAAGCACACGTACATACTGATGGACCTATCTACAAACTTGGGGTCTCCGTTGGTATAGATTGATTGTTGGCAATTGAGAAACACAAACACAGTTCATAAAAACCCTTTAGCATCAGGAACGAAGCGAGGGAAGCAGTGTTAGTAGTTATTACTATCTGAATGTGATTAGAAATAAACATATTCAAATAAAAATAACTGCTGACATTGTATGTCGACGTAGGTTGGGAAAGGTCAGAGCCCATTGAACTTTGTGTATAAACAAATACCTATTTCCGTATCTCGGCTGAATAAGACTCACATGAAGTTTTTTGAGAGGGGCGGGACCGTAACAGGTTCCGTCTGACCAAAACGATCTACATGAATATATCACTTCGTTATTACGCATCGCGTAATAACTACGTTAGGTTTGTACAAGTAAAGTATTAACTGTTTGTATAGAGTAGTTTAAAGAAAAGAAATTATGTATTGAGCGATAGCGAAATACAGATGTACGTAGTACATCTAACATAATTGCTTGTATACCTTAATAGTCTTAAATGCCTAATCACGAATAGTGCATCTGACATAAATACTTTTGATGATTAAGGATTTGAACGAATGAAAGTTAATGAACTGAATGAGATTGGCATGCCTGCATTTACTGCTAGACAAAAAGCAATGAAAAAAGGCAAGCAAGAAGTAGCTGACAAAGTTAAACTTATGACTAAGCACATCTATATGATGATGGGTAAAACTAATACTAAAGAATTGACTTATGGAAAGCTTGGTGCTTTCCTAAAGAACACACCTCATTACGCTAAGTTCCTTAAAGATCCTGATGTAGCTGGTGTTGTTGCAAATGAGTTTAGTGGTAATGCTGCTTCGTCTGGTGATGGTGATGCTACAGATCCTGCTTTTAAATCGTCAAGAGGTGCAGGCAAATTTAAATCAAGTCGCGGTGCTCCGAAATTTAAGTCATCAAGAAATCAACCAGAACAACCTCAATTTAAATCTCGTAGAAATAATATTGTAGATAAAAACTTTGACAAGAGTCAAAAACTTTCAGCTTATGGAAAAGTTGGCAATGAATCAATTGTGCACGAAGCAGTAGATCCTAATACTCCTGTTGACAAGAAGCAGTTACAAAAAATAGCAACTATGCTAGTTCAAAAGTCTTTTGAAGATCCAGATGGGCCTAATGGTTTGGCTGGAGGTACTAAAAAATCCGGTTCGAAAAAGATTCCTAAGTCTGTTTCAAAAGAACCAATGGATGATCCTAACGTGCAAAAGGCAGTTAAGATTTTAAGAAAAGCAGGCATAACTGGCGTAAGAATACTTCCAGGAGATTAAAAGAAACTGAGTCCTGACTTCTTTGTAGTCTCGAGATTTTCTTCAACAATTTTTCCTATGATTTCTCGGTCTTCTGGACCCATAGCAAACGCTTCGTCGACAGATACTGCACCGCGCATAAACCAAGACAGCTTGTAGAGGTCATGTTTAAGCTGCTTGGTCTGTTTGTCTAAATTATCAACTTCTTGCAAAATCTGTTCAACAGACCAAGTTAGGATTTTGCTCCGAAAAAATTTGATGCATCAAAGCTGATTGGCACCTCATATTCATCTGGAGCACCTGCTTCTCGCTCTTCTTCGGTTGTTATAACCTTCATTGGTTTAATGGTGTGAAGATCTCGTTGATGTTCGAGATGATCTATAATAGCGCCGTACAAATCTTTGTCAGCGTTTGCTACAAATTCTTGTAAAAAGTTTTGATCACTAACGGTTTGTCCGTCTACTTCGATGCTAGCAATACCTTGTGTAACTGTGACTACAGTAATGTCAGTTAGCTTTTTAAATGAAGTAGCAAAACGCTGTAGTTTTTCGCTTTCGTCCATTTTCTCATCGTTTACTAACGAAAGTATGCGTTGCTCTTCAAAAGTCTTAAGTGCAGTCTTTGTAAATTCTCTATACGAAAGCGGACGAATATTAATCTTCATTCCTTGATAGTTTATGCTATCTACATATGTGTGACTGCTAACTTGCTCGAGTAAAATTCTTAGATCTAAACTAAATGTCTTTTCGATATCTGTTCCCGGAACTTTAACTTCAAGTTCTAAATTCTCGCCATATGTTGCAATTCTCAACGCAATCATTAATGCATCCATGTCGATGCTAGGCATTGCCCATGCATCTTTGATATTTGGAAAACAGCTTTGTATAACATCTACTGTTGCTTGCCCGTTAAGCAATGCATCAGGAGTTTTAAAAGTTAATTCGTCTCTTGCTGTCATAGAATATACAGGATATTCACCACTTTCGGTTGTTTCTAATGCACCTTCTGGATAGAAGCGTCCGTTGCTCGGCAAGCTAACATATAGCTTCGGCTGTCTAAAATATTTGTGCAGCGGATTCTGATTAACTGTTGCATCTTGTTTTTCCATAGTTTCCCTTCGATAAATACTTCTAGTATATACCATCTGTATTTATATGCGTAGTTAAATGGAGAATAGATCTTGGCAGAAGAAGTAGAAATTGTAGGCGTAGACGGCGGTCCTGCTGCTGAAGCCACTCTGCGAAAGCTTCTTGTAGAAATGCAAAAGAAGAATGGAACTGATGTCAACAGTGCAAAAGTTCAAGAGCAATACAACAAGGCTAAAAAAGAAGGAACAAAAGTTCTTGATGAATTTGGTAATGAAGTAGAAGAAGCAACTTCTGCTGTTGCAAAATTTGGAAGAGCAACCGGCGGATTAATCTCAACTATTTACAACGGGCTTATTGGAACAATTAACTTTACTATAGATGTTTTTGGTAATTTAGTTACGGCGTTTGCTGACGGTGAAGGCAAGCTTGCTGATTTTGCTGCGCTGATTCCTTTTGCTGGTGGAATTTTAAGCAGTGTTATAAGCATATTTGAAAACACATTAACAACATTCCAGTCTCTTGCTACGACAGGTGCCGGTTTTAATAACACGTTAACAACTTTAAGAATTTCGGCAGCTCAAGCTAGAGTTTCATTAGATTCGTTTGCAGAATTAGTTGCAACAAACACCGATAGATTAGTAGCATACGGCGGCACTGTTACAAAAGGTGCATTGATGATTGGAAAATTAAACAATGCCTTAGGTAATGATTTTAGAGATCAGCTTATGGGAATGGGATTAACATTTGAAGAAATTAACGAAACCTTAGTTGATTATATGTACTTAAACAGAGCTGGTGCTAGAGCTAACAAAAGACAAACAGCAGAATTAGCAGAATCAGCAGCCGGATATGCCAAAAATCTAATGCTTCTTGCTAAATTGTCAGGCGAAGACATTAAATCTCAAAGAGATAAGCTCGCAAACGCAAGCATGGATATTGCATTCCAGAGAAAAATGGCAACGTTAAATATTCGAGAACAAGACAAGATGCACCTCTTGTTAGCTGACACGTTAGCGTCCGGTGGACAAATTGCTGTAGATGCACTTAAAACTGAATTTCTTGGCATGCCTCCGTTAACTCAAGCGTTGCAGATATTCTTTGCAACACAAAGTGAAAATGCTATGCTAATAAGAGACAACTTAAAGACAGCACTAAACACTTCGGTCGGATTAGATAAATGGAATAGCACACAGACTACTCGTTTAGCAGACTATGTAGAAGCAAGAGCAAAAGCAGGCGATAATTTTGATACTATTTTAAGAGCAGCAGCAAGCGGCATGGATGGTGTGTCGGCTCAAATACTTGAAAATATGAGTCAAGGTGGAATGAGTTACGAGAAATATCTAGACGAATCTGGAAGATTCTTAAGAGATAAGTTTGAAAACGACTACAATGCCGCAGTAGAAGAACAAAAGAAAAGAGACAAAGTAGTTACTGGATTAAATGATTTTTATCAAGTTATTAGAGGCATTAAAGAGACTATTGAAGAAAAAATTATACTACCTTTAAGTAAAATTATCGGACCGTCCTTGGTGCGATTTGGCGAACTATTAGGATCAGAAAAAGTTGTTGGAGGAATTAAAGAATTTAGCAAAGTTATTACTGACTTTGTTAATATGATATCCGACGACATTAACACCTTAGGATTAAAAGATGCAATCACACATTGGTTAGGAGAAATTAAAAATATTCTTATCGATGGCATGAAAGGTATGCTCTTCGGAACCGTTGGGCAGCAACGAGAAAATACTATTAATTATGGTCCAGACGACGGAAGCCGCCCTATGCCTCCGGAACTAGTAGCTGCTAGTTCGGGTATTTTAGGAGACTTTCTTCCTAACATAGACAATGCTAAAGATTGGGCAAAATTTCTCGGTACATCTTCAGTTGGATTTATCGCATCTCTAGGCGCTTTAGGTGTTGTACTAGCAGGCTTTGGTCTTGCGGGCGGTCCTATTGCTATCGGTGTTGGTCTACTTACAGCATTCTTAACAGGATCTGCGTGGTCGTTTGATAAAGCCGCAACCGGCTTTAGCAAAGTTGCAGATTCGATTGTAAAAATTAGTACCGGTTTAACAAACATATCCAATCTTGACTCAAAAAAAATTAATGAAGCTTCTGAATCATTAGGTCCTTTAAGTCTCGGACTTACTAAACTTGCAGGTAGCGGAATTTTAAATCTGCTGTCAGGCGAATCAAATCTTGAAAACTTAGCAACTTCGTTATCTAATTTAGGAAACGTAGATTCGAAAAATCTATCACTATTAACAGATCAAATGAAAGATTTGCAACAATTAGAATTTAACTTAGATGCATCACCTATTGACACATTTAGAGAAGCAATAGATGAACTTAGGCAGTCGCTTGATAACTTAAATGACGAATTAGCGCAAGATAACAATGGATTCTTTGGTAACAAACGGGCAGACGCAGGCCAATTACTCGAAGGACTTACTGCAGGGTCCAGCTCAGGCTCTAATGACGAAGTAAAACGCTTAAATACAACAATGATGCGAGTTGTTGGTTTGCTTGAAAAGAATCAAACACAAAACACACAAATAATAGACGGACTTAAAAAGGTTCGAGGAGAAATATAATATATGTCATGGCGTAAACATTTTACCCCCGTTAACACAGACGGAACACAAGGTAGCAACTATGGTCCGATTAGTGGAAGCGGACGCGGTCGCCTTGGTGCCGGACCGGCAAGAACTAATTATTCCTCTTACCTGCCAGACATTTATGTCGGTGCTCCAAACCGCGTTGACAGATACGGTCAATATAATTCAATGGATATGGATTCAGAAGTAAATGCTGCACTTGATATCCTTGCAGAGTTCTGTACACAAAAGAACGAAGCGAATAATACTCCATTTATGCTTGATTTTTACAAAAAAGCAACTCAGTCAGAAACAACAGTAATCAACCAATACCTTAAGCAATGGTGCAAGCTTCAAAAGTTCGAAACACGTATGTTCCGTATTGTAAGGAATGTGTTTAAGAACGGTGACGCCTTTTTCCTTCGTGATCCACAAACAAAAAAGTGGTTTCACATTGATCCGGGCAACGTAGTACGCATTATTGTCAACGAAAGCGAAGGCAAAGAAGCAGAACAATATGTTATCAAGGACGTTAACCTTAATTTTAAACATATGGTAGCTACAAACCCAATTCAAACAACAGGCGGCGTAACAGGTGGCGGCTCAGCCGGCGGTTTCCAACAACCGAACAATCGTCAAATGACCGGATCGCCAGGTGCAGGCAGCACTGGTTCGCGTTTCCAAGTAGAAGACGGTGAAATTTCAATTGATGCAAAGCATATTGTGCACCTGTCACTAAGTGAAGGCCTAGATAAGAATTTTCCTTTTGGAAATTCATTGCTAGAGACTGTATTTAAAGTATACAAGCAGAAAGAATTGCTAGAAGATGCGATCATCATTTATCGTGTACAACGTGCGCCTGAACGTAGAGTCTTTTACGTTGATGTAGGTAACATGCCAACCCACATGGCTATGAGCTTCGTTGAGCGCGTAAAAAACGAAATACACCAACGACGTATACCCAGTCAGACTGGCGGCGGCCAGAGTGTTATTGACAGTTCTTATAATCCGTTGTCAATTAATGAAGATTACTTTTTCCCGCAAACTGCTGAAGGACGCGGATCAAAGGTTGAAACGCTTCCAGGCGGTACAAACCTTGGTGAGATTGACGACTTGCGTTACTTTACTAATAAAATGGTCCGTGGTTTGCGCATTCCTTCGTCGTACTTGCCAACAGGTGCAGACGACTCGGCAGCACAATACAACGATGGTCGTGTTGGTACAGCATATATTCAAGAATTACGCTTTAACACTTATTGTGAGAGACTACAAAGTTTGCTCACAGAAGCAATCGACACAGAATTTAAGCGTTACTTGTTAGAAAAAGGGTTAAACGTTGATACATCAATGTTCGGACTGCAATTCCAACCGCCGCAGAACTTTGCAGCATACAGACAAAGTGAATTAGATAACGCAAGAATCCCAACATTTACACAAATGATGGCTGTTCCGTTTATTTCAAATAGATTTGCTATGAAACGTTACTTAGGCTTAACAGACGAAGAAGTTGCAGAGAACGAACGTCTTTGGAAAGAAGAAAATGACGACTTGCTTGACGCAATGCCAACAGACACTGATGCAGAAATGCGCGGTGCCGGAGTTACTGGTGCCGGTCTCGAAGGCGATATGGGCGGACTTGATGCAGAACTAGAAGGTGACGAAACGGGCATGGAAGCAGGAATGGGCGAAGGTCCGACGTCAGCAACTGATCCAGCTCAAGGTACTGGCGCAGCACCAGGCAGCTCTGAAATAAATATTTAAGGTAAATACAATATGCCATTACTACGTGAACTATTTTATTTTGATAAAGAGTCAATGGAAAACACTGACAGCAAGCTTTATAGCCCGAGAGATGACGAATCTCCAATGCAATACGATGATACTCGTAAAACAAAGCTAACTTTACGCGCTATCAACAAGATTCGCAAAGCAAACGAACTACATCAAGAAGAATCTGAAAAAGATTTAGTTTTTGTTCGTCAAATGTACGGAGCGCCACCGGCTGAAGAAGCTATCTAACATGACTAAGGTAGACAAACGCCTCTATACCAAAGAGGAATGGCATCGCATACGTGCAGAGCGAAGAAAAGAAAACGCACAACACCCTAAAATAGACACAACATCAAAACCTAAAACAAATGCTAATAGTAACGCACCTATTGCATTTGTTTTAGGTAATGGTACTTCAAGAGAGCACGTTCCTTTGCCTGATTTAAAGGAACGCGGCACAGTATATGCCTGTAATGCAGTGTATAGAGACTTTAATCCTGATTTTTTAGTAGCAGTTGACACTAAAATGGTTTTAGAGATAGCACAAAGCGGTTATCAAATGAATAATCAAGTTTGGACAAACCCAAACAAAGTATACAGTAGCATAAAAAATTTAAACTTCTTTGATCCTCCTAAAGGATGGAGTTCAGGACCTACTGCACTTGATATGGCATCACGACATGGCTTTCAAGAAATATATATTCTCGGGTTTGACTACAAAGGTCTCCAAGATAAAATTAATAATATGTTTGCAGACACAAAAAACTATAAGAGATCTAAAGATCGTGCAACTTATTATGGAAATTGGCTTCGACAAACTGCGATCACTGTTGAAAAAAATAACAAAACGAGATATATAAGAGTAATAAGACCAAATGACTTTGTTCCTCCTGAGTTATTACGATTAAGCAATGTAGAACACATTACTGTCGAAAAATTCATGAAACAATTTAACATTTCACGGTGAAATACAAAAATGGGCTGTTTTGGCACCGTTTCCCACCCCTTTATCTAAATCTCTATAAGTATTAGTTGACAGCCTTGCTAAAGGTATTAACCCCATTTACAGGAGATTTAAAAATGGCAGATAAGAAAAAGTTTGAAAGAATGCTTGAACTTCTTATTGCGGAAGACCGCAAGGGAGCAGAAGAGCTATTCCACGAGATTGTTGTAGAACAGTCGCGTACAATTTATGAAACCATCCTAGAAGACGATCTAGCAGATGACGAAGAAGTTGACGAAGCAACTGATGAAGAAGTTGACGAGTCAGACGACGACGAAGAAGTTGACGAAGCAGATGATGAAGAAGTAGACGAAGACGACGAAGATCTTGACGAAGGTTTTGATTTAGACGAGTTTGAAGTTGAAGCAGATCCTGCAGACGACATGATGGGCGACGTTGAATTCGGTAACGATGACGACGAAGAAGGTGAAGATGATCCATTCGGCGGTGACGACGAAGACGAAGGTGAAGAAGACGATGTTGAAGATCGTGTTGAAGACCTTGAGGATGCATTAGAAGATCTAAAAGCTGAATTTGACAAAATCATGGGCGGCGGCGACGACGAAGACGAAATGGACATGGACAGCGACGACGAAGATGGCATGGACATGGGTGACGAAGAAGGCGACGAAGACGAAACTGAAGAAGGTTACGAAAACTTTGCATTCGAAGATGAAGACGAAGACGAAGAAGTCGACGAACATCAGAAGTCAGCGTCAGAAACAATGCGTGAGTATGTAGAAAAAGTCGGCAAAGGCGGCGGACTTGATCACAACGGCGAACTAAAGAGTGAAGCACCTGGTGCTAACACTAAGTCGTCAGTAGCAGGCAAGAATGACATGGGCGGCACTGCGTCGAACATTAATCAATCTGGTACCGAAGCAGGTGTTGAAGCAAACAAAGGTAACATTAAAGGCGCAGCTCTTAATGACCAAAACAAAAAAGAAGATTCGCATGGTAATGTAAATGTGCCAGGCGGTAAAGCAGCAAAATCTATGAAGCCAATGCCTAAGGGCCACGGAACTGAAAAGAAGGGCGCTGCTGAAACTGCTCCTGATAAGAAATCACTTATCGGTAGCAAGAAGTAAGGCGATCAATAGATGAACTTTTTACGAGAGACATTGACGATGGACCAAGCTAATTTGGTTGTTGAGTCTGCTGATAACGCAAAGGGCGGCAAGGATCTATACCTTAAAGGTATTTGTATCCAAGGTGGTGTGCGTAATGCAAACCAACGTGTGTACCCTGTGAATGAGATTGGCAGGGCTGTCAAAACTCTTAACGACCAAGTTACTGGAGGTTATTCAGTCCTCGGGGAAGTTGATCATCCAGATGGCCTTAATATAAACCTAGACCGAGTGTCTCATATGATCACAGAAATGTGGATGGATGGAGCAAACGGTTACGGTAAACTGAAGATACTACCGACACCAATGGGAAAACTAGTTTCAACAATGTTTGAAAGCGGAGTTAAGCTAGGAGTTTCATCACGCGGTAGTGGCAATGTTAAAGAGGACGGAAGCGGTGAGGTTTCAGATTTTGAGATCATCACCGTGGACGTCGTCGCACAACCAAGCGCTCCGGGTGCATACCCCACTCCGATTTATGAGCACTTAATGAACACTCGAGGTGGGTATCAGGCATATACACTAGCACAGGCAACTAAAGAAGACCCTAAGGCACAAAAGTATCTCAAAGAATCGTTGATCAACTTGATCAAGGGTCTCCAATGAAAGGAGAGAAAACATGTTGGATGCACTAAAAACTCTATTTGAAAACAATGTGGTTTCTGAAGAGATCAGAACTGATATTGAAGAAGCTTGGAACGCGAAAATTAAAGAAAATCGCTTACAAGCAACAGCAGAACTTCGCGAAGAATTTGCAAAAAAGTATGAACACGACAAGAGCACAATGGTTGAGGCCATTGAATCAATGCTTGAGGAACGCCTAACTGAAGAGATGGCAGAACTTAAGGATGATCGTAATCAACTTGCAGAAGCAAAAGCAAAGTATGCAGTAGCAATGCGTGAGAACGCAGCGCTTGTTAACAAGTTTATTACTAAGCAACTATCTGAAGAAATCAAGGACCTCCACGAGGACCAAAAATTGATGGCTCAAAATTTTGCTAAACTTGAAGAATTCATTATCGAGTCACTGGCTAAAGAAATCAATGAGTTTATGGAGGACAAACAGGACCTAGCAGAAACTAAGGTTCGCTTAATCCGCGAGGGTAAAGCACACTTCAACAAAGTCAAAAAGGCATTTGTTGAAAGAAGCGCAACGCTTGTTTCCGAAACTGTTTCAAAATCACTTAACCGTGAAATGACACAGCTTAAGGAAGACATCGAGCTTGCACGAAAGAACGACTTCGGTCGTAAAATATTTGAAGCGTTTGCTAACGAATATACTTCTAGTTACTTAAACGAGAAGTCAGAAACTGCACAACTACTTAAGGTTATTAACACCAAGAATAAGCAGATTGCAGAAGCAAAAACATTCGCTTCAAAAGCAAAATTACTCGCTGAAAGCGCAGCGAAAGAAAAGACACTATTAGTTGAAAGTCAAAGCCGCAAGGACACTATCAATGAACTAGTATCACCTCTTTCAAAGTCACAGCGCGAAATTATGACAGACTTACTGGAATCAGTTCAAACAGTGAAGCTTCGTGCTTCGTTTGACAGATACTTGCCATCCGTTCTAAACGAAGGTAAGAGCACTCCGGCCAAGCAAAAGGCACAACTAAATGAAGGCACATCTATCACAGGCAATCGCGAAAACACAAATAAAACCAGTAGTACAAGCAATGAGAACGTAGTTGATTTACGTAGACTTGCTGGATTGAAATAAGGAGATCATAATGTCAGAACTACTAGAAAGCCGCTGGCAGGAAACTAAGGGTGCTCTACTTGAAGGTCTACACGGAACTAAAAAATCCGTTATGGCAACAACACTTGAGAACACTCGTAATTATCTTGCAGAAACAGCAACAGCAGGCGCTACAAGCGCAGGCAACATCGCAACACTTAACCGTGTTATTCTTCCAGTCATCCGTCGTGTAATGCCGACTGTGATTGCAAACGAACTTGTTGGTGTTCAGCCAATGACAGGTCCTGTGGGTCAGATCCACACGCTACGTGTACGTTATGCGGATTCGTTTAACAGCACAGGCGGTACTGATACTACTGCTGGCGAAGAGGCACTAAGCCCATTCAAGATTGCAGAAGGTTACTCCGGTAACGCTGCTGATGATAAGGCTGCACCAACTGCGTCTCTAGAAGGCCTAGCTGGTAACCGTATGAACATCCAGATCCTAAAGCAGACTGTTGAAGCTAAAACTCGTAAGCTATCAGCACGTTGGACTTTTGAATCTGCACAAGATGCTCAGTCACAGCACGGTATCGACGTAGAAGCAGAAGTAATGGCTGCTCTTGCACAGGAAATCACAGCAGAGATTGACCGTGAAGTACTATCTTCACTTCGTTCGCTTGCAGGTGCTGCTTCTGAAACATACGACCAAGCTGCGGTATCTGGTACTGCTACATTCGTTGGTGACGAACACGCTGCTCTAGCTGTTCAAATCAACCGTGTATCAAACATCATCGCTCAGCGTACACGTCGTGGCGCAGGCAACTACGCAGTTGTTAGCCCATTTGCACTTACAATTCTACAGTCAGCAACTACTTCGGCATTTGCTCGTACTACAGAAGGTTCGTTCGAAGCACCAACAAATACAAAGTTTGCTGGTACACTTAACAACGCAATGCGCGTATATGTTGACACATATGCATCAGACGCTACAGGTGTTCTTATTGGTTATAAAGGATCAACAGAAAGCGACGCGCCAGCGTTCTACTGCCCATATATCCCACTAATGAGCTCCGGTACAGTGCTTGATCCGTCAACATTCGAACCAGTTGTGTCATTTATGACACGTTATGGTTATGTTGAGTTGAACAACACAGCATCATCGCTTGGTAACGCTGCTGACTATCTTGGTCAGGTTGCTATTACTAACGGTAACGTATCATTCAGCTAATAAGTTGAGAATACAAATACAGAAAAGGCTCTTCGGAGCCTTTTCTTTTGACTTGACTTTCGCCTAACAGTCTGCTATTCTATAATAGCAAAAATATTTAGGAACAATATTATGATTACGAAAATTTCAGACTGGCATCCGATTATGACAGATATTAATCAAAAAAAACAGCACCTTCCTTTTAGACAACGAATTGAAGTAAATGCTTTTAATCGTAATATTGAAAAGATGCTTTTTAACATTAGTAAATTAGAAGTAGAACTTCGTCAAAAAAAGAGCAAACAAGTGCAATTAAAAATTGATCAAGCGTATGAAGAAGTTAATGCTATCCTTCCTGTAATGGTTAATAAAATCTCCAGATATAGTACTCTAGCTATTCTTTCAAAGTAAACTATCTTTCTCCTTGCATAAATACTATGTCTATTAAAAGAACCAGCCAATGTGCTGGACTTACAGCGGTTACCCGCCCTGTAGACCTAGAACGTCAAAGGAGAAACAGAATGGGACGTCCAGTTAATAAAAGATATTTCGGTGATCCAGTTGGTGGTACTCAGCTTAAAGTAGAAGCTGATACCGGTAACGGTGCAAGTGAAGTAGCATATATCCTTGCTCAAAAAGGAACAAACGAATTTAAAGTTACCGATGGTACGACAGCATTAGATTGCCGTCTTGTTGATAAAGCTTTTGCAGCTATTGCAGAAGGTGAAATGGTAATTGCCGGTTCAGTTGCAGGCGGTGTCGGTCGTGCAACAATTGCAAAACTATTCAATAGAACAGCAGTTGATTTTAACAGTGTACGTTATACTTGGGAAATCCAAGATGACTCAACTGAAACAGCACTAATCCTGACACCAATTGAGTAAGGAATAAAAATGACAAAGGTCCTCAGTGTACCCAATGGTAGTTACTACGTCTACGTTCAAGATGGCGGCGTAATTCGTTTAGATACAGGCTCGGAATTAGGTAGAGTTGAAATTAGCGGTGATCTCATCGTTGAAGGAAACACTACTACAGTTTCGTCTGAGGACCTGTCTGTCCGTGACAATGTTATTATAATTAATAACGGAGAAACTGGATCAGGAGTAACTCTTGACACAGCTGGCATACAAGTCGATAGAGGATCATTGCACGATGCATTGTTTGTTTGGGACGAAAATGTAACATGGACAGATCCAATTTCAGAAGGTGCTCTAACAGGGGCGTGGCATTCTAAAACAGCTAACGGAAGCCTTGTCGGTATTCGAACTAACAGCATTACAACCGGTGGCGGCGACCTTTATTTAATTAACTCTGGTACCGGTGTTATATCTGTAATAGGTACTGCAAATTACGAAGACCAAGTAATTGATGATGATCATATTCCTAACAAGAAATATATTGTAGACTACGTTAGTACCGCGTTTACTATTAATCTTCCTATAAGAATTGAAGACGGAACAGTTGCAAGTAAAACTTATGTAGAAGCGCAAGACTTTGAAACAACTAGTAATCCGAGTAGAATAGCAGTCGGAATCGACGAAACTGTAGTAGCAACATTTAGTGCAGAGAGCGTCGACCTGTATGGATTAAGAATAGACGGAACACATCTCCAAGTAATTGATTCAAATGAAGATTTAATTTTATCAGCAGCTGGCACAGGTCTAGTTAGAGTAGATGATATGCTTCAAATTAACTCAGTACCGGGAGTAGATGATGCAACAACCGTTCCTGCTGCACCAATTGACGGCGTTACGGTATATACAAACAGTGAAGATGTAGGCGGCACCGGTATGTTCTTTGTTAATCAAGATTCTTCACGTGGAGAATTAATTTCAAAAAACAAAGCACTTGTGTTTAGCATGGTATTTTAAGGAAAAATAATGGCAATTGATTATGTAGCAATAGCAAACACAGACACCGACCTTGTAGTAGTTCCTGCAGGAAAGCAGTATGCAATTACAACAATTATGGTGTGCAACACATGGGCATTAGTGAATAACCCAGAAGACGAACTCGATGGATTAACTAACTTTGATATGCACTTTGTTAAATCAGGTGGCACAAAATCCGCAGTTAATCAAGTAATTAATCAATTGGAAATTCCTGCAGGCGAAACGTTTACTTTCGATTCAGAAAAAATTATATTAAGCGAAGGCGATAAGATTGTAGTAGTTGGAGATTCGCCAACTAACCTGTCAGCAATGGTTAGTTGGTTGGAGGTATAATGAGACTTATTAAAGCAAACTCGACAAATTTGCGCTCAATAAGAGGCAAAGGTATACGGTATGAAACATCGCAAGAAGTAATTGTAGATTCAACTAAATCTATAAAAATTCCAGTCGGTCCAACTTCGTCTCGTCCTCCAACCCCCGAAAACGGCATGATGCGTTACAACACAACACGCAGTGAATTTGAGTTTTATGTGCAAAATGAGTGGCAAGCTATTGGTTCAAAAAATCCAACAGATATTGTGCAACAGAACTTAGGTGTTGGCAACGATGCAGAAGTGCATTTCGGTCCATTAGATTCGGGCGATACAGATTTTCCTGTACCTAATTCGGCAGAGAATATTTTAGTTTATGTTGAAAACGTTCCGCAAATATCAACAACTAACTACACTCTTGTTCAAAATCCTGTCGGCAAGGATCCAGGATTCTATGTTGCGTTTGGCACACCGCCACCAACCGGAAAGCCGATAATAGTATTGCATAATTTTGACAAGTAAATTGCGATAAATATCTCGTAAGGGGTAGCATATGGCACAACTAGGACGCATAAGTGGACCTATGCTAGATGAAGATTTGTTAAGAAACGGATCTAATTTAGCTTTTAAAAACAACGCAATAGACGCACCTGTATTGTTTATTGACGCAGTTAATGGCCGTATAGGCGTTAACACTAGCACGCCTGCTTCTGACTTAGAAGTAATCGGCGGATTAAAATTTACAGATATTACGCTAACTGATCCGGCAGATTACGGAAACCTTACAATATCTAATGGCTCTATCTCTGTAGTCTCCGGAGATCTTACAATTAGTTCTGCAGGAACAATTACGCTTCCAGGATTGCAAACAACTGATTATTTGTTTGACGGTAATAGAATAACTGGATTACAGACAGACGCTAACATAGAGATTTTGCCAAATGCCGCAGGTGAAATTGATTTCTACGGCAACGTAAATGTAAATGAAAATATGTACGTTGCTGGAACATTATCTCTTACAGGAGACATAGATATAAATGGTAGTGTATCAACATTAGGCGATGCTACGTCAGATACTATTGATTTTAATTTAGAATTTCAACAAAACATATTAGTAGCAATAAACGATACTCATTCTTTAGGATCTGTATTATCCGAATGGAAAAATTTATTTGCATTTAGATTTCAAACCACTGACATATTAATTCATGATAATATAATCGAAACAACTCTAACCAATTCTAATTTAAATTTACAAACTACTGGTAGAGTAATTTTTGAAGATGTTACTGCAACTAACAACATAATTTCGTCAGATACTCAACTTGAATTAAATTCAAGTAGTAATATAATTGATTTAGATTCAACATCATCTGTAGTAATTTCAAAAGGAACAACAGCAGAATTTGCACCTATTAATGGTGCTATGCGATATAATATAGACAATAACTTATTCGAAGGATACAAAGGAGAAGTTATTAGATTCAGCGGAATTTATTCCGGAGATACTCAAACTAGTGTACTTGCAGATCTGACACAGGATTTCCTTTCATTAACTACAAATTCAATAACAGTTGGCACTATTAATAATAACACAAGTATTTTTAACAGAGTTGATGTTGACGACACTATAATTAATAACAACGAAATTAGTTCAGCTGTAACAAACGCAGATTTAGAATTTAAACCTAACGGTAGTGGAGCAGTTTTCTTTGGATCTACTTTTGGATTCTTTGAAGACTCGTGGATAAACAGCACAAATTCTGCAATTTCTATCGGTGTTACAAACGATGGCAGAGTAAAATTAGCTAGTACATCTGCTGTGTCATTTCCGGCAGGAACAACAGCAGAACGTCATCCTACTCCGGAAGAAGGTATGGCCCGGTTTAATACTGACTTAGGATATTATGAGCTTCACAACGGTGCAGATTGGTTTCCTATGGTAGGTGTTGTACCACCAGTTACTCAAGAACGATTTGAGGAAATACGGTTCCTGTGGAGCCTTGTACTTACATAAACAGCTAAATAGTAGTAATGGGGAGGCAACACCCAGGACAAACTGTGGGCAGCCCGCAAGGTAAGGTGGCTGGAGGGACAGGATCCCCAAAAGAGGATTAACATGGCACTTGGTCGTATATCAGGTCCTATGTTGAAAGCTAATCTAGAACGCCAAGGCGTTGATTTAGCTTTTGATACGGACTTACTTTACTTAGACGTAAATTCTGGCAGAATTGGTATCAATAAAGATAATCCCCAATTTGCTCTTGATGTAGCTGGTCCTATTATTACTGATATTATTAATGCCGATTCGGCAAACATTAACGGAATGATAATAGATTCAAATTCTATTACAAGCACTTCGCCGAATTTAACATTGGCATCCCCTGACAATGTCATCTATCAAAATAAATTAATTGTTGATGGATTGACGTTTAATGGAACTACAATTAGTTCAAATGAATCAAATGCTAATGTTGAAATAAACCCAAATGGAATTGGGTCAATTGAATTACTTGCATCAACTAATGTTACAGGAGACGTTCACGTTATTGGTAACGTAACAGTTGTCGAGAATTTAATAATTGGCGGCGACATTACTATAGGCGATTCGGTAGATGATACATTAATAATTGTAGCAAGTATTGATTCTGATCTAATTCCTGTCGTTTCAAATACATACGATTTAGGATCTTTGGTTCAGAGGTGGAAGACTTTGTACGCAACAGAAGCGTACATAGATTCGATACATATTAACGGAAACGTAATCGAAACTATAGATTCGAATGCAGATTTAGATCTAAGAGCAGCCGGAACCGGTGTAATAATAGTTGACGATTTAACCTTTGAAAATAATACCATTTCTACATCTACTGGTAACTTAGTATTAGAATCCCAGTCTGAAATTATTACAATGAATACTGTCGGAGCAGTAGTATTACCAAGAGGAACCACTCTTGAAAGACCTGGTGCTCCTCTTGCAGGAATGATTCGGTATAACACTGACACATCAGGTTTCGAAGGTTATACTAATGCAGCATGGACACCATTAGATGGCGTAAGAGATTTAGATGGTAATACATATATTACAGCAGAATTAACGCCTGGTGCAAATGATGATACTATTCGTTTTTATACTAATGGTGTTCTCCGCGCAGATATAACTGAAACTCGAGCAAGGTTTGATAAATTAGAAGTAGACGAAATTACTATTGACGGTAATGTTATCTCAACAATTAGTGCCAATCAAGATTTACAGTTATCCCCAAACGGAACCGGTTCTATTTTAATAGAAGACTTTGCAATTACTAGCAGTTCGATAACTAACACTGTATCAGATGCAGCGTTTACTTTTGAAATCACCGGCGACAGTTATTACAAGTTTAGCGGAACAAAAGGTGTTGTGTTACCATCTGGTACTAGTTTGCAAAGACCGTCAGCAGGGAACACAGAAACAGGACAATTACGCTGGAATACAGATCTTCAGATTGCCGAAGTATATAACGGATCTGAATGGGGACTAGTTACCGGACCAGACGGATTAATTACAGAAGCAATTGCAACTGATCTCTCAATTGAATACGCATTATTATTAGGATAACAAATGGCTACATTTTTTAAAAATCAATTAATTAAAGAAATAGGAACATCACCTGTAACTGCAATAACTACAGGAGCATCATCGCAAATAACTGTAATTGGACTATCAGTGAGTAATCTAACTACCTCAGCAGTTAAAGTTAATATAACAGTTGTAGACGACTTAGCTGTTGAAGTTTACTATCTTAAAGATACAATTATTCCGGCAGGCCTTAGTCTTAGACCAATTGTCAGCGGAGAAAAATTAATCTTACCAGCGGATTATAGTATTAAGATCTCGGCTGATACAGCAACTTCACTTGATGCTACATTTAGTTACGTAGAGATAGTGTAAGGAATTCATTATGGATTATGTTGGCGGAAACAATACAGTATTATCAAGTAGCGGCGTTGGCTTTCTTCAAGTAGGATTGTGGAAAGTAGCAACGGGCACAACCGAAATTGATAGTTTCCATCCGGGACAAATTGCTTATGCTGATTATACAGTAGTAGCTGATTACAGCGGGACTACTAAAGAGATAACAAAATTTACAGTTGTTGCTACTACAGCTGATGCAGTTACTGATGTGTATAGCAAAGTAGCAGTCGGTGATCCGATAGTTGATATTTCGGTATCAGCTAGCCCGACAGCAGTGACAATAAACGTAACTCCGACAGCTGGCAAAGATGGATGCAAGGTTACGTTTAGTGTTAGGTATTATCAAAGCAGTAGTTAATTATATGTCTATAAATTCTTCTATTAATTCTAATACTGTTTTTAATTTTGTACGACCTATTTTATTTCTTACAGTATTTAACAATCCGGAATGAAGAGGCTTAGGCCATTGTTCATAAGATACCCATGCATAACCGTCGTGTTCGTTATTTAATATAGGAATAAATTCTTCCTTAACTACACATAGGTATGTATAGAAATGAAATTTCTCGTCGTTGCTAACAAATGTTTCTAAAGGAATAGACTTTATAATATCAGGCGGTGTTCCTATTTCTTCTGTGATTTCTCGTTGTAAACCCTGCCAAGGAGTTTCTTCTCCTTCTATTTTTCCACCAACAAGTCCCCAGCATTGTTTATTTTCCTGGGTTCTATGTAAAAGTAAAAAACGCTTAGTAGTGAGATTATAAAATAACGCACCTGATCCTGTAATTGATTTGTCCATACAAATAATTATCGGATATTATATTTTCAATCATCCATCGAGGTTAAGACGCCATGTACCTGCAGGATAGATACCATCTACTGAAAGCATCCAATCTTCGCCGTCCCATCTATACTGCACGCCGGTGTTTAAGTTGGTAGTATAAACAAATTCTTCTATTTCTGTGTTTTCACTTGCATCAAAAACAATACTCCAACTTGATCCAGTCCATTCGATGATGTCATTTGCGCCAGCAACTAACGATGAACCATTTGTATTCTTCCACGCATCTGCGCCGTCTGTGTTATCTTCATTACCAATATCTTCTAGCAACAATAACCGTAATCCGGAAGTTTTTAAATCTGTAGGATTAGTTTTTAATGGATCAACTATGTAATCAATACTTGTAAATGCATTTGTGTTACGTGCTGGACCTTCGATTTGCGTGTCATCTGGGAATGTATCAGTATCCCAATTTACTACAATTTCGCCGTTGTTTAGTTCATTAATAGTAAACGTACCAGTCATTTCGAAATAATCATTTAATTTACGAATAAGGAATAATCGAGAAATATCATCTTGATATGTACCCGGATGCGGTTCTGTTATCGTAAGCCAGTTAGCATCACTTATGATACCATTCTTTGCAAGTTTAACAGTGCTACCGGAAACATATAAATCATAATCAAGATAGTTTACACCTACTACAGTATTGGTTTCGGTTGTTTCTATATTTCGATTACCGCTGTTAGGATCATCAATTGCTCCTACAGGAACAGGATCATTATATTTTGATAATTGCGGAACAGAATCGCCCAAGTCAATTGTGCCTGCACGTTCGTCGTGTATAGATGCAATAATATTTGTAATAACACCAAGACGTTTTACCTTTACGGGAGGGTTAATCCAGATAGGTGTACTGAATGTTAATGTAGCAACATCAATCTCACTGTCTGTGCCTTGAGGTATCGATCGACTACTGAAATTAAGACTGTCTAAATTTACAACAGTTAACGAAGTCCAGTCGACGTAATTGTCTGTAGTTTGTATCTCGAGCGTCGGGCGGAATATCATTAGAATTTGTTCTAAAATCTGTAATTTTTGATCAGTGTTAGTTGTCCATAAATCTGCATTAACAGTTAATTTGTACGGAACACCCATTAAACGTTCTACTGTGTAATTCTTGCCTTGATAATTTAAATACTCTTGACCTTCGCTATCATATGCACGTTCTCTAACATGTACCTTATCAACAAACGTAGCATCACGTTGTCTTTCGCGGTCTGATTCAAGTCCGGTAATATAGATTGCCATGCGAGGCGCTTTTGGAATCTTGTTCTCAGAATTTTCTCTGATTATATTTGCTACCTGCTTGGTCATGTCTCCGTACTGCACAGGAATTTCTCTCTCAATACCTGAGCCATCTTTGTACTTAAAATTACTAAGCATACGAATCATCTGTGTTAGATATCGTCTTACTTGCCCATCGTAGAAATGCTGTGAAATTTTAGGCTCCTTTATACGTCATCTGGTTTAGCTCGTAGAGCTTTTGTAATACTCTGACGCTCTTGTACTTCTTCGCCACCAATTTCGTTTGTATTTGTATTATTAACAAAAGTGCCAAGTTGTGTTTTACGAGTGTCTGTGTTGGACAGTGTTTCGCGTACATCGTCGGTTACTTTAACCCAACGTTGTCCGTCATAACGGAATAATCTCTTTGGCATAAAATCGCTTCTTAAATAATAATCACCATTTGCGCTATCCATCGGAAATGAAATTCCAGAACCAAATGCTGCGCCATTAGGAGCTTCGTCTAAACCAATAAGGTAACCTTTGTATCCTAAACGATCGGGTTTACCAAACACTTCGTCTGCTGTATTAGTATCAGATGCATTTATATCATCTTGATCAGCAGTTCGTATTTCAGGTCTGCCTTCGTCGTCTAATGCAAGTGTATAAAAATGCGAAGTTTCGTGTCCGGATTTCTTAGCATCAGCTTCTGCTTGATCTAATACTGCTTGATTAATTGCCATATCAGTTGAACAAGTAGATAGCAAATCTCTTAATGTAGTATTTGTATCTTCGCCTGCTGGTCGATCTAGGATATCTGAAAATTCCTGTCCGTCGTACATTTGTTTAAGTTTTACACGATATAAGTGAGGATACCAAGTTTGTGAATAACCTTCAGCGGCACGAGTTACATCTTCTACAACATAAAAACGCTTGAGTGCTAGTTCCAGATCATTAAGTGCGTATTCGTCGATTAGATGCGGCAGCTCAAACACATCCCCGGGCATTATTTTACGTCCGAGTATTTTTATAGATGAAACAATATGTATAGTCATAAACAAAATATCGTTTGATAAAAATAAACCAAATTGTGATAAATCAAAGTCTAAGTCTTGCACATTGTAGATACCGCGAATTGAATAAACATCTTCATCGTACGCTCTATCTCTGTTTTCAAGAAACAACATGTCTTGAATATTTCTTACATTAAGTGCATCGTATTGCGGCTGATCTGCGGTTGCATCTTCGTCGGAAACAATCTTTGGACCAAGATACTTATGTACAAATACATCAGTGCCGCCTACAGTAAATTGTTCTTCGATTATCCTATCAAAGAATCTGTAGTCATTGCCGCGCTCGGGTTTATAAAGACTCAATCTTGGTATGGAACTTCTCCTGTTACTTTATATTTATACGAATAAATACTAGTGGAGACAACACAAAATGGCAGATGAACTAGCAACTAAAAAACAAGAAGTATTTGATTATGTTAACGCATTTTTAGGCGGCGGTATGATTGATGTAGAACTCGATCCAATTCATTACGAAACTGCTCTTAAAAAAGCACTTGGTAAATTTAGACAGAGGTCTGATCACTCAGTCGAAGAAAGCTACATTTTTGTTGACTTAGCTATTGACAGAAATGACTACACATTGCCACAAGAAGTAATCGAAGTGCGTCAAGTATTTCGTCGCTCTGTAGGATCACGCACAGGTGGCGGCGGAGGCGGCACAGTATTTGAACCATTTAACATGGCATACACAAACACTTATCTTGCTTCTGGCTCTAGTATGGGAGGATTAGCAACATATGATTTCTTTGCACAACACCAAGAATTGGTAGGACGCATGTTTGGTTCATACATTCAATTTAAATGGAACACAACAACTAAGAAACTTACTATATTTCAACGCCCGAGAGGCCCTGAGCAGATAATGCTTTATGCTTATAACCTCCGCCCTGATGCACAACTGCTAGATGATTATCAAGCTGGGCAATGGATAAAAGATTACACACTTGCCCAATGCAAATATATATTAGGCGAAGCGAGAGGAAAATTTACTACAATTGCCGGACCACAAGGCGGCACTGCATTAAACGGCGATACGCTTAAAGCAGAAGCACAAGCAGAGATTGAAAGATTAGAGATTGAACTAATGCAGCAGGTAGGCGGCGGCAAGGGATATTCTTGGATCATCGGTTAAATTTAGATTGACAACTTAAAGCTTTTCTTATATAATACGTTTATATGGAGAAGCTTTTGAAACCTAAATTATTAATTATCGGTCATGGACGCCACGGAAAAGATACAGTATGTGAAATACTGCGCGACGACTATGGCTTTAATTTTCAAAGCAGTAGTAAATTTTGTTCAGAGAAATTCATTTACGATAAGCTAAAAGACAGATACAACTATTCTTCTGAGGAAGAGTGTTACAATGATCGTCACAATCATAGAGAAGAATGGTATAATTTAATCTGCGAATACAATGTGCCTGATCCTTCACGACTTGGTAGAGAAATCTTTAAAGAATACGACATTTATTGCGGACTAAGGAATGCAGCAGAATATTATGCTATGATTGATAATCATGTTTTTGATTGTGCAGTTTGGGTAGACCGATCGCAACACCTGCCGCAAGAATCACAAGACAGCATGACAATGGACGAAGAAATGGCAGACTATGTTATTGACAACAACGGCACTCTTGAAGAACTAAAAGAGAATGTAGAAAAGTTTTTAAAAGTCGGGGCGTAAATCTCCCTGCTTCCAGACTACGCCTTCTTTCTGTATAATGCGTTGACAGTTTGCACATACGGTTTTTAAATTTGGTACACGACAATCGTCTAAATTTCCATTAATATGAAAAACATTAAATTGCTCAGAGTGCTTACTAGAGAAGCCGCATTTCTCGCATAAGCTTTTCTTAACATAACCAGCTTGTCTCCATTTAGGTATGCCGTGGGCATATCCTCCATGTTTTAAACAAATCTCACACTTTTTACGATAAAATACTTTCTTATCTTTTTTATAATTGATAGCTGCGGGGCGTAAACCGCATACGCATAATGGTCTCATGTGTGTATTTATTTTTCCACACCTTTAGTGCCCCTTTTCGCCGTGATCAAAGCGGGGTTTTCCGCTCCCTTGTACTAAATACAAATGACGACGAATGTATATAAGTTATTTAACACAAATAGTTATAGCTGTACATAATTCGAATTGAGATTTAAAGGGAGACTCACTAATGGCATTAGTATCACCAGGTGTAGAAGTTAGCGTAATCGACGAAAGTTTTTACACACCGGCAGAACCAGGAACTGTTCCACTTATTTTTGTTGCAACAGCATCAAATAAGGCAAACCCAAGCGGTACCGGAACAGCGCCAGGTACACTGGCAGCAAACGCAGGACGTCCATACTTGCTTACATCACAGCGTGATCTAGCAGAAACTTTTGGAGACCCATCGTTTAAAACCGACAGCAATAACAATCCAATTCACGCAGGTGAATTAAACGAATACGGATTACAAGCAGCTTATTCATTGCTTGGTGTTTCTAATAGAGCATATGTTGTTCGTGCAGATGTTGATTTATCTGAACTTGAAGCATCTGCAACAGCGCCAGCAGGATCACCTGCAGATGGCACATACTGGTTTGACACACAAAATACTAAGTTTGGTATTTTCGAATGGAACGGTAATCCGCAAACAACAACAGGCGGTCAAAGCTTTACTGTTAAAGAAGTTACTGTAATTACAGATGCAACTAAGGTCGATAGCTTTGGTGCACCAAAAACATCGGTTGGTGCAATTGGTGATTACGTGCTGCTTGCAACAACTACACTTAACAAATTGTATTTCAAGAATACAGCAGGTACATGGGTAGAAGTTGGCGCGAGCGATTGGGCAGCAAGCTGGCCAACAGTACGCGGAACAGTAAGTAATCCGACGCTTTTAACAGGCGAGACAATTATTATTAACGGCACAACTGTTACACTTGCAGGAACGTTGCTTTCGAATCTAGCAAATGATATCAACGATGCAGGAATTGCAGGAGTTACTGCGGCAGCAGTTGATGGTAGCATTGAGATTTATTCAACTGGTGTAGATGTTATTGTATCAGAAGGTTCTAATGAATTAATGGCAGATGTTGGTTTAACAGCAGGTACGTTCTACGCGCCATCAGTTACAATCAGTCGTCACACGCAAGTACCTGAGTATAAACTTAACGATACTAATCCGCGCCCAACAGGTTCAATTTGGTCAAAGACTACAGAACCAAATGCTGGAGCACGTTGGAGAGTTAAAGTTTACAATGCAGACACACAATTGTTTGAAGATGTCGAAGCACCACTTTACTCAAGTGGCAGTGCTGCAATTTATGCACTTGACGCAGCAGGCGGCGGCTTAAATCTTCCAGTCGGAACACTTTATGCAAAGTATAATGACTCGGAAGAAAATCCGGTGTTTACAAACTATAAACTATATCGTCGTAGAGCAGCTGGTCCAACTAGCATCCGCTCAGGGGTTATATCCACTGGCATTTCAGCAGGTGCATTTAGCTTCGATATCCAAGAAGGTATTTTAACAAGTGGCGAACTAGCGGCTGCTATTACAGTTAGCGGAACAGCAACAGGTGCTTCGTCGGATGCAGATGTTATTGCTGGAGCAATTAACTCTGCAGGCTTTGTTAATATTACTGCAACAGTTGACGCACAGAACAGAGTTACAATCAGTCACAAACTAGGCGGCGACTTCCGTTTGGTGGATAGCGGTACTGTTTTAACAGAGATGGGCTATACAGCTTACGTAGACGCTAACAGCGGTACAACAAACCTGTATGCAGCACCAGCTGGCGATTCAACAAACACACTAGTAGCAACAAACTGGCAAGTACTTTCGTATACAGCTTCAGAATCTGCACCAACTGCATTAACAGTAGACGGACGTCTATGGTATTCATCAGTTGTTGACGATGTCGATGTTATGGTTCATAACGGAACAACATGGGTTGGTTACCAAGATTCAACTAGCCCATTTTATTCTGTAACCGAAGACGAAAAAACAGACCCAGCAGGTCCTATTGTTTCTGCAACCGAGCCGACTCTACAAAGCGACGGTACTGCACTAAAGAATGGCGATTTGTGGATTGACACAGCAGATATCGAAAACTATCCAACTATCTACAAGTACAATGATGTACTTGCTGATTGGGAACTAGTTGACAAGTCTGATCAAACAACCGAAGACGGTATCTTGTTTGCAGATGCTCGTTATAACACCTCGGGTGCTAACAGCAATACAGCAGGCGAAATTGTTGATCTATTAGCAAGCAACTTTGTTGACTTTGATGCTCCAGATCCAGCACTATACCCAAAAGGTATGCTACTTTGGAACCTACGTCGTTCAGGCTTTAACGTAAAGCGTTTTGCACGTAACTACGTTAACACAAGTTCTGATAACATACGCTTTAGTGACGAATCAATGAGTGGTTATTATGCTAATCGTTGGGTAACTGAATCAGCAAACGAAGCAGACGGTTCGGGTGCATTTGGACGTAAGGCACAACGTAAGGTTGTGGTACAAGCGCTCCAAGCAACAGTAAACAGCAACCAAGAGATCCGCGACGACGAATCAAGAATCTTTAACCTAATGGCAACACCGGGTTATCCAGAATTGATCGGTGAGATGATCTCACTTAACTTTGATAGAGGCCTAACAGCATTTATCGTAGCAGACTCGCCAGCAAGACTCACACCAGATGCAACATCGCTTAACGAATGGGGAACAAACGTTGCTCAAGCAGTTGAAGACAACGATGATGGATTGGTATCAAGAGACGAGTATATGGGTGTTTACTATCCATGGGGCTTTACAAGTGACAACTTTGGTAACAACGTAGTTGTACCCCCAAGCCACATGATGCTACGTACAATTGCACTAAGCGATCAGGTTAGCTATCCATGGTTTGCACCAGCTGGTACACGACGCGGCGGAATTACTAATGCAACGTCAACAGGCTATGTAACAAGCGAAGGCGAATTTAACGCAATTGCTCTTAACGAAGGACAAAGAGATACATTGTACTCAGTAGATGTTAACCCAATTACATTTATTACTGGTGCAGGACTTGTAGCATTTGGACAAAAGACAAGAGCAAGAAGCGCAAGTTCGTTGGACAGAATCAACGTTGTTCGTCTTGTAGTATATCTGCGCTCGCAGCTTAAGAGACTTTCAAAGCCATACTTATTCGAACCTAACGATAAGATCACAAGGGACGAAATTAAGCAGGCAGCAGAAAGCTTGTGCTTAGAACTTGTAGGTTTACGCGCACTATATGACTATCTAGTTGTATGTGACGAGTCAAACAACACACCATCGAGAATTGATAGAAATGAGCTGTATCTGGACATTGCTATCGAGCCAGTCAAGGCAGTTGAATTTATCTATATCCCACTAAGGTTGAAAAACACTGGTGAGATTTCAGGGCTTTGATAGGCATAAATAGTAGCAACAAGGAGAGAATTTAAATGGCAATCTCAACACTATCAAAAATTACTGTTCCACTAGCGAGCGACCAATCCGCGGTCGCTCAGGGACAGCTAATGCCAAAGCTACAGTATCGCTTTCGAGTGATACTGGAGAACTTTGGAGTAAGTACGCCAAGAACAGAACTTACTAAGCAAGTTATGGACGTAACCCGTCCTAACTTAACTTTCGAAGAGATCACAATTGACGTGTATAACTCACGTTCGTATCTTGCAGGAAAACACACTTGGGATCCAATCACGCTTAACTTGCGCGATGACGTAGGTGGCAACGTGCAGAAACTCGTAGGCGAGCAAAACCAGAAGCAGTTCGATTTCTTCGAACAAGCATCAGCAGCATCTGGTATTGACTATAAGTTTACAACACGCATTGAGATCCTAGACGGTGGTAACGGAGCGTTTGACGCAACTGTACTTGAAACATTTGAACTATATGGTTGTTTTGTACAAAACACCAACTGGAACTCATTAGCTTACAACAGCAATGAACCAGCAACTGTTACACTTGCAATTCGTTACGACAACGCAATCCAGTCACCACAAGGATCTGGCATTGGTACAAATGTTGGACGTACAACAAATACACTTATTACAGGTGGCGGCGGCGCTATCTAATAATAGTTACAAGCAAAATAAAAGGGGCCATGTGCCCCTTTTATTATGACTACTTTTTCTGATATAAATACAATATGTCAAATTTTTTAAATGGATTCTTAGATAACTTATTAAACGGGGCATTATCTCCGCGAGGCGATTTATCTGACTACAAACACGCTTCGTATCTATACAACCAGAACTCGTTTGCTTTAGCACCGAGACATAAATTTCTTTATCACGTTGTATTTGAACCATCAGCTGAGGCATTAAATTATATGCCTCAATTAAGTAACAGAAATAGAGAAGAAATCAACATGCTAGTTAAGTCTGTTGACTTGCCTCAATTTAATGCAGAGATTGAAACAAAGAATCAATACAATCGTAAAAAGAATGTACAAACAGCTATTTCTTATGATCCTGTTCAAATAGTATTTCATGATGACAATGTAGGCATTACTACATCATTGCTAGAAGCATATTATCGTTATTATTACGAAGACGGAAACTTACTTGGTAATGCATCTGCATATGATCCAAGGTCCACGTACAAGTCATCACAGTTAGCAAAGATTAACTACGGTATGACTAACAAAGCGCAAGTGCCATTTTTTAGAAGAATTACCGTATTCCAATTAGCTAGACAAAGATTTACAGGATTTACATTAGTTAATCCGATTATTACAAATTGGGGCCACGACTCATTAGATAACGCAGATAGTCAACCAACAGCAAACACTATACGAGTAGCATACGAAGCTGTGCACTATACTCGAGGAAATGCAGGCGAAGATAGTCCTGCTGGTTTTGCTAAATCGCACTACGACAAACAACCAAGTTCGATTAGATCAACAACAAGTGATTTTGGAAACGGTGGCGTGCTCGGTACTGTAGGTGATATTCTAACCGACGTTACAACAGGAAACACTGGTCTAAGTACAGTTCTTAAAGGAATTGATTTGTTTAGAAATTCAAAAACATTAACTTCTGACAGATTACGAACAGACGGTGTAAGAATACTTGAAAACTTTGCATCAACTGCAATACGTTCTGCTCCGTTGTTTATTAATTCTAATACATCAACTAATTCGTTAAGCGGAATAGCAAACACATCGTTTCCTAAAAGTGCAGGACCTGGTGCAAGAGCGAGTCAAACGACTAGCCAAGGCGGATCAGTTGATACTGCTAGCTCGTCGTATGCTGCAAGAATAGCCCAAGCAAGAGAGAACAATAGATAATGTCAAACTATGAAAATAAACCTTCTGATAGCGCAACCGAAGTTAAAGAATTCTATGACAGATATTTTGTTAAAAGAATATCATATCCGGCTGCTGAAGTAGATGCAGTTTTTAATTTCTTTACAAAGCGTAATTTTGAAGAACAAGCTGCCCGCGCAGTTAGTTCAGTTCTTTTAGAGCAGGCTAAACTAGACGGAATTAAAGTGTTTAAATTGTTAGACACACTTAAAGGATTGTCCGAAGTGCAATTAAGTTCAGTAGTTACAGAAATACTTAACTACAATCGCCCGCGTTCTAGCACACTTGGTTATAGAGTTGAGAACCAGTCACAGTTTAATGAGTTACGCAACATAATACTATAATGTCTAGATTTGCACAAGGAAAATTTACGCCAAAGAATCCTGAAAAATATATTGGCAAAAAGACTCCTACGTACAGATCAGGCTGGGAATTCACGTTTATGAAATTCTGCGACGAGAATCCTAATATACAACAATGGGCAAGTGAAGCAATACGCATACCTTACAAGAATCCTTTTACAGGTAAGAACACAGTATATGTGCCAGACTTCTTTATATCTTATACAGACCAAAAAGGTATCGATCACGTTGAACTAATAGAAGTCAAACCAAAAAATCAAGCAATACAAGAACAAGTGGGCAAGAACAAAAGCAATCAAGCACAGTATGCGCTAAATCAAGTAAAGTGGGCAGCGGCACAGGCATGGTGTAAGCAACAACGTATAAAATTCCGTATTGTTACCGAGGACGATATCTTCGGTGGCGGTCGGAGAAGATAACTAAATACACTTGGAGAAATAGCGTATGTTTAAATGCAAAAATTGCGAGCGAGATTGTCATTGCGGCAGTCCGTTGTTTGAAGAAGCACGTAACTGGCGGGAAGAACGCCTAGGCGAACGAAAAGTTTGTAACGAATGCGACTGCAAAAACTGCAACAAAGAGGCATCCGAATTATGACACGTAAATTAGAAGAACTTTTAAACCTTCCTGATTCAAAAGATGTAGTCGACGAAGAGCTCAAAAAGAAACAAGCAGAAGCGCTTGCTGAAAAGAAACGTAAGAAAAGTAAAGCATCAAAAGCGTTAACAACTTATGAGCAGCTTGATAAGATTACTTCGGCACTGCCGAGAGTTAAAGGACTTAATAACAAAGGCGATGAAGAAATCGACGACATTGCAGAACGTGCGTTAAAGTCATATGAAGACCTAATGGATCTTGGTATGAATGTAGAACAGCGCTATGCAGGTAGAATATTTGAAGTAGCAGGATCAATGCTTAAAACAAGTCTAGATGCAAAGACAGCAAAGCTAGACAAAAAATTAAAGATGGTCGATTTGCAACTTAAGAAAGAAAAGCAAGACAATGACTTGCGAGCTAAAGAAACCAACAACGGAGTAGTTAACGGCGACGGTGTAGTTATTACAGATCGTAACAGCTTACTAGCCAGCATTAAAGGCAACGCTGCTAAATAGCTATAAGGGGATTACAATGAAGAAGTTTTTAGAATATATAGTCGAAAGTGAAAAGAAATATGAATTTAAGATTCGTATTGCTGGTCACGACATACCGACTGACAGAGTAAGCAAGTTAGAAACAGCATTGCAAAAGTACGAGTTAGTGTCATTTGCATCTGGCAGGAAAACACCAATACAAGAAAATCCGTTACACTTTCCGCAAATTCAAAATTGCGAAGTAATGACATATGATGCTGTATTAAAATACCCTGCAACAGCAACAATCTTGCAAAAGTATCTAGCTGATACAATTGGATTAGCAGAGACACATGTTCTTGTAACATCTGCAACTGAGCCTTTTGAAGAGCTTGCAAATCCAGCAGCTAAAAGCGACACATACGAGCCGATCCTTTCTAAAACAGAAATGGAAGATGCTGACCCCGATGCACAAAGCAAAGTAGGCTCAAACAGAGTAATGGACTTGCTTAAAGAACTAGAGCAAGCAAGAGCAGAACGCACTACAGGTAATCCAACAGAAGGAACTCCAGTAGGCGACAGCACAGATATATCCCCAATAGTAAACACCGATTCGGTAGTAGGAGGTTAACATGGATAACCAAAAAGACATTTTTAAAGCTTTAATTCAAGCAGTAAAATCAAACGACGTAGACACTAAGCCAGCAAAGCAACTAAACGAAGCGGCAGCAGCAAATATCAGTCTTACAGGCGACAGCGCGGCAGAAGTAGAACAACTAATGCGTATGTTCAAAAATGCAGGAATGCCAGATGCAGCGCCGGCGCCGATGTCTATTCAATCAGGCGAAGAAGAATCATGTGGGTCAGGCAGTGAAGAAGATCCTGAATCAATATCGATAGCAATGGGCGACATGGAAGACGAGCACGAAAATGGCGAATATGACAGCCAGTCTAACGAAGAATATGAAAATGAGCCAAATGACGAGTACCAAGACAACGAGTATATGCAACATGATTTAGCTGGCGGTATTAACAAGCCGAAGAAAATGTATGCAAAAGCACAAGATGGTGACAACGCAATGGCAGTTGAAACTATTAAGCAGTCTCTTTTGAAAGCACTTAGTGAAAAGATGCAAGATGACAAAGTCGCCGAAGCAAGCAAACCGTCATGGGAAAAAGAAGGCAGCTGGTCAAAGAATATAAAGAAGAAGCAAGACGAATATCTTCCTAAGAGTTCAAAGAAGCCAGTTGCTAAAGAAAAGAATACAACTGAAGCTTCAAAAGAAACGAAGTTTTCAGGCTATTCAAAAGGCAATAATAAAAAAGGGCATCCAGACCAAGGCAAGCTTGTTGGAGAGAGCAAAGAAGTTAACGATATTGTTAAACTTGCCCTAACAGAAGTAAACGCACCTTCTGCAAACAAAACACAACATGCACTGGACCTTAAGAAACTAGCAGGTATCTAAATGTCAAAGTCGTTAGACGGCGTACTGATTAAAAAAGCCAATCAGAAGGAATCATACACTGAAAAAGAAGTTGGAGAACTTATAAAGTGTATGGATCCTGATGATGGCTATTTGTATTTTTCTAGAAATTTCGCATATATTCAACACCCTGTAAAAGGTAAGTTGTTATTTGCTCCATATGAATATCAGCTAGGATTAATGGACAGTTATCACAGCTTTAGATTTAATATTAATATGATGCCTAGACAAACGGGTAAAACTACTTGTGCTGCTATCTATCTTGCATGGTATGCAATGTTTAATCCAGACCAAACTATTCTAATTGCTGCTCACAAATACACAGGTGCGCAGGAAATTATGTCACGTATACGATTTGTATACGAAAGTTGCCCTGATCATATTAGAGCCGGGGTTACAAGCTATAACAAAGGTTCTATTGAATTTGAAAATGGATCACGTATTGTAAGCCAAACAACAACAGGCAACACAGGACGTGGTATGTCTATTTCGTTATTATATTGTGACGAATTTGCATTTGTGCAACCTAACATTGCTGAAGAATTTTGGACTTCAATTTCACCTACACTAGCAACAGGTGGACGTGCAATTCTTACAAGCACGCCTAACTCAGATGAAGATACATTTGCTACTATATGGAAAGGTGCAGAACAAAAGTTTGACGAGCACGGCAACGAGAGCGACGTAGGAGTCAACGGGTTTCACTCGTTTATATCAACATGGGACGAACATCCAGATAGAGACGAAGCGTGGAAAGCTACCGAAGTTGGAAGAATTGGTGAAGAGAAATTCCGTCGTGAATACGGCTGTGAATTCCTTGTATTTGATGAGACTCTTATTCACGCAATTAAGCTTGCTGAAATGGAAGGCATATCTCCTATACTTAATATGGGACAAACACGCTGGTATAAGAAGCCAAAGAAACAATATTCTTATGTTGTAGCACTCGACCCTAGTATGGGAACCGGTGGCAACAATGCAGCTATACAAATTATCGAAGTTCCTACTTACATACAAGTAGGAGAATGGATGCACAACGACACAGGCATACCTGGGCAGATACGAGTACTAAAAGACATCTGCACGTACATTGCAGATAGATGTAAAAATAATGGAGAAAATGTATACTGGTCTGTTGAAAATAACGGACTTGGAGAAGCAGCTCTAATTGTAATTGATGATTTTGGAGAAGAAACTATTCCCGGAATGTTCCTCTCAGAGCCTGCACGAAAAGGGCACGTTCGTAAATTCCGTAAAGGTTTTAACACGACTCACGGGCATAAGATCTCGTCGTGTTCTAAGTTAAAAACGATGGTAGAAAATAATAAATTTACCATTAATTCAAAGCCACTTATTTCTGAATTAAAAAACTTTGTAGCAACTGGATCTTCGTATCAAGCTAAGTCGGGACAAACAGACGACTTGGTTTCTGCAATCTTGTTAACCTTACGAATGCTAACAGTAATGAAAGACTGGGATGCAAAGATTTATAACACCTTCACACAACTTGACGAGGATGAGAAATACGACGTTGCTCCGATGCCAATGTTTATCAGTATAACTTAATAAATACAATATGAAAGATTTAAGCACAATAGGTGAAGAACTATTTAACAAGATTCGCGGACGATTCCCGTCAGTTACCATCGGTGACGAAAACGGCAAAGTAACCAACGTTCCAGAAGAGGCAAGATTTTTTGATTTTGCATATTCAAAAATGGATCCAAACAACAAAGTATCTGTTAGCATAGATGAAGACAGTGGCTTGGTTGTGATGTACAACAGTGATTTAATTGCACTCGAAGGCAGCAACAGAAAAAGCGACTGGTACGGATTCTTACGTGAGTTACGTCGATTTGCTCGCAAGCGGTTACTTAGTTTTGACACTAGAGATATTGAGCGCAACAATTTAAAGAAAAGAGATTACAAGTATCTCGCTAAACCTCCAAAGGACGAATCAATGAACGAATCAAAGATGTACGGCACTGCAAGAATAAGCTACCAGGATGTAGGAAACGCAAGATTAATGGTGCGTCATACTAAGCCGGTAAACACAGAATTACCAACAGGTAGAACGATGCATATTGAAGGCATTTACATTGAGAGTTCAGAAGGTGAAAGATTTAAATATCCATTTAAGCACATGTCAGGTGCTCGTGCAATGGCTCGTCACGTATCCGAAGGCGGTAATGCGTATGATGAGTTTGGCGGGCACATTACGGGACTATCAGAAGAACTAGCAAAACTACGCAAGTTTAAATCGTACATGGGTCGTTCAAGTGTTATGGCAGAAGGTTTGTCGGGATACATGGACGTTGTTAACGAACGAGTAAGCGAAGTAAAATCACGCATTGATAAACTACAGCGCGAAAGCTATTACAAAGAAGCTTTTGAAGGTTTTGAAAAGCCTATGTTTGAAGATGTTCCAGAAGACGTAAAGCAAGACTGGATTGCACAACTTACAATTAAACAGTTTAACGAAGAATTGCAAGATGTATTTCCTTACATCTACAAGCTTATCGGAGAAGCCGGACCACGCGAGCTTACAGCTGATGAGATGGTGTCCGAAGATGATCCGTGCTGGAAAGATCACAAGCAAGTTGGAATGAAAGAAAAAAGCGGCAAAAAAGTGCCAAATTGTGTTCCGGAAGAAGAAGAACTAGAACGCGGAATTGAAGAAATGATGGGACAATTTGCAGAACATCAAATATCCGAAAAGAAAGATTACAACTTTACAGCAGATGACATTCAAAAACTACAACGCATCAAAGATTTGAAGCAAGCACAAGAATTTGCATTTAAATTAGTTTCTGCAGATTCAGCTAAGCCTATGCAAAAGCAAAAAGTTAACTGGTTTAAGCAAAATATTGCTTCAAAGAAATCAGTAATGGATCTTGTAAAAATGATGTACGACCTTCTACTAAGTGGAGAAGGTAAAGGTGTAATTGGATCAGGTAGCAGCATGAGCAAAAACAGCTATCGCAGAACATTTGATTCTGTTGAAGAAGCCGGCGGCGTTGGTAACCTTTATCTTAAATTTAGAACACAAATGACTCCGGGTTCGAGCGCAGAAGGTTCTGTTCCTTACCTTGTAGGTTTTGCAGGTTTTGAACAAGATCCTAAAGATCTAAAAATGAAAACAGCAACCCGAAAGTTTCTTAACTTAAACACTCAAAAAGATATTCAGAACGCTGTTAAGAAATTGATGAACGACAAGGTGTTTGTAAACGCTGGGAAGATTATATTATATAGAGAAGACAGTGTAGTCGGGCAACACCCGCAACTGCGTGACTTCTTTAAGTGGATGAAATCATACAGCGGCGAAGCAGTCGGAGTAGAACGTGCGCCGGATAGAGACAAGATTGAAAAAGATCCTAATGGACCTCTTAAAAAGAGAGCAAAGAAAGGCTCGTTTGCATCAGGAGACAGAGAAGTAACTGCACCTGATAAGAAGATGACTAGATACCTTACTATTGATAATGCTCGACTTCTTGACATGTTTAAAAAGCAATATCCAGACTTTATGAGAAAGTATTACAAGCCTGCTCAGAGGACGTTTGTTATGCCTGATAAGGTCTACAGACAATTTGCAAACACAGTAACGAAGCCGGCAATAGTACAAAGCTATGGTCCAACTAAGATAACAGTTGATCAAGAGAAGAGTTTTGCAGAAGAGCCACAAATGAAAGCAGCAAAGCCGGATCAGATACCATTAGGTGAATTTATCCTTAGCTATTTTGATAAAGAAACTGGGCGATTCCCTAAGGGCGAAACAGCAGTGCTTACGTCAATTGAGAAAGACTATGGTGAAAGCTTTATTGATCCTGCAAAGAAGTTTATTGAACAGATCCACGGTAAGTTCGCAGAGCATACTAAGCGTCCAGAAATAAATGATGTAGAGCAACTAGGCGACAGTGAAATTGGCGAGAGAGCCGGCGAAAAAAGTGGTGAATTTGACAGCTATATAGACGATGACGACGGCACAGAAGTAACTGTACATTGGGAAGCAGACGAAGATATGTACGGAAATTCCGACATCACATTTTATGCAGTTGATGCAGCAGGAAACGAAGTAGATTATTCTCCAAGAGATGAAGCTCGTTGGAAAGAAGAACTCGGCGATCAAATGAGCAGCTACGACGACGAACGCGGCGATCATATGTATCAACAGCAAAAAGACAACGGCTTTGAATCATCTGGGTACCGTGAAGAAATGGCTGGTATTGCAAAGTTAGCAGGTTTAAAGTAACCTGCTAACCCCTTGAAAACATTCGCTTTTTGCGTATTTTTCTCTTGACTTGCTAAATAAGTGTGTAATAATACAAGTATAGTGTTGTTACACATTAGGCACTTATAGGCATTACAGGAGAAAATCACATTATGGCCACACTAGCAGAAATTCGCGCGAAACTTAAAGAGCAAGAAACCAGAGGCGGTTCTAACTCAGGACCGTCAGACAACGCAATATTCCCTTTTTGGAATATGCAAGAAGGACAATCATCTACAGTTAGATTCCTTCCAGACGCAAACCCTAAAAATGACTTTTTCTGGCAAGAACGATTAATGATCAAACTACCCTTTGCAGGTATTAAAGGTCAAACTGATTCACGACCAACAGTTGTACAAGTACCATGCATGGAAATGTATGGCGAAGCTTGTCCAGTTCTTACCGAAGTACGTCCATGGTTTAAAGATCCAGCTATGGAATCTATGGGTCGTACATATTGGAAAAAGCGTTCGTACATCTTCCAGAATCTGGTTGTTGAATCAGATATGAACGAAGAGAACAAGCCAGAGAATCCGATTCGTAGAAGTATTATTGGACCACAAATCTTTGGATTGATCAAGGACGCACTTCTTGATCCAGATCTTGAAGACTTGCCAACTGACTATGCAAACGGTCTTGACTTTGTTATTAAGAAGACTAGCAAAGGTAATTTTGCTGATTATTCAACATCAAAGTGGGCACGTCGCGAGCGTCCGTTGTCACAATCTGATATCGACGCAATTGAAGAGCATGGTTTGCTTGATCTGTCTGACTTTATTCCAAAGCAGCCAGATGCAGTAGCAGTGCAAGTTATTAAAGAAATGTTTGAAGCAAGCGTTGATGGCGAACCATACGATCCAGATCGTTGGAGCCAGTACTTCCGTCCAGCAGGCATGAGTCAAGCAACAGGCGATCCAAACAAGACACCTGCACCTGCACCTAAGCCAGCCCCGGCAGCTAGCGAAGACATTCCTTTTAAAAGCAATGAAGAAGCAGCGGCAGAGGCATCAGTATCTCCGCCAGCAGAAACAGCACCTGCACCAGATGCAAGTGCAAGCGGTGATGCAAGCGATATCCTAGCAGCGATTCGCAGACGTCAAGGCGCGTAACTAAAAAGAGACAGGGTTTCGGCTCTGTCTCTTTCTTATCTAAAACCATATAGGAGACATAATGGCGAATAAATCATTTGACCCATCTGCATTTCGCAAAGGGTTAACTAAATCCATCACGGGCATGAGCAGCGGCTTTAACGATCCAACAGACTGGATCTCAACAGGCAACTATGCCTTAAATTATCTTGTTAGCGGAGACTTTAATAAAGGTGTTCCGCTAGGAAAAGTAAGCGTATTTGCTGGAGAATCAGGTGCAGGTAAATCATATATTGCATCAGGAAATATTGTAAAAGCAGCGCAAGATCAAGGCATTTACGTTATCTTAATTGATACAGAAAATGCACTTGACGAATCTTGGCTAACTGCACTGGGCGTAGACACTAGCGAAGAAAAGATCCTAAAGCTAAACATGGCAATGATCGACGACGTAGCTAAAACTATGTCAACATTTATGAAAGACTACAGAGACAGTCCAGAAGAAGATCGACCGAAAGTTTTGTTTGTAGTTGACTCGCTAGGCATGTTAATGACACCGACCGAGGTTAATCAGTTTGACGCAGGTGACATGAAAGGCGACATGGGTCGTAAAGCAAAAGCACTCAAAGCACTTGTAACAAACTGTGTGAATATGTTTGGTTCATTTAACGTAGGCATGGTTGCAACCAATCACACTTATGCATCACAAGATATGTTTGACCCAGACGACAAGATCTCAGGCGGCGCAGGCTTTATCTATGCATCAAGTATTGTTGTTGCTATGAAAAAGCTTAAACTAAAAGTAGATGCAAACGGCGTAAAAACTTCTCAAGTACACGGTATTAGAGCAGCATGTAAGGTTGTTAAAACACGTTATGCAAAACCGTTTGAAGGTGTACAAGTTGAGATTCCTTGGGAAACAGGCATGAATCCTTATAGTGGTCTAGTTGAGTTGTTCGAAAAGAAAGAACAGCTTGTTAAACAAGGCAACCGTTTGAAATATGTTGATTCGTCAGGCGAAGAGCATCTTGCTTATCGTAAAGACTGGAATGGCGAAATGCTTGACATGGTTATGTCAGACTACCTTCTTAAAGAAGAACTTTCGGTAAATACCGAGATTGAAGAAGCTGAAGAAATCGATACAGAAATTGATGTCGACATCGAAGCTGAATCCTAAGGAGACTGCCATTTATGGATGAAGATATACTAGTTGATTTGTGGACACTATTTCGACCAAATCTTGATAAAAAACAGATTGAAATTACAGCTGAAAAGTTTGTTGATCTGTGCGCAGACTACGGAGTTAGTGAAGAAACATTAACTCTTAGTTTAGGTGCAGACGCAGCATTAGATGACGCTATTAAGTACTATCTCGATCTTGATGAAAAAGACGACGAGGATGAAGAGGATTACTAAATGGGATGGTACAATAAAGTATCAAGTGACATTAACGAGATTCCAAATGCGATTGCATATTATGAATCTGAATTAGTAGACGCCCAAAAGGAAGTTCGCCTCAAAGGAAATGTAGAAAAAGCAGCCGCTGAATTACCAGGATTGGTAGAACAGCGGTTTGCTCAACTACAAGAAATCGAAGCAATACTAAATCATCTTAACATTAAACTACGTAAAGTACGATCTGTACTTTTTAAAAAGTATCTTGAAAATTATCAAAGAGCACTGTCTAGTAGAGACGTTGAAAAATACGTTGACGGAGAACAGGCAGTAATCGACTATGAAGATCTAATTAACGAATTTGCACTTGTGCGTAATCGCTGGTTAGCAGTTCTAAAAGGACTGGATCAAAAACAGTGGCAGATTACAAACATTGTTAAACTACGAGTAGCAGGAATGGAAGATGCCTCAGTATGAGCAATAATATTAAACACGGATGGCATGTGCTTGAGGGAGATAATACCCTCGAGCGTGCTATGAAAAAAGAAAGAATAACAGAAGTTTCTGAATATCAAAAACAACAGTTAGACATTTCTTATAAATTTTGTAAACAGTTTCGACATGCAATTGATGTAGGAGCAAATTACGGAATAATGTCGTACAACATGGCTAGGAAGTTTCAAAAAGTTTCTGCATTTGAAATTGTACCAGAAGTACTAGAATGTTTTAAACTTAATGCTGCTAAGTTTAACCTATCAAATGTTGATATTTACAACTGCGGGTTAGGCAATAAAGAAGAAACAGTATCCTTGCATTTTAATCCAGGCAAAACTTTTTCCACTCATGTAGACACAAGCAAACCCGGAAACGTAAAAGTTAATAAATTAGATTATTACAATTTTACAGATGTAGATTTCATCAAAATCGATGCAGAAGGATTTGAATCATTTATAATCGAAGGCGGAATGGAAACAATTCAGAAATACAAACCGGTTATTTTGTATGAAAGAAAAGGACATTCGCAACGATATAACAAACCTAACAGTATTGTCTTGGACATATTAGCCCCGTTAGGGTATAAAGAATTAGCACCGATAGATAGAAAAAATGCGTTAATAGGTGTAGCATGAAACAGGTTTACAAATATTGGATGCCCGACAGCGATGACCATTTTGAAAGATTAATTACCAAGCGAATTAAAAATGGCGGACCTGCAGAATATCAGGATGACGTCAGAGACGAAGCATACAAGTACGTAACTGATTTTAATTTAGCAGTAGATGTTGGCGCAAATGTCGGATTATGGGCAAGACCGTTAAGTGAAAAATTTGGAAAAGTCTTAGCATATGAACCTATTCAAGAGGTTTATAAATGTTTGAAATTAAATGTACGAGACTGCAATGTACAACTAAACAACTTTGCTTTAGGCAATGCAAACAGCACAATTGAAATGATTTTTGATCGAGAAAATACCGGTGCAAGTTACGTTGACGAAAGTTCAATAGGCAAAGGCAGTATTGATATAAAGCGTATGGATGATTTAAATTTACCAAGGTTTGGATTACTTAAAATTGATTGTGAAAGATTTGAATTAGAAGTACTCAATGGCGGTATTGAAACTATTTTAAAATATAAACCTATTGTAGTAGTTGAGCAACACCCTGATACTGAATATTGTGCAGGAAAGTTTTTAAAAGAATACGGTGCAAAAGAAATCACCAATGTCAGGAAAGACTATATTTTCGGCTGGTAATGGTTAAATAGCAGCATATAATTTAATAGGAATAACAATGAAAAATAGAGTTTATATAGGCTACGATCCAAGAGAAGATATTGCGTATCAAGTATGCAAATACAGCATAGAATCTCGCAATCCGGATATCGAAGTTATACCTCTTAAGCAACAAGAATTACGCAATTACGAATTATACTGGAGAGAAATAGATAAGTTAGCAGCAACTGAATTTACTTTTACTAGATTTCTTATACCTGAATTAAATAAATTCGAAGGCTGGGCGTTATTTTGTGATTGCGACATTTTGTTTTTAACAGACGTACAAGAACTTTTTGATCAAGCAGATGACCAATATGCTGTGATGTGTGCGCAGCACGATTATAAGCCAACAGACACAATTAAGATGGATGGACAAGTTCAATCAATTTATCCACGTAAGAATTGGAGCTCGGTTATGCTTATTAATTGCGGACACGCATCAAATAAGCAACTAACAAAAGAGCTTGTTAATCATCCAGATACTACTGGTGCATTCTTGCATAGATTTAGTTGGTTAGATGACAGCGAAGTTGGAGAGTTTAGTCACGAATGGAATTGGTTAGTTGATTGGTATGAAGAACCATCTAACGGTAAACCAAAGGCATTACATTATACGTCAGGCGGACCTTGGTTTGAGAACTATAGATTTTGCCATTATCATAAAGAATGGAAATACGAACTTAGAAAAATGATGAACGACAATCCAGAAGAAGCCAATGACTGAAGTAAGAATGCTAGGCACAGATTCTACAGATGTAATCTTAGGAGCATGGATTGAAGGCACCGGTGGCATATCAATTAATGCTAAATCTAGAGATGATTATCCTAAGCATATTCCTCTTGCATTCCGGTCGCTAACTAAGCGTAAATTAATTTATGCACTTTGGGACGAGGGCAGAGACTTCTATTATATAGATACTGGATACATCGGCAATCTAGGAAAAAGAAAAGATTTTCATCGTGTTGTTAAAAATAACGTACAACATTTAACCGGTGTTAAAAAGATGCCAAGAGACAGATTCGAAACTATATGCAGAATGCAACCTTATATGGAATATAAAGGAAAAAGACAAGACACAGGTGAAGCAATTCTTGTCGTTACTCCATCAGGTAAACCCTGCCAATTTTATAATGTTAACAGGGACAAATGGTTAGAAGAAACAATAAGTGAGATTAAAAAACATACAAATCGTCCTATTGTTATACGTGATAAACCCGATCGTCGTAATCGTGTCGGCGACAACTCATTAGCCGCACAGTTACAAACCGATAACATACATGCGCTAGTGACGTACAATTCAATTGCTGCTGTTGAAGCAATACATGCAGGAGTGCCAGCGTTTACCCTTGCTCCAAATGCTGCGCAATCACTAGCATCGCAAGATTTATCTACAATCGAAGATCCGTATTATCCAGCAGAAGAAGCAGTAGAAGAATTTCTTTGTTATTTGGCGTATTGTCAGTACACCCCAGAAGAACTAGCCGACGGAACAGCATGGAAACTACAACAGGAATATCAGCTATGATTTCGGTTGCTGCATATCTATCAGGAATACCACCTAACAACAGAAACCTTGAAAAACCGCTTTTGATTAAGAACTTCATAGAGGGCGTAAACAATTCAGGAGATCAAGGTACTGTTGTCGACACAAGAACAGTACTTCCTGCAGACGTAGCATTAATACAAGGCTTTGTGCACGCCAACAGCAAAAATACTCCCCATTTGATGTTGCGCAAAAAAGTTTTCGAAACACAGTTAGAAGAGAACAAGCGTTGTATTATAGCAGACAGCAATTTGTTTCTTTATGCAGATCCGGGTAATTCAAAAAAATATCTACGTTATTCGTACGATGGAGTATTTCCAAATACTGGAGAATATTGTAATGCAAGTCCTGATCCGGAACGCTGGGAAAAGATAAAAACAGCCTTAGGGATTGCATTAAAGCCTTGGGATTTTAATGGCAAATATTTTCTAATTTGTTGTCAGCGTGACGGCGGTTGGAGTATGGGCGGCAATAGCATTGTTCCGTGGTTAATTAATACTATAACCGAAATGCGAAGATATTCAACTACTCCTATTAAAATACGATTCCATCCCGGTGACAAAAAGAAAAAAGATCATATAGCAAGAATAAAAAGATTACGTATACCAGATACTGAAATATCGGTTGAACCCGATATCCGCAACGACTTTAAGAAAGCAAAGGCAGTAATCACGTATAACTCATCTCCCGGGGTTGCAGCAGCAATAGAAGGTAAACCTGTGGTTGTATTAGATCCGCAACGAAGCCAAGCTGCTTCTGTTTCTCATCACCATCTTAGAGATCTAAAAAACTTAAAAGAATTTGATAGAGAATTTTGGATACAGCAAATTGCACAAATGCATTGGAATTTAGACGAACTAAAATCAGGCGAAGCGTGGACCCATATGAAGAAATGGGCAAAATTGGAAACAAAAACATGAAGATCGAAGTAGTAACTACATTTCATAAAGAAGGTCTAGACACATATGGTCAGAGATTTTTAAACAGCTTTGCACATAATGTGCCTAAAGAAATAAAACTCACAGTGTACGCAGAGAATTGTGTTCCTGTTAATCCTAATTCTAAGCAAATTGTAATATTAGATGCAAGCCACTTAACTGACTTACATGAGTTTAAAACAAAATGGAAAGATGTTCCTAAAGCAAATGGCAAATGTCCGTTTCCAGAAAGACGTCCGAGAGACCATCATAAAGAATTTAAATGGGATGCTGTGAGATTTGCTAATAAAGTGTATGCGGTATTTGATGCAGTAATGAAAACCGATGCCGACTGGGTAGTATGGATGGATGCAGACACTTATGTTCACTCACCTATTACTAACGAAGAGTTTGAATCGTTGTTAGATCCTAAACATTGGATAACTTACGTTGGACGCGGCAAAGGTTCGCAGTCGTGGCCGGAGTGTGGATTCTACGGAATAAACATGCACGATCCAGCAGCACAATATTTCCTAGGCGAGTTTCAGCGTATGTACGACGATGCAGAAAATGGAATCTTCAAACTAGAAGAATGGCACGACTCGTTTGTGTTTGGGCATATATTAAATGACATGAAATCTAAGTATCCTCACTTTTATGATTACACAGATGGGATATATAACAAGACTGCTAAAACTGGCGGTGGCGGACACCCCCTTATTAATAGTGTGCTAGGCACGTGGTTTGATCACATGAAAGGCGGTCGTAAAGACACAGGACATTCTCATAAAAAAGATCTAATGTCCCAACGCAAGGAAAAATATTGGAATGAAATTTAGTCTATGGACCAAATACGGAGCGCAAAACTCAAAACCTGTATTTGATGCTTTTGCACAATCATTAAAAAATGAAGGGCACACTGTTGTTTACAATGAGCCTGGAGCAGACAAAGACGTAATATGGAGCGTACTTTGGAAAGGAAAGATGGCATCAAATAAAGCCATCTTTAACAGCAGCACTATTGTTTTAGAAGTAGGCGGTATTAAACGAGGCACAACGTGGAAGGTAGCAATAGGTGGCATAGATCGCCATGCAATGTTTCCGAGACCAGATCCAGGGGACGAACGAGCTAAGAAGCTAGGATTAAAAGCAGACCTATGGTGCCCAAATACAAAAGGACCGGTTGTAATTTGTTGTCAAAATTATAATTCATTTCAGTGGAACGGAAAACCAAGTATCGAACAATGGTTAGAAAATACTATAATTGAACTTCGGCAACACACCAAACGAGACATTCTAATTAGAGCCCATCCAAGATCTACAATTTCCGACATATCTAAAAAATTCAAAAACGTGCAATATTCAGTACCAACAAAAATCCCCCGCAGCTACGATGATTACGACTTCAATCCAAAAACCGCTTGGGCAGTAGTTAACGCATCTTCTGGCCCTGGTGTACAAGCAGCTATAAAAGGGATCCCTGTTTTTGTAGAAAATGCAAGCCTGGCATGGGACGTAGGAAATCATAACCTTTCTACAATAGAACATCCAGAAATGCCAGATCGCACAGAATGGATAAATCATTTAGCTTACACAGAATGGACTGTGTCTGAGATTGCCAGCGGCGAACCGTTAAAGAGGTTGACAGATCACTTGTAGTATAGTATCTTAGTATAAGCACAACCTTATAGAGGACGTTATGCAAGATATTGAAACCATGATCGCTACCTTACATCTAACCAAGGTAATGAAAGATTCTAAAGATAAAAAAGTAATTTCATCTTTGTATCGACAAACAGCTGATAATAAACTAGGACTAACTGCTCGTCAGATGGTTCTAGCTTCTTCTATTTTAGACAAACATCGTAGTTATCTTGAAGAAACTAAAATTGACTACGATGTCGCTATTGCTAATACTGCCCTTGGAATCAGAGAAATTGATCGCACACGTTTGATTACAATAATTGATTCAACGATTGCTGTACGATTTGCATTCTCAACCGAAATCCTTAAAAAAATAAGAGTCTTACAACGAGACATTGCAGGGCACTATTACAAAGACAAAACTCATTTCTGGCCCGCAACGCACAAAAATCTTTATAAAATTATTTCAAATTTAAAGGATATGTCTTTTGAAATCGAAGAAGACTTAATGGAACGATACGCAGAATACGAAAATATTATCTTAAACAAAACTGCACATCTTCCTTATGTTGAAATTGGGAAAATTTCAAGACTTCATGCCAATTCAAAAAAAGCAATGATAGCAGAACTCGGAGAACCAGCTGCGGAAAATATTCACTTGTTTCAAGATCGTTCTGTGCAGTACGGAACACTTGTAAATCAAGATCAAGTAAACAATGCATTGCGTTCAAAAACAGAATTGACTGGACTAATTGCAAATCGATGCAAATCGCATGTTAATCTTTTGCCTAGCGAATTCGGGTATAGTGACATTTTTAAGTCGTTGCTAGAACTCAACCGATTCCCTCTCATGATCGTACTTGATGATAAATCTGCATTGCAGCAATTAAAGACTACACACGATGCGTTGCAGGGAATTGTTGCAAACGAAGACATCTCTGTTCTATATCGATTGCTTAACAAAGGCACCGGCATTGAATACAACGAATATGTAAAGTCAAGCAAAATCAACAACCGACTTGACAAAACTACTAAAGTGTTGTATACTAACAAGAATAAGCTACAAAAAACTATTTTAAAAGAAAATATACAAGCTAAGACAATTTTATTATGCTCGAGTACTAGATTAACTGCTAAACTCGAGAACTACGCAAATTCAACAGACTTGGTCATTCATTATGATACCTCTATAACAAGCTGGAGAAGCGTATTGCAAAGAACGGAACTCTTACGGAGAATGAATGCCAACGTGCCAATTAAAAATATTTGACGAAGTTAATATTAAAATAGAAGGCTTGCCCGCAGACATCCGTCGCAAGTTAACTAAAGAAATGAAATTTGAAATACCTTATGCTCGGCACACGCCGCAGTTTAAGTTAGGCCGATGGGACGGAATGAAAGGATATTTTGGACTTTCTGGTCACGGCTATTTAAATCATTTAGAGAAACTATTACCTATTCTTGAGGCTAACGGTTATGCAATTGACGACATTGAAGACAATCGTCATGTTGTTGATTTAAGTATTGATCCTATTACAGAAGATTATTGGGGCGATCAAGTGTGGCCACCAGGGCATCCTGCGGCAGGCGAACCAATACGAATGCGCGACTATCAAGTCGAAGCTGTTAACAATTTTATTAAGAATCCGCAATCGTTGCAACAGATTGCAACAGGCGCAGGTAAAACAATTATGACAGCAACACTGTCAAAAATTGTAGAACCTATTGGACGTTCTATTATTATTGTTCCAAATAAAAGCCTTGTTGTGCAAACAGAAAAAGACTATATAAATGTAGGTCTTGACGTAGGTGTGTACTTTGGTGATAGAAAAGAATTAGGCAGAACGCATACTATCTGCACTTGGCAAAGTCTTAACATTCTTGACAAGAAAGGCGCAGACGGATCTTCAAAGCTTACATTGGCAGAATTTCTCGAAGGTGTTGCAACGGTTATTGTTGACGAAGTTCACCAAGCAAAAGCAGATGTTCTTACAAAATTGTTAACAGAGAATCTACGTCACGCTCCAATACGTTGGGGATTGACGGGAACTGTACCAAAAGAAGATTTTGAATTTATGGGAATCTTAGCTGCAATCGGCCCAGTTGTAGGAAACATTGCAGCGCATGATTTACAAGACCAAGGCGTTCTCGCTAAACTGCAAGTTAATATCGTGCAGTTGCTAGATATGGTAGATTTTAAAAACTATCAAGAAGAACTAAAATATCTAGTTACAGATCAGAAAAGATTAGAATATTTAGGCAAACTGTTAACAAAGGTTAGCAATACAGGCAATACATTAATACTTGTGGATAGGATATCCACGGGCACACTTTTAACAGAACTTATTGAAGGTGCAGTTTTTATCAACGGATCGGTCAAAGTAGACGACCGTAATACAGAATACGATGATATTAATACATCTGAAAATAAAGTAATTATTGCGACTTATGGAGTCGCTGCCGTTGGAATTAATATTCCGCGAATATTTAATCTAGTACTAATTGAACCAGGCAAATCTTTTGTTAGAGTTATTCAGTCAATTGGTCGAGGAGTACGTGTTGCAAAAGACAAAGACTTTGTAAATATTTGGGATATTACTAGTAATTGTAAATTCGCAAAAAGGCATTTGCGTGAACGTAAAAAATTCTATAACGAGGCAAAATATCCATTTTCAATAGAAAAGGTTGACTGGAAATGAAAATCCTAACACTCGAAAATACATTCTTTAACTTAACGCAACTACCGGACGAAATAGAAGACGACGTACGATTTGCAGTACTAGATAATTCAGATAATAAGAATCCAGATTTCTTTTTTGTTCCTCTTATCTTTCTGGAATCTTTTAGTTCGCCTGCTGTTGTATTAGACGTCGGCGGCCACGAAGTAACTGTTCCTCTGGATTGGTGCATTGCATTAGGTGACAGAGAAACAGGTAACGACTTAGAAGTAATCTCAATTACTAGTTTGAATCTAAGAGGCTTTGATGCGTTCATATTCAATCCTCTAACCAGTTACATGACCAGCTTTGCTCCTGTAAAAGTTGTTAACTTTTATAACGACGTGCAATGGTATTTTCCAAAGATGCGAAACGGCCAATTGCTAGCACTACCAATTGAAGACAAACCAAATCCACAATGCATTTACATCGTTAAAGAAATTAGCAGACAAAGCGAACTGATTGACTATGACTTGCTGATGTAACATGTGGATATTTCTAATCATGTTAGGATTACTTAAACTAGCACTGTTTTTTGTTATAAAGAATTTGTTAGAATCTATAGCTTGGAAATTAATAGTAAAATCTGTTAAATCAAGGGTATCAAAAAAAGATAAAAGTTGACAACTTGCACAAAGGAAAGTATAATTATAACATGACACAACAAAATAATATTAACCGAAGAAATTTTATAACATGAGTAAGCTTCCGTTAAAAGATATACTTGCTGCAATTGATTACAACGCCAAAAGCGTATGGAAGGAATTCAGCGACGAAGATAGAAAACAAGTAAGTTTCTGGTTACTTAATCGTTATGTTAGTTCGGTTGAAGGGACGCCGGATCAAGTAGAGCTTGCTGTATTAAAAGTAAACGAATACTACAATAAGAACTGGAATGTAATTGGCACAAAGCACCCGCACTTACAGTGGCAACTTTTATGTGCCGCAGGAGGTGAAGGAAAGATCCAAAGACACACCTGGATTGGTCATAAGAAAAAAGGTGTAGACAATTCAAAAACTGCTAAATTTATTGACAAGCACTTTCCTAATATGAAGACAGATGAGGTTGAATTACTTGCTAGAATATCTACCAAAGAAGAAATCAGAGAGTTGGCTAAAGACCTTGGTTATGAAAAACGAGACTTCCCGGTCTAATAAACCTTTTAAGTGTGGTTATTGCAACACTGGGTTTACTAGAGAAAAAACATTATTCTCACATACGTGTGAACAAAAGCGCAGGCATTTGCAAAAAGACGACAAGCATGTTCGTCTTGCGTTTTATGCTTTCTTGAGGTTTTATAAACTAAACGTAGGATCAACTACAAAAGAAAAGAGCTACGACGATTTTTGTAGATCGCAATATTATAAAGCATTTGTTAAATTTGGATCGTATGTGTCAAACGTTAAGCCATTGTATCCTGAAAAATATATTGACTATGTTGTAACAAGTGGCGCAAAATTGGATCATTGGTGCAGAGATGAATTGTATGAAAAGTATGCACTAGCATACATTCTCAAAGAAGATGCAACAGTAGCACTAACTCGATCGATAGAAACAATGGATGCATGGGCAAAAGAAAATAACTCTTCGTACAATCATTATTTCTTATATGCATCACCGAACAGAATTGTACGAGATGTCAGAGATGGTAAAGTATCCCCGTGGTTAATGCTAAATTGTAAGAGCGGTAAAGAAGCGCTGAATAAATTTAATGACGAGCAACTAAGCAACGTGTTTGATGTAATTAATCCAAAGAACTGGACTATACGTTTTAGCAGAGAAAAAGATGATGTTGCACTTATAAAAGACATAGCTAAGAAGGCAAACCTATAATGGAATTAGTACACTACCCAGCAGAAATATTAAACAAACAATTAAAACTAATTGATATTGAAAACATCGATTTTGACCCAAATGAATTACTTAAAGAAATGTCAGACACAATGCTTGCATCGGACGGCGTTGGCTTAGCAGCTTGTCAAGTTGGAATAGATCGTGCATTGTTTATTATGGGCGACAAAGTTGCTGGTGTAAAAATGTTTATCAATCCTCAAGTCCTACAGCACACATCTGACACTGGATTAGACTACGAAGGATGTTTGTCGTTTCCTGGAATGTTTGTAAAAGTAAAACGTCCAAAAGAAATCTTAGTTCAATATTTCGACGAGGATCTTGTGCAGCAAACAGTTAAAATCGATGACTACTCTGCCCGGGTGTTTTTGCACGAATGGGACCACTTGCAAGGTATCACATTTAAAGACCGAGTAAGTAAACTCAAATGGGATAGAGCAAGACAAAAGAAAAACAAAGTAGCAAAGCTGTATTCAATCTAATGGACGTCGACATTGATTTTTCAAACAGAGATGATCTTCTAAACCTTTTCAAGCATCATCCTGCTATACTTGAAAACGGAAAGAAGCATAACACCGGGGTATATTTTACAGATATACCCCACGATCCTATCACAGGCTATGCTACAATAGATTACAAGAAAGCTGAAGAGCGTGGTTATTTTAAACTCGACTGTCTTAATGTAAGTATCTATCAAAATGTCAGAGACGAAGAACATCTCAACGAGTTAATGCGTGAACCTATGTGGGAACTGTTGCAGCATGAAGAATTTGTAGATAAAGTTTTTCACTTGTCTGGGCATCATAATATTTTACAAAAACTCAAACCCGACACAGTTGAAAAGTTAGCAGCTTGTCTTGCTGTTATTCGTCCTGCAAAACGATACTTGTTAAATAGAGATTGGTATGATATATTTCAAGAAGTGTGGATTGCTCCGAGTACTGATCAATACTTCTTTAAGAAAAGCCACGCCCATTCTTATGCAATGGCTGTAGTTGTTCATATGAATTTACTTTGTGAAGAACTTAATCCTTTGGACGTCTAACTAACTGCACTGATTTACGTTTTACCCTTTTAACAGCAAGGTTGTTTAAATTTACTGTCGGACCTGTTACTACTTTTACATCTTTTGTTACCATAGACATTATGCAATATCCAAATTGATCCATTTCGTCTCCTAAGAAAATATTTATAGGTATCATTCTATTTGATTCCCACCACCAAACATCTCCTAGTTCTAAGAATGCTTGTTTTTCCAAAGTTGTCTTTAAAAGGTTGTAACTATACAAACTTGTAATAACTTGATCTTGATTTGAAATAATTCCTACGTATTCGTTGCCGCCATAGGTGACTACGCTTATGAAAGGAAAATTTTCGTTGATATCTCTTAATAACATATAAATATACTCATGCAGTTAGTGCCGCGATATTTAGTCAATAACAGAACCGTAGTTGTCTTAGATGAAGCCGGCTTCACCGTGGAGTTCAGACCAGTGTATCAAAGAAACTTATATGTCTACAAAGGAATTGATAATGTGTTACAATTCCAAGTTAAAAACGCAGACCAAAAGCCAGTTAACATAACATCCTATACACCGAGGTTTGTTGCCTTTGATGAAAATTCAAATCAAGTGTTAGACATTAATGGTGTTCTTCTTGATGACGATTCGAGCGCAACACGTGGCACGTTTAAAGTAATAATTCCTGAGAACAATTTGCTCAATTTAAAACAGCAGTATCTCACTTATAACATTTACATGGAAGATGCAGACAACGAAAAAGTTTTAACTTACGCCAACGAATGGTTTGACGCAACTGGTGTTATATACTTGTCGTCTAGAGCTTTTCCTGGACCGCGGGCAACTGGCGAGATTAATACCTTCTCAAAAGTGTCACCAAGTCTTGATGAATGGACAAGTGAAAGTTTAGACGCACAGCCTGGCATCAATGGCAACGAAGCATTGCATACTGTAGCGGTGTATACAAGCGAATACACAGGCGATGTAGTAGTACAAGGTACCTTAGAGAACCAAGTTACTCCTAACACTGTGTGGGCTGATTTGACTACTCTAACAGCAGCTAACGAAACTGCTCCTATCTACGCAAATTTCAACGGAGTGTTTAGCTACCTTAGAGTTAAAACAACGGTAGATCCTGCAGATAAAATCACAAAGATTCTCGTCAGGAATTAACTTGACAACTTGACCAGGCTGTGCTAATGTTCTTTTAAGAAAGGACAATGTATGCGTAATGGATTAATCGTAGACGAAGATGGACCCAAGACTTGGTATCAAAACAATCTACTACATCGCGAAGATGGACCAGCAGTTGAATGGACAGATGGCACCAAAGCGTGGTATCAAAACAATCAGCTACATCGAACAGATGGACCAGCTGTTGAATATGCAGATGGCAAAAAGGTGTGGTATCAAAACGGCCGACTACATCGAATTGACGGACCAGCAGTCGAACATCCAGATGGCACCAAGGTGTGGTATTTCAACGGGGAACAACTTTCATTAAACCTATGGTTTGAACAGGTCGACGCCACCGAAGCACGAAAAACATTGATGAGGTTACAGTATGCGTAATGGATTAATCGTAGACGAAGATGGAACCAAGACTTGGTATCAAAACAATCTACTACATCGCGAAGATGGACCAGCAGTCGAACATCCAGATGGCACCAAGGTGTGGTATCAAAACAATCAGCTACATCGAACAGATGGCCCAGCTGTTGAATATGCAGATGGCGTCAACCTTTGGTTCCTCAAAGACGTCGAGCACGACTTCAACGAGTGGCTTGAGCGTGTTGACACATGTACAGAAGTAGAAAAAACAATGATACGATTGCAATATACGTAATGGAAAATCTTGACAGTACACTGAAATAATGTTATAATTACAGTATGAGTATTGTGTATGATACATTAATGACCTATCTGCCTGGCAAGAGGAAGACAACGCCGAGCGGATGGACGTCGTTTAACGCTACCTGTTGTATTCACAATGGCGAGTCTGCAGATACACGAATGCGCGGCGGCGTTATTGGTAGTGATGAAGAAGTTAGTTATCATTGCTTTAACTGTGGCTATAAAGCAAGTCATGTTAAAGGGCGCACACTATCTCATAATATGAGAAAACTGTTTGTTTGGTTAGGAATACCTGACGACACTATTAATAAAATTGCTTTACAACTTCTAAGAGAAAAAGAAGGCGTAGAGTCTACAGAAAGAATAGTTCATCTACCAAGTTTTGATGAAAAGGAACTGCCTCCTGATTCTAAGCCTATTTTAGATTGGGATATCGAAAACAATCAATATATTGTTAAAGTTGCAACCTACATGAACGAACGAGGATTGTATCTTGACGACTACAACTTTCACTGGTCGCCTGATAGAATATACCGTAACAGACTTATGATACCATTTTACTATGAGGGTAAAATTGTCGGCTGGACTGCAAGAGACGTGACAGGAAATGCAGCATCAAAATACATGTCGCACCAGCCTGTAGGATATGTGTTTAATTTAGACGAGCAACAAAATAATCGTGTATTCTGCTTGGTGTTCGAAGGACCAATTGATGCAATATACTTTGACGGAGTTGCGATACTAGGATCAGAAATCAAAGACGAGCAAGCATTGCTAATTAATAGACTGGCTAAAATAAATGTATTAGTGCCTGACAGAGACAGCAAAGGCAAACAGATGGTTCAACAAGCAATCGATCTAGGCTGGCTTGTTTCGTTTCCTGAGTGGGAAGAAGGCATAGATGATGCTGGCTCGGCTGTTGAAAAATACGGAAGGCTATATACGTTGCACTCGATTATCGGCGCAATCGAGACAAGCCCACTTAAGATAAAACTAAGGATGAAGAAATGGTTTGGTTAAAGAAGCTTTGGGGAATTATTAAATTTCCATACACATGGTATAAAGAAGAGAAGGCGTTTAAAAAGCGTCTTAAGAAAATGAGAGAACAAGATCCGTTTATATACCGATAAGGAACACAATGACAACAAAAATTATCTGGGGAATGACTGGTAACAGCCATGACGCAAGCATTGCCGGTTTTACACACGACGGTAAAACATTAACACCAAAATGGGCAAAGTTAGCCAATAACTCTGACATCACCGAAGAGCTTATTCAAGGAGCAATAGAAAATGTCGGTTACCCGGATCAAGTAGTCTGGTATGAAAAACCTTTGTTAAAAACTCTACGACAATGGCGTGCAGGGCAAGGATGGTTGCTAAAAGAAAACAACATCAAGCAATATCTTGCAGAACGTAATTTATGCGACATTCCTATCGTCTATACCAAACACCACCTCAGTCATGCAGCATATGCTTACTATACGCAACCGTATGCCGACTGTGCAATAATCTGTCTTGACTCAATTGGAGAGTTTGAAACATTAACGATGTGGAAAGGCGACAAAGACTGGCGGCTTACTAAAGTCTATTCACAAAACTATCCGCATAGTCTTGGTTTGTTTTATTCAGCTATGGTTCAGCGCGCCGGCGGCACGCCGCAACAAGATGAACATTTGTTAGCAGCACTCGGCGATCCAGTAAAAGGTATTGATTCTCTTGTTCCTGCTATCTACGAAGATATTTTGGAAATACAAGACACTGCTCCGTTTATTAAGATGAAGCAAAACTTGCACAAAGGATACAAAGACTGGCGTCCAGATCTTAAAAAATTTAAGGATCGAAAACGCATTGCAGCGGCAACACAATCAGTATTTGAAGATTGCATCAGTCATTTGTCGTCTAAAGCAGTGTATCTAACTGGATCACCAAATCTTGCACTTGCAGGTGGCGGAGCAATGAATAAAAGAGCGGTTGACAAAATTCGAAATCAATGGCATAATGTACATGTACCGGTAAATCCAGGCGACCCAGGGTCTGCGATAGGTGCAGTTCTAGCGCGGTATAATCAGCGTGTGAACATAGACGGAATTTGGGAGACAAAGGAGTAAAATGGCAGTAAGACAAAACACAGACTACGGGGTAGACATACAAAAGGTTTATCTCGAAATAATGCTATCAGATGCAGAAACATTTGTACGATGCCAGAATATTTTTGACGATACGTTGTTTGACAGATCATTGCAACCGTCTGCAAAGTTCATAAATGATTATGTAACAGAATACAATGCTATGCCGACCATTGATATTGTATCATCTGCTACCGGAACAAAATTTAAGGAAATAACAGACCTTGCTGAAAATCATTATGACTGGTTACTTGACGAATTTGAAACATTTACAAAACACAAAGCACTAGAACGGGCAATATTCGAAAGTGCAGACTTATTAGAAAAAGGCGACTACGGACCAGTAGAAGAGCGCATTAAAGCAGCCGTACAAATCGGTTTGCAGAAAGACATGGGCACAGATTACTTTGGTAATCCTCTTGAACGATTGATGGCAATTAAAGACAAGAACGGACAGATATCTACAGGCTGGCCTGGGTTGGATAGAAAGCTGTTTGGTGGATTTAACAGAGGCGAACTAAACATCTTCGCAGGTGCATCAGGCGCAGGTAAGAGTTTGTTCCTTGCTAACCTCGGAGTGAACTGGGCCGAGGCAGGCTACAACGTATTGTATCTAACATTAGAGCTTAGTGAAAACCTAGTTGGTATGCGACTCGACTCTATGACAACAGGCATACCATCGCGGGACATCTTTAAGAATATCGAAGACGTTAACTTAAAGGTCAGAATGATTGGTAAGAAGAGTGGATCATTCCAAATCAAATATATGCCCAGCGGCAAGACAGCAAACGATGTTCGTGCATACTTAAAAGAACTTGAAATCAAAACAGGACGCAAAGTAGATATTGTGTTGCTTGACTATCTTGATCTGTTGATGCCTATCTCTATTAAAATTAGTCCAGAGAACTTGTTCATCAAAGACAAATACGTATCAGAAGAACTACGCAATCTAGCAATGGAATTGAACACTATCTTTGTAACAGCATCGCAGTTAAACAGAGGTGCAACAGAGGAAGTTGAATTTGACCATTCACACATCTCAGGAGGCTTGTCAAAGATTCAAACAGCAGACAACGTGCTCGGTATCTTTACATCTAGGGCAATGCGAGAACGAGGACGATATCAGCTTCAGTTAATGAAGACACGTTCGTCATCCGGTGTTGGCTCAAAAATTGATCTAGGATTTAATGTAGATACATTGCGCATTGAAGATTTAGGCGAAGACGAAGACGGAGATTCTCCAACTGCATCTGCAAGTTCAAAAGTCGGCGCTGCTATCATTGACAAAGTAAAACGCAATAGTTCTAGCAGAGACGAAGATGCAGACGAACCGGCACCTAAGATCCGCGCAGAAGCAGACTCGACTAAATTGCGAGCATTTTTAAATAATCTTGGAAACGACGACGAAGATTAATAGTTGACACAGCTTAACGGCTGTGTTACATTGTGCTAACAAGCTGAGGATATGTAGATGCCATTAAGTAAAATAAAACCTACCTGGCACATCGAAGTCGATACCCGTCTTCATCCTTTAATTAGTGTCATTCAAACAATCTTACTGCTCAGCAATTTCGGCTTCGATGTAGAAGAAATGCCCGAATGTCATGCACGGTGGAAATGGCAGTACCAATTAACCCACGATAGCAAAAGTGCATTTACTGCTTTTATGATGTTATATCCCGGAGACGTAACCGACCTTATAACTGTAGTATGGGAAAGAGAATGTTTGTAGAACGAAAAATTGTAAACCTGTATTATATTAGCACAACCGTCGATCACAATAGTTACTACAATCTACTTAAGATTGTAGAGAAGGTACATTTTACTCAATTAAGAGGTCCGTTTGCCTATGCGTATAGGGTGTTTTATTTTAAAGATGAAAAAGATGAAACAATATGGCTGTTATCCTGTAGAGACATTCCTCGAGCTTTCTCAACCCGTGCAGTAGATAATAAAATTTCATTTAAAGAAGCAGTGATAAGAAAATTACAAAAAGATAAGTCTATTCTTTTTAGGCCTTTTTAGCAAGCACACTTCTAAATTTTGCTTCTCTAGTATCATTATGCGTTACGCATATATAGATAAAAAAATTAACAAACCTGCACGACAGGTAGGTTTTAACGTGGCGGAAACTACCTGTCGTTAAGGTTTAGAAAAAGATGGTTCTTTATTATCTAGTCTAGGTCTGTAAATACTAGTTCTGTCTCCCAGCAAGGATCAATCCATTGGCCAGAAGATAACACCAAGAATGTGCTAAGATTCTCGGGTGCGTTGTCTATTATTATTTGTATCCAAGTGCGGTGAACATGTTCTATCATAGCATCGTGTCCTTGTGCACACATCCACGCAACAGCTTTTTCTGCCCTGCGTTCCATCTTAAACATGTGTGTTAGGTATACTGAATATCTTACATTAGAATCTCGAGACTCGTCTAAGTTGGTGCTAATAATTCTTACTCGCATACACGTACTTATGCAAACATTAAACTAAACCAAGTTTTTTCCTTGTCAGATCGAAAATACACTAGTAAATCTCTGTCAGTGTGTACTGCATAAATTCCCTGACCGCAACAGACTTGATATATGTTTTCTATAGTTATGTGATCGCACATTTCTTCAGCTCGGATTGAAACATAATATCTTTCTGGTTCTGTTATCATTTCCCATTTGTTTTCTTCGTACTCGTACGGTTGCTCACTTTCGGGGAAATATCCAAACTCAATTTTCATGACCATTTTAACAAGAATACAGTAAAGGCCGCTTCTGATTCAAATTCAATCGAGTGCCATCGTGGTTGGTTATTACTTTCCGACACGCCTCCGAGAATTTTAGCCTTGTGTAGCTTCTTCCATTGTATCTCCATTGTTGTCCAATGGTTAGGTTGTTTTGCTAAATGGTTAGCACCGCCTAATGATTTAACAACTGCGTGGTGAGCTCGCTGAAAAGGTCCGTCGATCTCATACATCTTTACAATATAAGTCATATGCACATTGTAAATTTTGTAGCGTCTTTGTTATACGCAAAATAGAACCGAGAGTTTAGATTGACCCATGCGCCTTCTTTGAGGTTCTTTCGGCACCAGACCTTAGCTTTAATTAGATCAGTTAGAGATATTTTAATGCAACTATATCCAGCTGCGGTCACATCACTGACTTTTTGTTTCTTTTTTCTATTGTCTAATTTAATAAAATGTTGGTAATGTACTTTTTTCATAATAACCTCTGATGTCCAACCCTTCCAAATTCTGGATCGTCTTGATTTAAAAATTGGATAGGATTTAACAATCGGACGGATCTGCATCATACGTTAACTCCAGATAAGTATGAACAAAATAAGGTCTCGATCATCTTTGAATCCCATTGCTAATCTATCTACTCCAAATGTACCAATTGGAGAATATTGATCTTTGTAATCTTTTATGTGTGGCAGCCAGAAATGTTTAAACTTGTTTCTGCAATGTTTCTCACACCAATTTATTACGTTGTCACAATTATGAATAGGTCCCCACATGCTGTCATGAGTAACTCCTAGTTTACTAGAATCGATAATTGTGTAGTAAGGATAGCCACAGAATATTTCTTCAAGGTTTCGACCTTCTGGATTTAAACCCGGATCATTGTGGTAAAGATAATTCTCCCAACTACGGTAACCGCCATCTTTGAGAACTTGATCCCATTCGCGTTCTAATCGTGTATACTTAAACTGCTTAAATAATTTTCTTAGCAACTTAGTCTCTTAAGGTGGTGCATCTTTTGGCTTCCATAACTTTGCAAATTTAAGCACATTAGGTCTAACTGCATCTTCTGTTACTAACGGAATTGCGCAACTTGGATTGCCCTCTAATACAGTACTTTCGTAACCTATGTACGCATTATTTATACTACACACCTTGTCAAATTCCTTCTGGTTTACTTGAACAACGCATTTCTTAAAATTGTTTGTAAACCAATCTATGTATTCAGGAAATTTGTATGTGCCTTGGTCAAAGATATCTTCAAGTTTGTTTACAGCGATAAAATGTTTGTGTGCACCTAGCACTGAATGTGCAACAAGAACAGGTACCATATGATCCGGTACTTGGTCTAGAACTGCAATATACATTTTCATTTTGTTTCCTGACTGATTCTAAATTTAGTATAGTAATCATCCCAGATAATCATCCAGCCTGGAATTGCAAGTGCGTTTAATACAACTTTCCACCAAATCTCTTCGATGAACATTCCTGTTGTGACTGTAAAAAGTGCGTGTGCAACAATTGCTGCTGCAATGTAATCATACCAACGTATCATGTACTGTCTCCTATTTGTAAGTTTACTATATGCTAACTAGACAACAATGTCAACTTTTAATCCCTCTATGTCGGAAGCCAGATCCGTAAGGTTTAACAGTTAACTCGATCCAATCTTTTATTCCTACACCGTCGTGCTGATGTGTAGTCGAAACCGTTAATTGTTCGTTGTCCCAAAATGATACAAATTCCTGCCACAACTCTTGGTGTTTAGCGTTACCTTTGATTGCAGCATGTATCCAAGATTTTAAGTTATAGTCACTGATTTTAATATACGGTATTTTTCCGCTTTCAATATCAGTGACTATATTAGTTTGCCATTTATTAAGGGTATCTTGTATTTTTTTGCGTTCTTTACGAATCTTGGCCATGTCAGCAAGGTGCTGAGCTTCAAGGCCTTTAACCTTAGCTTGGTCGAGCTCTGTCAAAGTAGCTTTTAATTTATCAACTAGTTTCATTCCCACTGTCCTAATCCTTCTGAACTAAACGGATGTGTGTCGTCGTTAAAATCATGCAAGTAGCCTTCATCATCAAAAGGATCGCATTCTTCACCGGTTCGACTGTTCATCCAAACTTTACCTTCGCGACGAATTTTCTTCATACGCTCTGGATGCAAATTGCTTACACCTTTGCCGTTAAGATATGCAGCATGTTGTCCGTTTTTCTTCTCTTGTGCAATAGCTTTGCATCTTTTGCTACAGAATTTACCCCAGCCTCGATCTAAGTCAGCTCGGCGAACTTCGTGACCTTTGCCACAACATGCACATAATTTTAAAACCATTGTTGCCATTGTCTCTTCCAATATATTTCTTATAACTTACTATAGCGCCGGAGCAATCAGAAAGCAAGAAGCAATTGTAGTTATTACCAGGCCGGCATTATCGGTCGTCGGAGTCAATTGGAAATGTTTCAGGATGATGTGGAATTTCTTCAAAGCTGTCAATCTCACACATTCCGCGTAGTTTCCACGTTCCGAACTCGCACATCAAAACATGTCCAAGAGCATGTTCGAATTCGCCCAAGCATGTATATACCAGTTCACGTTCGATTTCATACATTTTCGGCGAGCTGTCTTTGAGCATATCGATCCACCAGCCTGCTCGTCTATATAGTTTAAGAGTTTTCATATTTTATACTCCGTCAATTACCACAGCTCTGCAAAGGTCATTTGCATCGTACTCTCCGATGTCTTCGTCTGCAATTTCTTCTCCATCTTCGTCTACATATCTCATCACCGGACCGCCTGCGGCAAGACACATCTGACCATGGTCTGCCCAGACGTAAACTGGAACATTGCCATTTTCTTTTTCAAGCTTTTTAAGCTGTTTAATCAATTTTTTAATCTTCATGTTTTGTTAATGCTTTCTTGTTCGAGCAGATCTAGCAGCCAGCCACCGCCTTCATAAACACTGTCGTGCCAAACAAATCCAGCATCTTCCAGCTTGTTGAGTTCTTCTTGTGAAAGTTGATCTCGCGGTGCAAGATCGCCAGGAATACCAAATGAGCCGTTGCCTTTTTCTTCAATGCGCGTCAACATCATTTCTAGTACTTCGATAAGATTTTTATCAAGTTTCATTTCTGTTTCCGTCTCTCTTCTTTTAAGTGTTTCATAAAATTATTCATATAGCTGATAATCTTTTCTTTACCAACTGGGTTCATACTATGTACAGTATAGTGGAAATCCTTAGGAAAGTCAAGATCATTATCAAGAATATGATCACACAGCCAGCGAGCAAAGTCGTAGCCTGTCTTGTCGCCATGGCCTTGTACGTAATGCTCTTCAGCAAGATCGTGGTCGAAATGTACAACCTGCGGAATGCCGTAACGAGTAACATAGAAAATAGCATCATCCATATTGCGAGCAATGATCAGTAGTTCGTCCTTTTCATACGAAACCTTTGCTTGGTCTAGTGTTCTAATGTCATCGAGGAAAAGATACCATTTCATTTTATTACCCTTTGCTATCGCTTCTGGTGGCGATTGATTTCTTCGTCAGTAAATTGCCCGCCGGACCTGTCGGGATTGTGTTCCCAAGACAGTGCACTTAATACATCTCCCATGCTGTCGCAGCCTGCTGAATATCCAGCTTGCCATGCAACGTACAACAATTCGTAGTTGTCATGATTTAGCATCTTTGTAAGTTTGTCTTGGTTTGATTCAAACCATTTATCAAATTTACTAACACTCATTGCGTTATTCCTTGTACTTTCCATTCACCAAAATCGCCGTAGTAGTTGTCCTTGTGACGGCATTCTTTGAAGCTCATAACTCTTGCCTCTGCCAGATCGCCGGTGATGCTTTGCTCAAACACACGGCACTCTTGCATCATTTGTGTTTGCACAGTCGGCGGTCCTATAATAAAAAACAAGCTCGGGAAAAAGGTGATAATAAACATCGCTGGACCCCATTTTTGATATTTTCTAAGTTTATCAAAAAATGTCATTGGACCGGCTATAATAAGTGTGCCTACAAGTACATAAGGAAAAACCCAAAAGGTGTTAACAAGCATTTCTCCATCAAGCAAGTAAAACAGCAATTCGGCTGCACCTAACATAATATCTCTAATCATTTCCTTCTCCATAGTGTAGGACCGTTCCACGAGTCCGAGTCAGTAACAACACATCCTTTCGGAACGTAGTACTCTTTTTTAGTGCGTTCGCCTTTGAGGACTTCACCGAAAGGATTTTCTCTGCCATCATCAGAAACATAATTTAGAAGTGTAAAGAGGTAGTCTCGACCACTTTGTTCCACTTCGTCTGCTGTGCCTTTAAACCAAGTTCGAACTTCTGTGTCTTCTAACTGTTCTTGATGAGATCTAGCAAACCAAGGATGTGATAGTGAATGAAAGTTAGATATGCACGGCTTAGGCGCATTATACGCTTCATACAGTGTGCCTGCATAGAAAAAGCTAGCACATGCTAGTGACGCAATTGCCCATCCTGTAATGTATCCGTATCGATTAACCATCTTATGATTCTTTCTTTTGTTGTGTTACTAATGTGTAGCATATTACTATTAGCGTGTCAACTAGAAAGTTGCAAAATATCTAGGTTGTCCGAATGTTATTTTCGGGTTGAAAGGAATATCGGACATAATAGAATGAGTCTTTTGAATTTCTATTCGTTCGACTAATTTAGGCCAGTCATCGGCAAAAAACTCAGTGCTGTACCCAAACCGGTTGTTGCCGCCGCCACTTCCTGTGCCAAGCCGGATGCGACTTCCTTGAAAAAGGTCCTTTGCAAAAACCGGAAGATTGTGAGTTATACAAAATTCAATTCTTGAACGCCATCCGGGATATCCCCTTGGTGCATCTTTTACTCTGCCGCCCCAGTTGGTCCGTTTGCCAAACGGGGCACTATGATTGTTCGAAACTACTTCGCTCCAGCGTCCTTCGAGGTAAGTGACTTCAATACGAAAGTCGTTGACTATTCTGTTATACAAATATCGATAATTACTATTGTTTCCTAATGCGTTTAACAGGAACACATTGGAATTAATATTAACCCATTCGGCTATTTTTTCAAAGCTAGGTTGTTGCCAAAGTTCTGCAAATTTGTCCATTGTACTAATTTCTATATTGTTGCAATTATCTTATTGTAGCATGTCTGTTAACGTATGTCAATAGAAATTATAAATATGCATATGAAGTTTAAAGAATTTGCCATTGCCGAAGACCCTGTATCAAGTTCATGGATTGCTGATTTAACATTAGTCAATGGACCGAGCGGAGACATTACTATGGCGTTAGGAAACGGTCGCCGGTATCGTGTAAGAAGAGCCGGGGAACAAGTTTACCAGGCGTGGATGCAAGCGGGCAGTAAAGGTCAGTTCTGGCACAGTAATGTTAAGAACCAATTTGTTACCGTCCGCTTGATGTAAGTTATTTCTGACTTAGAATGTCTAGTGTTCGTGATTTTGCAAGACCAGGCCAGTCATCTTCAAAGAGTTCCACCGTGTATTGAAATTTAAGGCCACCGCCCCCGCCACTTCCTATGTTGATTCCAGTGTTATTGAACATATTAGTAGTGAAGCTAGGCACTTCATGACTCATTGTAAAACTAATAGAACCTTGCCATCCGGGATATCCCCTTGGTGCATCTTTTACTCTGCCGCCCCAGTTGGTCCGTTTGCCAAACGGGGCAGAATGCGAGTTGCTTACATTATTGCTATAATTGAGTACAAGTCTAGTAACAGTGATGTTAAAATCACAAATAATACTCTCTAGATATTTTCGGTCGTCTGCAAAACTGTCTAGGATTATGTTATTGATAAAAAATTCTGGATTCATTTCGATCCATTGAATAATATTGTCAATACTAGTTTGGTTCCTTAGATTCTCTAATTTTCGTTGCCAACGTTGCTTTGAATTATTTCTACGAATAGTAGTCGCGCGGTACTTTTGCAGATGCGTCACGTATGCACGTTTTGTACTGTAAATTTTATTAGTAAACGGGCAACGATATGCCTTGCCGACTTTTGCTTCCTCAAATGGAATAACTAGTCCATTTGCTTTGTATACTTTAATTGCTGGCATTGTCTTCTCTCTGTGTATGTTTCTTTTGTTCACAATAGCAGGTGCAATATTAGATGTCAAGAAAATTATAGATTGTTTTTAAGTAAAAACAATGTGAGTTCTTTTTCCGAGCCCACAAACTTTGCATAACGTTCTTTATTTTTTTGGAAAACAGAAAATCTTTGAGTCCATAGCCAGTCTTCGAAATGCCTGCCTCTGATAGGACATTGCCGGCTAACATGTTTGTATGTGTAACGTGCAGGGTACCTGTAATTAATATCAGAATGATTTACACGGACTAACCATTGTTGGTATAGAGAATCTAGTGCCTCTGGAGGTAATACGTATTCTTTCATTTTTTGTATTCTGGGTCAACATCAAGCAACTTGGTTTCACAAGTTGCAGTGAATTTGTTTGTAGGGAACATCAATAACACTGCGTTGTCTGGATCAACTCGATAATGATTTTCAATATCTTCAATCATTAATTTAGTAATTGTCTGACATTGATCAAGTGTCTGTCCTGCAAAGCCCATTGTTAATACAACCTTGCCTGCAAAATAAAGCGTTGCCCAATATGTCATAGATATTTCTTTAACTGCTTTGCATAACAAGTATCATCAATCTTCTTGATGCTAAAGTTATTGTCTACTAATGTTTGTATTACGTCTCGCTTAAGAACATTAACTGTAAACACAGTAGGGGATCCTCCCCAAGGTTTTGTGCTACGATCAGTAATGCGCATGTCGTCTACATAAATTGAACCATTCTTAAGCACTTCGAGTTTTACAGTTTTCATTACAGTCTCCTTTGTGTAAATTTAACGTATACTATTTTTTTTAATCGATGTCAACCGATTACGCATACTTTACTACAACCTATTTGTGTGTTAAAACATTTTGGCCAACAGCTTCGGCCAAATCCTGTCCCACTGCGTGGTAGTGTATCGCCTGCGTTGTCCTAGACGAGAATTAAATTCAACAGTAGTGCCGTCGCTTGATACATGAAACATTCTATAATCCTATGTTGCTTTTATTTTATATAATTTACTGTAGCACAAATACGCAATAGATGTCAAGAAAAAAGAGCCCCTAAAGGCTCTTTTTGTTTGCATGTGTTGTGAATTATTTAAATCGCGGTGCTTCTTTTGCTGCGCGGTCTTCCAGGTTCTTCAGTGCGCCGAGCGTAGTAAACACATCAAGTGATGTTGGTGCTTCTGCGCCGCTACCGCCGCTGTAGAAGTCTGGCATGTCAATAGTAACATCTTTCAGCGCAGGGTACATAACCCGAGCAATGTCACGTTCGATTTCTGCCATATAGATATCCTTAGCTGATTGCTTTGCACTCAATTTAGCAAGTTCAACATCTGCTTCGGCTAGACCCTTTTCGCGGATTGCCATACCTTCAAACTTTGCAGCTTGTGCAGCAGCTTCTTGGATACCGCGGTTAGCTTCGGCAATAGCAAGTTCCTTTTCCTTTTGGATCACAGCAACATCTTTCTCTTTTTGTTGCTTTACAAGTTCTTGCAAGGCTTGCTGGCGCTCTACTTCAACACGTTGCTGACCTTGGATAGTTGCAAGTTCTTTTTCCTTCTGAGCATCTTGAATAGCTTTTTGCTTATCAATTTCGCGCTCTTGCTTTGCTGCTTCTGCCTTTACACGGTTTGTGTCGATTTCCTGTTGAGCAGTAATCTTTTCACCAACCGATTGACGCTTTCGGTCAAGCAATGTTTCAAGTTGAGAATCTGCTGTAGGTTTACCAATTGTTACCTGCGTAACTTGGATACCGTATTCTGCCATAGGATTCTCAAGTCGCCGAGGTTGTCCCGAAGTCTCGTCAATGACGATCACATTTTTCATCACAAGTCGAATTTCGTTTTCAACAAGATTAGCGTTTGAGTTTGTGCTTGATACATCAGCATATCCGCTTTCTGTAACTTCAACTTGCTGTCGCTTTGTTACATATAGACCATTTGAAAGTTGATCTTCCATTTGTGCTTTGTAAGCGTTAACTCCACCTTGGATGAATTCTTCACCTGTGTACTGAGTTGCTGTAACAACTGCAACGTTGCGAGAGTTGTTAACAAGCAAAGTATCTACCAAGTTGTCAAAGCTTCGGAAATCTTGGTGCAGCTTTCGGAAGTTCTCTTCATCTACAGGCAAACGATAACGGAACGTTGCAGGAACTGTGCCTGTGTAAGTATCCGCAAAGCCGACATTAATTGCACCAAGGTTTCGAGTAAAGTTACCGTCTTCCATGGTCATATCAATTGTTGCAACACGTTTGTATTCATAGATATTAGTAAACAATGGCATCTTCAAGTGCACACCCGGTTCCGAGTAAACAGTAGTAGAGCCCGTGAGTTTGTTTTGCACATAGTACAAATACCCTTCACTGGTAGTAAACCAAGTCGAAAGTGCCACGAATAGAACTACTACAGATGCTACTGCGTATTTTGCAAATCGTTTTACCATATTCGTAAATTCTTTATCATTCATTTGTTTAGTTCCTTATTGAGTTTTCTGAAAACATTCCATGCCCATGTACGGTGCATGATCTGCGTTACCGATTGCAACAGTACAGAATGTATTTTCATCATTTTCTGTCTGCCATTCGTACACACGAAAATCAAATCCGTATGCTTCGACTTTGTAAGCTGAACTCTCTTTAGACGGCCACTTTGATGTAGCCAACTGATCGAACAATCCTGCTTGAGCAGATGCTACACTGAGTGCTAGTCCTGCCACAAGTCCAAATAGTACCTTTTGCATTTTATCTCCATGCGTTGTTTTGTGTAAGTTAACACTAGCAGGTATAAGTTATAATGTCAACCTTTATTTTAAAGCAATTCACCTTCTTGGATTTCAATATGATAACTTCCTAGATCATATTCGATTTCTGCGCGGTCCTCATCGTCTATATCTGCAGAGTCAAGGTCGTCAGTGATTTTGAGATTGTATTCACTGTAGATGTTAGCTTTAACAGCATCCTGGGCCAGCTGCATTGCTTTCTCGTATGTAGTTGCAGCAACCCATGGAGTATAAAACGTATTCCAATTCTCGCGATCGCCGCCTTCTTCGCGGTCATAGAATGCAATATAGATTTTAGTCATCTTGTAATCCTTTTAAGATGTGCGCAAAGGCACGTTGGTTTGTGAATCAATGTAATCGCCTTTGTAGAAACGACGAGTGGTTGTAGTGCGAACTGTAGTACCATCAGGTTTTGATCGATAGGTTATAAGTTCTTGCATGATGATGTCATCGCATGGATCTTCCATCATTGTTTTATATGGGTCAGACATTTTGTTTTTCCTTTTGTTTTGTGTACATATAGCTTTGTTGATTACGCATATTGTAACCTCATTAATGTTTTTTCTACTTCGGTGTATGTGTCGACTAGTTCAAGCCACTCGTCAAATAAAAGTGGTTTGCCTTTATAAAACCAATGTCGGTCGCCATTTGTATATTCAGCTGCTGGGCCGTCAACACGATGCAGTCGGCCTTCGAACCACCAACTGTATTCGCCATTTGCATATTCAACTGCCGGTCCATCAGTTCTGTGCAGCAATCCGTCTTGATACCAATACCGGTCGCCGCTTGCAAGTGTAGCTACTCCATTACGCATATTGTAACCTCATTAATGTTTTTTCTACTTCTGTGTAATTGGCGTGTTCGAGCCAATCAATGAAGTTGTACTCGACGCCTCTGAAGTACCAAAGCTTAGAACCACTTACGCGGTCAACTGCCGGACCGTCGGTTCGGTGTAATTCTCCGTTTTGATACCAAGCCCGATCGCCATTTGCGTATTCAGTTGCTGGTCCAGCTGTTCTGTGTCGTTGATTGTTTTGATGCCACTCCTTGGTGCCACTTGCGTATTCAACTGCTGGTCCGTCAATTCGATGTAGTTCTCCGTTTTGATACCACATCTTAGTGCCATTTGCACGTTCAGCAGCTGGGCCATCAGTTCTGTGTCGTTGCCCGTTTTGATACCACTCCTTATCACCATCTGCAAATTCGATTGCTGGTCCGTCAATTCTATGTAGTAAGCCGTGTTGATACCACTCCTTGTTGCCATCTGGGTATTCAACTGCTGGCCCATCGTCGCGATGTAGTAGACCGTTTTGATACCAAAACCGGTCGCCGGATTTGTTTGTGATCATTCTATTACGCATACTGCAACCTCAACATTGTTTTTTGTACTTCGTTGAAAGCGACCTCTTCAAGCCAGTCATTAAAAAAAAGTGGTTCATTTTTAAGGAACCAACGCCGGTTGCCATTTGCGTATTCAATAGCTGGTCCGGTGGTTCTGTGTAGTAGATCATTTTGATACCAATACCGGTCGCCCGCAGCGAATTCAACTGCTGGTCCATCTGTTCTGTGTCGCTGGCCGTGTTGATGCCACTCTTTGCCGCCACTTGCATATTCAGCTGCTGGACCATTAGTGCGGTGTAGTCGGCCTTTAAAATACCAATGCTTGTCGCCGTTGTGCCATTCAACTGCTGGTCCATCTGTTCTGTGTCGTCGGTCGTTTTGGTACCAAATCTTGGTGCCATTTTTGTCTACGATCAATCCATTACGCATACTGCAACCTCAACATTGTTTTTTGTACTTCTGTGTAATTGACGTGTTCAAGCCAGTCATTTAAAAAAAACGGTTCACTTTTAAGGAACCAACGCTGATTGCCATTTGCGTATTCAATAGCTGGTCCATCTGTTCGGTGTAGTTGATTGTTTTGATACCAATACCGGTCGCCGCTTGCGCGTTCAATCGCTGGGCCATCTGTTCTGTGTCGTCCGTTGTGTTGATACCAATACCGGCCGCCGCTTGCGCGTTCAATCGCTGGGCCATCTGTTCGATGTAGTCGGCCTTCGAAATACCACTCCTTGTCGCTGTTGTACCATTCAATCGCTGGGCCATCTGTTCGATGTAGTCGGCCTTCGAAATACCACTGCTTGGTGCCATCGTTCCGTTCAATCGCTGGTCCATTTGTTCTGTGTCGTTGCCCGTGTTGATACCACTCCTTGCGGCCATTTGCATATTCGACTGCTGGTCCTTGGTCTCGATGTAGTAGATCATCTTGATACCACACCTTAGCACCTTGAATGTCTACGATCAATCCATTACGCATACTGCAACCTCATCATTGTTTTTTCTACTTCGGTGATGTTAACAAGTTCAATCCAGTCGCCAAAGGAACACCTAACGCCTTCGAAGTACCACTTTTTGGTCCCACTTGAGCGCTCAATAGCTGGGCCATCTGTTCGGTGTAGTTCTCCGTCTTGATACCACACCTTTTTGCCAGTTGCATATTCAATCGCTGGGCCATCAATTCGATGTAGTCGGTTGTGTTGATACCACTCCTTGGTGCCACTTGAGCGCTCGATTGCCGGGCCATCTGTTCGATGTAGTTCTCCGTCTTGATACCACACCTTTTTGCCAGTTGCATATTCAACTGCTGGTCCGTCAATTCGATGTAGTTCTCCGTGTTGATACCACTCCTTGGTGCCATCTGCGAATTCAACTGCTGGTCCGTCAATTCGATGTAGTTCTCCGTTTTGATACCACTCCTTGTGGACATCTGCATATTCAACAGCTGGACCATCCGTTCGATGTAGTTGGCCGTTTTGATACCAAGTCTTGGTTCCATCTCCTTCTATGATCAATCCATTACGCATATTGTAACCTCATTAACGTTTTTTGTGCTTCGGTATAATCGGTGTGTTCAAGCCATTGGTCGAAGCTGTATATATCGCCTTTGATGAACCACAACTTGGTGCTGCTTGAATGTTCAACTGCTGGACCATCTATTCTGTGTCGTTGCCCGTGTTGATACCACTCCTTGGTGCCATCGCTCCATTCAGCTGCTGGTCCATCTTCGCGATGTAGTAGATTGTTTTGATACCACATCTTGCGGCCATTTGGATATTCAACTGCTGGCCCGTCAACACGATGTAGTTCTCCGTTTTGATACCAAGACTTAGTGCCATTTTCGGTTATGGTCAATCCATTACGCATATTGTAACCTCATTAACGTTTTTTGTGCTTCGGTATAATCGGTGTGTTCAAGCCATTTGTCGAAGCTGTACCTGATGCCTTTGATGTACCAATACCGTTCGCCATCTGTATATTCAACTGCTGGGCCATCTGTTCGATGTAGCTGATTGTTTTGATACCAAAAATGATTGCCATTTGGATATTCAATAGCTGGTCCGTCAATTCGATGTAGTTCTCCGTTTTGATACCACTCCTTATCGCCATCTGCAAATTCGATTGCTGGTCCATCGGTTTGATGCAGTAGATTGTTTTGATACCAAGACTTAGTGCCATTTTCGGTTATGATCAATCCATTACGCATATTTCTTCCTGATATTCCCGGGTTTGCTTATAGCAATATTTCTGGCCAAATTGTTACAGAAGCAACCACTAGTACAAGTGCTACAAGCACAAGCGCTACAACACTGGATGTATTGGATTGTGTAATGGTTACTAACTTAGTTGGATCTGGTTCAGCTTTTGAACGCTTGCCACGATACGCAACTGATATAGTACGATGATATGTATTGACTGTAACGTTCTTTACTGAACAGTTATTCCCACTAAACACTCGATCGATATATTCCCCCGCTGGTTCGTATACAGTTTTGTGAACAGGGTTCCACGAATGTCGATTGTCAGAAACAACAACCCACCCAGCATCATCCTCGTCATAATAAATCGGGATCACCGCTACCTTATCTCTCACAGTAATATCCATAGTAGTTCCTTTATACTCTAATTGCTGTACGACTATAACACGGAAAGCGCAACCTGTCAAGAGAAAGCAGCGTAGCTGCCTCAGCAAAAATTTTTTAGACGTTTAATGTACATGCTTTTTCTACACCCACTCACAGAAGCTGCGCTTCTCGTCGTAGGGTTCCGAAACGCAGTATAGCTCAGATTCTTTTCTTAGAAACTCGCTATTCTCTAAGTTAGAGAATTTTGTTCTCTTCTATGTTAACAGTATAGTAGTCGGAGTACCGTGAACCCAGAAGTTCGAATAGTACAAGAGTAGCATCGCTTGCGCGTGTGTGCTCTAAGACTAGTTTGTAATCATCTTCACGGTGCACGGTTCTAGGTGAGCCACTGTGGGCTATGGTGTTAACAAGGTTACCGACTATTCGCTTGCTGAGTGCAGGCATGGTTTTAAGAGCTGGGGTGAAGTTGATGTTGTATATGGTTCTCACAGTGTATATATCATCTTACACTGTATGCTATGGTACTCGTCTGGTGCAGTCTGCACCATTCGCAGCTGGCTTCGTTCGCTTCGCGACTCGAGCTGAGTCAGCTTCGCTTTTGTGTAGTGCCCGAAATGGGTCCTGCGTGTTCTTAAAAATTTCCCGCGCAGTTTTTTATGGTGAAGTACTTATAGATGGTAGGTGGTGATTCTGCATCACCCAGTTTTAAAAATGTTGATTTAAATTTGAAATTAAATAATTTGAAATCCGTTTAGCGTTTAGTGTTGTAAAGCAAATAATTAATTTATATACCCCGACCCCCCTCTTTTTTTATTTTTTATTTTTTTATTTTTGTTTGTTACTTTGTTTGTTACTTTGTTTGTTACTATACATATACTGTACACTACTGCGCTACGCATTGCAAGCACTAATATAATTTATTTTAATGCATTTAGTGCTTGCGCTAGTGCTGCGCAACTGCTATAACATATGTATAGCAACGCAACAAACAGCAAAGTAGCACAGTATGTACACAGCAACGCATTACGCAAACTACACAACGCAAAAGCGCGCAAACATTGCACAAGCAGCATTGTACGCAAAGCTTATTAAAAAGCTTAACAAGTACAACGCAAAGCACAACACAAACTACGTGCTGCAAGCAACAACACAAGCTAGCGTATGCAATACGCAAGTGTACGTAACACTTGCAATTACTTGCAAAAAGTATAAGCAAGCTGTTAAGTTGTTTAACAAAACAGTAAGTGCGTTTTACAAGCAACTTAACGACTCGCACGATTCTAACAGCTTTGTTGT